>Ga0183097_10154_pt1 | contig 219789 bp, 192 predicted proteins | sample BioMet8_FD_128883 | JGI IMG/M metagenome (GOLD analysis project Ga0183097, IMG submission 128883) | Microbial communities from bioreactor (seeded with sewage sludge) at Lawrence Berkeley National Lab, California, USA - Biofuel... | ecosystem: Engineered > Bioreactor > Anaerobic > Unclassified ... | reverse complement strand
GGTTTTCTTACTTATCATAACAAAATTATACCAGCTAAAGGGATCCTTCGGGGTCCTTTTTGCTTATAAAAATAGCGTGCCCGAATTCGGACACGCTATTTCTTTTGGGCTATTTCGTTACAGCCCCTTTTAATTTATCTTTTTTTATGTCTACTGCGTTCATGCCAAGCCTGTACTGCTTTTCTCAAAATACTTTGCTCATTAGTTAATTCCCCATCTTGAACGCGTAACAAAAGAAGCTGCATTATTTCAGCCAAATCAGTTTGTTTAGGAACAATTTCTCCTAACTCTTTACCACTAATATTCAAGTCCGTAGTATGCACAGGCATTTCATATGCCATAATAATAAGTTTTTTACCATACATCTGCGCTGCAATAACTTCCTGCTCGTGGGCAGTAGTTGCTGATAAATCCGCAATGCATAAAGCTACTAGCTGCTTAAAAGCTTCCGCCATTTCTTTTGTAACTCTGAACATTCCTTCTCTTGCTGTTTGCCTAATCCAGCGCAAGGTAGTTTCATCCTTTGCCGCTATATTTGTACCAAACCTCATGTGATTCTTTACCAACCAAGTAACCCTTTGTATTACTACTGTTGAAAAATGCAACCTGGTCAAAATATTCTTAGCCATTTTAGCACCTAGAACGTCATGTCCAAAATCCGTTGGTTCTCCTTCAGCATTAACACCTCGGATGCCTTCAAGCCCCTTAGCTACATCATGAAGTATAATTGCCCAGCCGACTTCCAAACTTCTGTCACTATTAGCTAATGCTGCCAACGTATGATTCCATACATCATATTGATGATAACGAGAATTTTGTTTAACCCCAACTAACTTCATAAGTTCCGGTAAAATAGGAATTAATTGCTCGGTTTTATCTGCACGATAACGGCAGCTTTCCCCTGCTAATCCACTGTCCACCAAAAGTTCCATACCTTTTTCCGCATACTGGGAACAAACAAGTTTATTTAGTTCAGTGCGTACGCGTTCAAGTGACAGTCCTTCTACTTTTGTTAAATTGCGCTTTATAGCTGATTTTATTTTTATATCGTAGGAAAAACCCAATTGCCCAATAAATCGACAAGCCCGAAACATACGCAAGGCATCTTCTTCAAATCTTTTATCAGCATTTCCTACCGTTTTTAAAATTTTCTTTTGTAAATCCTCGCGGCCTGAAAAAAAATCAATAATTCCTCCGCCGTAATCTAATGCCATAGCATTAATTGTAAAATCGCGCCGTCCCAAATCCTCTTCTACCGTATCACAATACCATACCTCTGCTGGACGATGTGCGTCTGCGCCATAAGTTTCGTTACGAAAAGCGGCAACCTCCACAGTATTTTTACCTATGGTAAGCATTATAACCCCAAAATTCTGCCCAAGCTCTCTGACAATACCAAATCCGTTTTGTTGTGCCACTAACTTAATTTCGTCAGGCCTAGCATTAGTTGCAATATCAAAGTCTTTTGGTTCTTTTCCTAATAATAAATCACGTACTGCTCCACCTACCACATAAGCCTCAAAACCAGCATTGGTTAACGCCACAATAATTTTTTTCACATAATTGGGGATATCAAATTTCACAGTGATCACCTCTTTTATAGAAAATTTTATCTAACGACCATTATCCAAAATAGCAAATGCTTCTATGTGTAAGGAAGCATCACTTTCCACCTTAATAGCACAGGAAAATTCTTTTTCCATATCTTTTATGTTGGTAGAGATTAACCATTTTGCTACAAGAGGATGCACTGACAGCAATAAATTTTTACTAATATTACCTTCCTGCATAAAACTTCTCAAACGTCGCCTGATTTCTACCCCAATAGTTTCAGGGGACTGTACGCGTCCACTCCCCTGACAAGTTGGACAATCACTGTAAAGTATTGTTGACAAATTTTGCCTAGCTTTTTTTCGCGTGATTTCAACTAAATTCAATTTAGTTATATCCTGCACTTTAGGTTCCATTTTATCATCTGAAAGTGTATTTCGCAAAATACTTAAAATTTCTTCTTGGTGTTCTGTTGTATGCATGTCAATAAAATCTACAACTACAATACCACCTATATCGCGTAAACGCAATTGTCGTGCAATCTCCACTGCAGCTTGACGATTTATTTCCATAATTGTTTCTTCAAGTGTTTCCTGCCCGCTGTATTTGCCGCTGTTAACATCTACAACAGTCATTGCTTCCGTATAATCAAAAACTAAATAACCGCCGCACTCCAACCAAACTTGACGGTCTGAGATACCTTCTATTTGCTTATTAAGTTTGAATTTGCTAAAAACATCAGTGTTCCCATCATAAAACACTACGTCTGCATCAAGATTATCCATTTTATCCACTAATTCTTGCACACGTTTGCAAACTGTTTCATCATCAATAATAATCTTAGTTACTGCATCACTAACATAGTCTCTTACAATGCGCACAGATAAGTCAAGTTCTCGATAAAGTAGTAATGGAGCCTTTCCTCGTTGTCCTCTAACAGAAATAACCTGCCAATCGCTAATTAAAGCGTGCATATCTGACAAAAGCTCTTTTTCTCCCATACCTTCTGCCGCAGTACGTACAACAAACCCCATTCCTTCAGGCTTATTTGTCTCCATAATAGTCCGTAGTCTATTACGCTCGCTTTTTCCGGTAATTTTTTTGGAAAGACTTACGTTATCGCGAAATGGTTGTAAAACTACATAACGGCCAGGTATCGTAATTTCTCTTGTCACCGCCGGTCCCTTTGTACCTCTTGCATCCTTTACAACTTGCACTAAAATGGATTGACCTTCTGTTAGTTTTTCTCCTTTTTCCATATATAAAAAGGCGTTTTTATCTTTACCAATGTCAACAAAAGCGGCTTGAATCCCCGGCACTACATTATTAACTTTGCCTTTAAATATACTGCTGACTAAATGTTGCTCACTATTGCGTTCCACGACATATTCACACAATCTATGATTAGCAACCACACCCATGCGGGTTTCTTCAGGTTTTACACTTACAATAATAGTAGTCATGGCAATTCACACTCCCTTAGTGAAACATTATAAGTGACTGCGGCAATATAAAGGTTAGTACTAAACAAGATAAAAATAACTTTCTAGACATTGCAATTGTACTTAGTGCCATTCGACTTCTAACAATATTTCAATTCCCTATAAGCATTTTTTTTCTTCCCTTATCATTAACAGCATATAAATCTGTCCTCTGAATATCAGCTTGTTCTAATATAAGTGGCACAGAAAATTGGTCCCGCAATATTTTTAATAACTCCGTAGCTTTCATACTACCGGTTGTGGTTATTTTACAAGCAAATCTTAACTCTAATTCCTTATTACTATAGTCGTACTCGACTTTTTTGATAAAATCCTTCACTTGGATTTCCTTTGTTTTTCCACGTCCCTTAGGAATAGGTTTTTGAAATAGCACAGATTCCGCGCTATTAAATCTTTGCAATTGCTCTAGGCAATCTCCAAAGCAAGGAATCCGCACATAATAATCAGCACCGCTAGCAATAGCCATGAGTTTTGGCGTTTTACTACCAACAACATCAGCAGCTTTGATATGAATTCCCATGGGTAAAGCTTCTGTCAATTTTTCCACGGCAACTGTAATATCAATTTCTTTTGCCAGTTCTATTTCTACGAATTCTGCCTGGCTAGTAATCCCTACCCCTAACGCAGATGCCAACGAAAATTTTATATGAGGATTAAAGCCCTCAGAATAAGCCACTGGCAATTTCGCTCTTCTTATAGCACGTTCAATTGTGCGAGTATATTCCAAATGGGAAACAAAACGTATCCCCGCTTCTTTTGTTATTTGCATGCGTAATTTCATAAGACACTACTCTTCCAATCTATTATTTTGGCATCTAAGGCGGGGCACACGCCACAACCTGTGCAATCCCCATGGCGGCAATCATCTGTCAGCGTACCAGTTTTTGATTTTTCGTATTCATTCCACAAAAATTGTCTTGATACTCCCGGCTGAATATGTTCCCAAGGAAAAACTTCCGCTTCTGCCCTTTCCCGTGTAGCATAAAAATCTTTATCCAACCCGGCATCACTTATAGCTTGTACCCACCTATCATAGGAAAAATGTTCACTCCAACCATCAAACTTAGCTCCACGCTGCCAAGCCAAATACAAGGCTTTACCCAATCTGCGATCTCCACGAGCGAAAACACCTTCAATAACGCTTGTTATGGAATCATGATATTGGTAAGTGATGTTCTTTATTTTCAAAGCATCTTTCAAAAGCATTTGTTTGCGATTTATTTCCTCAAGACGATTTTGTCCCACCCATTGGAATGGTGTATAAGGTTTGGGAACAAAGGAAGCAACACTAACAGTAACTTTTGCGCCACCTTTACCTGTTACCTCTTTATATTTACCCTGCACCGCTTTAGCTAGTTCGGCAATGGCCAAAATATCTTCATCAGTTTCGCCCGGCAGGCCGAGCATAAAATACAATTTTACTTGAGACCAACCATTTTCAAAGGCTGCTCCCACAGCATTCATTAAATCCTCTTTAGTTACGCCTTTGTTTATAACATCCCGCATATGTTGGCTTCCTGCTTCAGGAGCAAAGGTTAAACCGCTTTTGCGCACAGCCTGAACTTCCTTAGCAAGCCCCACGGAAAAACTATCTATACGTAGAGAAGGCAACGACACGCTAACCTTCTCCTCTTTAAATTCATTTATAAGATCATGAATTAATGGTTCTAAGCAGGAATAATCTGCTGTACTAAGAGATACTAAGGACATTTCATTATAACCGGTATTGTCTACTAATTGTCTGGCTAATTTTTTCAACACCTCAGGTTTGCGTTCCCTCACGGGCCGATAAACCATACCTGCATGACAAAAACGACAACCACGAGAACAGCCACGGAAAATTTCCAACATAATACGATCATGAACTATTTCTCCGTATGGAACAATAGGTTTAGTCGGATAATCTATAGTGTTTAAATCATTTATTATTCTTTTTTGCACAGCAGTAGGAGCCAAACTGTTAACAGTTGTTACACTCTTCACACAACCAGCCGGAATCCCCTGCGTTTCTTTTTCCAAATAATCGACCTTATAAAAACTTGGTACATAAATTCCTGGAATTTGAACCACCCTTTCCAAGAACTCTTTCCGACCTCCTGGTTTGCCCTCATTTTTCCACTTTTTGTAGAGGTCCATAACCTCCACCATGACCTCTTCGCCCTCTCCAACAATAAAGAAGTCAATAAAATCAGCTAAAGGTTCCGGATTGAAAACACAAGGACCTCCTGCAATAACTAAAGGATCATCTTCTGTGCGTTCTGTCGCCAGCATTGTTATGCCGCCCAAATCCAACATGTTTAAAATATTGGAATAGGAAAGCTCATATTGCAAAGTAAAGCCCACAAAATCAAATTTATTTAGGGCTTTCATTGTTTCCAATGATGTTAGTGGCAAAGAATTTTCCCGCATCTTCGCTTCCATATCTACCCAAGGCGCATAAGTACGTTCTGCCGCCACTCCCGGTTGGGCATTTAGTATATGGTAGAGTATTTTAAATCCTAGGTAACTCATACCTACTTCGTAAACATCCGGAAAAGCTAAAGCAATAGAAACTTTCGTTTCCTCTGCAGTTTTAATAATACTGCCAAATTCCATACCTGTATAACGTGCCGGTTTTTCTACCGAGCTCAATATTTCAAGAGACATTTCTTTTCTCATATAAACTCCTTAATGAAATCTTAATCTTTGGGGATGCAGGTCGATATTTAATAATAATGTAATCATAAGCATATTTGTGGTTAGCGAGCTAACACCGTAACTCATGAAGGGAAGCGGAACACCTGTTACAGGCATAATACCTGAAGTCATACCCACATTAACCAAAACATGAAAAGTAAACATAGCAACGATACCCGTTGCCAAAAGACAGCCAAAGTTATCAGTAGCATTCATAGCAATACTGAACCCACGGTAGATAATTAACAAATACAATAATAAAATTATCGTGACGCCAATAAAGCCAAATTCCTCACCAGCAACGGCAAAAATAAAATCCGTATGATTTTCCGGTAAAAAATTCAACTGACTCTGAGTACCAGCAAATAATCCTTTACCGGTTAAAAGTCCTGACCCAATAGCAATCATTGATTGAATAACGTGATAGCCACTTCCATATGGTTCAAGTCCAGGGTCTAAAAACACTCGAATACGGTTGCGCTGATATTCGTGCAACACGCCCCATAACAAAGGTGCTGCCGCAAGTACGCCAAAGCCCATAGCCAAAAAATATTTTTTCTTAAATCCGCAAATAATCATAATACCTAGCAAAATAGCCAGAAAGACTAGTGATGTGCCTAAATCCGGCTGCTTCATTACTAAAATAAAGGGTACGAATACATAAGCGAAAACAGGTATCCACCCACGAAGATTATCTAAAGTATTAACCCTCTTATCCACGTAAGCCGCCAACGCTATAATCATAATGGCTTTCGCAAACTCACTTGGTTGTATACTAAAAGGGCCTAGCTGAATCCAACGTTGAGCTCCCAGAACTGTGCGGCCAAAAAACATAACAGCTAAGAGCATTATTATATTTAACACGTACATTGGTTTAGCTAAATCCTTCAACATGCGATAATCAAAATGCAACAAATAATAACCAATGCATATATTTACAAAAGCGAACAAAGCCTGTCTAAAAACATAATAATATCTGTTAGGAGAATCTACATTGGCATGAGTAGCACTGCCAATAAGCATAATGCCTATACCCGTAAGTAAGAATACTCCAAAGAGTAAAACATAATCTAAATTGTTTACTATTTTTTTGTCAAGCATGTCTTACCCTCCTTGCTTTTGTGTGCTTTGCCCAAAAGCATACTCTAAGATGCTTTTTACTATAGGAACAGACGCTACAGAACCATAACCACCTTGCTCAACTATGCATATTACTACTAAAGTTGGCTTGTCAGCCGGTGCATAGGCAATAAACCAACCATGGTCTCTTCCATGAGGATTTTCTGCCGTACCGGTCTTACCTGCTACAGATACCGGCAGTGTTCCTAAATCAGCAGCTGTACCACCTTCTTGGGTTACAGCCTTCAACCCGTCTTGAATTAAAGTCAAATTTTCGCGCGACACAGGTAAACTGCCCAGGAGTTTCGGTTTGAAAGTTTTAAATACACTCCCATCATCATTTAAAATTTTTTTAACCAAATGTGGTTCAAAGCGCTTACCATCAGTAGCCACAGCACTAAGCATAGTCGCTACCTGAATAGGAGTCGCCAAGTTAAATCCCTGACCAATTGCGGCATTAAAGGTATCACCTAAAAACCAGTCTTCATCAAAGACCTTCATCTTATATTTAGGATTAGCAATAAGTCCATCTGCTTCACCATCAAGATCAATACCTGTTTTAGCTCCAAATCCAAACTTGGCTGCATATTTGTCCAATAAGTCAATACCTAACCGATTGCCCATTTCATAAAAGTAAACATTGTCAGAGGCAGATAAGGCTTTTTTAAAATCTATCCATCCCAACGCTTCACCGTTAGCATTACGCATATCAATTAGCTTGTGCCTGCCTGAGTCAAAAATCAGTTCCTCCGGTGTAACCTTTTTCTCTTCTAATGCTGCAGAACCTGTAACAATTTTGAAAGTAGACCCGGGTGGGTATTGTCCAGCAATTGCTTTATCTGTCATCGGATCAAAAGAATCGTTGTTAATTGCCTGCCAATGTTTTTCTGAAATACCATTAACAAACCAGTTGGGGTCAAAATCCGGTCTAGAAACCAACGCTTTTATCTCTCCTGTATAAGGATCCATAGCAACAACAGCACAGGCCCTGGCACCTAAACTTTGTAACTGTTTATCAACAGCGGCTTCAGCCACTCTTTGCATTTTAGCATCAATAGTAAGCACTAGCCCATGGCCGGGCTTAGGATCTACTTTGTCCATTATTTTTACTACCCTGCCGTTTACATCAACTTCTTCACGATAACTCCCATCCGTCCCACGCAAAAAATTATCATAAAAACGCTCTAACCCAAATTTACCAATAATACTACCAGCCTTCAACCCCTTATAAAGGCCATTATCAATTTCATATTCACTAATTTCTCCAACATAACCCAAGGTGTGGACGGCCAAATTTTTGTTAACGTAATTTCTAACCGGTTGAACCTCCAACATTACTCCCGGCAAGTCACGCAAGTTTTCCTCTATTTTTGTAACAATTTCAGGTGAGGCATTACGCATTAAACGCACAGGCTCATAATTATCCTTACTTTTATCTATTATTTCTCTAATTTTAGACTCTGGTATTTTTAAAATCACCGATAATCGCTCGATGACTTCCGGCTTATAAGATTCTCCTCTTCTCATGAGGGAAATCATAAACCCAGGCTTATTATTAACTAGCTCTTCTCCGTTAGAATCATAGATAATTCCACGCGGAGCCAAAATGGTTGTATAACGAGTGCGATTCCCTTCAGACTGTCTGTCATAGTAAGCACCCCTATATATTTGTAAGTAAGCCATTCTGCCAATAAGAATCATAATAATAGCAATTACTGCAAACATCATGATTTCTAAACGATATGCAAATGTCTTATTAAGCAAAATGCAGCCTCCCTTCACAAATCTATATATTATTTCTATATTTTAATGTCTCTTTTATTGAAAATTTTATTATAATTCCGGTAAAACCCGCCTATATTACAAATGATAATATGGATTTTCTTTTTGCCACAGCCATTCTTTTGCTATATTGTAAATAAACCAAACCGGCAGTGCACAAACCAAATTCCATAATAAATATTTACCGGAATTAACAAGCAACGTGGAAACATTGAAAATTTCCCAGTTAAATACCATCAAAACAACAGTATAAACCACCTTAATGACTATACTGGTAAGACCCACTAACATTACAAATGTTATGGGTCTATCTTTAAAAACACTACCACGAGAGGCTCCAACGACTAATCCCACCAAACAACGAGTAATAATATGGAACCCAAAAAGTGAAAACGTTAAAACATCTTGTATTGCTCCCACACAAAATCCGCAGATAGCCCCATGCTTTTCTCCTGCGTCTAGAGAATATAATAGTACAAATAATAGCAACAGATCTGGTGCCTGGGCACTATTAAAAAGCTTAAACCAGGTGCTTTGTAACCCAAGTAAAAATATAACTAGAAACGGCCAAATTAATAATCTCATTGAACCGCTCCTCCTTTGATGATTTTCTTTTTCACATCAACTTTGCTGTTGCTGTCTTGTAACAACCCTGAAAAATCATCATAATTAGTGACAACCATAACTTCCTCTAAGCGCGAAAAATCTACACTAGGAGTAATAGTAGCTACTTTAGTCAAACCCCCATCGTCTTTTTGTACTTCCTCAATAGTCCCTATAATAAGTCCTGCAGGATGATGACCACTATACCCTGAAGTAACAACCGTATCTCCCGGCAGTAAATCAGCGTCCCTAGCCATATTATTCATTTCCAAAGAAGCATCTTGACCGGCTACGCCTCCCACAATTCCTGCCACACGTGAGTCACCTCGCAAATTCATCCCGCCAATTTTACTGCGAGGGCTATTTATAAGCAGTATTCTAGAAGCATTAGGATAAACACTGTCAACTATACCCACTAGTCCGGCCCCTGTTACTACTGACATATTTAGTTTCAAACCAACATTGGAACCTTGATTTATTAGAATAGTATCTTTTAAATCTCCAATATCTCTGCCAATAACTTTGGCTGGTTGAAATTTAAGCTGTGGATGATGTTCCTTAAAATTCAGTAATTGACTAAGTCTTTCATTTTCAGCTTTCATAGCTATAAGATCTATGTTATCTTGACGTAAAGTATTAATTTCTTTTTGCAATTTTTCATTTTCAGCTTTCAAGTTTGAAAGTGATGCAAAATAACCGGTGGTATTATGCACCCCATCGGCTATTGCTGTAACTACATAAGTAACCGGACTCATGACCGTAATTATTATTCGATTAACCATAGGAAATCTAGCTCTACTGTCAACTACTAATCCCATTAATAGCAGTAATATAATTGCTCCTATGATTGTTATTGACTTTCTTTTATTCATGGGCTATCCCCTAATTGTTCTAAATTATCTTCGACCTGTAGTCATAAAGCCTTTTTTGAACACATCTATATGTTCCACAGCAATACCTGTTCCCAAAGCAACACAAGATAGAGCATCCTCAGAAACTAAAACCGGCATTCCTGTTTCGCGGCTTAAAATACGATCAAAGTTGCGCAACAAAGAAGAGCCACCCGTCATAACGATACCTCTGTCCATGATATCAGCAGCTAGCTCCGGGGGACACTTTTCTAAAGTAGCTTTTATTGCATCGATAATTCCCTCTATAGGCTCAGCTAAAGCTTCTCGTACTTGATTTTGATTAATAGTCAAAGTCTTAGGCAAACCTGTAACTAAATCACGCCCTCTAATATTCATACGTGCAGGACGTTCTACTTCCATGGCTGTCCCAATCTCAATTTTAACTTCCTCAGCTGTACGTTCGCCAATCAACAAACTATATTTTCTTTTAATGTACTGTACAATGGCGTCATCCATTTCATCGCCACCAATACGAAGAGATTTGCTTACCACAATGCCACCCAAAGAAATAATTGCAACCTCTGAGGTGCCACCGCCAATATCTACTACCATACTCCCCGTTGCTTCTTGCACAGGTAACCCAGCACCAATAGCAGCTGCCATAGGTTCTTCAATCAAATAAGCTTCTCTGGCTCCCGCCTGAATAGCAGCATCAACCACAGCTCTTTTTTCTACAGCTGTAACTCCTGATGGTACTCCAACTACGACACGTGGGCGCACAAAAGACTTGTTACGTATAGCTTTTTTTATAAAAAAACGTAACATAGCTTGGGTAATATCGAAATCAGCAATAACACCATCTTTTAGAGGACGAATAGCAATAATATTACCCGGCGTCCTCCCTATCATACGCTTTGCTTCAGCACCTACAGCCAAAACTGTATTAGTATCCCTTTCAACAGCTACAACGGATGGCTCCCGAATTATAATACCCTTACCCTTTAAATGTACAAGCGTATTTGCTGTTCCTAGGTCAATCCCCATATCCTTAGAAAAGGAATTAAAAAATCCAAACATGCTTTGTCCCCTTCTTTCTATAAATACCCGTGCTCCTTAAAACTGAAATAGGTCCCATCACCAATAACAATATGGTCTAAAAGCGGTATTCCCATAATTGTTCCGGTTTGTGCTAAAACATCTGTGAGTGAACGATCTTCTTTACTTGGTGTGGGATCTCCCGACGGATGATTATGTCCGACCAAAATTGCTGCCGCATGATGCAACACGGCTGGAGAAAACACTTCTCTGGGGTGCACTACTGATGAATTCAAAGAGCCTTCGGAAATTTGCTCGACCAATATAACTTTATTCTTTGCATTTAAAAGCACTATAATAAAGTGCTCATTAGTTTCATATCTCAACCGCGGCATCAAAAGTGCTGCACCATCTTCAGGTGCACTAATACCATCACGCTCCAATGTGCTTGCACAAGCAATACGCTTTCCTAATTCCAGAGCCGCCAAAATAGTCGTTGCTTTAGCTGGACCCAAGCCCTTTGTTTTTACTAATTGCTCAACGCTGTGTACACTGGCTAAATTTCTCAACTTCATTTCATTTGCAGTTAGCTCCCTTGCAATTTCCAATGCCGACTTTTCTTTCGTTCCCGTTCTAATTAAAATAGCTAATAATTCTGAAGTGCTTAACACCTGAGGCCCATGAAGTATAAGCTTCTCCCTAGGTCGATCTTCCGGTGGTAATTCCTTGATTAGGCGGTTCGTCATATGGTGTCACGTCCAGTTCTGCGAATAGTGTATAAAGTCTGGTTAAAGGTAATCCTACTACATTATTGTAACAACCTGCTATGGAATTAATAAAAATAGCCCCTCGCCCTTGAATACCGTATGCTCCCGCTTTATCCAAGGGATCACCGGTTTTTACATAATCCTGTATTTCCTTGTCTGTTAACTTACGAAACTTAACAATAGTTTTTTCTACTGCAACCTTCTTTTTCCCTTTATAAAATACAGCCACTCCAGTTAATACCTCATGTGTCCTGCCACTTAAATTTCTTAACATCTTAAAAGCTTCTTCACTGTTTTTAGGCTTACCCAAAATCATATTATCCAGTACTACAATGGTATCAGCTGCAATAACTACGTCATCACCGGTGCACTTAGGCAAAACACTTTTCCCCTTGCCCACGGCATTAGCCTTAACTAGTTCAGCAGGGTTGGATGCGCACATCTCTTCATGATAATTGCTTAACTCTACCTTGGGTTCTATACCAATCTGCCGTAATAGCTCCAACCGTCTAGGTGATTCTGAAGCTAGTATAAATGTCATTTTTTTCTCCTTGTAATCAAATGCGATTAAATAAAAGTAGTGCTATAACCATACCTAAAATAGCTACCAAATTAGGCGTAAAAGCAAAACCAATGGTAATCTTCATGACATAAAAATCAATGGCAACCGGTTGTATATTCAACACTTGATACTTCTGCACCAAGAAAGCCGTACCACTGCCAAAAGCCTGAGAAGATAACATAGCATCGCCCAAAAGCCCTCCAACAATTGCGCCTGTGGCCATAAATAAAAAGAAAATAAACCAGCCCTTAGAGCGAAACATAATTATTCATCTCCCTGCCTTTTTCCTTCTTTTTTTTCATCTTCAGTGATATCAGTCTTTATAGCTGTATCTGCAGCAGTGTCACCATAGTAAGCACCTGTAATTACATATTGTTCACCTTTACGCGCTGCATCACGTCTGAAATCACTTGAATACTTCCAACCAATCAGCAACCACAATACTCCACTTCCTATAATAGTCCATGTTTTGTCCCAACCAAGGGAGCCAGCAAAACCATTACCAAAAGCCAATCCAGCCGCAAGAGCTAATACCGGAACACCATAAATAGTCATTTTAGCTTTTTTGGTGCTTAAGGTTTGCACTTCTACTCTTACTTGTGTACCGGTTTTTTCCTCACAAGCATTCCAACAATCTAAAAACTTAGGAAGATTTTGTTTGGTGCTTTTACTTTTATCTATTTTAACTCTTGCCCTTTGACCTGTACGTTCCATAACATAACCTATAATTTCTGCCTCTGCCACAAAGTCCACTCCTTATGCAAAAAAATTAATAAAAAAATACATACCAATAACCAAACCCAAAAATTACACCATAAATAGCAATGAACACAAGAATGCCCTGCCATGTTTTTGGGTACCCAAAGTTTATGTATTCTCCGAAAATTCCACGTCTGTTAAAAAAAGTGTAATTTCCTCTTCTTTTAAACCAATTAGCCTTATTTTCACTTCCAATAAGCTTTGCCACCAAAAAAATATAAAAAAACGCTCCTATGAAAACTTGAAAGACTCTTTTACCTATTTCATCATTTGTTGCTGGATCCATATATAAACCTCACCCTCTAGTTATTAAAATCTAAAAATTTATCAGGAATTTGTTTCTTTAGCTCACGTATAAAACGATCGCTTCCTTTAAATAATACAGCAGATAATTTTTTCCCCTCACGAAATACCAACAATCTTTGAGGCGTAGGATCCAAGGAAGAATATCGATGTATGTAGTGCCCTATTTTCGTCTTTTTGAAAAAACTTTTCACATATTTATTAGTAAAACTTTCTGTTAATTCTAAATCTACGGCATAACTACGCTTTATTCCTAAACCATGGCTAATTATCACCAACTGTTTATCAGTTAAGATATAGGTATATTTAAAAAGACAACGCCAAATCCACAAACCCAAAAACAAAAAACTGTAACCCCACCCCAATATGCTAAGCCTGCTTAACACAAAGGTATGATAGCCTTCATAACTAAAAGACGCCGCTATCAATAACAATGCTCCATACATATACATTTTTCTTTCGCCTGTAACTACAGATTCTTCTCTATACAACTCCAAAAATATCCCTCCAAAACTTTCTTTCAATAATAACTAGGCTCAATAGACTATCCTATATTATAACAAAATTTCGCACATTTTCATACCAATATGTAGACAAATTCACAAGAAAGTAAAAAACGGCAGCTACGCACCAAACGTGCATAACTACCGTTGATTATCAGTTCCAATGTCTTTACTTAGCTACAGGTCCAATCATAGCAAGCATAGTACCTGCTGCAACCGCTGTTCCAATGACACCTGCAACATTTGGTCCCATGGCATGCATTAACAAAAAGTTGCTTGGGTTAGCTTTTTGTCCAACAATTTGTGATACACGGGCAGCCATAGGAACTGCTGAAACTCCGGCAGACCCAATTAAAGGATTCGTTTGTCCACCATCGATAACGCTCATTAATTTACCAAATAAAACCCCCATCGCGGTACCTGCTGCAAAGGCAACTAGTCCTAGAGAAATAATCAAAATGGTTTGGTAAGTCAAGAAATTCTCTGCCTTCATCGTAAGACCTGTACCAGTTGCTAACATGATAGTAACAATATTCATCAAAGCATTTTGCGCGGTGTCAGACAAACGCCCTAAACATCCGGCCTCTGTAAATAGGTTACCCAACATCAACATACCAATTAAGGCACAGACAGGAGGTAGTAATAGAGAAATGAAAATAGTTGTTACAACGGGAAACACCATTTTCTCAAAATGAGAAACAGTACGCAGTTGCGCCATCTTAATTTCACGTTCTTTTTTAGTAGTTAAAAGCTTCATAATAGGTGGCTGAATCAAGGGCACTAAAGACATATAAGAATAAGCAGCTACAGCAATAGCTCCCAATAGTTGCGGAGCCATCTTTGCCGCTAGGTAAATCGCGGTAGGACCATCAGCACCACCAATAATACCAATCGCTGCGGCTTCTTGTACTGTAAATCCCAAGAATAACGCACCAATCAAAGCAACAAATACCCCAGCCTGTGCAGCCGCCCCTAAGAGCAGCATCTTAGGATTAGCTATTAGTGGTCCAAAATCAGTCATAGCGCCAACGCCCAAGAAAATCAATGGAGGGAAAATTTCATTGTTAATACCGAAAATAATTATTTGCATAATACCCGGATCAGTTTCAAACCCAGTCTTTGGCACGTTAGCCAAAATACAACCGAAAGCGATTGGAGCCAATAGCAAAGGTTCAAACCCTTTACCAACGGCAAGATAAAGCAAAAGTATACCCACAAGCATCATAATGCCATTACCTATGGTGAAAGCAGCAAACCCGCTGTCATTCCAGACTGACATTAAAGCTACCAAAAATGCATCCATTTATTCACTCTCTTTTCTTAATTTTAATTTTATTGCCTATCCGTAATCATACTATCAAAAAACTTAATTATTTTCATAATTATACCCAAAGTAATCAACACACCAAAAACAATGGTCATGTTAATAATTGCAATTAACCACGGGTTACTTGTTGTACCTTCCATATTTTACAACTCCTTCCCTTTCATTAACTATATAAATTATTTTCCTAAATTATTTTCCAGGGAAAAATGGCCAAACAATAGGAATTATTATTATAGATACCACGAAAGAAACTATAACCAATCCTGTGCCTGCTTTTACATAATCCATAAATTTATAACCACCGGGTCCAAGCACCAAAGTATTAGGAGGCGTGCCTACCGGAGATGCAAATGCGCAAGATGCGGCCACGGCAATGGCCATCAAAACAGCTTTGGGAGAAGCACCAAGTTGTTTAGCAATTGCGATGCCAATAGGACACAATAGTGCGGCAGATGCTGTATTAGACATGAATTGAGTTAGTCCACAAGAAAGTATAAACAAAATAGCCGTTACCACTAGTGGCGATGGCGAACCGCCCATTAACCCTACCGTCCAGCCTGCAATCAATTTTCCGGCACCGGTTTTATCCATAGCGGCGGAAACAGGCATCATCCCAGCAAACAAGAAAATTGTTACCCAGTCAATAGAAGCATAAGCTTGTTTTTCCGTTAAGCAGCCCGACAATACAGAAACCATGGCACCTATAATAGCCGCCATAGGTAAGGTTACAATTCCTTTAAGTCCTATACTATCGCCTGCCGCCATAACAATTACAACCGCCAATAAAATAGCACCTGAAATCCATTGTTTTTTTACACTAGTGTCTCCTGCTACAACTTCTTGTTCAATCTCCTGATCAGAATCAAGCTCTGCATTCGGCAACAAATGTTTGCCAATAAACATCATGTAAAGAATGCCTGCAATGGTCAAAGGAATACCAATCCAAGCATATTCAAAAAAGCCAAAAGTTTCGTTAAATCCAGAAGCTTGTAGAGCACCGTTAGCAATTATATTTGGTGGTGTACCAACCATCGTCATAATACCACCAAGCCCGCAAGCAAAGGCCAATGGCATCAACTGACGTGAAGCCGGAATTTTAGCTGCGGCGCAAATCCCTAAGACAACAGGAAGTAAGCAAGCTGCCGTACCTGTATTAGATAACACGGAAGACAGCAACGCACCAACTAGCATAATTCCAAACATCAAGCTGTTTTCACTTGTTCCCGAAAGTTTTACAACAATATTACCAATTTTTTGTGCAAGACCTGTGTAAAACATGGCAGCCCCAACAATAAACATACCTGCAAATAACACAACTGTTGAATTCGACAACCCGGAAAAAACTGCCTTTGCCGGAATAAATCCTAAAATACCACAGGCAATTGCACCACCCATGGCGGTAATTGCTAAAGGAATTAGTTCAGTAACAAACAATAACGCAATAATACCTAATAAAATCAAACATTTAACTGCTTGTGACATATAATGCTCCTCCTCTTAATAAAAACTGTATATAACTCTGTTTTTACAACTTGTTAATTACTTAGCCCATCTATTATTCTAAACCCCCCCGAAAAAACAATCATGCCCAAGTTAAGCACGTCTCTGTGGCTTAGCTTGGGCTATTAATAACAAAATATTTTCTTTTTTTAAGAGTAGGATACCAAACTAAGTATGTTTTTTCGTAAAATATTCCTAATCACGCTCCTCTTGTCTTTAATATTAACATATATTGTCAACTTATATGTGTCTAATTTGTGAACTTTTTTCAAAAAGTTCACAAATTAGCCCTTTAACCATTTAAAATGCACTAAAGGACGATGGGAATATTAACCCATCGTCCTTTAGTTAAGTTGTTAAATTTCAATCATTTTAGCCCCTATATTTTACAAAAACCTACTTAATCGGAGCCGGTCCAATCATAGCAAGCATAGTTCCTGCGGCAACAGCCGTACCAATTACACCTGCAACGTTTGGCCCCATAGCATGCATTAATAAGAAATTACCTGGGTTAGCCTTCTGCCCAACAATCTGGGAAACACGGGCAGCCATAGGAACTGCGGATACACCGGCAGAACCAATTAAAGGATTGGTTTGTCCCCCATCCAAAATTTTCATTATTTGTCCGAATATTACTCCGCCTGCGGTACCACCGGCAAAGGCGATAAGACCCAAACAAATAATCAATATGGTCTGATAATTTAAGAAGCTTGAAGCTTTCATGGTCAAGCCAGTACCTGTTGCCAACATTATGGTCACTATATTCATTAATGAATTTTGTGCGGTATCTGACAAACGATCCAAACAACCGGCTTCTCTAAATAGATTACCTAACATCAACATACCAATCAGTGAGCAAACCGGTGGTAAGAGTAAGCTAATAGCAATAGTAGTAACTACTGGGAAAACCACTCTTTCAAAATGACTTACCGGACGCAACTGTTGCATAACTATCCTGCGGTCTGCAACAGAAGTAAATAACTTCATAATAGGCGGTTGAATAAGAGGAACCAGAGACATATAAGAATAAGCAGCTACGGCAATAGCCCCCAGCAAATGAGGAGCCATCTTCATGGTCAAATAAATAGCTGTTGGTCCATCAGCGCCACCGATAATACCAATGGAGGCCGCTTCACGCATATCAAACCCCAAAAACAAAGCACCGATTAAAGATATGAAAACACCTGCTTGCGCTGCTGCTCCCAAGAGCAAAGTTTTTGGATTAGCAATTAGCGGACCGAAATCCGTCATAGCACCAACCCCCAAGAAAATCAATGGAGGAAAAACTTCATTGTTGATCCCATAAAGAATTACTTGCATAATACCGGGGTCCGTCTCAAATCCCGTTTTCGGTACATTAGCCAAGATACAACCAAAGGCAATAGGTGTCAATAGCAAGGGTTCAAACCCTTTAGCCAATGCTAAATAAAGTAAAACAACACCGACCAACATCATGATAGCGTTACCAACTGTGAAAGCGGTAAAACCGCTGTCAGTCCACACTGACATGATAGCTACAAAAAATGCATCCATTAATTTCACACTCTTTTCTTAATTTGTGTCTTATTTAGTTCCCATAAGCTTATGATCTAACATCTGAATAAATTTCATAATCCATCCTAAAACGATTAATACACCAAAAACTATCGTCATGTTAATAATCGCGATTAACCATGGATTACTTGTCTGGCCTTCCATGTATTACACTTCCTTTTTATAAATTGCTCTCACTCAAAACTAACTCCCCAGAGTAATGAAACTGCCATCACAAAGTGAAACCCACTACATACAGATCTCACTTTGTGTAACAGAATTGTACATCTTCATTCGTAATTATAGCCTAATTATTTACCAGGGAAAAATGGCCATACCATAGGAATTACAATTATAGACACTATAAAGGATACCACACACAAACCAGTACCGGCTTTTACATAGTCCATAAACCTATATCCACCAGGCCCAAGTACCAAGGTATTAGGAGGTGTACCTACAGGAGACGCAAATGCACAAGATGCGGCAACAGCAATAGCCATCAAAACTGCTTTTGGAGAAGCGCCTAATTGTTTGGAAATAGCAACACCAATAGGACACAAAAGCGCAGCTGCGGCAGTATTAGACATGAATTGTGTCAATCCACAAGAAATGATAAATAAAACCGAGGTAACAATCATAGGAGATGGACTACCTCCCATGATGCTTACAGCCCAAGTTGCAATTAGTTTACCAGCGCCGGTCTTATCCATTGCTGTAGATATAGGCATCATACCTGCAAACAAGAAAATTGTAACCCAGTCAATAGAAGAATAAGCTTGTTTCTCTGTTAGACAGCCTGAAAGCACGCAAACCATAGCGCCTACAATTGCGGCCATTTCCAAAGTTACAATACCCTTAAGGCCTATTTCATCGCCAACAGCCATAACAATGATTACAACAATCAAAATCGCTCCGGAAATCCATTGCTTACTGCTCGCCTTTTCCTCTGCTTCAATTTCCTGCTCAATTTCTTGATCAGCATCAAGAGCAGCCTTGGGGAGTAAATGTTTACCAACAAACATCATGTAAAGAATACCTGCAATCGTCAAGGGAATACCAATCCAAGCATATTCAAAGAAACCAAAAGTATCTTTGATACCAGCAGCTTGTAAAGCACCATTAGCAATAATATTTGGAGGTGTACCCACCATGGTAATAACACCACCAAGTCCGGCTGCAAATGCCAAAGGCATTAACTGCCTGGACGCAGGAATCTTAGCAGCAGAACAAATACCTAAAACAACAGGAAGTAAACAAGCCGTCGTGCCGGTATTAGACAATACGGATGATAAAGCGGCAGTAACAACCATAATACCAAACATTAAGCTGTTTTCGCCTGTTCCAGATACCTTAACAACGCCATTACCAATTTTTTGAGCAAGTCCGGTGTAAAACATGGCCGCACCTACAATAAACATACCTGCAAACAACACTACTGTAGAGTTGGCTAAGCCTGAAAAAACTTGGCTAGCTGGAATAAATCCCAAGATACCGCAGGCGATTGCTCCACTCATGGCTGTAATAGCCAAAGGAATAAGTTCTGTAACAAATAATAATGCGACAACCACCAACAAAATTAAACATCTTACAGCTTGTGACATAAAATGTCCTCCTCTTTTGAAACTTGTTTTACAAGTTTTTTTACAAATCAAACAAAGGGACCTGACAGCAACTACTCGTACGCATAACTGCTTACAGTCTGAGTAAACCCTTGCTTAACCTTGAGGATTGCTACTAGGATTCATCATACCTCGTAAGATACGAAGCACGGTTGCGACCCGTTTTGATAACTCCATAAGCTTTATATCCTCAACTATAAAGATCAGTAATATGAAAACTATCAAACTATTGTCAATCTAGTCCAAGGCATTATTATGGATGCATGTCGTTGCTTTAATGTCCGCCTGGAATAGTAGTGACTGTGCGACTAGGCTACCGGCCCAATCGTAAGCCTTTGTTTTCTTTACGGTATCAATAATGAAGTTTTCGGTTACTGATCTTTATAGATGCAGATATAAAGCATTCTGTTCTTCACACCACCTTCCTATATCCGTAATGATTATCTCATTTTTAATTTACTTGGCAAGTAAAAATAATAATTTCACATATTCTCCTTAAATATTTCAAATTAATGCCGCATTTTGGCAAATAGTGTAATTATAATTACACTATTTGCGTTTTTTTTGGTGTCTTTTTTATGTTTTTTTTGTGTTTTATCTGAAAACTTAGAAATTTATCATTTTAATTATAACCACTCACTAGAAGTACTATAAACAGTACTTCTCAAAACAAAAATTTTAATCTTAATAATAAACCAATTAGACAAAATGAATTCATAAGAACTAATATTTTAAAAATGCAAAAGAGCGACAGGAATTTTATCCTGTCGCCCCTTAGTCATGTATTAAATTTTAATCAGATTAAGCTATACATTTTAAAAAATTTTATTTTACTTAATTGGAGCAGGTCCAATCATAGCAAGCATAGTACCGGCAGCAACAGCCGTACCAATTACGCCTGCAACGTTTGGTCCCATAGCATGCATTAACAAGAAGTTACCAGGGTTAGCCTTTTGGCCAACAATCTGAGAAACACGAGCTGCCATAGGAACTGCGGATACACCAGCAGAACCAATCAAAGGATTAGTTTTGCCACCATCAGCAAATTTCATAACTTGTCCGAACAAAACGCCAGCTGCAGTACCACCGGCAAAAGCAATAAGTCCTAAACAAATAATTAGTATGGTTTGATAGTTTAAGAAACTTTCAGCCTTCATTGTTAAGCCAGTACCAGTTGCCAACATGATAGTTACAATATTCATTAATGAATTTTGTGCGGTATCTGACAAACGATCCAAACAACCGGCTTCTCTAAACAAATTGCCCAACATCAACATACCAATCAAGGAACAAACCGGTGGCAATAGTAAAGAAATAAATATAGTGGTTACTACCGGGAAAACCATTCTTTCAAAATGGGTTACGGGGCGCAATTGCTCCATAACAATTTTGCGGTCTGCTACAGAAGTAAATAACTTCATGATAGGAGGTTGAATAAGAGGAACCAGTGACATGTAAGAATAAGCAGCTACGGCAATAGCGCCCAACAAATGTGGAGCCATCTTCATTGTCAAATAAATAGCCGTAGGTCCATCAGCACCACCAATTATACCAATTGATGCAGCTTCACGCATATCGAAACCTAAAAGCAAGGCACCGATTAAAGCCACGAAAACACCTGCTTGTGCAGCTGCTCCCAAAAGCAAAGTTTTTGGATTGGCAATAAGCGGACCAAAATCCGTCATAGCGCCAACTCCCAAGAAAATCAACGGAGGGAAAACTTCATTATTAATACCGTAAAGAATTACTTGCATAATACCGGGGTCTGTCTCAAATCCGGTTTTTGGTACATTCGCTAGAATACAACCAAAGGCAATAGGGGTTAATAGCAACGGCTCAAACCCTTTTGACAGTGCCAAATAAAGCAAAACAATACCAACTAACATCATGATAGCGTTGCCGACTGTGAAAGCGTTAAAACCACTGTCGTTCCACACTGACATGAGAGCTACAAGAAATGCATCCATTAATTTCACACTCTTTTCTTAATTTATGTCTTACTTAGTTCCCATAACTTGACAATCAAACATGCGAATAAGTTTCATAATCCCACCTAAAACGATTAATACACCGAAAACAATTGTCATATTGATAATCGCGATTAACCATGGATTACTTGTTGCACCTTCCATATATTACACTTCCTTTTTATGAAACTGCACCACAAAGTGAAACTTGCTACTAGCCAATTTCACTTTGTTTGGTACAATTAAGCACCTTCATTTTTAACTATAGCTTAATTATTTCCCCGGGAAAAATGGCCATACCATAGGAATTACAATTATAGATACTATAAAAGATACAACGCACAAACCAGTACCGGCTTTTACATAGTCCATAAACTTATAACCGCCAGGCCCAAGTACTAATGTATTAGGAGGCGTTCCTACAGGAGATGCAAATGCACAAGATGCAGCAACGGCTATAGCCATCAAAACAGCTTTAGGTGATGCACCTAATTGTTTGGAAATAGCAACACCGATGGGGCACAAAAGTGCGGCAGCTGCAGTGTTGGACATAAATTGTGTTAAACCACAAGAAAGGATGAACAGAACACTAGTAACTATCATAGGAGAAGGAGATCCACCCATAATACCAACGGTCCATTCAGCAATTAATTTTCCTGCGCCGGTTTTATCCATAGCAGTGGATACAGGCATCATACCTGCAAACAAGAAAATAGTAACCCAGTCAATTGAAGCATAGGCTTGCTTTTCTGTTAAGCAACCCGAAAGCACTGAAATCATAGCCCCTACAATAGCAGCCATCTCTAAGGTAACAATACCCTTCAACCCAATGCTATCACCTACAGCCATAACAATTACAACAACCAATAAAATAGCACCGGAAATCCATTGTTTTTTAGAACTAGTGTCACCGGCTTCAATTTCTTGCTCAATTTCTTGATCAGCGTCCAATGCAGCCGCCGGCAGTAAATGTTTACCAATAAACATCATATAAAGAATACCAACAACGGTCAATGGAATACCAATCCAAGCATATTCAAAGAAACCAAAAGTATCTTTGATACCAGCGGCTTGTAAAGCACCATTGGCAATAATATTAGGAGGTGTACCAACCATGGTAATAACACCACCAAGACCTGCTGCAAAAGCCAAAGGCATTAATTGCCTAGATGCAGGTATCTTAGCTGCAGAACAAATACCTAAAACTACAGGAAGCAAGCAAGCTGCCGTGCCTGTATTAGACAATACTGAGGACAACGCAGCAGCAACAACCATAATACCAAACATCAACCCATTTTCACTGGTACCGGAAACTTTAACAACCCCGTTACCAATTTTTTGTGCAAGGCCGGTGTAGAACATGGCAGCGCCAACAACAAACATGCCTGCAAAAAGAACAACTGTAGAATTAGACAATCCGGAAAAAACTGTTTTAGCTGGAATAAATCCTAGCATACCGCAGGCAATTGCTCCACCCATGGCGGTAATAGCCAAAGGAATAAGTTCGGTAACAAATAAAAGTGCAATAATAACTAAGACGATTAAACATTTTACTGCTTGTGACATAAGATCACCCTCTCTTTTCATAGTAAAGCATAGAAAAGCTTAAAGACCAAACAATTGAAAATAAAATATTTTTCAATTCTAGTAGCCTACCCTCCCCCTTTCCATATTTAAAAAACTTTTTATAATTGAGGAAAATAATATTGAATCTACCATTTCCTGCAAACAAAATTATCTGCAAGACCCCCAGATAAATTCTTTACCTTATGTCCTCATCTATAAAGACCCTTAGCAGAAAGAAATCTTAGATATTTTCCAATCCTAGATAGCCAATTTGGATGCATTGTCGTTGCTCAACGTCCGTTTGGAATCATAGTGTTTTTTGCTATGGCTACCGGCCACGTCAAAAAAAAGGATTTTCTTTACGGTATCAATAATGAAGTTCTCTGCTAGTGATCTTTATAGATGAAAAGATAAGGCAATCTTTACTCTTATAAAATTACTTTTTACAATATTGGTCTAGTCAATTATCTCATTTAAAAAAAGCCTAGCAAGTAAAAATATAAATTTCATACATTTGCCTTAATTATTTTACAAATATGCCATATTTTTTTTATTTATGTAACTTTAGTTACATAAATAAGCATTTTTTTTGTGTCTTTTTTTTGTCTTTTTTGTGTTTTATCTGAAAACTTTGAAATTTTGTGACGTGTATTGTTTGCTTTTATTACTTGTTTTTAGATGTACGATAAAAAGTACATTTAAAAACAAGTAATAAAAGACGCGGCTAAAAAAGCCGCGTCTTTTATATACGAAAATACAATATTTAATATACGTTAAAGCAAAGCACTAAAAACAAAAAAATTGCTTTTATTTACCTGGGAAAAAAGGCCACACCATAGGAATTACAATCAATGATACTATAAAAGAAACTATAACTAAACCCGTTCCTGCTTTGACATAATCCATAAACTTGTAGCCACCAGGACCAAGCACCAATGTATTAGGAGGTGTGCCAACTGGAGATGCAAAGGCGCAGGATGCTGCAACAGCGATAGCCATCAGAACTGCTTTAGGTGATGCCCCTAATTGTTTAGAAATTGCGACACCAATAGGGCACAATAAAGCCGCAGAAGCAGTATTTGACATAAATTGAGTCAAGGTACATGAAAGTATAAATAAAATTGCAGTAACAACCATCGGGGAAGGTGAGCCTCCCATAATGCCAACAGTCCACTCAGCAATTAATTTTCCAGCTCCGGTTTTATCCATGGCAGAAGAAACAGGCATCATGCCTGCAAACAAGAAAATAGTAACCCAGTCAATTGAAGCATAGGCTTGCTTTTCTGTTAAGCAGCCTGACAATACAGAAACCATGGCGCCTACAATAGCGGCCATTTCCAATGTTACGATTCCCTTAAGGCCGATACTATCACCAACGGCCATAACCAGAACAACACAAATCAAGATAGCGGCAGAAATCATTTGTTTAGCAGCACTTGTGTCGCCTGCTTCAACTTCTTGTTCGATTTCTTGATTAGCATCAAGTTCAGTAGTTGGCAATAAATGTTTACCAATAAACATCATATAAAGCATACCTGCCAAAGTTACCGGAATACCAACCCAGGCATATTCAAAGAAGCCAAAAGTATCTTTGATGCCAGCTGCTTGTAAAGCACCATTAGCAATAATGTTTGGTGGAGTACCAACCATGGTAATAATACCACCAAGCCCGCAGGCAAAGGCCAATGGCATTAACTGACGGGAGGCTGGAATCTTCGCAGCAGCACATATACCCAAAACAACAGGAAGTAAACAAGCAGCGGTACCTGTATTAGACAATACAGCAGAAAGTGCGGCACCAACAAGCATAATTCCAAACATTAAACTATTTTCACCGGTACCGGAAAGTTTAACAACACCAGCACCAATTTTTTGAGCAAGTCCAGTGTAAAACATGGCTGCACCAACAACAAACATACCCGCAAATAATACAACTGTAGAATTAGACAATCCTGAAAAAACGGCTTTTGCAGGAATAAAGCCCAAAATACCGCAGGCTACTGCACCAGACATTGCAGTGATGGCCAATGGAATAAGTTCTGTAACGAATAATAGCGCGATTACTACAAGTAAAATTAGACATTTAACTGCTTGTGTCATTAGTATAAATCCTCCTCTTAATTACGGGCTCAGCCGTTAATAAAAAAATAGGCAAAAAAATAATAGAGCGTCGACAACTTATGTCGACGCTCTGTCGTCATAAAAATTTTGTCTTTCTAGGCAAATAATTATTTACCAGGGAAGAACGGCCAAACTATAGGAATAATAATTAAAGATACGATAAATGATACTACGCATAAGCCTGTTCCGGCTTTTACATAATCCATAAATTTATATCCGCCAGGCCCAAGTACCAAAGTATTAGGAGGCGTACCTACCGGAGATGCGAATGCGCAGGATGCTGCAACTGCAATAGCCATCAAAACTGCCTTTGGAGAAGCGCCAAGTTGTTTAGCAATTGCAACGCCAATAGGACACAATAGTGCAGCTGATGCAGTATTAGACATAAATTGAGTTAAACCACAAGAAAGAATAAATAAGATTGCAGTTACAATCATTGGAGATGGTGACCCACCCATTAGGCCTACAGTCCAGCCTGCAATCAACTTGCCTGCACCGGTTTTATCCATAGCAGTGGATACAGGCATCATACCTGCAAACAAGAAAATCGTAACCCAATCGATTGAAGCATAAGCTTGTTTTTCAGTTAAGCAACCGGAAAGTACGCAAACCATGGCGCCTACAATAGCAGACATTTCCAAAGTTACAATTCCTTTAAGACCGATTTTATCGCCAACAGCCATAACAATTACAACCACTAATAAAATAGCACCGGAAATCCATTGTTTTTTTACACTAGCTTCATTAGCTTCAACTTCTTGCTCAATCTCTTGATCAGCATCAAGTTCAACCTTAGGTAACAGATGTTTACCAATAAACATCATATAAAGAATACCAGCAATAGTCAAAGGAATACCAATCCAAGCATATTCAAAGAAACCAAAAGTATCTTTTATACCAGCGGCTTGTAAAGCACCGTTAGCAATAATATTTGGAGGTGTTCCAACCATAGTAATAACACCACCAAGTCCACAAGCAAAAGCCAAAGGCATCAACTGACGGGAAGCGGGTATTTTAGCAGCAGCACAGATACCTAATACAACCGGAAGCAAACAAGCAGCAGTACCGGTATTAGATAATACTGAAGATAGCGCCGCGCCAACAAGCATAATTCCAAACATTAAACTATTTTCACCGGTACCGGAAAGTTTAACAACGGTATTACCAACTTTTTGAGCAAGACCGGTATAGAACATAGCAGCACCAACAACAAACATACCTGCAAATAAAACTACTGTAGAATTAGATAACCCTGCAAAAACAGCTTTCGCTGGAATAAATCCAAGAATACCGCAGGCAATTGCTCCACCCATGGCAGTAATAGCTAAAGGAATAAGTTCTGTAACAAATAATAAAGCAACTACAACTAATAATATTAAACATCTAACTGCTTGTGACATATAATTCTCCTCCTTTTTTGTAAACCACTTACAAAAATATAAGGTTATATTAACCAGAGGATCTTGTAGCAACGGTATAGTGCGGATAGAGAACATATTCTTCTTGTAGGTACAAAACCACTCCAATTAAGAAAACCCCATAATTTGTGAGACTTTTTGGTGGAACACGCCACCAAAAAGTCGTTCGAGCACAAATCATTTCAGATGCACTATTTAACTGCAGGTCCAATCATGGCTAGCATTGTACCAGCGGCAACCGCCGTTCCAATTACACCAGCAACATTTGGCCCCATGGCATGCATCAACAAGAAGTTACCAGGGTTAGCCTTTTGACCAACAATCTGAGATACGCGAGCCGCCATAGGAACTGCGGATACGCCAGCAGAGCCGATCAAAGGATTAGTTTTGCCACCATCTGCCCAACACATTAATTTACCAAATATAACACCCGCTGCCGTACCAGCCGCAAACGCAACTAAGCCTAAGCAGATAATTAAAATTGTTTGATAAGTTAAGAAACTTTCAGCTTTCATAGTTAGCCCTGTACCAGTTGCCAACATTATAGTAACAATGTTCATGAGAGCATTCTGTGCTGTATCAGACAAACGACCCAGACAACCAGCTTCTGTAAACAAGTTACCTAGCATTAACATACCAATTAGAGAGCAAACCGGAGGTAATAATAATGAAATGAAGATAGTAGTTACAACTGGAAATACCATTTTTTCAAAATGAGAAACTGTACGCAACTGTTCCATAACTATCTTGCGGTCTGCTTCTGTTGTGAATAATTTCATGATAGGAGGTTGAATCAATGGTACTAAAGACATATAGGAATAAGCCGCAACGGCAATTGCCCCCAATAATTGAGGAGCCATCTTTGCAGCTAAATAAATAGCAGTAGGGCCATCAGCACCACCGATGATACCAATAGCAGCTGCTTCTTGCACAGTGAAGCCTAAGAATAAAGCCCCAATTAAAGAAACGAATACGCCTGCCTGTGCTGCCGCACCTAAAAGCAATGTCTTAGGGTTAGCAATTAGAGGTCCAAAGTCAGTCATGGCACCAACACCCATGAAAATCAATGGAGGGAAAACTTCATTATTGATACCGTAAAGAATTACTTGCATAATCCCAGGGTCAGTGTCAAACCCAGTTTTAGGGACGTTGGCCAAAATACAGCCGAAAGCGATCGGAGCCAATAGCAAAGGTTCGAAACCTTTACCAATAGCAAGATAAAGCAAAATGATACCAACGAGCATCATAATAGCATTACCCATACTAAAAGCAGCAAAGCCACTATCGTTCCAAACGGACATTAAAGCAACGACAAATGCATCCATTTAATAGCCTCCTAAATTTTCAATATGGAGAGAGCTTCGCAAGCAAAGCTCTCATAATATTTATTACATGTAATAAATTACAAGCATGGCGCCACCGGTAGTAACGCTATGTGTAAAAGATTACATTATGATCATTACGTCGCCGGTAGCAACATTTTGACCAGCAGTTATACGAACTTCAGAAACAGTACCATCTTCAGGAGCCATAATTTCATTTTGCATTTTCATAGCTTCCAAAATCATTAGTACATCGCCGGATTTAACAGCATCTCCAGCTTTGCAATTAACGGACATAACTTTACCTGGCATTGGAGCGGATATTGTTTTTGCACCAGCAGCAACAGGAGCAGCAGCAGCAACAGGAGCAGCAGCAGGAGCAGCGGCTTTAGGAGCAGCAGCAACAGGAGCAGCTTTAGGAGCAGCCTTAGGAGCAGCACTTACAGCGCCACCAACTTCTTCAACTTCTACTTCATAAGCAGAACCATTAACAGTAATGTTAAACTTTTTCATGGATAAAAATCCCCCTTAATTCTTGTTTTTTTTTAGAAACATTCCTTACGTACGTTCATAACTTCTTCACGAGCATTAACTGTCCAGCCATTAGAAGGAATACGACGGATGCAGGCTACTTGATCTGCAGAACAACCGCAAGCTGCAACTGCAGCAGCAATAACTGCAATTACTTCCGCGTTATCTTTCTTTGCAACAACAGCTGGTGCTGCTGCGGCAGGAGCCGCTACTTTAGCTGCAGGTTTTTTTTTAGCCGTTGGGTCACACATTTTAATAACTGACATAATTACACCCAATATAATCAATACGCCGAAAACAATCGTCATATTAATCATGGCAATCAACCAAGGGTTAGTGGTCATTTAATTCACCTCTTGTTCTAAATTTTAAAACTTTGACATAATGCTTGAATTATAGCGGAATATTGCCATGGCGTTTAGCTGGGCGACTTTCGCGTTTGGATTCTAACATTTGCAAAGCATTGATGATGGTAGGACGAGAGTTTTTAGGTTCGATAACGATGTCAACCATACCACGAATTGCTGCTTGGTAAGGAGTTGCAAAGTTTTCAATGTACTCAGCAGTCTTTTCGGCAACATTAGGATCTTTACGGAATATAACGTTAGCAGCGCCAGCAGGTCCCATAACAGCGATTTCAGCAGTCGGCCAAGCAATAACTTGGTCAGCGCCCAAATCTTGGGAACACATTGCCAAATAAGAACCACCGTAAGCTTTACGAGTAACCAAGGTAATCTTAGGAACCGTAGCTTCGGAGTAAGCATAAAGCATCTTTGCGCCGTGACGAATGATACCACCATATTCTTGGTTAGTGCCAGGCAAGAAACCAGGTACGTCAACAAGATTTAATAGAGGGATATTGAAAGCATCACAGAAACGTATAAAACGAGCAGACTTATCAGAAGCATTGATATCCAAGCAACCAGCCATTACTTTAGGTTGGTTAGCAATAATACCAACAGTAGAACCATCCATACGTGCGAAACAAGTGATGATATTGGTAGCAAAGTATTTTTGAGACTCATAATATTCACCATTATCTACAATGCTCTTGATAACATCATACATATCGTATGCTTGGTTAGCATTATCAGGAAGTAAAGTATTTAAGGCATCATCAGTTCTCATCGGATCGTCACCAGTTTCAACAACAGGAGCAGACTCCATATTATTGGAAGGTAAGAAGCTCAATAGATAACGGATTTGAGTTAAGCAATCTTCGTCGTTTTCAGCAGCAAAGTGAGCAACACCGGATTTGGCATTATGAGTCATAGCACCACCCAATGCTTCTTGCGTAACTTCTTCGCCAGTTACAGATTTAACAACAGCTGGTCCGGTAATGAACATTTTAGCAGTATTCTTTACCATGTAGATGAAGTCAGTTATAGCTGGAGAATAAACCGCTCCGCCAGCGGAAGGTCCCATGATTGCGGAAATTTGAGGAACAACACCAGAAGCAATAGTGTTTTCGAAGAAAATTTTACCGTATCCAGCAAGAGCATCAATAGCTTCTTGAATACGAGCACCGCCGGAATCATTCAAGCCAATGCATGGAGCCCCCATTTTCAAGGCCAAGCGTTGAACTTTAACAATTTTGCCAGCATGCATTTCGCCAAGAGAACCACCTTCAACAGTGAAATCTTGCGCGAAAACATAAACTAAACGACCATCAATAGTACCATAACCGGTTGTTACACCTTCGCCAGGAAGTTGTTTCTTTTCTTGGCCAAAGTTTGTGCAACGATGTTGCACGAAGCGATCCAATTCCACAAAGCTACCTTCATCAAGAAGGCAAGCAATCCTTTCGCGAGCAGTCATTTTTCCGGATTCGTGTTGTTTTTTTACACGAGCCTCGCCGCCTGCAGCAATGATTACTTCTGATTTTTTGAGCATTTTCTCAATTTTTTCTTGAGTAGACAAATTCTTACACCTCCATCATTATTGGGGAGAACTAATTTATTTACACCACGAATGGGTGTAGACATAAGTTAAATCTCGACTGAGACCTTTTCCACGCTTACCAATTAATTATTTCTTAGCTGGTGCGCAGAGTTCTAGCAAGATACCAACAGATTTAGGATGAACGAAAGCAATGTCCATTCCACCAGCACCACCGCGAGGAACTTTGTCAATCATAATGCCGCCACGAGCTTGTACGTCAGCAATAGCTGCAGTAATGTCGTCAACGCGAACTGCCATATGTTGGATACCTTGGCCGTTCTTTTCAATATACTTGGCAATAGCACTTTCAGGAGAGGTCGCAACCAATAACTCCAATAAAGTCTCACCACAAGGAATAAAAACTGTTTTAACATGTTGTTCTTCTACTGTTTCTTCCCCAGTGCAAGAAAGCCCTAGAACTTCAGTATAGAACTGCTTGGATTTGTCCAAGTCTTTGCAGGCAATGCCCACATGATCAACACAAATTACTTTAAACATTTTAAATCTCCTCCTTAATAAAATATATTATTGCATTACTATATATAATGTTTTATTTCAAAACATTATTAACAATATTATCTACTACGGAATAAGGATCAGTTTCCCTGTTCTGTAATTTGAGAATAGTTTGAGCAAAACCATCTGTAGCAACAATCTTCTCATCAATGTGTCGGCTAATATGATCATTAACCATGGCAATGACTTCTGACTTAATCCGAGACTGACGAACTTTTTCTAGTTCACCGGTCTCCTCAAGATATTTTCTATGTTCTGCAATAGAATCAACAACTGCTTCGATTCCTTCGTCTTTGCTGGCAATAGTACGATTAATAGGTGGACGCCAAGCCACATCTTCCTGATTAAGTTCAAGCATCATCTCAATCTCAATGTTTAGCTTCTCAACGCCTTCGCGGTCAGCCTTATTAATAGTGAACAAATCGCCTATCTCTAATATGCCCGCTTTGATTGCTTGAATATCATCGCCAAGACCGGGAACTACTACCACCATTGTTGTATCAGCAGTTTTAATAATATCTACCTCTGACTGCCCAACGCCAACAGTTTCAACAATAATAATATCCATGCCATAGGCATCCATCAATTTTACTGCATCACCCGTCTTTTGAGACAAGCCACCCAAGTTTCCTCTAGTAGCCATACTACGGACGAAGATACCTTCATCGGCAATAAGATCTAGCATTCTTATACGGTCACCAAGAATGGCTCCGCCGGAATACGGGCTGGTTGGGTCAATAGCAACAATGCCCACAGTTTTATTACGTTTTCGATATTCCTTGGCCAGTTTATCCGTTAAAGTACTTTTACCTGCGCCGGGTGGTCCAGTAATACCAATGACGTAAGCATTGCCGGTATGAGGATAAATTTTTCTCATTATTTCAACGGCATCTTCATGTTCATTTTCTATGGCTGTTATAGCCTTAGATAATGCCAAGCGAGAACCGCCTAAAACTCCTTCAGCTATATCCACTTAGTACACCGCCTTGTAGGTTTTTAATAGATAGTTGCTAACCGGGGTTAATCCCGGTTAGCAGTAATTTTTAAAAACTCTTATTTAACGTGTTCGTTAATGTATTTAACAATCTCAGTAGTAGCTGTACCAGGAGTAAATACTGCTTCAATGCCAGCAGCTTTCAGACCAGGAATATCGGATTCAGGGATAACGCCACCGCCGATTACCATTACGTCTGTCATGCCTTTAGCTTTTAACAATTCTACAACCTTAGGGAACAAAGTGTTGTGAGCGCCAGAAAGCAAGCTCAAAGCAACAACGTTAACATCTTCTTGAAGTGCAGACTCAGCAATTTGTTCCGGAGTTAAACGAATACCGGTATAAATTACTTCAAATCCAGCATCGCGCAATGCGCGAGCAACTACTTTAGCACCACGGTCATGTCCATCAAGACCTGGTTTTGCAACTAGAATTCTAACTTTTGCCATTTTATCTTTCCTCCTATTATCTCTTTAAATTATAGAGCTACATGAGATTTGAATTCGCCGAATACTTCTCTCAATACGCCACAGATTTCGCCTTCAGTTGCATAAGCTTTTACAGCATCCAAGATCAAAGGAATCAAGTTTGTAGACTCATCTTCACCAGCAGCTATTTTTAGTGCAGCAAGAGTTTCAGCAACTTTTGCATTATCACGTTTAGCCTTTAAAGCTTCAATTTTCTTGCGTTGTAATTCGCCAACGGAACCATCAACACGAAGTAAATTTGTAGGAGCAGCTTCTTCTTGTTGGAATTTGTTTACGCCAACAATAATGCGTCTTCCTTGTTCAACATCCATTTGCCATCTGTAAGCAGAATCTTGAATTTCTTTTTGAATGTAGCCTTTGCTAATAGCTTCAGGAGCGCCACCGATTTCATCAATTTTCTTAATGTAATCCCAGCATTCAGCTTCGATTTTGTTAGTCAAAGCTTCTACATAATAGGAACCGCCCAATGGATCAACAGTGTCAGCTAAACCGGATTCGTAAGCAACGATTTGTTGTGTACGCAAAGCGATTGTTACAGACTCAGTTGTAGGCAAAGCAAGAGCTTCGTCTTTAGAGTTAGTGTGTAAGGATTGAGTACCACCCATTACAGCAGCTGCTGTTTGTAAAGCAACACGAACAATATTGTTATTCGGTTGTTGAGCAGTTAACATGGAACCTGCAGTTTGAGTATGTACGCGAAGCATCATGGATTTAGCTTTCTTAGCTCCAAATCTTTCTTTCATAACTTTTGCCCATACGCGACGAGAAGCACGGAATTTAGCTACTTCTTCAAGTACGTTGTTATGTGCATTCCAGAAGAAAGATAAACGACCAGCAAAAGCATCGATGTCCATACCAGCTTTAAGAGCTGCTTCTACATATGCGATACCATCAGCGATAGTAAAAGCGATTTCTTGAGCAGCAGTGGAACCAGCTTCACGAATGTGATAACCAGAAATAGAAATTGTATTCCACAATGGAACATTCTTTGCGCAATATTCGAAAATATTAGTAATTAAACGCATAGAAGGTTTTGGAGGGAAAATGTATGTACCACGAGCAGAGTACTCTTTCAAAATATCGTTTTGGATAGTGCCGCGAAGTTTATCAGCGCTAACACCTTGTTTTTCAGCAACTGCGATGTACATGCAAAGAAGTACAGAAGCAGGAGCATTAATAGTCATGGAAGTTGAAACTTTAGCCAAATCAATTTGGTCAAAAAGAATTTCCATATCAGCAAGAGAGTCAATAGCAACGCCAACTTTACCTACTTCACCTTCAGCCATAGGATCGGTGGAATCATAACCGATTTGGGTTGGAAGGTCAAATGCGCAGGAAAGGCCGCTACCACCATTAGCTAATAAATAACGATAACGTTTGTTAGATTCTTCAGCAGTGGAAAAACCAGCATACATACGCATAGTCCAGAAACGGCCACGGTACATAGTAGGTTGTACGCCACGAGTATACGGGTATTCACCTGGGAATCCAAGATCCTTCTCGTAATCAAATTCAGGAACATCAAGCGGGGTATAGAGTCTGTTAGGCTCCAAGTTTGTTCTTTCCGGATTCTTTGATAATTTTGCTTCAACTGCTGCCATGTAGGCGTCAAATCCGGCTTTCAAAGTGTCATTTGCCATTCTAAAATCCTCCTTAAAATGTTTTTGCTACGGTTTTGGACGAACCGTCAGCTAAATGAGAGATTCTTCGTACAAGACGAAGTTTATGAGAAGCACAATGGCTTGCTCGAATGTATTTAACAGGCAACCTCTATCTCTTTGTTGAGGTTGTCTTAAAGCGAATACCGAGACCACCCCGGCATTACGCTGTTAAAACAAAAGATAAATTATTTAACTTCCATAGTTCCAGTCTTTACAAAACGATCATGGAAAGAGAATGCTTCACTCAAAATATGAGGAGTTTGGCTATTGCCACATTCCTTACAAGCTCTTTCAAAATAATCTTTCAGTAATGGTTGGTATTTAGGATTAGCAACTTTGTCAATTATAACAACTGCTCTTTCTTTTGGAGACAAACCACGCAAGTCAGCTACGCCACGTTCAGATACGATAACATCAACATCATGTTCAGTATGATCAACATGAGCACAGAATGGAACAACAGAAGAAATAGCACCCCCCTTAGCTAAGGAAGTAGTGAAGAATACGGTTAAATAGCCATTACGTGCATAGTCTCCGGAACCACCAATACCATTCATAAGCTTTGTTCCACAAATATGTGTAGAGTTTACATTTCCGTAAATATCTACTTCAATTGCAGTATTCATAGCAATAACACCTAAACGACGAGCTAATTCAGGGCTATTAGCAATTTCTTGTGGACGAAGAATAAGATGTTTCTTATATTTATCAAGATTTGCATAAAATTTCTTTAAGCAATCAGGAGATGGACTTAATGCTGTACCTGACGCAATACGAAGCTTGCCGGCATCAATTAAATCAAACATACCGTCTTGAACTACCTCAGTGAATACAGTTAAATCTTCAAAATCAGAGTTAACTAAGCCATTAATTACGGCATTAGCCACAGAACCTACTCCAGATTGTAGTGGCAATAAATTTTTAGGTAAACGACCCGCTGCTACTTCTTGTTTAAAGAACTCAACAAGGTTCTTGCCCATTGCTTCAGCTTCTGCGTCAATTGCACCCAAAGGACGAACTTTATCAGTAACATCACAAGGAACAATAGCTGCTACTTTGCTTAATTCGCAAGGGATATATGGTGTACCAATAATATCTTCAGGTTTTTCCAATGGAACTGCTTTGCGATAAGGAGGATCAAGCGGCACATAAGAATCATGCATTCCCTCTAATTCAACCGGTTGAGTAGTATTAACTTCAATAATTACTTTTTTGGCACTTTGTACCCAAGAAGAGCTGTTGCCCATAGAAGTTGTAGGCACTATACCAATCTTGCCATCTCCCAAGTCTTTAATTACGCAAGCTTCAATAATGGCAATATCAACATCGCCACCGCCATATAAGAAACCGTAACGTGCCATTTGGGCTACATGGCTCAAATGCAAGTCAGTATACGCAATCTTACCAGCATTGATAGCATTACGCATATCTTTGTTAGTTTGATAGGGTAAGCGCCTAGCTATAACACCAGCTTGAGTCAAAACGCTATCAATTTCAGGTCCCACGGAAGCGCCAGTCCAAAGGTTAATTTTTAGAGGTTTTGTCTTTGCTTTCTCCGCTAATGCAAGAGGCACAGCTTTAGGATAACCAGATGGTGTAAATCCGCTTACGCCAATATTCATGCCGTCCTTAATTAGGTCTGCAGCAGCTTCAGCAGTGGTAATTTTTGCTAAAGCAGCTTCACAGTGTACTCTGTCTTTAATTTCAATCATGTTTACCTTCCTCCTTAAAATTGTAAATCTCGGCTGTAAAGCCCGCGGGTCGTCCCGCTAGTAAAATTGCACTCGTTCTTGACCTGCAAGTTCATATCAGTTTCGTTCCAACTAGTCAAAAACAAGATTTTACCCAATAAAAAAAGACACCCAGTAGTTTCGTTACCACAAAACCTTGCTAAGTGCCAGTCTACTTGTGCTTGAGGTGGTCGCCACAAGCTGCAAACTGCCGTTAGAGGCCTTGAATTTTCAGTTAGACCAAAGACCCTCCTGTCCATTCACCCCACGCATGTTTATATTAATACAAAATAAATTGTCTATCAATCATCCGCATAATATAATGTCTACTTCGACATTGCTAAAAAAAATCCTGCCTAACTCTAAGTTTAACACGAAATTTTTACCACTTGAAACTGTTCTTCATCCCCTCAGCAAACATCTTTGTCGCACGAGTATCATATGTTCATTCTATTGATGCTAAAAGTATTTTCATTATCGTTCTGTAAATTAAGTCCGCATCAGAAAATGCCTATGCGAAGGTTAGTTAAATGATAGCAGTAAAAGTGTTAACTTGCAAGCTATTTTGACGTTCTTTACAAAAAAAAACCGCATTGGTTTACAATGCGGTTTTTTTGTAAATAGTCTGTACCCTTTTAGCTATTTTCTATTCTGAGGAGTGTAGTGAGTGTGGAGTAATTCATGTGCTTTTTCACCTAACGGCTCTCCCAAAAATTCTTTATAAATTGTAATTATTTCCGGGTTTTCATGAGACTTGCGAAGAATACTGCTCTCATCACATTCCAATAGAGCCTCTCTACGCTTTTTACGAATATCCCAATTAACAGGTACCGGTTGTCCACCACCACCAATACAACCACCTGGGCAAGCCATAACTTCAATAAAATGATAATCGGCCATACCTGCTCGTACTTTGTCCATCATAGCACGGGCTGCCTTTAATGTATGTACCACTGCAATTTTAACCTTTAAATCCCCTACAGAAATCGTAGCCTCTCTTACAGACTCTAATCCGCGTACTTCCTCAAATTCTATTTTGGGTAACTGTTTTTTCGTAACAACTTCTACAACAGTACGTAATGCAGCTTCCATAACACCACCTGTCGTGCCAAATATAACAGCTGCACCGGTTCCCTCACCCAAAGGAGAATCGTATTGTTCTTCCTCTAATTTCTCAAAATCAATGCCAGCTTCCCTTATCATCCGGCCCAGTTCGCGAGTCGTAATAACAATATCCACATCTTGGAACCCTGAGTCACACAATTCCGGCCTAACCGCCTCCACTTTTTTTGCCGTACAGGGCATAACGGATACCGAAACAATATCTTTAGGCGCTATACCAGCCTTTTGAGCGTAATAAGTTTTTACCACCGCACCAAACATAGCCTGAGGAGATTTTGCCGTGGACAAATGAGGTAATAAGTCCGGATATCTTTGCTCCAACATGTTTACCCACCCGGGACTACAGGAGGTAATCATGGGCAAAACGCCATTATTAGTCAAACGTTTTATGAATTCATGACCTTCTTCCATAATGGTCAAATCAGCTGAAAAATCAGTATCAAAAACTTTTGCAAATCCTAATTGACGGAGGGCGGCAACCATTTTACCCGTAACCACTGAACCTGGCGGCAACCCCAATTCTTCACCCAAAGCAACACGCACTGACGGTGCTGTTTGAACCACTACGTGTTTTGTACTGTCGGAAAGAGCGGCCCAAACTTTTGCCGTATCATCTTTTTCTACAATAGCCCCTGTAGGGCATACATTCGCACACTGTCCACAATATGAGCAAGATATTTTTTCCAATCCCTGTTCAAAGGCCGTAGAAACCATAGTATGAAAACCACGCCCGGCAAAACTATAAACATCCATACCCTGCACATCTGAGCAGACACTTATACAACGTCCACACAAAATGCATTTCTCTTGATCTCTTACTAATGAAGGGTTAGTGTCATCTATAGTATGAGCCTTCATTTCCCCTCCGATAAATCTGATCTTACGCACACCTAAATCTGCTGCAATTTTTTGCAGCTCACAATCCATGCTCTTTTGACACGATAAACAATCCTTAGGATGGTTTGCCAGTAATAACTCTACTACCAATTTTCTAGCAGATCGTACTCTTGTAGTATTAGTTTTGACCACCAATCCCTCGGACACCGGATAAACACAAGAAGCTACTAATGTTCTAGCCCCGGAAGCTTCTACCAAGCACAAACGGCAGGCCCCTTCCGCATGCAAATCAGGATGATAACACAATGTTGGTATATATATACCGGCCTGTCTGGCCGCAGTCAAAACAGATGAGTTTTTATCGGTTGTAACACTGATGCCATTAATCGTTAAAGTAACTTTATCCATTTTTCTGCCACCTTATCCTTTCGCAATAGCCTTAAACGGACACGCCGTCATACAGGCTCCACATTTAATGCAAACTACCTGATCAATAACATATTTACTTTTGGGTTTTCCGGCTATTGCCTGTACCGGACAGGCCTTAGCACAAATACCACAACCCCTACACGCATCAGTAATTGTATATCCTGCTAACTTTCCACAAGCATGAGCCGGGCACCGTTTTTCATATATATGCGCTTCATACTCATGACGGAAATATTTTAAGGTGCTCAATACAGGATTAGGTGCTGTTTGGCCTAAACCACATAATGCGCTATCTTTAATTTTTCCTGCCATATCTTCCAAAAGTTCAATATCTCCGTCGCGGCCGCATCCTTCTGTAATTCGAGTTAAAATCTCTAACATACGCTTCGTACCTTCACGACATGGGGTACATTTTCCACAGGATTCAGATTGGGTAAAATTCAGAAAAAATCTTGCCACATCTACCATGCAAGTATCTTCATCCATAACTACTAGACCACCGGATCCCATCATGGCTCCCGCAGAAATCAAAGAATCATAATCAACGGGCAAATCAAGCATAGATTCCGGCAAACACCCTCCGGAAGGCCCTCCTATTTGTACAGCTTTAAACTTCTTGCCATTAGTTATACCGCCGCCAATATCATAAATTATCTCACGCATAGTAATCCCCATGGGCACTTCGGCTAAACCTGTATTATTAATTTTACCTGTCAAAGCAAAAACCTTTGTGCCCTTGGACTTTTCAGTACCACATGTGCAATACCAATCAGCTCCCTTTTGCAAAATTAAAGGAACATTGGCAAATGTTTCAACATTATTAATATTTGTTGGTTTACCCCACAAACCAGCTACCGCCGGGAAAGGTGGCCTAGTTCTTGGCATGCCGCGCCGACCTTCTATAGATGCCATAAGTGCAGTCTCTTCACCGCAAACGAACGCTCCCGCGCCTTCTTTTATATGCAGGGTAAAATTAAATTTTGTACCAAAAATATTGTTGCCCAAAAAGCCCATTTGTTCTGCTTGAGCAATAGCTACTCGCAAGCGCTTAATAGCCAATGGATACTCAGCACGAACGTAAATATACCCTTCATCAGAACCAATAGCATAGGCCGCAATCGCCATACCTTCAAGAACCCTGTGTGGATCTCCCTCTAAAACGCTACGATCCATGAATGCTCCCGGGTCTCCCTCATCAGCATTACAAATTATATACTTTTTGGCATTTACGGAAGCTTTGGCAAAACTCCATTTTAAACCGGTAGGAAAACCAGCCCCACCACGACCGCGCAAACCCGATTTTTTTACTTCTTCAACAACTTCTTCAGTAGTCATGGTCGTCAAAGCTTTAGCCAATCCCTCATATCCTCCAATGGCAATATATTCTTCAATAGCCTCGGGATTAATCCTACCGCAATTAGCTAGAACTCTACGTTCTTGTTTTTTGTAAAACTCTATATCGTTGTAGCTAGGTATTGCTTCCAAGCTCAAAGGTTCATGGTACAAAAGTCTTTCAACAATCCGGCCTTTGTACAAGTGACTCTCAACAATCTCAGCAACGTCTTCCGGAGTAACCTGACAATAAAAGGTTCCTTCCGGATAAATAATAACTAAAGGTCCATGCTCACAGAACCCATGGCAGCCAGTCTCTACTACCATGACTTCTTCGCTTAAACCTTTTTTCTCTATTTCTGTTTTAAAGCTTTCTATAACTTTTCCTGAACCGGCAGATTTACACCCTGTACCACCACAAACTAAAACATGCGCTCTGATATGTTGCATTTTTTTACCCCCAGTAAAAAATTTTGTTAAACCCACAGAGGATTATATTTTCGCGTCATCCATTTTTCCTACTACCAAGTCTTCTATAATACGACCATTAATGACATGATCGGCAATTATTCTCTTTACGTCAACCGGTTTAACATTGCCATAAGTTATACGTGGCTCACCAGGACGAACGACATCCACTAACACTTCTTTCTCACACATGCCAATGCATCCTGTTTGCTGAACTTGCACATTTTTTAGTTTGCGTACTGCTAGTTCGTCTAAAACAGCGGCCATAATTTCCCTTGCTCCCGCTGCAATACCACAAGTTCCCATGCCTATTATAATTTTTGTTCCATCATTTTCTCTAACCCTAATATCAGACTGCAATTTTTCACGCAATGCCTTTAAATCCTCTAATGATTTCATTTCAACCCGCCTGCCTCTCTAACTTTATCTATTTCCTGTTTTAAATATGCATCTAACCATGAATATATTTCCGGATAGCTAAAATCTATATGTTCGCCTAAACGCTTTATTACTGACTGGGAATCAAAAATAAATTCTGCCTGCCTCACTTTATAATGCATAACGAAATGCAACCCTGGGTTGCCTACCAAAAAAACCTTTACTGTATTAACAACATCACCTAAGGGCGGACGGTCCAAATGATTTCTAAGATAACTTGCCTTAAGGAAAGTTCCCTCGCCTGGTTTCGATTTAATTATAAGGCGGCCGCCACTTTGGGCTGTAGTCATGTCAACAAAGGGAATACCCAACCCTACATTACGTGTTAATCTTGTAGTAACAAAAGGGTCACGAATTTTTTTAAGCATATCCTCATTCATTCCGCGACCATTATCAGTAATACTGAAAGTGAAAAAACCATCCTCGTCTTCATTAACTTCCAGCAATATCCAATTAGCTCCTGCTTCAATAGAGTTTTGCATTAAATCTAATATATGGAGAGATATTTCTTTCATATTAGTTGTACTTTGCCAAAATCAAGGAAATCTTTTCCGGAGTCAAACGTCCATGAGTATCTTCGTTAATTTGCATTACCGGAGCTAGTCCACAGGCACCAATACACGCTACTGTTTCTACAGTAAAGCGCAAATCTTCCGTGGTATGGCCTGCTTTAACACCCAATTCTTTTTCAACTTCTTCCAAAATCAATTTTCCTCCCCGCACATGGCACGCCGTTCCCTGACAAACTCGTATAATATTGCGCCCTCGTGGGTTTAGATGGAATTGAGAGTAAAATGTTACTACTCCATAGACAGCACTAATAGGTGTTTTAGTTTCTTGAGCCACGTACTCCAAAGCTTCTTTAGGCAAATAATTATACAAATGTTGAACCTCTTGTAAAACAGGAATAAGAAACCCTTTGGTTCCTTCATATTTGACAAGTATCTCATCAATTTTTGCCTTTTCTTTATTCTCGCCGCCACAACAACATTTGTTTTCCATGTTCATTGTCCTCTTCCTTCCTAACTAAAAATTCACAATACTTTAATAATATAGCAAAAACAGGCTATAAAAAGCAATACTATTTATGTATAAATCTTAAGTATAGTGTATACTTATTGCCTTCAAGCGTAATATATTTAACGGTTAAAGCCTACAAAATATCCTGGCTTGAATTTTCGGTCCCTTTCTCCTTTTAAAGCTAAGCGTATTTCTTCAACCGAAGGTTCCTTAATCTCCAAAAAATTCTTGGGTCCTTGAATAAAATCCGAAATATTATGCCCATCTGAATTTGTCATATATGGCAAGGAGCCAATAAGGGGTCTAAATTTTTGTTCCTTAAGTTCTGATACATTTAAGTTAGAAATTTCCACTGCATCCAGTGTTAATTCCTCACCAATAAACCCCAGCTGTCCCAAAAGACTGTAAGAAGGCCTATCAATATGAGCGGCAAAAACCAAGGCTCCTAATGCTCTACTCTTATCAATTACCTCCCTAGCTGTTAAACGGCATGCACCTAAAAGCATTTTCTTTTCTTCACAAATAAAGTTGTCATAAGCATCTACTACGAACTGTCCACCAAACTTATTTGCATTGTTAGGTGGCAAACTTTTACGAGCCTCAGTCACAATCTTCTGCCATTGGGCCAATTGTCCCCAGGTGTCAAAGATGGTCACAATATGAGCTTCTTCCACACACTCTACTTCCATCCCCGGTAATACTGTTACCCCATATTTACGACCAGCTTCAAGGGCGGCCAGTACATTGCCTGATGCATTATGGTCTGTAACTGCCAGCAAATTTATTCCGTTTTGGACTGCACGTAACACAATATGGTTTGGTGTCATTTCCACTTCTGCACAGGGAGACAAAAGCGTATGTACATGAAAATCACCTATAAATCTCTTCATTGCCGGTTAATAATGCCCAAGGCATAAAGTTTTCCGGTCACTTCATAACTTGACATATTAGTACTAAAAACTGTCAGTTCATTTTCATCTGCTTTAGTAATCGTATCCGCTTCAATTTTTGTACCACCTGTAATAATAACTGCCGCCAACCCAAGTAGTGAAGCTACTGCTACAACATTATGGTGTCCCTGCATGGTAACCCAAATCATACCTGGTTTTGCCTGTCCCATAACATTACTAAGCAGGTCCGATGTATAACCTCCTTTAATTTCCATTTCCAGACTGCCTCGACCCGTAACCTTTGTTAAGTTCAGTAATTGCGCAACCTCACCAACCTTCATATTGTTAGTCCTCCTTTGCCTCTTCTTCCGTCCCTGTGAGAGGTATTTGCGTTGATAACTCTATCATCCCACGAGCAAATTCCTTAACTCGAGCCCTTAAGATAAAGATACAATCAGTTTCAAAAGCCTTTCCTTGGACAATATCTTCAGCCAAACATTGACAATTGGGTGCCCCACACGCCCCACAATCCAACCCCGGCAAAGTATTTAAGACTTCATCCATCTTTTCAAGCTTTTCCATAGCCACATTAATATCCTCGTCCAACTGCATCATGGGGCGTGGCTGTAAAATTTTTACATACTCTTCAGAGGTAGGAAATCCAGTACAAGTCATACAAGCTTGCATAGCTTCACGTCTGTCAACAGGTTCTTGTTTTTTGAGATTTCTAATTCGCAACTTCAAATTTTTTTCTCCAACAAATCTATTTACCGCTACAAAAGGCCCCCCGACACAACCACCTCCGCAGCTATATAATTCCACAAAATCCACATCATTCATTTTATTCATGGAAATTTCTTCCAGTACGGCGAAAACATCACTGACACCCTGCACTGAAACAGCATTCTCTATACCTGCAGCAGTAATTTCGCCACCATTACTTCCCCAGCCAACACCGTAAGAAGAACCGGTAGTAATAGTTTGCGTTAAGTTTTCTTCAGGAATTACGTCATGTATAATGCGTATTAATTCCCCATAGATACTTGACTCGCTAATTGATCCTGCTAACTCCGTATGTTTAACATCAACTGATTGTCTTATATTAATACCTTTGGCAGGGCAAGGTGTAATAAACCAAACACCAACTTGCTTCTCCGATAAATTGTTTTTAGAACATAGTCTCTTTTTTACATAGATAGCTGCCGCTTCACCAGGAGACAATATTGGTATAACCTGTTGTATGAGTTCAGGAAACTTAACCTGAATCAACCGTAATACCGCAGGACAAGCCGAAGAAATAATAGGTTTTCTACCACCAATATAAGATTTTACATAGCTTTCTATTTCTTGAGAAATATAGTCTCCGGCTGCTGACAAATCAAAAATTTCATCAAACCCTAATAATTTTAAGCCTTGCCAAATTACTTCTCGTTTCACACCGGCTGGGAATTGAGCATAAAGCGATGGTGCCGCCAAAGCTACGTTATAAGTATAGTTTTGTGTTGCTTCCAGCGTATCGACGGTCGCAGTCATCGCATGAGTAGGACAACGACGAATACACTCCCCGCAATCTATACAGCGAGTGGCGATGATTTCCGCCTTACCATTGCGTACGCGAATAGCTTCAGTCGGGCAATATTTTACGCAGGCAACACAACCATTGCATGCTTCTCTTATAACATGAACGGAATGCAAATAGCTTTCATACACTCCTAAATCACCCAGCTTTCCTTTAATTAACTATGCTTATGTTCAAAACACATTGTAATTTTAGTCCCTTGATTAATTACCGTATCTATTGCAAATTTATCTGAGCATTTCATCATGTTTGGCAAGCCCATACCAGCACCAAATCCCAAAGCGCGCACATAATCAGGTGCTGTAGAAAATCCCTCCTGCATGGCCTGTTTAACGTCGGCAATACCAGGGCCCTTATCACTAACAGTGATAACAGTACTCTCTGTATTAATATCTGCTTGTACTATGCCGCCACCTGCATGAATAAGTGCATTCATTTCGCCTTCATAAGTTCCTATTGCAACTCTACGCACCACATCTGCTTCCACACCTAGACGTTGTAAGGCTTTTTTTACACGAGCCGAGGCCTCGCCTGCTCTATCAAAATCATTGCCCGGTACTTCATATATTAATTTCATCTAATTTAGCTCATCCCTTTTGTTTCATTGATATGACAAGCAGGTAACCCTAGTTTGTACAAAATACCACAAGCTTCAAACATTGTATAATCAGTTAAAAGTACGGGGATGTCACATTCCTTAGCCACTTGTAGTATTTCTGCTCCCGGGATTTTACCTCGCACAAAAACAATGGCACTCAATTCACTCACATCCGCCGTCCGTATAACTTGCACATTTGTAAGTCCCGTGAGAAGCAGTGTCTTTTTCCTAGTAAAAGCCAATACATCACTCATCAAATCTGCTCCGAAAGCCGATTCTGCTTCTCTATTTAATTTATCTTCCCCCACAATAGTTCGCGCACTAAGAGCTTTTTGTACTTCACTAAGCTTTAGCATGTTATCCTCCCAACTTGCTGTATGCCTGCATAAAAAGTGCAAATGATTTCATAATAATTGTACATTTATTCCTCTAGCCTGTAAAGAAAATTCCTATTGGTCTAAAACCCCTTCTAACCACCCTAAATTCAAAATTAGCGCATTACTCATCCAAAATAACATACCTAATTGAATATTAAACAATGTATAGTCAGTTAAACCACCAATAAATATTCCTACCAAGGACGCGATATATCCACATGCTATCCCTTTTATCCAAGGAATCTTGGATTCTTTTCTAATGTGACGTGCTAAACAAAAAAACTGCCATACCAAATATAAGAATAAAAACAAGCCGAAAATACCTAGTTCAGCTGCAATATTCAGGTATAAATTATGACAATGATACATAATTACTGTAGGATCCATAAGATAAAAATCATATTCCGGAAAGGCAAATTGGTAACCATACCAGCCTACACCCCAAGGATGTTCCTGAATCATGGCAAGTGTTCCTTCTATATATGCAAATCGTAAAGCTACGGAAGTATCTTCCGTGGCAAAAATCGACAATATCCTATGCGCCAAAATACCCCAGCCCAAGTACAATACCATAAGGCCACCACCTATAAATGGAAGAAAAGCTTTGTGATAAAAAAACGCCGCGAAAACAAAAAGTACAAAGAACAGTGCAATCCAGTTCCCACGAGAGAAAGTAAACAGTAAGCATATGCAGCTCAAAATAAAGACTATAATTAAAAATGTTCTAGTTTTTCCTCCTCTAAGCGGAGCAAAGATACCTGCGCAATATGAGACAGTTAAGACCAAAAAGCTTCCCAAAATATTTGGATTTTCTAAAGTAGAAAACGCTCTACGCTTTAGTTCCGGAAAAACTTCTTTGTCTGACCACTCAGGGCTTTGTACTGAAGAACCATAGCAGTACTGCCAAATTCCATATATTGCCACTATTCCGGCAGAAATCATAAATACTTTCATCAAAAAAAGAGGCCGCTGTCCTTTAGCACCATAACGCAACATTAGCCAAAAACTCCCTGCTTCTTGCCCCACAACCCATGCAAAGTTGAAGGCAGAAGCAAAAACATTGCCTGACCAAAGTACGCTTACAGCACTTAAAACAAACAACCCCCATAAGCAATATTTTATTTTTTTGGGAATTACACACTCTCTTTCCTCACCACGTCTTTTATAACAGTCTACCATAGCGCAAATAAACGTTACGACAAAAATCCAACTAGATGCCAAAGAAGAAAGGGGTATAACAAAAACAAGGACTGCCAATAAACAATAAACAGTTTGCTCTAAGTCTAAATCTTTGAGTTTATATCCGGCAATATTCATGGGTTTACCCTTTCTGAAATGTTGCTTTAAACGTTCCAATTAAATATAGTGAACCACATATGCAAATAATACCCGTATCACCAGCTGCAGACAGAGCATCATCATACGCTTTATTTAACTCTTCATAGGCGACAGCCTTGTCACCTACTATTTCCGCCAACTGTGCTGCTGATGCTGCTCGTGTTCCTTTGTCTGCTAAAACTGTATATACTTTATCACCTGGCTTAAAAAGGATATTAGCCACTTCACTCATGGCTTTATCCCCCATCATACCGAATATAAAATTAATAGGCTTGTCAGTATAATATTTATCCAGAGCAGCCCTCAAGGCTTGAGCTCCTGCAGGATTATGAGCTCCGTCTAAAATAATATCAGGCTTAGTACCAATACGTTCTAAACGCCCCGGCCATTTGGTATTAGCTACCCCTTCATGCAAAGCCGCTTCAGTAATGCGCTCATCATTTTTGGAGACAAGTTTTGCCGCTACTACCGCCACGGCCGTGTTAGCAATCTGATGAGCACCGGGCAGAGCGATATTATAATTAGAATTATATGCGCCCGAACTTAAAGTAAACGTCTGCCCCTCCATGGTACTTATGACTTCTTGTCCTGTAAAATCTTTACCGAAAATATAAAGTGGAGCTTGTTTAAAAACGCTCATGGCCTTAATAGGTCCCAAAGCATCATCCGTAGCTGCGGTCACCACAGGAACTTTCTCCTTAATAATACCCGCTTTTTGCATAGCTATCTCTTCAACTGTTTTTCCACATCTATCCATATGATCTAGGCTAACATTAGTAATTACTGCTACTTCAGGGATTATTACATTGGTAGAATCCCATAACCCCCCTAGCCCAACCTCAATAACAGCATAGTCTACATGCTCCAACGCAAAAATCAGAAATCCGGCAGCAGTAAGCACTTCAAACTGAGTAGGCTGAGCTATGCCTCTTTCCATAACAGTTGCAACAGCCCTAGCAACCGCCGTATGAGCCATAGCGAAAGTCTCGTTGTTTACCTCTTTACCATTTACTTCAATGCGTTCATTGTAACGCACAAAATGAGGCGAAGTAAACTTTCCAACGGTAAGGCCGGAATATAAGAGGATATTGGCAATCATGCTGGACACGGAGCCCTTGCCATTTGTACCTGTAACATGAATCGTCTTAACCATTTTTTCAGGATTACCCAATTCTGCCAATAGAGCCTGGATGCGCTCCATGCCCAAATGAATACCAAATTTTCCCAAACTATCCAAATATTTTAAGCTTTCATCGTAGTTCATAATGTTTTTAGATACTCCAAACGTTTTTTTATAGCCAGCATCTTTTGACCAATTTCTTCGCCCTTAGCTTTTTCATTGGCAACGACTTCTGCCGGTGCCTTAGCCAAAAAGCCGGCATTACTTAATTTGCCCTCAATACGTTTTATCTCTTTAGACAATCCCTCTAACTCTTTATTTAAACGAGTATTTTCCTTTTCAACATCAATAAGTCCCTTTAGCGGTAAATATACTTCGATGCTGTTCACTACCGTAGCCATAGCATTTTCCGGCTTTGCACAGCCGCTGCTTTCAATAGTTAATTCATCTACTGTACCCAACAATTTAATGTATGCTCCATTAGCTTCTATTATACTACGCAAACTATCATCCACAAATAAAATTGCCGGTGCTTTTCTGCCCGGTGCGGCGTTAACTTCAGCCCGCATATTACGAATTGCCTTAACAACATCCATAATAGCACTCATACCCTTTTCAGCCTCTAAGTCCACTAATTCCTCTTGGAACTTTGGCCACGGAGCAATCATGATGCTATCACCTTCATGAGGCAGACACTGCCAAATTTCTTCTGTGATAAAAGGCATATATGGGTGCAGCAATTTCATAGCAGAGCCCAGCACCTCACATAATACATGCTGTGCCGTAGCACGTTCAGCAAGATTTCCCTTATTATACAAGCGAGGTTTCGCAAGTTCAATATACCAATCGCAAAGTTCACCCCAAACAAACTCATAAATCAAACGTCCTGCCTCTCCCAGCTCAAAATTTTCTAGGAAATTAGTAACATCTTTCACTGTGTCTTGTAAACGGGATAAAATCCATTTATCCGCTAACGTATAAGGTGCCAGTTCAGCATGCTTATCATAGCCTTCTAAATTCATTAAAGCAAAGCGGGAAGCATTCCAAATTTTGTTAGCAAAATTACGTGTAGCATCCACTCTTTCCCAATAGAACCGCATATCATTACCCGGTGTATTACCTGTAATTAGCATAAAACGCAAGGTGTCCGCTCCATATTTATCAATAACTTCCAATGGATCAATACCATTTCCTAAAGACTTGCTCATTTTGCGTCCTTGACTGTCCCTAACTAACCCATGGATAAACACCCTATGAAAAGGAATCTCTTTCATAAATTCCATTCCCATAACTAGCATGCGGGCAACCCAAAAGAAAATAATGTCATATCCTGTAACTAGAACACTAGTTGGATAAAATTGCTTTAAAAGCTCTGTTTTTTCGGGCCAACCCATAGTAGAAAAAGGCCATAGAGCTGAACTAAACCAAGTATCCAAAGCATCTTCATCTTGATGTACGTGCCCACCACACTTAGGACATTTATCAATATCAGTACGTGAAGCTATTACTTCTCCACATTCATCACAATACCAAACAGGTATACGATGTCCCCACCAAATTTGGCGCGAAATACACCAGTCGTGAATATTGTCCATCCAATTAGTATAGCTCTTAGTAAAACGTTCAGGTACGAATTGGGTACGACCATCTTCTACACAATCCACCGCTGCCTTCACCAACGGTTCCATTTTCACAAACCACTGCTTGGAAACCAAGGGTTCAACTACGCAATGGCAACGTTGGCAGTGTCCAACGGCATGAGTTAAATCTTCAATTTTCACCAAAAACCCTTTTTCATCTAATTCTTTAACAACATTCTTACGGCATTCATAACGTTCTTGTCCCGCATATTTTCCTGCTTCCGCCGTCATATTTCCATCCATACCTATAACAACGATATTATCTAAATTATGTCGCATACCCATTTCAAAATCATTAGGATCATGAGACGGCGTTATTTTAACAGCGCCTGTACCAAATTCCAAATCAACATAAGAATCGGCAATAATCGGTATAATTCTATCAGTTAAAGGCAGACGCAAAGTTTTTCCTACTAAGTACCCGTAGCGCTTATCTTCCGGGTTGACTGCAACTGCCGTATCCCCTAACATTGTTTCAGGACGAGTAGTAGCTATCGTAAGATAGGTCCCTTCCTCTTCTACTACCGGATAGCGAATATACCATAAATGCCCTGCTTCATCGGCATGTTCAACTTCAATATCAGACAGAGCCGTATTACAATTTACACACCAATTAGTGATGCGGCTGCCTTGATAAATAAGTCCTTTTTCGTACAAAGACACAAAAACTTCCCGTACCGCCTGAGAACAACCTTCATCCATGGTAAAACGTTGACGCTCCCAATCGCAGGACACGCCCAAGCATTTCAGTTGATTAACAATGCGATCACCATATTGCTCTTTCCACTGCCAAACACGTTTAAGAAACTCTTCACGGCCCAAATCATAGCGAGTTTTTCCCTCTTCTTTTTTTATTACCTCTTCAACTTTAATTTGCGTGGCAAGGCCCGCATGGTCATATCCCGGCATCCATAAAGTATTGTGTCCCATCATCCGATGCCAACGAATCAGTATATCTTGCAAAGTGTTATCCAAAGCGTGTCCCATATGTAATTGACCTGTAATATTCGGCGGCGGAATAACAATGCTGAAAGCCTCTTTATTTTTCTCTACTTCTGCGTGAAAATAGTTGTTTTTCTCCCAATAGGCATACCATTTTTTTTCTACGGCAGCCGGATCATAAATTTTAGGGATATTGTGTTCTTCGTTTGTCTCAATAGTCATTGTTTTTTCCTCCATATTGTGTAAATTACCAACTAAAAATAAAATAACGTCCTATACCTGTTTACACAGATATAGGACGAAAATAACTTTCGCGGTACCACCTAAATTCCCAAACAAAAAGTTTGGACACCTCATATGCGTAACGTGCACAACGGGCAAGGCTACTATCTTCACTTTACCAATTCAAGGGCGACTTCAAAGCCGATTGTTCGGACATGTTTCAGCAAATCATATCCTCTCTGCGGAACCCGTACTCTTACTACTCCCCATCATTATCTTTCCAATATATAGTTTTACTTAGTAATCATAGCAATATGGAATGATGTTGTCAATAGAAATCAAGTGGGCTAAACAAAAGAACGCTTCCTAAGGTCAGGGGAAATACATCCTTGTATTAAAAAAGTATTCAACAGTGTAGGCAGAGGATATTAGAAGTTTTATTTAAGCCGCACATTTAATCTATTTGGCTTCTTTAGTTGCAATATATGTTTTTATTAATCCATCTCAGAATTATAAAAATCCCCAAATAGCTCCTCCATTGTAGGCATATCTTTAGGAATTGGTCTGGCAACCCAAGTTGTATTCATATAATGTTTCAGACAAATATTTTCAGAAACAATATTGCCACCCCAAGTTCCACATCCCATGGATGATGTTGCCGGCATACCATTAGTGCTAGAGCCGGCATTAGCTTTATTTTGTGGTTGGCGCACCATCATCCTAGAAACAGGTGCTGCCATTGCTAAGCGATTAATATGATCATCGTTAAAGGAATAAATACCGCAAGAATGCCCCTTACCGCCGACTTCATATATAGCTTTCATGGCTTTAATAGCATTTTCAAATTCACCTTCATATTTGAAAAGTGCTAACAATGTAGTTAGTTTTTCACTAGAAAAGAAATGCTCTTTTCCAATACCATCGCCCATTACCATGATAAACTTATATTTATCACCAACATTAAACCCAGCAGCTTCTGCCAATTTTTGGGGAGAAATAGCAACTGTGTTAGGCAAACGGTGGCCATCTTCATCCCAAATAACTTTTTTCAAAGCTTCCGCTTCTTCTGCAGTTGCAAGGTAGCCGCCTTCATCTTGCAAAGCTTGAACCATAGCATCAAAAATTGCTGCACTAATAACTATGTTACCGTCACATGAACAACCTGAGCCAAAATCAGAAGTTTTACTTATTCGAGTATTTTCTGCCGCTTCTTTTACATCTGCGGTCTCATCAATAATTATGGTAGAATTTCCTGCTCCGGAACCATAGGCCGGTGTCCCGGAACTATAAGCGGCCTTAACCATAGGACGTCCACCGGTTGCAATTACTAAGTCAGCTCTTTTCATTAACTCATCAGTCAATTCTATGCTTGGATGCTTAATGCATTGAAAAATATCGGCTGGGGCTCCTTCGTTAACTAATGCCTGCCGCATAATTTCAACGGTTTTATTTGTAACCACTTTTGCTCTGGGATGTGGAGAAAAAATCATTACGTCTCTAGCTTTAATAGCAAAAATTGCCTGTCCGGCAGGAGTTAAACAAGGATTAGTTGTTGGTACCAAACAACCAATTAAGCCAACCGGCTTACCATATTTAACCAGGCCTTTTTCCGGTATCTCCTCAATAATCCCAACGCTTTTTTGCCTTAAGCAATCTCGTAAAATCAGGCGAATTTTGTTGCGCTTATTAACTTTAGACTGAAATTCCCCTAGCCCTGTTTCCTCTACTGCTTCCTTAGACAAGGGCTCCCATGTTTGCAAATTGGAAATAGCCCATGCTACTGCCTTACAAAAATGATCTATCCGTTTTTGATCATAAGTTTCAATAATTGCTGCTGCTTTTTTCGCCCTTGCAACCATTTCCTCCAATTCAGCAAGTTGTTTCTCTGTTACTTTACTCATAATATAATCTCCTCTCAGTTGTCTTTATCTATCCTTCCGCTGTCTAAAGTATATGCCGGACCTATTGTTAAGTCTAATACTTAATCTTAATTGCTTTCATAGAGAATAACTATTGAACTATTTTGTACTTTTTGATAACATGAGAAAAGGACTTAATTGAAAGGTGACTATTTTATGAAATTAACGCAACTGGAATACTTTCAAACTCTAGCCAAAATTCTCCATTACACAAAAGCAGCACAAGTCTTACATATATCACAACCAAGCTTGAGCTATGCCATTGCTTCACTAGAAAAAGAATTGGGAGTGGAGCTTTTTGCAAAAAATGGCCGCAATATTACTCTTAGCCCTTATGGTGAAACCTTTTTAGAATATATAAATCAGGCCTTAGATATTTTAGATCAAGGGGTTAAGGCAATAAATTCTATTCAGATTGCCACTACCGGAGAAGTGAGTATAGGTTATATTTATAGTTTATCTACATCTATTGTCCCCAAAATTGTTGAAAACTTTAAAAAAAATGAAGATAATGCAGGTATTAAGTTTACCTATACACAAAATTTACAAAAAGGACTTTTAGAAGATTTAAAGACAAGCAAAATAGACTTAGCTCTATGTGCTGATATTGATTCTTCTGTCGTTTCTGTACCTATCATAGAGCAAGAATTATTCTTGGTAGTAGCCAACGGACATCCTTTAGCAAACAAAAAAGCCGTTACCTTTAAAAGTATCGCCAATCTTCCTTTCATTTTATTACACGAAGATAGCGCCCTACGTAAAAAATTAAATCTTGAATTTAAAAAGATCAACGTAATACCAAACATTGTTGCTGAGGCGCAAGAATGCAGTGCCACTTTACAATATGTAGCTCACAACAGTGGCGTGACTATTGTTCCTCAGGTACCGGGACTTGATTATTTACCGGTAACAAAGATTAAAATTAAAACACCTGGGTTTAGTCGCAAAATCTACCTATCATGGGTAAATACACATCATCCGATGCCACCCGTACGTAAAGTAAGAAATTATATTTTAGAAATGTTTATGAAAAAGGAAACCATTCCTCCTATGTAAAATTTCGCCAATTAATAAAGTACTAAAGGACTCCCTTAAAGGGAGTCCTTTAGTACTTTATTAAACAATTTCACATAGTATTTTTTAACTGATGTATACTATTTGTTTACTTGGTATAGAATTCTGACAGAATTAATCACACACAACATTGCTACACCTGTATCAGCAAACACAGCCATCCACATAGAAGCAAAACCACCCAGTCCCAAAGCCATAATAGCAACTTTTATAACCAAAGCAAATACTACGTTTTGCCAAGCGATATTGTTTGTTGTCCTGGCAATTTCAATAGCCTTGGGTATAGATTCCATTTCCGAATTCATAAAGACTACATCTGCAGCTTCAATAGCAGCATCTGCACCGCTTCCCATAGCGGCTCCCACATCTGCTCCTGCCAGAACCGGTGCATCATTAATCCCATCCCCGACAAACATAACGCTGCCATATTTTGCACGCAAATCATTTAAAACATTATACTTATCCTGAGGTAAAAGTTTAGCGTAAACCCTATCAATGCCAACTTCAGCAGCAACAGCTTGTGCGCTTTCCATTGCATCCCCTGTAAGCATAGCCGTAGATAGGCCCATTTCTTTTAGTTTAGTAATAGCGCTAACTGCGTCACTTTTAATTGTATCTGCTATAAGCAAATTTCCCGCATATTCCCCATTTAGTGCCACCAAAACTTCTGTACCAAAGCCTGTACTATGATAAGCGCTAATATTAATTTCGAACCGTTCCATCAGTTTTTTGTTGCCACAAAGGATTTTTCCAAAAGTTGTCTCCGCCACAATGCCTTCCCCTGCTATTTCCTCAGCATTAGTTGGCCTTATAAGGTCTAGTCCTTTATTTTTGGCTGCCAATACGATGCTATTTGCAATAGGATGCGCAGAAACAACTTCAACTGAAGCAGAAAGTTGCAATAAGGCATCTTCAGTAATACCCCCTGTGGGCATGATTTTTTGTAAAATAAAATTGCCCTGCGTAACAGTACCCGTTTTATCCATAACTACTACTGCACAATTTTTCAAAGCTTCTAAAACAACGCCACCTTTAAAAAGAATACCGCGTTTCGACCCAGCTCCAATTCCAGCAAAAAAGGCCAAAGGAACGCTAAGAACTAGTGCACAAGGACAGCTAATAACCAAAAATGTAAGAGCAGTGTACGTCCATTTTTGCCAATCGCCTGTAATGACTCCAGGGATTATTGCTGTTAATACCGCAATAACTACAACTACCGGCGTATAAATTCTGGCAAAAGTAGTAATAAATTTATCTATCCGAGGTTTTGATGCAGCAGCATTTTCCACCGCATCTAAAATTTTAGTTACCATAGATTCCTGTAAAATTTTCTCCACACGCATTTTCAAAACTCCCGTGGTATTAACACACCCGGAAATTATTTCATCGCCATAAATTTTTCTCACGGGAACAGGTTCACCCGTAACAGGTGATAAATCTATTAGACTTTCACCATCTATAACTACTCCATCTAGGGGAATTCTGTCGCCAACTCTAACCAAAAGAATATCCCCAACATTGGCATCTGCAGCCGGTGTTATTTTAACTTCTTCACCTATTAGTAAATTAACAACTTCAGGCCTCATGTCAACTGCGGTCATGATTTCATTGCGACTTTTAGCCACTGCTAGTTCTTCAAAGTATTCACCTACTCGATAAAATAGCATTACGCCAACCGCTTCTTCCCCCTGTCCGATAATGAAAGCTCCAATAGTTGCCACAAGCATGAGGAAATTTTCATCAAGGACCCTGCCTTTAAACAAGTTTTTCACAGCAGTAAGTAAAATGTCATATCCCAAAATAATATAGGATAGCATTAACCCATAAAACAAAAATTCTCCCCGGTAGGGTCCGAAAAATAATAACAAAAACAACAATGCTCCTATAATTATTTCCCATAATTTCATAGACAAAAAAAACTTTTCTCTTATCTTTTTAGTTTTAAAATTCTCCGGGAAATAACTTCTGTCTATATTAGGGCGCTGATTTCCACGTGGAATAACTACTACCGCTGATTCAATAGCTTGACAAATTTCTTGAATTTTTGGTAATAACGCCTCTTGATTGGCGGCTGACAAACGTAACTGCTTGGTTGTAAAACTAATGCTGGCATACCTTACCTCAGGTAATTCTTGAATCTTGTGTTCCATCTTAGCAGCGCAATTTGCACAATCCAAATTCTCTAAAATATATACTTTTTTAGGTACATCTGCATCAGGCATTTTGCAAGTACAATTTGCTAAACTCTCGCCGCAAACATCGCAATATTCCACATGTGGATGGCATATTTCACACATACAGTCCAAAGGATGACCGGGAACATGCTGCTCTATTTGATTTGGTACATATTCTTTATGCATTTTTGTATGTATATTTTCTATGACTTTAACTATTTTCTTCATCTTCTCCTCCATTTAACGCATAAATCTATCTATAGCAGTTTGCAATTCTTTAAGTGCCTCTTCTTGTTTACCTTCTTTAATTGCCCTGTTTACACAATGTTCCATGTGCTCTTTAAGGAAAGCCTTTGTTGTATTTTCTATAGCTTGGTGTACTGCTGCTAGTTGAGTTAATATTTCTGAACACTCTCTACCTTCTTCAACCATTTCTTTCACAGATCTTACATGCCCTTCAATCCGTGCCAATCGATTAACTATATTCTTGCTATGCTTATAGCCATACTCCATTATAAACGCCTCCCATTGCTTATATATTATCCCCCCCTAGGGGTTTTGTCAATAAGCATACTACTTGACAAAAATCATTCTAAAGCTTATTATGATAGCAATCTCTTTGCGCTGCCTAAATTAGCTACAGTACAAACTGATCAGGCGGTAAATCCTCTGTGATTTATGTTGGCCGGGCCAAGTTGGCAACAGGTTGAAATTTAAGCACCTGTGGGACAGTAGTATGTTCCACGGGTGCTATTTGTATTTAAAACACCCTAAGAGATAATAAAAATTAAGGGGTTTTATTATGGAAAGTAGGGTTTCAGCTAAATTAAATGAACATTTAGCTATGCATGTTTCGTACGTTAGCATTGCAATAAATATTTTGTTGTCGGCATTTAAATTATTTGCCGGTATTGTTGGTCATTCTGCAGCCATGGTTTCAGATGCTATTCATTCAGCATCTGATGTATTTAGCACTTTCATCGTTATTATTGGTATTCGTATTTCAAATAAAGCATCTGATTCTACCCATCAGTATGGACATGAAAAATTAGAAGACATTGCTGCCATGTTTTTGGCCTTTATACTTCTAATTACCGGCCTTGGTATAGGCTACGAAGGCATGAAAAACATTTTTTCTAACAACTATGCACATTTGCAAGCACCTACCTCGATTGCCTTGGTAGCCGCTGTACTCTCTATTGTAGTAAAAGAGGCCATGTTTTGGTATACCAAAGGAGCTGCCGTAAAAATTAATTCCGGTGCCCTTATGGCCGATGCTTGGCATCATCGTAGTGATGCTTTTTCCTCTATCGGAAGTTTGATCGGTATTGGTGGAGCTATGATGGGTTATCCTATTATGGATTCCTTAGCTTCTGTAATTATTTGTTTAATGATAATCTATGCAGCTTGGGAAATTTTTATTGATGCTACCAATAAATTAGTAGATCACGCTTGCGACGAAGAAACTTTGGCGGCAATGCGTAAACATGTGCTGAGTCAAGATGGAGTTCATGGCATAGATGAAATCAGAACTAGAATGTTCGGTGCAAAATTTTATGTTGACATCGATATTAGTGCTGATGGGAATCAATCCTTGTATCACGCTCATCATATTGCAGAAAAAGTACATGACACCATTGAAAATAATTTTCCGAATGTTAAGCATTGTATGGTCCATGTTAGTCCATCAAAAAAAGACTAACTAGCTAAGATAAAAGGACTCCTTACCATAAAAAACGAAAAAGAGGCTGCTTTTCCTAAGAAAAGCAACCTCTTTTTTACTTTTTCCGAAGTGTCTCTCACTCACTCCTCATTTTAAGGACCATTTGAAAATGACTTTTTGAGAGAAACAGTACGTCCAATACTGCAAACAAAAAGCCTCTTCCCCTGAGGAAAGAAGCTAACTAGACAATTGTGAAATAAATCACTCTCATCCGCTTCCTGTCTCTCGCAGGATACTTAGGATACTACAGACCGATATGCTGGCTTTACAGCGGCGGGACCGTGTCGGACTTACACCGACTTATCGTTAATCTGTACTTTATTAAGTTACACATTCATTATACAACATCTAGTAATAATGTCAATATCTCTCTGATGCTTAACCGTGTTTTATTTTTAGCGTTCTTCACCCAAACTCGGCTTCCCAAAATATCGGCCAATACAAACAGGTACCGCCAAATTCAAGAATAAAAATCTGAACATTTGATATGTCAAAATAATCGCCACGTTCTCTTCCAAAGACATACCAACCAAACACATCTCTCCCAATCCGCCGGGAGCCATAGCTAAAAAAGCTGTAATTAAACTAAAACCATAAAAATAGGACAACAAATAGGCTACCCCAATACTTACTGCCAGCATGACAAAAATTCCCAAGAAAACATTGGGCAATATCAGCATTAATTTTTTAACTTTTTTAGGTTCCAGCCCTGTTCCTACATAAATGCCAATGCTAAGTTGCGCCAGTGATAACAACCAATTAGGAGAAGTGTTTAAAAGTCCCATATACAAAGATAACGCTGCGGTAACAAAAATAGGTCCCATTAGATAAGGTGTCGAAATTTTTAATTTCTCCATAATAAAACCTACTATGGCAGCCAAGGGCAAAATAGGCCAAAAAGAAACGCCTTTAGTAACCGCCAAACTAGTAGCCGTTTGTGTGACTTGTGCGCCCAAAAAATTTATAACTAGAAAAGGAACAGTCACCACTATTGTTATCAAACGCAAACTCTGCAACACTGTTACCACATTTGTATCAACACGGCAGTCCTCGTCACTCATTGCCGTCATCTGCGTAAAACCACCCGGCATAATGCCCATAATGGTACTATGCAAATCCATATGTTCATATTTAGCCATAAAAACGGAAATAATAAGCGCAGTGGCAACAGCCACAATAGTGGCTCCTACAATACCAGGTATTTGTTGTAGCATTTGATCTAAAACCGAAGGTGTTACATAGCGGCCTATACCATAGCCAACCACTATCAATCCATAATTGCGCCATCTCCTAGGCCACGATACGCCCTGTATGCCGGCAATTTTCATTGCCAATGATACAAAAATACCTCCTAACATCCAAGGGATAGGCATGCCTATTAAACTCAATCCCCAGCCGATAAAAAATGCTAGTACAACCAACCCCGCTCTAACCAACTTTGACTCCTTCTTCCCCCAGTTCTAGTCTATGTAATCCATCACTCTTGTAATAAGCTCATTACGCATAGTATGAGCAGTAGACGAATATGTAATAATACGACTATCATCCAAGCCGAATTCTCTCTTGAATACTTCCTTTTGTGCCAATCCAGCTCCCTTAGATAGCTTATCAGCTTTGGTCAAGACAACCATAGTAGGCCGCTGACAATCCATAAGCCAATGGTAACAAGCAATATCACTATCCATGGGTTTATGCCTAATATCTATTAATTGGCAAACCATTTTCAAGTTTTCCGAGTTTTCCAAATACTTGCCAATAAATGCCGACCACTGCTCACGATTATCTTTTGCTGTACGCGCAAAGCCATAACCGGGCAAATCCACTAAGTGAAATATGCGCCTATCCTCTACTTCACCTAACATTCTTTTAGCACAAAGCTCATAAAAGTTAAGCGTCTGAGTCTTGCCAGGAGAGCCACTAACTCTAGCTAACCCTCGACAACGAGTTAACGAATTTATTAAAGAAGATTTTCCTACATTACTTCGCCCGATAAAAGCAATCTCTTCCATGGGCGGCACTGGATATTGAGCGCTGTTTACAGCTGAGGCCAAATACTTTGCTGTTATTAAATCCCATTGTTTCAAATTCATTCTAATCCTCCAATGCTATTTTCGTAACCTGATCCATATGCTCAACCGGAATAAACTCAATAGCATCCCGCACCTTCTTTGGTAATTCATCTAAATCTTGCATGTTTTGTGCCGGCAACAAAATTTTCTTAATACCATATCTGCTTGCCGCTAACATTTTTTCCTTAATACCACCTACAGGAAGCACTCTCCCTGACAAAGTAATTTCACCGGTCATGGCAATACCAGCCTTAACTTTACGCTTTGTTAGCGCTGATTCCATGGCTATTACCATGGTAATCCCAGCAGAAGGTCCATCCTTAGGAATCGCACCTTCCGGCAAATGAATATGTATATCTGTAGTTTCAGAGAAATTTTCCTGAAGCCCTAGTTGTTTAGCACGCGAACGAATATATGTATAGCCGGCCTGTGCAGACTCTTTCATAACATCTCCTAATTGGCCTGTCAATTGCAATTTGCCCTTACCGGCACAAGCGATTACTTCCACTTTAAGCATCTCACCACCAACACTAGTCCAAGCTAGACCTGTACAAATACCAACTTCACTGCGTGCTTTCAAATCACTCTCTAAATAAACAATTGGCCCCAAGAAAGTTGTTAAATTAGCTGGATTTACTTTTACACTTTTTACATCACCATCTACAATTTGCTTAGCAGCCTTACGACACAATGCCGCTATCTTACGTTCCAAATTCCGCACACCTGCTTCGCGTGTATAATCGCGAATAATGTGCTCGATAGTTCTTGGTGCTACAGAAAAAGTTTTTGTTGTAAGGCCATGCTCTTTGCGCTCTTTTGGGATTAAGTGCAGTTGAGCTATTTTTACTTTTTCTTCGTCTGTGTAACTTGCCAGTTGAATTACTTCCATTCTATCTAACAAGGCCGCAGGAATAGTATCTACAGTATTTGCTGTAACAATCCAAAATACATTGGACATATCAAAAGGATATTCAACAAAATGATCACTAAAATTGCAATTTTGTTCCGGGTCCAAAACCTCTAACAGAGCAGAAGCCGGATCGCCGCGGAAATCAGCATTCATTTTGTCCACTTCGTCTAGCAAAAATACTGGGTTAGAAGTGCCACAGGTTTGCATTCCGTGAATCAATCTACCAGGCATAGCACCAATATAGGTGCGTCTATGCCCACGTATTTCGGCTTCATCACGAACGCCACCCAAAGAAATTCTAGTAAACTTACGTGCTATAGCGCGAGCAACACTTCGAGCTAACGAAGTTTTGCCAACACCGGGTGGGCCTACCAAACACAGAATAGGACCTTTGTTTTGCTTGGTCAATGCCCGCACTGCAAGATATTCTAAAATACGTTCCTTTACTTTTTGCAAACCATAGTGATCCTTATTAAGAATTTTAGCCGCCAGTTTTAAGTCATAATTATCCTCAGTAGCGTTATTCCATGGTAAGCTCAAAACAACATCCAAATAATTGCGTATAACTGCGCTTTCAGCCATCATTGGAGGCATTTTATATAAACGGTCTAGTTCTTTGTTGAGTTTTTCAACTAAATCTTCAGGTAGTTTTAATTCTTCTATTTTTTTCTTATACTCATCTACTTCAGACTGACGTTCATCGCCCTCATTAAGTTCTTTGCTAATTGCCTTCATTTGCTCACGCAAATAATATTCTCTTTGGTTCTGCTCGATTTGCTTACTTACCTGTTGAGAAATATTCTTCTCGATGTTGGCAATTTCTAACTCCTTGCACAAATATCCATATAACAAATTCATGCGCGTCTTTACATCATTTGCTTCCAAAATTTTTTCTTTTTCGCTAATATTAATTGCAAGGTACCCGGCAATCATATCGGCAATACGTCCTGGATCCGGCTGATCTTTAAAGGTAAGCAGAACTTCAGAAGTGATTTTTTTACTAGCCAAAACCCACTGCTCAAAAGTTTCTACCAACATTCGTTTTAGTGCTTCTACTTCATTACTATGATCATTAATGTCTCCCACTATGTTTATAATAGCGTCAAAATTAGATCCAGCAACATCTTCTACTGATAAAATCTGTGCCCGGGTCAAACCTTCTACTAAAACACGCAATGCCCCATTAGGTAGTTTTAACAACTGCTTTATCTCAGCAACAATGCCAAATGTAAACATATCAGAAGCAGTAGGATCAATAATAGTCGCCTCGCGTTGAGCTACTAAAAAAATCCTACGTGAACCATTCATAGCAGTCTCTATCGCTTTAATAGACCGCTCACGACCAATATCCAAATTTATAATCATGCCCGGAAATACCAACATACCCCGCAAAGGCAAAAGCGGTATTCTTAAATTATTGTCACTCATATATAACCCTCCAATCTATTATAAGTATACATATTATACTCTTTAACTTACATTATAGACAAAAAGGGGAAAAAGGTTAACCCCCTTTTCCCCTTCAATTTATGCTTTTTTACGTTTTTCTTTTGATGCTTCCTCTAATAAAAGCGTAGGGTCTTTATGTGCTATAACTACATCCTCTGTAACCACACATTTTTTCACATCGCCCCTAGAAGGAACCTCATACATAACATTACGCATAATATTTTCTATGATTGCCCTTAATCCTCTAGCTCCGGCGCTACGACTAAGTGCTTCATGAGCGATAGCCTTCAAGGCTCCCTCATCAAAACTAAGTTCCACATCATCCATAGCCAAAAAATGCTCATATTGCTTGGTTAAAGCGTTTTTGGGTTCAGTTAAAATGCGGATAAGAGCTGCTTCATCCAAAGAATCTAGCGTTACAATCACCGGTAAACGACCGGCAAATTCGGGGATTAAACCAAACTTCATTAAATCTTCAGGCAAAACCTTCTTGAGTACCGCATCAGCCTTTAGCTCATTCTTAGTTTTAATATCCGCACCAAAGCCCATATTTTTTTTGCCAATACGGGAACTAATAATGCTTTCAATGCCAGCAAAAGCTCCGCCACAAATAAACAAAATGTTGGTTGTATTAATCTGAATAAATTCTTGATGAGGATGCTTGCGACCACCTTGGGGCGGGACGCTAGCTACCGTTCCCTCTAAAATCTTTAGTAAGGCTTGCTGCACTCCTTCACCGGAAACATCTCTAGTAATAGAAGGGTTTTCAGACTTACGGGAGATTTTATCAATCTCATCAATATAAATAATACCTCGTTCAGCACGTTCAATATCAAAATCTGCATTTTGAATTAAACGCAACAAAATATTTTCTACATCCTCACCTACATAGCCAGCTTCAGTGAGTGCCGTAGCATCAGCAATGGCAAAAGGTACCTGTAAAATTTTTGCCAAAGTCTGTGCCAATAAAGTTTTACCACTACCTGTTGGCCCCAACATCAAAATGTTAGATTTCTGTAATTCCACATCGTCATTTTTATGCTGATCTTCATAGTGAATACGTTTGTAGTGATTATAAACCGCTACAGCCAACGTTTTCTTAGCATCATCTTGTCCAATTACATATTGGTCAAGAATCTCCTTAATTTCTTTAGGTTTAGGCAAATCACTACGTAACTCTTCTGCCGGTTGAGCAAACTCTTCTGCCAGCATTTCATTGCACACTTCAATACATTCATCACAAATAAAGACATTATGTCCAGCAACCAGTTTCTTCACTTGCCCTTGTTTTTTGCCACAGAAGGAACAGGTATAATTGTTATCATTTCCATCGCCAAAGTTCATATGTCACTCCTCCTTCACTCAAAATGCGAGATGAGATACCCACCCATCTACTATTCTTTTATCGCAGCAGATTTATCAGCTTCTCGGGTTACGACCTCATCAATAAGACCGTATGCTTTAGCTTCTGCACTAGTCAGGAAGTGATCCCTTTCAGTGTCCTGCTGTATTTTCTTTTTTGTTTGTCCTGTATGTTTTACCAGAATATCTGTCATTTCTTCACGAATACGCAGTATTTCCCTAGCATGAATCTCTATATCACTGGCCTGCCCTTGGGCTCCGCCAAGCGGTTGATGAATCATCACCCTTGAGTACGGTAGCGCAAATCGTTTGCCAGGTGTCCCTGCTGCCAAAAGCACAGACGCCATGGACGCCGCCATACCGATACAAATAGTGGAAACATCAGGTTTAATATACTGCATCGTATCATAAATCGCCATACCGGCACTCACACTGCCACCCGGGCTGTTGATGTAGAGGTGAACATCCTTGCTAGGGTCTTCCGCTTCCAAAAACAACAGCTGAGCAATAATGAGGTTAGCCATATAATCATCAATTTGGCCTGTTACAAAGACTATTCTATCTTTGAGCAAGCGGGAATATATATCATAAGAACGTTCACCCCGACTAGACTGTTCTACAACTATCGGCACAAAAGCCATATAGCACACCTCACTTCTATAATAATATTATATACCTAAAAACAATTATTTAGCGCTATCAATAATAATATGAGCGGCTTTTTTACGCAATACATTAGCCAGTAATAATCCCATATTACGGTTACCCGCTATGATTTTTTTAACATCTTCAACACTAGCGCCATGTTGAGAGGCAATAGCAGCCATCTCGGCATTAACCTCTTCTTCGGAAATTTGAAGATTTTCAGCTTTAGCGATAGCATCCAAAACCAAATCTGTTTTGACATTTTCTACTGCTGTCGGTTTTTGATTTTCACGTATTTTAGTCATATCCTGACCTGTGTATTTCATATACATATCCATATTCATCTTACGACTTTCCAAACTCATCTGCAATTCATCAACCATACGGGAAACACGGTCTTCTACCATAACATCAGGAACTTCAAAGACAGCATTTTCAACAGCCTTCATAACTAAGGCACGTTCGTATTCAACTTGTGATTGCTGTTCTCCACTCTTTTGTAGACGCTCTTTTAAAGTGCTCTTTAATTCTTCTACAGTCTTACTATCAGAATTCGCACTAACAAACTCGTCATTTAACTCCGGTAATTCTTTACGCTTTACATCCTGTACATGAACTTTGAATATTGCTTCCTTATTGGCTAATTCTTTTACAAAATAGCTCTCAGGAAAAGTAACATCAACATCAGTGGAGTCCCCTGCTTTTAGTCCAACCAATTGCTCTTCAAACCCAGGTATGAAGCTGCCTGAACCTACTTCTAAAGGATATCCCTTGCCTTCACCACCGGAGAAAGGTTTACCATCTACGGTACCGGCAAAATCAATAATGGCAAAATCGCCCTTCTCAATAATGGCATCTTTTACTACCACCATTTTGGCTGCACGTTTACGCAAATCATCAATAGCCTCGTCAACTTCTTTGTCGGTAATCTCTACAACTTTTTTCTCAACGGAAAGACCTTTGTACTCACCCAATTCCGGTTCTGGTTTTAGGGTAACCGTTAAAGTAAGCTCCATGTCTTCATTCTCTTCGAATTTGGACTCAGTAATCTTAGGATCGGATACTGGGATTAGTTTTTCATCAGTTAAAGCCTTGGTGTAACATTCATTAGCCAATATTTCAAAGGCCTCTTGTTTAACAGCCTCTTTGCCTACATGATTTTCTAAAATATTGCGGGGAGCTTTGCCTTTTCTAAAGCCGGGAATACTAACTTGTTTGTTTATTTTAGCAATAGCCTTATTAAATCCCTTATTTACTTCATCAACTTGTAGCCCCAACTTTATTATTGCTTCATTCCCTTGTCTCTCTACAGAAATACTCATTAAAGAAATCCTCCTTATTTCGCTATGCGAAATACTTATTTTTTGTTTTATAATCGCTTGTTTTTTGAAAATATCCACAAAAACCGCTTGTTTATCATACCATAAAGGGCAATATTTGGCAACTTATGGATGTAGTTCTTACATTATATATAAAAAAAAGACCATAGATTCTTCTGCTACCCAAATACCTGTTATTAAAACAGCATAATTTCCCCATTTAATAGAAAAATTCATTTAAAAGTTAAGTACAATAAGCATTTTTCCTTACAATAAAAAATCCTACTCTACAGTGTAGAATAGGATAATATTTGTTGGAGCGGAAAACGAGATTCGGACTCGCGACCCCCTCCTTGGCAAGGAGGTGCTCTACCACTGAGCTATTTCCGCAGTTAAAATGTTACATTTGCTATTATAAGGGACGGTCTGGGTCTTTGTCAAGGCAAAAATGCAAACTCTTACATATATTCCATTAAAATTCGCCAAGAACCAACTGACTTATATTCTTACTATGATCAGATACTCTCTTCATGTTTATAAGAAGTTCCAACATGACAAATCCACTAGCAGGAGTACATATTTTTTCATTTAATCTTGTAACATGATTTTTGCGAATTTCTTTTTGATTAAGTTTAACTTGATGTGATATATTAAGTGCTTCTTGGGCCAATTCTCTATCATCATTTTCCAGTGCTGCCAAAGCCTTAGTACATGTTTCTAATACTAAGCCACCAAGTTCTCTTAGCTCTTGCTGCGCTTCAGGCGAAAAAGTTACTGCGTCTTCATGCATATTACGCACCTTTTTTGCAATTGTTTCGGCGTGATCGCCTATACGCTCAATATCATTACAAGCATGCAACAAACCGGTATGTCGTGCTGACATCTCAGTATCCATTTGTTTCTCAGACATTTTTGTCAAATAACAAGTAATGTCTTCTTCCAAAGCATCGATAGCTGGTTCATGTTCCAAAACATATGCTATTTTATGACTGTCAAAAGCATCAATGGCCATAAAAGCTTGTTCTATATTTGTCTTTGCCATGTTGCCCATACGTACTACTTCTTTAGTAGCAAGGCTCATGGCAATAGCAGGAGTAGAAAGCATGTCATCATTGAGAAATTGTGGTTTACGCGAAACACAAGTGTCATCACCCGGCATAAGTACTTGAATGAAATCAGTGAATTTACCGGCAAAAGGCAAAAATAACAATGTATTTAAAACATTAAAAGCCGTATGGGCATTGGCAATTTGCCTAGCAATATTATTCTCAGGCGAGACTGTTAATACAAATTTTATAAAATAATCCATAAATATCAAAAAAATCAAACTGCCTACAACGTTAAACAGCACATGTGCCAGGGCTACACGTTTAGCATTAATGTTGGCTCTAAGAGTAGCCATAACAGCAGTAATACAAGTACCAATATTATCGCCCAGAAGAACAGGTATAGCCCCTTCTAAAGGAATAAGACCTTGACTTGCCATGGCAATCAATATACCAATAGTAGCACTGCTTGATTGAATAACAACTGTCATAAGCACGCCCACACATAAACCCAAAATTGGGTGAACTGCAAAAGTCTGAATAAAAGAAATAAACCCAGCATATTGACGTAATGGACTGACAGAGTCGCTCATCATACTCATACCCAGCATCAGTATGCCAAAACCAAGCAACACTTGTCCGAAATATTTTACTTTACGGCGAGTGCAAAAAGCCTGCATAACAAAACCAATAGCTAGAATTAATGTAATATAATCCGTTAGTTTAAAAGCAATTAATTGGGCCGTAACCGTGGTCCCTATATTCGCACCCATAACAATACCAAAGGCTTGTTTCAACGTCAACAACCCTGCATTAACCAAACCTACCGTCATAACAGTAGTCGCACTACTGGATTGTAAAACAGCTGTTACTCCAGCTCCCAGAGCCACACCAAAAACAGTAACACCGGTTAATGCTTCCAGTATTTTTTGCAAACGTGCACCTGCGGCTTGTTGCAGGCCATCTCCCATAAGTTGCATGCCATAGAGGAAAAGTGCTAAACCACCAAGAAAAGTAAAAAAATATACCAGCATTTTATTCTCCTTAAATTAAAACTTGTTAATACTTCCGTATGAATACCTCATATATTATAACATACAAGACATTAGCATACTATAAAAAAGAACACATCGCATAATTTATATGCGATGTGTTCCGACTTTGATAATTATTATAGCTTTTCCTCGGCTAATTTTTTATACCCGGCAATACGCTCCATTGCGTCTTTGTGTGTTTTTTCAAAAAGTGCTTCAGCCGTATCTGGGAACTGTTTGAGTAAGGAGGAATAACGAACTTCTCCCAACAAAAATTCTCTGAAATCTGCCGTAGGCTCTTTAGAATCTAGGAAGAAAGCTTGTTTTCCTTCAGCCTTAAGTGCTGGGTTATAACGGAAGTTAGCCCAATACCCTGCCTCAACAGCACGTTTTTCCTCTAACTGCGTACATCCCATACCCAATTTCAAACCGTGGTTAATACAAGGAGAATAAGCAATAATAATTGATGGTCCGGGATAAGCCTCTGCCTCAGCAATGGCCTTCAAGGTTTGGTTCTTATCTGCACCCATAGCAACTTGTGCTACATATACATAGCCATAAGTCATGGCAATCATACCCAAATCTTTTTTCTTGGTCTTTTTGCCGCTGGCAGCAAACTTTGCAATAGCGGCAGTTGGCGTAGACTTAGAAGATTGACCCCCTGTGTTTGAATATACTTCAGTATCAAAAACCATAATGTTCACATCTTCACCGGAAGCCAATACATGGTCGACTCCGCCAAATCCGATGTCATATGCCCAGCCGTCGCCACCAAAAATCCAATGGGACCGTTTAACAAAAAGATTTTTGTTTGCATAAATTTCTTCTAAAACAGCATTACCGTCTTTTTCTTTAGCTAGTAAAGCTTCAAGGGCTTCAGCACGCTCACGCGTCCCTTCTCCGACATTTTCATTAGCCAGCCAGTCTTCCATAGCTGCCTTTAACTCTGCACTGATATTTTGTGTAAGCGTTGCTTTTATCATTGCGGCAACCCTTTCACGTGATTGTTTAACTCCCAAGAACATACCCAAACCATACTCGGCATTATCCTCAAACAATGAGTTAGCCCAGCTCGGGCCATGGCCCTTGCAATTCTTCGTATATGGCATAGACGGTGCACTGGCACCCCAAATAGAAGTACATCCGGTAGCATTAGCAATCATCATACGGTCACCCACTAATTGAGTTACCAGTTTAGCGTATGGGGTTTCGCCGCAGCCGGCACAAGCACCGGAAAATTCTAGTAACGGTTCTTCAAATTGAACACCTTTAACCGTTTTCTTATTCATAGGATTGGCTTTATGAGCTACTTTATTTGATACATAGTCCCACAAGGCAACTTGATCCATTTGCGTTGCCAAAGGCTTCATAATTAGAGCCTTTTCCTTAGCGGGACAAACCTGTACGCAATTACCACAACCTACGCAATCCATTGCGGATACTGCAATACGGAATTTAAGGTCCTTAGCCCCAACAGCGTCTTTAGCAGTTAAGCCTGCAGGAGCAGCGGCCATTTCCTCTTCATTTAGCAAAACAGGACGAATAACAGCATGAGGACACACAAAAGCGCATTGATTACATTGAATACATTTGTCAATCTGCCATTCCGGAACATTAATAGCTATTCCGCGTTTCTCAAAAGCGGAAGTTCCTGAAGGGAAAGATCCGTCAGCATGATCAAGGAAACTGCTGACAGGTAATTTGTCGCCCTCCATCCTATTCATCGGCTCCAAAATATTCTTGGCAAATTCATTTTCAGTTATTGCAAGCTCGCTGGTGTCTTTGGCTTCTGCCCAAGCAGCAGGAACCTTTACTTCTACTACGGCCTCAGCACCCTGATCAACAGCAGCATAGTTCATATCCAAAACATCTTGACCTTTAAGGCCATAAGAATGATCAATTGCTTCTTTTAGATACTTACTAGCATCAGCAACAGAAATGATTTCTGCCAATTTGAAAAATGCAGATTGCATTATCATATTAATGCGTCCGCCCAAACCAATACTTTCAGCAATTTTTACTGCATCTATAGTATAAAATTTGATTTTATTTTCAGCAATATAGCGTTTCATCTGCCCAGGCAGATTAACCTCTAACTCTTCAGGCCCCCATTGACAATTCAGTAGGAAAGTCCCTCCTGCTTTAAGCCCGGCAAGAACATCATACTTATGTACATATGATTGGTTATGTACCGCTACAAAGTCAGCAAAGTTGATTAGGTAAGGTGCACGAATAGGTGTATCACCAAAGCGCAAATGTGATACCGTAATTCCTCCTGATTTCTTGGAATCATAGGAGAAGTAGCCTTGCGCATACATGTCGGTATGGTCGCCTATAATTTTAATTGCACTCTTATTAGCACCAACAGTACCATCAGAGCCCAGTCCCCAGAACTTGCAGCTCTTTGTGCCAGCAGGGGTAGTATTTAAAGCTTCTTTTATTGGTAGTGAAGTGGCTGTAACGTCGTCCACTATACCAACGGTAAAACCGTTCTTAGGCTCAGCTGCATTTAAGTTTTCGTATACAGCCAAAACATCAGCCGGGAACAAGTCTTTAGAACCCAAACCATAACGGCCGCCAATAATAACAGGACGCTCATCACTGTTGTAGTAAACTTCACGGACATCTAAATACAGCGGTTCTCCCAAAGCTCCCGGCTCTTTAGTTCTGTCCATAACAGCAATCTTTTTAACGCTCTTAGGCATAGCTGCAAGAAAATGCTTAGCAGAGAACGGACGGTATAAATGCACAACCAACACACCAACTTTTACACCCTTGGCATTCAAAGCCTCTACTACAGTTTGTACAGTCTCTGCGCCTGAACCCATAATAATTATTACGCGTTCAGCATCTTCTGCTCCATAATAATTAAATAGGCCATATTTGCGACCTGTTACCGCACTTACTTGGTTCATATAGTCTTCAACAATAGCCGGCAAAGCCTTATAATATTCATTTACTGCTTCGCGGGTTTGGAAGTAAATATCAGGATTTTGAGCTGTACCTCTAATAACGGGTTTGTCCGGATTTAATCCGCGGGCCCGGAAAGCGGCTACTGCTTCTTTGTCAAGCATTTTATCTAAAACCGCATAATCAATAAGTTCAACCTTTTGAATTTCATGAGAAGTTCGGAACCCGTCGAAGAAATTCAAGAAAGGTACTCGACCACGAATAGCGGACAAATGTGCTACGGCGGAAAGATCCATAACTTCTTGTACGCTGCTTTCAGCCAAAAGTGCGAATCCTGTTTGACGTGCAGCCATAACATCTTGATGATCGCCAAAAATAGAAAGTGAGCTAGTGGCTAAGGCTCTTGCCGATACTTGAAATACACCCGGAAGCAATTCTCCGGCGATTTTGTACATATTAGGAATCATAAGTAATAAACCTTGGGAAGCAGTATACGTAGTAGTAAGCGCCCCTGCTGCTAAAGACCCATGCACCGCACCTGAAGCTCCTGCTTCTGACTGCATTTCCATAACTTTCAAAGTTTGACCAAATAGGTTTTTCTTGCCTTGTGCTGCCCATTCATCGCTTACTTCAGCCATAGGTGAAGACGGCGTGATGGGGTAAATAGCCGCTACGTCCGTAAATGCATAAGACACATATGCGGCAGCAGTGTTACCATCCATTGTTTTCATTTTTGCCATTGGGGAGACACCCTCTTTCCCATAAAATTTCTTACACTAGTTCATGTATACTTACTTATAAATCATGTATACTTGCACACAAATAGTGTACAATAAAAAAGCAACCATGTAAATTATTTTTTCAACTTGTAATCTGTAACTATTATATATTAAATCAATAAATAAAGCATTGTATTTCCTAGATATTTTTGTTAAACTTACCCTATAAATCAATAGTTTTTTATCACTGGGGGCGCTGAATGCTGAGAGACCTATGGTCGACCCTTAGAACCTGATTGCGGATAATACCGTCGTAGGGAAGTGGTACCTTTAGGTAGTTTTAAGGCGCCGCTTTCTTTAAAAAGAAAGCGGTTATTTTATTTTGGGAGGCATATTATGCAAACACAAATGCAAAAAGCTCGTAACAACATTATTACTGAAGAAATGAAAATTGTGGCTACACAAGAGAACATTCCTGTGGAAATTATTAGGGCCCGAGTTGCGGAAGGAACCATCGCCATCTGCGCAAATATTAATCATAAAAACCTCATCCCCAGAGGGGTAGGCAAAGGGTTAACCACAAAAGTTAATGCCAATATTGGTACTTCCTCATCATATCCTGATCCGGAACCGGAACTAGCCAAACTAAAAGCTGCCATTGACGCCGGGGCTGATGCCGTAATGGATTTAAGCACCGGTGATAATATTGATCAATCCAGGCGTTCCATTATAGCTGCCTCTACTGTTATGGTCGGTACCGTCCCCATTTATCAAGCTACTGTAAATGCTATAAAAACTCACGGTGCCGTTGTAGAAATGACCAAAGAAGATATTTTCCAAGTTATTGAAGAACAAGCTAAAGATGGTGCTGATTTCATGACCATGCACTGCGGTATCAACAAGAACGTAATCCATGCTTTAACCACGGAAGGCCGGGTTATGGACGTAGTTAGCAGAGGTGGCTCTTTTATTACGGGTTGGATGCTACATAACGAAAAGGAAAATCCTTTTTATGAATATTATGATGAAATTTTAGACATCTGTGAAAAATACGATGTAACTATTAGTCTAGGCGATGGCCTGCGTCCAGGTTGCTTAGCTGATGCTACAGACAGAGCTCAAATACAAGAGCTTATTAACTTAGGCGAATTAACACAAAGAGCCTGGGAACGCGGTGTTCAAGTTATGGTAGAAGGCCCTGGCCATGTACCCTATAACCAAATAGCAACTAATATGCAATTACAAAAGAGTCTCTGTAAAGGTGCACCTTTCTATGTGTTAGGGCCTTTAGTAACAGACATCGCACCAGGCTATGATCACATTACTTCCGCTATCGGTGGTACGCTTGCCGCCTCTGCCGGCGCCGATTTCTTGTGCTATGTTACTCCTGCCGAACATCTAGGTTTACCTGATATTGACGATGTACGTGAAGGTGTAATAGCAACTCGCATTGCCGGACATTCTGCTGATATTGTAAAAGGAATTCCCTCAGCAATTGAATGGGATTTGAAAATGGCAAAAGCACGTAAAGAATTAAACTGGCCTGAGCAAATTAAATTAGCTATAGACCCTGTAAAAGCACAACGTTTCCGTGATGCAAAAAACAAGAGTGATGATGAAGCTTGCTCTATGTGTGGGGATTATTGTGCCGTGAAAATTGTTGGGGAATATTTAGACGCCGAAAAAAAGAAAAACGCTGCTAAAAAATAGCAGCGTTGGTCTTAATTAGCGCATATTGTCTATAAATTCTTCAAAAGATTCCACTAAAATCGGATGACCTGTAGCAGTAATTTCACGAGTCATTGACCCATAAATCTCGGAAGGTATCTTGCTAATATTAATTGTTAAACCTTCCTTGCGATATTCATCCATCATTTTCAAAACAAACTTATTGATTTCATAGTCACTACTGCCATCAGCTTTTTTTACCTTTTTTACATTCACCGGAATAATACGAGTCTCCGGTTCATACTTTTCAACAGTAACCGTCCAACCTCCCGGTATGGGCGGTTTTCTTCTAGCTACAACCATATATTCAGGAGCGAAACCAACATAAGCTTCCAATTTCGCAATTAATTTTGCCTTTTGTAAAGGATACCCATTATTATTTCCCCATTTTACTATTTCTCCGCAGACCTCCGCGTTATGTATTAAACTTGGAAAATCTGTCGTTGCAATAATTTTATTATCAGGCATTTATATAACCTCCAATTTTAGAATATGTTTCTATTCTACCTTATTTAGCATATTTTATCAATTATAAAGGAGCAACCGAATGGTTGCTCCTTTATAATTGATAAAATATCTCTTAGTATAAAATTATTGATTTATTATTTGCAAGTTTACTATATCTGTCCCAGATATTTAAGAATAACCTGCGCTATAATTGCTGAACCTAAATAGGTTCCAATGAAAATTACGCAAGATAGGATTACTATGCGCCACCCGGAATGTGCGAAAGCATCTAAGTCTTTGCCAATAGAAACGCCTGCATACGCAAGTATAGGTGTACAAAGTGACAAAAAGCCAACTTTCTTCATACAAGTATTAATAAACTCTGCACCCGGCACTCCCGGATAAGTTAAAATACAGCCAAGAGTAACAACATAAGCAACACCAGGAATACCGCCCGGTAGATATCTCCCCATAGCAATTCCGGCCATAGCAATAGCAATTAAAATTAAAAGGCCTGGAATTGCTTCAACAAAACCATTTTTGCTGCCAAGAGCATTACCAATTAAAGACATAATTCCCACAATAACTAAAATAAATAAAGTTTCAATCATATTATATTTTTTCATTTGGCAGCATCCTCCCCTGTTGGATATGCTCCGTATTTAAATTTATAAATATATTTGTATAACCGTTCTGTTATAGGAAGAGCAAGCCAAATTGCCATATACAAGCCATCCAAACCGGAAAGCATATTACTGGCAGCCCCGAATGCCACTAGCTGATCAGACATTTGTGGGTACATAGCACTTAGCGAACCTACTGCCGCCGTCATCATACTAGCACTGCCAACACCTGAAGCCATAGCAAGCGCATATGGATGGAAAGGCAAATAGGCGGCAGACATACTAGCCATGAGTCCAAAGAAAATAGTACCAAAAACTGTACCGCTAATATAAACGCCCATAACTCCTCGCCCTTCAGCAGAATCTAAACCAAAACGTTCACCAATTAATGCTACATTGGGCTCTCTGGCTATAGAATGTGCCGCTCCTACAGTTTCCCGTTTCAAGCCAAAATACATAGCAAGAGGTACGCCTAGAAAAACTGTTCCCAAATTACCAAATTCCTGCAATATTAGTGCCGGACTAGCGCTAATAATCTTTGGCAGCGTTGGTCCCACAAGAGTACCATACCTAGCCATTAAAAGCATTAGCGTGATGCCAAGAAGCGAACCAGCATCTTGCATATCAATTTTATTGACTACCTTTAAAAACTTTGGTGCCAAAAAAATACCAAAAATAAGTGCATACAACATTGGCAATAAAACGATCACACCTACGCCCACCTTAAATTGGTGAATGCCTATTAATTCTGAAATAATTACCAAAACCAAAACAATACCATGAAGTTTGAAATTTTTCATTTTCTATCCCCCCCTTTACTATTGCCACCACCGAACTTTTTCCTTTCCTCCCCCCCTATTTGCTAAAATACCCATCTAACTTCTTCACATATTCTTCTTTGCTAAGAACCGGTTTGTGCTCTGCCAAAATTGCTTTTGCCTGCATGCCATCGTCCGCCAGAAGATCTATAATCATCATAGCAAAGGTTTTGGCCGGTAAAATTGCAGCTGCATCAAAATCGACCACACAAAAATCCTTGGTATGTAAAAGACCTGTAGTCCCTCCAATGAAAGGATGAATAACAGGCATAAGATGAGAAACGTCACCCATGTCAGTAGACGCGCTGAAATGGCCTGAGTCCTTAATTTCTACTTTAGGATTGGCAATTTTCGCATTATCCACAAACAAATTATTTAGCGTATTGTTACAAATCAAAGGCAACTGCCCAGGTAACGTGTCAATAATAACTTTAGCCCCAATAGCAGCGCCACCGGCTCTTAAAGCAGCATCAATTTTGATATTAGTTGCTTCCATAGCCTCCATAGTTTTTGCCCTTACATAAGTTTCAACCCTTACATCAGATGGCACACTATTAACCAAATCTCCGCCCTTAGTAATAATGGGATGCACCCTAATAACATCTTTTTCTCTAAAGGTTTCGCGCAAAGCATTAATGCCCATAAGTCCAAGCATAGCAGCATTGAGAGCATTAATACCTTGGTCAGGTGCATCAGCGGCATGAGCAGTTTTTCCAATATATTGCACCGTTTTACCAACAAAGCCATTGCTAGATTGACCAATGGATACTGTTGGTTTGGGCATATTTTTATCAGAATGAATTTGCATAGCCATATCAATATCGTCAAATTCTCCTAAATAAATCAGTTCACCCTTGCCATGCAAGAAATGCAGTTTGCCCTCTGCCCTTAAATGTTTACGATAATCAAGTTCTACATACTCTTCAGCCGGAACACCAAAAAAGACAACGTCCCCTGCTAAGTCAGCTAAAACTCCTGATTTAACCAAACCATATGCAGCTCCAATCATCGCAGCCTGTTGGATATTATGGCCACAAGCATGGGCGGCTCCTGTTAAAGGATTAGCCAGCAAACTATCAGCACACCCAATAGCATCCAACTCACCAATAACTGCTATTGTCGGACCCTTTTTCCCACCATGTACTCGCCCTTTAACCCCTGTTATAGCAAGTCCAGCCCGATATTCAATGCCAAGTTCATCAAAAACAGCAGCCATTTTGGCCGCAGTCTTTGTTTCCTTAAACCCAAGTTCCGGCTCCTTGGCAACATCTTCAGCATAGGCAGCAATTTTAGCCACATTAGAATCTATAGTCGCACAAACTTTTTGTTTCAATTTTTCTTTGTCCATATTTATCCCCCCTCTATTCTATTATTATATATTATAACGTATATATTCTTTGCACAAGTTGGAAAAATCACAAAACACTTTTTTCTGCCGATTGCTTAAAATAATAGTTTGCAACCGCGGGCAAATATTTTTTGTAAAAGTCATGCGGTATTGTAGGTTATTATTACATATGCTAAAATTAAATAATAATGTATATTTTTTTGATGTGAAAGGAAGTCACCCTTAATGTTTGAGCAGTTGAAAGAAGATATTGAAGTCGTACTACAAAGAGATCCCGCGGCAAAAACAAAACTTGAGGTAGCTCTATGCTATCCTGGCCTACATGCTATTTGGCTGCACCGTATAGCTCATAGTATGTATAAACATGGTTGGATACTTTTTCCTCGCCTGATTAATACTTTTTCTAGATTTTTAACCGGTATCGATATTCACCCCGGGGCAAAACTTGGTCGTGGCCTTTTTATTGATCATGGCATGGGAGTCGTTATAGGCGAAACCTGCGAAATAGGTATTAATGTTACCCTATATCAAGGAGTAACTCTTGGTGGTACAGGCAAAGAAAAAGGAAAACGACATCCTACAATTGGAGACAATGTAGTCGTAGCTAGTGGAGCTAAAGTTCTCGGTTCTTTCCTAGTCGGTGCCAATTCTAAGATAGGCTCTGGTTCTGTAGTCCTTACCGAAGTACCACCCAACTCGGTTGTCGTAGGTATACCGGGGCGTGTAGTAACACAAAACGGCCGTCGTATTGATGAACCTGAAGATGGAATTGATTTGAATCATAATCTTCTACCTGACCCGGTGGCTGAATACGAAGCAGCATTAGACAGTCACATGAAAATTATTGACGACCGTCTCAAAGGATTAGAAAAAATGATTATTGCCAAAAATAAAGAAACTTTAAGTAACGATTCCACAGAGAGGAAGGGATAACATGAGAAAAAAAATGACCTCACAAGAAGCCATTGCTGAGGCCAAGCGTTGTCTTAATTGCACGGTCCCTTCATGTCGTTTAGGCTGTCCCATAGATAATAATATTCCTGAATTTTTACATGCCCTAAGTTTAGGAAATATGGGTGATGCCTTTGCTTCTTTAGCCAAAGATAATGCTTTACCGGCTATTTGCGGAAGACTTTGCGCCCATGAGAAACAGTGTGAACAAAAATGCATTTTATCCAAAGATGGAAGCCCTCTTAATATCAGCGCTTTAGAAACTTTCATAGCTGAATTCGCTTACGATCATGGCTTAACTCCCATTGACAAATCTACGGGATTTGCCGGTAAGGTCGCTGTTATCGGTTCTGGTCCAACAGGACTTACAGTGGCAGGAGAATTAGCAAAAAAAGATTTTGATGTAACTATTTATGAGGGACAACACGAGCTAGGCGGCGTATTATTGTATGGAATTCCTGAGTTCCGTTTAGACAAGAATATAGTACATAAAGAAATCAACAATTTAGTAAACTATGGTGTGAAATATGTTACCGGGGCTCTAATTGGCAAAGATTTAACTTTGGATGATTTATTTGCTAATGGTTACCAAGCGGTATTCATAGGAATAGGCAGTGCTCTCCCTATGACCCTGGACATTCCCGGTCACGACTTAACGGGCATTTTATCTGCTACTTATTTTTTACGCATGGTAATTCTTGCTAACAGCGGCAAACTTGATAATAAAGAAACATTCCTCAACAGCGAAGACGAAGTGGTAATTATTGGTGCCGGCAACGTGGCCATCGATGCAGCTCGTACTGCAGCAGCCCGGGGTGCCAAATTGGTCACTGTAGTTTACCATAAAAGCCCTGCAGAAATGTCTTGTTTATCTGCCGCTTATACCGCGGCCGTTAAAGAAGGGATTCAGTTTAAATTTCAACGTCAGCCAACAGCATATCTGAACAGTAAACAAATGCGTACACTAGGTGCCAATCGTAGGCATCAAGATATTATAGATAACACCAAAGTAGCCGGCATTATGTTACAAAATGTAGAAAAAGATGCCAACGGCAAATTTACCAATAGCGGCGGACAAGACGTTATTCCCTGTACTTGCATTATACTGGCTATTGGGCAACGCCCAGCTGCCCATGTCTTTTCCACTACCAAAGGTATTAGAATTGATGAGCAAGGCTTCGTGGTCACCATGGAACATCCTTATGGTATGACCACTCGTCCAGGTGTCTTCAGCGGTGGAGATGTTGTTAATGGTCCCAGCACAGTAGTTCTTGCTATTGAAGATTCTAAAAAAGTAGTTAGTGGTATAACCGAATATATTGCAGAACTATAATAAAGAAAATGTGGCATAACCATTTGGTTATGCCACATTTTCTTTATTATAGTTAGGCTTCTTGCTCTTGCATTGCTATCTTATTCTCTTTTTCTTCCTGCAATTTTATTTCAAAAGCCCTCGTTTCTTCAAATACAACTCCAGACAAAACAACAATAGCAATTAAATTTGGAAGAGCCATAAGTCCATTAAAAATGTCTGCCAGATTCCAAACTACACTCAAGCTACTTATTGAACCAATAAAAACTGCCAGTGTATAAACTATGCGGTAACCCATGATAACTTTTTCACCTGCTAAATATTCAAAACATTTTTCCCCATAATAACACCAGCCTAAAATGGTAGAATAAGCAAAAAATATTAACCCAATTGCCACAATGTTGTTGCCAACATTTGGTAAAAAACTGTTAAAAGCCTGACTAGTAAGTGCCGCACCGTTAGCAGCACCATCTTTCCACAATCCACTCATAACAACCACCAACCCAGTTACTGAACATACAATAATAGTATCCAAAAATGTACCCAGCATTGATACAAGCGCTTGTCTACCCGGCATATCAGTTTTGGCAGCAGCCGCTGCAATAGGTGCTGAACCAAGTCCCGCCTCATTTGAAAAAACTCCCCTGGAAACTCCAAAACGAATAACCGTCCCCAATGCACCACCAGCCACTGCGTGTCCGGTAAAAGCATCTCCAAAAATTATGGCAAAGGTTGCAGGTATCTTATCGAGATTCATAAAAATAATAATTAGACCACCAACCAAATAAAATGTAGCCATGGCTGGAACTATAATTCCTGTAGCTTTACCAATACCCTTAATGCCACCTAATATAACCATCGCTGTAAACACAGTAAGAATAGCACCGGTGTAAATTGCAGGTACGCCGAAATTCTCTTTAACTACTAGTGCTACTGCATTAGATTGAACCATATTACCAATACCAAAAGCAGCAAAAGCACCAAAAAAAGCAAAAACTGCCGCCAACCATTTGCACTGCATACCATTTTTTATATAGTACATAGGTCCTCCGGCCATTGAACCGTTAGCTTTGCGTTCTCTGAAGCGTACTGCCAAAATTGCCTCTGCGTATTTAGTTGCCATTCCAAAAAAGGCTGATGCCCACATCCAAAAAAGTGCACCCGGTCCCCCAGCTACAACAGCGGTAGCTACGCCGACAATATTGCCTGTGCCGATAGTAGCAGCCAGTGCCGTCATTAGGGCCTGAAACTGTGAAATATCTCCCTCACTGTCCTTACAATCACTAGGCATAAACGCAATCTTAAAACCAGTAACCAATTTCCTAACTTGCAGTAAACGTAACTTGACAGTCAAAAAAATTCCTGTTCCTACCAGTAAAACCAATAGGGGTATCCCCCACACCAAACCACTAATTGCAACTAATGTACCATTCAAATCTGTCATCTTTTACCTTCCCCTCAGTAAAGTGTTATTTTTTCCAGACTTTAAGCTCATCGCAGAAATCTTCCCATAAATATTTTAACCCATTTATGGACGCTTCTACTTTTGCGCTTTCCCAGCCCGTAAATACTGCTGCCTCATAATGCAGCTCATCATCATCTTCTTCTGTTATTATAGCCTCTGCCAAGTGTCCATTAACATAATCATCATGGAGAAAACCTAACATATCTTGCAAACGCTTCAATCTACGCAACATATTTCCCGCACCTTTGTTCACTTCCGGAAAACACATAAGTGCATAACGAAACCGCTTTACTTTTATTCTTATTTTATGCGCTGCCTGCATATCTGAAAATTCAGGATAGCGTTCAGTAAGCGCCATAATATTATTGCTCCATTGATCAACCCTCTCATAGAGGAATTTTTTCAGCGACTTAGCACTATAGTTCTGTGTTACCGGCCTATTCTGCAACCAAAACAATAAATGAACAAGCTCTAAAGTCATCGCTGCTAAGGATAATTGTGTACGAATCCGTAACATTTCTTCATCTCTGGCTCTAATAAAAAGCTCTCCTAAATGACTGCTTTTTTTAGCTGCTTCGTTACCAACATTTCCCATTCTAGTCAAGCTCATAAATACTACGTCTAACTCACGCAACCGACTTAGCTCTTCACCTTGAGCACGCAATTTACTTTGCCACTCTATACATTCAACAACTTTTAAAGCTGGTTTAAAAAAAGATAAACAAGAACGCAATCTTCTTATTTTAACCCGCAACTGGCGCAAAGCTACCCGCTCCAATGGATTCTCTAAAAACTTTGCCCAAGCAGCACTAACAGCATAAATCTGCCAGCACAAATGACAAAGTAGGCCATTATTTATATTCGCATTCTTATAAGCAGGCAAAGCCAACGGATCAAAAGACCCCTGCATTTGTTTAATGCGTTCATACATATCAGGTTCCACTAATATAAACGGTACAGCTTCTAAAAGTGCTTTAACCAGCTTTTCTGCTTTATCAATAGACTTAGCATTGTAAGTTATATATAGGTCACTTTGATAAATAATGGTATCATTAAAAACAGCAACTCCATTTTCCAACCAAACATTTATAAATTCGTTTTCGCCTTTAAATTTCAGAGATTGTCGGCAATAACTTCGCTTCACCTTGGTTTTTTCACCGCAGATAAGCACATTCCCTTTTCCCTCAATTTTTTCATATTTTTGGGGAGAAAAAACATGTTTAGTATTTATTTTTTTTATTAACTTATCCGGCGGTATATTCTCAACCGCCTGCAAACATAAAATATTCATGATAAAAGTTCCCTTTTTTATAGACAAAGCAGCTCTTGCTTTGTTACATATATTATTTAATAGCTATAAAAAAATTAATACAGCTTACAACATTTTTATATTATACCACGTTATCAGAAATTTGCGACAAATAGCCTTACTTTAGCCCAGGTATTCAGTATACTTTTCTTGTGCTTTGTGTTTTTCAATGTTAAAATACTATTATGTAAAGGAGTGATTCCTGTGAATATTTTCACTGACCTTGAACAATGGGTATACCCCTTGTTCATCTTTCTGTTTTTTTTACTACTATTCGGCTCATTTCACTGGCTGTTTTTATACATAGTAAGATTAACCATAAGAAAACTACCAATCAATACAGACAATGATATTGCCAAGGCTTTTGACCATCCTGCTCGCTTATCTATTGGTATTCTTGGCTTGTATATTATGCTCAAAGTTTCGCCCCTATATTTTATAACTGAAAACATTTTAGTAATTAAAGGTGTACACACCTGCATTATATTTTCTATGTTTTGGATAGCATATAATTTGGCTACATCTACAAATGGTTTATTTGTACATTTATTAAATTATTTAGGTTTTAAAGTGAATTACTCTATTTCTAATATACTATCCGCTTTTTTCCGCACGGTCCTGCTTGTTTTAGGTACTGCCATGATAATCAGTGAATGGGGTTATGATATTAATGGCTTTATTGCCGGTTTGTCTTTAGGTGGATTAGCCATTTCTCTAGCGGCCAAAGACACCATGTCCAACATTTTTGCCGGCATGATAATTTTAGCTGATAAACCTTTTAATGTGGGTGACTGGGTTATTTGTAACAACATTGAAGGCTCCATCGAACAAATATCTTTTCGCAGCACCAGTATTCGTACTATTGAACAAGCCTTGGTCTATATTCCCAATTCTTTACTTACTACAACTCCCATTATTAACTACACAAAACGCAATAAACGCCGTATTGATATAACTGTGGGTGTTGTTTATAATACTACACGAAAACAACTACAAGAAATTGTAGAGAAGGTGAAAGCCAGCCTTATTAAAAATGATGATATTTGCAATGAAGATATTCTTGTGGTATTTAATCAAATGAATAGCAGCAGTTTAGATATACGCATAATTTGTTATTCACACCTTACTGATTTTAGCGCTTATACCTATGCTAAAGAGAAAGTTAATTTTGACATTATGGGCATTCTGGAAGAAGTTGGCACCTCTGCCGCTTATCCAAGCACCAGTGTATATATTGAAAAAATGGTCAGTGAACTTCCTTAACACAACTTTATTTTTACCAATAAAAAACCATTTATCACCGTTATTATCTTAGACGTGATAAATGGTTTTTTTCATTAATTAGACTAAATGATTTTATTCAGCAGCTATTGTAATAGTCAAATATCTCATAGCCAAGCTGTAGCCGGCAAAACCCAAACCGCATATCTGTCCTATACAACCAGCAACAGTTACAGAGTTATGCCTGAATTCTTCTCTTTTATGAATATTACTCATATGGACCTCTACAGCGGGAAGATTAACAGCCTTTAGTGCATCTAATATTGCCACACTATAATGTGTATAAGCAGCTGGATTTATAACAATGCCATCAAAATTGTCCACTGCATCTTGAATAAACGTTACTAATTCTCCCTCGCTGTTTGACTGTTTAATTTCTACCTCTACATGCAATTCTTGTGCTGTACTCTTAATGTATTGACACAATGCAACATAATCATCCTGCCCGTAGATTTCCTTTTCCCGCATACCGAGCAAATTAATATTTGGGCCATTTAATACCAAAATTTTCATATACCCATCCCCTCCAATATAGCAAAAATCTCAGGTAGAATTTCTGACCATTTTTTACCTGTGCCTACCTCGTAATCAGCATACTTGCGATAAAGCTCTATGCGTTCCGCGTAAAGCTGGTGAATTCTTTCTTTGCCCTCCGCTAAAAGCGGCCTGGTTTCCGTATCTATATCTGCAATAATTTCTTCAGGAGAACGATTAATGAATATAATAACTCCGGAATTACCTAATACCTGCATATTTTCTTCGCGTTTTATGACACCGCCACCGGTAGCTATAACACCTTTAACCTTGGAGGCTAAATATACTATGGTTTCGCTTTCGGCGTCACGGAAAGTTTCTTCTCCTTGAGCAAAAAGCTCATGTATAGTTTGTCCTGAAACTTCTTCCAGTACTTGGTCCGCATCGAAAAAATAGCGTCCAAGTTTTTTTGCCAATTCTCGTCCTATTGTTGTTTTACCACAACCAGGCATACCAATAAGGATAATGTTATTCATATTATTCCTCCTGCATTTTCTGCGCGATATCGGCAATAATTTCGCGATTTATTTTAAACCCCAACCATATTTCCTCTGCTGCTACGGCCTGTGCTATTAGCATGTAAAAGCCATTACAGTTTTTGCGACCTGCTTCTCTGGCATATCTCATGAAAAGGGTTTCTGATGGATTGTATATAAGATCAACTACTGCTCTATACCCAGCTACAATCCCTTTGGGAACAGGAGATACCTCCATATTAGGATACATACCTATGGGCGTTGTATTGACGAGAAGGTCACCATCACCACGCTCAAATAATCTCTCATAATTGAGAAAATTCAGCTTTGGCAAAGCTTTAAAATCAGAAAATTTATTACATGCCTCTTGAGGGTTACGGGATGCTATAGTTATACTATTGACGCAATTATCAACAAAATATTGTACCACTGCACGGGCTGCGCCTCCGCTGCCTAATATAACGACATCTTTATTTTCAACGGCAATAGCATTATGCTCCAGCAATTGTCCAAAACCAAAGTAATCCGTATTATACCCTCTCTTCTCGCCATTGACAAAATATATGGTATTAACCGCTCCGATAGCTTTTGCCTCTGGCGAAATGAAGGCTAAATTCTTCATTACAGCAATTTTATAGGGAATCGTTACATTAACTCCGCCATATTTTTCAGGTAAGTGCTCCAGCATATCCTCCAAATTCTGTTTTTCTACTTCCAAAAGATCATATTCGCCCTCTATACCAATTTTGCGAAATATTAAGTTATGTATTTGTGGAGAAAGACTGTGTCCTAATTTTTCACCCAATAGCCCAAATTTCATATTTCACCTCATGTTTTATCTGACACATAATTTCCCAATATCTTACATTCAATGGTTTCTTGTTTTATTTCCCTCAAGGCTTTTTTTACTTCCCGGTCATTTAAATTGCCGCTCACATCAATATGAAAAAAGTATTCCCAAGACTTACCCTCAATGGGGCGAGATTCTATATTAAGCAAATTCAGACCACATGTCGCGAAATAACCCAGCAAACGATATAAGGATCCAGGTTCATGTTTCAAAGAAACTACCATGGTTATTTTATCTGCTTCTTTACTTTTTACAGGTTCGGCTGCAACGACAAAAAATCTTGTGTAGTTATTCGTATTAGCATTAATACCGGCCGCCAAAATTTCCAGCCCATAGATATCAGCTGCTTCCTTAGACGTTACTGCAGCCATATAATTCGTTTTTTGCTTGCTTACTAACTCTGCCCCTTTAGCGGTATTAAAATAAGGAATTTGCTGCATATGAGGATATTGCCTAAAAAAAGGTCGGCACTGAGAAAACCCCTGGGGATGAGAATACACTTCAGTAATATCGTCTAACTTAGAACCAGGCCAAGCCATTAGATTGTGTTCTACTTTCACGCATTGTTCGCCAACAATATAACAACCATACCGTCTAATTAAGTCATATACCTCAGTAATACCACCTGTAGATGAATTTTCAATAGGCAGAACACCGTATTTTATTGTTCCATCTTGTACCGCTTTAGCAACGTCTTCAAACAAAGTAAAGTTATGAATAGTTACATTGGCATTATTAAAATATTTTTTTACAGCCAAATAGCTATAGGCTCCCGCAACTCCTTGATAGCCAACAGGTACAGGAGTCCCCTTAGTGGCCATCAGTGGCACAATTGTCTTTTTTTCTCCCAAAAGTTGTTCTTCTCGTTCTACGGCAATATCCATAATCTGTGCCATAATCTTACGCAAACCATCGGCATAGGCAGAATTTTGCACCCTCTGTTTGCATTTGTCCAAAACAACTGCCTCCCGCTGCTTATCTCGCACAGGCAAATTGTTTTCTTTTTTGTATTCAGCCACCTTGCTTACAGTTTCCATACGCTTTTCAAAAAGCCGGGCTATGTCTGAATCAATACAATCAATTTCTTTCCTTATTTGGACTAAATCCAACTTTTTCATAACGTTTTAGCTCCTATTCGCTGCCAAAAGCAAGTCCAAAATTGTCCAGGCGGTCACTGCTTCTATGACAGGAACAGCCCTTTGTACTATGCAAGGATCATGCCTTCCATTGATTTCTAAAGTAGTATTACAGCCTTTAGACACGTCAACTGTGTTCTGAGTTAAAGCTATAGATGGCGTTGGTTTAATGCCCACTTTAAAAAGTAAAGGCATACCATTGGTAATTCCGCCTAAGATACCGCCGTTATTATTAGTCTTAGTTTTTACAGTATTTTCACTCATATACATGGCATCATTAGCCTGGCTGCCAAGCATTGTAGAAAATCCAAACCCCTTACCAAATTCTACCCCTTTAACAGCAGGCACAGAAAAAAGCACATGAGCTAAGCGGCTTTCAACAGAATCAAAATAAGGTTCACCCAATCCAGCAGGAACACCTATAGCCATACATTCAACTGTCCCGCCTACTGAGTCTTTGCCTTTCTTAGCCGCCATAATAGCACTTATCATTGCATCAGCATATGCAGAACATAGTACCGGCAAATTCTTTTTAGCCAATCCCAGAAGCACTTCTGCCGTCTCCCCCAGTGGATTAAAGTCCGTTCCTTCTACACCACCAACACTGGTTATCTGGGCACCAATAAAGATATCTCTAGCAGCTAAAATTTGTTTTGCTACCGCCCCCATAAATACCAAGGGAGCCGTTAAGCGTCCGGAAAAAGTTCCTCCGCCTCTATAGTCATTAAACCCCTTATATTTAATCCAACCGGAATAATCAGCATGCCCAGGCCTCATAACATTTTTTAAAATGCTGTAATCTTTGGAGTGTTGATCTTCATTAGGGATAAGAGCACAAAGAGGCATGCCGGTTGTTTTACCACTAAACATGCCACTTTCAATAATATATGTGTCTTTTTCTTTTCTAGCAGTCGACAATTCACTACGCCCTGGCGCTCTTCTAGCCATTTCTAGGTTGATGGTATCTAAATCTAATTCAACCCCGGCAGGTAACCCATCAATAACTAAGCCAATTGCCGGTCCATGGGACTCGCCAAAAATCGTCATTTTTATTCTGTCTCCAAATATACTACTCATAGCGTCCTCCTAAGCTGGCAAAATCCTCCCAAAACCTTGGATAAGATTTTGCTACACAGTTTGCTCCGGTAAGCACTAACGGCTCTCGGCACTTAATACTGGCAACAGCTAAACTCATAGCAATACGGTGATCGTTCCAACAATCAACCGCTCCACCGGTAAAACTATCTACCCCCTCTATTATAAGACCGGCAGGCAGTTCTTGAATCCTGGCACCAATTTTATTTAATTCTAAGGTTATAGCGGCCAACCTATCACATTCTTTAATACGCAAACGTCCCGCATTAATTATTTCCGTTTTGCCTTTACTAAGGGCGGCCAATACCGTCAATACAGGGATAATATCCGGACAGTTAGCCGCATCAATAATTGTGCCATGTGTCGCTGCCGGTTGCGCTAGAATTTCCGTGCCTTCCCAACTGATATTTCCACCCATGGCCTTAATAATATCAACAATTACCTTATCTCCCTGTAATGAAGCTGTCTGCATACCATTTCCGCCAACAGATTCTCCCAAGGTTCCTGCGACCAACCAAAAAGCGACTTGGGAAAAATCACCTTCCACCGGGATACTTTTAGGTTCATATTTTTGCTTACCACTAATTTCATAGCTTCTATAATTTTTATGCTTAATTTCTACACCATATTTAGACAAAGCGCTTAAAGTCATGGCAATATATCCTTCAGATTCTAATGGCCCTATAATATCCAAAGTAGAATCACCTGTTAAAAGTGGCAAAGCAAAAAGCAAGCCACTAATGAACTGAGAACTAACATTACCGGGTAACACATATTTTCCCGCTTGCAACGGACCCTTTAAGCTCAATGGCAAATTCCCACCTTCTGCCGTAGCATAAGCTATACCTTGTTTAGCAAAAATATCATAATAGGCTTGCAATGGCCTAGTCACCAATTTGCCATGACCAATAAAGGTTATTTTCTCCTGGCACAAGGCTCCTATTGGTATCATAAAGCGCAAAGTTGAGCCTGACTCACCACAATCTATTTTGTTATCACACACATGCAAACACCCGCCACTAACAGTAATGCTAACCCTGTCACCATTATCTTCGTTAATGTCTATATGCGCTCCTAGAGCCCGCAGCGCTCTACAAGTAGCAACTATATCATCTGATATACTGATATTATTTATTATACTTTTTCCTTTTGCCAGTGCCGCACAAATAAGCTGGCGATGTCCCATGCTTTTTGAGGAAGGAATATGTACTTTTCCTGTTAACTTTGTTGGTGTTATCCGTAATGTAGTCATACAAACTCCTAGAAAATGTATTTTGCTAAATCTGTGAAAGGAATTTTAATCAACCTACCTGAGCCAAGCTTATCTAAAACAACAAGCGTAATTGCGTTACCGCTTTTTTTCTTATCCATGGTGATAACATCAATAATTTGTCCCGAATTTAATTGCGCGTCAGTGGGCAATGTATATTGGGTTAATATTTTACGCAACCGTTCACTTGTTCCAATTGCAGTAATACCCAGTTTTTCCGTTTGCTCTGTTAATCGTACCATACCAATACCCACGCTTTCACCATGCGTGTATTTTTCGTAATTGTAGCATTTTTCTACGGCGTGACCGATAGTATGCCCAAAATTTAAAAGCATCCGCTCACCTGTATCACGTTCATCCTTTTGCACTATGCGAGCCTTTATGCGGCAACAAGTAGAAATTATTCCCTCAATGTTTGCCAATAGTTCAGCATCACTAGAGAATGCTTCTAACTTTGCAAAAAGCTCTTCATCCCCAAAAGCGGCATATTTAATTGCTTCTGCCAGTCCATCATGTAAATACCTCTGTGGAAGGCTTTCAAGTAACGTTGGATCAATAAAAACTGCTTTTGGCTGATAAAAACTGCCCACCAAATTTTTCCCTGCAGGTAAATCCACTGCTACTTTACCACCAACACTGCTATCTAGTTGTGCTAAAAGAGTAGTAGGTATTTGAATAAAATCAATACCGCGCAAAAAGGTTGCAGCGGCAAACCCACCCAAATCCCCGGGGACTCCTCCACCTAATGTAATAATAAGGTCACTGCGCGTTATTCCAAAAGCGGCCAAGTCAGCATAAACATTACTTAGAACCTGTAAATTCTTACTTTGTTCTCCATGCTCTATGGCAATACGAGTAACCGTAAAATTTTCCAGCCTAAGCTGCTGTGCCAAATATTCTCCATAAAGAGAATCTACCGTGTCATCTGTAATAATGGCCACTTTTTCAGCAGAGGAAATCCGGCGTATTTTGGCACCAATATTTAACCACAAACCTTTATCTATAATAATATTATAAGAGTATGCACCCAATTCAACGATAATTTTTTGCATTGAACAAATCCTTCCTCTTCTCCTTGGCACTGAGCATCATCTGCTCTAAATCTTCCTTACTGCCTTTTTCCAAAGCATTACTCCAGCGTTCTAATTGTTTTTGCAATTTAGCAATTTCGCTTATTACATTCTTTCTATTACTAACGAATAAATCTGCCCACAAAGCTACATTTATATCTGCTACCCTTGTAGCATCACGAAACCCACCGGCAATAAAGTACTTATTATTTGGTGTCATAGAATCACTATTTATAAGAGCTATCGCCATTGCATGGGGCAAATTGCTTGTATAAGCAATTATTTCATCGTGTTCTTTTGCTGTTACCTCTACCACATTTTTGCAACCTAGCTCATAGGCGAATTTTTTTAACCAAGCTATTTTATCCTTATTATTATGAACCCGCGGTACTATTATATAATTCGCACCGTTAAAAATTTCAGCAGCAGACTGTCCATACCCCTGGCCTTCGCGCCCTGCCATGGGATGTCCTGAAACAAAATCTTGTTCAGCACCCAATAGCTCATCTACCTGCTCTAAAACCTCTCCCTTAATACCCATAACATCTGTAAAAAGCATATCCTTTTTAAAATATTGGACATTTTTTTGCACGAAATTTAAAACGGCCGCCGGATATAAAGCGCAAATAATAACGTCAGCTCGCTTTAGCGGCTCCATGGAATCGTTACAATTTTCCGTAATAACCCCTTCATCCTTAGCCATCATAGCTACGATAGGATTGCTGTCTACACCAATAATATTTTTTACTTTTAAGTTTTTTAACGCTTTAGCATAAGAACCACCAATTAAGCCTAAGCCTATAATGCCAAAAGTAATATCTTGTAATTTACCCTGCAAAATAAACAACCCACTTTCAATCTTTCAATTGTTATAACTACATTATAGTTCTCTTCCAACTATTTGTGCAATCTCAGAAAGTTCCTTCATCAAATTATCGAAACGTTCAGGTTTTAGGCTTTGTCCACCATCACACCAAGCGTTTTCTGGATCATTATGAACTTCAATCATAAGGCCATCGGCACCTACTGCTATAGCAGCTTTCGCCAAAGGTTCTACCATCCACCACATGCCTGCGGCATGACTTGGATCAACTATAATTGGTAAATGGCTCAGTTTCTTTATGGCGGGTATGGCGCTAAGATCCAAGGTATTACGTGTATATGTTTCAAAAGTACGAATACCACGTTCACAGAGAATAACTCTCTCATTCCCTCCAGCCATAATATATTCTGCTGACATGAGCCACTCTTCAATAGTAGCAGATAAACCACGTTTTAATAGAATAGGCACGTTAGTTTTTCCCAGCTCTTTCAAAAGTTCAAAATTCTGCATATTACGTGCCCCAACTTGAATCAAATCCACGCAATCCACAAATTCTTCTATTTTATCAGCAGACATAATCTCTGTTACAACGGGTAAATTATTTTCCTTACCGGCTGCCGTAAGCATCTCTAACCCTTTTTCTTTAAGCCCTTGAAAGGAATACGGCGATGTACGAGGCTTAAAAGCCCCTCCGCGCAAAAGTGTAGCACCGGCAGCTTTAACAGCAGCAGCTACCGTGTTCATTTGTTCTTTTGTTTCAATGGAACAAGGCCCTGCAATAACAGCTAGCCTTTTACCGCCAAATTTCACCCCACTGACGTCGATAATGGTAGCCTCGGGATGAAACATGCGATTTGCCCTTTTAAAAGGCTCTTGTACACGCATTACTTTTTCTACCCAATCATTAACAGTAATAAGACGAGGATCAAAAGTGCTAGTGTCACCTACAACACCATAAATAGTCATATTAACGCCAACAATTTCATTTATTTGGAAATTGTTTTTTAACAAAATACCTTTTATCTTTTCACATTCTTCTTGGGGAGCACCTGGTTTTAGTACAATAATCATAATATGCGTTCCTCCTTTAAATTTCTCGATCTACAATAGCTGCAATTTTTTTCAATTCTTGCATTAAATCAGCAAATCTTTCCGGCTTTAAGCTCTGTCCACCATCACACCAAGCATTCTCCGGATCGTTGTGGACTTCAATCATAAGACCATCTGCACCTACTGCTACTGCCGCTTTAGCCAAGGGCTCTACCATCCACCACATGCCTGCAGCATGACTTGGATCAACTATAACCGGCAAATGACTGAGTCTTTTCACTGCTGGTATAGCACTGAGATCTAAAGTATTACGCGTGTAAGTTTCAAAAGTACGAATACCTCGTTCACACAAAATAAGATTATCATTACCACCGGACATAATATATTCTGCTGACATAAGCCACTCTTCAATAGTAGCTGATAACCCTCGTTTTAATAAAATTGGAACGTTAGTTTTTCCCAACTCTTTCAAAAGTTCAAAATTTTGCATATTGCGGGCTCCTACCTGAATAACGTCAACGCACTCAACAAATTTTTCTATCTTGTCTATAGACATAATTTCTGTAACGATGGGAAGCCTATTATTTTCTCCTGCCTCCACTAACATATCCAAACCTTGCTCCTTTAGTCCTTGGAACGAATAAGGAGAAGTACGGGGTTTAAAGGCACCGCCACGAAGGAAATTTGCTCCCGCAGCTTTTACTGCCGACGCTACAGTATTCATTTGTACTGTTGTTTCAATAGAACAGGGTCCTGCAATAATCGCCAATTTCTTACCACCAATTTTTTGTCCACATACATCAACTATTGTATTTTCCGGATGAAAAAGACGGTTGGCACGCTTGTATGGTTCCTGTACAGCCATAATCTTTTCTACCCAATCATTAGCACTAATACGACGTTTATCAACCATACTGGTATCACCAACTACACCAAGTATGCAGAAATTAACACCCCTACTTTCATTAATGTAAAAGCCCTGTTTTTCCAACCCCATTTTAATTTTATTACACTCTTCTACTGGTGCGCCCGGTTTCATTACAATAATCATTCTAAACACTCTCCCTTAAAATTTTTGGATAATTTTTGGATAAAAAAAACAGACTCGCAAGGAGTCTGTATCATAACCATTCTTTAGTTAAAGGTCAAACAAGCGGCCTCTATTTATGATGTCTCGCTACGGAATTAGAACTATGAAATTGTGCGCAAGTAAAATAACCAACGCTAAAGTAATAGCTTTGGTCAAAAGTAAACGCAAATTCAGTTGTCCAATTCATTGTATTTTGTGCATCCATCATAAGTACCGCCTTTTAAACTAATTAGGTAAACTAATTGGTGTAATCTTAACTCCAAAACCAGTACCTGTCAAGAGAAAAAAGTAAACTACAAAAAACATAATTCATACTGTTAAAAATATTACAGCATCAAGCCTTTATAAATCATATTTAACCCACTAAGCAAAATCGTCGCCATAGCAATACGATTAAATAAATGCTGATTAATATGAAAAAAAATCTTTTCACCTGCGTAAATACCAAGAAAAGCCGCCGGCAGTGTCCACAAAGGTAAGCCCACTACATCAGAAAAATGTGCACTTCCAAGGAAAAGCCAAACTATCATTGTAAAAATATTTGTCATAAGAAAATATAAAAATAAATTTGCTCGCATTTTGTCTTTAGGCTGTTTAGCATTAAGCATATAAAGCACGATAGGCGGCCCTCCTACACTGGTAGAACCATTAAAAAACCCACCAATAATCCCAAAACAAAATTGCTCTAATTTCTCATGTACTGTATGCCAACTATAATTGGAGCTTAAAACTATAACCGCTAAAATTAAAGTTACACCCAAAACAATGCGCAAAGAGTTACCATCCAAATACCTTAACATAATACTTCCCGGAATAATTCCAACCATAGCACCCAAAAATATCCTTTTGACCATGCTAAATTCCAGTTCTTTACGCACCTTAAATACTACATAAACGCGCATATATATACTGCCTATTAAAAGGAAAATCACTGTTTCCTTAATTCCTAAAATACCGGAAAGAAGCGGAACTCCTATAATTGCATACCCGAACCCTGCTATAGTTTGAAACATAGTAGCGGCAAAAACTGCCACTGAAGTTACGACAAATAAGTGCAAATCCATTAAGCAAAACCCCTAACTATTAACGCTCTAGCAAAACATCCTCTGTTTGTAAAGCATTACCTTTCATATCCACAAAACGCACACGCAAATTGCCAACTTTCGGTAAATTTTTTAGAGAGATAGCCTTCATAGTTTCAGGATAAATCAAATTCAAGGTTAACGGTTTATTTTTCTCAGCATCAGTAAGTGCCACCGTTACATTAAGCAGCCTACCAAAAAGCTCTATTTTATGAATGGCAATAGCAGTTTCAACTGCACTAGCGCCTGTAGTGCCATATATAACTAATTTGTTTTCATAGCCCTTAACACCATAGCGATTTTTTGCGGCTTGTAGCATTTCCGCTTTAGTAGGAACACCCTTCGTAGTCCCAGCAACAGTACCTTTTACCGCGGCTTCCGACAATTGCTTACCATTAGCAAAAACGCCAAAAGTCAAACCCAAAGGATACCCATCAGTACCATGCCACACCCAAGAACCATTTAATTTGTTTTCGTATAATACTTTACTTGTTTCTACTACCCGCGAAGTGGTAAACAATTCACCATCAGCCAACATATGTTGTTGATTTTCTGCGGCTGCTATTGTTGTTCCTAAACACATTCCTGCTATAGAAAACATCAGCACTATTTTTTTACAAGTATTATTTAATTTCATTTTCATACCTCCTATTCCTATATCTATCATTATACACGAAAATAAAAGCAAAAAACCGTTTTGCCGTTTTTTTCACAGATCATAACATTTGCAACAATGTGACGTTTCTACTATAATAAACTATAGTGGATTTTTTAAAGGAGGAATATTAATGTCAGACTGTGATAATTGTTCCCATGACAATTGCTCTAGTTGCAGCAGTAAACCTGAACCTACAGAGCAAGAGACAAATATTGAAAGTTTTTTAGCCCAAGTGAAGCACAAATTAATTGTAATGAGTGGTAAAGGTGGTGTTGGTAAAAGTACTGTGGCAGCCGATATTGCCCTTATTTTAAGCAACAAGGGCTTCAAAGTTGGTTTGTTAGATGTTGATCTCCACGGTCCTAGTATTGCAGGAATCCTCGGTCTTACGGGCATTCCTCTCAATGTTGTTGGTAATAAAATGTTGCCTTACAAATATAATGACAATCTAGAAGTAATGACAGTACAAGGGTTACTGGCCGACAATGATGCTGCTCTAATTTGGCGCGGTCCGGTAAAGATTGGTGTAATTAAACAATTTTTAGCCGATACTCAGTGGTCGCCACTAGACTATTTAATTGTGGACTGTCCTCCAGGTACAGGAGATGAACCATTAACCGTAGTACAGACCATTAAAGACGCTAAAGCCATTGTTGTCACGACCTCACAAGAAATTGCTTTGGCTGACGTGCGCAAATCTCTGAATTTTTGTAAACTAGCAAATATTCCCATTGCCGGTATCGTCGAAAATATGAGCGGTTTTGTTTGCCCAAACTGCCATACTGTACATGATATTTTCAAAAGTGGTGGTGGAGAAAAGCTTGCTGCTGAAAACAATCTTCTTTTCTTAGGGAAAATTCCTATTGATCCCCAGATTGTAGAAAGTGATGACAATGGTGATCCCATGGGCAAACTTGGAGTGGAAACTAATTCCGCATTAGAAAATATTGTTGAGAAATTATTATAAAATTAAAAGAAGGTAGAGGAATAAAATCCTCAACCTTCTTTTAATTTTACCTTTTAAAACATTAACCTCATGGGTATAAGTGCTTAAACAAAACAAGGAGGCAGGCACTACCTACCTGCCCCCTGTATAAAAATAGGCCGAAGGGATTAAACCAACTCTAGTCTGTTCCGCTCAGTAACTCTTCAATAAAACTAAACCCACCTTTAATCATACAAATCCTTCGTCGCCTATTTAAATTTGCACTTCCTTCTACTAGTATTATACTACCAACCGGATGCCATTGCAAACAATTATCAGAATATTCCATTTTTATGTTTTGTTATTTCTTCTACCCTATCTCTAACTTAGCGTTATGGGTTCCTTTCCACACAAACAATACCCATTTCTTCCCCTATCTTTTATTTTGTATAACGCCTCATCGGCATGCTGATATAACTCATCAAAAGTTTTACCATGTTGTGGTGCAATGGCTGCTCCTACAGAACAGGTCACAGGAGCCGTCATAAGATGCCAATGCTCATGAGAAATAATTCTGCAAATCTCTCGTGCCTTGGAAAGCAATAACATTTCATCTCCCACGCCTTCCAAAAACACAGCGAACTCATCCCCGCCTAGGCGACAAACAAGATCATCACTGCGAAAGACTTTATGTATAGTTTGAACTAGCGTGCACAAAACCTGATCTCCTTTTTGGTGGCCATAGGTATCATTTACCTCTTTGAATTTATCTAAGTCAAAAATAACAAAGGCTGCATTACTATTTTCGCCTAATTTTTCTAATTTACCTTTGGCCACTTTGCGTAATGCTCCACGGTTATACGCTCCTGTCAAGGCATCATGTTCAGCAGCATATTTTATCTTAACCGCTGCTAATTTTTCTTCATGAATATTTTTTACTAAAATAAACATAGTAATATGTTGATTTGTGGGATTACGGACAAAACTAAATCTACTCCTATACCATTGGCTACCCTCATGTTCTTTATCTTTACGTAAATACTCCTTTTTTACCTCTAAAGTCCCTGATTCATATAATTCAATCAGATCCCTAGTGTTAGTAAAATATAACAAATCCTGTTGAAATACTCCCTGGACATTTGTTTCTACAACTTGTGATAAAATTTCTGAATAGCTATTTTTCTCAATATTCCAATGTGCACAAACCGGTTCCGATGAAGTATAGACAATCCGATCCGTCGTTAAATCCACTTCATAAAATGCCTTGCACCGTTTAATTTCATTCCGCTTATAGCTAACTTCCCGGTTATATTTTGCTTCCATTTCCTTTTGCTTAGAAACATCTAATACTACGCCAACAGCCCTAATAGGCTCGCTTTCGTCATTTTTCACAATGCCATACTTAAATTGCAGCCAAATATATTGTTTTTCACGGTTGGGTTTTACCCTAACCACTAAGGGTATAGCTAGTTGTCCTACCGAAACTTTAGAATAAAATTCTTCTACTTTTTTTTGATCATCAGGATGAATAATACCCGCTGCTTCTGCTATATCTTTAATATTTTTAACTTCTCCACCTAAACCAAAACGTCGCATAGCAGCTTTATTGGTCAAAAAAGTCTGTGAGGCGATATCAAATTCCCAAACGTTTATTTTTGATTCCGCCAATATCATCTGCAAGCGTCTATTATTAATTTTATTCTTTATTTCTTCTTCTTTGCGCGCAGTCATATCTTCTATAGAGCATAAATATATAGTTTTTTGGTTATCATGATAAATTGCTCGCATATTACTGTGCAGCCAAACTACCTTACCTTTTTTAAGTGTATTCCACCGACTATCAAATGCAACTTCCTCTTTGCTAACTTTTGCAGTCTTAGTCATCGCTATAAACCCAGCAAGGTCATCTTTGTGTATACCATCTAGCACGTTATGATTGCGAAACATTAAATCCAATTTTGCTTGACCGAAAATATTATTAAATTTATCGTTAGCTCTAATAATAGATAATATTTTACCGTGTTCTTCAAGTAGGGCCAATGCTCCCACAAAAACATTAAAGATATTGCTAGCAATAGAATTGTGCCGCCAAAATTCTTCAACAATACCATTTTTTTTAGGAATTGACCTTTTTTCCCTAAATGTTTGCTTTGCAAAATTCCCTAAGATACTAGTAAAAGCCTCTGCTTTTTGGGGATGTGATAATAAATACCCCTGTCCCATATTACAACCTAAACTGCGCAAAAAAGTTACTTGTGTTTCTGTTTCAATGCCTTCGGCGATAATTGGTAAATCCAACCACGTGGCTAAATTAACAACAAAAGAAAATGCATTACTGCCATTATTTTTTGTTTCAAGATTTTCCATAAACTTCATATCTAGTTTTAAAACATCTACGGCCACTTCATTTATCATACTAAGTGAAGAATATCCTTTGCCAAAATCATCCATGGCAATTCTAAATCCTGCAGCCTTAAGCTGTTTTACCACTGCTATTAACTGTTTTGAATTTTCAGTATAAACACTTTCCGTAATTTCAAGTTCCAATAAGTTATCCGGTATTGAATATTTATCACGCAAAGCACAAAGTCTATCACAAAGTCCTTCTTTATAAATATCTACTCGTGAAAGGTTAACAGAGATAGGTACTATTTGCAAGCCATCTCTTATTGCCTTATTGATAAACATGCAAACTTGTTCCCAGACATACTCATCTAAAAAGGTTATAAAACCATTTTTCTCAAAAATACTTATAAAATTCCCAGGGTCTATGACGCCTTTAGTAGGATGTTCCCATCTTACTAAAGCCTCAGCACCTATAAGCACATTATTTGTTAAATTAAATTTGGGTTGATAATAAACCTTAAAATCACCATGTTCTAAAGCACTATGCATTTCACTAACCATGCTCTGCTCTTTAAGCATACATATCATGTCTTTTTCAACATAGACACTAAGAGTGCTTGCATAATTATCCATATCTTTGTAGGCAGCAAAATGGGCACGATCAGCCATAAGCTGTATCGGTAGGTTAATATCATCTACATGATAAATGCCTATAGCTACAGCAGCCCTAATAGTAACTACATATTCATGTAAGTGTTCCTTAAATATTTTTAACAGTTCACACCCTATATTTTCTGTACTTCGTGCACAAACAATAAAACTATCACTATCAAGACGCCCGAAAATCACCTGTTTTGTATGCAGAAATGCATAAAGATGTTGGGCAATAAAACACAACATCTGCCTTCCCGCTTCAATCCCCAACAAATCATTAAAAAGTCGAAACTTTTTTATATTAATACAGATTATATCAAAAGCTGTTTCTGAATTATTCTGCATAAAACTTTTAGTCTTGCGCAAGAAAGTTTCATTGGAATAAACCCCCGTCAAATTATCATATTGTACAAGGTATTCATCCTTACTGCTCTCTTCAGAAAGCAACAAATTAGCCAAACGTTGGCGTAAAACAACTGCCTCAAAGGGTTTATTAATAACATCATTTGCGCCTAGAATTAAACTTTTTTCTCCTGCATCTATTTTGTCCGAAGCTACAGTTACTAAAATTGGAATCATAGCCAGTTCTGAATTCTCTTTTTTACGGCGCAAAAACTCAAAATTGTCAATTGGCGGCATTAGTAATCCTAATACAACAACGTCAATTTTTCTCTTAGTAAGTATATCTAAGCCTTCCTGACCATTGCTAGCCTCTATAGTATTGTAATCTCCGGTCAAAATATGCCTGAGCAATATTCTATTTGTTTCTTGATTATCTACAATTAGCACAGTTTTTACTTTAGGCATAAAAAGCACCTCTAAATCCTAATAAAATCGCATGCATGCCCACCAGTTATTCCCCGGCAAGCTCACTCCGTCGCAATATATCCATATACTTTTAAAACAAACTTCTCTTTTAGGATACTCTAACAGATCAGATTTTTTCTATTCCATCCTAATATCGTTTTCATATATTTCCGGTATACCGATTGTCCTGCCGGGCACAAAAGTTCCGTGACAGTCGCTGCCCCCGCTAATTAATTTTTTATGTTCATGACAATAGCGCACCAAATTTGCAGTATCTTCTAGATTATGTCCTGAATGATAACATTCAAACCCATCAAACTTTTCTTCACCCAAAACGCCTAAGGTAATATCTAGTCCCGGACCATGAAAATCACTAGCACTATGGGCTAAAAAAGCCTTTCCGCCAGCATTGTGTATTATATCTATAGTTTCACCTATTGTACCAAACTGAGGAAAGCACAGTTCATTATCCGAGGTGAAAATATGCTTGAAAAAATCATCTACGCCGGTGCACAATCCCTTATCCTGCAAATATATTAAAGACTTGAAGCCGCCTCTACGCCTATCGTAAATATAATTATGGTAATCATCCATGTTTATGGGCCAACCTTTATTTATGAGTACAGAAATACTATCTTCATCTTTTTTCTCAAGCAAATAAGTGTTGTAATTTAAAAGTTCTAAAAGCCTTTTATCTGTTACATCAATACCGTATCCTAAAACATGATAACAATGGTTGCCATAAGTAGTTGATATTTCCACCCCTCTATAAAATTTAATGCCGGCTGCTTGCGACAATTTTTCCGTTTCTAAAACATTTGTAACACTCTCATGGTCAGTTACTGCTATTATACCTAAATCAGCTGCTTTAGCTGCTATTACCAATTCTTCCGGTGTCCATGTTCCGTCAGAAGCCATAGTATGTAAATGTAAATCCGCACGCAACAACTTCATCTTTTTCCCCTTCAATCTTTTTTCCATAAATGCATACTTTGATTCTACTACAAAAAAGGGTAAACTTCCACAAAACACCATATTTTTTAATACATTTTATAATATATTTATAGGTATTAATATATTATAAAATGTATTAAATCTCTCTAAAGCTCTCTATATTCCCACTTCTCCTACCTAATTGCTTTTTATATAAAATACAATATAATTAAAACAAAAAACGATTAAAAGGACTAATAAATAACTATAAAGGTTTTTCGCAAAGACTTTCGCTACTCTTATGTACAATGTTACATTAAACAGATATACTAAGCTATATACTAAAAATAGACTAGGGAGAAATGAAACATGCTATTTAGAAAGAAAAAAACATATGAAAATTGTTATAAGTGGTGTCGACAAAACAATGGCACTTGTTTTTATTGTTACGAAGACAAACCTGTAGCATATGCATTTGTTGGAGAAAAAGGCATTTGTCAAGATTGCTTGGACAACTTTAAGATAGGTCATGCCGGTACAGACCGCCATATTATTACTTATCTTACAAATCAGCTGCATAGCCATGAAGAAACTGTGGCCTGTCTGAAAAAATATGGTTTAAAACTGGCTCCCAATGGACAGAAAAATGGTGTACATTATTATTATGGTATTAATAATATGGGAATTTTTAACAACTATTGTGCTATTATCTATGGAATTACCAATATAGATACTGTAGACAAAGAAACAAAAGAAAAAATTATGGATAGCTATAATGAAATCGAAATCTTTAAAGACGGCGGCATTCGGATTGCTTATTAAATCTTTCTCAGAGTAACATTCAACAAATAAGAGCATGCTTTGTTATTTTCACAAAGCATGCTCTTATTTTAATTTTAAAATTACCCATATTTAGTTATATAGCTACGAATTTTCACAAATTAGAATTTTTACCCCTACCAGTGGTACTTCTCACCATGATTAATCTTAAATGCCCTATATATTTGCTCTACTAAAAGCATTCTTATCATTTGATGCGTGAACGTCATCTTAGAAAAAGAAATAGTAAAATCTGCTCTTTTCCGCAAAGCATCAGTAAAACCAAAAGCTCCGCCTATAACAAAGGTAAGATTACTTTTGCCTTCCAACGCTAAATCCGCAATTTTTTGAGCCAATTCCGGCGAGCTTATTTGTTTGCCGATAACATCCAAGACAAAAACATAGGAGTTTTCCGGAATAACGGCCAATAACCGCTGAGTTTCCCTAGCTAGTACCTGTTCCTTAGTAGCGTCTGATGGTCTATCCGGCATTTTCTCTTCATTTATACTTACTGTCTCCAGCCGACAAAAGGGGCCCAAGCGCTTAGTATACTCTGCAATGCCCTCCACCAAATATTTTTCTTTAATCTTACCCACACAAGCAATGGTTATTTGCATTATTGTTCCGGTATTTCCGTCAATGTAACATACTTATCTATTTCTTCACCACCACGCAAAATGGTAACAGTAACACTGGCTCCTATACCACTAGCGTTAATCATATCACGCAAATCAGCAACAGTAGTAACTTGCTTACCATCGTACTTAGTAATGATGTCGTTGGTACGTATGCCTGCCCTCCAAGCAGGTCCGCCCGGTGATAGCTTCATAACATAAAGACCACCATGCAAATCTACATTAATACCATATTTATTTGCTATTTCTTTATCAATTAAGCTAGCCCCAATAAAGGGACGTGCAATACGACCCTTGCTTTCCAATTCTGCCAGAATAGGCTTAGCTTCATTAATAGGAATAGCAAAACCTATACCCTCTACGCCTGAAACGGCAACCTTGGCACTGTTAATTCCTATAACCTGTCCATCAGCATTCACCAAAGCACCGCCGGAATTACCCGGATTAATAGCAGCATCCGTTTGAATAAGTTTAAATTTGCGCTCGCCTAAATCAATGGAACGGTTTAGAGCACTGATAACGCCTGCCGTCACACTGCCTTGAAATTCAAGACCAAGAGGGTTCCCAATAGCAATTGCAGGTTCTCCCACCATAATATCATCAGAATCACCAAATTCTGCCACTGTTAAAGGCTCTTTGACGTCAATTTTCACTACGGCCAAGTCAGTAGCCTCATCTGCGCCTAAAACGCGTCCCGGATAGGTCTTCCCATTTGGTAAACTTACCACAATTTCTTGAGCCCCTGCCACCACATGATTATTTGTCGCAATAAGGCCATCCTTGCTGTAAATTACTCCTGACCCTGTACCGCGTTCAGTTAACTGTACTCTATTAAAAAAATCCCTCACAAAAGCTTTGTTAGTAATGCCTACTACTGCCGGACCGACCTTTTTTGCAGCCTGTACAATGGCTGTGTTTCGGCCGCCGGAAATATTTTTTTCATTTTTTGTTTTATTTGCCGAGGCCACTGCTTGTCCATTAGGAACTTGTGCGGAATCTTTTTTACTGCTGACACTACAACCACTTATCACTAAACTTACTCCCAAAGTAATCCCAATAAATATCGATAATATTTTCGTTAAAAATTTTTTATTCATCTTGCAGCCTCCTATCCATATTGCTTACCATAATATCCTGTCTTGTAACATATAATTCTACTGTTTCCTGTGCATTAGCCTTTTTAAGCATTTCATCTATAGTATCAAATGCTAGTTGGGGCTTATTATTTTCATGGCTAAGATGTGCCAAAAATACCTCTTGCGGCAAACAATCTAACCCTACCAACAAACTGCCTGCCATTTCATTGGACAAGTGGCCTTTTCTACCTAAAATCCTATTTTTTAACATAATTGGATAAGAACCATGTTTTAACATTTCCACATCGTGATTTGCTTCCAAAATCAGTGTTCCTGCATTTTTTACCGCTTCAATGCAACTGTCGGTTAAGAATCCACAATCAGTTAAATAAGTGCATTTGTCCTTGCCGCAAAAAAGGCTATACCCTACAGGGTCAGCCGCATCATGGGATATCTTAAAAGCTTCTATTTTGATATTTCCTAAGGTGAAATTTCTCGGCAATACCCTAATGCTCTCCCTTGATATTTCGCTGCGTTTAGGCATGGCTGCCCATGTTTTTTCATTAGCATAAATTGGTAAACCTGTTTTTCTACTAAGGACCGGTAATCCCGCTACATGATCAATATGTTCATGTGTAAGTAATACGCCGCTTAAATCTCCCGGCTCCAACCCACAGGCTTTTATCCCAGCCAGAATACGCTTGCAACTAATTCCTGCATCTATTAAAAGCGCAGTATTACCTGCAACTATTATGCTGGAATTCCCTTTGCTGCCACTGGCAATAACATTAACTTGAAATTTATTTTGCATGAACTACCCCTACAATTTGGGGGCCGGCACTAGTGCCAATCCTATCGGCACCTGCAGCTAGCATAGCCTCTGCCATGGCTGCATCTCGAATTCCTCCTGCCGCTTTGACCCCAATACCGCCTTTATAGGCTTCCTGGCGTAAAATCTTTACATCTTCAACAGTTGCACCTCCGGAAGAAAACCCTGTACTTGTTTTTACAAAGCTTGCTCCTGCCTGCGCGACCAATTGTGCTGCCTTATGTTTTTCTGTATCAGTAAGTAAACAGGTTTCTATTATTACTTTTACAGGATAAGGTTTCGCTGCTTCTACCACTTGTTTTATGTCTGCAATAACAGCATCGTAATTCCCTGTCTTAAAGGCAGAAATATTCATAACCATATCTATTTCGTCGGCATGATTTTCTATGGCCATTTTAGTTTCCAGTGCTTTTACCTCAGTATAGGTAGCCCCCAGAGGAAAACCTATTACCGTAATTATCTTTATCTTAGTTCCTGTTAAAAGATGCTTAGCTAATGCTACATAACAAGGATTTATGCAAACCCCAAAAAGTCCTGCGTCCTTAGCTTCCTGACATAATTTTATTATATCTTGCACCGTAGCTTCCGGTTTCAAAAGCGTGTGCTCTATGTGTTCTGCAATGTTCATATATTTCCCCCTCTTAGATAGCTATGACCTGCTAATTTTACAGTATGTAAAAACTCCATTTATATTATCATTATAGCAAAAGCCCTGTGAAAAAACAGTAAAAAGCACTGAACATTAATATCCAGTGCTTTAATAAAGGCTCCGTTCTTATTAAAATAATACATTATAAGCGTTCTCGCCTTATTTGGAAACAACAGTTAGTGTTTTTTTTGGCAATGTGGACAAATACCATAGAAATACAATTGCTGACTTTCTATTTCATAATTGGTATCGTTGGCAACTTCTTCTTGCAACTGCGCTACTTGCAACGGCCTTATATCGTCTACCCTGCCACACACTGTACACTGAATATGGGAATGCTCGCTAATATCTGCATCATAGCGAAAACTGTCCTCACCTGTATTCAGTACCTGAATAACCTTCAATTTATTGAGTATTTCTACTGATTTGTATACTGTAGCAAAACTCATTGTAGGATAAATAGGTTTTATTTTTTTGTAAACAGCTTCTGCTGTAGGATGTTCCTTAGTTTTTGCCAATGCATCATAGACCGCCAACCGTTGTGGCGTTACTTTACAACCATTAGAACGCAATATTTTCGCTAGTTCAACACTCTTCAACATATGCTTACCCCCTACGTAATAATTAACTTTTACTACAATATTTTTGCATTTTTATATAATAATTATTCTTTCTTACTTTTTCATTATAATAAAGCCTCCGATATATGTCAAATATTTATTTTGCAGGACTTTTAGACATTACAGCGAATTTATAAGGTTACGAGTTATTTGCCTAGTATTATTGCCATTGTGTACTACACATATGCAATTGCAGGCTAGCTTACAAAAAGCTTAAAAGTAAAAACACTATTAGAAAGCAGGTATTTTTGCATGAATGATATTGCTGCCCTTATTGCCAAAGAACTGAAAATCGAACCTCACAAAGTAACTGCTACCTTAGGGTTGCTAGATGAGGGAAACACTATTCCCTTCGTTTCCCGTTACCGCAAAGAGGTAACCGGTTCTCTGGACGAAGAACAAATTAGAAATATTAGCGAACGAGCTCAATATTTACGCAATCTGGCACAACGTCGCCAAGAAATTTTAGCTACAATTACCGCTCAGGGAAAACTTACTCAAGAGTTAGAAACTGCTATTAAAGCTACCTCTAAGTTACAAGAGTTAGAAGACTTGTATTTACCCTATAAACAGAAAAAGCAGACACGCGCTATGATTGCACGTGAAAGAGGCTTAGAACCACTGGCAGAATTAATAATTGCTCAAGAAACTCCTCTTGTTTCCTTAGAAGTACTAGCGACCTACCATTTGGACACAGAAAAAGGAGTAAATAGTCCGGAAGACGCTTGGGCCGGAGCCTCTGATATTGTTGCAGAAACAATATCAGACCGTGCTGATATTCGTGATTTGGTGCGCAAAGAACTTTGGCGCAGCGGGGAACTAGCTTCGGAATTATGCGTTGACGATATTACCGGGCAAGATTTTCTAATGTATAAAGCGTATTCTGAACCAATTAAACAACTACCCCCTCATAGGATTTTGGCCCTCAACAGAGGTGAAAATAAAGCCTGTCTAAAACTAAAATTAAATCTACCAAGTGAAGCTATTTTAGGTATTATCAGCCGAAAGCTACAAATTAGACCGTCCGGTACTTTCACCGAGTTATATACAAATGCCGTAGCGGACGCTTATAAGCGCCTTATATTTCCAGCCTTAGAACGAGAAGTGCGTAGCGAATTAACAGAAAAAGCAGAAAAACAAGCTATAGCGGTATTTGCCAGTAACCTGCGTCAACTACTTTTGCAACAGCCTTTGGGCGGCCATACTGTTTTAGGTCTAGATCCCGGATATAGAACAGGCTGTAAATGCGCAGTAGTTGGTCCACAAGGTGATGTTTTAGCAATTGGGGTATTAAACATTACCGGTAGTGAACGACAAAACACACAGGCTGAAGCTGACTTTTTAAAAATGGTCAAAGAGCATAATGTTACCTTAGCTTCTATTGGTAATGGAACTGCCTCCTATGAAACCGAAGAATTTACAGCACAAATGATAGAAAAACATAAGCTAAATATGGCCTATGTTATCACCAGTGAAGCGGGAGCTTCCGTATATTCTGCTTCCAAACTTGCCCGTGAAGAATTACCTGAACTTGATGTTTCTATCCGTGGTGCTGTTTCTATCGCCCGTCGAATACAAGATCCCCTAGCAGAATTAGTAAAAATTGAACCAAAAGCTATTGGCGTTGGGCAGTACCAGCATGATGTCAACCAAAAGGAATTAACTGGGACATTGGGTAACATTGTAGAATCTTGCGTTAACCATGTAGGTGTGGAGCTAAATACATCTTCCCCTGCACTTTTAACCTATGTAGCAGGAATCAGTGCTCCTGTGGCAAAAAACATCATTGCCTATCGCAGCGAGAACGGCCGCTTCACAAATAGAAAAGAGCTATTAAAAGTTGCACGTTTGGGTCCTGCAGCCTTTACGCAATGTGCCGGTTTTCTCCGCATTCAAAATAGTAAAAACCCCTTAGATAATACTTCCGTCCATCCTGAAAGCTATAAATTGGCCGAAGCTATTTTAAACGAATTAGGTTTTACGCTCAAAGATTTTTCTGCCAACAACAATTCTGTGCAAACTGCAGCTGCTAAGGCTAATCCTGAAAATCTAGCCCTTAAATTAAACGCCGGGATTCCAACTGTAACTGATATTTTATCTGCTCTTTCTAAACCTGGCCGTGATCCTAGGGAAGATTCTCCTGCTCCCATGAGTCGCAAGAAAGTTACCAAGCTTTCTGATTTAGCCATTGGCACCAAGGTCCTAGGCACTGTCCAAAATGTTGTTGACTTTGGAGTTTTTGTAGATATTGGCTTAAAAGTCAGTGGACTAATCCACAAATCAGAACTTAGCACCAAATACTTTAAACATCCTTTAGATGTAGTTTCTGTAGGCGATATTATTGAACCGGTTATCATAAGTATTGACGAACAGCGTAATCGTATAGGTCTCAGTCTGAAAAAAGCTACGAAAAAAGAATAACATTATAATTACAAGAACTAATCCCCTGAGCATAAATTATGCTCAGGGGATTAGTTCTTTTTCAATGCTAGCTTTTATTTTTATGCAGTTATTAATTTATTTAACTTTTTCATTTCTCGATAAATAAAGATAAACACACATGTAGCCGATATTAAATCTGCAATAACTCCTGCATATAAAATACCATAGAGTCCAAACCAAATTGGTAACATAACTATTAATGGTATTAACAAAATAAATTGCCGCATAAGAGATAAGATTGAGGCTTTAAGCGGCTGTCCTGTTGCTTGAAAATAACTTGTAGAAATAATCTGAAACCCTGCCGTAAACACGCCCCCTAAAAATAAACGCATGCAATCTGTAGCAAAATTTAAAAAACCTGGGGAACTGCCACTACCAAAAATCTGTAAGATAGCATGAGGCATGAACATACAACAAGACCAACCAATACATGTAATCAATGTGGCCCATTTAGCCGCCATTTTGTAAACAGTCTTAACCCTTTTATATTGTTCAGCCCCCCTATTAAATCCCACAATAGGTTGAGCTCCAATACCAATACCAATACATATGGAAATAAATACCATATTCACTTTCATTACAATACCCATAGCACCAATAGCTGCGTCCCCTCCAATAGTTTCTAGGTTCCCATAATATAATAGGGAATTATTCAAAACTATTTGCAGTATAGTGGAACTAAGTTGTACCAAACCGCTGGAAGCTCCTATGGCCATCACTCTATTTAAAAGTACTCTATGTGGATGAAAAAAATCATATTTATTAAAACGCATTTTACCACATTTTGTAAAATACCAAACTAAAACACAAACAGAGAATGCTTGCGCACATGCCGTTGCTAGAGCTGCACCTAAAATTCCCCAGCCACAACTAAAAATAAAAATAGGCGCTAGTATTATATTTATTATTACTCCCCCTACCAATGCCCGCATGGATAAACGAGGATTACCGTCTGTTCTAGCCATGTTTGCTAAAGCTATGACATATGTTGTAAGTGGAATGATTGCAATCATAACGCCGCCAAATTGCTTGCTGTAAAGCATAGTAGCATCAGTAGCACCAAATAGTGTTAATATCGGTTCTAAAAACAAAAGACCAAGCACTACCATGCAGAAACTGACCACTAAAAGTACGCTTGCTACAGTATTAAGGATACGCTCAGCATCTCTTTTATTTCCTTCGCCTAATTTAATAGCAGCAAAAGCACTACCTCCTACCCCCAATAATGTACCAACCGACATAACTATGGTGACTATAGGAAAGGCAATAGTTGTAGCCGCAATACCCAAATATCCTACTGCGTGCCCAATAAAAATTTGATCAATAATATTATAAAGGGAGCTAGCCAGCATAGAAATTATGGCCGGGCCTGCAAACATTTTAAGCAGTTTGTTTATAGGCTCATACCCTAGTATATTTTTACCTGCATCTTCAATTTCATTTATTACCATTCGTATTCACTTCTCATTCTTAATTCTTAATTCTTAACTACTTACGTGGATTTAGTTATTATAACACGCTGTGACTGTATGGTCAAAAAGATATGAGGCAAAAAAAAAGCCCTTACTATGAAGGGCCAAATGAGGGGCTATTTAATTCTTACAAGCTAATTGTAGCATTCTTGTATACATTATGCAAGCCCTTTTGTGTAAAAAATATTACTTTTTAGAGAAATTTGGCTATTAATTAAAGTCTTCTCCAATATAAATAGTCCCTTCAACTCCGGCATTTGGGTTACTTACTACTCTCAAGGCATAACGGAAAGGTAAGTCAGCTAGTTTACTAATAATAGTTCCTGCTGAGGAAGATGACACCACCTGAGTATTAGCAATAATCTCTCCAGAACCTGTACCTGTTACGACTAAACCAGCACTACGCGCCAATGAAACAACTTTATCTGTATATTCAGGATTTCCACTACAATTAATGATTTGCACACGCACTGCTTTTTCTGCAGGGGCTTGTGTTGTGCTTGGTTTAGTAACTTCTTGATTGTTTATTTTTGTACCAGTTTCTTTTTCCGTCTTACTATCTGAATCTTCTGCCTTGGTACCAGAAAGTTTTTTGTCAGTTTCCTGTGCTATCTTAACGGCATTTTGCAGTTCTTTACTGGTAGGTTTTTTTATAATTTTGACGGTTTTATCTGCGCCTTCAGACTTTTCTCCTTCTGTTGGAACTTGCAACAGTTTTGTATATTCATCTTCATACCGCTCTGCAGCTAAGCGATACTTGGAGTTCATAGTAGCACCTTGCATAGTAACCATTTGCGCACGTAAATCCGTCATATCGGGAATCCAATAGCTGATATCTTCAATATAAGCTGGTTCACCTGGTACAGTAGCCATAGCTAACCCACCGCTTGCTTTCATCTCTGTATGCATAGCTTTAGCCAAGGTAGCCATATCGCTTAGGGACATATCTGTCTTAATCATGGACATAATTTCTTTTACCAATCCCGGTACTTTCAATAGTATTTGGGCACTGGTAATCTTATCGTATGCTGCAGCGATAAACTTCTGCTGCCGCTTAATACGTCCAATATCCCCTTCTTCATCACGATAGCGAACATATTCAATAGCTTTCTTGCCATCTAAATGTTGTTTTCCCTTTTTAAGATCAATAACCAATCCATCATCGTCATATGGATCAGAATAATACATATCCTTTTCTACATCAATATCTATGCCTCCAATAGCATCTATAATGTTTACAAAACCCTTGAAATCAATAACCACATAGTTATTGATTTGAATACCCAAAAATTCTTCTACGGTCTGCTCTGTCATTTTGTGTCCACCATAAGCATACGCATGATTTATCTTATCCCAACCATTTTTTGGGATCTTAACCATTGTGTCACGTGGTATAGATAGTAGAGACGCATGATTATTTTTAGCATCAAACATAACTACAAAAAGGGTATCCGAGCGGCCTACATCGCCGTCACGTTTATCTACTCCCATTACTACTATATTTTTTTTCAAATTCAAACGGTCAGAACGCGATAAATTATCTATAGAATTGCTGCCTAATTGATCCGCCAAGATATATTTATAGGTCATATAACTAAGTACTACTATGATAATGGTTGCAATAATGGCTAAACGCCTGTTTTTTAAATGCATTGTGTATATCCTCTTCCCTTATGTAATAGATAGTAAAAGTATAACAATAGCTGTTCTTACAGTCAAATTTTAAATTTAAAACAAAATAAGTGGAAGCTCCTGCACAAACTATGTGCAAAAACACCACTTCTTACTTTCTAACAACAAAATCGTATGTTGCAATGTTTTTTATACTTTATCCTTGCAATATCCACATATAAAACGGTGTGGTTATAACGGCCACAAAAACTGATACAACCGTTAACTTAGCGGCATATTCGTAATCACCACCATAGGCTTTTGCCACAATAGCAGTATTAGTCATAGCAGGCATAGCAGCCTGCATAACAAAAACTTGTGACATTAATATTGGCAAATGAAATATGGGTAGTAACACGAAAACGCAGACAGGAGCAACACCAAAACGTCCCACCATGGCCACTAAAAGTTCAAAATCAAAATGAATATCCGCCCATCTATATTTACTAATAGCGATTCCAATAAAAAGCATGGCTAACGGGGTTACCATATTTCCAATGTAGCGGCAGGAAGTTAAAAGCGGTCCAGGCAAATGTAAATTCAGCATAACCATTATAATACCAAAGATAAACCCAAAAAGTGGTGGTGATAATACAGCTTTTAGCGTACCTATGCTAAAAAGCGGGGCATCAAACCCTGCATCTTGAGCAATATCATGTACAGCTATAGTCCAAAAGGTAAGAGTATTAGCAATATAATACAGCATCACATAAGGCGAACCACTTTCGCCAAAAAGAGCCAAACATAAAGGCAGCCCTATGAAAATAGAATTTGCGGTGAAAAAAACTGAACAAAACACCCCTCGTCGCGACCTAGGAACCTTAATCAAGGCTGCTACACCCTTACCAATAAAGTAACAAAGAAAAATCGACAATATTGGTACAAACAAACCACTGCTCATCGACATTAATTCATCATGAGTAAACGTAGTCGTAAGATTTACCAGCATATATGCAGGCAAACAAAGTTGCGTCACAAGTCTAGCAATCATAGCCTCGCTGTGCTCTTCAAACCACCCGCATTTAGCTAAAATAAAACCTATTGAAATTAAAATCATTATCGTTACAATACCTTGTAACGCATGCATTATTGCTTCCATTGAAATTATCTCCCCAGTTACATGCTCTTTATTGTTTGCAAAAACATGAATTTCAGTAAACATTTTATTCGGCTGTGTAACACTTATAATTATACACTATATCATGTTAATTGTTGACTTTAAGTTTCTTTTGCTTTAAAGTTTAATTAGTCTTACACAAGTAAGGAGTTTTTTATGAAACACTGGAAAAATGGTCTTGTTCTGCCACTTATATTGTTATTATTGTGGTGGCTTCTAACTGAATATGAAGTTTTCAGTGCTTACCTTTTGCCCTCTCCCCAAGCTACTTTAAAGGTTTTTTGGCAGCTATGTCAAGACGGTACCTTGGGACGCAATCTTTATGTCAGCCTAACCAGAGTCTTTGCGGGCTTTTTTTGCGCCTGTTTAGCGGCTTTGCCATTAGGCATTATTTGTGGCCGCAGTCGTTATTTCAGCACTTTTTGCTGGCCCACCTTGGAATTCGTGCGACATGTACCTCCCTTAGCATCAATCCCACTTATTATTTTATGGTTTGGCATTGATGAGGCTTCCAAATTAGTAATTATTTTTTTAGCCTCTTTTTTCCCCTTATTTCTCAACACCTACAGTGGCGTTAAGAACTGTGATCAAAAACTTTTAGAAGTTGGCTCTTCATTGCATTTTACCCCTTGGCAAAAAGCTCGCTACATTCAATTACCTGCGGCCTTACCCGCTATTACTGTAGGTCTGCAGCTTTCCTTAGGCTACAGTTGGAGAGCACTTATAGGAGCTGAACTTATAGCGGCATCTTCCGGTATTGGCTATATGATTTTAGATGCTGAACAAATGTCACGCCCAGATGTGGTTCTTGTAGGCATCCTATGCATCGGTATCGTGGGCAGCCTCATTGACTGGCTTTTTATTAATATAACCCAAAAACTAATGCCCTGGCAAGAAAATTCGAGGAATTAAGCATGACTATACAGTTAAATGCTCTTAATAAAACTTATATAGGACCCAACAATAAGGTATGTGCTTTATCTGATACCACACTAACTTTTACTGATCACAGTTTTAATATAGTTGTAGGCAAAAGTGGCTGTGGTAAGACAACGCTACTTAGACTTTTATCCGGCCTAGAACTTCCAAGTTCCGGTACTATTGAGTTTGGCAATACAAGACCAAAAATAGGCTTCGTTTTCCAAGAACCAAGACTTATGCCCTGGCTTACTGTCAGCGAAAACATTTCTTTTAGTTCTAAAAAGAACCTTGCCACAAAGTCCGCTATATCTTCATCAAATATTGCAGCCTTACTTATAACCTTGGGTCTAAGCAACTTTTCTAACGTTTACCCTGCCCAACTTTCCGGCGGCATGGCTCAAAGGGTGGCCTTGGGAAGGACTTTATTTCAAAATCCTGACATCATTCTTATGGATGAACCTTTTAGTGCTTTGGATTATTTCACAAGACGTGGCCTACAAGAAACGTTATTAGCTCTTTTTCAAAAAGAACGCAAAACCATTATTTTTGTTACACATGATGTGGAAGAAGCCGTACTTTTAGGTGAACGTATTCTTATTATGCAAAATGGCAATGTAACTGCTGATATTCCTGTAGACATACCCTACCCCAGAGACTTGGCAGCGGTTTCTGTGGTCAATTTGCGCAAACAGGTTTTAACCGGCATTGAATAAATAATAAACAAAGGTGGTAATTGAATGAAAAAAGTAAATCTAACAAAGTTTTTGGCTTATGTATGTATTGCATGTCTATCTTTTTCTCTAATCGGCTGTGGAAATCAACCAAAATCTTCTCCCCCTAAAGTCGAACCCCTTAAAACTCTTCGCATCACCTACGTTAAATCTCCCCTTAATATCCCTTCAATTGTTGATAAAAACTTAGAAACTGTAAAAAAATCTTTTGCTAAAAATAATATTGCCGTAACATTTCCAGACATCAATTCCGGAGCCAAGCAGACAGAAGCTTTAGCGGCAGGCAGCTTGGATATCTGTAGTGCCCTAGGTGGCACATCAGCTATTTTAGCAGCTTCCAATGGCGTAGATATTAAAATCATTGGAATTTACAGTCGTGCTCCCAAAGCTTTTAACCTTATGGCCAAAGACCCTGCAATCAAAAGTGCGGCCGACTTAAAGGGGAAAAAAGTTGCCGGTCCCAAGGGTACTATTCTTCATCAAATTTTAATTGCTGCTTTAGATAAAAATGGCTTAAAGGCAACAGATGTAGAATTGATTTCTATGGGTATTCCTGCGTCTGTTACCGCGATGCTTAACGGTAACGTTGATGTTGCCTTAGTTGCAGGTGCCGATGTTTTAAGAGCGGAAAAAGCAGGTGCTCATATTATTGCCAACGGGGAAGGCCTTGTTGATGCCACTATAGTTATTGCCACCAGTGGTAAATTTTTAAAAGAACATCCAGATGCAGTTAAGCAATTTTTAGCCGCCCACAAAGAAAATATTGAATATATGAATAAAAACAAAGATAGTGCCTTTGCTTACACTGCCACAGAAACCGGTCTTCAGCCCTCTGACGTAGAAATTATGGCACCTTGGTATAACTTTACTCCTACCATCAGTGATAAAGACATAGAAGAATTGGTCAAAACTCAAGATTTTCTACTAAAAACGAACTTACAAAAGAATAAAATAAATATAAGCAATCTTATAGTTAAGTTATAATAAAAATAACTCTACTTCGTAGTACAAAGCCTCCCGTGCTGAACAATGAAAATAAAATCATTGTTAACCCAGGGGGTTTTTGTATATATGTATACAATATTATCTAGAAATTGTATAATAACGTTAGTGTTTTTATGGTTGTGATTATCTAGGGGGGTTTTTATGAGTTTAGTAGAAAATTTTATTGTTTGTGCCAATAACATCCTATGGTCCTATGTTTTAATCGGCCTACTGGTAGGTTTAGGATTATGGTTTTCGTTGCGCACAAAATTTGTTCAAATTCGTATGCTTGGTGAAATGCTATCGCTAGTAAAAGAAGGTATAGGCGTAGAACATGGTCAAGAAGCAGTGTCCTCCTTTCAAGCGTTTTGTGTTAGTACAGCTTCTCGAGTTGGTGTCGGTAACATAGCGGGAATTGCCATTGCTATTGCCAGTGGAGGCCCCGGTGCTATTTTCTGGATGTGGATAATTGCTATTTTGGGTTCCGCCACCGGGTTTGTAGAAAGCACTTTAGCCCAAATTTACAAAATCCCTACCCACGGTAATGGTTACCGTGGAGGTCCTGCTTACTACATAAAAAATGCCTTAGGCAGTAATTTTTTCGCTACAGTATTTGCTATTCTTATTAGTGTAACTTTTGGTTTGATTTTTAATTCTGTGCAAGCAAATACAATTACGGTCTCCTTACAAACAGCTTTTGGCTTCGACCGTTTAACCATGGGTATTATTTTAGCTATTTTCACCGCTCTATCCATTTTTGGCGGAATTACTCGTATTGCAAAAATAGCCGAATGGATGGTTCCAATTATGGCTGGCATATATTTGTTAACGGCCTTAATTATAACCTTGATGAATCTTCCTTTATTGCCCGGCGTCCTTAAACTAATTGTTTCTTCCGCCTTTAATACCAATGCCGCTATTGGCGGTGGCTTGGGAGCTGCTATTATGACAGGAGTTAAACGCGGCTTGTTCTCAAATGAAGCTGGTATGGGTTCCGTCCCTAATGCGGCAGCGACTGCATTCGTAACTCATCCTGTAAAACAAGGTTTAGTCCAAGCCCTAGGCGTTTTCGTAGATACTTTACTGGTATGTTCTGCTACTGCGTTTATAATTTTACTTTCCACAAGTTACCAAATGACTAATTTAACAGGTATTGAATTGGCACAACAATCACTTGCTTTTCACATTGGACCTTGGGCTCCCAGCCTTTTAGCCTTACTAATTTGTCTCTTCGCTTTTAGCTCTATCGTTGGCAATTACTACTATGGTGAAATTAACATTGCATTTTTAAATTCTAACCCGAAAATTCTCATGATATTTCGCATATGCGTGGTTGCCATGGTCCTTTTTGGTTCCGTAGCCAAAGTTACTTTGGTGTGGGATATGGCCGATTTATTTATGGCGCTGATGGCTCTAACAAATCTTATTTCCATTTCCTTACTTGCCAAATTTGCTTATATTGCTTTGGATGACTATATAAAACAAAAACGTGCCGGCATTGCAAGTCCAACTTTTGATTCCTCTATACTTCCTACACAAAAGGGAATATATGCTTGGGATAAAGATAAATAAACAAGTGAACGAATAAAATAAACATCTCATGTGATTTTACTCACATGAGATGTTTTATTACCTACACAAATTAATTAACTATTAGCAAGTCTCGCTTCACGGTCTTTCTCGCCTTTATCAACAATAAGGGCAACCGTGGCATCACCGGTAATATTTACAGTAGTTCGTGGCATATCTAAAATACGGTCAATACCAGCTACCAGTGCTGCCCCTTCCAAAGGAAGGCCTACAGCCTGTAAAATCATGGTAAGCATAATAAGTCCAGCACCAGGTACTCCAGCCGTTCCTATGGAAGCTAGCGTCCCAGTAAGAATAATAGTAACATATTGTCCCATGCTAAGGTCTATGCCATAAATCTGTGCTACAAACAAAGCGCAAACGCCTTGGTACAAAGCAGTTCCATCCATATTTATGGTTGCTCCTAAAGGCAGGACAAAACTTGAAACTTCCTTTGACACACCCATGTCTTGCACACACTCAAAACTAACAGGCAATGTGGCAGAACTGGAGCAAGTAGAAAAAGCCACCATCTGAGCAGGAAGTATTCCTTTAAAAAAAGTCATGGGATTCATCTTCCCTACAGTCTTCAATAAGAAACCATAAACAATGAAAGCATGCATGGCACAACCTAAATAAACAGCTACAATAACTTTTAATAATGGAAAAAGCACCGCCGGTCCATAAGTTGCAGTAACAGGAGTCATAAGGGCAAATACACCAATAGGTGCAAACCACATAATCATACCAACTACCTTGTAGCAAGCTTCGGCCATACCATCAAAAAATTTAAAGAAAGAGTCGGCACGCTCTCCAACCAAAGTAATGCCGCCTCCCATAAAGAGGGCAAAGACTATTATTTGCAGCATATTAGCCTGCAACATAGCATCTACTGGATTGGTAGGAAATATCGCTACTATAACTTGCATTAGAGGCGGCGCAGCTTTAGCGGCCGCTTTTACATCACCACTAGGCATATTAATTCCGGTACCAGGTGACAACAAAGTCCCCAAGACTAACCCTAAAACAATGGCAAAAGCTGTTGTTCCTAAATAATATGCAATAGTTTTCGCGCCAACACGGCCAATTTTATTAACGTCACCCAAACCACAAATACCGACAATGAGAGAAGAAAAAACCAGTGGTACGATAATCATTTTGATCATGTTCATAAAAATCGTCCCAAATGGCGCAATCCAAGCTTTAGCAAAAGGCAACCCATCCGAGCCCAAGGCTAAGCCTGCAAAAACACCTAAGACCAAACCGATCAAAATCTTGGTAGATAAATGCATTTTCATTTAAACTCCCCCTTATATAATATTAAAAACTTCCCCATCATTATAGCCCTAAGAAAATCACTCCCTTCGGTAAAGTTGGACACAATATATTCACATATATTATATTACAGAAAACAAAATTAATCATCTTTAAAATCACAAAAAATGGATTCTATACTAAATATTGGAGTGTTCAATCACTCCAATATTTTTTTGCACAAAAAATGAACAGATGTCAGCAGGGCATAAAAATACCGATAGTCATTATATGACTACCGGTATTTTTAACTTGTATTGGTTTACCCCAACATTTGACAGAGAACCACCATTTCTAGTCTACTTTTTAGATTATTTAAAGAAGTTAATAAAAGCTGTGATAATAATAGGGTTACATAAATTGATAAAAACAACTGTGATTACTGGCAGGACAAACCAAGCATTAGGTGCAGGACCATTTGCGTTTATAATAGCGGCCATATTGGCGATAGCGTTGGGAGTTTGACCCAAGCCAACACCACAGTGACCGGCTGCCATAACTGCTGCGTCATAATCACTGCCCATGCTTCTAAATGTAACGAAATAAGCCCAGATCATCATTACGACGGTCTGAATAAACAAAATAGCAATCATAGGACCAGCGAGAGAAAGTAACTTAGCAATATTTAGGTTCATCAAAGCCAGGGAAAGGAAAAGATTTAAAGAAACGCTGCCAATAACGTCAACTTCTTTCATGTTAAGAGGCATTTTTTTAGAATCCATGACGTTTCTAAACAACATTCCGGCAAATAAGCAACCGACATAATAGGGTATTGTCAGCCCGGATAATGCTTTCAAGGCAAGATAAATGTAAGAACCAAAAGCAGTCGCTCCAAGCAATAACAGGACACTTATAAAGAAATGCTTGTCAGACATAACATCAGTTATTTTCAAGGCATCTTCGCCTTCAGTATTGCCGCTGCTTTTTAAGTTGTATTTATTAATAAGTTTCTGTGCCACAGGGCCGCCGACTAGGGAACCCATTAATAAACCGAAAGTTGCTGCGGCTACACCAACCGTTGTACCACCTTCAGCACCTAGCTTTTCTAGGATAGGACCGAAAGCAACACCTGAGCCAACACCGCCTGACATGGAAATTGAGCCCATTGCGATACCAAGCAGTTTGTTGATGCCAAACATATCTGCAAAGAATACGCCGACAATATTTTGGACAGCCAAGAGAACTACCGCACCAACAGCTAGAATTGCACCCTGTTTGCCACTTTTTTTTATGATGGCAATACTACAGGTAAAACCAGTAGCACAGAAAAAGATGTTCATAAAATAGTCTTGTAGCGAGTTGTTCATAGTTACTTTGAAAGTTCCCGTTTGTATGCCTAAAAAAATAAGGACACTAAAAATCAAACCACCAATAACAGGAGAAGGGATAAAATATTTCTTTAAGAAAGGAACGTGATTACGAATCCACATTCCTATAATATATACTAAAACAGCAAGCCCCATTGTTTGTGTTAAATCAAATTTAAAAACCATTCTTCTTCCCTCCTAGTTTTAACCTACTTGGAATTTGTTTTATTCTTCTTTACAGCCTAAACAATCAAATACTTTCTGATAATTATAAATATCAAACAAACTTTCTCCGGCTTGCAAACGCTCCATTATCTTGGTTTCTTTTTCTTCTCTTGCTATAGATTTTTCTATGGCCTCTTTAATGCGGTCATGCGGGACAATCATTACGCCATCAGCATCACCTAAGACATAATCACCTGGGTAAACAGTTATTCCACCAATGGAAATAGGGTGATTAATAGTGCCTAAAGTGGCTTTAGCAGTACCACGAACGGAAAGCCCGACAGAAAAAACAGGAAAACCTCGGCGAATAACAGCTTCAGAATCACGAATGGAACAATTTACTACTAATCCGGCTAAACCATGAGCCAGAGCATCAACAGCAAGGACTTCGCCGAAGGGGCCTTCGTTTACACATGTTCCCATATCGGCGATTATCACATCGCCCTTCTTAGCTATGCTGACAGCTTTAATAAGCATAAGATTATCTCTTTCGAAACATTTTACCGTAATGGCACGGCCACATAGTTTCATGTTGCGATCTAGCGGCTTAATAGCTCCGTCTAGGGCACCAATTTGTCCCAGGGCCTCGTGAACAGTAGCTACAGAGCACTGAGCTAGCTCTTTAACTAATTTTTCGTCGGCAGCAGGAATACTTTTCAAAATATTTAGCATTTTCTGATAATTCCTTTCATAAGATATTTTATACGCGTACTTGATAATTGCATTGTAATACGTTAAACAATATTTGTAAAATCAATTAAATTGGTATAAAATATTAATTAAATTGATATTTTATACCATATTAGGAGGCGTGGTCATGAATTTTGAAGAAATAAGTACGTTTCTTACTATTTTAGAATACGGCAACTTATCCACTGCCGCAGAAAAACTTTTTATTACACAGGGCACAGCAAGTCACCGCATCCAATTGTTAGAGCAAGAACTGGGTTTTTCATTGTTGCTTAGGCAAAAGGGACATCGACAGGTAGAACTAACACCTATGGGGAGATCTTTTATTCCGGTAGCTGAGCAATGGGTACAGTTATGGAAAAGCACCATGCAAATGAAAGAAACCAAGGGTTTTGTCACAATAGTTATTGGCAGCGTGGACGCTGTCAATAACTATACTTTCCTTCGGCTTTACCAAGACCATATGGAGAAGCATCCGGAAGTGAGGCTTAGCGTTAATACCTTTCACTCTAAAGAAATACATGAACTTTTGGAAAGTAGAAATCTGGATATAGGTTACGTATTTAGTGAGTTAAGTTATCCCGATATTATTTCAAAACCGATTTACAGAGAGAAAATGTACTTGTTATGTCGTAATGATAGTCCTTATCATAACAATATGTCTAATGCCGAATTGGCTAAGGAGGATGAGGTATATTTGCGTTGGGGACAGGACTTTGAATTGTGGCAGAATAGGCATTGGTCCATGCGCGTGCAACCCGCAATTACTATTAATACCGGTAATATGCAAAGACATTATTTAAGAGGCCCTAAAAATTGGACTATTGCGCCTATGAGCGTTATTCAAGTTTTATTAGCAAACAGTGACGAATATGCTTATTATACGTTGGAGGATCCGCCACCACCGCGTATTTGTTATCAACTTACTTTACGTCATACCCAGCCATCGAAAAGGGATGCCATAGAACTTTTTTCCAAAGCTGTGGAGAAATTTGTGTCTACAGATAGCAGTATTTGTCATTTTGAAAAATGGATGCTGGAGGAACAGAAACATTAAGACATTTTTCGATATAAAATAATGTGAATATAAGAGTAGACCATCCTTTCGTTATTTCTTCGACGATTTAATTGTGCCGGATTTTTCGCTCTTATGTTCATTTTTTGCACAAAAAAATGTTGGAGTGATTTCTCACACCAACATTTAGTATAGAACCAAAAAGCTCCCTATTTCATTAACGAAATAAGGAGCTTTTTCACATTTGTATCATAAAGTTTTAGAAAATGGCGGAGCGGGTGGGATTCGAACCCACGCAGGATTTAACTCCCCTAACGATTTAGCAAACCGTCCTCTTCAGCCGACTTGAGTACCGCTCCAAATTGTCTCACTGCGATATTATAGCGTATTTACATCTTTATTTCAAGCATAAAATATAATTTAGTCTACAAAAAAAAATTTACGTCCGTTTTGCCTTTAAATATACAGCCAAAATACTGCTGCTGCAAATACAAATTTTTTGCAATAATATTTTCAGTTATATTTACCACACCATTGATAAACAAATTTTCTTAGTATACAATAATCCTATAAAGAAAAATAATAGGTGTTCTAATATGGATGAAAATTCTCAACAAAATGCTAAATTTAGAAAAATGACCGAAAGCCCTGTAGAAAAACTTGTTTGTTCTATGGCTATACCGACAATTATCAGCATGTTGATTACCTCTTTATACAATATGGCTGATACTTTTTTTATGGGTAGAATTAATGCTAGTGCTACCGGTGCTGTGGGTGTTGTATTTTCATTAATGGCTCTTGTTCAAGCCACAGGTTTTTTCTTTGGGCAAGGTTCCGGTAACTACATCTCACGTATGCTTGGGGAAAAAGATATACATGCCGCTGCTAAAATGGCCTCTGTGGGATTTTTTTCCGCCTTCGCTGTAGGTGTGTTTTTTTCGCTCCTAGGTCTAATTTTTCTAGAGCCCTTAGCTATACTATTAGGTTCAACGCCCACAATTTTGCCTTACGCAGAAAAATATATGGAAATCATTCTTTTAGGCGTTCCTTTTATGATAACGTCCCTAGTTCTAAACAATCAATTACGCTTACAAGGAGACGCAGCTGTTGCCATGATTGGAATTAGTGGTGGTGCTGTACTCAACATAGTATTAGATCCAATTTTTATTTTTACTTTTCACATGGGAATTGCCGGAGCGGCTTTAGCAACTATTATAAGCCAATTTATAAGCTTTGTTGCCCTTATAGTCTGCTGCCAGCGCAGTTCCTCCATGAGTATAAAATTCTCCAATTTCAGACCCTCTTGGCACTTTTATCGTGAAATAATAGGTGCCGGTTTTCCTTCCTTTGCTAGGCAAGGTTTAGCCAGTGCAACTTTTGTTGTTTTTAATAATATCTTAGGTTTCTATGGTGACGTGGCCATTGCCGCCATGTCAATCGTTCAACGCGTTACCTTCCTGGCCATTGCAGCTCTATTAGGATTTGGTCAAGGCTTTCAACCTGTCTGCGGCTTTAACTATGGAGCCGGTCTCTTCGCCAGAGTCAAAAAAGCCTATATATTTTGCCTGAAATTATCTACCGTCATTCTTTTATTTTTTGCAATATTAGGTTTTGTTTTTGCCCCACAAATCATCGCCGCTTTTTCTGAAGGTGAACCTGAGGTTTTAAACATAGGCATCAAAGCCTTTAGATTACAAATTCTCTCCCTTCCTTTTATGGGCGTTGTGATTATTACCAATATGTTGTTGCAAAATATCGGAGCCTTTATTGGAGCCAGCATTTTAGCTATCGCCCGTCAAGGTCTTTTTTTCCTGCCACTTATTTTTCTTCTATCTAACACCCTTGGCTTACTTGGTGCCCAAATTACACAACCAATTTCTGATTTTTGTTCATTTTTATTGGCAATCCCTTTTGCTTGGAAAGTATTAAAGCAACTTAAAGAAAATTGATTACTTAGACACCTTCTAAAAAGAAAGGACACTAACATGCCAAATGAAAATTATGATAATATATTTTCCAACTTAGCGGAGGCCTCTGCCTCAAATCTAAAAGAAATTTTAATAACCCCAGATCAAAAGCTGCATGATGCTTTATTAGCGGCGTCTCGGGCCACAGCCCTTAAGCAATTTGGCAATAAAATTTACATACGAGGTCTAATAGAATTCACAAACTATTGTAAGAATGATTGTTATTACTGTGGAATACGTTGCGGCAACAATAAAGCAAATCGTTATCGCCTGAATAAAGAACAAATCTTATCCTGCTGTGCAAACGGTTATGAGCTTGGCTTTCGCACTTTTGTTCTTCAAGGTGGTGAAGATCCATTTTTTTCTGATGAAGTACTGGCTGATATTATTATTGCCATTAAGAAGAACCATCCCGATTGCGCACTTACCCTGTCAATTGGTGAGCGCTCCTTAGAATCCTATGAAGCACTATTTACTGCCGGAGCTGATCGCTATCTTTTACGACATGAAACTGCTAACCCCACCCACTACTCGCTTCTCCATCCTGAAACACTTTCGCTTGCCAATCGCTTGCACTGTCTGAAAAACCTGAAAGAAATTGGTTATCAGGTTGGAACGGGGTTTATGGTAGGTTCTCCTTTTCAGACCCCAGATAATCTAATTGAAGATTTACTCTTAATTAATAAGTTTAAACCGCAAATGATTGGCATAGGGCCCTTCATCCCCCATCATGATACACCTTTCCGCGATAAAAATTCCGGTACCTTACAGCAAACTCTTAGACTCATAGCAATGTTACGACTAATGCTGCCTAAAGCTTTAATTCCTGCTACAACTGCCTTGGGGACCATAGATCCTTGCGGACGTGAACAAGGAATTTTAGCCGGAGCTAACGTGGTCATGCCCAATCTGTCTCCTGTTATGGTACGCAGCAAATATTCCCTATACGACAATAAAATCTGCACAGGAGAAGAAGCCGCTGAATGTATCAACTGTCTTAGGACGCGCCTGCAAAAAATTGGCTATGAGATAGTAATTGATCGCGGCGATTATCAAAAATAAAAGATTTATTAATTAAATCAAAAAGGCTGTTACTCTATAAATCAGAGTAACAGCCTTTTAATTTTTTAAGTATCATATGCGTAAAATCATAGCATTACTTAAAATTATTTACAAAAATATAATGGCGGAGAAGGTGGGATTCGAACCCACGGTTCCTTGCGGAATCACTAGTTTTCAAGACTAGCGCCTTAAACCACTCGGCCACCTCTCCATGTAGACACAGGTCAAAGTATAATATATGCTGCTATTCTTGTCAAGTCATTCTGCGTCAACAAGAAGAGTTGCATTTAATATCTTTTATCTGATAGACTTGCTAAATACTGGCAATAGAGTAGTATATAGAGTAAGGAATATAGCGATTAGTATTTTTAATTGTTATCTCCAAAATTTTCTCAGAAAGGGGCTAAGCCTCCATGGATTTATCTCCATATATGCATAAACGCATACTTAAATTTCAAAAAGATGAAATTACCGGTAAAATCCTTTGCTCTGAAATTGCCAGTATGATGAAAAATGCCGACAATAAAAAAGTTCTTATGGAAATTTCCCAAGCTGAAAATCTACATTATGAACAATGGAAAATATTTACAGGCAAGGACATCGAACCAAGTTGGCTAAAAATACGTAGCTACAAGTTCCTCTACATAGTATTAGGCGAAACCTTTGTCATAAAACTTTTAGAACAAATTGAACAAGTAGGCATTAAAGAGCTAAATGAAATTATTAAAGAAATCCCTGAAGCCAAAAAAATAATTGCACAAGAAGAAGAACATGAGAATAAATTAATTGCCCTCATTGACGAAGAAAAGTTGAAATATGTTGGCTCCATGGTTCTTGGCCTCAATGATGCTCTGGTAGAATTAAGCGGCACTATTGCTGGTATGACTTTCGCCTTGGGGAATACAAAACTAGTAGCCTTAGCCGCGATTATTACAGGGTTTGCAGCAACACTTTCTATGGCAGCCTCAAATTATTTGGCCGAACGTGCTAATAGAAGTGAAACTGCTGTAAAATCCAGCATTTATACCGGCATGGCCTATTTAATTACCGTAATATTGTTAATTCTTCCTTATTTGATTTTACCCGACCCGTTATATCTTGCCGCCTTCGTCATTATGATTATTATGGTCGTGCTTATTATTGGTTCCTTCAATTTTTATGTCTCTGTCGTTCAATCTATAGCCTTTTGGCCCCGCTTCACTGAAATGGCTGTTATAACCCTAGGCATTTCCGCGCTATCATTTGTCATTGGCATTGCAGCAAAAAACATCTTAGGCATAGACGTCGGTTAGCAGAGATCAACTTTAATATATGTAATCATCGTTATCCACTAATCAACCCATGGCAATGTCTGTTTCATACACTACTTTTTCTTCACACTCCAAGGCCTGATGATTAAGTTTCAGCATATAACCTTCAGTTTTAGTTACGTACTCTTTATCTTTAATAAGCAGTAGATTACTCTGTACATTATAACAGGCACTGCGCAGTGCAGCTCTTGCAAGAAACGCTGCCACTGTTGCATCAGTTATGGCTGATTTGTTACCGATAAGCACTATTTGTGAAGCAATTTCTAGAACCTCCATGCAAGACTCTGCTATTTTCAGAGGAACCTCCGCCGCATCATAGGCAGCTACTTCGATAGCCTTATCTCTAAGACTTTGTTCGTGCTCGGTTGTATGTGGCATTTTATAGGCATGCATAAATCCTTCAAACACAGCGGCATCAGCCGATACTAGTGCCTCCATACGTGTGCGCAGTATTTCGGCAGACATTAAAATAGGCCTAATTTGAGCTTCCACAGCCAGATATTTTTTCTTTCCCACCGTTAGATTAGCAACCATCGATGTCAAAGCTGCAGCAATGGCTCCTGCCAGCGCTGCAGCACCCCCGCCACCCGGTGTAGGTGCATTAGACGCTAGTTCTGCTAAAAACTCTTTACAGGGCTTGTCCATTAATTGTTCTGTCATAATACCGCTCCTAACTATTATTAGTTTTATTTCCACCATATACTACAGATTATTATAATCTGTAGTATAATATATTTTTTCAACACTAGTATATTGGTTAAAGAGCACCTTTTCCATGACTACCTATACCAGCACAGTAAAATATAGTATAATAATAACATAAAGTATGAAATTTTGCCCAAAGAAGGTCTAATCTTATGGATTTAGTTACTAAATTAGCTGCAAACCGCATGCTTACCTCTGATGAATTTCAAAATTTAATGCTCACGGAAGATGCCACCCTTAGAGCAAAACTTTTTCGCTTTGCCCAACAGGTAACAGCGCTAAATTTTCACAACAAAGTATATCTACGCGGCCTTATTGAATTTACTACACATTGCCAGCGGGATTGTTTTTATTGCGGTCTTCGCTGCAGTAATAAGCATGCAGAACGCTATCGTCTAACCAAAGAACAAATTTTGGAGTGTTGCAAAGAAGGCTATGCACTGGGCTTCCGGACCTTCATACTTCAAGGTGGAGAAGACCATTTTTTCACCGATAACGTTATGTGCGATATTATTTATTCTATTAAAACCCTTTATAAAGATTGTGCCATTACCCTTTCCATCGGGGAACGCTCATTAAATGCTTATAAAATGTTTTATGATGCTGGAGCAAACCGCTATTTATTGCGCCATGAAACAGCAGATTCCCTCCATTATTCCAGACTTCATCCCCCCTCAGACTCTTTAGAAACACGCAAAGAATCTTTGTACAACCTAAAAGAACTTGGCTACCAAGTGGGAACGGGATTTATGGTAGGATCCCCCTACCAGCTTACAGAATATTTTGCTGATGATTTAGCCTTCATCAAAAAACTGAATCCTGCTATAGTAGATATAGCGCCGTTTATACCCAACAAAGACACACCTTTCCGCCATCAGTCACCAGGTTCTCTAGAAGATACTCTGCGCCTACTTGCTATATTACGCCTTATGCTTCCACGTGCTCTTATGCCTGCAGCAGCAACACTTGCAGCCCTACACCCTAATGGCCGGCAGCATGGCATTTTAGCAGGAGCCAATGAGGTTACGCCTAATTTAACACCGGCAAATGTCCGAAGGAAATATTTTTTATATAATAATCAAGCTAGTACACAAGAAGAAAAAGCGGAAAATTTGCGTTTTCTCAACGCACAGATGAAAAATATGGGCTATGAATTATGCATCGACCGTGGCGACTATGTACCTGAAACAACACCATGAAAAGAATGTAAATAGAAAATTACCAAATTAAGGTGTCTAATATACACATTAATTTGGTAATTTTTTTATTTTTCTACCAATTCTCTCACGCGCTGACAATTTTCAGTATCTGTTAAAACATATAAATAGTCACCGGCAATTATTTTAGTATCCCCTGAAGGCACGATATCATTTTCTCCACGCTTTACATCAACTAATAATGTATGCTCCGGCCAAGGAATATTCTTAATCATTTTTCCCTCAATAAAGCTTCCGCTTTCTACCGACAATTCAATAACATTACGTGTACATTTTTTTTCCATGGTTTGTGCATTGGCTTTGTCTTTAGCCAAAGCCTTTTGTAACAGAGAATCATAAATTGGTTTACTATGGCACAATTCTGCCACTACATAGGAAAATACCGCAACTATAGCCAAAGGCACTAAATGTTTAAAGGATGCCGTCATTTCCATTATTAAGATAATACCTGTAATAGGTGCTCTAACCGATGCTGAAAAGAAACCTGCCATAGCGAAAATAATAACATGTATGCGATAATATGATTCCAAAAGTCCCACATCAACCAGTATAGAGCCTATAATATTTCCTGTTAAAGCGCCTATAACTAACATGGGAAGGAAGAACCCACCCGGCACACCGCAACCATAGCTGAGCATAGTAAATACAAACTTGCAAACCACAAGAACCAGCAAAACCTGTAAAGAAAAATCCATAGTAACCAAAGCATCCACAAGCTGATTACCACCGGCTAAAACCTGAGGCAGATAAAAACCCAGCGGTATTGCTACCATAAGTGGCAATGCAATACGCATAAAATTATTTTTGAAAATTGACAACTTATAAAAGTCTGCTGATTTAATCAAGCAATAATTAAAAAAAGCACCAAAAAGCCCCAAACAAATTCCTAGCAGTGCTAAATATGGAAAATATTGCACTGGTAATCTAGACATATCCGGAAATAAAAAAATGGTATTCTGCCCAAAAAAAAGGCGTGAAATTATGGTCGCTGTAAGGGCCGCTGCCAAAGAAGGCAAAAGCACTACCACAGAAAAATTCTTGTGCAATTCTTCTAAAGTAAAAATAACACCTGCCAATGGTGCATTAAAAGCCGCCGCCAAACCCGCTCCTGCGCCACTGCTAATTAAATAACGTTCTTCCATACGTGTACGTCCTAAGAACCGGCTAAAACCTTGCCCCGTCATTGCCCCTAATTGAATAGCCGGACCTTCACGGCCTAGAGATAAGCCAGCGCCAATACCTAATATACCTCCCAAAAGCTTGGACAAAATAATGCGCCACCAAACGGTTTTATACAGGCCCAAAATATTGCCCTTAACTTGAGGTATACCACTACCAGCCGACAATGGTTCATAAGCTACCAGCCTAGACAAAACAAAAGCAATACAGAGGAACAGCGCAATTATCCCTAATACATAAATAATACTGACACCACTTAAAAAGTTATAAAGCTGTTCTCTCCAAGCATCAGCATAATTCAAAGCGAAACGAAAAAAACCAACTACACAGCCGGAAAAAACACCTACTAAGATACCTTCTCCTACCAAGCGTAGCCGAAAATTTTGCCAATGATTTAAATTGTTATAAGTTTCTATTTTTTGTTTATCTACCATTTTTACCTCAACGATATTATTTTCTATTCCTTAGTATAATACTTTTAAGGCTAATTAAACAAGCAAAAAGGCATTTGCACAGTAAAATTACCCGCTGTGCAAATGCCTTTGTCTGTAATATTTATTTAAACAAACCGGTAAAATCAAAAGTAGCAAAATAATCAGAAGGTTTTTCTGCTCGCCTTATCATTTCTACGCCGCCGTTTTCTTTTAAAAGCAATTCCGAACTATGCAATTTCCCGTTGTAATTATAGCCCATAGCAAAACCATGAGCCCCGGCATCATGAATAAATAACAAATCACCTATAGCTATCTTTGGCAACATTCTATCAATAGCAAATTTATCATTATTCTCGCATAAACCACCTGTTACATCATATTTATGGTCACAAGGCAAATCTTCTTTCCCTATAACGGTAATATGATGATAAGAGCCATACATAGCAGGCCGCATTAAATTCGCTGCACAGGCATCTACGCCAATATATTCCTTGTACGTATGTTTTTCGTGAATAGCACGAGTGACCAAAGCTCCATATGGCCCCGTCATAAAGCGACCCATCTCTGTATAAATAGCTACATTATCCAGCCCGGCAGGTACTAAAACTTCTTCATAAACTTTACGCACGCCTTCACCTATAGCCATAATATCGTTGCCGGTTTGGTCTGGTTTATAAGGAATTCCTACGCCTCCGGAAAGATTAATAAATTCAATAGAAGCTCCTGTTTCTTTTTTCAATTCTACTGCTACTTCAAAAAGCTGCCTTGCTAGTTCAGGATAATATTCATTAGTTACGGTATTGCTAGCTAAAAAAGCATGCATACCAAAATGTTTTACACCCTTGCCCAAAAGTATTTTATATGCCTCGGTCATTTGTGCACGAGTCATGCCATATTTTGCATCACCGGGATTATCCATAATATTATTAGCAATAGCAAAATTTCCTCCAGGATTAAACCTGCAGCTAACAGTAGTAGGAATATCAGCAACCTTTTCTAAAAAGGCTATGTGTGTAATATCATCTAGATTAATAGTAACGTTTAATTTACGTGCCAATTGATAATCTTCAGCCGGTGTTACATTGGAGGAAAACATAATTTCATTTTCTTTGAAGCCACAAGCATCAGACATTAACAATTCTGTATACGAGGAACAGTCTGCACCGCAACCTTCTTCTCTTAATATTTGTAAAATTTTAGGTGTAGGTGTTGCTTTTACAGCAAAAAATTCCTTGAACCCCTTATTCCAAGAAAACGCCTGCATAACTTTACGCGCAGTTTCACGAATGCCCTTTTCATCATATAGATAAAAGGGGGTAGCATAATTTTCAGCAATTTTTTCTAATTCTTCTTTACTAACAAATGGTTTTTTCATCTTTCTTCGACTCCCCTCAATAGAATACACAAATAAAAATGTAGTATAAATATAACTTGCACAGAGACATTTGTCAAGATAATGTCTCTGTGAAAACTCTTTTATAAAAAGGTCTTTCCTATGAAATATAACATTGGTTGATGTAATAAATAAATTATTAAAGTATGCCTGCCCAATAATTCCAATGCATTATAACAACTACTCTGTCTTTTAAAATCAATTGACTTTAATACAATTTGAAATTTCTCCCTACGTTGGACCCAACTCCAACCAAAAGCTCCTAACCCAAAAATGAAAATCCACGGAAAAATTGGCACGTAATCAGCTGAATGATAACTAGTTCCCGGAATTCCTAAAATAAAAAACAAGAGATTATCAGGAGGAATTATTTTTAGCTCGGCAAAATAAACACCATAAAATCCCCAATAACCATTATGCCACCCTTCCGTCAGCAAAAATCCTAAAATGCAAAAAAAGGCAATTATTGAGCTTGTAACATACTTCATTAATGCTCTAGTCAAAAACATGGCAACACCTAAAAAACTTAGAATACCAAAAATAATTAACTCTTGTGGTACAAAAAAATAAGTACAAAAAGTTAAGATGCATCCGCAAAAACATAAAAACCCACCACGTAGTTGAGGATGCTTAGCATAATTTAGTACTGTTCCGGAAATAAAAATAAAACTAAAGACTATCCATTGTTGCCAAATATATGCCGCTGTACCCATAAACCACTCCAAGGGCATAGCGAAAATATTGGCATAATCATAGAACCAATGATAAGCTATCATATTTATTAGTGCAAATCCGCGATAAGCGTCGATAAATCTCAAGCGTTTCATAGTCGCTCCTCAAATATAATCAAGTATTTCCACAACGTTATTCAAAATTATATCCGGCCTAATATTAGTTCTTTCCACATCATCCATTGTAGCTTCTCCAGTTAAAACTAAAACTGACAAAATATTGTTATTCAAGCCAAAGGCAATATCTGTATAAAGACGATCTCCTACCATGGCAATTTCATCTTTTTCGTAATTAGCCTTTTCGCGCACTAAATCTATAATATAATGGTTAGGTTTCCCCATAATATTGACCGGTTCCTTACCGGTAGCACTTTTTATCAACGCTAGCATAGCCCCACAATCAGGGATGAATTCTCCATTTTCAATTGGACAACGAACATCACTGTGCGTAGCAATAAAAGGTACTCCCTTATCAATAAGCCGGCAAGAGTGTGCCAACGTCTTATATTCTAAGGACATATCAAATCCTACAATTACAAAATCAGGAGTTGTTTGTTCATCTTCAATAATGGTGAATCCAGCATTTCTTATGGTTTCTTTTAACTCTTCCGTCCCTAAAATATACAGTTTAGCCTGAGGCCTTATTTTTTGTAAATAATAATTCAACGCATCGGAGGAAATAACTACATCTCTTGGTTCGGCACTTATGCCCATACGGATAAGTTTTTTAGCATAATGAATATGGCCCTTTGAGGAATTATTTGTTACAAAATAGTAATCCTTACCAGCGTCTCTTAACTTTTTAAAAAAATCTGCTACTCCCGGCAAAAGCGCATTGCCCAAATAAATTGTTCCATCCATATCAAACAAAAAACACTTTATATCTTTTAGTCGTTCCTTTTCCATTGTTTCCTCCGATTTAATTAGCCTAATAATACCCGATCATTATCCAATGCCGCACCTGCGGCTTTTTCAAACAATGCCAGAAGATCAGGGATAGTAAGTCTATCTTTTTCCATTCCCTCTACATCAACTACAATATGGCCTGCGTTCATCATAATAAGGCGATTACCAAACCGCAACGCATCCCGCATATTGTGTGTAATCATAAGTGTGGTTAGGTGATGCCTGCTAATAATACTACGCGTTAATTTCAACACTTTGTCAGCTGTTTTAGGGTCTAATGCCGCTGTATGCTCATCTAAAAGCAAAAGCTTTGGTTGCTGCATCGTGGCCATCAGCAAAGTCAAAGCTTGTCGCTGTCCTCCTGACAACAATCCAACCCTAGCAGTCAAACGATCTTCTAATCCTAAATCTAATTCTCGCAGCATTTCTCTAAAGGCCTGTCTTTCTTCTTCTTTAATAGCCCAGGAAAAGCCGGGTGTTTTACCTCTTCGTGCCGCTATAGCTAAATTTTCTTCAATCATCATCCCCGCTGCTGTACCCAGCATTGGATCTTGAAAAACGCGACCGATATATTTTGCCCTCTTATGCTCAGGCATTTTGCTAATATCAGTTGCATCAATGATAATTTTACCACTGTCAACAGGAAAAACACCGGCAATAGAATTTAATATTGTTGACTTTCCTGCTCCATTGCTGCCAATAACGGTAACGAAATCACCCGGCACCATGTGTAAACTTATGTTATCTAAAGCCTTTTTTTCATTAACGCTACCGGGGAAAAATGTCTTGGAAACATTTTCTATTCTTAGCATTATTCCGCCACCTTTCTTGCCTTTATTTTGCCCTTGAACATAGGCATAGCAAGAGCCAGTGCAACTAATACCGCTGTAAATAACTTCAAATCGTTAGGAGGCATTCCCATTTGCAGAACTACCGCAATAACAATGCGATATGTAACAGAACCCAAAACTACAGAAATAAGACTATTTTTAAAACTGCGGGTACCAAATAATACCTCTCCAATAATCACAGAGGCTAGACCAATAACTATGGTCCCTACGCCCATACCTACGTCAGCAAAACCATTACTTTGAGCAATAAAAGCTCCTGAAATTGCCACCAAGGCATTGCTTAAAAGCAAACCCAAAACTATTGTGAAGTTAGTATTTACGCCCTGAGCTCTGATCATTTGCGGATTAAAACCTGTAGCACGAATCGCCGCACCAATTTCTGTGCCAAAAAACCAATAAATAAGTAAACTGAAGAAAAGCGTACTTATGATACCAACTACAAGTACGGACATTGTATTAGTCAGACCCATATTCTTGACAAAGGTAAAAGCTGTATCCACCCTAAGAAGAGATAAGTTCGCTTTACCCATTACTCTTAGGTTGACAGAATATAATGCTATCATAGTCAAAATACCTGCTAATAATGCCGGTATTTTAAGTTTAGTATGCAGTAACCCTGTAACAATACCTGCTAAGGCTCCCGCAACTCCGGCAACAAATATGGCAACAACAGGATTAAACCCTTTTATTAACATTTCTGCCGCTACTGCGGCCCCCAAGGGAAAGGTTCCTTCTACAGTCAAATCTGCAATATCTAATACCCTATAAGTTAGATAAACTCCAAGGGCCATCAAGGACCATAATAAGCCCTGTGAAACCGTTGGTAATAATAAATCTATCATTTATTCGCACCCTTTACTTGTTGCGTAATTTCGGCAGGAATAGTAATGCCGAGTTTTTTAACTTGTTCTGTATTAATTATAACCTCAAATTCTTTTTGTGCTTGAATAGGCATATTCTCAGGTTTGGATTTTCCGCTTAGAATATCAGCAGCCATAAGCCCTGTCTGGAAGCCCAATTTGTAATAATCAACACCAAGAGTTGCTACCCCACCTGCTTTTGTCATACCACCTTCACCGCAAAACACCGGTATTTTGGCTTCATTTGTAACGGCAGTTAACGTAGGCATAGCCGACGCTAATATGTTATCTGTAGGGACATATATAGCTTCGCAGCTGCCAACCAAACTTTGGGCAGCTTGTTGAATATCATTGACATTAGAAACCGTGGCCTCCACGGTTTTTAGCCCTTTAGCTTCCGCATACTTTTTAGCAATAGTAATTTGTAACTGCGAATTTACTTCGCTGGAAGTATAAATAAATCCAATGGTTTTAGTATTTGGTACTATCTTCAACAACAAGTCAATCTGTTCTTTAACAGGATTCATATCTGTAGTACCCGTAACATTAGTTTCTGGTTTATCATTGCTTTTTACTAATTTAGCTTCCGCATAATCTGTTATTGCTGTTCCTACAATAGGGATATCTTTTGTGGCATTAGCTACAGTTTGCGCAGCAGGTGTTGCAATGGCACAAATTAAATCCACTTTATTATTAACGAAACGTTGAGCGATAGTTTGTAAATTGGACTGATCGGCTTGTGCATTTTGCCGATCAAATTTAATATTTGTGTTTTCTTTATAACCTCTAGAGGCTAACCCATCTATAAAGCCTTTATTGGCCGCATCTAAAGCAGCATGTTCAACTAATTGCACAATTCCTACATGAAAAACTTTTTTGGCATCTGACTTCTCTGCTTTTTCATCATTACCACAACCGCTTACTATACCTAAACTCAGTGTTAATAGCAAAAATGCACATAATTTTCGTAATTTCACAAAATCACCCTTTCTCCCTAGGTTACATCCGTAAAAAAATTCACTAAATATCTATGTTAACTTAACAATAATTTCCTGTTTAATATTCATTTAATAATTTCCGCATTTTGAAGTACCTCTTGAGGAATATTAATACCTAATTTTTGCGCTGTGGTTGCATTTACTGTAGTTTTCATTTCTTGCAAAGATTCAATGGCCATGTTTTCAGGTTTACTTTCACCTTTGAGAATTCGCGCAGCCATAGTACCTGTTTGTAATCCCAATTTATAGTAGTCAATACCGACTGTAGCTAGGGCTCCATTTTTTACTACTTCTGCTTCGCCACAAATAACAGGTATTTTTGCTTCATTTGTGATACTTGCTAAAACCGGCATTGCTGATGCCACTACATTATCCGTGGGTACATAAATAGCTTCCACTTTAGCAGCAACCAAGCTGTTTCCTGCTTGTTGAATGTCATTAACAGTAGTAACGGTCGCTTCTTTCACGGCAATTCCCTTAGCCTCTGCTAATTTTTTTAAAATTCTAACCTGTAATTGAGAATTTACTTCGCTGGAATTATAAATAACTCCTATTGTTTTCGTTTTAGGAACAATTTTAAGTAATAATTCCAATTGCTTATCAATAGGATTCATGTCCGTAGTACCCGTAACATTTGTTCCCGGTTTATCATTGCTTTTTACTAATTTCGCTTCCGTGTAATCTGTAATAGCTGTACCAACAATAGGAATATTTTTTGTAGCATTAGCGGCACTTTGCGCTGCAGGGGTAGCTATTGCACAAATTAAATCGACCTTATTATTAACAAAGCGATTAACAATATTTTGTAGATTAGATTGATCTGCCTGGGCATTTTGTTGATCATATTCAACATTAACTCCTGCCTTAAATCCATTATCTTCCATGCCTTTAATAAAACCCTTATTAGCAGCATCCAATGCTGCGTGCTCAACTAATTGCACTACGCCAACCTTAACTTTTTTGTCATCACTAGTCTTTTTGCTCTCGCTTCCGGCACAACCTGAAACCAAGAAAGTTGCCAGCATTAAACCCATTCCTACCATAAAACCCTTTTTAGATATAATTACCATCTTTCCCATCCTTCCATCCTACATTTTCTTTATTAAATAACAACTACATACGTATATTCTACACTAAAGAATCACATCCTGCAAAAAAAAAGCTCCTACCACAAGGGCAAGAGCTTCTAGTTTATTAGCCTACTATAATATCATATTGTTTTTTTATATCCTTCAACGCTGCATAGTCACCAGCAGCCTTTTCATATTCTCCATATTTTAAATGATCAGAAATCACAGTAATAGCCGCAAGCAAAGGTCCCAAGCTCAAATTAGCTGTTACTCCTTTTAACGCGTGTGCGCAATTAAAAGCTTCAGCATACTTCTTTTCTTGCAGCAACTGTCCCAAGTCATCAAAATTCTTATCCTTATCAAAAATACTCAAACACTCCAAATAAAGTTCTCTATCACCGTCAAACCGGTCTATTGCCGTATTTACATCGCACCCCCAACTAGCAAGGTCATCAATAATATCTTTCATTACTTAACCCTCCCTGCAACAAAATATTACATTAATAAACTATATCTGTCTTTTTCATAGACTATATAGCTAAAACTTGCTCCGCTATTTGCTCTGTAATAATCATATGAGTCAACACGCCTGTTTTTAACGCACCATATACTGCTTGAGGCGTAGCTTTCTCTACAAAACAAATTACTTTTTTGCTGTTACGTAATTTGTTCAAAGGAATATGTATGGCACAATCATTTAACCCCTCAATTATATTTCCATGAACGTCATAAAAATAAGATAATAAATTTCCCACAGCCTTCCTATCATGTAAGGCAGACCCAAAACGTTTTATAGTGTTTTCGTCCGGTACAGAGGGGTAATCATAAACAGAAACCATGGCCGCATCAATTTTATCCCACAGCTCATTTAGATCGTCAAAACTAGAACTTCCTACATAAAGTTTTCGTTCTTCATCACTATCAGGAAAAGCAGGAGCATATAACAATCTCGCCCTGCGTCCGGTATAATTTGCCAGCATAGTAACTATTTCATTAGTATGATAGCCTTTGTTAGAAACATTAGCCTCACCTATGAGTGGAAATATAGTTCCGTTAACGCTGGGAACGGTTTGTCTGCTAAGAGTCCACATAAGTTCATTAATCGCATCACCCCAACCGATTCCCAAATTTTTCTGGTTAGAACATTCCCCCACTAAATAATGCCCTGCCTGCTCATATAAATTATGCCTTTGCACAGCTGCCGTCTTCGCACTAGGTACAACCAACCCACCTGTTAAACCAAATCTCTTCTCTAACGCCTGCAAAAGTTCTTGATTACCGGAAACAACATTGCGTACTTCAATATGCACAATACCACAATCTCTTGCTTCAGAAAGCATCTTACTGACCAAGGGCCGTGAAACGCCCACACGTTCGGCTACCTCTGCCTGTGTCAAATTTTCTTCGTAATACAATTTAGCCACCGTAAATATTCGCGCTAAATCTGCTTGATTACTCATAATTATCCATCCTTTCCCCTGTAAATGTTTACACAATGCCTGCTGCCCGAACAACAATCTGTAACTTTATTTTAACAATTGTACTGACAATTGTCAAGGGCATTAGAGACAATTGTGTTTTTTTGAAGTTTGCAAGGAATTACTGTGAACTGAAAAAAGCAACCAAGGTGTAGGGATACCCCACTAAACCTTGATTGCTTTTAGTAATTCTTTAAATCCTAATACATTTTATTGCTTTTCGTCGCTATCGTTAGCAAATACCATAACCTTATCAAACTGTAAATAAAGTTCTGTTCCATCCGGGTATTGCGCTATATCTGCACCTTTTACAATAACACGAACCATATGTTCTCCTACCTTGACACGGAAATCAACAGAATCTCCCATATAAAAACGATGAGTAACTATGCCTTTAACAATGCCTTTATTAATATCCATACTAATATTTTCAGGGCGAACAGCAATAGTAACAGGTCCTTGGGCACCCTCCGCATTAGGATGAGGGAAGGAACCATCTACCCCGTCAATGGTAACAGTATTTGCTTGTGCTTTACCTGGCAAGAAGTTAACCAAACCAATAAAATCAGCAACCATTTTATTTGCAGGTTTTGTATAAATTTCATGAGGTGCGCCAACCTGTTGGATTATCCCTCGGTTCATCACTACCACTCTATCACTCATAGCCATTGCTTCTCCCTGGTCATGAGTTACATAAATAACAGTAATTCCCAATTTTTTCTGCAATGCCAAAATTTCAAAGCGCATACTTTCACGTAATTTTGCGTCTAAATTAGATAACGGCTCATCCAAAAGTAAAAGGCTGGGCTCTGCTACTAATGCTCTAGCAAGTGCTACACGTTGTTGCTGTCCACCTGATAGTTGATGAGGATAACGATCAGCGTATTCACCCAAATGCACCATTTCCAGCACTTCCAGAACACGTTTTTTTCGCTCATCTTTTGGGACTTTTTTTATCTTTAACGGATACCCAACATTATCCAAAACCGTCATGTGAGGCCAAACAGCGTAGGATTGAAATACCATCCCTATATCACGTTTTTCCGGCGGAACAAAACATTTATTATGAGAAGAAGATACGCATTTATCACCAATATAAATTTCACCTTCAGTAGCTGTTTCAAAACCAGCAACCATTCGCAAGGTTGTTGTTTTGCCACAACCGGAAGGCCCCAACATTGTAAAAAATTCGCCATCAGCAACAGTCACATTGAAATCACCAACTGCCGTCACGTTACCGAATCTTTTAAATACATGCTCAATTCTTACTTGTGCCATTTTTACACTCCTTATTTAAATTCCGACATTACCTTTACTTACCTTATTAAGAATCAAATTACCAATGAGAACTATGCCCAAAATAATAACGGACAAAACAGATGCGTTCTGCGTATCAGCATAGGTCTGCAATTCGTAAAGCAAGACACCTATAGTTTTTGTTTCACCACTATATAGTAACAAAGACATGGTCAATTCATAGAAAGACGGCATGAAAATCAAAAACCATGCAGCAACAACTGACGGTGCAATCAATGGTAATATAATATCTTTACAGGTTCTTAACCAGCTGGCTCCGGAATTAAGGGCCGCCTCTTCCAACGATACATGCACCTGACTTAACGAAGCAGCAATTGTTCGTACAGCCATAGTCATATATTTAACCAAATAAGCTACAATCAAAATCCACATAGTAGAATAAAGGTTTAAGCCAAAAGTTCCTGAAAAAGTAATTACCAACGCCAATGCTATAACAATACTAGGTGTAGAACCACCAATTATGGTAAGTAAATCAGGTAAAGAACGACCTTTAACCTTGGTTTTAACCGCAAGATAAGCAATGAATATAGCAAGTACAGTGCCAATTGTGGCGGAAATAACAGCATAAATCACTGAATTCCAAATGCTTTCCATATACTGAGCACTTGTCAACACCGGCATCCAACTATCAAAACCTATATTACTCCATGTAATATCCTTGGACATACTTTTCAGTAGTGAAGTCAACAAAATGGAAAACAGTGGAATAATAACCGCTATGCTGGCATACATGCCCACGCCAAAACATGCCGGCCACTTCCACCTGCCCAAATCGACCATATTTGGACGAGTACTCTTACCACTAATGGTTGTATAATCCTTGCGACCCAACATCCAAGTCATGAAGAATAAGAGTGAATTTGCCAAAATCATAAGAGAAGCCGCCAAAGCCGTAGCATCTCTAATACCTTTATCGTCACCCATATACAGATAAGTTACGATGCGAGTAGTCATTACTTCTATATTACCGGGCATACCGACAATGGCAGGAATACCAAAACAAGAACCAGCCGCTATAAATACCAATAATCCGCCTGCCAAAATACTTGGTGCCATTAAAGGCAAGGTTACATCCCGCAATGTTCTAAGTGGCGAAGCCCCGGAAATACGGGCAGCTTCTTCCAATGTAGGATCCATTTTTTCCATTGCACGAGAAATTGTAATAAAAGCAAATGGTGAATAAAATAAAGTTAAAACCCATGCTAAACCGCCAAAAGTATAAATATCAAAGGGCGAATTTTGCAAATGGAACATCCATTTTAATACTAAATTCATATAACCAACACTGGGATTTAAAAGTTGTACCCAAGCAATAGCTCCTACATAAGGAGGAATCATATAACTTGCCACTAACAATGTACGATAAATTTTCTTACCTGGCAAATTGGTCCGTCCTACTAACCACGCCAAGGGAAAAGTAATAATAACACTAGCAACCATTACCATCAATGATAGTTGTATTGTATTAGTTAACGCCTTCCAGTTAACCATAGTACTATAAACTTGCCTATAATTGCTTAACTGAAATCCGCCATCCTTGTACACACTATCAATAAGGAGCACGCCCATGGGAAAAACAACAAAATATACCAATAAAAGTACAGAAATAGAAATAACTAAAAACTTACTATTAATCTTGGAGGATAAGCCCACATTGGCTCCTTTCCCTGACAACGACAATTGTCAGTCCAAAAACCTATTTATAATTCGAAAACAGGGGCCACAATACGTGGCCCCTGTAAAACACAACTTGAGGCAAATATTATTCCATAACTCTTACACGGAAAGCTTCTTTTATTTGAGAATTTTCATCAGCAAGTTTCTGCCAATTTATTTTAATGGCATTACCAATGAAAGTCTTCAAAGCAGGAGCACCATGTGGTGGTTCAACGTCTTCACGTACAGAATGCATCCAGCCCTTAACTACGGCTTGCTGACCTTCTTTTGACAACCACCAATCCACAGCAGCTTTAGCACCATCAGGATTTTTTGTTGTGCTCATAATCGCAATCGGACTAGGAATTACAATAACGCCATCTGTAGGATAAATAACTTTCAGATTTTCGTGCTTAGTCTCCTGTAGCTTCAAAATGTTCTCTTCCAAAATCATAGCTGCTGCATATTCCCCTGTTAACAATTTGTTTTGAATAGCAGAGTTGCCTTGTTCTACACGAATATCATTAGCTTTTAGTTGATCAAAATATTCCCAACCATATTTATCAGCCAAAGCGCCAACTGCTACAAAGGCAGTACCGGAAAGTAATGGGCTCGGCATAGCAATCTTACCTTTCCATTTTGGATCAGTTAAATCCTTCCAAGATTTTGGAGCATCTTCCGCTTTCATCTTATCCGCATTATAGGCAATAACCATATTGCTTATACGCACTGATGCCCAAGCACCATCTTTATCTTTCGCTGTAACTACATCTTTCAAATTAGGAGAAACATAATTAAACAGACGTTTTTCTTTTTGTAATTTCAGATAGTAGGAAGGATCTGCAACCATTAATAAATCGGCGCCTACCTTATTTGCTTTAATTTCACCTGTTATTTTAGTAATAACTTGCTCTGTGCCACCTTGGAACCAATTGACTTTCATATTCGGAAATGCTTTTTTAAGATTTGGTTTGCACATATTGTCGATTATATCAGGATAAATCGAAGTGTAAATCATTACTTCTCCAGAGGCTTTACCTGTACCTGCTTTAGTGGTATCTGCAGCTTTTTGGTTTCCGCCGCAACCAACCGCTAAGCTCATTGCTAATAAAGTTGCCGCAATTGCTATCAATTTAGTTTTTTTCACTTTGCCATCCCCCTTTTATAAATATATTCCGTCAGCCCCGTAGCTGACACAGTTTCTTCAACTGTCATAACTTGGGTTCTTCCCACAAACATCCACTCCTTTGTGTTGTTTTTCACCTTTATAAACTTCGCCTACACTAGTTGAAATCCTGCTTACATAGTTTACATTTTTTTCTGAATTTAATCAATATTGTGAAAATAGTGACCCTGCGGGACTTTTTATGCCCACATACCCATTGTTAGCATGAGCACTAGCTTTGCGGGATAATTATTTTTTTGCTAAAAAATTTATTTCCCAGCATGGTACGTATGGATGTCTACGCAAAAAAATCTTATATGGGGCAATATTCCACAATAGTTGTGGTAATTTCCATAAATCATCGTCTCTATGATAACCTGCCACAAAGAGCTTGGGCATATATTTTGCCAAATGTTCGCTTCCACCTATAAGGGCTTCCTCTTCTGCGCCTTCAACATCCATTTTTATATAGCTAACAGCACTCTTACCTAAAATATTATCTAAGGAATCTACTTTTACACTTACTTTTCCTTGTTCTGATAAACTAGACATCCGCCCACCTCTTTGGAAAAAGTTATGTTCGCCCGGTTTACACCAAATACCACTGTTTAGCAACTCTACATTGGGTAATTGCTCCTGCGCTATAAAACGTTGCAACTTGATAAAATTCTTTTTATCCGGCTCCAGAGCAAATATTTTACTATACGCACCCCGCGTTAACTGTAAAAATTCTCTAATGGTGTCACCATCGTAAGCGCCTAAATCAACATAAACTTCATTTTCATCGAAATTCAACAGTGTTCTTAAATCGTCTTGTCGTTGGCTCGTGCTGTTTTGTAGGTATTTTAACTTACCACTAAGCTTATAATTTAATATATCCGCAAAGACTTCCCTAGAACGTGCATCTGCTAAATTGTCATATACCATTTGTAATTGAGCCGCATGTGCTTGCAGCCAAGGAAAACTAACGATTTCATCTCCGGCAAAAATGGCCACATGTGGCGCATAAGTTTCATGTTTATCAGCTAGTCCATAGAAGTCTTCCAACACCATAGGAGACTCACTGGCAAAAGCAATAACTATGACAAAATTTTCGTATTTTTTTACAATATCCGCATATTTGCATACCTGATAGCTGCGAAAAGTTTGCCCACGCACAAAAGCGTCACTGGCAAATACTCCTGACACAGCAATATCTTCAGCAATACATCTATCCAATATCCTATCTGCACCATTTCCCATACCATATAACACTATTGGCTTGTCAACTACTTTTAAATTTTCCCACACAGTTTTAGTTTCCACCACAAAATCTAGCATTAAAAACACTCCTTTAGCTGGTAGTATATCATATACACCAAATTAAAGGAGTGCTGTTTTACTCTTTTTATAAATTTAAGTCTTAACTTTACTATAGAGATTATAGACCCATTATTTTACTTAATAATGCAAGTGCATATGCCTCTGTTATATCAGCTTGTCGTCATTCCCAAGGGTAAGCTAAAAGCCTTTAATACATCCCCATTAAACGTATATGTTGCACCCACTCCCCAAATATCAATATTACCCTTGGCTTGCATTTGGCCTTTGAAATCACCAGTAATAGTAATATTACCATCTGAAGATAAAAACAGATTATGTATACTACTAATCCCTTGACCGACGGTAATATCTCCGTTACTTAGGAACATAAAATCACCAGAGCCTGAACCACTACCTAATGTAAGCTTTCCGTTAACAATAATACGAACATTTCCAGAAAAATTCAAATTTGATATACTAATATCTCCATTGATTATTATATTAAGAGGTTCTCCTGAACTGGGTCCTGTAATACCATTAAATGCAAGTTTAGAAACAACCGCATTTGTAAAGTAGACTGTTGAACCGGCAGCTCCATATATATTAATTGAAGACCCTGTATAGTCTGGGTGAGCGCCTTGCCAATCTGTAATCTGCAAACTATCCATGTAAACAGTCTCGCCTGCCCCCAAATTAAGCGTCCCCCCATAGGTAAGATAACCTTTAGCCGTACCACTGGGATATACAAACATAGAATCAGGCAAGTGCGTATATAAAGTATTAGCCAGTGAACTCCACCAATTAGCATTGCCTGCAGAAGCATCACTATTGGGATTAACCTTTAACGTAGTACTGGTAAAAATTGTACCGTCCGAATTGAAATGCATCCAAGGATTATGCACCTTAATTTCTCCTCCGGCTGCGACCATAGCATCAGAAGCTGTAGGAGTGTCTCCTCCGCTGTTTCCACCTGAAGAAGCTGCCGTAGTAATGGTTTTCTTCAATATTTTTTGCATCCCATTTACCTGTCCTACTGCGGTAATAGAATATTCAGTTGCGGCAGTAGGTGCATCTGTGGAAGATAATTCCGGTGAAATATAGACAGCATATTTTGCTTGTTTCGTCCCCGTTAAAATATCATCAGCAATACTAATCATAGCGGCATTTAAATCCGCCTTGCTTGCACTTTTAGCTAGCCAGGACCAATTTCCACCCTCTGCGCTATTGTTTAATTCTGTTTTCGCCCGCACAAAACCCGCCTCAGCTGCATACCAAGCCTGCTGTTCTTCCCAATCGTTCTGGGCTGTCTTATTTTCATGTGCTAACATAGGCAGCCAAGCAAACCCCGCTATGAGCAAAAACAGCATCATAACTAAAGCAACAACTGCCATGGAACCCCGTTGTGATCTCATGATTTCACCTTTTCTTAAGTAGATGATTTTGTTAAAGTAAAGGTCGTACTTCCCTCTGTAGTCCAATTGCTTTCAAGGATAGTGTTTTTAAGAGTACTCCACGCCCAAGTGTTGACAGAGGTAGCACTTGACCTAATATAAAGCTTAGATGTGTCCGTATTATAAATATACTGGGTATACCACCCTGGCTTCTGTGCACTGGATTCGTGACAGAAAATAAAAGTGTTCTGAACATCTCCGGTCGTCGAAGCGACCCAAAAAGGTTGAGCATAAACAGTTACAGTTGTACCGCTCGCCTTAGTAACCTTCCCTGAAGGCCAGGCCCCATTATAATCTACACTGTACACATAACTTCTCAGAGAATCGTTACTAAGACTATTGTTTCCATAACTTTTATATACAGTAACTTTTGCCAGCTCGTCGGTAGTCAAAGTTTTCCCCGCATAATATTTTTGTACAATAGTAGCAATATCAATGTATTTATTTCTAAGAATTACCCAAGGATCAGTTGCCGTGGTATCAGCCGGCAATGGTGCTACACTAGTGCGCAAATGTTCTTCTTTCATACTGCCGGAAATTGCATATTGCATGGGTAAGTCAATTTTATATAAATCTACATCCATACTGCTAATAAGTTTAGTTGGCGTAATGGGGAAGTTAGTAGATGTGGTAAATAAAGAGTTGGCATCTTTCTCCGGGAAGACATAAGTTTTCGTCGTTGTTCCTGTTATTTTAGTAACCTTCATCTGCTTGTGAGTCCACCCGCTGGGCTGCTGGAGTTCAACAGTTACTTTAACTTCCTGCGCAGAACCACCTGCTGCGTCATAATTATCGCTAAATATTTTGCTAGTATATTCCATTTTGGTAACACCTGTGAAATCCTTGCTGTCCGACGCAAGTGTTGTTTCTGTAGTACCACTGTAAAATTTTATACTATCTATATCAGCATAACGCAAGGTTGTTTTTACCTCATTCATTATGGCTCTAGCCTGGGTAAAAAGCTCTTGTTGGGACACACCGGCTTGCTGCTGAGTGATTCCTTTGGAAAATAAGCCTATAATTGTACCAAAAATAATTCCCATAAGTACGATAGCAACTAATATTTCTATTAAAGTAAAGCCTGCGTTTTTTCTCATAGTATCACCCTATTCAACGGCAATATAACTCTCTAGCCGCACACTTTCAGCAGCCGGATCTGTCCAGCTTACGGTCACTGCAATCTTATACAACTTATCTCGTCCATAATTGTTATTATCTGTATCTGAAACCTGAGCAAGATTCGCAGAACTTTCCACTAAATATTCCCTATTATCACCATCTAATTTCACTATCTTATCCGAATTAGCAGCCGTTACCAACGCTACTAAACCGTCATCAGCACTATAACCAACACCGGCGCCTTTTTTTAAAAACTCAATTCTTTGAGCTCCTATCTCCATGGCCCGCTCTGAGCTTCCTGCCATTATACCTGCTTTTGTCCCTTGGGTATATAAATAACTTAAAGCCACCAAAGCAACAGTCACAATAACAACAGCAACAATGGCATCTATCATTAAAAATCCTTTATTTTTTTTGGGAAAGTTAAAAAAAATATCCATTATAAGCCTCTTTCTCTTATTGCAATAAAAAAGCTTTTTACTATGTCATTAATTATAGCATAAATATTTATGGGAACAAAAAAAAGGTATTGGCACAAAACCCAATACCTTTTTCCTTACTGTTTTCCATTAACTTCCCGTGCCCACATTTGCAGCTTGGCTGCCACATCTCCTCCATAATCACTGAGGGTCGGAAAACTCGAATTATCTGCAGCATATACACGTACTATGTGAATATCGTCATAGTAAACATCCGTATAACCGTCACTATCTATAGTAATAAAACGTGTCTCATCCACGACTCCTCGTTTTTTAACCAAGTAAAGGGCCCCAGCCATAAGTCTTGCCCTGTATTCCGGTTTATCACTACCTACTGTTTTTAGAAACTCATAATGCCAATTGCCTTCATTTACTATTGCGCTACCATCTTTTGCTATGGTAACGAGAGGAGTTATATGCATAGCCTCAATAGCTTTTAAGGTTTTAGCCATGCGCACTTCCGGCTCAGGGTGAGAAGAAAACACTCCATACCCGGGATTACCTTGTTCCTTTGATAAATCATTTAACTTGCACATGGTAACGTATATACTATAGGGATTATAACCGGCCTTGTTAGTAAGAAGAAAACCTTGTTCATCTGCTTCTCGTTCATCAGCACGGCTATATCCAGCCATTAGCACTTGCGACGCAGTAGTTGCTAACATAATACCTGCACCTGGGTCGCCGGAAGCTGCTCCTACCAATATAGTTAATAAGGATAGGGCTAGTTGTTTTTCTATTTGGTGTACGCTATGGCGTTTAACAACATGCCCTATCTCATGGCCTAAAACTCCAGCTAACTCGTCATCGGAAGGCATAAAATCCACTAAGCCTTTAAAAACATAAACAAATCCTCCCGGCAAAGATAAAGCATTAACATCACTGGTATTAAGTACCTTAAATGTATACGGCAGATCCTGACGACTACATTGCTTCACTAAGCTTTGTCCAATACGCTCCACTCTTTCCTGCAAATCATCATCGTGAACTACGCCATATTGTGCTTCCAATTTGGTAGCTACTTCTTTGCCCATATTTATTTCTTCTTGCTTGCCAATCATGCCCGCATGAGCGGTTGGAAGCTGGAAAAAACTGCAAATTAATAGAAAAATCAATACTATCTTTTTCATTATTGCCCTCCCGGTGAGGTATTACAGAGACTTATCAAGATGATACTTTGGCATCATTTATTATTTTTTTTGCAATCAATTCCTCTATCTGTTCAGTGCTATAACCAATTTCGCCTAATATTTCCGCATTATGCTCCCCTAAACGCGGTGCCCGTCTAGTAATAGTTGCAGGCGTTGCGGACATTTTAATAGGATTTTTTACATAGCGGACTGTCCCTATGTCCTCTTGTCGTTCCGCAAGCATTTGGCTTTCTGCCACCAAATCACCGGTTAGAGCTTCTTGTAAGCTACATATAGGCGTCAGGCAAAATTCCTCGTCACCAATTAAAGCCAACCATTCTTTTTGCGTTTTTTGGGCAAACGCCCCTGACAAAATATCACATAACTCACCTTCGTGGGCAAAATCCATCTGACGATCTATGATATCTTCTCTGCCAATAAGTTCACACATTCTACGCCAAAATTTTGGTTCAATAGTGCCGGCACTTAGATAGCGCCCGTCTTTAGTCTTGTAAATATTATAGTAATGTGCTAGACGTCCAAAGGGGCGTACGCCCTGTTCCTGACTTCCCCAAAGGCTGCTGATAATTGTAGTTTCTTCACTAAGAGCTGTATTAAAAAGGCCAATATCTACGTGTTGGCCACTGCCTGTTCTTTCTCTTGCCAGAAGAGCCAACAGCACTCCTGAGATTCCATTAAAAGCTCCTCCCATAGCAGAAAATTGAATATCTGAAACTGTAGCTCCACCGGTTTCTGCATCCAAATAAGTCATGCCGGCAAGGCCAACAACATTAAGATCATGCGCCGGTTTGTGTTTATATTTGCCATTTTGGCCAAATCCGGTAAGAGAACAATATACTAAGCGAGGATTTTCTTTAGCTACCGTTGCATAATCCAAACCCACTTTTTCCATAAATCCCGGCCTAAAGCCTTCAATAAGAACATCTGCAGTTTTAATTAGTTTACACGCTATTTCTTTGCCGTCGTTAGTTCTCAAGTCCACAGCCATGCCTTTTTTATTTCTATTTATGGCCAAGTGCCAGTAACTCATACCTTCTTCTTTTTGCGGGAAAAAGTTGCGAGTACCATCTCCGCCAAGATCTTCAATTTTAATTATTTCGGCGCCAAAATCTCCTAAAACCATGCTACAGTATTGTCCCGGCAACCATTTAGAAAAATCAACAACTCTAATTCCTGCAAGTGCTTGTGTCAATATTATCTCAACTCCAAACCTTAGATTCTTAAAAAACTCAGTTTTCTCTTATTAGTCCTTTTTCCACTAAATATTCAGCCAAAGATTTTCCGATTTTATTAACTAACTTCATGCAATTAATATAATGCTCTCTTGTGTCAAAATCAAAGGGCAGCAAATCTTTACACGAAGAAGACCCGAACTCTTCAACAAAACGATCATGCCATTCTTTAGAGTAAGGATAAATTTCTTTAAGGGATCTTTCAGAAGGATTACTACGGCCTACTAAAGTGCTAATAACCATAGTACACCCTGCCAATGCTCCACACAAGTCACGAGCGTGCCCCATTCCTCCTCCAAACCCAGAAACCAAACGGAAAGCGTTATCATCAATATCCACACCTGCTTTAGTCCGAAATGCTTGAACCACTGCTTCACCACAATTATAACCACTTTTAAATAAATTACCAGTTTCTGTACCAATTTTTTCACTAAATTCAGACATTTTTACTCCTCCTCTTAATCTTTTTTCTTAGCAAAAATTCTTTTTGCCAAATATAACAATACTATCTAGCTTTATTATTCTACATGGTTTCGTTATTCCCTTTATCTAATCCTCGTGCTATCATTATATGTATAAAATAGGAAAAGAGGAATAAATTCTCATGCAAACAGCTCGTTTAACCTTGTCAGCTTTATTAATCGCTATTGGTACTTTGACGGCAAATTTATTCTACATTCCTGCCGGTATTTCTAAATGCTTTCCTGTACAACATTGCATAAATGTTTTAGCCGCGATTCTCTTGGGTCCCAGCTATGCTACCGGTATCGGATTTACTATAGCTTTGTTGCGCAATATGTTTGGACTTGGTACCCTTTTGGCCTTCCCGGGAAGCATGATTGGCGCGTTTTGTGCCGGCATTTTATACGCACGTTTTAAAAATGTGAAATCTGCTATGTTTGGTGAAATTTTTGGTACCGGTATTTTAGGAGGATTTGTTTCCTTTCTTATTGCTCAATATGTTTTAGGTAAAACAACTGTAGCTTGGTTTTTCATCCCACCTTTTCTAGTAAGCACTATAGGCGGCAGTATCATTGCAGGCTTATTAATTAAAAGCGGTGTTTTAAATACAGTTATGTCTAGTTCTTTGTTACGTCAAAGCTCGAAAAACAATAAAGGTGGTCACTATGTTTGATACTGTTTTATCCCAAATTTTGTATGGCATGAGCGGTTTCTTTTTTGCTATTTTTGCCTGTCGTTATGGCCGCTTGGCTGCCAAAAAAATAAAAACTTCTTGGGTGCAAAAAGGCTTTAGTCTCTCGTTCTTTTTATCCATGCTTCCAGCTATTTTATTTTTGCTTATAACCATTTTTATCTTTCCACTTCTCCTATATACAAAAACTCCGGTAGGTGGTTTTGTATACTTTGCCACTTATATTTTCTTTAACATGAAAACAAATCAAAATAGCTAAAACGTCTGCAATTATCAATAAGTTATCATATTTAATGGTCACATATTGCAGTTTAAAGGAGCATACCATGCTATTATTACACACCTCTGATTGGCATCTTGGCCGCATTTTTCATGGCCTGCATATGACCGATGAACAAAAAACCGTGCTGGCACAATTAGTTAAAATTGCTGTTGACCGTAAGGTTGACGCGGTTCTCATTGCCGGTGATATTTATGACCGTGCCGTTCCTCCCACGGAAGCTGTTAACTTACTTGACAACACGCTGAAGGAATTGGTTATGGTTCACAATATACCGGTTATTTTAATAGCCGGCAATCATGATAACCCTGACCGCTTAAATTTTGGTCAGGCTCTTTTTGCTGAAAATAAGCTGTTTATTTATGGTCCTGTAGACCCAAATTCCAAACCAGTCATTCTTAATGATGAATATGGGCCTGTTTATTTTGCTCCCCTACCATACTGCGAACCTTCAGTCGCTGCTGAACTAAGCGGCACTACAATTAAAACTCATGAAGAAGCACTGCAATGGCAGCTGAAAAACATGCTAGCACAAATTCCTGAAACAGCCCGCAAAATTGCTCTGGCCCATGTATTTTTAACCGGATCAAAAGAATCTCCTGACAGTGAGCGCCCCTTGTCCATTGGTGGAAGTAGTACTGTGCAGGCTGAAAACTTTTCTCCCTTTAACTACACTGCTTTGGGACATTTACATTATTGTCAGCAAAATGGTGAAAAAATTCGCTACAGTGGTTCTCTGCTAAAATATTCCTTTAATGAAGTTAATCAGCCCAAAGGCTTACACTTGGTAAACTTAGATAAAGACGGTAAAATTTCAGTTGAAACTCTTGAACTAGAACCAAAACACCAATTAGCAAAACTTACAGGGACTTTTGCAGATTTAATAGACAATCCTCGGAAAGAAGTGCTTAACCATTACCTGCAAATCTCTTTAACAGATACCACACCTATTATTGACGCCAAAAATCGTTTGGAAGTGGTTTATCCTCATATTTTGCACCTGGAATACGCACAAAATATTCTAGATGCCACGGAAGACTTTAAACAGGGCAGACACCAAGAACTTGGCATCAAGGAATTGTTTGTAAACTTTTTTTCTTATCTAAATAATAGACCACTAAGCCCTACAGAAGAAGCCTTGCTTGATCAAACAATTGAGACTGCCCAAGATAAAGAAAGGCGGTCATAAATGAAGCCTTTAAAACTTATTATCAACGCCTTTGGTCCTTTTGCGGACAAACAAGAAATAGATTTTACTCTTTTAGGTGACAAAACTTTTTTTCTCATTCATGGTCCCACAGGTTCAGGTAAAACTACCATTCTAGATGCACTGGCCTTTGCTCTTTATGGAACCGCCAGTGGCGATTTACGCGTTATTAAATCCTTGCGCAGCGACTATGCACCCCCATCCAAAAAAACAGAAATAACTTTTTCTTTCATGACAGGAGAAAAAATTTGGGAGGTAACCAGAGCACCTGAACAAGAATTAAAAAAACAACGCGGTGAAGGCAATCGCAAAATTCCTGCCAGTGCGGTTTTGGTGGAAATAAACAATCTAGAACGTACTGTGGTTGCCTCCGGTACTAATGATGTAACTGAAAAGATTGAGGAGATTATTGGTTTTAAAGCGGACCAATTTTGTCAAATAGTACTCCTGCCACAAGGCGAATTCCGCCGTTTTCTTATTGCCGGTTCTAATGACCGCAAGTTACTTTTGGAAACTTTATTTAAAACTCAAATCTACAGTAAAATTGAGAATCTTCTCAAAGAACGCAGCAAAGATATTGAAAAAGAATACGCTACGGTGAAGGCGCAAAAGGATTTTCTATTAGACTCTCTGCACTGTGAAAATGCCGCTGAGGTCGACGCCCTTTTAACTAGCCAACAAAAAGAAGAGAAAGAAAAAATACTTGCCGCAACCTTGCAAACAGCTAGAGTAGAAGCCGCTAGAGTTAGTTTACAACAAGCACAAGAACTTACTAAAGCATTTACGGAAACCGAAATGGCAAAAAGCTCTTGGCAAACCTTGTGCCTTCAAGCTGCTGATATTGAAAATAAGCGTAAAAATGCCCTTCTGGCAGAACGTGCTGAGCTATTGAACGAACCTTATCAGTCTACAAAAAGAGCTTGGCATAAACTAACAGAAGCACAAACAGAATTAGCTGAAGCTACAAGTGCTCTAGCTAAGTGCAAAGAGACTGTCGCTGCATTAGAGGGAAAAATTGCTATAGCCCTTGAAACCCAGGTCAATGATAGCAATGATTTAGATAAAACTCTAACAGATTTAAATGCTAAAATAGCAAAATTAAGTGGTGAAGCGGCTAAAATCACCGGTGTTAGTGTTGAATTGGAACGTCTAGCACAAGAACTACAAGACAATACCCCTTGTCCTGTTTGTGGTTCTCTCCATCACCCTGCTCCGGCAACCCTATCCATTGCCCGCAAAGCTGAACTGAATAGACAAGTAACAACTATGACAGCGGAAATTAAAACCTTGCAAAAATATCAGCAAGCCTATCAAAAAGCCCAAGTGGAACAAGCTAGCAACACTGCCAGCCTTGAAGCTGCTATACAAAATAAAAATAAAGCAGAAACGGAATTTAATGCACTCCGGCTTAAATATGGAAATGCTTTGAAGGCTTCGCCTTTTGCTAACCAACAAGACTTCCTAGCCGCCCTGGCCTTTATAGCTCAAAAAGAAAAATTGCGCCGGGAAGTTTCTACCTATGAGCAGAAATTAGCATCGGCACAAGAACGCTACACAAGAGCCTCCGAAAATATTAAAGACAAAACCCTACCGCCCCTAGAAACCTTAGCAGCAGAAACCACTGTGTTGGAACAAACTCACAAAACACTCACCGAAGAACTGGCCGTTTTAAAGAACATTATTAGTCAGACTACTATGAAGCAGCAAGAACTAAAAAAAATTGAACAAAAAATAGTTAATCTTGATATTGTTTATAAAACAGCTAATTCACTAGCTAAAACTGCACAAGGGGAAAATGCCTTAAATCTTTCCTTTTCCGCCTTTGTGCTGCAAGCTATTTTAGATGATGTACTTAGTGCCGCTAATTTACGTTTACATAAAATGAGCCGTGGTCGTTACAGCCTGCATCGTACCGATACAATTTTGGATGGCAGGCGTAAAAATGGCTTAAACATGGAAATTATGGATAGCTTTACCGGTATGGCTCGCCCCGTGCAAACCCTCTCCGGAGGAGAAATGTTTTTAGCCTCCCTATCTCTAGCTTTAGGGCTTTCCGACATTATCCAATCCTACGCCGGTGGCGTGCGCTTAGATACCATTTTGGTCGATGAAGGCTTTGGTTCTTTAGATGAAGAAGCCTTAGACATGGCAATACGTACCTTAACAGACCTGCAAAAAGGTGGACGTCTGGTTGGTATCATTTCTCATGTAGCTGAGTTACAAGAACGCATCCCCACTAGGCTGGAAGTTACTCCGGGCCAGCAAGGTAGCACCGCTAAATTCTATATATAATTTCACAAATACAGTAAGAGGCGCCCATAAAATGGGCGCCTCTTACTGTATTAAAATTTTATAATTCTGCTTCATCATTCCACAAAATAATTTTGTCTGTCTTTAATGATTCAGGAACATTAATTATTCTTTGATTACTACTGCCGCGAAAACGCAAATTTAAATTTTTCTCAGCAATATGGAACTCACCATCCACCAAAATATCTATATAAGAAAGCATTTCTCGCGTTATTTTAGGATTTCCTAATTTGCCGGTCAGCATTTCCGTATCAAAAAGATAACCGCTATAACACCAAATTGTCTTTTCCGGATATTTTTCCTTGATATTTCGCAATAGCCCTACTAGGACCTCCTGATTTGCAGGCTCAAAGGGTTCCCCTCCCAGAAGAGAAAACCCTCTAATATACTCCGGTTTTAAAGCGGAGATAATTTCTTCTTCTGCCGCCTTAGTAAATGGCTGCCCATAAGCAAAATCCCACGCTTCTTCATTAAAGCATTCTGGGCAATGATGGGTGCAGCCACTGACAAAAAGAGATACCCGCACGCCTAAGCCGTTAGCCACATCGTGCTTTTTTATTGCCCCATAATTCATTTCTAGGCCCCCATTATAAATGCAATACTCGCGATTTTATTTCCTTAGTCTTGCCAACATTCCAGAAGTTCTCACCCAAATATCCACAAGTACGGCGAGTTACATTCATCTTTCCTTGATCTTTATTGTGGCACTGTGGGCATTCCCATTCCAAATTATCATTTATAATAATTTCTCCATCAAAGCCACAAACTTGGCAATAATCTGATTTAGTATTAAATTCAGCATACTGAATATTATCGTAAATAAAGCGAACAATATCCTCAATAGCCGTTGGATTTTTCCTCATATTCGGGATTTCCACGTAGGAAATAGCCCCACCGGAAGAAATCTTTTGGAATTGACTCTCAAAAGAGAATTTAGAAAAAGCATCAATCTCTTCACGTACATCAACGTGGTAAGAATTTGTGTAATAACCTTTGTCGGTAACATCTTTAATATCGCCAAATTGTTCCTTATCAATACGAGCAAAGCGATAGCACAAGGATTCTGCGGGAGTTCCATATAACGCAAATCCTAGGTGACTTTCTTCGTTCCAGCGATCACAAGCTGCCCGCAAATATTTCATAACCCGACAGGCAAACTCTTCGCCCTCAGGAGCAGTTTGGCTAACACCTTTCATAACCTTAGTCATCTCATATAAACCAATATAACCTAAAGAAAGTGTTGAATAGCCGCCCTCTAATAATTTGTCAATAGTTTCGCCTTTCGCTAAGCGGGCGATAGCCCCATGTTGCCAATGAATAGGGCTTACGTCTGATTTAATGCCCATTAGCGCCCTGTGACGCACCATTAAAGCTTCATGGCACAATTCCAACCGCTCATCCAATAATTTCCAAAATGTATCTTCGTTGCCTTTGGCGATTATACCAATTTGAGGCAAATTAAGAGATACTACTCCTTGATTAAAACGTCCCTCAAATTTGTATTTTCCCGTCTCATCCTTCCAAGCACTGAGAAAAGAACGGCAGCCCATGGGAGAAAATACGTTTCCTGCGTAAGTCTCGCGCATTTTTTTTGCAGAGATATAATCCGGGTACATACGTTTAATAGAACATTTAACGGCTAAGTGAGTAAGATAATCATATTTACCGCCCCGTAAGCAATTATGTTCGTCTAAAACATATACCAACTTCGGGAAAGCAGGAGTAACAGCCACACCAGCCTCATTCTTAATACCCTCTAACCGTTGGCGTAAAATTTCCTCTATAATCATGGCATTTTCTTCAATGTATTCATCATCTTTGTCCAAATTTAAAAATAACGTTACAAATGGTGACTGACCATTTGTGGTCATTAAAGTATTAATCTGGTATTGGATAGTTTGTACACCGCTTGCCAGTTCATCTTTAACACGCCCGTCCAAAATCTTTTCCAGAACATCATCCGGAATTTTCCCTTGGGTTTCCTTTAACAATTTGCCCCTAAATTTATCTTTACTCCGACGCAAATATTTGCCTAAATGTGCAATATCTACAGATTGCCCACCATACTGAGAAGAAGCAACGGAGGCAATAATCTGTGTCATAACCGTACAAGCTACCTGAAAACTCTTGGGACTCTCAATCATTTTTCCATGCATGGCCGTCCCATTATCTAACATATCTCCAAGATTAATTAGGCAGCAATTAAAAATTGGTTGAATAAAATAGTCCGCATCATGAAAATGTAAAATCCCGGCATCGTGAGCCCTAGAAATCTTTTCCGGCAAAATAATCCGACGCGTTAAATCCTTGGAAACCTCGCCAGCAATCAAATCTCTTTGGGTAGACGCCATAACGGCATTCTTATTGGAGTTTTCCTCCATAACATCCTTGTTGCTATTGCGAATAAGCGAAAGAATAGATTCGTCTGTAGTATTTGATTTCCGCACCAGTGCTCTAGTATAGCGATAAATAATATATGCTTTAGCTAAAGAAAATTTTCCTAGATCCATTAGTTGCCGTTCAACCATATCCTGAATATTTTCCACTAGCAATCTATCGTTATGCCTGTCTTCTACATACTTGGCAATCATTTCTATGCTAGCGTTGTCAACACGGTCACTTTGTTCAACTGCCGCGTTTGCTTTTTGAATAGCTACAATAATTTTACTACTGTCAAAATCAACGGTAGTACCATCTCTTTTTATAACCTTCATAATATTCCTCCTTTTCGTCCAACATTATTTCTCGTAATCATCGGATAAGCACATTAGTGATATTCAATAGGTTAATGATATCGCAAATCATTCTCCATTGCAACAAAAAGCACAACATGTTGTACTTTTTTTATTTACAAAATCAATATTTAGTGTTTGCAAAAAAAAAAGCACTGCTAAAATTTCTTTAGCAGTACTAATAGCATTAAAAATATCTCAGTTAATCATATATGATGCGGGGACAGCACCTAACAGCAAAGCTGTTTTATAAATAGCCCACATAAGCAAAACAAAAGATGCAGCAATATGAGCATAATTTTTGTCTCTAATGCTTACATACAAACAACGGCAAAGACATAAAGCAATCAAAAACCACATAATTGTAAAAGTCATATAAGCACCGTCCTTTTACTAAAACATACATACATCACAAGCACCGCAAAAATGGTGCCTCAGCGCAGAATCGAACTGCGGACACAGGGATTTTCAGTCCCTTGCTCTACCAACTGAGCTACCGAGGCATAATGGCGACCCAGGACGGACTTGAACCGACGACCTCCGCCGTGACAGGGCGGCATTCTAACCAACTAAACTACTGGGCCATAAAACAGGCAAAAAAAAATGGTGGGCGATGACGGGATCGAACCGCCGACATCCTGCTTGTAAGGCAGGCGCTCTCCCAGCTGAGCTAATCGCCCGGTATTGGTGACCGGTGCGGGAATTGAACCCGCGATACCGCCGTGAAAGGGCGGTGTCTTAACCTCTTGACCAACCGGCCAAGTTTGGTGATCCGCCAGAGGCTCGAACTCTGGACACCCTGATTAAGAGTCAGGTGCTCTACCAACTGAGCTAGCGGACCATACTAGCAAACATGTTACTGATATATATTACATTATTTACAACAATTTGGCAAGAACTTTTTTATGATGTGTTCAACGGTAATTAATACTAGCTTTATCGTAATGCAGTTCTATGTAGAAAGAAGTCTCATTTTATGCTATTATATTATTGGTTTCTTATATTGTAATTGTACTAATGAAGGCTGGTTTTATTTTGGAAAAAAACAGTTTTACTTATCCTATTCAACTTCACATACAAAGTAAATCCTGCACTGTCATTGGTGGTGGCAAGGTAGCTTTGCGCAAAGTTAAAAGCCTGTTGCAGGCAGGCGCTAAAATTACGCTTGTGGCTCCGCAGGTAACACCGGAATTACTTGACTATGCTAAAAACGGGCTTATCACACTATTGCAGCGTAATTTTATCCCAGGTGATACCAAAGGAGCCTTTCTAGTCATTGCTGCTACAGACAATGCCTCTGTTAACGAAGCCATAGCAATTGAAGCAGCCTCACATAACCAATTGGTTAACGTTAGTAGCAATCCCGACTTAGGAAACTTCACTGTACCTGGTACCCTACAAAAAGGCAACCTTGTTTTTACGGTAGCCACTGGTGGAACACCAGCTTTGACCAAACTAATAACGCGAGAATTGCATGATTCATACGGAGATAATTTTGCTGCATTTGCAGATTTTCTTTTGGAAATCCGTAAAAATATAAAAAAAATACCATCAACATCCCAAGAACGAGAAACGCTTTGGCAAAACATGCTAACACCAAAAATTATGCAGCTAGTACGTACCGGTAATATTGAAAAAGCAAAGGAGAGCATTACCAATGCAATTAATAGTTTTAGGCCTAAACCATAAAACAGCACCAGTTGAAGTTCGTGAACGCTTTAACTTTTCTGCCGAACGCACGGAAGCTATTTTAAGGCGTTTACGCGCTTCAGAGTTTCTTTCTGAAGCTGTACTTTTATCTACCTGTAATAGAACGGAAATTTATCTGGTATTAGAAAAACCGGAAGATGGGTTATCTTTTATCCGCCACCTTCTAAAACACATTGCCGGTGACCATTATAACCAGGAACATTTCTATAACCTAACAGGCGTAAACTGTGTAAAACACCTTTTCCGAGTTGTTTCCAGCTTGGATTCTCTAGTTATTGGTGAAGGACAAATACTCAGCCAAATTAAGAATGCTTATAGTATTGCCCGTCGCCAAGGCATGACCTGCACCTTTCTTAACACGCTGTTTCATCGTGCCATTGCCGTTGGCAAACGCGTTCGCACAGAAACACGTATTGCTTACAACTCAGTATCAGTTTCTTCTGCCGCAGTGGACTTAGCCATTAAAACAGTGGGAGACCTCACCACAGCTAATGTGCTTATAATTGGGGCCGGACACATGGGCGAATTAACCGCACGCCATCTTTGCGATAAAGGTGCGAAAAATATTTTTGTTGCTAATCGTGACCCTTTAAAAGCCGCCGCTTTAGCGACAAAATATCAAGGCATTCCCATTGATTTTAAAGCTTTCTGGGCTAGTGCCGCCCAAGCTGATATTATAATAACTTCCACTGGAGCAACACATTATATAATTACGCAAAAAGGCATGGAAAAAATCTTACCCATGCGTAAAAATCGTCCTTTAATTTTAATTGATATAGCCGTTCCTCGAGATGTAGCTCCTGAAGTTGGTCAGATGGAAGGAGTCTTCCTCTACAACATTGATGACTTAGAAGACGTTGTGGATACCAATAAAGCTATGAGGGCAATAGAAGCTGAAACTGCTGAACAAATCATTGAAGAAGAAGTGCAAGGGCTCAAAGAAAGACTGCGTTATTTATCAATGCGTCCCGTTATGCTACGCCTAGGGGATAAGATGGATCTTATGCGCCAACGTGTTCTTAAACATGCTTTTGTTAAAATGCCCGAACTTACTCATGATCAACGCCATATTATTGACTTAATGACTCAGCGGTTGACCCATAAATTTCTACGAGAACCTATGACGGCCATGAACGCTGTTGCCGGTACTTGTGATGAAGAACGCTATCGCAAAATGATAAGTGAGTTATTCTTGCTAGACAACAATAAAGGGGACGATCTAGGTAATGAAAAAGAATATGATTATTGGAACTAGAAAAAGTCTTTTGGCTCTTTGGCAAAGCAACTATATTGCTGACTGCCTGAGGAAGCAATATCCGCTTTGCACCATTGAACTGCAAAATATAATCACAAAAGGTGATCGCATTTTAGATGTTCCCTTGGCCCAAATTGGTGACAAAGGTCTTTTTACTAAAGAATTGGAAACCGCGCTTTTAGACGGTACTATTGATTTAGCTGTTCACAGTTTAAAAGATATGCCTACAAAGTTACCTGATGGTTTAATATTAACTGCTATAACTGAACGTGCTAAAGCAGGAGACGCTTTTGTCAGCAACAAATATAAGCGCATTGAAGATTTACCCAAAGGCGCTATTTTAGGCACTTCCAGTCTACGCCGCCGCGCACAGCTCTTAGCTGCACGCCCTGATCTTGAAATTGTAGACCTAAGGGGCAACGTAGATACCCGCCTAAAAAAATTGGACACCGGCACTATGGATGCCATAATATTAGCCGCTGCCGGACTAGAACGCCTTGGCTATAATGACCGCATTAGAGAAATTATCCCCGAAGAATTCTGCTTGCCGGCTGTAGGTCAAGGAGCACTGGCTATAGAAACTAGAGCCGATGATTTTGAAGTCCGCACTATGCTAGATTTTTTAAATCACAAAGAAACCAAACAAGCTACTGATGCCGAACGTGCCTTTCTTGGTCTCTTGGGTGGTGGCTGCCAAGTACCGATAGGAGTACACGCTCTGGTAGCAAATGATGAAATAGAAATTACCGCTGTTATTGCCTCCTTGGATGGCACAACAGTTTTACGTGATAAAATTCGAGGCAAAGCAGCAAATAATATTACTCTCGGTACAGAATTAGGGAAAAAAATGTTAGCTAACGGCGGAGATAAAATACTGGCCGAAATCCTTTGAGGAGTGAAAAAATGACAAAAAATGGAAAAGTTTATCTAATTGGTGCCGGCCCGGGGGATCCCGGACTTTTAAGTATTAAAGCAATGGAATGCTTGCAAATAGCTGATACCGTCGTCTACGACCGCTTAGCTGACCCACGTATTCTATCCTATGCCAAAAAAGATGCAGAAATGATTTACGTAGGAAAAGCCTCTTCTCAGCATACTATGCGTCAGCCGGATATTAATAATCTCTTAGTAAAACTAGCAGCGGAAGGCAAAATAGTCGCACGTCTAAAAGGTGGAGACCCTCTTGTATTTGGTCGTGGCGGTGAAGAAGCCATTGCTCTTTTAGAAGCTAAATTACCTTTTGAATTTGTTCCAGGCATTACTTCTGCCATCGCTGTAGCAGAATATGCCGGTATTCCTGTGACACATCGTAATGTAGCAGCTTCTTTCGCCGTTATTACCGGTCATGAAGATCCTACCAAGGGAGCTTCGACTATTAATTGGTCAGGTCTGGCTACTGCCGTAGATACTCTAGTTTTTCTTATGGGGGTAGAAAACCTTACCAACATTACTCAACAACTAATTGCCCATGGCCGCAGTGCTGAAACTCCGGCTGCCCTCATTCGTTGGGGAACCAAACCTGAGCAGCAAACCTTGGTCACTACCTTAGGTAACGCTGCTTCTGACGTAGCTGCTGCGGGCTTAAAACCACCTGCTATTTTCATTGTTGGCAACGTTGTGAAACTCCGTGACCAATTAACTTGGTTTGACACTAAACCCTTATTTGGCAAAACTATTGTAGTAACCCGTGCTCGGGCTCAAGCCAGTAACATGACCAAAAGTTTGGAAGCCGATGGAGCTAGAGTTATCGAAGTACCGGCTATTAAAATTGTCCCCCCTGCCAATTTTGCTTCTTTAGATAAAGCTATTGACGATTTAGTTATATATAAATGGCTGGTTTTCACCAGTGTAAACGGTGTTGCTTACTTCTATGACCGCCTATTTAAAGCCGGTAAAGACGCTCGTGCCTTAGCACATCTAAAAATTGCCGCCATCGGTTCTGAAACAGCTTTGGCTTTAAATGCCAAGGGTATTTATGCTGATATCGTTCCAGCTGCCTATAAAGCAGAAGATTTAGCAAAAGCCATGGCTCCGCAAATTAAGCAAGGTGATCGAATTCTCCTGGCAAGAGCCAAAATTGCCAGAGAAATATTGCCGGAGACCCTGCGTTCCTTAGGGGCTATTGTAGATATTGTTACTGCCTATGAAACAGTAACTGACTGCCCCAACCGGGATATATTAGTGGAAGCACTGAAAAATGATGAAGTGGATTTAGTGACTTTTACCAGTTCTTCAACAGTCACCAATCTTTTATGCGCCTTAGGTGAGGATGCAGTACTTCTAAAAAAAGTTAAAACTGCCGTTATTGGACCTGTTACCGCTGCTACTTGCGAAAAAAATGGATTAACCGCGGATATTAATGCCACTGAATTTACCATTAATGGCTTAGTAGAAGCTATAAATACTTACTACAAGGAGTGATTTACTATGGGCTTTCCTATTTACCGTCCCCGCCGTTTACGTGCCACCGAAAATTTGCGTAGCATGATACGCGAAAATTCTTTATCCGTAAAAGATTTGATTTTCCCTTTGTTTGTTGTTCCCGGTACTAATATTAAAAATGAAATTACAACACTACCCGGTAATTATCAATATTCTGTTGATAAAGCCGTTGAAGCTGTTGAGAAAGTAGTAGCTTTGGGAATCCCCGCTATTTTACTTTTTGGTCTTCCTTCCTATAAGGATGCCATTGGCAGCAGTGCTTGGGATGATAATGAGCCTGTACAAAAAGCAACAAAAGCCATTAAAACAAAATATCCTGAGCTGGTAGTTATTACTGATGCCTGTCTCTGTGAATATACAACACATGGACATTGCGGAGTTTTGGAAAATGGCTGCACTGTTAATAATGACGAAACTTTGCCCCTATTAGCAAAAATTGCCGTAAGTCATGCCCGCTGTGGTGCAGATATGGTAGCTCCTTCTAACATGATGGACGGACATATTAAAGTAATGCGCTTAGCTATGGATGAAGCAGGCTACTCTAATGTAGCCCTTATGGCCTACTCAGCTAAATTTGCCTCTGCCTACTATGGTCCTTTCCGTGCTGCCGCAGACTCTGCTCCTTGCGCCGGCGACCGCAAAGGCTATCAAATGGATCCTGCTAACAGTAATGAAGCTCTGCGGGAAGTTGCCCTAGACATTGAAGAAGGTGCCGATATCGTTATGGTAAAACCTGCTATGGCCTATTTAGATGTAGTATCTAGAGTCGCCTCTACATTTAATCGTCCATTATGCGTATATAATGTTAGCGGCGAATATGCTATGGTAAAAGCCGCTGCTCAAAATGGCTGGATTGATGAAAAACGTATTGTTTTGGAAACTCTTACCGGGTTTAAACGTGCCGGTGCTAAAATGATTATTACCTATCATGCCCTTGACGCAGCAAAATGGCTGCAAGAATAACAGGAGAAAAATATGTTAAACCACACTAAATCAACGGCAGCCTTTGAGGCAGCTAAAAAAGTTATTCCCGGTGGTGTAAACAGCCCCGTCCGCTCCTTCCGCAGTGTTGGCGGAAATCCACCTTTTGCAGCCCGTGGAAGCGGCAGTAAATTGTATGACCTAGACGGCAATGAGTACATTGACTATATTATGAGCTATGGCCCCCTACTTTTAGGGCATGCTCCCGCAGTAGTCATTGATGCTATTACTGCTGCCGCCGCAGGAGGAACCTCTTATGGTATTCCTACAGCAGCTGAAGTTACTCTAGCTGAAATGATCTGCAAGCTTGTTCCTTCCATGGATATGGTTCGCATGGTTAATTCCGGTACCGAGGCTACCATGAGTGCTATTCGCCTAGCCAGAGCTTACACAGGCCGGGATTATATTGTAAAATTTATTGGCTGTTATCATGGTCATTCCGACGGTCTTTTAGTAAAAGCCGGTTCTGCCGCTACGACTTTAGGAACACCTGACAGTCCCGGAGTTCCCAAGGGAACCGTAGCTACAACTTTGCTCGTACCTTTTAATGACCTACCTGCTCTAGAGAACGTCTTTGCAGAAAAAGGCAATGAAATTGCCGCCGTTATAATGGAACCTACCCCCGGGAATATGGGTTTGGTCCTTCCACAAAATAACTTTTTGCAAAATATGCGTAAGCTTACTAAGAAATATGGCGCTTTACTTATCTGTGATGAAGTTATGTCAGGTTTTCGCAGCGCCCAAGGAGGATCGCAGTCCTTGTATGATATTGACCCCGATATTACCTGCTTAGGCAAAGTTATCGGTGGTGGGCTCCCAGTGGCTGCCTACGGCGGCAAAAGAGATATTATGAGTATGGTGTCGCCTATGGGTCCAATGTATCAAGCAGGCACCCTTAGCGGCAATCCTTTGGCCATGGCCGCAGGTATAGTCAGCCTACAATACATGATAAAACATGACGTTTGTGCCAAATTAGCTGCACGTACAGCAATTCTTGTATCAGGATTGCAAAACGCAGCAGAAAAAGCAGGCCTTAATTATCAATTTCATCTATTAGGCTCTATGTTTACCGTATTTTTTACCGAAAAAGAAGTAACTGATTATGCTACGGCACTTACTTCTGATCAAGATGCCTTTAAAATTTACTTTCACTCTATGTTAGAGCAGGGCATTTACTTACCTCCTTCACAATTTGAAACTAATTTTATCTCGCTTGCCCACAGTGACGAAGATTTCGAAAAAACCTTGCAGGCAGCAGAAATTGCCTTCGGAGAAGTTGCTAAAAGAAAATAAAATAAAGAAAGCGCTATTTATCATTATTCATGATAAATAGCGCTTTTTTATTTTTCTTATTTCATTTTAACCACCTATGTGCAGCCTCTATTACTTGTGCAACATTTAATCTCTCCATGCACTGCATATCATCACAATGATGCTTCATACCGGTAGCGCACCCTTGACAAGGAGGCATCGCCGTAACTATTGTAGCTTTTTTAGTATAAGGTCCGTACAAAGCAGGACTACTGGGACCATACATAGCAACAATTGGCACTTTTTGACTAATCGCCACATGCATGGGGCCGCTGTCATTAGTTATAATAAGCTTGCAACGGCTCATCGCCGCCGCCAATTGACCAATGGAAAACTTGCCGGTAGCAATAATTGGCTTAGACCGCATGAAGGCAACTGCCTCCTCCACCATGGGTTTATCCATGGAACCCCCAAAGAATACGGTTTTATATCCTTCTGTGGCTAAAATATCTGCCACCTGGGCAAAACGTTCCGGTGCCCAACGTTTTGTTTCTACAGCACTACCAATATTAAAGCCAATTAATTTATCATTTATATCTAAACCCTGTTGCCGCCAAAAAGCCTCTGACACTTGCTTTTCCTCATATCCCGGAAAAATTTCTAAGCCATTATTTTTTAAATCTTTAACCCCCAAACGGGCAAGTACATCAATATACATATCTGCTGCATGTAATTTACGATTAAGTTTTAAATGAGGATGAAAAAAAGGTCTAAACAAAAAATGTGCCGCACCAACTTTACAAGGTACGTGAGCAAAAGCCGTAATAAAAGAGCATCTTTCATTAGGATGTAAATTTATCAAAAGGTCAAATTTACCTGCTGAAATTCTTTTGCTCATAGAATACAGAGCTAGCAGATTATTATCCTTCCCTTTTTTATCTATAGTCCAAACTTCATCTATGTTAGGATTGTGTAATACAACGTCTTGGAGTTTTCCATCCACCAAATAAGTTATATGGGAACCAGGGGCCGCGTTTCTCAGCACCCGAAGAAAAGGCGTAGTCAAAGTCAAGTCACCCAAATGCATCAGAAAGGTAACTATAATTTTTTTACCTGCTAACTCAACCATGACGCGCCCCCATTTTATTTTTGTACGTTTGATAAACCATTTCAGGAGTTACCTTATGCATGCAAAACCAATTATTGCATTGCTTTTTCAGACAGCCGGCACATTCTACCGGAGCAACAAGCACTGTAGCTTCTTTATTTCCATAAGGACCCGTTCTATCCGGTCTGGTCGGTCCGTAAATAGCCACCAAAGGTTTATGCAATGCTGCAGCAATGTGTAATGGTCCTGTGTCTCCACTAACATAAAAACGGCATTCCTTAATAAGTGCGGCTAATTCACGCAAAGATGTTCTGCCTGCAAGATTTATTATTTCCCTAGGGGAATTAGCTAAATCTTTAATTACTTCTCCCTGTCGTTCATCCTCTTTGCTTCCCGCCAGCACCACATACAGCCCGTCAGCAATAAACATACCGGCTAACTTAGCAAAATATTCAGGTGGCCATTTCTTTGTTTCCCATCTAGCCCCCGGAACAAGAACAACATAAGGATAAGGCTCCAAAGGCTCCTGATTATTAAAAACAGGAAAACTTAACTTATCTTGAACACTGCCACAAACAATTTTGCCCTGCAAATTTTTTTGCTTGCGAAGAAATTTCATGCCTGACTCTTCCAGCAAGGTATGAACTTTAGCTGTTTCTGTTTTTAAATCGGGCATGGGAAAATTGATGCCGTTGACCCTAGCTCCCAAATATCTAGCCACATCCAAATAGCGTTCTATGACATGATCGCCATAATGCTCTCCACAAATGGGCTTACTAATAAAGCCACTGCCCTCACGCATCTGGCAGTAGCCTATTTTATCCTTTGTACCTGTTAAAAATGCCACTACAGCACTTTTAAACAGTCCTTGCAAATCAATTACCAAATCAAACTTTTTAGCATGTAGCTCCCGACGAAAAGTTTTTGCAAAATTAACCCGCTCTATCCAGCTCATTTTAGTAAAAGCTGACTTATCAAAATAAATCACTTCATCAATAAGTGGTGGATCCGGGACAAACCCTGCAAATTGAGGATGTACCAACCAAGATATTTTGGACTCAGGATAGCGTTGCCGTAACGCTGCTGCGAAAGGTAAGGTATGCAAGATATCTCCTAGGGAGCTCATTTTAATAATTAAAATGTTTTTGTATTCCAAAACTTTCACCACCTATGACAAATCCCAGGGAAAACCATCTATCCCAAAAATTTTATTCTAAGATTTTTTTTACAAAAGTCAACAAATTACCACCCTCGGTAAACAGATAGCCTTGCACTCCGGCAGCCGCTGCAGCCTCTATATCGGTTTCTTTGTCCCCTATAAGAAAGCTCCTATTAGGGTCAATATCATATTGCTTAATAGCCTTTAATAACATTCCCGGTTTAGGTTTTCTACATTCACACTCAACGGAATATTCAGGAATTGTACCTTTTGTGGGATGATGAGGGCAATAGTAAAATTCAGTCACCTTCCCGCCAACCTTAGCAAACTCATTATTCATATATTCATGGAGTTGATGTACATCTTCATGGTCGTAATAGCCACGTGCTATACCGCTTTGGTTTGTTACAACAAAAATTTCATACCCATTTTTAGTCAAATAGCCTACAGCCTCTTTGGCTCCCTCTACCCATTCTATTTCTTCGATTCTGAACAAATACCCATTGTCAACGTTAATAACACCATCTCGATCTAAAAATACTGCCTTATGCTTCATAAATATTCTCCAATGTCTCAGTGATTAGTGTAATATCCCTCAGTTTTTGCCAATACTTGGCAATATTCCATAATAGCTGTCTCAAAATCCGTAAAGCCTCCATCATAGCCCACAGATAAAAGCTTTCCGGCATCAGCTTGAGTAAAGCTTTGATACTTACCTTTCAATACTTCAGGAAAAGGAATATAGCACAGCTCGCCTTTACCAAAAAACTTTAAGACTGCCTTAGCCATATCATTAAACGAATGAGCATGGCCGGTACCACAATTATATACACCTTTGAGCTCCGGATGATCCCAAAAGAATAAATTTACTTTAACTACATCCTTAACATAGATAAAATCACGAGTCTGCTCTCCGGGTCCGTAATCATCATAAGCATCAAATAACTTAACCTTGCCTTCAGCCTTCCATTGATTAAACATCTGGAAAACCATGGAAGCCATTTTACCTTTATGATTTTCTTGAGGGCCATACACATTAAAATAGCGTAGTCCTACCAATTGGCTTTCAGCGGCATTCAAATAACGCCTGGCATAATTATCAAAAAAAAGTTTAGAAAATGCATACACATTCAAAGCTTCCTCGCACTCCGGTTGCTCAGTAAAACCATGAGCACCGCTACCATAAGTAGACGCAGAAGAAGCCCACAGGAATTGAATCTTGTGGGTCAACGCAAAATCCATGAGAGTTTTAGTGTAGGTAAAATTATTTTCCATCATATATTTTCCATTATATTCCATAGTATCGGAGCAAGCCCCCTCATGGAATATAACGTCTATTTTCTTTTTATCGAAGGTCCCTGCTTTAATAGCCTCTATGAAGTCAACTTTGTCCATATAGTCTAAGGCCTTTAGACCCTGAATGTTTTTAAACTTTATCATACTCGTCAAATTATCAACTATAAGGATATCATCTCGTCCACGCTCGTTTAAGCCCTTAACAATATTACTGCCGATAAACCCGGCACCACCGGTTACAATTATCATAATTTCCCCTCCTTGGCCAGTTGAGCAATGTGTTCAACCAAATTTGTAGTAGAGTATCCTTCTTCAAATTCAATAATCTTGACTTCTCCGGCGCTTTCTCTACCAGCTACTTCCTCAGGTTTGTAGTCCCCGCCCTTAACGAGAATATCAGGTTTTATTTCTCCTATAAGCTCTGCAGGCGTTTCCTCCGGGAAAAGTACTACTGCGTCTACGCATCCCAAAGCTGCCAGTACTCTGGCTCTATCGTTTTCGTGCACCAAAGGCCTATTGCAGCCCTTTAATTTACGCACGGAAGCATCTGTATTAATTCCTACAATTAGGTGTTTACCTAACTGTGCCGCCTTTTCCAAATAAGTTACGTGGCCTACATGAAGTAAGTCAAAACAACCATTGGTAAAAACCACTTTTTCGCCGGCTGCCCGCCAAATTTTGGCCAAGCTCACTGCCTCAGTCCTAGATAGAGGCCTATAACCACTGCCCAATTTTCTATCTACCGATAAAATTTCTTTCAGTAGTTCTTCTCGATGCACAGGATATGTCCCCACCTTAGAAACCACAATGCCTGCCGCCTTATTTGCTAAATCAACGGCTTCTAAAAGAGGCAGCTTCCCTGCTACAGCCGCCAAAAGAGTAGCTGCTACCGTATCACCGGCACCTGATACATCAAACACTTCAATAGCCGTAGCCGGCTCATGTATTATAGTTTCTTTACCAATAAGAGACATGCCTTTTTCTGACCTAGTTACCACCACGTTCTTTATGTCATATTGTTCCCTGGCACTTGTGGCTGCAGTCTGCACTGCCAAATCTTCGTTAGCTATTTTTTTTCCTGCCGCTTCACACATTTCCTTTAGGTTCGGAGTAATGAAAGTACAGCCGCGATATTTTTCCCAGTTTGCACCTTTTGGATCTACCAATATAGGCACATTATAAGCATTGGCAGTCTTTATCACCTTTTGACAAAAATCATCTGAACACACACCCTTAGCATAGTCCGAAAGAATAATGCCATCAAGGCCCTCATCCAGTAAATCAGCCAGCCAACTATTTAACTGCATTGTTTCTACCGGTTCTAAATCGCCAATTTCCTCAAAATCCAAGCGCAGCATTTGTTGCATAGCACCTACAATACGTAATTTTGTAATAGTGGAACGTTCTTGAGTTTTAACTAAGCCCGTATAATTAACGCCTATATCATCAAACATCTTTTCCAAACGTTTGCGATTATTATCATCACCGGTGACCCCACCCACAAAAACCTGACATTCCAAATGTGCTAAATTAGCTGCCACATTAGCAGCACCGCCTAACACAGACGTTATGCGACGCACTCGATTAACAGGTACAGGTGCTTCCGGAGAAATTCTCTTCACTTCCCCATAAAAATATCTGTCCAACATCACATCGCCAATAACAGCAATTTTTATTTTTTTTATTTTTTCCGTTAGAAATTGAGCACAAAGAGAATTATGCATCCAGACCTCCTGAAAAGAATAGATATTTGCGAATACGCTTTTATATTTCCACTATTTCACACAAGATATGTCCTATAACTTCATGAACTTCTTGAGCCCTAGCGGTTACTTTTGTGGGAATAACAAGGCACACGTCACAAAGCTCTGCCATTTCTCCACCGCCTATTGCCGTAAAACCTATGGTCTTAATACCCCTAGCCTTAGCTTCCGCAATGGCCGCAACCACATTAGCACTATTACCGGAAGTAGAAATTCCTACTAGAACGTCGCCTTCTCTACCTAAGGCTTCTACCTGCCTGGAAAAAATTCTATTATATCCATAGTCATTGGCAATAGCCGTAATAATCGAGGTATCTGTAGTTAAGGCAATAGCCGGCATTCCCTCTCGTTCTTTTTGGAACCGACCCACAATCTCTGCAGCCCAGTGCTGAGAATCAGCGGCACTGCCGCCATTACCGCAAAACATAATTTTATGCCCGGCTGCCAAAGCAATTTTCATCATGGCCGCCCCTTGGGCAATATTTTTCATGAGCTTTTTACTACTCATAACTTTTTGCATTACTTTTACATGCTCTTCCATGCGAGTTAAAATAATATCCACTACAGGACCTCCCTATACCACAAAGACTCTTACAAACAAAAGCCTGCTGTTTTTGTTCTTACCAACGTACAAGATCGTACCTAATATTCCATTCATGATCATTCTTATATCTTTGATCAATATATTCAATAATTAAGCGCCAGCAACAGAAATTATGGGTATAGCGTACAGTATAATTGTATAAGCTGCTATTTGACTTATCGTAACGAGTTATTACAGCCAAGTTATTATTCTCGTCAAAGGTCTTTTTCAAACCAAATTGAACTTCTTCTGCCATGTCTGAGGCATCATAATTAAAAATTTCATTTTGATTTCTTTGCCAATAATAACCTAGCCAAGTATCCCAACCAGATTTAAACCCTTTACCCAAAGTTGCCTTATATAACATGGTACTTGTGGTATTATCTGTTAAGCTTTCATTTACCCATTTATGACCGATACCCAAATCCAAGAAGGTAGTTTTGTCGCCGCCAAAATGAATACGATCATGGTTAATAAAAACTCCGTAGGCTGTATGCCAGCTTTTTTGTGTGTTATCACTCCACAAACCATGTTCATAATACATGCTGTAATTTAAGGGTAATTTACTGCTAAACTTATGGCTCTTATAACCAATTAAAATATCTGTCTGCTTCTTAATCCAATTGTTGTCATTATCCTCGTCATAGCCGTTTTCTACCTTGACATAAAAATTTTTCGTTTCATGATTAAAGGAATACATAGGACGCCAGCCAATTTTCGTATAGTATTTCATGTCGGCATTGGCGGTATCATTGGAACTAAAAACATGTTCATAATTATATTCAAGCTCCATACCATGCTTACTTGTATAACCAATATGGGGCATAATGACTCCCTGTTTTTCTTTTTCCGAAAGTTTGCTGATCAAACGGTCTCTGGAATAAATATGTTTGCCTTTAATATATACTTTCACATCATAGGCAATTAGCTTATCCCCAGGATAAATAACAACTTTCCCTGCTCTGATTTCCAAGCAAGGAGAGTGATGTATTGCCGGGCAGCGTGTGGTAACGGCGCCTTGTTGCAATTCTATTCTATCGGGATAGATAGTTCCCTCTTCCGAACGATAAATATCCGGACCGCTAGTTCCGCTGAGTTTTTTTATTTCTCCGTTCTTATTAATAAAATTATAATGAGCCCATTGGCCTGCAGTAGAAGTTTCTCCCTCTACCAAACGACCGCCCTTTTTCATGTACACGTCGCCTGTCTTCATATTGCCTTCTACCAAAGTTGTGTAAAGCTCCTGTTTCCCTTGATAAATGCGCACATTACCTGTAGCAGTAAAATTACCTGTATCTTGGTGATAAATAACATGATCACCATACAAAGTAATAGGCAGCGCAGCTTGAGCAACTGTATCCCCACTTTTAGCAGCGTTTGTTTCCGTCTTTTTAGTTGCTGCAGCCTGCTTTGTACTATTTGCCACAATTGGTGATTTTTGATCATCAGGGTATGCAGCAGTAGTACTACGAGACGCCACAAAATCCGGTCCGTAATTATCACTGATTTTTTCACCATGATAATTCACTGCCGCAAAAGCAGTGGTGGACATTGTCAAAGATAAAGTTACTGCTAAAGCAAGTGCTCTATTTGTCATGAAAGTAATCTCCTGTCCATATTTAATCTATTGTATATTATAGCACAAAAAAGCCCCTCATTTATTCAAAACGAGAGGCTTTTCACAGAAATTTATTATTTAATTACATCAGTTGTCGTCTCATTATTAGACGTTGCCACCGTAGCATTTGTAACTACAGGGATTTTAGCATCAGTAGTAGTTGTTGTTGCCGCAGTTTGTACAATACCATTAACCGTACAATTTTTAGCAACTTGTACAAAGGTGTTAGAACCGGCAGGAATCACTACCGACTGACCATTGACAAAAGCCCCGCCAATAACTCCAATAGGCCCAAACAAAATCATACCGCCAATAGATGCCCCCGCAGCACCGGCAGCTGTTTTAGCCTCTTGCTTAGCCAAATCGCCAACATAAACAGGAATAATACTACCATCAATAGCAACCACATTGGAGAAATTTAAATCAATACGGGCATCGCGGCCAAAACTCCTAGCCGGCACAATTTTTTTAATAGTTCCCGACCCTTTAGCTCCTTTAGGAAGCACCAATGTCTCGCCTACATAAACATTATCAGCCACCACAAAATCTATATCATCACCCTCATGATTGACCTTGCTCTTAACATCTGCCATAAACTTTACTTTTATTAAAGAATCTTTGGGTAAAACAGCGGTGCTACCCACAAGGCTTCCGGCAGGGAAAGCAGCTTTAACCAAATTGTCTACACGGGTAATCAAAGATTTTTGCGTGCTGCTCTGACCATTTAAAATCATTTCATCTTCTTCTATTCTGGTTTTAGCAGGCCCCGCGGACATTCTATCAGCGAACTGCCATTCCACAGCATTTAGCTTAGTAGCAAAAGAAGGTGACCCATCAGTAGGTATTCCCTCTATATTAGTATACAGATTATCAATACGCGTTAAAATAGCATCGCTTGTCCTGTGTCCATATACATCTGTTTCTAAATTATCAATGCGAGTAACCAAAGCCCCCGCCTGTTCCGTACCATACAAGTATTTTTCTACTTTTTGCAATTTTTCCGGTGCGGTTTGCGAACTTGCTTCTTCAGCAAATCCTGATACTACAAAGGTTAAACAAAATACAACTGTTAACATTAAGCTTAAAATCTTTTTCAAGAAAAACACCTCCGTTTGGTCTATCTCTACCAATATTTTAACATAAATAAAAAGAAGTATGTATGTTTTTTTTATAAACTATTACTTGTCTTTGCTTTCCTTAAGGTAGGGTGACAGGCTGGTTGCAATTGTAGTCGTAATACCATCCATTAGCTCATAGCGTCTTCTATGATTTGCTCGTTTGGACGGTTTTAATTCTGACATCTCTTTGCGGCTCTCTTTAATAGGAATGACATAAAAACGTTTATCCTCACAGGGCATGCCACCACACTCTTCCCAAAAATCACTAAAAGAAGTTTTTAGTTTTCGATCAAGACGCACATGGTTCATGGCATAGTAACCGTTATTAGTAACTGCGTAAATATTCTTGCAGCCCAATATTCCAGCTACGCTACGCATACCATAGAAAATCAAATTCTTAGTACGATAACCAAAATAGTGCTTAGTCAGGACCTTAATAATGGTATTACCCTGCTGCGCTCCCTGCAGAGCACCAATCCATAATGCCGGCTCTTTAGTATTTAAACCCGGAGCTAACCAAAACATTATTTGGTATAAATCTTCTTTTCCCCAACGCAATACCAAGGACAGACAGCCTTCCTTGCGCTGGCCGCCGTGAAACCACAAAGCCAAGCTCAATTGTTGTTCTTGAAATTCATCTTTCCACAATTCAACCGGTTCATGTGTGCAATAAAGTTTTTCCAAAAGCTCAGCCGTACCAATATTTTCCAAGTACCTAATATGATTTTCCACCAAAGCAATACGTTCTGTCCAGCTTGCCTCTTTATAGAAAAAAGCCCTAGTTACCTGTTCAACAAAAGAAGGATTCCCCGCCAAAAGTTTTTGCCGTAAAGGAGTTTTAGCAAAAAAAGCAAAAAGCTCTGTAATTTCTTTTTGATGCAAGTAGCATCTACCCAAAAAAACCAAATAACGTTTCATCTCTTTAGGAATGTGTGTTTGATATAAACTTTTTCCAATAACTTTTAGTGTTTTATAGTCCATGTATCTGCTCCATTATTTCAACAAAAAAGCGGCCTTTTGGCCGCCTTTCTAAGTTTAAGTATTATTTAGCCGCCTTTTTGAGTTCTACTCGTACTGTGCGAGAAAATTCTTGGTGAGGAAAGTCATTACGAGGGCTAATTGCTTCTGATTCCATTTGTGTATCATTGACCCAGTTCTCATGTTGATACTTACCTGTCAAACGGTTTAAAGTAGCAAATTTGCCACGCAAATCCAATATGGTCATAGGGGCTTGTCTCATACGGTCTTCTTTCCAGTCAAACTTGTCTACACTCATAGCCACAACAATATCAGCTCCGGAAGCATCCATAATCGCCTGCATGCCGGCTTTGGAGAAAACATCTGTTTGTGCAGCAGCAGCTTTTTTAACTAAGTCCGTATCTACAAAATCAAAATCCGGGTACTTAAATAATTTCGCACAAGCGTCACTATACAAAATCGCATTCATTCCACCATCATCTTTTACATTAACAATTAAAGGTACCACTGCTATTTTTGCTGCTTCAACTTTTGCAGCTACCGGAGCAGTGAAGCACACTGCCATTACGCCTAAAAGCAAATATTTAAATATTTTATTCATTCCTTATTACCTCCTAAGTTATTTATACCTAATCTTAACATAAAGCAGTTAAAAAAGAAAGGAAAAGAATTCTTATTGTTCCTGACAATAGGCAGAAGAAACCCAGCCAATAGCGCCACCGGAGCGTTTTACTTTTGTCCAGTTCAGAGCACTACCGGTTGCCGTGTCCAAGATAGTCACTGTTTCGCCATTGTTAAAGTAAGCCAAAACAGCCGCATCAAGACTAGGCTCACTGCGCATTCTTACTTCCGTACCTACAATTTTTCCCAGTTTTTCTACAGGAGTCTCCACCTCTGAGACAGTATCGCCGCTAAGCCCACAGTAATCTGCGGAAACCCAACCGGTGTTCCCATCAGCGCGGCGCACATTGTACCACTTAGCACCATTAACCGTCTCGCTTTTTAAAACTTGTACTACTTCTCCCTTAGTAAAATAACCCAAAATGGCAGAAGTAGTTCCCGCACCATTGCGCATGCGAACTTCTGTACCCGTAATAGTACCTTGTCCAATAGTTTCTTCCTGAATATTATTAGCTGCAGTACTGTCAGTTGCCGGAGTAGAGTCAGCAGCCGGGGTTGTATCAGCTGCAGGAGGACTGTCAGTAACAGGAGTATTATCAACAACCGGAAGCGCAGCTGCCACAGGAGTTGTCGGTGCTGAAGCCGATAAATCCACTTCTATTTCTCCCTCGCTTTTGTCCAGTACGGCCCCAGCATGATAAATGCCAATAACATTGCTGTCTTCATCAACATAGTAGGTATCAGGAGCCACATTGGCTTTAGCCGGAGCTACATTATAAAGATACTTTAGCCCATCAGCAGCTCTACGCAACAATTCCTCTTTATTATAGTAATAACTTAAAGGACGTTTATCACCGGTATTACGATCAAAAGTCAATCCAACGGTTTCTTCTACACCTTGTTTAGGCGTCATAATGATACTCATGCTAATAAGCTCCGGTGCAACTCTATGCATATCATAATGCACTTTGCCACCACCTAAAGTATTTGCTTCTGCCACCAAAGAGTCCACCGTCTTACCAATTTCTGAATTTATTTTTTCATTAATACTTTTACTACCCTTTATGATAAAAGGATATTCAACTATAACCTTCTTTTCTGTTTTTTCAATAGTACGTACATCGCTCACACTGTCGGCGGCCCAAGCCATACCTTGAACACCTAGCAACAATAAGCAACATAGCAGTGAAAATATTTTCCTCATATTTTTCTTCGTCCTTTCACCATGTTGGCAAATAGTATTTTTTTAACAACTGTTGACTTTCGACATATTTTCTTTTTATCCTGCCACCTTGTCTATGTTAAGCAGTTTATTTTCCACTTTAGTCATAAGTATTCTATTGACACTTTCATCAATGCGCTCCATAGGAATTGTTCCATTTTTTACCGCAGCCACTATACTTTGATAAATTGCAATAGTATCCGTGGAATCTTCTCCACCTAAAAGCAACAAATCAGCACCGGCATTGACTGCCAGAACTCCCATCTCTGAGGTTGCATACAAGTTTACCAATCCACCACGAGACATATCATCAGTGATAATAATGCCTTTATATTTCCATTTTCCCCGCAATAAATCAGTTAAAAGTACTTTAGAAACGCTGGTCGGAACATTTTCGTAACAAGGATAAATTAAATTGGAAACCATAATCATAAACTGCCTGTTAGGCTTATTGTCAACTATGTATTTGAAAGGTACCATATCCTCTTGTTCCAATTCTGTTTTGCTTACAGACACTTGTGCCACGTCATAGGAAAAATCCCCCATGGCCCGTCCAACTCCCGGGAAATGTTTTATAGCACTTATAACTCCACTTTGGGCATAACCATCGACAGCGGCAGCAACAAAAGGCACAACTTGTTCAGCCTCAGTTCCATAGGAACGACCTGCTCTGGAACCTAGGTCGGCAACAGGAGCCAAATTAACATTAACGCCCATTTTTTTTACACTATTGGCCATTTGTATAGCCCAGTCTTTAGCTTGCGCCGGGTCCCCCATAATCCCAATAGAAGCTTGTGAGGGCGCTACGGGCAAATGTTCTCGCATACCTGCGACCTGCCCTCCCTCTTGAGTTACACAAATGAATAATGGTATAGGACAAGGTTCTTCCTCTGCCTGACTTTGTAGTGCCAACGTTAAAGCACTAACCTGCTGTGGTGAATCTAAATTCCTGCTAAAATAAATCATACCTGCAACATGGTATTTCCTTATTAAATCCAAAGCATCTTTATCTGCCACTTTCCCTGGAATACCCACAACCATCATCTGTCCTACTTTTTCCTCTAAAGTCATTTTAGTAACCAACTTCTTTACCTTATCTTCTGTAGATAAAGCCGGATTACTATTGACAGCTTTCACAGTACCGCCATAACCACAGCCTGTCAGTAAAATGCACCAGAGCATAAGCATAAAAAACCATCTCATAAGCTTCATCCCTTACCCCCCCCACTAACTACGCTCATCTTCCCTTCTCATAACTGGGCGTTCTTCCCCATAAGTTGCTTCCTCTTTTAATTCTACGACCTTACTCAAATTTTCCGTTAGCCATTCTTCCACCTTTTTTTTATCAGCTACTTCCAAAACTAAATTAACTTTGGCCCTGGAACTGTATTCCACACTCCCCAGTGAAAATAACTTTTGTTGATAAATAAGGTTAAGTACTTTGCCCACAGCATTTAAATCCCACAAAAAGCTATAATGCCCCATAGCTACAACTTTGGCCAAGCCTGCCCCTTCCAAAGCGGCAGCCACACTGCCGGCATAAGCACGAGCCAATCCCCCTGTCCCCAGTTTTATGCCGCCAAAATAGCGAGTTACCACAGCCACTACATTGTAAATGCCCCTTTTGCGTAAAACTTCTAACATAGGCAATCCTGCAGTCCCGGAAGGCTCGCCATCATCGCTGAAACGTTGCACCGCTAAATCTTTGCCAATAATGTAAGCGTTGCAATTATGCGTAGCATCCCAATGCTGTTTTTTTATTCCCTTTATATACTCTTGCGCCTCTGCCTCACTAGCCGTTTTTTGCAAATTACAAATGAAACGTGATTTTTCAATCCGCATTTCATTCTTCCAGGAGTGGACAATTGTGTAATAATTCATGACATTTCCCTCTCATGCCTTAACATTATAACATAATATTGTTTTTGTTAACTTTACCATCGTCTAATAATTTGTTATAATGAATGAGTTTAATCTGGTTTTAAATAATGGAAAGAAAGGTGTTTTTATGAAAAAACTTTGTGCTGTTATTGGGAAGTATTTTGGGATTATCGCGGTTATTTTTCTAATATTGGGAATGACCATACCGGGGGAATTCAAATGGGTGCTTGGTAAAACTGCAGGTATCAGTACCCTGTCATTGCTTCTTGGAATAATTATGTTTGGTATGGGTATGACCATGAACATTAGTGATTTCACTTTAGTATTTAAACGTCCCAAGGATTTAGCCATAGGTGCTTTTGCCCAATTTATCATTATGCCGGCATTAGCTTATAGCCTGGCTACTGTGTTTAATCTTGATCCCGCTTTAACTGCCGGAGTAATTTTGGTTGGTACTTGTCCAGGCGGAACTGCTTCTAACGTTATTACCTTCATGGCCAAAGGTGACTTGGCTCTATCTGTAGCCATGACCACTGTTTCAACCATCCTAGCTCCTATCTTAACACCTTTTATTACCTATCAGCTAATTGGGCAAAAAATTTCTTTTGATCCTATTAGTATGTTCTGGAGTATAATTCAGATTGTTATTATACCTATAGCTTTAGGCCTTATGATTAAAACTTTTTTACCAAAAGTTGCCGAAATTTCTATAACCTACACCCCAGCTATTTCCGCCATTGCTATTTCCCTCATCATTGCAGGGGTTATTGGTTCCAGCCGGGATAATATTTTAAAAACTCCTGGAACTATCATTTTAGTAGTTATGCTGCATAACTGCCTAGGCTATTTACTGGGTTTCAGCGTTGCTCGCATGATAGGTATGTCCTGGAAAAAAGCCATTGCCCTTTCTATTGAAGTAGGAATGCAGAATTCCGGATTGGCAACAGGCCTTGCGAAAACTCATTTTGCCGCTATGCCTATGGCTACAGTTCCCGGTGCTATCTTTAGTGCTTGGCATAATATTTCCGGAGCTTTGCTCGCCTTTATTTTCAGAAACTATATAACCCCTCGCTATGGAGATAAAGAAGCAAAAGAAGCTTTAGACAACTAGTATAATGAATGCAATCCGTTCATCACAAGATGGGCGGATTTCTTTTTATCCTTTGCTATCAAACATAGTGTTATTTTAACACAAAGACGGCTCTGGCGCAAAATTCTACATAATACTCTTCTTTGCAAAAATTTATTGTATAATATATGCTGAGGTGAAAAATATGTATAGAATCTTCTTACTTGTATGCTCAATGCTTTTGAGTGTTAATCTAGCTTTAGCCAGTTCTACTCTCATGCCTAATACCACTCTCGCCATGCAAAATGCCCAATTTTGGCTTACTCCTGAAGGTGAAAAAATTGTTGCGACCCAGGAACGCATCGCGGCCATGAACAAATCTATGCTATCTGATACTATGTGTGATTTACCCAGCTTTCCTGCTACTGTTAGCGGTTTAAAGCTTAAGGAATATTTGGCTCACTACACAATAAACGATGCTCTCTATGTTAATGGTCTTCCCCTGTCCGAAACATCAGCTCTGGAACTAGAAAATGATGCTGTAGGAAATATTAATACCACTAATCCTGTAAAATATGGCGTTGTTACAAAGCGCAGTAATTTACGTAGTTTCCCTACCCTAGAAGGTGCTTTTGAAACTCCGGAAGATACACATTTTGATATGTGGCAGGAAACAGCAGTTGACCCCGGTGAACCGGCCCTAATCTTGCACAACAATGCAAAAGGCAATTTTGTTTTTGTACAATTAAAGAGCTATCGCGGCTGGCTTCCTAGAAACCAAGTAGCTGTTACGGGCAGAGCAAATTGGCTTACCTATGTAGAACCTAGAGAATTCGCTGTTGTTACGGACAGATTAGTAAATATAAAAGGGCTTATTTACCAAATGGGGGCTAAGCTCCCTTTGTCCAACGGTAAATTGCTTGTCCCCCTTCGCAACAACCAAGGATACCTAGTCTCTGCAGAAGTGCCGGCGGATTTTAATGGCGCTGTGCACAAAGGTTATTTGCCCTTCACTCGCAATAATTTGCTCCGTATGGCTTTTAAGCATCTAGGTGCACCATATGGTTGGGGTGGCATGGAAAACAGTGTAGATTGCTCAGCCTTTGTCCAGGATGTCTATAAGACCGTAGGTATACAGCTGCCACGCAATGGTGACGAACAAGCAAATGCTTTCCCCGGTGTAAATATGACCAATATGAACCAGGAAGAAAGAATCCAAACTATTAAAGCTTTAGAGCCAGGAAGCCTAATGTTTACTCCCTCCCACGTTATGTTATATCTAGGAGAAAAAAATGCCCGCCCCTATATGATACATGCTGCCGGCTCCTACGGAGAAAAAGACGCAGCAGGCAATATTACCAAAAAAAGAATAATGCAAACCATCGTCAGCGATGTCTATCTTTTAGGAGGCAGTGGTACCAGTCTGCTGCTGCAAATGACCAAAGTTAATAACTATAAATAAGCATTTTTTCTCTTGTTGACTTCCTTAAGCACCAACTTTAGCAGCAAACAGCAAAATGATATGCAAAAAGAGCAGTTCCCGTAGGAACTGCTCTTTTAAAGTTTCTGAAATTAGAAAGTAACGATAAGTTGAGACCACAAGGTATTACGGTCCAAATTACCACCAGCATTATCTTTATCTTTCAAAGCGAAGTATTGAACGCCTGCTACCATGTTTTTAGCAAGAGTATAATCAACGCCTATGCCATAACCTTTGAAACCATATTCTGGTTTGTATGCAGCATTGAAAGTATGTGCTATTACAGTGGAAGCACCTTGATTGTAGTATTTTGCCCACACGCCAAGAGAACCAACTTTGTTAGCTTTAGCTGCGCCATAAGCTAAGGAAATTACATAACCTTTAGCATCTTTGTCATTAATATCATTGTAGTCGGAAGAACCCTTTAAGTACATAGCACCAACAGTAGTTTTCCCAGTTGTGTAGTTAGCACCCAAAGTATAAATTTGGTCATCATTGCCGCCAAGAGCTTTTACATCAAAAGCTTTAACATAGTTGGCTTCCAAAGCTACTTGACCAATATTACCAGCCACAGTTCCGCGGTAGAACTTACCAGCTGCACTCTTACCAGCATCAGCAGTAACACTGGATGCGCTAGACATCTTACCAGCTTCAGCAGTAAATTTTACAGTCTTACCAAAGTCAACTTTAACGCCGTCTAAACGGTTATCATAAATGTTACCTTCTGCCATATAACCTTCATAACGACCGGCAGTTACGCCAACTTGACCAATTTTGCCTTGTAAATAAGCGCGTTGGAAAGTATTGTTTTCATCACCATTTGCGTTATCACCAGAACCATTAAGATCTTGGTCATTTTGAATCATGGAAACGAAATTCCAGTTGTCATTCACTGCACCGGTGAAGAATAAACGGCTACGAAGTTTGGTATAGTTACCAGTTGCATCGCCACTGTAGTTTACATAAGTAGCACGAATGTTACCGGTAATTTTTACGTTGTCAGAATTTTTCTCCAACTTAGCTACGCGAACACCCAAGTTGTCTAATTCGTCAGCGAATTCGCCAACCAATTTGTCGTCAGAACCGATAGCGCCTTTGGCCAAAGCTTTAGCTACGATTTGAGCCATTTCATAACGAGTCATCAAGTTGTTGCCTTTGAAAGTGCCGTCAGGATAACCGTCAACCACGCCTGCTGCAGCCAATTTAGCTACGGAAGCATAAGCCCAATGACCAGCCGGTACATCGGAGAATGGGTTTGCTGCAAAAGCTGTAGCGCTAACGCCAAGAGCCATTGCCATTGCTAATACTAATGTCTTTTTCATGAAAATATCCCCCTTAAGGAATTTTATTTTTACAATGCCATAGGGGAAAGCTGCTTCATGTTCCACCGACTATTCGTGCGAGTAACCTTGTTTCCTCTACTCCTAGTTGGAATCCCAGTCCACGTCTTTCTCTGCGGGCATTATAAAGCAATAATAATAATTTACAAAGCTATTGTAACATCTGTTTGACGAATTTGCAACATTTTTTTGTGCAGCACTCTCACTAATCAGTTTTTTTTTGCAAATATCTTCTCACTAAAACTACTGCAGCTAGTCCATCCAAATTAACCGGAGGTACCTGCATGCCCAAAGGGAATAATTTGCGCAGTCCCTTGGGTGGATTTAATTGCCAATAAAGGGCCCTTGCTTCCTCGGTACTATGGGCTTCATCTATCAGAACAATTTCAACCGAAGGTAAGAGTTGGTGCAAGGCAGCCTCCATAGCAGCTGCTGTGGTGCCATTACCAATAACGCAAAGGCTAACCTCTTGCTGCCCTAAAAATTCTTCCAAAGCCCCTGTGAAATCCGTCATCAGTAAAACCTCTGTATTTTTTATTTCGCCGCCTGCTGTCACCAAGGCAACCCCGGTTTTACTTCTGCCGGGGTCAACACCCAAAATCAGCTCTTTGCTATTCATAACCGCTTACCTCCAGCTTAAGTAAAACCGGACCGGAAACAGCAATATCACCCTTAGCACGAGCCGTAATCTCTACCTTACCACCTAGCTTGCGGATAGCAGTACTGACATTTCCCATTTCCACAGCATCAATAGCTCCCACCTTACCTGTTAAAGGATCCGGCACTACGCCTTGCGCCACGGCAGCTTTATTAACATCTTTCAAAAAGGCCAACAGTGCTAGTTCAACTTGCTGAGAATCTACATCTACGTTAATTTTTTGACTGAGAATTTCTGCATTATCAGCATATACCTTATTGTTGGGTATCATTTCTAACCTGCTGACGGCCATTTCGCCGGACAAAATGTTCCCAGCGGCACAAACTCGCACATAGATATTTCCCTTACCCTCGGCTAGGGCTTGCAAAGCGTTCTTGACAGACTCTTTGGACACCCAAAGGATTTGCGTATCTTCTTTGGCTCTTATACGTTCCAAAATCTGCCCATTAGCCGCGGCCAAAAACACATCCATTTGTTTTTGATTTTCTTCCGTACCAAGTCCTGCCTTAAGTACGCTGGCATAAAGGATTTCTCCGGAACGAAAAACTACATCACCCTCACGCATAGCCGTCATGTTTTCCCGCAACTTCTGCGTCGCTGTTTCCAAAGAGCTTACTTCTCCCTTTAGTTTATCCCTAGATGCTTGCAGCTTATCCATTTGGCTTTGGGCCTGGTTTAATTTCTCTTCTGCCGCTTGGTAACTGCTTTCTAATTCTGCTACTTGGTGTTGAGCCTCTTCTTTTTGTCTAGTCGCCACAGCCAAATCTACAGAGGATTGCTTAATTTGTTTATCCAAATCTGCAACCTTGCCTTTTTGGACGTCTAATTCCCGCAAAATATCTGTTTTATCTTTATTTAAAGTTACTATCTCTGTCTTTATTTTTTCCATACCAAAAAGTGCCGTACGCACGCTGGCAGAAGATACCATTAAAATTCCCATGGTAGCCGCAGCTACGGCAATGCCTGTAATAATAGTCATAAGGATAGAAGTATAATGGGGTCTTAGCCCAAAAATAGTCAGCCTCTTTTTGCCAATTTTACTCCCTAGCTTGTCACCCAAAAATGCAATAGCTCCGCCCATAATTGCTATTATTAAAATTAACTGTGCTCCAAACATTGCCTCACCTCCTAGGTAATAGAAAAATACTAATCAATACTTATCTACTGATCTTTTTTCCACATGAGCCACAAACCAAAAGCACCACAAAGAGCATTGGGGACCAAGGCCGCTATAATAGGCGGCAAGGCGCCTCCGTTGCCTAATCCTGTCATGAAAGTCATAACAGAATAGTAAACAAAAATAATAACTACGCTAATGCCCAAACCCATAGAAGTCCCTGTCCTTTGTCCCTGCATACCTAGCGGCACCCCAATAAGGGCGAAAAAGAAACTAGCCAAAGGAATAGAAAATCGCATATACATTTCCATTACATATTTGCTTGTAGGCATATACTGCCTTTCAAGAATACCAATGTATGTTTTTAATTCACCAATAGTCATTTGTTCAGGGGACTTTTGGTCTAGGGTAATAGCCGTGGGTGTGGCCGCAATCGGCAATACTTGTTTATCAAAAGTCATAGAGCGGTTAACCCCTGCTGCGCCAGTTAAATCAGTGATACTGCCACCTTCCATAATCCAAGTTCCATTTATCCACTTGGCCATAGGTGTCTTTTGAATACGAGCTAATTTGCCATCTTGAAATTCCTCAATGGTAATATCTTGAAGAACACCCTGCTCTTCATCAAAAGTGCGAGCATAAGTTAAACGATCAAGCTTATCATTTTTAATGGTTTTAATAACAATGTGGTCCTGAGTCTTCGGTTTAGTGTCATGTTTTATTTCATAATCTATAATACGAGCATACTCGGTTTTAGCCGGTGGCACTACTTTTTCTGCCCAAATAACCGAGAACATACTAACAACAAAGCCTGCTATTAGTATAGGTGCCGCAATACGCTTAAAACTAATGCCACCGGACCGCATAGCCGTTATTTCACTGCTCCCTGAAAGCTTGTCCATAGTTAACAAAGAAGCTAAGAGCATAGACATAGGAAAAGTGTAGTTAATGACTTCCGGCATGAGGCAAAAAAACAGCCGAATCAAAGAAGATGCGGAAGCTCCATATTCGGTTAAATATTGAGCCACCCTGAAGAGGAAGGAACTAGCCACAAAAATCGTGGAAAAAGCTGCCACACCAAAACAGAAAGGTCCTAACATTTGTTTAAGGATATATTTGTCTAAAATGCGCATTAAGTTATCTTCCTCACATTTTGAATTTTTCGCCCAAATAAAATTTTCGGGCTGTGGAATCATTGGCAACCATTTCGCTGTCACCTGCTACTAAAATCTCACCATTGTTTAAAATGTAAGCATTATCCACAATGCTCAAAGTTTCCCGTACATTATGGTCTGTAATAAGTACCCCAATACCTCGTTGTGCCAAATGGGCAACCATAGTCTGAATATCGGCAACCGCGATAGGATCAATACCGGCAAAAGGTTCGTCCAACAAAATAAACGCAGGATCCGTAGCTAATGCTCTTGCTATTTCTACCCGTCTTCTCTCGCCGCCGGAAAGTGCGGAACCCAAACTATTTCTAATATGCTCAATATGAAATTCTGCAATTAGCTCTTGCATTTTGGCCAGACGTTTTGCGTTAGAAGGCTCTACTGCTTCTAAAATCGCCAATAAATTCTCTTCCACGGTCAAACTGCGAAAAACAGACGCTTCCTGTGGCAAATAACCAATACCTGCCAGAGCTCTTTTGTACATGGGCATATGAGTAATATCTTTATCATCAATAAGGACTTGCCCGGCATCAGGTCTTTCTAACCCAACAATCATATAAAAGGTAGTTGTTTTCCCGGCCCCGTTAGGGCCTAAAAGTCCTACAATACTACCCTGCTCCACCTCAATAGACACGTTGTCTACCACTTTACGTGAGCCATATTGTTTTACCAAGTTATTTGCTTGTATTTTCAATGAGTTCTCCTTTGCAGCCGCCAAAGGCAGTCACTTGCTCGTAACTATCTTTTAGGCCTCTATATCTTGTGGTTTTGTTGTTTGAGGTTTAGGTAAGTATACCATTTTAACTTTACCATCTGCTTCCGCAATACTACCACCCGCACCCCTTAGGGTCAAGCTTTGACCTGAAACTGTATTTCCGTCTTGGGTTGCTGTAGCATTTCCTATGAGTTCTATTGTGCCGTCATCCTCATTTGTGTTGTAAATAGCCTTATCTCCACTAGCAGTTAGTTTGCGTGCAGTACTATTAATACGCACATTGCCATTGGCATTGGCTATGCCTGCGTTCATGTCATAATTAATATATTCCGCGTCCAAGCTGCTCTGTCCATTGTCCATTGTAAGTTTGGCCCAATCCCCTGCTGTTTCCATGTATTTTCTGCTTTGAAAATATTCCACTTGGTCAGCACGTAACGTTTTATCTTGCTTACTCAAAACTGCGTTTCCTATGGCAGTAAGTTGGTCTCCACCGGCGTGGATAACCAAAGTATTGCAAGTAATTCTCGCTTCACCTTGAAATCCCTCTACGCCACCTGTTAATTTACCTGCTTCTGACTTTGTATTATATTCGGCATTGGCCGCTTTAACTGTACCTTCGTTATTAGTAAGAACCACATTGCCCTTAGCTACTGTTTGACTGCTGCGAAAATCATATTCAACTGTATCACCGGCAATACTGGAAGCAGCATATGTTACCCCCGCTAACGACAAACAAAGCAGAAAGCTAAAAATTGCACCTATATTTTTTCTTTTCATTGTCCTACCCCTTTCTGCACGAGGGCTTCACCCTCAAGTTTTAAATGCTCCAGCACTGTTTCCATGGTTGCCTTTTGTGCGGTGGCCACAATATCGTCTTTTGTTATTTTAACATTGCCTTCAGCCACAATTTTTTCATCTTTACTGAACCAACTGAGCTTCTCAGCATTTAGCTCTCCACCTGTACTAAATACACCTTTAGGGTGCCCTTCAAGTGTAATAGTTTTAGTCTTCATATCTATTTCACCGGTTTCAGATTCAATTGTTATATTACTGCCATCTGCTTGATAAAATTTTCCCTTGACGCCTTTGAGCACATTTACATCACGCGCTTTGTCATATATCAGTGAAGCCAAAGTCAGCTCCCATACCTTTTTTCCATTATCTTCTTCATGCAAAGAAGTATTCTTTAGCTCATGCGGCGCCACTTCCGGTCCCTTGGTTACAGGTTCTTTGACACCGCCTGTACCGGACATAAGCCAGCCAAAAATTACTGCCATAATAATCACGGCCCCTGTAATGTAGAGTATGGTTTTTTTGTTTTTCATTGCAAACCCTTCCTTATCAGAGGAACGTGCATTTCGTTCCCGGCATTTTCTAAAGTTTGGAATTGCCCTCCGGCTTTTCCTCACCTTCATACGGTGTATTCCAACGGTGTTGGAACCAAATCCAGTTATCAGGATATTCTTTAATTACTTCCTCTACAATCCTGGTCATTTTCAAGGTTACGTTATAATCATCGGCTTTTCTATCACCGGTATCTTCATAGTAAAGAGGATCTTTCACAATAGCCAAATGGCCATAATCCCCAGGTTTGCGCACAATAAAGATAGGGATAATAGGTGCGTTAAACTTTCTGGCAAAATATGCCGGACCTGCAGGCGTTGAAGCCATTTTACCCAAAAACGGTACAAAAATGCCATTATAACCGCCATCCTGGTCAGCAATAAGGCCTAAAAGTCTGCCTTTTTTCATTGCCCGTGCGCAGCCCAAAATTTCTCCGGTTCCCCGGGAAAAAATTTCTTGCCCTGCTCCACGGCGCAGTTGATTCATAAAATCACTGTAAACTCTATTCGGCTGCGGCTTTTCCACCGCACTTATGGGGAATCCATTCAGCGCTAATGCAGCACCCAACCATTCCCAATTATCCATGTGACAAGCAAGCATGACGACACCGTGTCCCTGTTTCATTGCCTCCCACAAAACATCAGGTCTGTCAAAATTCACCAATCCTCTAATATTATCTTTATTTAGCGCCGGCATGTACATAATCTCTAAAAAGGTCATCCCTAAGTTAAGAAAAAGTTTATGAACATGTTTTTGAGCTTCTTCGGCACTAATTTCTAAATGCTCTTGCATGGTTTCTTCTGCCCTAATACGTTGTTTTTTGGCAATATACCAATACAATTTACCACAACAACGGCCTAATCTTACCACAAATTTATAAGGTAAGGCGGAAATAATATTGCTGATTGTTTCGAGTACATAATAAAGCCACATTACTGGTTATCTCCCTGTCCCCTTGCAGTGTAGTCAACTACTATTTTATCCCAAAGTCCTCGAGAACGTAAGATTATTTCGATAATTTCTCTTACTGCGCCGAAGCCCCCGGCATTTTGTGTTACATAGTGTGCAATTTTTTTTACATCAATAGCCGCATTAAAGGGTGCCAGTGCCAGCCCTGCTACACCCATTGCCGGTAAATCATTAAGGTCGTCTCCCATAAAAGCCACTTGCTCTAGCCCTAGATTATTTTCTCTCGCTAATTGCTCCAAAGCCGCTTTTTTGTCCTTAACTCTTTCACAGACAAGGGTAATTCCTAATTCTTTAGCCCGGCGCAGAAGTATCTCACTATGCCTTCCGGTAATAAGAGCTATCGTTAAATCGTTGCGTAAAGCCAAAGTTATACCTAACCCATCTTGTGCATCAAAACGCTTACAAAGCTCACCTTTATTGCCAATGATAATGCCGCCATCAGTAAGCACTCCATCTACGTCCAATACCAACATTTTGATATCCTGAAAATTTATGTTAGGATTTGTCATTATATAACCCCCTGATGAACCAAGTCCGTCATATGCAGTAAACCAATAACATGTTTTTCTGCATCAATAACCGGTAATACCGTAATAGGACGCGGTTTATTACTTTCCATTATATGCAAGGCTTCTGCTGCTAATTTGTCTTTAGTAATAGTTTTGGGAGACTTAGTCATCAATTCAACCACGGGTCTAGTTAAAAAATCAAAACCCTTGCTAAGGCCGCGACGAATGTCACCATCGGTAAGTACCCCAATCATTTTTTTATCATCGTCGATAACAGAAACAGCCCCAAGACCTTTATCAGTAATGACAAAAAGGGCGTCTTCTACCAGCATTTCTCCCGTTACAACAGGATTTTCATCCCCTTTATGCATAATGTTCTCCACGGTTAATAACAATTTGCGCCCCAAAGAACCTCCTGGATGAAATACCGCAAATTGATCTGCAGTAAATTTACGGGCAGAAAGAAGCTCTATGGCCAAGGCATCACCATAGGCTAAAGCTGCAGTAGTACTTGAAGTAGGAGCTAAACCCAAAGGGCAGGCCTCTCTTGTTACACCTACATTTAGCACTATATCTGCCTGTCGTCCCAATGTGCACTCGCTCTTTCCTACCATAGCAATAATCTTTGCTCCAATACGTCGCAAAGAAGGAAGTATCTGCAGCACTTCTCCCGTCTCTCCACTATTAGACAAGGCAATAACAACATCATCTGCCGTAACCATGCCCAAATCTCCATGAATGCCCTCTGCAGGATGCAGATAAAAAGATGGCGTACCCGTACTAGCCAAAGTAGCAGCTAACTTCCGGCCAATAATACCTGATTTGCCCATACCCGTAATAACGGTACGGCCATGACACGCTAAAATCATACTAACAGCTGCTGCAAAATTTTCATCTACCCGGGGTATAAGCTCCATAATAGCCTCTGCCTCCATTTGTAATACTGCTTTAGCTCGTTCTAGCAATGTTTACACCTTCTACCAATTTTATCTATTGCAATTACATCTTCTAATAAATCTTCCAATTGATCTAACCGCACCATATTTGCTCCATCTGACAAAGCCTCTGCCGGATTGTCGTGTACTTCCAAAAACAGAGCATCTATGCCCACAGCCGCTGCCGCTCTAGCCATATGAGGCACAAACTGGCTTTGCCCACCGGAAGTAGTTCCCTGTCCTCCAGGTGTTTGCACACTGTGCGTAGCATCCATAACTACCGGGTAACCCAACTCTCTCATAATTGGCAAAGAACGCATATCCGTTACAAGAGTATTATAACCAAAACTAACCCCACGTTCAGTAAGCATTAAATTATGGCTTCCAGCTTCTTCGACTTTTATTACAACATTTTTCATATCCCAAGGTGCTAAGAATTGGCCTTTTTTCACATTAACTACTTTACCTGTTTTAGCCGCCTGATAAACTAAATCAGTTTGTCGGCACAAAAAAGCGGGTATTTGTAAAATATCCAAAACTTCTGCGGCTTTTTCTACCTGAATAGTTTCATGGATATCACTAACAATGGGCACACCTAAATCTTTTTTTATTTGCGCCAAGATTTTAAGACCTTCTTCGATTCCGGGACCTCGAAAAGATTTTACCGATGAACGATTAGCCTTATCATAAGAAGCCTTGAAAACATAGGATAATCCTAGTTTGGTACAGATATTTTTAACCGCTTGCCCAATAGCTAAGCTATGCTCATAGCCTTCTAGAACGCAAGGACCTGCCATTAATAATAGCGGATGCCCTTGTCCAACTTCATAATTACCTATTTTAACAATATGCATATTTTACTCCTTTCGCTGTATTACCAGCCTCTTTCCTAGCATTAGCTTAATTATATATATCTTACTCTTTATTTGTTTGTTCAAATAATTTATTGACAGCCTCTAAATCTTCCTTAGTATCGATACCAATACCTTGAAAATCACTAGTTAATACTTTTATTTTAAAACCATTTTCTAAAACACGCAATTGTTCCAAAGACTCTATTTGTTCCATAGGAGTTGGGGCCAAAGCTGCGTATTGCAAAAGAAAATCTCTGCGATAAGCATAAATACCTACATGTTTATAAACCTTAAAATCCTCAGGTTTTTTACGCGGGTAAGGAATCAAACTGCGAGAAAAATAGAGGGCGTAATCATGAAAATCCGTTACTACCTTTACCGCATTAGGATTGTCATAATCCTCCGGTGCCATTAAGGTTTTCAGAGTTGCCATAGACAGCTGGGAGTCTTTGATAAACGCTTCCGCTAACAAATCAATAACCTGCGGCGTAATCATGGGCTCGTCCCCTTGAACATTAACTATAACATCAACATCAGGATATTTTAAAGCAACTTCAGCTAAACGATCAGTACCGCTGGGATGTTCTGATGAAGTCATTATAACATTTCCACCGAACCCTTTTACCGTCTCAACAACTTTTTCATCATCTGTAGCCACCAGCACTTCTTGTGGCAACTTAGCTTGGCAAGCCCTAGTATAAACGTGCTGAATCATAGGCTTACCTGCAATTAAGGCCAAAGGTTTCCCCGGTAACCTTGTAGATGAAAAACGGGCTGGAATCACACACATAACTTTCATTATCTTTTTATCTCCTTTTTGATGGCGTTATAAATTGCTTTTTCAAAGTCATCCTGACCATATGTAATTTGAATTTCCATATTTAAAACATAGAGAGGAACTTCTCTCTCAAAATAAATGAATTCTGTAGGAATCTTTACCGCGTCTTTAGCCGTAGTGACCAAAGCTTTAACTTTTTTATTAATAGCTCTATCCATAATATATTGCATCTCAACCATACCATAATCATGGTGATCCGGATAGCGTATTGCTTCTTCAATTTCCAAACCTTCGTTGGTCAGCGTCTGTTCAAAAGAAGAAGGATTCCCAATAGCAGAAAATACCATAACAGACTGTCCATCAAGGTCTTCTAGAGGTAAAGCCTGAGTTTTGATGCCTTTGTACCAATCAGCAATTTCTACGTAATTACAAGGCCTATGCATACTCTCAATAATAGGCGCCTTATGATTATACTTATGCAGAGTATCGCACAAGGTGTCTCTGGAGATACTGGAACTTTGGTCACTTTTTGTCAAAAGGAATAAACCGGCACGATTTAAGTTTCTTAAGGGTTCACGCAAGGTTCCCCGCGGAAGCAAACTTCCATTGCCGAACATATTCAAGGTATCCACCAAAACTACATCTAAATCACGATATAGCTGCCAATGTTGGTAACCATCATCCATAATAATAACTTCAGCGCCTAATTTTTCTACAGCGAACTTGCCTGTAATAGCGCGTTCCTTACCAATAATAACCGGGATACCTGGTAAAGTCTTAGCCATTAAGTAAGCCTCATCACCTGCTTCATAGGCTGTCATAAAAATCTTTTTGCCATCTGATACCACGCCAATCTCTTGATCCCAATGAGAACGGTAACCACGATTCAAAATAACAACCCTGTAACCCATTTCTTGAATCATAACGGCAACTTTCTGAGCCGTGGGAGTTTTTCCGGTTCCACCAACTGTAATGTTACCAATACTTATAACGCAGCAATCTAGTTTAGCACGTGATAAAATGCCCTTTTCATAAAGATAGAGCTTTATTCTTACCCCTATCTCGTAAAGCACAGAAAATCCTCGTAAAGTTGCCAATACCAACCAATCAATAAAATTATTATCTTGGCCATGAGACAACTGCATTAAATATTGAGTAACTGCGTCACCAGGCCGCATTCGCGGGCTTACTTCATCATTTATATTTCTGGTATTGACTTTGTAATGAGCATTAACCATACTCTCGGTCGCAGTTATTTTCAACAACTCCTGTAAATACTCAATAGTTCGGACCGCAGCCCCGCGATTTTCATGAATAACCTGTAAAGAGGCCTTACCCATTCTAGCACGCAAGTTATCATCTTTAAAAACTTCCAACAATACATCTGTTAGCTGCCCCTCAGTTTCTATTTGCCTACAGGCACCAACTTTAGAAAGTAGTGCAAAAGAATCTTTGAAATTATACATATTAGGTCCGACAATAATTGGTTTAGCATGAGCAGCAGGTTCCAATACATTATGGCCGCCATGTTTAATTAATGTTCCACCCACAAAAACGGCGTCCCCCACAGCATAAATGCGTCCTAATTCACCAATGGTATCAATAATAATCACAGGATATTGTACTCTCGGTGAAGGATCTTTTAAAAGTTTAGAACGCAATCCGGTTTCCAATCCGTATTGCTTTGCCAACTTAACAATTTCCTCTGTTCTCCCAGGTTTACGTGGTGCTATAACTATTCTTGCTTTCGGGAACTCCTTACGAATAACATTAAAGGAGTTAAACAAAGCAGCTTCTTCTGTAGGATGAGTGCTTCCCCCTACTAGGACGGGATAAGCATCCATAAGTCCCAGCTCTTCTTTATAGCGTATTAAATCTTCAGGAGTAACTGCTGCGTAGGTCTGGTCAAATTTAGTGTTTCCTGTAACATATATCTTACGTTTTTCTGCTCCCAAATGGGCAATATAGGCCGCATCTATGGAAGACTGCATGCAAAATCTGGTAACAGACCCCAACATGTCAGATAAAATACTAAATAAATAGCGGTATGATTTTACGGATTTATCAGAAATTCTGCCATTAACCATCATAACAGGTATCTTGCGTAATTTAATAGCACGTAGAAAGTTCGGCCACAGTTCAGTTTCTACCGGCATAAAAACACGAGGCATAATCCTTTTTACAAAAGACTCTGAAATAAAGGGTAAGTCTATAGGGAAATAGATAATAGCATCGGCTTCCGGAATTATTTGATTGGCCATATCATACCCGCCGGTGGTTACTGCTGATACTAGGATTTTCGCCTCGGGCATCGCTTTGCGTATTTCTTTTACCAAAGGACTAGTAGCTACAATTTCACCAACAGAGGCCCCATGAATCCAAATACAATCCTTGTGAGCTACTGCCGCTATTTCTTCATCGCTAATGCGTCCCATGGACTGCCTGAACCGCCTGGGAAAGCCCTTTTCTTTGAAGAAACGCCAACTAAAATATGGCAGTATAAAAATAACGAACACTATTAAAATTAAACAATTATAGACTATGTAATACATGCATTATCCCCTTTGTAATTGCGCCGTCTTAAACTGAATGTCATGAAGATGGGCATAAAGGCCATGTTTGGCCATAAGTTCCTGATGAGTCCCTATCTCAGAAATTTGTCCCTTATCTAAAACTATAATCTTGTGAGCGTTTTGTATTGTGGACAAACGATGGGCAATAACAAAAGAGGTTCGTCCCACCATAAGGCGATCCAAGGCTTCTTGCACTACTCTTTCACTTTCTGTATCCAGCGCGGAGGTAGCTTCATCTAAAATTAAAATTCTTGGATCTTTAAGAATTGCGCGCGCAATAGAAATACGTTGACGTTGACCTCCGGAAATATTAACTCCTCTGTCACCTAGACTGGTATCATATCCTTGAGGTAATTCCAAAATAAAATCGTGGGCATTAGCAGCCTTGGCCGCCATTTCAACTTCTTCTTTAGTCGCCTCTAACCGGCCGTAGAGTATATTATCATACACACTGCCATTGAAAAGCGTCGTTTCCTGTGGCACGATGCCTACCTGTGTGCGCAGGGAGGAAACGCTTACATCCTCAATATTATGTCCATCAATAGTAATATTACCACTGGTAACATCATAGAAACGAGGCAGCAAATTAGCAATTGTGGACTTGCCTGCACCTGAAGGACCAACTAGCGCCACTACCTGCCCGGGCTCAACTTTGAAAGAAACATCCTGCAAAACAGGTTCGTTCTCGTTGTAGGCAAAACCTACGTGTTGAAATTCCACTGCGCCTTGAACCGGAGGCAAAACAATAGCATCAGGTTTATCCTTAATTCCATCTTCTAAATCTAAAATATAAAATACTCTTTGAGCAGCCGCTAAAGCTTTTTGGATACTGCCAATAACCCTGGTCAATCTTTTAATGGGGTTTGAAATATTAACTGCATAAACTAAAAATGCCACTAATGAACCCGGCGTAATTTCGCCATGTATAACACTCCTGCCGCCAAACCAGATAATGGCGGTAACACCTAGGGCTGCCACAAATTCAATAACCGGTGTTAAAATTGCCATGAGTTTGGCGTTTTTCATATTGGCCTCAAAATTCGCCATATTTTCACGCTCAAACCTATTTATTTCATATTCCTCGCGCACAAAAGATTTTATTATGCGAGCAGAAGACAATGTTTCTTGCAAAACAGAGGTAATATCCGCCGTGCATTCTTGTATGTTGTAGCCAGCAACACGAATCTTTTTGCCAAACACATCCATAAGCAAAAGTACCACAGGGAAAGTACAAAAAGTGAAAAGTGTTAGTTTCCAATCCAAATAAATCATTGCCCCGACGGAACCAATAAGTATGCACCCCTCGGTAATCATATCAATCGTATTTTGTACCATAGCAGATTGTAGTGCGGAAACGTCATTAGTTACATAACTCATAATGGTACCCAATTTGTTTTTATCATAAAATGAAGTGCTTAGCTGCTGCATCTTTCGATAAACTGCACCACGAATATCAATAACCACACGTTCTCCAACATAGCTCATTAAATAATTTTGTCCATAGAAGAATATTCCTCTGGCAAAAAAGATAGCGACGATACCTAAGGCAATTAAATTTAAGAGATGACTATCTCTTTCTGAAAATACCTGATCAATAACGTCTCGAATAATCCAAGGAACATACAAATTGCCACAGGCTGCTAAGGCCGTGCAAAGGGCAGCTAGAAGCAGTCGTGGTAAATAGGGCTTTATATAGCTAAGTATGCGTAAATATAGGTTCATTTATGTTCTCCAGCCTGTTTTAGTATTAATTTGGCTACCCGTTCTACAGCACCGGATTTGCCTAATTTTTTTACAACATCTTTTAATTCTTTGCGAATACGTGCATGTTCAGATGGCTCTAAAAAGTTTAAGACTTCTTTGGCCATATTGTCAGGAGTCATTTCCTCTTGAATTAACTCCGGTAAAATCTGACGACCGGCTACAATATTTGGCAGGCCAATATGAGGAATCCTAACTAAACATCTAGCAATAGCCACCGTTATAGCCGAGGTTTTATAGCAGATAACTGATGGTAAACCGCATAAAGCAGCTTCTAAAGTAACGGTACCGCTAGTAGCCAACGCTACATCAGCTACACTCATAATATCATAGGTATCCCCTTCAACAATATGCACTTCTACTCCGGCCACTGCTATTAATTCCTTTAACATTCCCAAAGGAATTGTTGAAGCTCTGGGGACGACAAAATCCACCCCTGGATTTTTTGCTTTAATAATTTTTAAAGCTTTAAGCATGGGTGGCAGCATATTTTTAATTTCTTTTATGCGGCTGCCCGGCAATAAAAGGATCAATGGATGACCATCACGCTTACCTGCTTTCGCTTTGGCCGCAGTTTCAGATATATGTAATTTCACTATATCCACTAGGGGGTGTCCAACAAATTCTACATCGGCACCGGCTGCTTTGTATAGATCATACTCAAAAGGAAAAATTGATGCCACTTTATTAACTAATTTTGCAACGTCCCTTGCTCTTCCTTTACGCCAAACCCAAGCAGAAGGCGCAATATAGGCAACAATTGGTATCCCCATTTCTTTTGCCATAGAAGCTATCCGCATATTAAAATCCGGATAGTCAATAGTAACAAAACAGTCAGGACGCCTATCTTGCATAAGCTTACGAAAATCTTTTTTTAACTTATATAATTGTGGTAATTTGCGAATTACTTCAACTATGCCCATAACGCCATGGTCTTTAATATCAAAAACCACTTCACCACCGGCGGCGCGCATAGCTTCTCCGCCCATACCGTAAATCTCTGCCGTCGGTTCCAAAGCCAAAATAGCTTTAGTAAGGGCTGCTGCGTGCAAATCGCCTGATGCTTCACCGGCAGAAAGAAGGATTTTAATCACAAAAAGCACTCCCTTAATTTATTGATAAATACTATTGAAGAAAAAATTGCACAAAACATCACACTGTATTATAACACAAAAATAGAGTGGACGCTTGTCCACCCCAAAATATTCAGCATTTTTTTGCCTGTTTAGCGACTACCGTTATATTGTGAGCGTCTGCCAACGCAAGCATCTTCTCTCTGTCAACCAGCAAAGTGCGTCCTGCTTCTACAACAAGACCAACAGATCCAGCTGCAATCATGGCTTCGATGGTTGCGACGCCTACACTTGGCATATCAAAGCGATTATCTTGAGCCGGTTTTGCAGTTTTTGCTACAATAACGTTCTTGCCTAACGCTCCTCCGCGCAAAATACATTTATCAGTACCTTCAATAGCTTCTACGGCCATAATAGCCTTATTTTTAACCACTACTGTTTGTCCAATATCTAAACCACCAATTTTTTTTGCCATGGAAAAACCATAGTCCATATCTTCCATTTCTTCCATAGTAGGTTGTCTTTTGCTTAAAACCCCTGCTTCAGGCATCAAAACTTGTAAAAAGAACGTCTGATCTATAACCTCTATACCTTGTGAAGATAGCTTGTCTACAATAGCCCGCATAATAGTATCATCATGCCTATCCGGCAAAGAAGATAATAGTTTTACAGCTTGCCAGTCCGGAACTATAGCCCCTTCACTGTATAAAATTTCTTTTGTCACTTTGCCAATCATGGTAACTGCTTTAATTCCATTTTTACTGAGAATATCCAATATTTTACCCAATTTGCCTATGTGAGTGCTATAAAAAGTATCCGCAACCTTGGATAATTCTTCATCTAAACCTGGAACCACACCAATAACTACGGTTTTGTATCCTGCAGCTTTCGCTCCTCTTACAACTTCAACAGGCAAATGCCCCACACCGGCTAATATTCCTAAGGTTTTGTCCATAAGGTATCCTACTCCTTACTTCCACGAGCCGTCGCACGACAAATACCACGTTCTACATTGCGCAAGAACCGCATAAAATGTTCTACTTCTTCACAACTATCAAGCTCTTGTTCCATAACACTTATGGCCTCTTGAAGAGTATATCTGCTGCGGTAAAGAATCTTAAAAGCCTGTTTCAATTCTTCACGGGCTTTTGGTGAAACACCTGCTCTGGAAAGTCCTACGCTGTTTAGTCCTGATACATGAGCAGGATTTCCTGCTACGATAACGTAAGGTGGTATATCTTGAGTAATCTTGCTCATGCCTCCACACATACAATTGCGACCGATTTTTGTGAATTGGTGAACTGCAGTTAAACCACCGATAACAGCCCGGTCCTCTACAATAACATGTCCCGCTAAAGTAGCTACATTACTCATAATAACATTATTACCTACTACACAATTATGTGCTACATGAGTATAAGCCATAAGTAACACATTATTTCCCACACGCGTCTCATTGCCTTCGCCTACGGCGCGGTGAATGGTTGCGCATTCATGCACAACTACGCCATCACCTAAAATTGTGCTGGTTTCTTCTCCCTTATATTTCAAATCCTGAGGTGCAGCACCAATACTTGCCCCCGGAAAGAACTCGCAATTCTTTCCAATGGTTGTATAACCATCAATAACCACATGTGGATGAATAATTGTGCCTTCCCCAATAGTTACATGTTCGCCTATAACCGCATAAGGTCCAACTTGTACATTTCTCCCTAAAATCGCCCCGGGATAAACGATAGCTGTCTCATGAACTTTACGTATTGGCATTACTGCTGAATCAAATCCCATAATTTTCTCACTCCCAATAACTATTTAAAAAAATATCGACTATATAGTCACGCTATCGCAGAAAAATTTGGCGTGCTAAAATCAAGGTAATTTTGCATATTTCAGCTCATTTACTCTCAAATACTCAATATTTCTACCAAAAACTGCTCTTTTATTCTTTAGGATCCATAATGGCAAAAAAGAATTCCCCTTCACAAGCTAATTCTCCATCAACGGTACCTCTGCAATTAATTACTCCCATAGTACCTCTAACCTTAGTAACGATGGCTGTGGTGACCAATTGATCGCCGGGAACAACTTGTTTACGAAAACGAACTTTATCAATTTTACCAAAAACAGCAATTTTCCCTCTGTTTTCTTCAGGATAAAGCATTGCTACTCCACCCACCTGCGCCATAGCTTCAATTAGCATAATACCGGGCATTATAGGATCTCCGGGGAAATGTCCCATAAATTGAGATTCATTCATGGTGATATTTTTTATACCTACTGCTCTTTTCATGGGCTCTAACTCCAAGATGCGATCAACTAAAAGCATAGGATAACGATGTGGAAGAACTTTTTGAATTTCTCTAATGTCTAGTGTAATCATTTTTTTACTCCTTGCTTCAAATTTATCATTACGATAATCATCTATCTGTTTTGCTACATTAGCATTAAACGCATGCCCTGTTTTCATAGCAATAACATGTGCCTGAATCGACCCCAACAAATATAAATCACCTATAACATCCAAAATTTTGTGCCTAATAAGCTCATCTTTAAACCTAGGCACAGACAAAATTTTGTCTGTATCGAAAACAACTACGTTTTCTGTGGTTCCACCCTTACCCATACCCATTTTGCGCATAGCATCCAATTCTTCTACAAAGGCTACTGTTCTAGCAGGGGCAATATCTTCCAACAATCTATCTTCTGTACACTCTAAGTCAAAAACTTGAGTTCCCAGCATGGGATGAGAATTTATAGATGTAAATGTAATCCTATATCCATCATAAGGCAATACACATATGTAGCGATCCTTGTCATAAACTGCAAATGCTTTGTCAACCTTATAAACATTGCGTTTTTTGTCTTGTGTAACTCTTCCAACTTTCAATATTGCTTGTACAAAGGTATCAGCACTTCCATCAGCTACCGGAGGCTCAGGAGAAGACATCTCTACAAAACAATTATCGATTCTTGTCATAGCTAAGGCCGCCATAACATGTTCTACAGTAAAAACTTCAGCGTTATTTTCGCTAAGTGTAGTTGCTTTCAACGTGGAAGTTATGTTAGCCGTAACAGCTCTGACATGTGGTTTATTAGGCAAATCCGTGCGGATAAAAACAATCCCCGTATCTGCAGGGGCCGGTACTAACTTAAGTTCTACCGGTTTACCTGAATGTAGTCCAATGCCATTACACGCTACTTCCGCAGCTAGTGTTTGTTGCTGGAAATTTTCCATTAAGCCTTTTCCCCTTCCATAAACTTCCTGTATCTTTCTTTACCGTCTTTCCAACGATCGTGCACCCAAAACCACATAGCAGGATCCTGCACAATTTCATGTTCAGCAATTACTATCAGTTGCTCCATTATACCATGCACATCTTTTTTTCTATCCGCCGTTTTAGGAGTATAAAGTGGAGCCCTAATATTAACAGTAAGCATCCCATCTGCATCATTATGAATAAAAAATGGAATTATAGGTGCTCCATGCAACCGTGATAACAAAGCTGCTCCGGGTGGCACAATTGAAGGCTTACCAAAAAATGTAACAGGCTCACCATCTGCCCCTGTATCTTGGTCATATACAATACCTAATAAATTTTTTTCTCGTAAAATTCTATTTATGGCCAGCATACTATTTTCGCCGTGATTATAAGCAATTTTCTGTCCTACCAGCTCTCGATATTCATTAATAAATTTATCCATACCGCTATTATTTTGCTTGCGAGCTACAGACAAAATAGGATAGCCTAAAAGTGCAACAGATGCTCCCAGCATTTCCCAATTTCCATAATGAGCAGTACACATAATCACGCCCTTATGTTGACTAAAAGCAGCTTCCAAATATTTTTCCCCTTTAATGGTAATGGTTTCTCGAAAATTGTTTTTGTTAAGTAAAGGAAACCTTAGCACCTCTACAATCATACGTCCAAAACGGATAACACTCTCTTTAACTATAACTACCGCTCTTTCCTCCGGTACCCCTAAACAATCCATAACGTTTTGTACTGCCATATATTTTCGCCATTTTGGAACAACAAGCCATGCTATAAAACCTGTAAAATCAGCAAAAGCCGTGCGCACGAATTTAGGCGAAACGCACATGACCCAGCTCAAAAATTTCATTGCCCAGTATCCTAGCATTTATGCCACCCCTTCTTGCCTAAAAAGTACAGTTAATGCCGGCATAAAAATCATTGGAACGCATTCCTATTTCGGCCTGTACAAGCTTACCCACAGGAAGAGCTGCACCATAATTAAAATGATGTCCATCATATTCCAGAGCTAAGCTTAAATTTAAAACATCACTATTAACCTTAAATTGTTTTTCCATAGCTATAAATCCATTTTGAAACCGTCCCGTACCTATACCTACATGTCCTCTAAATCCCCATGGACCTTCCTTAGTCGCAGCTACATAACCAGCACGGTCAAGTTTGTCTCCTATATCTTCTATACCAACAGCAACTGCCGGCGTTAACACTGATTCAGCTATAAGCTGATACTTGGCGCTAAGCATATTGAAATTGTTTTCATGCTTGGGGTTGAAACGGCTATAAGACAATTCCAAACTAGGCAAAACTGTCGCATTTACGCCCAAAACATTACCGACTTCAGTCTGTTGCGCCATAACGGAAAACTCTCCTATATTTCGCACATGTGCAGAAGGCACGTTAATAACACCGGAAATGGAACTTAATAACATTTTTGCTTCACAAGGCACTGTGAAGATCAAACATCCAACAAGTGACAAAGCTCCAAAAGCCTTTTTCATTTCGTTTTACCCCTTTATTTTTTTTCACTTTGCAACGAAGCAACAAGCTTTTCTAATGCTTTCAACCTATCATTAATAGTACCTATACGCCTCAATTGAACTTCCTGCTTAAGCCAGTCTCTATGTGGTCTAGCAGGAAACCCAGCACAAATTGAATCATCAGGTATATTATTTGTAATACCGCTTCTAGCGGCAAACACACAATTGCTGCCAATATGAATATGTCCCACACTTCCCACTTGCCCGGCAAAAGTAACATTGTTACCGACTGTGGTACTGCCGGATAACCCCACCTGAGCTACTACCATACAGTTCTCTCCCAGAATATCGTTATGTCCTAAATGCACTAAATTATCTATTTTTGTCCCAGACCCAATAATTGTACTTTCAACAGTAGCCCTATCAATACAAGTGTTATTACCGATTTCCACATCATCACCAATAACTACATTGCCCACTTGCAAAACTTTACTATGTTTACCATTTTCCGTAATATACCCAAAACCATCGCCGCCAATTACAGCTCCGGCTTGCAAAATAGTCCTATTGCCAATTACACAACCCTCTCTAACCGTAACGCAGGAATAAAGCACACAGTTCTCACCAATTTTTACATGCCGTCCTACATAAACATGAGGATAAATAACCGTACCATCACCAATAACTGCTCCACCACCAACATAAGCAAAAGGTAAAACAGCCACATCTTTTCCTATAGTAGCCGTAGGATCAATAAAGGCATATTCACTTACGCCCCTCGTTACTTCTTCCGGTGGTCTAAACAAAGCCAAAAGCTTAGCAAAAGCTGCCCTAGGATTTTCCACTCTAATAACAGGTTTACCCGTAAATTCAGCGTCCTTAGGTAACACTAAAGCTCCGGCAGCTGAAAGTCCTGCCGCTTCAACGTTAGGTGGAACAGCAAAAGAAATTTGCTCGGCAGTTGCCTCTTCCAACCCATTAACACCTTTAACAATAAAATCAGGATTAGCCCCTTCCATCTCTCCGTTTAAAAAGACGGCTAATTCTCCCAGTGTCTTTTCCATTTCTTTCCCTCCATATTCTTAGCTAGTAAAATATTTCGCGAACCTTTAGGACGCAACTGAATATTCGCCAAATATTTTAAAAAAGGCGGACGTTAAAGTCCGCCCTTCAGCAACTATTATTTCATTTTTTTGGCAATATCTTCTGTAACATCAACGCCGCCTTGTGGGACTGCTTCTTTAACTAAAATAGCACCTAGTTTTTTTTCTTTAGCAACTTCAGCAGCCGCTGTTTCAAAGCTAGCTTTTAATTTATTTTGCGCGTCAGCTTGTAACACTTGCATTTTGGCACTTTTTTCTTGTACTATCTTTTGTGCTTCTTCTTGACTCTTGCCTTCAGTTTCTTTCATCATTTCTTCTTGTAAAGCTTTTCCTTTAGTCATTACGTCTTCTTTAATAGTCTTGTAGGCAGAGCTTTCTGTTTCAATTTTCTGCATATCAACTACACCAAATTCTGCACTACGTCCACAACCAAAAGATACGGCCGCAAAAGTTGCCAACATTGCTATTACTAATAATTTTTTCATGTTTTATCCCTCTTTATTTTTAATTTGCTATATTTTTAATTTCAGTGCAAACATCATCAGTAACATCTACGCCCGAAATATTAGCCTTCACGTCTTTAAGTACTAAAACATATTTTTTATGCAAGGTAACCTTCTTAAGAGCACTTTCAATGTCACTGTTAATACTATCTAAAAGTTTGTCGTGTGACTGTTTTTTTAAATCAATTTGCTTATCCATAGAAGCAATAAGTTTTTCTAACTCTGCAGGTCCTTGTTTTAATTGTTCCGCAGTAGTCCCCTGAATACCCATAGATTTACCTAACAGTTCTGCTTGAAGTTCTTTGGCATAATCAGCCATGGATTTGTGAGCAGCAACCATCTCAGGAGTCATTTTTTTATCCACCAATTCATTGCGTTTTCGTGCTATTCCAGCCAAATCATTTTCTCTAGCTTGCAAAACATCATCTAGCTCTTTAACCACAGCTGCTCTGGCGCTTGTAGTCATTTTTACGCTTTCTAGCTTAATACGCAAATTAACAATGGGCAGCCTATATACTTCTTCTACTGCATCTTTATCTTTTGCTAATTGCGCGTCAGCTTCTCTGATTGCGGCTCTTTCCAATTTACGCAACCGAGCATTTTCTGCTGTTTCACGCTCTGCCATACGAGTGGCAAATTCTGCTTCTGCATAGTTTTGCTTGCCCGTGAGTTTCATCTTGGTAAGATTATCCAAAAGCTGAAGTTGTTTTCTCCCCAACGAAAGTTGCTCATCTCGCAGGCGTGTAGCTCTTTCTACAGCCTCTGTAGATTGAGTCAGCCTTTTATACTTAGGATGTGCCTTCATAGCTTTTTGCCAATCAATAACGGCAATAGACGGTGTATCTTTTTTCATGCCTAAATTACCGCAGGCGGAAACTAGCAAGGCGGTAGCTGTAAATATACATATAAGCCAGCGCAAGTTATCCCTCCTCAGTAAACAGTACAAAAGCCGAGCAAAAAGCTCGGTCTTAATTGTATTATTTTTTCAATTCAGCATTAACATCAGCAGTGACATCTAAACCACCGTAAACAACAGCGCCTTTATCAACTACAACAGCCAATCCTTTTTTCTTGCCTACAGCTACAATAGCTTCATCAACTTTTTTATTAATTGGAGCTAGAAGTTCTTTATCTTTGGCACTTAATTCCTCTTGATATTGCTTCATTAATTTTTGTTTGTCACTGTCATTCATGTCCTTACTTTTTTCGGCAAACTCTTTTTGTGCTGTTTCCACGGCACTATTCATAGAATTTTGCACTTCCATAGTTCCTGGTGCATTCTTTATCAAATCCTGATAGTCAACAGTCCCTATAGCTGATTCCATGATTAAATTGCCGGAAGAAGTCCCTCCAAGGCCGCTTTGTGTCAAACCTAAGGCAAAGAGCCCTAGAATAAAAATTGCAGCTATACTCAAAGAAATCACTTTGACATTTTTCTTGTTAGCTAATTCCATCATTTTCCTATCCCTACTCTCTCAAAATTACTAACCTATAATTTAACCTAATAATTATAGCAACAAAGGCCAAGGCTTTCAACCATTTTTACAAATTTCCTACTATGCGAAGGTAGGTCTTATCTTTAGAATAAACATATTCTGTACTTAAAAATTCATGAATTCGATAACGAATACCAAACTCATTACCGCCAGGGCCACTAAAATGTTCTATTCTTATTTTCCATTTCGGAGAAAATTTGTATTCAAATTTATAATTATTTTCCCCGGCTGAAATTCTTCTGGAATAACCTATAGAAATATTACCCAATTTACGCATATAGCCAGGGGAAAAATCCCACTCCGTGGGATTAACAATAACAGAAGCTTCCGCAAAAATTTCATCAGCCCCGGAAATATATTTACCAATATGAGCGACTCCCGAAATATTATGCCCATCTCTTCCAACATCGCCGTAACCTTCAAACCAAACTTTATACCGCGGTGAATTCAGTTGTGCCTCTACTATGGTATCAGCTCCCGGAATAATGGTTAGTGTAGGTACAATACCATAAAGTTTAACCGCCTTTTGCTGCCTTAAAACCTTCAAAAGCCTTTCTCGAACGCTTTCCAGATTATCATTAATATACTGTATTGGTAAACCCCTAAGATTATTTACTTCCCTGCCGAAAATATTTTTGGTCTCTAAAAAAAGGATATTAGGCATGTTATCTGACATTATTTCCAAATGCACATTTTGCACTAATTTTCCCACAGGGTAAATTACAACTTGTACAACAGCCCTATCTTCCTGCCTGCTTAAATCAATAGCTGCTCTAAAATTAGGCAACGCAACAGCCACATCTGTCCTAATCATCTGTCTTAAAACGCCGCCGGCCCAATCAGTTGCATCTACAGAAGCCCCAAGAACCGTGTTCCTTATTTGCGTTTGTAGCTGGGGCATTTTTTTCAAAAGTTCTCCAGCCATATTATCATCAACATCAGAAAAACGAATATCTACCTGGACGTCCCCAATAACTTTACCCCAAGGTGACAAAGCTATATTGACTTGCGTGGTCGTGTCTAAGACTAAACTTACTTTTTCCACTTGATAACCGGTTAACACCCTGTCGGTTACCTCTTGCAGCAAATTTGAATAATCTGATTTTGACTTTTCAATTTGCTCAATTTCCCTGTTCATTAATAACTGTTCTGCAACTACCTGTATACTAGCAGTCATTCTCGCCAGCAAAGTATCACCGGCGTGATGACCTGCATCTTGAATCTTTACTTGTACCTGCTCAATCGGAGCAGCAAATACTATTGTTGGTAAGAACATGAGAACAAAGAGAAGCCCGAAAAGGCTATAGCAACTTTTTATCCTCACTTAACTTCCCTCCCCCAATATTTACTTTAGAATTGTCCTCCAAAACTAAAGTGGAATCTTCCTCCATCGCCACCATTTAGCGGAATACCATAGTCTAAGCGCAATGGACCAAGCGGAGAATTAATACGTAAGCCAATACCGGCACTATACTTCATTAATCCCAATTCAAAATTATTTTCGCCATAATCTTTACTCCAAGCATAGCCCGCATCAGTAAATACCACTCCTTGTACTTTTTTAACTAAAGGAATTCTGTATTCTACACTGCCACGGAGCATGCTGTTACCCTTAAATATATCATCGCGGTACCCACGAAGAGTATCACTGCCACCTACAGAAAATCTTTGACTTAGAGGCATATCCCCATTGGCAAAACCAACGCCTAAGTTCACTGCAATAACATTATTTACACCTTGACGATAGTAGTAACGGTAATCAGCACTATATTTTTGAAAACTAAAATCACCGCCAAAAGAAGCTACTTCCACAGAATAGTTATTTCGTTTACCTTCGTGTGGATCATAGATATTATCTCTACTATCCAATGTACGAGCAAAAATCACGCTGCGGGTAAGGCCAAAATTCTGAGCCTGTCTTTCAGCAATAACGTCAGCACTTTGCTGTGTGCCATCAAGATCGTATCCTTCAAAATACTGGTACTTATAGCCGCTAACTGGTTTAACATAGCTATCATCCCTATTTTTTAGTGTTACAGAATTTGTAATGAACTCATTATCTGTTACACGGCTAAAGGATATTTCTTCACCGCGTCTTTTCTTATAATAACGAGCAATTTCGTCACTATCACGATTATAATCAACATATTCATTAGTCATATTGTAAATTGTAATACCCATGGTAGTTTGTTTGTTGTCTATCCAAGGACGCACATAGGATAACTCGTAGTTTTTGTTATAGACGTCATCGCCGCCAAACTCCCAGCGCAAATTAACCTTATCACCGGTGCCACGGAAATTCTTATCTCCAATAGAAATCATTCCCAAAATACCATCTGCATCACTGTAGCCGGCACCGATACCAAATGTTCCTGTACTCATTTCTGATACAGTAATTTCTACAACCACTGTATTTTGTTGCTGGCCTGGATTTAATTTTATGTTAACATCTTCAAAATAACCTAGATTATAAATGCGTTGCATACTGCGACGGGCTGCCTTCGCGTTAAAAGGCTGTCCCTTCTTTAGCTTCATTTCTCTGGTAATAACATAATCTTTAGTCTTCGTATTGCCTTTAATTTTGAAATCTTCAACAACGCCTTCATTAATAAGTATGGCTAAATGACCATCAGGTAATAAACGAATATCGTTGACGCGAGCTAAAATATAGCCCTGCTTACTATATTCGCTTTCAATTCTGCGTGCCCCTTCATTAACTTTTTTAGTATTAAGCACTTGACCTTTAGGAATATCCACCATTTTTCTTATTTCGGCAGTAGAAATTTTAGTATTACCTTCTACATCTAATTGTACAAAAGCTGGGTTTTCCATAATCGTGTAATCAATTTGGACACCTTCAGGTACCTCTCTGAAACTAGGCGTAATTTCATAAAATAATCCTGTTTCATATAGTGAGCGCATATCTGCCTCAAAGCCATCAGACGTAAATGTCGTCCCCGGCTTCATTTTAAGAACTTCTTTGATTTTCTCTTGATCCAAATTATCAATACCAATTAAACTTACTTTGGCAACTAGGCTGCCCACATAAGGTGCCGCTTTAGCTGCATTATCTGCAGCTTTACTTTGCTCCTTTTGTAAGTTGGCCTCAGGCATCACGGATTTAGAAAGAGGTTCCACTTTCAGCTTTCCTTCAGCAGCTTCAACTTTCGGTTTGTGTTCTAACGGTTGGCTAACGGATACCTCAGCGTACACAGGTGAGGTTAAAAGCAAGGATGTCAATATACCTGCGGCTAATGGCTGCCAAATTTTTCTTTTTTTCATGTTAAACCCCCTAATTTGATTCACTTAATCTCTTGCGTGCTACGCGCACTAAATTGCGCATTTCCTGCGTTTCTGCCAACGGCGTATTCTGCGTTACTTTTGTCTTTGAAACATTTTGCTCTTCTGATAAAGATTCAGGTTCTTTTATTTTGTATTCTGCACCGCTGCCATTTTTAGGCATAGCGTCAACATTTGTAGCTACAACTTCCGCACTTTTAGGTGATATCAGAGGTTGTGGTTGTGTGATTTGTACGACATTTATCACAGGCTTTACTTGTGTGGCAGCAAGCTCGCTTTGGTTCATTGTGCTTTTAGCCCAAAACCAACTGCCCACTCCTACCAAAACAAGAATGCCGGCAATACCTATGGCCAAGGTTTGTCTTGCCCAAAAACTTTTAGATCCACGTTTTTCCCGCAAAAACTGCATCTGAGCTTCTGCTAACATTAAATCCAATTCTCCCCGTGCACCATTGTGAGCCTTAAAGCTTTCCTCAGCATTTTTTAAATTACTTTGCAAAGTTTTTATCTGGTCACAAATACCTTTTCTTTGCCTTACCATTATACCGTCACCGCCTTAAAAACTATACCGATATATAGTCCTAATTAGCACTTATATCTCCGCCTGCCATTAATGGTGATTTTAAGCTTATTGCTAAACTTTACGTATTCTATCTTCATTTTTCAGACCTTTATCACTAACAGTTATATTTTCTTCAAATCTGCCATTAACCGTGACAACATACCTCGCACACGTCGCACACCTTTTTTTTGCAGCCGATAAACATGCCCGGTGGTCACATTAATTGCAGCTGCAATATCTATTGGTCGTTTATCTTCCAAATAAATGGCAGATAGTACTAGTTGTTCTTTATCAGGCAGCCTCTCAATAGCCGCTAAAACTCTTCCTGAAAGAAAATTTCGCTCCGCCTGCTCAGCAGGAGATGTCTCCTGTGAGATCAACATATCTGACCAAGAAATTCCACTGCCGGCAATGGCCTCACTATCTAAAGATAATGTGCCGCCACCATATTCTGAATTTAAATAATCTATCATCCTGCCCTTTATACGATGTAAAGCAAAAATACTGAAAGCAACTCCCTTGGTATAATCAAAGCGTTCCGCTGCTTCCAAAAGCCCAACAGTCCCTTCTTGAATTAGTTCCAATACCTGTTCTGAAGGAAGTTTAAATGATAAGGCCGTCTTAAAAACAAGGGGCTGGTAGGAACGTATAAGCAAATTATGTGCATCTGTATCTCCGTTTCCGCTCTTTTCCCAAAGAGAAATCTCTTCCTCGCGAGAGAGTAATTTTATTTTTCCCAATTCTTCTAAATATTTGCTAAGCATATCCTACCTCCTTTCTTTGCTTTAAAATGACATCTGATATTGAATTCCATACCATCTTCGATTTTTTTCATCTTTGGAAAAATTCAGATTGAGTTTATCCGTAATATTATACTCCGCGAACACACTGTGGTATTGTCTATCAAAACTAGTTGAATATCCTATCATGGCATTTTTCATAAAATGCTTGCTGACTAATACATTATACTGGTTTCTGTCCTCATTAGTAAAGTTTTCTGCTTTCAAGGCATCAATATCAAACCCAATACTTGACCGTACATTGCCATTATAAATTCTAAATTCGTCAAAAGCAAAGGTTTGTTTTACAAAATCTTCTATATCTCCCATAAATGTCATCTGCAACCCTGCGTCCAAAAGCCCTTGAACATTGGCATTGTTCACACTGCTGTTAACATTGTCATCCGTAGTTTTTAAGGTCAACATGCGTAACAATTCTGTCTGACTCTTTGCGGGATTAGAACTCAATGAAATATTCAAATCATCTACTGAGCCATCAGCTTTTGCGGTAATATTATAACGACTAAATCTACTGGTAGCCTCAAAGCTTACAGAAGGCATTACACTTCCAGGTATTGGCCACGCCACTGAAGCGCGTTTAATGTTAAAAGGTGTTCTAATATAACTTATAGTTCCTTTGGTAGCATCTATACTGCCATCCACGTTTGTGAATTTTGTGCTTCCTGTAATATGAAGTCCCCCTGCAATCCATAAGTCATACATGTATTTATTGCGCAAATGAATGCTAGGTCCCAGCTCTACCGTTACATCAAGACCTATATTAGAATCACTTTGTCCTATATCCGGAATTCCGGGAATATTCAGCAATACATCATCTAATCTTATTGTGGAAGTCAAGTGCGGCCTGTTACGTTTTTGTGTAACTTCTCCGTGGGCGTTAATTGTACCATTAAAATAAGTCGATACAACTTGAACCTTTTTAGCATCAAAATTTAATAAATATGGTGTATTGGAAGCATCATTAAAAGCAAAGTTACCATTGGCTACAAAAAGCCCCTCTTTACCAATATTACTGGATAATTCTTTTAATGTTACTTGCTTACCGTTAAAAGCAACTTCCATTTTAAAATTGTCCAGCAAAGTAGACATTTCCTTAATTTTAATTGTTCCTTTATCAACAAACACAGAACCATTAATCCTAGGATCTTCCAAAGTACCAGTAATATCTACATTTCCCTTAGTATCTCCCACCGCCCAATCAATCCATTTAGTAAGAGAAGGCAAAATAGCCAAGTTAGCATTATCCAATCTAACGCTTAAATCCATCTGGGCATCTGGGTTTCTACGATTATCTTTAGCTCTTAGCAAATCTTCTGGGAAAGTACCATAGGCACTGACTTTATAAACATCTTTTTCCAAAAGTAATTGTTCCAGCTTGAACATGTCATCCCGCAATGTCACCATACCATATAAATTATCAAAGGAAACGCCGGCTACCGTTCCCTGCGTTACCTGTAAAGAAACGTTGCCATTAGGATTATCCAGACTCCCGGTCAACTGTGCAGTAAAGTCCATTTGTCCGCCAAGCTCAACAGGTTTTGCCATAAAAGCCGTTAATATTGCGGCATTCACCTTATTGCAGCCAATTTCCAGATCAATTTTGCGCCCTTTAAAATCTACCTTACCTTGGGCAGCCATAAATCCCCCTGTTTCTTCTTCTGCTTTCATATTCATTATCTGCAAAAGTCCTCTTTTGTAGAATAAATCAAAAGCAATATCCTTAAAAGGAACACTGCGAATCTTACTTTTGTTAACTTTGCCTGTTATGCTGATCCCACTGCCTTTGCCATCTTTATTGATAACAATTTTACCATCTAATAATCCTTCCATAGCAAATTCTTCTTTGGCCATCTTAAGTAATGATTTTACATTACCACCTGTAACATTTAACGTCCCTTGAAGTAATCCTTCCCCTAAATCCAACAGCAAGGATGCTTCATAATCTCCACCGGCCTTTTGATGGAAGGTACCATTTAATTTATTTCGTGTTCCGCCGCTACTTTCCAAAAAGAAAGCAAGGCCTGTTAATTCTTCCCCATTTATTTTAACAGAGTTTGACGTTAGCGCACCGGCAAACATGGGTAAGGCCCTAGTTCCCTTTACCCTACCGCTAAAATCCACCATGCCCTCAACATCCGCATAGTTATTAATCTGCGGTATCCGTGCTAAATGTATTTGCCTTGCATCCATTACAAAATCCAAGTTGCCTGCAGCGTCCATGTTGCCATCCAAATCAATGTTGGTAGTCAAGGTTTTGATTTTGAACCCTTTAAGAGTCAAAACACCAGCATTGTAACTGTATTCACCGGCAACATCATCTACCAAAAATTTCTTACAGCTGCCATCCCAAGCGTGCATTTTTCCAACAATATTTAAATTATTAATCGCTCCGTAAACGTGGGCTTCATTGGTAAAATTACCTGTTATTTTTGCCGTAGGTGCAAAATAGTCGGAAATAGGATCTATGCGCACATGCTTTGTCGTAAGGTTAATATCTACTACTGTCTGATCTCCGCTAAAATCAATAAAACCATCAACCAAGTGCCTACCCTGCTCCATATTCAATTGCAATTGCTTTATCGTCAGCACATTGTCTTTAAAAGATAGAAAACCATTAGCTTCTTTAAATTTTTGTCCGAAAATTTCCCCTGCGCCTAAAGCTGCCATACCTTCAATATTAAATGAATGTACCGGACCATAGACAGTGAACTCCCCTGATAAAGTACCATAACCATCTTTATTTGCTAGTTGCAAGAACGGACTAATAGGGAATTTTGAAATTCTTGCCTTAGCATCAATAATGCCATTTTTCACCGAACCTTTAGCCACCATAGCCCCACCATCATCACTAAAGCCGCTGAAATTATTGATAATAACTGATTCTTTATTTATGTCTACATCTACATCTAACTTTTTAAATACGGTTCCACGCCATGTTAAGGTCAGCAAGTTGGCAAAAGTACTTAACTTTATGCTTTCGTTAGCCAAAGACCCCTCTAGAGCAATATTACCATCAGCAACAATACTCTCATTAGGTAATTGTGCCAAAGGCGCTAAATCAACCTGTTTCATGTCTACATTAGCTAAAATTCTGCTTTTCTTTTGATCATATGTTGCGGCAATAGAAAGCTTGCCTCCTGAATACTGGGCAGTAGCATCGGAAATTATTATTTTATCATCTTGCATAGACAAGGGAACACTAACATTAGTCAAATTTTCTCCGGCTATTACCAAATCAGGAGCAAATATATTGCCTTTTACTAAAATTTTATCTTTCGTACCATTTAAAACCAAATTACCGCTAACAGCTCCTGCTACCGGAGAAGCAGGAATAATCTTAGATACATCAAATTTTTCCAGCTGAATTGCTAAATCCTCAGCAGCAGGATTTTCTCTATTGGTAAAATCTATATTACCATTTATCTCAGCTTTTTCACCTTTTACTGTAACAGAAAGTTTTTCAGCCGTAATAGCCATTTCATGGAAATTAATCTTGCCATCTAAGGTTACAGGAATCCTGTCATTACCATTAATAATTGTTCCTGAGGCTTGGGAAAATTTACCGCTGCCGGACATACCCACAGCACGACCATCGTTATGCCACAAAAGATTCATGTCTTTAATATCTCCTGACATATTGCTTACGGGAATGTAATGTTCAATAAAAGCAGTAAATTGGTCCAATCCAAAGGACTCGGTTTTAATCGCTAATGTTCCGGCTCTGTCTTTATTTATTTTACCTACAATTGATAATATTTCATTACGCAAAGATATATCTAAATCCACCGCATAAGCAGGATTACCGGCAGCATCGATATCGCCTTGCACCCCTGCTGTCCATTTGCCATAAGGAGTAGTCATAATCAATTGTCCATTATTAATATGCACAAGTCCCTTAAAGACTGCGCCTGACTCTTTACTTTCTTTAATTAAGTCTTCAATATTCCATTTATCGCTTTTATTCATATTTACGCGTACTACAGGATTGTTAACATAAATATTGCTAATAGCACTTACCACGCTATACCCTGCGAGACCTTTAAATAAACTAAATCCAATAACCACAGATGGAGCCTCAGCTATTTCTACGCCGGATTTATCGGACACCGTAATATTCTTTGCCGTAAGCTCCAAGGTATTAGAAACACTTAACTCTCCAATATCAACTTTGCCATTAATATAATTATTCGCAATAGTTTCTATGGTAGGAATAGCCGCAGCTAAATAACTGGGCACGACTATATTAATGACTCCCAAATATAGTACTATTAGCAACACCACAAAGCCCAATGAATACTTTCTCGCCATGGACATGGGCAGCAATCTCCTTTAAAGGCAATTTTTATATAATTTAATCTTATGATGATAGAAATGGGTACAAGTCCAACATTCTATCTGTATAGTATATCAAATTTCCACATAAAAAAATACCGTTACAACAAGAGTAACGGTATTTTTTAAATATTTTCAATTAATCCACCAATACTGGAACGCCCATTGCCTTCTCTAACTTAGCATGAGATGTATTATAATCATACAAAGCTTGAATATAATTGTTCTTGGCGGTAGTTAACGACACTTGTGCATCAATAACGTCTGTATTAGTCCCAACGCCTGCTTGATATCGTACTAAAGCTATTTTGTATGCTTCTTCGGCTTCCGCTATTGCTACAGAAGTAGTACTAATACGTTTTTCTGCTTCACGCAAACTCAAATAATAAGTACGAACTTCCAGTTGAACACTATCGGTAGTTTGGCGGTAAGTTTCTTCTGCATTTACCACGTCTGCTTTAGCAGCCGCCACCTTAGCTGCGGTTACTCCATAATCCCAAACATTCATAGATACAGTAACACCAACTGCCCATTGATCATTTTTGGTAGCCGGCCACGCATTATTGGCCCACCCAGTAGAAGCTTCCAAACCCACCGTTGGCATATTTCCGGCATTTGCTATCTTTTGTGCAGCCTTATAAAGAGCAACGCTTGCTTCCGCCTGATGAATTTCCGGGCGATTAGTCATGGCATAGGTTAAGCAATTATCCAAAGTATAATTATAAGGTTTATATTCCAACCCTTCGCTAACACTAAGATTAGTAGAAATAGGCAGTCCTATTATATTATTTAAAGTTGCCACGGCCACATCATAAGTATTTTTTGCCTTAGTAAGTGTTTGCTCAGCATTTGCTAATTCCACCTGACTACGAAGCACATCGATTTTTGCTACTACTCCCACATTAAATTGAGCCTGGGTGTTCTTTAAATGTTCTGCCAATTGGTCAACAGATTCTTTATTCAAGGTAACTGTATTCGCAGCTTCTAAAACGGAATAATAGCCATTGGTAGCATTTAATTTAGTCGCCTGATATGACTCATCCATACCATATTTGTAATATTCATAATTTTTACTGGCCTTATCTATAGCTCCAGAAAGCGCACCACCTGAATAAATAGGAAAATCAACGGTAAACCCATTTTTAAAAGTACCTGAAGGACCATTACCATCACCATTTACATAATGATAGTAACCACCACGTTTATTACTGCTGCTAGCAGTAATGCTCCCCCAGCGAGCACCCTTAGCCTGATCTTTTACAGCTTTAGCATTTGCCAGTTCAGCATTGGAAATTTTTATTGTAGAATTATTCACTAAAGCCATGTGCACAGCTTTGTCTAAATTTAGCTCCATTGTAGCTGCAAATGCAGTTTGCACTGTTAAAGCACTTAACATTAATGCGGCTACAAGCGTTTTTTTTGTTATATGATTTTTTACCATTTTAGCTCCTCCTGTTGGCACTGACTAAATAGTCAATATAGATAGATTATAGTGATTTCTTTACCTAAAGTCAACTTTATATTAAAAATAGCTACGAACACCAAGATAAGTTGTATCTGAACCATGCTTGCTAATATTCATACTTTGAGCAATTAAAGAAAAATTCCTAGTCAGCGCCAATTCGCCGCCAAGCCTTAGTTTGGTATCATTAAAATCGTAAACATCAGTAAACAACTTAAAATTCTTACTAAGGTTATAATCCATACCTACGCCAAAATACCCCTGCATCAAGCCGGCACGAACACCAAAAGCAGAGTTTAGCTTTCTCCCGTAGTGCAAATCAAATTTAGTATCATCTCCTATATCTGCGCCACCTATATATACAAAACTATTATCTTGCAAGGGAAGTCTTACCCCCATATCTGTACGCCATTTGCTATTTTTACCATTGTACATAACATCTGCCTGCGCTTTAGCATCTGCGACAATGCCAAGCATTTTATTAGCTTTTTCACTAGTCTCTTTGGCATTATGAATAGTAGCTTTTAAATCGCTTTTGGTCTGTGGATCTGTAACAACGCCCTGCAACGAAGTTGCCATTTCTTCAATACGTTTACTAGCAGTAGCCATGTTTGCAGCCATTTCAGAAAGGTTTCTTCCTGTAGCTCCATTATTATCTGCACCAGACATAATGCTGTTCATATGAGCCGCCATCTCACTCATGTCATGCACCATCTGTGAAATTTCTTGTTGGTTTTCAGAGGCTAAATCAGCCATAACCTTACTAAAGGTATTTAAGTTTTTGCTAATAGCGCTAGCATTTAAGAAACCATCTCTCATAGATTTTTGCACATCTTTATCCCCGAAAACATTATTAAAAGCATCGGCAATTCCTTCTAATTTGGCCAAAACTTTAGTAGAAGACTCCATGAAATCATCTAGCCCTTGAGCTTTAACGCCTAAAACTTCTTCCTTATCTTTGTAATACTCCCCATTAGCACGCTTTGGTGGGTCAACAGTTACAAATTTTGTGCCCATTACGCCATCCATACCAATCGAAAAGCGTGAATTACGAGGTATTTTTGTTTTAGCATCAATTTTTAAAATAGCTCTAACTTTAGTACCATTCACCTGTATATCTTGTACTTTACCTATAGGGACACCGGCAAAACGCACTTCATTGCCAATCTTTAGTCCGCTTACTTGGTCATAAATTACATTAATGACATAGCCACTTCCTGCAAAATTTAAAACACCTAGGAAAGAAATTATCATTAGAAAAAGAGCCAAGCCGGCTATTGTTAACGCTCCCACTTTTACATCATTTTTCGCATTCACCGCTAGCACACTCCTTCCGTTTCTTTTCCACAAACAACTCACCCCGGATAAACTGTTGTACTAAGTGATTTGAACTTTTTTTAATTTGTTCAACAGTCCCCATAGCTTCAATATGTCCCGCGTTTAGCATGGCTATTTTATCTGCAGCCATAAAAGCTGACGCCATATCATGTGTTACTAAAAGAGACGTTACTCCTAAAGTCGCTTTTGTTTTCAAAATTAATTCACTAATAATATTTGCCATTATTGGGTCTAAACCCGCTGTTGGCTCATCATAAAGAACTATATCAGGTTCTAAGGCAATAGCTCTAGCTAGACTCACCCTTTTCTTCATGCCTCCGGATAAGACAGCAGGATAAGATTTCTCAGTGCCGGGCAATCCTACCATATCCAACATTCTAGTAACTATTTCGTGAATTTCTTTATCACTTTTAGTTGTGTGCTGACGTAATCCAAAAGCAACGTTTTCGCCAACATCCAAAAAATCGAACAGCGCTGAATATTGAAAAACCATCCCCATATCCTTCCGCAATTCGTTCCACTCATCTTCTGTGAAATCACATACATTATGACCTTTGATAATAATACGACCACTGTCAGGTGTTAAAAGACCGATGAGCAGTTTAAGTACGGTGCTTTTACCACACCCACTAGGCCCAATAACTGCCAAAGTTTCTCCTGCATAAACGTTAAAACTAACTTTGTCCAAGATAATCTTAGGGCCAAATGACATACTAACTTCTTGGAACTGTATAATCGGTTCTGCCACCTTTTACCCCCCCTGCACAAACAAAATCACGGACAGAAAATAGTTCGTGACAAAAATCAAAATTATAGATAACACCACAGAAGCTGTGGTAGCAATACCAACGCCCTCAGCCCCTTGTTGAGCACCAAGGCCCTTGTGGCAGCCTACAATAGCAATAATAGCACCGAAAAAGCCCCCTTTAATCATACCTCCAACGAGATCCCAGGGTTCAGTAAACACACGAATAGAATCAATATAGGCATAACTACTTATATCAGCATAGTTAGTTGCTACTATCCATCCCCCTACACTGCCTACCACATTAGCAAAAATAATAAGTATGGGAAGCATAAGAACAATAGCAATAAAGCGGGGCACAACTAGATAAGAAATAGGATTAGTAGCCATAACTCTAAGAGCGTCTATTTGTTCAGTTACCTTCATAGTGCCAATTTCAGCAGCTATTGCGGCTCCTATACGTCCGGCAACAACTACGCCTGCTAAGACAGGAGCCAATTCACGCCCCATAGCAATAGCAACTATACCCCCAACAGAATTAGCGGCACCAAAACGCACAAACTCCTTAGCAGTTTGCACGGCTAAAACCATCCCTGTACACATGGTGGTAACGACAACTATGGGCAGTGAATCAGTACCCAATTTTGCCATTTGCCGCACCGTTTCTGCCACATTAGCTTCCCGCAAGCGATGGCAAGTCTCCAAAAAAAGATTAACTATCTTGCCTGTACTTGCACAAGCTTTTATTATGAACTTTCCTACATATTCACAAAGTAAAGTAAAGTTCTTATCCATAAAGTCTCCTTAATAAACATAATGCTACATGTATCATTATACTTCATTCCAACGGATTTTTCCAAAATAATTTAAAAAAGGTATTGCGGTGATGTAACACGCCTATCTTCAATTGCGTCAGCAAATTTGTTGAAAGTCCATCACCGCAATTATAAAAACAAATAACCTAACTTTTATAAATATACCCCAAACCACTGTCATACAAAATCAGTTTGCAACCGGACAATTCTATGGTTCCAAATTCTTCTTTATCATCACCAAAACAACATCTGTCTTTTTTGATACCTTATGGGCATAAACCAAGACGTACAGAACCCAATTAATACTTAGCCTTTCCCCTACAACAACACAAACTTTAAGCCATATCGCTTTGATTTCTTACAATCACATTTGACAAATCTGTCAATTTTCTTCTTTAACTTTGAACCACATAGCATACATTGCCGGTAGGACAAACAAGGTTAAAAATGTTGCTATCAAAAGGCCGCCTGCAATTGCCACTGCCATAGGTCCCCAAAAGGGGCTTGCAATCAATGGAAGCATTCCCAATATTGCCGCCGCAGCTGTTAGCATAATTGGCCGCAGCCTTAGAACTGCTGAATTAATGATTGCGTTCCACGGCGATTGTCCTTCTTTCATATGCTGCTCTATTTGGTCAATAAGAATTACCGAATTTCTTATGATCATACCTGATAGCGCCAATATTCCTAATTCAGCCACAAACCCTAAAGGGCGCTGGGTCAGTAATAATGAAATACTGACGCCTATCATACCAAGTGGCGCCGTTAAGGCGGCTAGCATAGCTAGAGATACTTTTTGCAGCTGAACCATAAGCAGCGTAATAATCACTATAATCATCATAGGCACCGGCTGCATAAGCAACGCTGTTGACTGCACACTTTTTTCCATATAGCCACCAGGCTCAATAGTGTACCCAGGTGGCATACTAGCCTTTAAGTTTTGCAGTTCGTCATAGATTTTGGCAGTTGCATCATTACCCGTTATTGTACCGTTAACATCGGCACGAACTGTGATTGTAGGTTTCAAATTGCGGCGCCAAATCAAGCCATCCTCACCCGCATAGCTAATATTGGCAATTTGTGCAAGCGGAACATACTTTCCATTGCCTATATGAACAGGCATATCTTTGATAGATGCTAAATCTTTCCTGTTCTGGGCATCCAAACGGAAAGTGATGTCGATAGTCCTGTCAGCCTGTCGAAACTCTGCCAAAGGAGCCCCGGACAATTGAGTCTGCAAATCTAATGCCAGACTATGGCTATCAATCCCAAGCATCCTAGCTTTGCCTTGATCTATATCCAGATGCATAACTTTACTCATTTCATTCCAGTCATAATTTATATTTTTCAGCTGCTGATTTTCTGACATAACCCGTCCTACTTCTTTTGCCAAAGCACGCACTTTATTATGATCATCGCCTGAAACACGAATCATAACGGGATAGGCAACAGGCGGACCCGTCTGAATAACTTTTGTGAATCCCTGTACATTTTCAAACTCATCATTAAAAAGCTGATTAATCTTATTGTCCAGTCTCTGCCTAGCAGCAACATTTTTCGTAGTAATTACGAACTGGCAATAATTATCCATGGGCAATACCGGTTCCAGGGTTAGAACAAAGCGCGGAGATCCCTCTCCTACATAATAGCTGTAATTAACTATATCCGGATCATCCTTTAGGTAGTCAGACATACGTTGAGCTTGCTCTGCTGTTGCCTTGATAGAAGCCCCACGTGGCAAAGTCATTTCAGCAATGAGCTCCGGTCTGGTGGAAGGTGGAAAAAATTCACTTTTTACAAAACTCATCAGAACAATTGCTCCCGCAAAGCAAGCTACCGTTATCAGCAATACTAATTTTCTTTTTCTGAGACACCATGACAAAAGCTTTTTGAATACTTTATAAAATTTTTTATCATAAGGATCATGATTTTCTACAACTATTTTCGGTTTCATCAGTAAAATTCCCAAAAGCGGCACTACCAAAACCGATACCAGCCAGGAAATAAGCAAAGCAATAGAAACTACCACAAAAATACTGTTGGTGAACTCCGCAGCGTTACCCTTGGAAAACCCTATAGGAATGAAGCCGGCACAAGTAACCAAGGTTCCTGTCAGCATGGGAAATGAAGTTGCCGTGTAAGCAAAACATGCAGCCTTGGAACGTTCCCAACCTTCTTCCATTTTCACACTCATCATTTCCACAGAAATAATCGCATCATCAACCAGCAAGCCCAAAGAAATAATAAGTGCTCCCAGTGATACTTTGTGCAAGCCTATCCCCAGCCCATACATAGCAGCAAAAACGCCGGCAATAACTAAAGGAATACTCAAGGCCACCACCACACCCGTCCTATAGCCCAGACTCAGGAAGCTGACAATCAGAACTATGACTACTGCCTCAAATAACGATTTTACAAATTCATGGATAGATTCTTTTACCACTTTTGGCTGATTAGACACTTGGTCAAGTTGCAAACCATAAGGAAGTTCCTTTTCTATCTGCGCAACTTTGCTGTCTAGATCATCGCCCAGCTGTAAAATATTACCGCCTTTGTCCATTGAGAGGGCAATGCCTATAGCCGGTTGACCATTATAATACATTTGCGGCTCCTTAGGATCGGAATAACCACTTTTAATATTCGCAATGTCTTCCAAAGCAAAAGTTCGTCCATTAGCTCTAATAGGTATTTTCTTCAAATCTTCAAGGTTTTTAAACATACCGGAAAAACGCAAATAGACATTATCCTGAGAAGTCTCCAGCATGCCGGAAGGAGTCATGGCATTCTGTCCTGAAATAGTGCTTGCTATCAACGCAGGATCAATGCCAAGCTGCGCCAATTTGCTGCTTTCAATTTCTACATAGACCTTCTCTTCCTGAACGCCTATCAGCTCAACTTTTTTAACATTTTTGACAGTTAGCAACTCACGCCGGATTTTTTCTGCATTGCTGCGCATTTCTTCATAAGAAAAACCATCGCTGGTCAACGCATAAATGCTTCCGTACACATCATCAAACCGGTCGTTGAAATACAAACCCTGCACCTCTGTAGGCAGCGTACTCTTCATATCGTTGACAAGATTACGTACTTCCAGCCAAGTAGGCCTTACATCTTTTTCCGGCACCGTTTCTTTCAAATAAACAAAAATGACCGCCTGCCCAGGTTTAGAATAACTGGAAATATAATCTATCCCAGGTGTATCCTGAAGTTTCTTTTCAATTTTATCTGTTACCTGCTCCTCTACCTGCGCGGCACTAGCACCTGGCCAAACAGCCGAGACAACCATTTGCCTGATTACAAAATCCGGGTCCTCCATCCTGCCAAGGTTCTGGTAAGAATATACGCCCATTAAAAAAATCGCAGCCATAAAGTAATAGATGAGCTGCTTATGTTTGAGCGCCCATCCTGTTAAATTGAAAGATTTCATTGCAGCGCACCACCTGTTCGTACTTTCTGACCTTCATGCAGCTTGTGTACTCCTGCTGTTGCAATAACCTCTCCCTCATGCAGTCCACTGGAAACAACAACTGTGGAATTATCGCCAAATTTTGCTATCTTTACAGGACGCAATGTTGCCTTACCGTCGGCAATCAACCATACACAAGCGCCCTGATCCGTTTGATAAACAGCATTCAAAGGAATTCTTATTTCATTAATAGCCTTGGCATCACTGATTGTTACATTTGCCGTCATGCCTAACTTGATTTCCGGAGAAATATTCAGAATACTGATGCGAGCCTTATAGGTACGCGTAACCGAGTCAGCCATGGGTGATATTTCTCTGACCGAACCCGCCAGCTTCAAAGAAGGCAGTGCCCAAAAAGAAATTTCAATTTGCTTAGCATTGCGCAAGTTTTCGATTTGACTCTCCGGAATACTTATCTCTATCTCTCGATCTCCCTTCTGTACAAGAACGGCAACAACCTGCCCCGCACTTACAACTTGTCCGACTTCAGCACTCAAAGCAGTAATTACGCCCGGCTTATCCGCCTTGAGCAAGCTATAATCTAACTGATTCATGCCTTGTGCATATTGCGCCGAAGCGACCAGGGCCGAACCCTCAGCCACTTGAGAGGCATTGACATATTGGTCATATTGCATTTTGCTTATAGCACCCTGCTCATACAGTTTGCCATATCTTTCCAGGTTAGCCGACGCTAGCTTTAACTGTGACTGGGCCGAATAAACTTGGGCAGAATTAACATTAACTCCCTGCTGAATGTCCTTTGCGTCAACTTGCATCAAAACATCCCCAGGATTTACTTCACTGCCTAAGTTGACGTATCTATTGATTATTTTCCCGCCAACCTGAAAAGCTAATTGTGACTCATAACGACCCCTGACTTCTTCCGAATAATTAAATTTAGCATTGTCACTCTCTTCTCCCACCACGATTGTTCTAACTAGCGGGATATCTTCAGAAACAGTTTTATGATTGAAAAAAGCATGCACCAAAAATACCGTAAGTATCGCAAGACACCCAACTCCTAAAGTAATATATATGTTAATTCTATTTTTGAAAAATTCATGCATCGTTTATCCTCCCAAAGCATTTTTGACTGACATCAGTCATTTAAAATCAAAAAAAACTCTACTTAACATTTAGCAACAAACTAAATAAGCAGCCGCAATTCGTAATCTTTAATTCCTATAGCACCGCCAATCATTTTACTAACAATAACTAACTGCTGTCTTAATTCCTCATCAGTTTTCCTTTGATAAAGAGCATGTGTGAAACATTGCAGCACGGCAGTAATAAATTCAAGCGTTTCGTCGATATAATCTGCGCTAAACTCTCCTTTCCGGTTTCCTTCCTCAATTATTTTCTTTGTGAATGGTAAAAACATATTACCACCCTGCCTAATAATTTTTTCTGTGATTTGCAAGTGCTTATTGTAATACAAGAAGTCAAAAACCCATCCATCACCATTACGAAGATTTTCAAAAATCGTATAGAACATTTTTTCAAATTTTTGTACCGCAGTCATTTCTGATTTCTCTATGCCTTCCAATTTAATATATATTTTGGAAACATGCCTTTGCACTAAAGCCTCAAGAACAGCGTCTTTCGAAGTAAAATAATTATAAAATGTTCCTTGTGCTACACCTATAGCTTTGACAATATCACTGACAGATGTTTCATCATAGCCTACCGAATAAAATAATTTCTCCGCCGCATCAATAATCTCATTTCTTCTGACCACAGGGTCCTTAGTAATTCTTGCCATATAATCACTTCTTTCCTATAATGACTGACATCATTCATATTATATTTATAATATTTTTTGGTTCTATAATAAATGTTGGGGTAGGACAGACATTCTAGTCTGTCCTACCCCTTTTTTCATAAAATAATAGGCATAATAATGTTCATCCATTACAATATAAGTTACCACACTAACACAGAAGGGAT
>Ga0183097_10152_pt1 | contig 220748 bp, 201 predicted proteins | sample BioMet8_FD_128883 | JGI IMG/M metagenome (GOLD analysis project Ga0183097, IMG submission 128883) | Microbial communities from bioreactor (seeded with sewage sludge) at Lawrence Berkeley National Lab, California, USA - Biofuel... | ecosystem: Engineered > Bioreactor > Anaerobic > Unclassified ... | reverse complement strand
GGGAGGCCAACGTGGGCGCACCTCAGGTCGCCTACAAGGAGACCATCAAGAAGGCCGTGGATCAGGAGACGAAGTATGCCCGCCAGTCCGGCGGCAAGGGCCAGTACGGCCACGTCAAGATCCATGTGGAGCCCAACGAGTCCGGCAAGGGCTATGAGTTCGTCAACGCCATTGTGGGCGGCGCGATCCCCAAGGAGTATATCCCTGCGGTGGACGCCGGCATTCAGGGCGCGATGAACGCCGGCGTGGTCGCCGGCTTCCCCGTGGTGGACGTCAAGGTCACTCTGTACGACGGCTCCTTCCACGAGGTCGACTCCTCTGAAATGGCGTTCAAGATCGCCGGTTCCATGGCCTTTAAGGATGCCTGCCGCAAGGCTGACGCCACGCTGCTGGAGCCCATCATGAAGGTCTGCGTCACCGTTCCCGACGAGTATATGGGCGATGTCATCGGCGACCTGAACAGCCGCCGCGGCCAGATCATTCAGCTGGAGGCCCGTCCCGGCGCCCAGCAGATTGATGCCCATGTGCCTCTGGCCGAGATGTTCGGCTACGCCACTGACCTGCGCTCCCGTACTCAGGGCCGCGGCCAGTACACCATGGAGCCCAGCCACTACGTGGAGATCCCCAAGAACATCCGCGACAAGATCGTGGACGAGCGGGGAAAGGGCAAGGAGTAATTGGGGATTGATTTTCCCCAAAATATACGGTAGAATATGGCTTGCTGAATGATATTGCAAGGCAGTTCACCGGATTTGTAATTTATTATTTGATTGGAGGATTTTCAAATGGCTAAGCAGAAATTTGAAAGAACCAAGCCCCATGTCAACATTGGCACCATCGGCCACGTTGACCACGGCAAGACCACGCTGACCGCCGCTATCACCAAGTGGCTGTCCTTCCAGGGCAAGGCTCAGTTCGAGGCATATGACGCCATCGACAAGGCTCCCGAGGAGAAGGCACGCGGCATCACGATCAACACCGCCCACGTCGAGTATGAGACCGAGAAGCGTCACTATGCTCACGTCGACTGCCCGGGCCACGCTGACTATATCAAGAACATGATCACCGGTGCTGCTCAGATGGACGGCGCTATTCTGGTTATCGCTGCCACCGACGGCCCCATGGCTCAGACTCGTGAGCACATCCTGCTGGCCCGTCAGGTGGGCGTGCCCGCAATCGTTGTGTTCCTGAACAAGTGCGATCAGGTTGACGATCCCGAGCTGATCGAGCTGGTCGAGATGGAAGTCCGCGAGCTGCTGACCAAGTATGAGTTCCCCGGCGACGACATCCCCATCATCAAGGGCTCCGCTCTGGAGGCTCTGACCTGCGAGTCCACCGATCCCAACGCTCCCGAGTATGCCTGCATCAAGGAGCTGATGGACGCTGTTGACGACTATATCCCCACCCCGGAGCGCAACGAGAACCTGCCCTTCCTGATGCCTGTTGAGGACGTGTTCACCATCTCCGGCCGCGGCACCGTCGCTACCGGCCGTGTGGAGCGTGGCGTTCTGAAGATGTCCGAGGAAGTCGAGATCGTCGGCCTGTCCGATGAGAAGAAGAAGACTGTCGTTACCGGCATCGAGATGTTCCACAAGCTGCTGGACTTCGCTGAGGCTGGCGACAACATCGGCGTTCTGCTGCGCGGCATCGACCGCAGCGGCATCGAGCGCGGACAGGTTCTGTCCAAGCCCGGCTCCATTCATCCCCACACCAAGTTCAAGGGCCAGGTTTACGTTCTGTCCAAGGACGAGGGCGGCCGTCACACTCCCTTCTTCAACAACTATCGTCCCCAGTTCTACTTCCGTACCACCGACGTGACCGGCGTCATCACTCTGCCCGAGGGCGTTGAGATGTGCATGCCCGGCGACAACGTCGAGATGAACGTGGAGCTGATCACCCCGATCGCTATCGAGAAGGGCCTGCGTTTCGCTATCCGTGAGGGTGGCCGTACCGTTGGCTCCGGCGCTGTCATCGAGATCGACGGCTAAGCATTTGCTTACGAAAAATCCCCGGACAATCGTCCGGGGATTTTTTTGTCCTCATCGGACGGCAAAACGCCGCTGGCCGCTTCACCGATCCGAGGCAGGATACGTCAGCCCCTCCTGAAAGCCGTCCTTTCCGGAGGCGACGACGTCTCCGGCGATGGGGGTTTCGCCGCAGATATACAGGTTGGCCTGTACGCCGTCCGGCCGATCGGGGTAGTTGGTCACGGCATAGGTGTAGCGCGTGGCCTGCCTGCCGCAGTATCGGTTCAGGTCAAACCCCTGCGCCCTCTGCATTTTTGCGTACTCCTCATTGCCGGGGTCCAGCTTTTTGGGCAGCAGCAGCTGAAAAGTCTCCACCGGCTCCTGCTCCACCTCCCAGCCCCAGCTTTGCAGGTAGGCGATCCGGTCATGATTGGTGGCCAGCACCGTGCGCTCCTCCGCCTTTCCGCCGCGCAGGAAACATACCGCCAGCAGAAGCAGGCCGGCGGCAGCGGCGATTGCGGCGGCGAGGAGAATGGCCCGTTTCTTTGTCATCCGCGCAGTCAGAATAAACATTTTGCATCCCTCCGATGTTTCATATTCAAATTCCCCCGGCGTTATGATAAGATGGTAAAGAAAAATGGACAGGAGGGACGGCTATGGATTTGCAGCGTCTCGACAAGATCATCGCCTCTACCGGAAAATGGTCCCGCCGGGAGATCAGGCAGCTCGTCCGGCAGGGACGGGTGCTGGTGAACGGCGTGCCGGCGGCCTCTCCGGAGGAGAAGTGCGATCCCGCCTGCACGGAGATCTGCGTGGACGGCGAGGACATCGGCTACCGGAGCGTCACGTGGCTGATGATGAACAAACCCGCCGGGGTTCTCTCGGCTACGGAGGACGGGAAAGGGGAGACCGTGCTGGATTTGCTCCCCCCGGAGTACCGGAAGCTGGGGCTGTTCCCCGTGGGGCGGCTGGACAAGGATACGGAGGGCCTGTTGCTTCTGACGGACGACGGAACGCTGGCCCATGCGCTGCTGTCGCCCCGGCATCATGTGGATAAGGTGTACTACGTCCGGGTCCGCGGCCGGCTGACCGAGGAGGACTGCCGGGCCTTCCGCTCCGGCATGGAGCTGGGGGACGGGCTGCGCTGCCTGCCCGCCGAGCTGGAGATTCTCAGCGCCGGTGAGACCAGCGAGGCCCACGTGACCCTGCGCGAAGGGAAGTTCCATCAGGTGAAGCGGATGCTGGCCTGTCTGGAAAAACCGGTGATCTACCTGAGCCGGGTTCGAATGGGCAATTTGCCGTTGGACCCTTCTCTTGCAAAGGGTAGCTACCGTTTGCTCACAGCTGATGAAATGGAAATTCTTCGCAAGGCGGAGCAATGAGATTGCAAATTCCCAAATCTTGACCAAAAAAACTGCATATTTTTTGTTGAAAAAAGAAAAAACATCTTGCAATCTGACGAAAATGCCGATATAATGTAGACATTGACAAATTGCACAAAGAATTTTAGGGAATTCTGGCGAGGAGGACCATCATGTCTGGGAGAATTTTTCAAAATGTAGTCCTGCAGTTGAAAGAGAACACAGACCGCACGGTTGGCGTCATCGACGGCGAGGGTATCGTAATCGCCTGCAGTGAGCTGTCCATGATCGGACAGCGATGGGCGGAGCATATCGCCACCATCAACAATGCGGCCGGCGCCATGATCTGCTCTGACGGCAAGACCTTTAAGGCTCTGAATGGCTGGGGCAATCAGTTTGACTACGCGGCGTTCGCCTTTGGAGACAATGAGATCAGCAAGACGGTCTGTTCGCTGGCCACGGTGGCTCTGAATTCCGCAAAGTCCTATTATGAGGAAAAGCACGACCGGGGTTCCTTCATCAAAGACATCATTTCGGACAACATCATGCTGGGCGACATCTATATGCGCGCCAAGGAGCTGCGGGTCAACGCGGATGTGCCCCGGGGCGTGTTCGTGGTACGCTCTCTGAAAAAGGGCGAGTCCGTTCCCATTGATTCCGTGCAGTCCCTGTTTCCCGACAGACAGAATGATTTCGTCCTTTCCGTGGGCGAGGGCGACGTGGTCCTGATCCGCCAGCTGGCGGACGGCGCCGGCATCAAGGAACTCAACCGCATCGCCGCCTCCATTGAGGAGTCCCTTCGCAGCGGCACGGACAGCACCGTGGTGGTGGGCATCGGCACGGTGGCCACGCACCCGCGGGATCTGGCCAAGGCCTATAAGGAGGCCCAGATCGCCATTGAGGTCGGCAAGGTGTTCGACACCGAGAAATATGTCATCAACTATGAGAATCTGGGCATCGGACGGCTGATTTACCAGCTGCCCACCACCCTGTGCGAGATGTTCCTGCAGGAAGTTTTCAAGAAGAATCCCATCGACGCGCTGGACAAGGAGACCCTGTTCACCATCCACAAGTTCTTTGAGAACAACCTGAACGTGTCCGAGACGGCCCGCAAGCTGTTCGTTCACCGCAATACGCTGGTGTACCGGCTGGAGAAGATCAAGAAGCTCACCGGGCTGGACCTTCGCGAGTTCGACGACGCCATCACCTTTAAGGTGGCCCTGATGGTCAAGAAGTACCTGACCTCTCGCGGCATCGATTCCTGATCAATCAAATGGCAGGTCCCCCTGCGGCAGTGCTCAGGCTGCCGCGGGGGGACCTTCTGCGTGGAGACGCCTGCCGCCGTCGGAGGGGTGAGACGCCGCCCACGGCCGGCGTATTCGCTCCGGGCTGAGGGCATATATCCGCCTGCGGGACTGTTTTTTCCGCGGGCGGATTCTTTCCGCGGCCCCGGCAGGACCTGCGCGGCTGGCGGAAATTAGTTGTGAATAATTGTGAACAGAGGTTGCAAGCGCGGGACGAATCGTCTATAATGATGGAAAAATGCGATTTATGTCGACCTGGGCACAATATGGGGAACACCGCCTCACTGTCCGGGTCTGATTTTGTGTATAGAATTGGAGTGAGTACCGGATGATCCGTTTAAAAGACGTGGAGATGGAGTATGAAAACGGCACAAAGGCCATCAACGGCATCTCTTTGAACATCGACGACGGCGAGTTCGTGTTTCTGGTGGGGCCCTCCGGATCGGGAAAATCCACCATCATCAAGCTGCTGACCGGAGAGGTGATCCCCTCCTCGGGGCGGATCATGGTCAACGGCTTCGCCGTCAGCACCATTACCAGCCGCAAGCTGCCGATGATGCGCCGGACGCTGGGCGTCATTTTTCAGGATTTTCGCCTGATTGAGAAAAAGACGGTCTACGACAATTTGTCCTTCGTCATGCGGGCGGTGGATGCCAGCCCCAAGGAGATTCGCCAGCGCATCCCCTATGTTCTGCAGCTGGTGGGTCTGGAGAAAAAGGCCAAGAGCTACCCCGACGAGCTCTCCGGCGGCGAGCAGCAGCGGGTGGCCATCGCGCGGGCGCTGGTGAACAATCCCACCACCATCATCGCGGACGAGCCCACCGGCAACCTGGACCCGGACCGGTCCCTTGAGATCATGAGACTTCTGGTGAAGATCAACGCGCTGGGAACCACGGTGGTGGTGGTCACCCACGAGAAAAATCTGGTGGACCGCATCGGAAAGCGCGTGGTGTCCATCGATCAGGGAAAGATTATCAGCGATCAGATCGGCGGCTATGTGGGAGGGAGCATCCATGCGTAAACACAATTTCGGATATTTCTTCCATGAGGGCCTGAGCAACATGTTCAGCCACGGGTTCATGTCCTTTGCCGCCATTGGCATTACGGTGGCGTGCCTGCTGATTATGGGCACCTTTACGCTGGTGGCGGTGAACGCCGACGCGCTGCTGAAAAGTCTGGAGAGCGAAAACGAGATTCTGGCCTATGTGGACGACAGCTATTCCGAGGCCGACGCCAAGGCGATGCAGACCCAGCTGGAGGCCATATCCAATGTGACCTCCGCCACATACATCAGCAAGGCGGACGCCATGAAGTCCTTTCAGGAGCAGTACCCCGACGAGACGATGTTTGAGAATCTGGACCCAACCATTTTCCGGGACCGCTATGCCATCCACATCTCCGATCTGGGCAAGACACAGGAGACCGTAGCGAAAATTTCCGCGGTGCCGGGCATCGTCAAGGTCAACGCCTACGAGGAAATTTCCAACGGCTTCATCACCGTGCGGAACGTGGCCACCGTGGTTTGCGTGGCGCTGATCCTGGTGCTGTTTGTCGTGTCGGTGTTCATCATCTCCAACACCATCAAGCTCACCACCTTTGACCGCAGGGAGGAGATCGCGATCATGCGCATGGTGGGAGCCACCAACGGATTCATTCGATGGCCCTTTGTGTATGAAGGCTTTATGCTGGGCCTGCTGGGCGCCGTGATCGCGTTCTTCCTCCAGTGGGCGCTGTATTCCGCGGTGTCGCGGGGCGTGGCGACCAACGACACGCTGCAGCTGATCCGCATTGTGGATTTCAGGACGCTCTGGGGTTCCGTGGCGGCGACCTTCGCCGCTGCCGGCATCGTCATCGGCGTGGGCGGAAGCCTGTCGGCGATCCGCAGATTCCTGCAAGTATAAAAAGGAGGACAACCATGGGAAAGGTGCTGACCCACAGGACGCTGCGCCGCGTTTTGCGCTCTGCGCTGGCTTTCGTGTTCGTGCTGGCGCTGCTGGCTCCGAATTTCCAGCCCACGGCGCAGGCGGTCACGCAGTCGGACATCAACAAGCTGCAGACCAGTGCCAGCAATCTGGCCTCAAAAAAGAAGGAGCTGCAAAGCAAGCTGAGCGCGCTGGCGGACGACAAATCCGCCGCGCTGGAAAAGAAGAAGCTGCTGGATCAGCAGGTCTCCACCATCCAGTCGCAGATTGCAAACGTGGAGTCCCAGATTTCCGATTATTCGTCCCTGATTACCCAGACGCAGGGAGAACTGGTGGACGCGCAGACGAAGGAGGCGGCTCAGCAGGAGCTGTTCAACCAGCGCGTCCGGGCCATGGAGGAGCGGGGCACCATCAGCTACTGGTCCATTCTGTTCAAGGCCAGCAGCTTTACCGATCTGCTGTCCCGTCTGGATTTCATCAATGAGATCATGGACTCGGACCAGAGTGTCATCAACCAGCTGCAGGCTCTGCAAAGGGAGATCCAGTCCAAGAAGGAGAGTCTGGAACAGGACAAGGCCCAGTCCGAGTCCGCCAAGGCGGACCTGGTCTCCAAGCAGACGGAGCTGGACACGCAGAGGAAGGCCGCAAACCAGCTGGTCAACCAGATTGAGCAGAACGAGGACGACTATCAGGATACGCTGGACGACATTGCCGCCGAGGAAGAATCCATTCAGGCCGCCATCGTGAAGAAGTCGAAGGAGCTGGCGGCGCAGCAGGCGGCTGCCGGACAGAGCGTCGTGTCGGAGTCCGGCTACATCTGGCCCGTTTCCAGCCACCGGATCAGCTCCGGCTTCGGCTATCGTTCCGCCAGTGCCACCAACGGCATCGGGTCCACTTATCACAAGGGAATCGACATCGCCGGCGTGGGCTACTCATCCACCGTACACGCCTCCAAGTCCGGCACCGTTATCGTTTCGCAGTACTCCAGCTCCTACGGAAACTATGTGGTCATCTCTCACGGCAGCGGCAGCACCACGCTGTACGCCCACATGAGCAGCCGCTCCGTCAGCGAGGGGCAGGTCGTCCACCAGGGCGACGCCATCGGCGTTACCGGCTCCACCGGCCATTCCACGGGGCCCCACCTGCATTTTGAGATCACCATCAACGGCTCCCGCGTGAATCCTGCCAATTATTTGCCCTGATGGCGCACTTTTTTCAAAAGCCTTACATAACCGCACCTCCCGCTCCATACCATGGTGCGGGAGGTGCTTGCCATGTTTGGACTTGTGGAGTGGGCGGATCGCCTGCCGCATCGCCCGGCGGTGACGGGACGGACGGTGCTGGGCCTGCATTTTTGCTGCGTGGCGCTGCTCCGCACAGACCGGAAAGGCGGCTTTTTTCAGCGCCGCCGGGCGCGTGAGGCCGCCCGCCGCCTGCGCCGGCAGGGCGTTTGCCGCGCGGTATTCCCGCCGGACTTTCCCTTTCTGGCCGAGTTTGCGGCCTGCGGCGTCCAGCCCGCCGAACCGCTGCCGCTGCTGCGGGCGCTGACGGAGAAGCTGGTCCGCCGGGAACTGGATCGGATGGGGCGCAGCCCGTCGGAGGCCACCGTCGCCGTAGCGGGGGACCGGATGACCCCGGAGCTGGAGCGGGCGGTGACGGAGCTGTGCATCCGCAACCGCTACGTGCTGCTGTGCGCGCCGGATCGGGAAGGGCGTCTGGCCGGACGCCTTCGCCGGGAGTACGGCGTCTCCCTGCTGGCGGCGGATACGCCCGCCCGGCTGGCGAAGGCGGATGTGACGGTTCTGTTCTCGCCGCCGGAGGGGCCCGAGGGAGAACACGTCCTCCGGCTCTGGCCCGGAGCGGAGCCGCCGCCGGTGGAGCTGCGGCTGAAGGGGGAGAATCTGCCGGAGTCGTGGGACCGGCTTCAGCTGCTGGGCGCCCTGTATGATGCCGGAATTCTGCGTTCGGAGCGGCTGGAGTTGGGAGAACTGACCTTTCCGGCGAGGCAGGCCGGGGTTAACGGCGCTTGACATTCCTAAAACGAAACTCTATAATACTATTTCATGGTATAAAATAGAATAAGTATGTGCCGCTAAAACTGAAAGGTTTTCACATACAGCAGGCAGAAAGGAACAACCGGAATGGAAAGAGAATACAAAATGAGCCAGGCTCGCTATGACGAGCTGAACGAGGAACTGAACTATCTCAAGACCACCCGCAGCGATGAAGTGGCCGAACAGATCAAGATCGCCCGGGGCTTCGGCGACCTGTCCGAGAACAGCGAGTATGACGAGGCCAAGAACGAGCAGGGCAAGCTGTATTCCCGCATCGCGGAGCTGGAGGAGATCCTGCAGCACGTGGTGATCGTGGACGAGGCCAATGCCCCCACCAACGTGGTGACCATCGGCTGCCGCGTGGTGGTGGCCGACGACAAGGGCAAGGAGCTGCCCACCTATAAGATCGTCGGCTCTCAGGAGGCCGATCCCATGAATTACGTTATTTCCGAGGAGTCCCCCTTTGGCAAGGCCCTGCTGGGCGCCAAGGAAGGCCAGCAGGTCACGGTGGAGGCCCCGCGCGGCAATATCACCTATACAGTTATGAAGATCGAGCGGTAAGGGGAGCAGGGGAATGTCTGAACAGAAGAACAACGCGCAGCAGAGCGCGGATGTGGGCGACATCCTGAAGATCCGCCGCGACAAGCTGGCCGCGCTGCAGCAGGAGGGGCGGGACCCCTTCGAGCAGACGCGGTTCGATTGGGATGCCACCTCCGCGCAGATCAAGGCGCATTTCGACGAGATGGAGGGCAAGCCCGTCAAGGTGGCGGGCCGCCTGATGAGTAAGCGCGGCATGGGCAAGGTCAGCTTCTGCGATCTGCAGGACCGGGACGGCCGCATCCAGCTCTATGCCCGCCGGGACGAGATGGACGAGGAGGTCTACGACCGCTTCAAGAAGTACGACATCGGCGACATCGTCGGCGTCGAGGGCGAGGTGTTCCGCACCCAGAGGGGCGAGATGAGCGTCCGGGCGAAGAACATCGTCCTGCTCTCCAAGTCCCTGCTGCCCCTGCCGGAGAAGTTCCACGGCCTTCAGGACCGGGAGCTGCGCTATCGTCAGCGGTATGTGGACCTGATCGTAAACCCCGAGGTCAAGCGCACGTTTGAAATCCGCTCCAGATTCATCAAGCATATGCGGAACTATCTGGACGAGCGCGGCTATATCGAGGTGGAGACCCCGGTGCTGAACACCATCTCCGGCGGCGCCTCCGCCCGCCCGTTTGTGACGCATCACAACACGCTGGACATTGATATGTATATGCGCATCGCCACCGAGCTGCCGCTGAAGCGGCTGATCGTGGGCGGCATGGATCGCGTGTATGAGATCGGCCGCATCTTCCGCAACGAGGGCATGGACCCCAAGCACAACCCGGAGTTCACCACGGTGGAACTGTATCAGGCCTACACCGATTTCCACGGCATGATGGATATTGCCGAGGGCATCCTCTCCACCGCGGCCAGGGAGCTGCTGGGCACCTACGAGGTGGAGTGGCTGGGCGAGAAGATCGACCTGACTCCCGGCTGGCGGCGCATGACGATGATTGAGGCGGTCCGCGAGTTCGTGGGCATCGATTTCGACGCCATTTCCGACGACGCGGCGGCAGTGGCCGCTGCCAAAGAGAAGGGCGTGGAGTTGGCAGAGACCGCTGAAAAGACGTGGGGCAACGCCCTGTACGCCTGCTTCGACCAGAAGGTGGAGGAAAAGCTGGTTCAGCCCACCTTTATCACCATGTACCCGGTGGAGGTCTCTCCGCTGACCAAGCGCTCTCCGCAGGACAAGCGCCTGACGGAGCGGTTCGAGCTGTTCATCAACCACTCGGAGATGGGCAACGCCTACTCCGAGCTGAACGATCCCATCGACCAGCGGGAGCGGTTCGTCAAGCAGATGGAGGCCCGCGACCGCGGCGATGACGAGGCCGAGATGCTGGACGAGGACTTCCTCAATGCGCTGGAATACGGTATGCCGCCCACCGGCGGCATGGGCATCGGCATCGACCGCTGCGTGATGCTGCTGACCAATTCCGACACGATCCGGGAAGTCATTCTCTTCCCGACTATGCGCCCGATTTCCGGCGAGGAATAAATGCTCCGCGGCGTCAGCCGCGGAAAAGGAGAGGAGCTGACCGCCGTGGAACGCATCACCAGCCGACGCAATCCCCTGTGCGAGCGCATCCGGCGGATGTCCGGCTCCGCCTCCGCCCGCCGCGAGCGGGGGGAGTTTTTGTGCGACAGTCCCAAGCTGCTTGAGGAGATCCTTCTCTGGCGGCCGGAGCTGCTGCGCGTGGTGCTCTGCACAGAGGGAACCGTCCTGCCGGCTCTGCCGGCAGGCGTTGTTTCCGCTTCGGTGCCGCCGGACGTAATGGAGACGCTCTCGCCGGTGAAAACACCGCAGGGCGTTCTCTCCGTCTGCGCTCTGCCGGAGCAGGCCCTGCCGGAGCTGCTGCCGGGCCGGCGCTATGTGGTGCTGGACGGCGTGCAGGACCCCGGAAACGTGGGAACCATTCTCCGCACCGCGGACGCGCTGGGTGCCGACGGCCTCTTTCTGGTGAACGACTGCGCCGACCTGTACAGCCCCAAGACCGTCCGGGCCTCCATGGGCGCGGTGCTCCGCTGTCCCGCGTGGGCCTGCGGGCCGCAGGAGCTTCGGGCGCTGCTGACCCGCAGCGGGCTGCCTCTTTACGGTGCCGCGCTGCGCAGCGATACCGCGGACGTGCGGGAGCTGGATTACACGCGGGCCGCCGTGGCCATCGGCAGCGAGGGCAGGGGACTGTCGGAGGGCCTGCTGGCCCTGTGCGACAGGACGGTGCGCATCCCCATGGCGGCGCACTGCGAATCTTTGAACGCGGCAGCCGCGGCTTCGGTGCTGCTGTGGGAGATGGCGCGGGGGGACCCGCGCTGAAACAGGGGAGGAAGGCGGATGTCCTCATTAAAGTACTGGGTCTGGCTCTCTGAGCTGAAGGGCCTGACGGGACAGGTGCGGCTTGCGCTGCTGGACCGTTTCGGCTCTCCTGAGGACCTCTACTGCGCCGACCCGGACGAGTTCCCCCTGATCGAGGGGATGACGCGGGAACAGGCGGCTGCGCTGAAAAACCGCGACCTGTCCGCCGCGGATCGGATTCTGGCGGACTGCCAGCGGCTGCAGATCCGCCTGCTGACCATGCAGGATGCGGACTATCCGGACCGCCTCCGCAACATCTATGACCCGCCCTGCCTGCTGTACTGCAAGGGAAACCTTCCCGCCGTGGACGAGGAAGTGGCCGTGGCGGTGGTGGGTACCCGCGGCGCGACGCCATACGGAATCCGGCAGGCGGAGCGCATGGGCTATGAGCTGGCCGCCGGCGGCGCGCTGGTGGTGACGGGTCTGGCCAAGGGCATCGACTCCGAGGCCGCACGGGGAGCCCTGCGGGCCGGCGGCCGCGTGATCGGCGTGCTGGGCAACGGCCTGGACGTGATCTACCCGCCGGAAAACCGGTATCTCTACGAGGACGTGGCTGCCTCCGGGGCGCTGCTCAGCGAGTATGCGCCGGGGACGCAGCCTGTCGGCAAACATTTTCCCATTCGCAACCGCATTCTCTCCGGCCTGTCGCTGGCGGCGATGGTCGTCGAGGCGCCGGAGCAAAGCGGCGCATTGATTACGGCCGCCGCCGCACTGGAGCAGGGCCGCGATCTGTACGCTGTGCCGGGCGCGGTGGACGCGGAGATGAGCCGGGGCTGCAACCGCCTGATTCGGGAGGGTGCGGTCCTGATTACCTGCGGGCAGGAGCTGCTGCAGGATTACGAGGGGCGTTTCCCCGGAAAGCTGCGGATGAGCGGCGAGTACCGCCGGCCGCCGCAGGGGGCCTCTCCCGCACAGGAGGCCGAGGAGCCTAAAAAAGTGCCGCCGACGCTGCGGCTCTCCTCAAAGGAGGGCGCGGCGCTGACAGACGATCAGATTCGGATTCTCAGGATTCTGACCGACGAGCCCATGCTTGCGGACGACATCGCCGAGGCCGCGGGGATCCCTGCGCGGCGGGTGAATTCGGCTCTGACCATGCTTGAGATCGACCATTACGCGCTGCAGCTTCCGGGCAAGCGATACGCCCGAAACGCAGTGCTTTCGGAATAAAATGAAGAGCGCCGCGTCAGGCGTTTGGAGGTAACTATGGCAAAACACAGCTTGGTGATCGTGGAATCTCCCGCGAAAGCCAAAACCATTGGAAAATATCTGGGGAAGGACTATACCGTAAAGGCCTGCATGGGTCATCTGCGGGACCTGCCCAAAAGTGTTCTGGGAGTGGATGTGGACCACGATTTCGAGCCGGTCTACAAGCCCATCAAGGGAAAAGAGGAGATCATCGCCGACCTGAAGAAGTCGGCCAAGGCGGCGGATACCGTCTACCTCGCCACCGACCCGGACCGCGAGGGCGAGGCGATTTCCTGGCATTTGAAGCATTTGCTGGACCTGCCGGACGACAAGACCAGACGCGTCACCTTCAACGAGATCACGAAAAACGTCGTGCAGGAGAGTATTCAGCGGCCCAGGGACATCGACCAGAATCTGGTGGATGCCCAGCAGGCCCGCCGGATTCTGGACCGCATCGTGGGCTATGAGCTGTCCCCGCTTCTGTGGAAGAAGATCCGCAGGGGCCTGTCGGCGGGCCGCGTTCAGTCCGTGGCCACCCGCATGGTGGATGACCGGGATCGGGAGATCGAGCAGTTTCAGCCTGAGGAATACTGGACGCTGGACGCCAATCTGCTGGGCAGCGACGTGAAAAAGACCGCCTTTGCCGCGCGTTACCATGGAAAAAACGGCCATAAAACGGAGCTGAAGTCCGCCGCCGAGGTGGACGCTGTGGTACGGGAGACGGAAAACGAGGCGTTTGTGGTCAGGTCTGTCAAGCGGAGCGACAAGCAGCGCTCTCCCTCGCCTCCCTTCACCACCTCCACCATGCAGCAGGAGGCGTCCCGCAAGCTCTCCATGACGCCCCGGCGCACCATGGCCATTGCCCAGCAGCTCTATGAGGGCGTGGACATTGAGGGCGAAGGCACCGTGGGCCTCATCACCTATATGAGAACCGACTCCCTCCGCATCAGCGAGGAGGCCGTGGCCGCTGCAAAGCAGTTCATTATGGGCCGCTACGGGAAGGACTACTATCCTGCACAGGTTCACCGCTATAAGGCCAAGGCCGGGGCGCAGGACGCCCATGAGGCCATCCGTCCCAGCAACGTGGAGCTGACGCCCGAGCAGGTCCGCAAGGATCTGACGGGGGAGCAGTACCGCCTGTACCGGCTGGTGTGGAGCCGGTTCGTGGCCTGCCAGATGGCCAACGCCGTGTATGACAGCGTGGCCGTGGAGATCGAGGCCGGGGAGCACAGCTTCCGCGCCAGCTCCTCCAGCCTGAAATTTGCCGGCTACACCGCCGTCTACGAAGAGGGCCGGGACGAGGAGAAAGAGGAAAAGGAGCCCACGCTGCCCCCCATGCGGGAGGGCGAGACGCTGACGCTCCGGGATTTCTCGCGGGATCAGCACTTCACCCAGCCTCCCGCCCACTATACGGACGCCACCCTCATCCGCGCCATGGAGGAGCAGGGCATCGGCCGCCCCTCCACTTACGCGCCCACGGTGTCTACCATTCTGGATCGGGAATACGTGATGAAGGAGGGAAAGTATCTCCGCATCACCAATCTGGGCCGCGTGGTCACCGAACTGATGGAGAGCCACTTCACAGACATCGCGGATCTGAAATTTACCGCCAATATGGAGAAGCGTCTGGACTCCGTGGAGGAGGGAACTACGCCGTGGAAGGGCGTCCTGCGGGACTTCTACGGTGACTTCGCCCAGAATCTTCAGAAGGCCGAGCAGGATCTGGAGGGCACCCGCATCAAGGTGCCCGACGAGGTCAGCGAGGAGATCTGCCCGGAGTGCGGGCGCAATCTGGTTGTGAAATCCGGCCGGTTCGGCCGCTTTTTGGCCTGCCCCGGCTATCCCGAGTGCAGCTTTACCATGCCGCTGGTGGTGGAGATGCCCGGCCGCTGCCCCAAGTGCGGCGGACGGCTGATGAAGCGCACCGGCGTCAGCAAGAAAACGAACAAGCAGTACACCTACTATTGCTGCGAGCACCGGAACAGCCGCGACGAAGCCACCAAATGCGACTTCGTGACGTGGGACGTGCCGGTGAAGGACGATTGCCCGGTCTGCGGCCATACCCTGTTCAAGAAGTCGGGCCGGGGCTTCAAGCGTCCCTTCTGCATCAATCCGGAGTGCGCCAACTTTTTGCCGGAGGACCAGCGGGGCTATCCCGTGCGGAAGGCCGCGGGAGACGGCGCGGCAGCGGAGGAGCCCGCGGAGGAGGCGGAGAAGCCGGCCGCCAAGAAATCGGCAGCGAAGAAGCCGGCCGCCAAGAAATCGGCAGCGAAGAAGCCGGCCGCCAGGAAACCTGCTGCCAGCAAGACGGCAGCGAAGAAGCCGGCCGCGAAAAAGGCCGCCGCCAAGAAGCCGGCCGCGGCAAAGTCCGCCGCCAAGAAGCCGGCAGCGGCAAAGGCCGTCAGGAGTACCGCCGCCAAAAGCGCGGCGGGCAAAAAGCCTGCGGTAAAGAAAACTGCGAAAAAGGCCGCTGAATAAGCGGTCCTTTTCCGGATGAGGAAACGTATGAATGTAACGGTAATCGGCGCCGGTCTGGCGGGCAGCGAGGCTGCGTGGCAGCTGGCGCAGCGCGGCATTGACGTGACGCTGTGCGAAATGAAGCCTCAGAAACGGACGCCCGCCCATGTGACCGACGATTTTGCGGAGCTGTGCTGTTCCAACTCCCTGCGCTCCGACCAGCTGGAGAACGCGGTGGGGCTGCTCAAGGAGGAGATGCGCCGTCTGGGCTCCCTGATCCTCTCCTGCGCGGACGCCACCCGTGTCGGGGCCGGCGGCGCACTGGCCGTGGATCGCAGCGGCTTCGCCCGTCTGGTGACGGAGCGCGTCCGCTCCCACCCCCGCATCACCGTGCGGGAGGGGGAGGTGACGGAGCTGCCCGGAGAGGGAACCGTCGTGGTGGCCTCGGGTCCTCTGACCTCTGACGGCTTGGCGGAGAAGCTGCAGGCCCTTCTGGGGGCGGACACCGCGCTTCACTTTTTTGACGCGGCGGCTCCGCTGGTCAGCGCGGACAGCGTGGACATGGAGTATGCATGGATGGGCTCCCGCTACGACCGCGGGACCGCGGATTATGTAAACTGCCCCATGAACAAGGACGAGTACGACGCTTTCTGGCAGGCCCTGACCACGGCGGAACAGGCCGAGGTTCACGGCTTTGAGGACAGCATGGTGTTTGAGGGCTGCATGCCCGTGGAGGTCATGGCCCGGCGGGGACACGACACCCTGCTCTACGGCCCGCTGAAGGCCCGCGGACTGGACGATCCGCGCACGGGCCGCTGGCCCTTCGCGGTGGTGCAGCTTCGCCGGGACAACTCCGACGGCAGCGTCTATAATCTGGTGGGGTTCCAGACCCACCTGCGTTTTCCCGAGCAGCGTCGGGTATTCTCCATGATCCCTGCGCTCCACGACGCGGAATTTCTGCGCTACGGCGTGATGCACCGCAATACCTTTCTGGATTCTCCCCGGCTGCTGAACCGCTACTATCAGCTGAAAAGCGATCCCCGCATCTCCTTTGCCGGACAGATGACCGGCGTGGAGGGCTATGTGGAGTCGGCGGCCTCCGGCTTTCTGGTGGGCGTGGAGACGGCCCGGCGGCTGCGCGGTCAGGCACCGGTGGATTTTCCGCAGGAGACCGCGCTGGGGGCGCTGGGCCTGTATGTCAGCAACCCGTCCATCACGGTTTTTCAGCCCATGAACATCAATTTCGGCATCATTCCGCCCCTGGATCATCGGGTCAAGGGCAAGAGAAACAAAAACGCGGAGCTCTCCGCGCGGTCACTGGAAATCATTGATCGTCTGAAAGAGGAGGTCCTTGCATGAAGATCATCGTGGACGCCATGGGCGGAGACAATGCGCCGCAGGCCGTCGTTCAGGGCGCACTGGATGCCCGGCGGGAGCTGGGCGTGGAAATTTTGCTGGTGGGCCGCACGGCGGACATTCTGAAAGCTGTGGAGGCCTGCGGCCAGAAGGAGCTGCCCGCCGGGGTGGAGATCCGCAACGCCAGCGAGGTCATTGAGATGGACGACGAGCCGGCCTTTGCCTTCCGGGAGAAGAAGGATTCCTCCATGACGGTGGGCCTGAATCTGCTGAAGGACGGGGCGGGAGACGCTTTTGTCTCCGCCGGCAGCACCGGCGCTCTGCTGTCCGCGGCCACACTGGTGGTCAAACGCATCCGGGGCATCCGGCGGGCCGCCATGGCGCCGCAGGTGCCGTGCTACGGCGGAAACATGATCCTGTGCGACTGCGGCGCCAACGCCGAGTGCACGGCGGAGTATCTGGTTCAGTTTGCCTATCTGGGCAGCTACTATTCCCAGCGGGTCATGCACGTGGCTCAGCCGCGGGTGGGCCTGCTGAACATCGGAGCCGAGGCGGAGAAGGGCGATGCCCTGCGCCACGAGGTCTACGCCGCTCTGAAGCAGGCGGATCAGGAGGGCCGGCTCCATTTTATCGGCAACATCGAGGCCAACGACGCCATGCTGGGCAATGCCGACGTGGTGGTGGCGGACGGCTTCTCCGGCAACGTGATGCTCAAAACGGCGGAGGGCTCCGGCAAGTTTTTGAACAAGGCGCTCAAGGAGCTGTTTTACTCCAGCGGAAAGACGAAGCTGGCGGCGCTGATGGTCAAAAAGGAGTTTCAGAACTTCAAAAAGATTCTGGACCCCAGCGAGGTGGGCGGCACCCCGTTTCTGGGCATTGCCAGGCCGGTCATCAAAGCCCACGGATCCTCCAATGCGCGGGCCATTTACAATGCCGTGCGTCAGGCCCGCGATTTCGCGGCCAGCGGCTTTATTGACGACGTGGAGAAGAACATTGACAGCATGAAGCTGCCGACTTCCCCGGAAAAAGCATAAATACCTATTGACAGAAGCGCGGCAGTTGCCGTATGATTACCCCAGCAAAAGATACCAACCTTTCCATGAGGAGTGAACAAAGTAAATGTCTATCGAGGATATTTTTAAGACCATGCAGGATATGGTGGCCGAGGAGTTCGCCATGGACCCCGAGGAGATTACCATGGATACCTCCTTTGAGGATGACCTGAGCGCCGATTCCGTCGATCTGGTGGAGCTGGTGATGGCCATGGAGGAAGAGTTCGACATGGGCGAGGTTCAGGAAGATGAGCTGAGCAGCCTCAAGACCGTGGGCGACGCGGTGCGTTTTGTGGCCGCCAAGCAAAAATAAACAAAGACGCGCAGCAGCGCAGGACAGCCCCGCCCAAAGCGGGGCTTCCTTATGAGGAAGGACGGACGATGGAAGGACTGGAGAAAAAACTGAACTATGAATTCCGGAACCCCGCATTTCTCAGCGAGGCGCTGAACCACAGCTCTTACGCCAACGAACACCGCGGTTCCCATCTGAACAGCAATGAGAGACTGGAGTTTCTGGGAGATTCTGTGCTGGGCTTTGTCACGGCGGAATTTCTGTTCCGCCAGCATCCCGATCTGCCGGAGGGCGACCTGACCCGCATCCGGGCCGCGCTGGTGTGCGAGCAGAGTCTCCATGAGGTCGCGCAAAAACTGGAGCTGGGCCGCTACCTGAAGCTGGGCCGGGGGGAGGAGGCCGGAGGCGGACGCCAGCGTCCCTCCATTCTGGCCGACGCCACCGAGGCCGTGTTTGCCGCCGTGTATCTGGACGGCGGGATCGAGGCCGCCTCGCGGCTGATCCATCGGTGTCTGCTGGACGCCGAGCGGGAGGAGGCCGTGGAGGAGCGCCGCCGCGACTACAAGACGGAGCTCCAGGAGCTGGTGCAGCGGCAGGCTGACCAGGTACTGACCTACCGCATGGCCGGGGAGCAGGGGCCGGATCACGACAAGACGTTTACGGCGGAGGTTCTGCTGAACGATCGGCTGGTGGGCGTCGGAGAGGGCCACAGCAAAAAAGAGGCGGAGCAGTCCGCCGCGGCTTCGGCACTGGAGAATCTGGATCACAACTGAATCACAGGGCGGGGACCGCGGGCTGCGGCCTCCGCTTTTTTGTCCCCGCCGGACCCTCCGCCGAAATACTACTGGAATTTACCCCCCGTTCGTGCTATACTATTACCATAATGTCCTGTGGACGCGGGGAAATGCACCATCGTGCCATTTCTTCGGTATTTTTTAGGCGTCCGGGGCCATTTTATCTGAAAATTAGGAGTGCAAAATTGTGACACTGTTATCATCCGTACTGCTGGGACTGATTCAGGGCGTCGCCGAGTTCCTGCCCATTTCCAGTTCCGGGCACCTGTCCATCGCCCAGAATCTGCTGGGGATTCAGGCGGCGGGGGAGGACAATCTGTTCTTCACCGTCCTTCTCCATCTCGGCACGCTGGCCGCCGTTTTCGTTGCCTATTGGGGCGACGTGGTGGACATGGTCCGGGAATTTTTCGCGGCCATCAGCGACCTGATCCATCACCGCACCACCATACATACGCCCCCGGCCCGCCGGCTGCTGCTGATGGTCATTGTGGGCACCCTGCCCCTGTTTCTGGTTCTGCCATTTCAGGATCTGCTGGAAAAGCTGACGACCAATATGGCCTTTATCGGCTGCGCCTTGATCTTCACCGGCGTGCTGCTGTTCTTCAGCGACCGGGTTCACCGGGGCCACAAGACGGAAAAGACCGCCACCATGCGGGATACGCTGCTGGTGGGCGCGGCACAGGCCATCGCCACCTGCCCCGGCATTTCCCGGTCCGGCATGACGATCTGCGCCGGCACCTTCCTTGGCTTTGACCGGAGATACGCCGTGCGTTTTTCCTTCCTTCTGTCCATCCCGGCGGTGCTGGGCGCTAACCTGCTAGACGCGGTCAAGGTCGCCGGAGGCCAGACGGAGATGCCGCCCCTGTCCGTCTGTCTGGCGGGCGTTCTCACCGCCGCAGTATCCGGCTATCTGTGCATCCGCCTCATCCGCATGATCGCGGACAAGGGCCGGTTCGGCTGGTTCGCGTATTACTGCTGGGCGGCAGGCGCCGCAACCCTGATTCTCAACGCCCTTCGATGAGATTGGCGTGTTCTATTTTCCGTGAAGGAGGCACGAGCCGTGGCATCGACTGCAACAAGTAAAACCACCTCAAAAAAGAAGACCGGGAACGGGGGACGCAGGAGTGCTCCGCCCCAGAAGAAGCCTGTCCGCCGGGAGGTCTGGGGCATCGTGCTGCTGGTGCTGACATTGTGCGTGTTTGTCAGCTATTTTGGCATCAAGGCCATTTTCATCGACTGGCTGGCCATGTTCCTCAAGGGCATGATCGGCTACGGTTACTGGCTGGTGGGCCCGGCCTTTTTCCTTGCGTCCCTGATCCTTCTCTTCCACCACGGCCGTCCGGTGCAGATGCGGGTCACCTGCACGCTGCTGCTGCCGATTCTGTTTGGCTCTCTGTGCCACATGGTGCTGGCCCCGTCGGATTACACCTCGTCGCTGAAGGTGGTGCAGGTCCTCTGGAAATCGGGCCTGACGCTGGAATCCGGCGGCGTCGTCTCCGGCACGCTGGCCATCGGCTCCATCGACGTATTCTCCAAGGTTGCTTCCATCATCATCTTCACCGCCCTCTTTGTGGTGCTGCTGATGCTGTCTCTGCGGATGACCGCCGGCGCGCTGATCGAAAAGCGCCGGAACCGGCCCGCCTATGAGGAGGAACCGGAGCCGGTGAAGCCGGTGAAAAAAGAGCCTGCCATCCGTATGATCCCCATTGAGGAGCCGCAGCGCCCGTCGGATGCCAGCCGGCCCAAGCCGGTGATCGATATTCCGCTGGACGGCGAAGCGCCCCGCATCCCTGAGCAGACCGGCAAAAAGCAAGGCCTGCTGAAGGGCTTTTTCCGCACGAAATCCGACCAGCAGGCCACTCCGGATCAGCTGCTGGAGCATTCCGCTCCCACCGCCGCGGGAACTGAGAAGCCCGCTGCCCGCGCCGCCGCAGTGCAGGCCGCTGCGCCGTCTGCCCCGGAACCGCTGACGGTTCCTTCCGCTCCTGCCGCCCAGCCCGCGGCGCAGACATCTCAGCCTGCGTCCGTGCCTGTGCCGGAGCCGCAGCCTGCCGGAGAGGGCAAGAAGGCCCGCGCCGCGGCTGTCGCCGCGGCCACTGCCGCCGTGACGGCGGAGATCGCGCAGACCGCTCCCGGCGCGGAGGATCGCTACCAGTTCCCCCCTGTGACCCTGCTGGATGAAAACCACGGCGGCAACTATACGGAGGCCGGCGCGGAGCTGCGCAACAATTCCCGCCGCCTGTCCGAGACGCTGGCCAGCTTCGGCGTGGACGCCAAGCCCGGCGAGGTGATCCACGGACCCGCTGTCACCCGGTATGAGTTTGTGCTGGACCAGGGCGTCAAGCTCTCCAAAATCACCAATCTGGCGGATGACATCGCGCTGGCGCTGGGCGCCTCCGGCGTCCGTATCGCGCCCATCCCCGACAAGATCTCCGTGGTGGGCATCGAGGTGCCCAACAAAAACGTGACGCCCGTGCTGATCCGGGATGTGATCGAGTCCAGCGAATTTGCGGAGAGCAAATCGCACGTGGCATTTGCGCTGGGCAAGGACATCGGCGGCGCAAGCATCATCGGCAACATTGCCAAGCTGCCCCATGTGCTGATCGCGGGCACCACGGGCTCCGGTAAATCCGTGTGCACCAACTCGCTGATCGTCAGTCTGCTGTACAAGTCCTCGCCGGAGGATGTACGCTTCATCATGGTGGACCCGAAGATGGTGGAGCTGGCGCCTTACAACGGCATACCCCATCTGCTGATTCCCGTGGTCACCGATCCCAAGAAGGCCGCCGGCGCCCTGCAGTGGGCCGTGTTCGAGATGATGAAGCGGTATAAGCTTTTCTCGGAGCACAACGTGAAGAACCTGTCCGGCTACAATGCGCTGGCCAAGACGGACGAGGAACTGGAGCATCTGCCCTCTGTGGTGGTGGTCATCGACGAGCTGGCCGACCTGATGCTGGCGGCGGCAAAAGAGGTGGAGGAATCCATCTGCCGCGTGGCGCAGATGGGCCGTGCCGCCGGCGTGCATCTGGTCATCGCGACCCAGCGTCCCTCGGCAGACGTCATCACCGGCCTGATGAAGGCCAACATCCCCTCCCGTATCGCCTTTGCGGTGGCCTCCTCGCTGGAGTCCCGCATCATTCTGGATACGCAGGGCGCTGAGAAGCTGGTGGGCAAGGGCGATATGCTCTATGCGCCGCTGGGCGTGGGCAAGCCTGTCCGTGTGCAGGGCTGCTTCATCTCTCCCGAGGAAATTGAGCGGGTGGTGGAGTACGTCAAGAAGTCCGCGGGCGAGGCCCACTATTCCGACGAGGTCATGCAGAAGATCGAGGAATCGGTTCAGGAGAAAGAGCGCGGCGCCAAGGGTGCCGCCGAACCCTCGGCCGATACCGGCGACGACGAGTGCGACGAGCTGCTGCCCGCCGCGGTGGATGTGATCCTGGAGACCGGGCAGGCGTCCGTCTCCATGCTCCAGCGGCGTCTGAAGCTGGGCTATTCCCGTGCCGCCCGTCTGGTGGATCAGATGGAAGAGCGGGGCATCGTTGGCCCGTTTGAGGGCTCCAAGCCCCGCCAGCTGCTGATTACCAAGGAACAGTGGCAGGAGATGCAGATGGCCGGCGGCACCGCGGCCGTGCTTTCCGGCAGCGACGGCGAGCCGTCCGTCCCGACAGACGAAGCCTGAATATGGAAACGGCGGAGGAGAGCATTTTCCTCCGCCGTTTTTGTAAAAATCCGTGGCTTGACAAATCCGTAAAAGCACGTATAATGAGAAAGGTATAAAAGCAATGACGGAGTCAGCCGCGCGAAACAGGCTTTTCAGCGAGAGGGAGATTGGTGCAAGCCCTCAGCTCATGCCGCCCGGCAGCCGCTCCCGAGCAGTCCGTGACGAGCGGAACGGGCCATTTCCGTTATCAATGGTGAGATGTCTTTCTTTTGGAGGGACAGATCAGGGTGGTACCGTGGAAGGTTCTTTCGCCCCTGACGTTGGTCAGGGGCGTTTTTTTATGGCCGGAAGGGAAGACCCGAAACGCCATGAGCGGTGCCCCGCAGCGTGCCTTTTCCGTGCCCCCGGCGGTTCTTCGGCCGAAGCCGCCGCGGCGCGCTATTTGGAAGCAAGATGAAAATATACAAGCCCGAGGAGGCAATGTCATGAAATTTTCCGAGAAAATTGAAGAGTGCAATCTCTCGCCGATCCGCAAGTTTCATCCCTTTGCGGTGGAGGCGGAGTCCCGCGGCATCAAGATCTATCACCTGAATATCGGCCAGCCGGACATCGAGACGCCGAAGGAATTTTTCCAGGCCATTCAGAATTTCCACGATCCCGTGCTGGCCTACGCGCCCTCGGCAGGCATACCGGAGTATGTGGAATCCGTGCGCGGCTATTACAAGGGGCTGGGCATCGACCTGGAGACAGGGGATATTCTGGCCACCAACGGCGGCAGCGAGGCGCTGCAGATCGCGTTGCAGTGCATTCTGGACGAGGGGGACGAGGTCATCATCCCGGAGCCCTTCTATCCCAACTACAATACCTTTGTAAAGCTGGCGGGCGGTTCCATCCATCCCATTCCCACCCGGGTGGAGGAGGGCTTTTTCTACGGGGACCGCGAGCATATCGAGGCCCAGATCACGCCCCGCACCAAGGCCATCCTGATCACCAATCCCGGCAACCCCACCGGCGTGATCCTCAGCCCGGAGGCCACCCGCGCGGTTGCGGACGTGGCGCGGGATCACGGTCTGTATATCATCGCGGACGAGGTGTACCGCGAGTTCGTCTATGGCGATGAGAAGATCGTCAGTCTTGCCGAGTTTGACGATGTGCGGGAGAATGTGGTCATCATCGACTCCATCTCCAAGCGTTTCTCCGCCTGCGGCGCCCGCATCGGCGCACTGATCTCCCGGAACAAGGAACTGATCGGGCAGGCCATGAAGGTCTGCCAGGGCCGTCTGTGCAGCTCCACGCTGGACCAGCTGGGCGCTTCGGCCCTGTATTCTGCCGGCCCCGCCTATTTTGCGGCCCAGAAGGACGAGTATCACCGCCGCCGGGACACCGTGATGGAGAAGCTGGCCACCATTCCCGGCGTGGTCTGCAAGTGCCCGGAGGGCGCGTTCTACCTGATGGTGAAAATTCCTGTGGACGACGCCGACGCGTTTCAGAAGTGGCTGCTGACGGAGTTTGAGGACCACGGCGAGACGGTGATGTTCGCCCCCGGCGAGCAGTTCTATGCCACGCCCAACAAGGGACGCGACGAGATCCGCATCGCCTATGTGCTCAAGCAGGCCGATCTGGAGCGGGCCATGGATCTGCTGGCGCTGGGCATTCAGGCCTATAACGCAAGGAGCCGGAAGTGATCCGTCACGTCGTGATGTGGAAATTCCGCCCCGGAACGGAGTCGTCTCAGCGGGAGTTTCTGGAGGGCCTTTCCGCCCTGCAGGGGACGATCCCGGAGCTGCTGCGGGCAGAGACGGCTTTCAACACCGGCGGCGGCAATTACGATGCGGTGCTCATTGCTGAGTTTGCCGGTCCGGCGGAGCTGGAGGTGTACAAGAGAGACCCGCGCCACCAGAAGCTCTCCGCCCTGTGCCGCTCCATTCGGGAAGCACGGGCCTCCGTGGACTACACCGTTTGAATTTTTTCAGAACCCCTCCGGCTCTTTGCGCCGGCGTCCTTAAAACGATCAAACTGCCGCCTGCCCTGCGCAGGCGGCAGTTTTGCCGCGTTTTTCTGTATGGCGGAGCCGTACGGAGAAATGCGCCCATGGCTTTTTGAACAGACCCCGGTACATGGTGAGTGATCGGGACTGACCGTATGCCTGTCCGGCGTTCGCCGCATCACGACAGGCTGCGCGAACCGTTCCGACGCCGCAGCGAATGGCGGAACATAATGCGCGTTATTCCGTGCAGCCCGAAAGCGAGGGGCTGCCGTTCGCTTCACTTTCGTCACCGGCTGACGGTATACGATCGGGGGGAACATTCCCGTATCCGCGCTTCGGCTGTTTGAAGGATCATCACGGGAAAGCAAGTTGCCGCGAATGACGAATCATTCGCGGCAGCTTCTGTTTTGCATCAGCCCGGCTTTGCGTGCCGGGGCATTTCCGGAGAGACAAGGCAGTCGGGAAACAGGCGATGGTTCCCCGTATCTGCCGGCCTTATCCCAGCAGGTAGCGGTACTTGCTCAGCACCGTCAGAATGAACACTTCAATATCGGCGGGCAGATCGTTGGCGGCGTTGAGATCCGCCTCAAACGTCTGACCGTTCAGGCGCACCAGCACCCGATGATGTCCCAGCGGCAGGAAACCCTGATTCTTGGGAGAGGCGTCGAAGCCGGCGCGGTCGTAGAACAGGGTGAACTTGTCCCGGTAGGGAGCGGAGTCGTAGGGGCAGAACACGGCGCAGTTGCCGCACTCGTTGCACATCCGATCCACATGAAGAATTTCGTGCCGGCCGTCGGGCAGCTCAATGGACACGTTGGCCCGGTTCGGGCAGACATCCACGCAGCACTCGCAGACGGTGTTGCACTTCAGGCAGCGTTCGCTCTCGCACTTGGCGGATTCCATCAGGATGCCCTTGTGAGACAGGGCCTCCTCGCGGGTGGCCAGAGCGCGGCCCGGCATGCGGAAGGTGTGGGCCTGCCCGATGACGGCGGCTGCGAAGGCCGACGCGTCGGCGATGCCCTCCACCACGGTGGCGGGACCGCGCATGGCGTCGCCGCCCACCCAGACATTCTCCAGATTTGTCTGGAAGTCGGGGATACCCTTGGCGTCCACCTGAATGCCGTTGGCGGTGAACAGATCGCTGTCCACCCGCTCGCCCACGGCGGAAACGACGGTGTCGCAGCTGATTTCCACAGTCTCGCCGGTCTCCACGGGGGTGCGGCGGCCGGAGGCGTCGGGCTCCCCCAGCTTCATGCGGTTGCACAGCAGCGTGCCGTTCTCCTGCCGGACGGGGGCCACCAGCTCCAGGAACTGAACGCCGTCGGCGATGGCCAGCTCCAGCTCCTCGGCCTCGGCGGGCATGTATTTCTTGGTCCGGCGATACACCAGCGTGGAGGATTTGGCGCCGGCCTTCAGGGCGGCACGGGCCGCGTCCATGGCGGTGTTGCCGCCGCCCACAACGGCCACATGGCCCAGAGAGACGGGCTTGCCGGCCTTCATGTCCCGCAGCCAGCCGATGACGGGAACCACATTGCCGGGGATGTCCAGCCGGCCGGCCTTCCAGGCGCCCACGGCGAAGAAGATGTGGGTGTAGCCCATTTTCTTCAGCTCCTCAACGGAGGGGGCGGGAGCGCCGCAGCGGACCTCGGCGCCCATTTTCTCCATCAGGGCCACGTCCTTGTCGATGGCCTCGTCGGAAATGCGGAAGGAGGGAATCACCTGCCGCACGATGCCGCCCAGCTTCTCCTCGCGCTCGAAAATGGTGCAGGGGATGCCGGCCCGGCCCAGAAAATAACCTGCGGCGATGCCGGTGGGGCCGCCGCCGATGATGGCGGCCTTGATCTGCGTGTCGGCGGGGGCGGGACGAACCAGCTTGTCCATGTACTGATCGTAGCCGCGCTCCGCGGCCACCAGCTTGCTGGCCCGGATCTGCACCGGCTCCTCATAGAAGTTGCGGGTGCACTTGGTCATGCAGCGGTGGGCGCAGATGGTGCCGGTGATGAAGGGCAGGGCGTTTTTCTCGGTGATGACCCGGAGAGCGGAGGCGTACGCGCCCTTGCCCACCAGCTCGATATATTCGGGAATGTCCTGTCCGATGGGGCAGCCGCCCTTGCAGGGGGCGGTGAAGCAGTCCATCAGAGGAACCTTTTCCCACAGCTTGCGGCGGGGCAGAGGCTTGAGTGCCTTGACATGGTACTTGTCGGAGCGGGCGGCCAGCGCAAGAGATTCAATGGCGGTGACGTCCACGCGGGTGAAGGGGGCGAAGTTCAGAGCGTCCAGCTTTTCGCCGATCTGCTTGAACCGCTGGTAGCCGCCGGGCTTCAGCTCGGTGGTGGCCATGGTGATGGGCCAGATGCCGCACTCGAACAGCTTGTCGATGTTGAACGCGTCGGCGCCGCCGGCGTAGCTCAGGCGCAGACGGCCGTTGAACTCTTTGGCGATCCGCATGGCCATGGTGGTGGTCAGGGGGAACAGGGCCTTGCCCGCCATATACATCTCCTCGGAGGGCAGTTCCTTGTTCTTCACATCCACAGGGAAGGTGTTGCTCAGTTTCAGACCGAACTCCAGACTGTGGCTGTCTGCCAGCGCCTGCAGTCGGTGGAACATAGGAACAGCGTCGCGGTACTGCAGGTCCTCGTTGAAGTGGTGCTCGTCAAAGGCGATATAATCGTAGCCCATGGAGTCCAGAATGGAGCGGGCGGTCTCATATCCCAGAATGGTGGGGTTGCACTTGACGAAGGTGTGCAGGTGCTTTTCCGTGATGAGATAGGACGCGATGCGCTCGATCTCGGCGGGAGGACAGCCGTGGAGGGTGGAGACGGTGACGCTGCCGGAGATGCGGGGCGTAATGGTGTTGATAAAACCGCTCTCCCCCGGGAACAGCTCGTGCAGCACGCGGATGCACTCCTGGAAAATGGGCGTCTCCCGGGCGTCGATCATCCCGTTGAGGAAACGGTCGACCTTCTCGCCCTTGATGCCATCCAGATCATAACCCACGCTCATGTTGAACACGAAGCCGTTGGGATTGCCCAGACCGTAGACCTTGGCCATGATCTTGCAGGCGCACCAGGCCTTGACGTATTCCTCAAAGGCCTGCTGGACATACAGCTCGGTGGACCACTCGCAGTTGTAGCACTCGTCCTCCGCCAGAATGCAGGGGCGGTTGACGCAGGCGGCCAGCTCCGCGCCGTCCATCTTCTGAACGGTCTTCAGCTCGAAGAACCGGGATCCGCCGAAATAGCTGGCGATGATGTTCTGTGCCAGCTGGGTGTTGGGCCCGGCCGCGGGGCCGAAGGGAGTCTCAATGGTCTCGTCGAAAATGGGCAGCTTTTTCACGCCCGCCACATAGGGGCGGTGTACGCCGAAGACGGAGCCGTCCCGCTGGTACTCGGTAGCCATCCAGTTCATCAGCTGCCGGAAGGGAATGGGAATCATCAGTTCAGACATTGGTAATCCTCCTGTTCGTCACGTAAATGTGGATTAGTAGGTTTCGTGATTCAGCTGGCCCCAGAGCCGCTTGGAGCTCTCCAGAATTCTGGCGTTGGCGGCGGCCTCGTCGATGTCGACGAACGCGCGGTCCTTCATGAGGAGCCTGCCGTTGATCATGGTGGTCTGACACTGGCGGCCGGTCATGCCGAAGAGCATGTGGCCGTCGATGTTTGCGTCGGAGAACGGGGTGTACGGCTTGTAGTCCATGACGATCACGTCCGCGGCAGCGCCGGACTTCAGCACGCCCAGCGGGGTTTCAAAGGCGCGGTTGGCGATCTTGGCGTTGTTGCGGAACAGCATGTCCGTAACCTCGCACCACGCCACGTTGGGCAGGCAGGCGTTGTTGCGCTGAGAGCACAGGGCAACCTTGATGGACTCCAGCATGTCGTTGGTGTAAGCATCGGTGCCCATGCCCAGAAGAATGCCTTTTTTATACATCGGCAGGATGGGGGAGATACCCACGGCGTTGCCCATGTTGGACTCGGGGTTGTTGACCACCATGGTGTCCGTGGCCTTGATGATGTCCATCTCGGCGGTGTTCACATGGATGCAGTGGCCCAGAATGGTCTTGGAGCCGAGGATGCCGTGATCCTGCAGCCGCTGTACGGGCCGACGGCCGTAGTTCTGCAGGGAGTTGTACACATCGTTCATGCCCTCGGACACATGGATGTGGAAGCCCACGCGTCCGCCGTTGGCCGCCGTCATCCGGTCAAAGGTCTTGTCGGAGATGGTGAACAGCGCGTGGCCGCCGAACATGGCTTTGAGCATGTCGCTGGGGTTCTGTTCGCAGTAGTCGATGAAATCCTTGTTCTCCTGCACGGACTGGAGGGACTTCTCCTCGCCGTCGCGGTCGGAGACCTCATAGCACAGCGAGGCGCGCATGCCGTATTCCTTTGTCACCTCGGCGATTTTCATCAGAGAGCCGGGGATCTGGCAGAAGGAGGCGTGGTGGTCGAAGATGGTGGTGACGCCCTGCTTGATGCAGTCCAGCACCAGCGCGCGGGCAGAGGCATCGGTGGCCTCCAGATCCAGGTGGCGGTCGATGGCCCACCACGTCCCGTCCAGCACCTCATAGAAATTACTGGGGTTGTTGCCCTTGATGGCAAGCCCCCGGGCCAGCGCGGAGTAGATGTGGGTATGACAGTTGATCAGGCCGGGCATAATGACACCGCCCTTGGCGTCTACGAATTCTGCCTGGGGGTACTTAGATTTTAGAGCGTCGGTCGTGCCTACCTCCACGATCTTGCCGCCGTCCGTGACCACGCCGCCGTCCGGGAAATAGCCGGTGCCGTCCCCATCGCGTGTGATTACCTTTCCGTTTGCAATTAAAAACATCACAAAAACCTCCTTCAGCTTTCTTGTGTCCCGATGAATCAAAAAAGGCGCTTCAAACCCAATCCGGTTTGAAACACCTGTCAGACAGCGTTGAAAGATAGGTGTCAGCCCGTGCGCACAGCACTTCGTTGCAGCTATCAGTCTTAGCTTGTATCTGTATTCTAATCGAAGAGATTACAAAATGCAAGAGACAGGCTGAAAATTTTTTAGATCAAAATTTGTATAGATTGCCGGAACCTTGCCTGGCTGCCCTATTTCTTTTGTAATTTGTTATGGGATAAGATCCGCCCGAATGCCCTTTGGGGCCGCACCGCCCCCAAAAGTTCCTTGCGGAAGGAGGGAGTGACGCGCCTGATTTTAAAAAACAACTTGAACTATTTCGAAAAACCGTGTAATATAATATCAATAACCATATTACACGATTCGGCGCACAGAAAAGACGGCGCCGGTAAGGAGCATGAACGGATGATGAAATTGTTTGCAAATGCGCAGGACCCTGTCAGCTGCGGAACCCACGCCTTTGGAGCGGCGGCGGCCTTTGGGGGAGGCGTCCTGTTTTTTTTCCGGGCGCTGCATACCGGCGCCACCGTCCCGGCGCTGACGGCCGCCATGTGCTTTGCCCTCTCCATGCTGGCGCTGTATTCCGCCAGTGCCGTATACCACTACTATCCCGGCGACGTGACCTCCACCGGTGTAAAGCGTCGGCTGCGCAAGATGGACCACAGCATGATTTATGTGCTGATTGCCGGAAGTTATACGCCCTTTTCCATGGTGCTGCTGCCGCAGCCCCAAGGCACCCGGTTCTGCCTGGCCCTCTGGGGCGTGGCCATTGCGGGAGTGCTGTTGAAGCTGCTGTGGATCAATGCTCCCCGCGTCCTTTCCACCGCTGTCTATCTCATTATGGGCTGGGCCATTTTGTTTGTGGCAAAGGACTTCGCTTCCATCGGCCAGCCCTGTTTGACGCTGGTGGCACTGGGAGGTGTCTGCTACTCGGTAGGCGCTGTGTTCTATGCGATGAAAAAGCCGAATATCAGCCCGGAATGGACGTTCCACGAGCTGTTTCACCTGCTGATTCTGGCAGGCTCCCTCTTCCACTACCTGGCCGTTTATTTCTACGTGCTGTAATAGCTATCCGCCAAAAAACGACAGAGAATCCGCATTTTCGACGGATTCCCTGTCGTTTTTTGGCGTTCTCCCCAATTTAAGGTTGCATTTGTGGTGACATAAAAGTATAATAATGGAATTAAAAAAATGAATTTGTAACATTTTCGAGATTTATAGAAAAAGGGTGTGTGCGGATGGCCAGCCAGAATAATCGAAGGAGAAAGCAGGTGACATTGCGGTGGGTTGGGTGGCTGCTCGTACTCCTCTTAGGAGCTGCATGGGCACCCCCCGCTGCAGCGGCTTCGTCTCTGGCAGGCATCACCACAGATGCCTGCCATCTTTCGGCGGTGGATGTGGTTCCTGCCCGGAGGGCGCGGGGCGATTCGGATGTCCTGCAGCTGAGGACGGAGCTTCCCGCCGAGGGGGGAACCTCAGACCGAAGTGTACAGAGAGTGCGCAGCAAAGCGCTTTTTACTGACGCTTCCGGGGACTCAAGTAAGCCGGAACCCCTGCGCGGTATTTTTGGGGATAACTGGAGAATGATCATGCTGGTGCACTGCGTTTTTTTCATGCTTTTGGTTGCCCTGCCGATCGTCATCCACGATGACCGCAGGCGACGCCGCCTGCTGGAGAAGGTGAAGGAGCGGGATCGCTGTCTGAGCGATCTGATGGATCTGCTGCCGGGCGGTGTCTGCATCTTTGTACCGGACAGGAATGGCCGTCTGCAGGCGGATTTTCTGAATTTGGGATTCTACCGGATGCTGGGTTATGCCGGCGCCGGGCAGGAGGCGCTTGCCTGGCGGGATATGACGGATTGGGCGCATCCGAAGGACCGGCCCGGCATGCTGGCGGAGCTGGAGCGCTGTCAACGGGACAACGACGAGTATTGCAATACCTTCCGCCTGCGCAAGGAGGACGGCAGCTATTTTTGGGTGACGCTGAGGGGGACTCCGGTGAAAATGACGGATGGCCGTCTGGTCTACTACGGTATTTTCACCAATGTCAATGCGATCAAAGAGATGTACAAGCGTCTGGAAGAGAGTGAAATGTCCATGCGCGCGGCCATGAACCAGTTCGGGATGAACTACTGGGAGTATGACCCGGAGCACCACCTGGCACACTGCAACCGAAATTCCCAGCAGTTGCTGGGCGTGCCGGAGTGGATGGAGAATTATCCCGCCAGCTGGTTTCAAATGGGGATCACCCATCCGGAGGATGCGCCGGTACTGGAGCGGGCGATGCGGGAGATCGATGCCGGTGCGGCAGAGGCGGTCTGCGAAATCAGGGAGCGTACGGTGGAGGGGTCCTATCGCTGGGAACGGGTGTGTCTGGTCAGCCTGTACGACTGGGGCGGAAATCGGACCAAGGTGCTCAGCACGGGAATCGACATCACCCCCCAGAAGGAGGCGGAGCGGTTCTACGAGCAGCGTCTGACACAGCTGCGATCGGCCTTGCCAGACGCCCGCACCTTCTTTCGGCTGGATCTGACGCAAAATCTGTGTCTGGAGAGTTACAGCAGAAGCGTGGACCTTTCGGAGATGGCCGGCAGGTTCACAGCGGACGAGCTTTTTGAGGAGATGGCGTCCCATAGCGTGACGGAACGGGAAAAGCAGGTCTGCCGCCAGCTCTTCAACCGCTGGCATCTCATGGAGGTGTTTGAAAACGGCAGGGAGGCGGGAACCGCGGAGCGCCGTTTCTGGGAGGGCGGAAAAGTCTGCTGGATCTCGATCCGGACTCGCCTGGACCGCAACCCGGCCAACGGCCATGTGGAAGCGCTGATCTATTCCCTTGACATCGACGAGCGTAAATGGATCCAGCAGATTGCGGGCGCAGTTCTGTGCAGCCAGTATCGTCTGTTTGTGCGGATTGATCTGAGCCACAATACCGCTCGCCTCTATAATGCCCATACCGGCCGCTTTCTGAAAGAGCACGGATGTCCGCCTGAGACGATAGAGCGGTATATCTGCCAGCACTGTTCCGATGCTGACAGGGAAGAATTTTTAAAAAAAGTCTCCCTATCAGAGGTGGAGCGTCAGCTGCAAAACAGCAATGAGTATGTGGTGTACAGCAATCTCAAACTGAATGGCCGACAGATGCGGGCAAAATGTGTTTTTTTCTGGATGGACCGGGAACAGCGAACGGTGTGCTTTGCATTGGCGGACATCACCGACGCGGCTGTGAAGGAACAGAGCCGCACCGAGGAGCTGAGCCGGGCACTGTCGGCGGCGGAGGAAGCCAGCCGTACCAAGTCGGAGTTTTTGTCCCGTATGAGCCATGAGATCCGCACCCCGCTAAACTGTATTCTGGGTATGGCGCAGATTGGAAAGACGGAGACCACGGACGGTACGGTACAGGAGGATTTCGACAAGATCATCACATCGGGCGAATACCTGATGGGGCTCATCAACGACGTCCTGGACATGAGCCGAATCGAAAACGGTCGGATTTTGCTGCACCCAGAAAATACGGACACGGGGGAGCTTCTCAATTCCGTCCTGACCATCGTCGGTCCCCAGATAAAAAAACGGAATATACGTTTTGAAGTAAAAAGCAGCGGAGTGGCGTCGCGCTATGTGGTAATCGACCGGATGCGAGTCCTGCAGATCTATATCAATCTGCTGAATAACGCGATCAAGTTCTCCGCCCCCGGCACCACCATCGAGTTTTGCGTGCACTATGAGCCGGCGGGAGAGAATCTGGTCGGCACGACCGTTGTCATCCGCGACCAGGGCTGCGGTATGAGCGAGGAGTTCCTCAAGCGGATCTTTTCTCCCTTTGAGCAGGAGCACAACCAATACAGCGACAGCCAGCCTGGTACGGGGCTGGGTCTTGCCATTGTCAAGAACCTTCTGGATCAGATGGGCGGCGGCATTCAGGTGGAAAGCCGGCTGGGCGAAGGGACGGCCTTTACCATTACCCTGACGGTGCCAAAGGGGTGCGAGCCGGAGAAGGCCGCGCCGCCGGAGCCCCCAAATCTCCCGGTGAAGCTCTCCGGCAGCCGGGTGCTGCTGGCGGAGGACCATCCCACCAACGCGGAAATCGTCCGCAAACTGCTGGAAAAGGAGGGCGTTCTCCTGGAGCACGCCCCCGACGGGCAGGCGGCGCTAAAGCTGTATCTGTCCCGTCCCGACGGCTATTTCGACGCGATGCTTATGGACATCCGAATGCCGGTGATGAACGGGATCGAGGCCGCGGAAGCCATCCGGGCCTCTGGCAGGCAGGATGCGAAAAAGCTTCCCATCATTGCCATGTCGGCCGGGGAATTTGAAACCGACTGTCTGAACACTTCGTCCGCCGGGATTAACGGGTATCTGATCAAGCCGTTTTATCCTCCGGATCTGTATGATATTCTGTGCCGCCGAATCGGCGAATACCGAAAATAACGAACAACGGGAGGACAGCAAAAAATCGCTGTCCTCCCGTTTGCTTCAGTCCCTTATTTTGTGCCGAAGATGCGGTCTCCGGCGTCGCCCAGGCCGGGTACGATGTAGCCGTGCTCATTCAGGTGGTCGTCCAGACCGGCCACATAAACCTCCACGTCGGGATGCTCCCGTTCGATGCGGGCGATGCCCTCGGGGGCTGCCAGCACGTCCATCAGCTTGATGTGCTTGCAGCCGTAGTCCTTCATGAACTGGATGGCAGCGGAGGCAGATCCTCCGGTGGCCAGCATGGGATCCACAATGATGACGTCCCGCTCGGCAATGTCTGCGGGCATCTTGCAGTAATACTTGACCGGTTCCAGTGTTTCGGGATCCCGGTACAGGCCAATGTGTCCCACCCGCGCAGCGGGGATCATCTTCAGTACGCCGTCCACCATGCCCAGCCCCGCCCGGAGAATGGGGACGATGGCCAGCTTCTTGCCGCAGAGCGTCTTAAACATGCCGGAGGCAACGGGGGTTGTGACCTCCACATCCTCCAGCGGCAGATCACGGGTAGCCTCATAGGTCATCAGCATGGCAATTTCGGATACCAGCTCCCGGAAGTCCTTGGTACTGGTTTCCTCATTGCGGAGAATGGTCAGCTTGTGCTGCAGGAGGGGGTGGTTCAGGATGTGGATGTTGTCGTTCATGTTGGCTGCTCCTTCTTCATTTGTTCGTTTCTCAGCCGGTCCGCCTGGGCCGGGCGCAGATAGACCGGCGCCAGATCCTGGGCGGAGAGGCCCATGCCTGCCCGTAGGAGCTCCTCAGCGGCCAGTGCCACACCGGAGGCATTCTGCATCAGCAGATGGGGCGGGGCCAGCGTGCAGGCGATCTTATCTTCCAGCAACCGATTGTAGCACAAGCGGCCGCCGTCTCCAACCACAATTTTTCTTTTTTTTGAAATTTCCAGTTCTTTTGACAGCTCGTCCAGCCCGACGGCCCGGTCGGGTGTGAGCCGGGTAAGGGCTCCGTCCGCCGCCTCGAACACGGCGTTGTAGACCTGCGAACGCCGGGCGTCCATGGCGCAGACGATCAGACCGTCCCACAAAATCAGATTCCGGGCCATAGCCTCCAGCGTGGAGACGCCCACGACGGGAATCCCCGCGGCGAAGGCCAGTCCCTTGGCGGCGGCCACGCCGATCCGGATCCCGGTGAAAGAACCCGGCCCGCTGGCCACGGCCACGGCGCCTATGTCCTCCATGCAAAGATCCGCGTTTTTCAGCATTGCCTCCACGATCGGCATCAGCGTGCGGCTGTGGGTCAGGCCGGTGTTCAGATAGCCGGAGGCCAGCAGCACCCCATCCTCGGCCACGGCGGCGGAGACGGCCTTGGCCGAGGTTTCCAGTGCCAGAATTTTCATAGGGTTTGTCCTCCTTCAATGGTAACCGTACGCCAGTCGTCGTGCCCGGGATGCCGCTCCAGCGTCACCCGGACGGTGTCCGGCGGCAGCGCCTCCGGCACTCGCTCACTCCACTCCACGGCGCACACGCCGCCCCGCTCCAGATAGTCTTCCCACCCGATGTCAAACAGGGCGTCGGCGTCCTCCAGCCGGTACATATCAAAATGAAAGAGGGGAATGCGCCCCTCATACTCGTTGACGATGGTGAAGGTGGGGCTGGTGACCCGGGCGGAGCTGCCCAAGCCCCGTGCCAATCCCCGGGTGAAGGCGGTCTTTCCCATGCCCAGATCTCCCCGGTAGGCCAGCACCGTGCCGGGTTTCAGCGTCTCGCCCAGCTTCCGCCCAATCTCCTCGGTCTCCGCTTCGCTGTGGGAGATATAGTCCAAGATGCACCGCCTTTCCCACGTCCCCGTGATGCACGCGCCGTGAAAATTTCTTTGAAAAGCCGCCGCCGCGCGCCCGAAACCGGGCAGCACACGGAGTGCGGCGTTCATTCCGGTGACTATTGTAGCATACTTTGCCCGGCCTGTAAAAACAAAATTGCAAGGTTTACACCCAGGCACGTTCTATATTAAAAATGGACAAGCGGATTACACGTCCGCCTGTCCTATTTTTATATAACCGGATAAAGACCGGTAGAAAGCTGGAGGTACATTCCATGGAAGAAAAGACATTCGTAGGTTACGGCTATGGCAGGTTCAAGAATGATAACGGAGAAATGCAGGATTACTGCAACGTGTTTGTGCTGGAGGACTTCAACGGCAGCGAGAACGGCGACTATCATTTCGGCGGTCAGAAGGCCGTGAAATATGGCTGTGTCAGTCCTGCCGTCTGGAAGGACGTAAAACCGGGTATGCGCGTGAAGTGCTTCTTTGATTCCAAAAAGAAGGTCTCCTACATGGTTCCTGCCGACAAGGCGTAAGCGCGTCTTGTGCCGATAAAAGCGCCGGAGGGTAGCTCCCTTCGGCGTGCCCCCCCCGCTAACAGGGGGGCACTACCTACAATCTAAGGCAGGGGGGCCGCAATTGTGGATAGCAAGATTGCAGAAAATATTGTCATATACGATTGGTTGTCGTTCACATCCAAAAATCATACACCCGATGAACTAATAGCAGCTCTTGGCCTTTCGAATGCTCCGTGGACACTGACCAAGGGCGCGCGCGGTTATCAGGATCGCAAATATTTTTCTAGTATCAGCATTCATTTCAACGGACGGCCTGATATGGGCGTATGGGTTGAAATGTCCGGTCAAGGTTGCCGCACATTTGAAAGCCTGTCCTCTGTTGGCTGGAACAATCTCTTCAAGTTCATCCGCGATAATGCGTTGAAAATCACCCGCCTTGATGTGGCCTACGATGACCATTTAGGCGTTTTGAATATCCGGGATATTGTATGTGATACACAATCCGGTATGTTCATTAGCAAGTCTGATTACTGGGAGACGGTGCTTTCCTCGAAAGGTTCTACTGTGCAGATTGGCAGTCCGCAAAGTAAAGTTCTGATTCGCATTTATGATAAAGCTGCTGAACGTGGTTTCGGTTCAGATGTGCATTGGGTACGTGTGGAAATTCAAATGCGGGATGATCGCGCGGTACAGTTTACCAAAATAGCCTTGCCGATTGGTGCTGCTTTCGCTGGTGTCCTTTTGAATTATCTGCGGTACATACTTCCCGGCGAGGATTCCAACAAATGGCGCTGGCCTATGACGGATTATTGGTTGTCTCTCGTGGAAGATGCCCAGCGCATCAGCATATATCAGGCTCCGGGCATGGAGTATAACGAGGAACGTTGTAAGAACTATGTAATCAATCAGGCCGGGAATGCCATAGATGCCATGATTCAAATGTACGGCCTTGATGAATTTGAAAGCATGATACAGAACCGGCAGACTATGCACAATCCCAAGTATGACATGATTGTAAAGCAGCACAAATTTGAAGTGCTTGCGGAACGTGTCCGGCGTTATTTTGGCAATTCCGAGATTGCGTAACACAAGCCTACCTCGTGGGCCAGCTGGCCCTGAAGCTAAAGTGTGTTACAGAATAGGAGAATTCATATGGCTTTTCTTTTCAATATGTTCTTTAGTATCTCCGGCGTGTTTGTCGTTGGTGGTGCTTTTCTCGGTTGGGTTTTCATTGTTTCCGTTCTGCTCGGCTGGGTCAAGATTGACTTTTGCCCCAAGCACAAAAATAACGATGAAGAGTATCGCTGTTCTTCCTGCGCTGACCGTGACAGCTGCCCTGCTGCTGATACTGGCGTATGTTTCCCTTGTCATTATTTCTGCCGTAAGAAAAAGGATATGGGTAAACCATGACCCACGAAGATTATTTGAAACTGCTTGACCTTGCCTGTTTCCTATTAGAACACGGCTGGTGCTTCCGTTTCTATGACGGCAAGTTAATTGCATATCTTCCGGGCGGTGTCCATGAAAAAGAGGACAAGCATTAACGCCTGTCCTCTTTCAAATTCTTTTCTATGTCTGCAGCTTGCCTGTAAATGTCAAATTCGCATATGTCCTCTTTTTTCTTTTTTGGCTTTCTCCATAAGTAAATTCCTACTGCTATTGCTATTGCACCGATTCCGTAGAGCTTTTGTGATAACAAGATGATACCCAAAATCATTAGTATCGCAGTAAGCATATCTTTATCTCCTTTTTTTGAAAGGGTGGGGTTCTTGAAGAGAATTCTTAAGCCGATTATATCATTATTTATGGTGGTTGCAATAGCTACTTCTTTTACGCTTTCTGCTGCTGCCTTGTCTGCTTCTGATGCTGTATCTTTTGGCAAGTGGCTTTCTTCGATTCCTTATACTCCCGGAACGGCTCTTGGAACTGCTGTTGATTGGTTTAAAGGTAAGTTCACTAGTACCGGTGATACCACCGCCTATTCCAATTACGTTTCTTCCGTCCAGTCTGCCCTTGGCACCTCCACGGTAGGCGATAACTGTATCTATCTCGGCAATTGGTCGTTGGATACTGATTTGACCAATTCTTACTTTGTTAGCAATGGAACGTTTACTTCTGGCTCTACATTCTCGTGGACTTGTACATATAGCACTTCTTCCAACTGGACTTCTACTTTTGCAGTGGATGCAACTTTTGTCGCTCCTGTTTCTGGCACATACGTTTTAACTCCCTTTACTGATTTCTCGTATTCTGGAACCGGCAATAGTACCTTTTCTCCAAATTACCTTTATGTGAAAACTAGTTCTGGTACTACTGTTGCCAGCTATCCGAATTTTACGGGTCAAACTTTGTCGGCTTCTTTGACTGCTGGAGTATCTTATACTGTTCAACTTACTTATGCGTCTACGGGTTCTTCTCCTCGTACTTGGAATATTCAGGGTGCTTGCCGTATGGAATACCCTACCGGTGGCTTGCAGGTTGCTGCCGGAACAACGAATATTTCCACCGAAACCCGCACCGGTTCCCTCTGTGGTGATTACTTCTACGAGGGCGATAACGGCACTATGATTCAGGCCGAGAAAATTTATCTGTTCGACGAAACGAATAACACCATCAATAATCCCCAGACCGGCATCACGGCCACGGCCTCCAGCTGGACATATGACTATGCTACCCGGACTTACACCATTAAGGCTACGGACGGCAGCACATATAAAATCACCTATGGAAACGAAAAAGCCACGGAAGAAAAGACAGATAGTGCCGGAACTACCAATACTTACAACTATTATTATGGCTCTACCAGTGGTTCTGGTGGTACTGATGATCCGGGCACCAGCTGGTGGGAGAATATTTTAAAAAAGCTGTCAGATGGTATCCTTGCTATTTTTGATCTGGTCGGCACCATCATTGGTTCCATTATCGGCGGTCTTGCCGATCTGGTGACAAGTACGGTCAGCAGTTTAAAATCTCTCGTTGAAAGCATGGGCCAGTTACCTGGCGCTATCGGTAGTCTGTATACGTGGATGCCTGCGGAATTACAAGCTGTGATTTCGGCAGCGTTTACCGTTGTGGTGTTTGCCGGTTTGATTAAATTTTTCATGTAGGGGTGATTTCATGACTGATGCAATGGTCGCAATTGTTCAGATGCTGATTTCCGGAATATGGGCATATTTCAGCATTACAGTTCCCGGCTTCACTTTTACATACGGACAAGCCTTGATCGGTTTTATCATAATCAATCTTGGTTTCGTTTTACTCGGCCTGTTTGGCTTTCGCCGTTCCGGCTCCGGATACCGTTCCGGCTCTACCAGTAAGCCGAAAATATCAAAAGAGCGAAAGGATGATGAAATTTGAGAGAGGTTATTACAGCCCTGTTCGGCAGCTATACGCCGTTAATAGACCCGGTTTCCGGTTCTGCCGTTTTGGGTGTTGCCGGTCTTGACTGGCCTTGGATCGCTGGTGTTTTCCTTTTTGGCTTAACCCTTTATTGCATCCTCCGCATTCTGGGGGGTGCTGTGAAATGACTTCTATGTCTGAAATGCAGGACTTTTCTATCTGGCTACTTCATGCTCTTGCAACGTGGTTCGGTACTCCTCCGATTTCATACCTGTATGGTTTGCTCCTGATGATCTTCATTTTTATCGGGTTCAAATATTTAGCAAAACGCTAATTCTTAAGAAAGGAGAATACATATGGAAACTGTAACTCTTGCCACCGTGATTTCTTCCATTGGTACTATCTTCACGGCTGGTCTCGGTTGGGTTGGTCAGACTGCTGCTACCGTCGCCGCTGAACCTCTGCTGCTTCTGCCTTACGGGCTGGCTTTCATCGGTATCGGCATCGGCCTGTTTGGTTCTCTGGCACATCGGTAATCTGTACCAGAAAGGGCAGCGCCCACGCGCAGCGGGCGCTGCTCTTACACTTTAAGAAAGTGGTGATTTTATGCTCTTGGCAGTTATCCTGCTGCTAATTTTTATAAATTCCTTTATGACGCATAAGCACAAACACGTTCTCAATGTCTATTTTGGCGTTCCCGGCTCCGGTAAGACCACCTTTGCGGCATGGTTGGCAAAACAGGCTAATAGACAGAATCGTCTAATTACGTGGTGTGAGAAGTATGATAGTGCTTTCTCTCGCCATCTGCTGAATAGCAAGTATTTGAAGCGTCATATTGACGTTTATAGCAATGTTCCGATTACCGGAACTTATATGTTGGATTGCAAGAAAGATCTTGGCATTAGTCATATGGAGAATGCAAAGATTATCATTGATGAAGCCGGGATTGAGTTTAACAATCGAGAGTTTAAAACATTCCCTCAAACCGCTGTTTACTTTTTCAAGTATCATCGGCATTATCGGTGTAGTGTGGATGTGTTCTCCCAGTCCTATGAGGATATGGACATTACACTGCGCAGACTTGCGCAAAATTACTATGTGGTGAAAAAGTCTCTCGTTCCTTTCTGCGTGGTCTGCCGCCGCATTCGTCGGCGTGTCGGCATTGATGAGAATACGCACCAGATCATTGATGAATACTCGTTCGATTTCCCCGTGATCGGCACCCGACGCATATTTAGTCCTCCGCTCTGGAAACTGTTTAACAGCTATAGCTGTAAGCAGCTTCTACCAAAAGAGTGGGCTATGTGGTGATGTAACACAATTTACTCTGGCAGCCAGTTGGCTTGCGGCTCTTGGTTGTGTTACGCTACTTCCTCCGGTGCTAGCCAGCCCAGTATTTTTCTTGGATAGCCGTTCATCCAGCTTTGGAGAACGGCTATTTCCTTTTTGCTGACCTTTGCAAAATCTGTTCCTTTGGGATACCAACGTCGTATCATGCGGTTGTGGTTCTCGTTGCTGCCCTTTTCCCATGCGGCGTATGAATGGCAGTAGTAAATATCAAAACGCTTACCGCCATAGATGGAGCGCTGTAGGCTTTCGTATTCCATAAATTCCGAACCATTGTCCGTGGTGATGCTCTGAAATCTTTCCTTGAAGTCCGGCATGGTGCGCTCCAGCCGGTTGATTACCGCCCGAACCGTGGCGGCTTTCTTGTCTGGTAGCTTAAAAATAAGCTCCTGCCGGGAAATGCGCTCCGTTAGGGTCAATAGCGCGGCCCTGCTGCCGGTTTTGCTGACCACTAAGTCCATCTCCCAGTGTCCGTAGTCCTGCCGCTCTGTGATGTGCTGGGGCCTGTCTGTGATAGACGGCAACAGCGGATGAGCAATCCGGCGAACCGGATGGTAACCATGTGGTTTGCGCTTGGATTTTATCCAGAGATTTTTATTGGTCAGATGCAGGAAGATTTCCTTGTCTATGTAGCTGTAGAGCGTGGCCGTGCATACGCTTGTTTGAAATCCTCTCTTTCGGGCCGCTGCCAGTGCCGCCGCTGGGGAATACCTGTCCCGGATAATCTTCTGTTCTATGTAATCGGCGTAGGCGTGGTCATTTCCGATTTTTAGCGGTCTGCCTTTCGCCGTCTGCCTGTTTTTGTGAATGCTCTCGGATTTCTGGGCGGAATACCGCTTTTCGTCCCAGTAATCGCAGGTATGCAGATACGTGCCTGTTTTGATTTCGTTGTATATCGTCTGACGGCAAAAGCCCAGCTGCAGGGCAATCTGCGCGACGGGCAGACCGGCCTGTAACAGGGCTTCAAGTTTCGTTCGTTCGTCTCTGGTTATGTAATGCTGCTTTTTCACCATGCGTCCCTCCACTTTCGTGAATTGGTAACGTGATCTGAAACAGTTCCACCCCCGACTATTGCCGGGGGTGGGTCTTATTGTAACACAAGTTTGTCCGGCAACCAGCGGAGCAGCGCCGGTGCTTTGTGTTACGTTTCTTTTTCTGCTGCTTCGGAAATAGCCTTTGCCCGGTGTTCTACGATGCGAAAGTAAAACTGTGCGTCTTTTATTTCCTTCTCCAGTAACCGGAGTTCTTCGGTGGCGTGCTGGAGGTCATAAAGCCGCTGCCTTTCCCGTTTGATATCCTGTTCAATTAGCTCCAGATCCTTTTTTCGCTTTTCCAGTTTATAAAAGCAAAACAATACCAAGCTCTCAAACTTTTCGTTCAGGCTGTTCCCCTCCTGGGCTTCGAGAATAGCGGCGATTTCATCGGAGTACCGAAAACTCCGGAGGTTGCTTTTCGGACTGTTGCTCCTCATGATTAGGCCTCCTGACGTTCTGATTTTAGCAGTTTTTCGTAAATTCTCTGCCGGGCTTGTGTATCGGGGTCAAGTCTAGATTTGTTCTCAAGATTCCATGCGATCAGGTGTTTAAGGCTGGTTTCCTCTTCGTCCGTAAGTGTGATTGTGTAAGTCATAGCAGCGTCCCTCCAAAATAAGTTATTGGGCCTCGCCAAAGCGGCTCGGCGCTTTGGCTTGACTACAGAAAGCGAAATTTCTAACAGCTGTCAAGACAAGGCGTCTCACGGAAGCCTTCTCGCGCAAAAATTTTCATCCCACGGGAAAAATTTTGCGGTCTTGACGGCTGTTCGATATTTTGCGGCGCCGTCCGCAGGACACATTATTCTCTCGTCCTCCTTGTCCCAGCTAAAAGAGAAGCAGCGCCGGAGTTATCCTCCTGCGCTGCTCTGTTGGAAATTATTTGGTAAAAGTCCATTTTCTTCTTGACATTCGCTGCCGGATCATCAACTTACCCTCTGCCGGGGCGGAAGGAAGTTGCGTCTTTCGCCCTCCGGAGCGTGTTTTTTAGGTTGCGTGCCGGAGGAAAAACTGATATACTAATAATCCTATTAGTATGCCCGCCGGGCAATTTCGTTCCGCCGTAAGGAGTCTGTGAAATGAACAAGAAGCTCTCACGTCTGTTGGAGCCCAATCTGAAGCTGTATTTTGTGGTGCTGCTGCTGTTTTCTGCTGCGGCGCTGCCGGTCAAGCCTCTTCTGGCGGCCGTGGAGGGCTGCATCACCGTGGTATTGTACATCTACTTTACCCGCAGCAACCGGAAACGCCGGCAGAGCATTCTTCAGTATATCGACACGCTCACCGGCAGCGTGGACACGGCCAGCAAAAATAACCTGGTCAACTCTCCTCTTCCCGTCATGGTGTTCCGTCCGGATACCGGCGAGGTGATCTGGAGCAACGAGAACTTTCTGCAGATGGCAGGCGTGCGGGAACACCTGTTTGAGATCAAGGTGGAGGACGCGGTCCCCGACTTTCCCGCTCAATGGCTGCTGGAGGGGAAGCAGGAGTGCCCCCGCAGGGTGGAGCTGAACAGCCGCCGTTTCCGGGTGTACGGCAGCCTGGTCCGCGCCAAGGGACGGGACGGCGAGCAGAATCTGGTGGCCACCACCTACTGGGTGGAGACCACGGAGACTGACGCCATCCGGGAAAAGTACGACGCCAGCCGCCTGGTGGTGGCGGTTCTGATGGTGGACAACTACGAGGATCTGATGAAATCCTGCGCCGACACCCAGCGCAGCGCGGTGCTGGCGCAGATTGACGAAAAGCTGAACCAGTGGGTGGAAAACAACGGACTGCTGATTAAAACGGATCGGGATCATTATCTGTTTCTGTTTGAGGAACAGTTTTTCAAGCGCATCGCGGAGGGGAAGTTTTCCGTGCTGGACACCATCCGGGATATCCGGGTGGCCGAGGGCGTGCATCCCACCATGTCCATCGGGGTGGGCCGGGATGCGGACAGCCTGCCGGAGCTCTATAAGAACGCCAACCTCTCGGTGGAAATGGCTCTGTCCCGGGGCGGGGATCAGGCCGCGGTCCGCAATCGTCTGGACTTCCAGTTCTTCGGCGGGCGGGCCAAGACCACGGAAAAGCGCACCAAGGTCAAGTCCCGGGTCATGGCCAACGCGCTGGGCGAGCTGATTGCCGACGCGGATCAGATCTATGTCATGGGCCACAGCTACGCCGACATGGATTCTCTGGGCGCGGCGGCGGGTCTGTGCTGCGCCGCCCGCAAGCGGGGCAAACTGGCACAGATCGTCATGAACACCGAGAACAACGCGGCGGTGCAGGTGGTGGCCGAGCTGAAGAAGCTGCCGGAATATGAGAACGTGTTTATCTCCGCCCAGGACGCTTTTTTGCAGATGAAGGCCGACTCGCTGCTGATCGTGGTGGACACCAACCGCCCCGATTTTGTGGAGAGCCCCCAGCTGTTGGAAACCTGCAGCCGTGTGGCGGTCATCGACCACCACCGCCGCGCTGCCACCTATATTGAAAACGCCACGCTGAACTTCCACGAGCCCTACGCCTCCTCCGCCTCGGAACTGGTGACGGAGCTGCTGCAGTACCTGGTGGAACCCTCCGATCTGCTGCGGGAGGAGGCGGAGGCCTTGCTGGCCGGCATTGTGCTGGACACCAAGCACTTCACCATGCGCACCGGCGGCCGGACCTTTGAGGCGGCTGCGTTTCTGCGTCGGGCCGGCGCGGACACGGCGGAGGTTCAGCGCCTGTTCCAGAGCGATCTGGGCGAGATGGTGTCCCGCTATGACATCATCCGCCGGGCGGAGGTCTACCGGGACAACATCGCGGTGTCCGTCATTCCGGAGGACGGCGTGGACCGGGTGGCCGCCGCGCAGGCGGCGGATGAGCTGCTGACGCTCAAGGGCATCCGGGCGTCCTTTGTAATCTTCCGGAAGGCGAACGACGTGATGATGTCGGCCCGCTCACTGGGCGACCTGAACGTGCAGGTGATTCTGGAGGAGCTGGGCGGCGGAGGAAATTCCACCACCGCCGGAGGCCGCATCGAAAACGGCGACCCCGAGGCCGTGCAGGAGCAGCTGCTCAATGCGATTGACAGCTATCTGGACTGAATCAGAACGAAAATAAGGAGAATAACCCATGAAAGTGATTTTACAGCAGGACGTGAAGGGCCAGGGAAAGAAGGGCCAGATGATCGAGGCGGCGGAGGGCTATGCCCGCAATTTCCTCCTGCCCCGGAAGCTGGCCGTCCCCGCCACCACCGATGCCCTCAACACCATGAAACTGAAGGAGAAAGCGCGCAAGGCGGAGGAGGCCCGCCAGAAGGCCGAGGCCGAAGCCGCCGCCGAGAAGCTGCAGGGCTGCCTGGTGAAGCTGACCGCCAAAGCCGGTACCGGCGGACGCCTGTTCGGCGCCGTCACGGCCAAGGAGATCTCCGAAGAACTGAACCGACAGTACGGGATCGACATCCCCAAGCAGAAACTGGTGCTGGAGGACCCCATCAAATCCTTCGGCACCTATCAGATCAAGGCCAAACTGGGCTTTGAGGTGAACGCCACCGTCAACGTGCTGGTCTGCGAGGAATAACCGCGCCGCCGGCGCGGAAATCGGGGAAAGGAGTGAGTTCCATGGCAAACGACGACCTGCTGCTGCGGCAGATGCCCCACAGTCTGGAGGGGGAGCAGGCGGTTCTGGGCTCCATGCTCATCGACGCGGACTGCATCAAGGATGTTATGGACAAACTCCAGCCCGGGGACTTCTATCTGCGCCAGAACCGGGAGATCTTTGAGACCATCTACTCCATGTTCACCTATGCCCGTCCCATCGACGGCATCACCGTGGCGGAGGAGATGCAGAAAAACGGCATCTACGACGAGAAGACCACCCGGAGCTATCTGGTTCAGCTGATGGAAATTACGCCCACCTCCGCCAATGTGATGGAGTATGTGGCCATCGTCCGGGACAAAGCCCTGCTGCGGGGCGTGGCCCAGGCCGCGGCGGAGATCACCGCCATGGTGCAGGAGGGCGTTGGAGAGGCCGGGGATACGCTGGAGGCGGCGGAGCAGAAGATCTACTCCATCCGCCGGGGCCAGAGCGCCCAGGACATGGTGAGCATCCGACAGGTTCTGCCGGATGTGCTGGATGAGCTGAGCGCGCTCAGCGAGGCCGGCGGAAATGTGATGCCCGGCCTGAGCACGGGCCTGAGCGCGCTGGACACCAAAATCTCCGGGCTGAACAAGTCCGACCTGATCCTGCTGGCCGCCCGTCCCGGCATGGGCAAGACCTCCATGGCGCTGAACGTGGCGCTGAGCGTGGCCAAGGACTCCGCCAAGAGCGTGGCCATCTTTTCGCTGGAGATGTCCAAGGAGCAGCTGGTGGCCCGGCTGCTGTCCGGCGAGGCACTGGTGGAGAACAACCGCCTGAAAACCGGCAACCTGCGGGAGACCGACTGGAGCAAAATCGCGGACGCGTCCACGGTGCTCAACCAGGTGGACATCCGCATCGATGACAATCCCCTGCTGTCCGTGGCGGACATGAACGCCAAGTGCCGGCGCCTGGACAATCTGGGCCTGGTGGTCATCGACTATCTGCAGCTGATGACCTCCGCCGGCGGGCATGGCCACTCCAACGAAAACCGCCAGCAGGTGGTGTCCGACATCTCCCGGATGCTGAAAATCATGGCCAAGGAGCTGCAGGTGCCCGTACTTTGCCTGAGCCAGCTGTCCCGCGCCAACGAAAAGCGCGACGACAAGCGGCCCATGCTGTCCGACCTGCGGGAATCCGGCGCCATCGAACAGGACGCAGACATTGTGATGTTTCTGTACCGGGACGACTATTATAATGAGGACTCGGAGAAGCACAATATCGCCGAGTGCATCGTGGCCAAAAACCGTCACGGAGAAACCGGAAAAGTGGAGCTGCGCTGGCTGCCGGAATACACCAGCTTCGGCACGCTGGAAAACCGGTACGACGACGGGGAATGACAGGAAGAGACTGCGCCATGCTGGAGGAGTCAAAACAAAATCTGCTGGAGCTGGCCCGGCGGGACGGAGGGGTGCGCATGCTTGCCGCCGTCTCCGGCGGTCTGGACTCCATGTGTCTGCTGCACCTGCTGTCCTCCTGGGGCCGGGAACACGGCCTGACGGTCACCGCCGCCCACTTTAACCACGGGCTGCGGGGGGAGAACGCGGACCGGGATGCGGCGTTTGTGCGGGACTGGTGCGCCGGACACGGTGTGCCTTTTCTTCTGGGCGGCGGAGACACCCGTGAACTGGCCGCCCGGGAGCATCTCACCGTGGAAGAAGCCGCCCGAAAGCTGCGCTACGCCTTCTTGGAGCGCGCTGCGGCGGAGGGGCACTGCGGCTGGATTCTCACCGCCCACCACGCCGACGACAGCGCGGAGACCATGCTGCTGAATCTGATCCGCGGCACCGGCTCCGGCGGGTTGGCGGGCATCCCCCGGTTCCGGGAGAAGATCGCCCGTCCGTTTCGGAATGTGACCCGTGGGGAGCTGGCGGAATACGCCGAAGCGCACCATCTTCCCCATGTGGAGGATGAGACCAACGAGACCGATGATGCGGCCAGGAATCTTCTCCGCCACCGGGTACTGCCGGTGCTGCGGGAGATCAACCCCCGCGCCGTGGAAAACATGGCCCGTGCCGCCGGGATTCTGGAGGCGGAGAATGACGTTCTGGAGGCGGATTCCGGCAGGATTGCCGCTCTTGCCCGCCCCGCGCCGGAGGGCGTGCTGATCCGTTGTGCGGAGCTGGCGGACGCGCCGCCTGCTCTGGGCGCCCGGACGGCCCTGCGGCTGATGGAAGCTGTCTGCGGCAGCCGGAAGGATCTGACCGCTGCCCACGCCGAGGCGATGCTGCGCCTGACCCGCGCTCCCGCGGAGAGGGCGGTGCTCTCGCTTCCCTATGGGCTGCGGGCCCGGATTGTGGGAAGAGACCTTCTGATTGAGCGAACCCCGGGGCCGCCGGGAGAAATGTCCGTGGCAGCGGGCAGTTCCTTCCGGTTCGGAAGCTGGACGGTGCTCTTGACTGAGACCCCCGGAACGGGATACACTTATGAATTGAACCTTCCCAGCCGTGAAAATCTGTCGGTGACGCTATGGCGGCGGGACGACCGGATGACCCTGCCCGGCGGGCGGGGGGCGCGGACGCTCAAACGCCTGTGTGCCGACGCCGGGATTCCCCCGACGAAGCGGGATACCCTGCCGGTCCTCCGAAGCGGAGCGCGCCCGACGGCGGTGCCCGGAATCGGGATTGACGCAGAATTTACGCCCCGTGCCGGGGGCGGGTCACTGTTTGTCACATTTATTGAGAGATAGAGGAGAACCAATATGAAGGATGAGCTGACAACCGACATTCTGAAAGTCCTGGTGACGCAGGAGGAGATCGAACAGCGCGTGAAGGAACTGGGCGAGCAGCTGACAGAGCGGTACGCGGGGAAAAACCCGCTGTTTCTTGGCGTTCTGAAGGGCTGTTTCGTATTCATGTCCGACCTGATCCGCGCCTGCCCCATTAAGAGCGACCTGGAGTTTATCGCGGTGTCCTCCTACCAGAACGCCACCGCCTCTTCCGGGCGGGTGCAGATTACACACGATGTCCAGCAGGACATCTCCGGCCGGGATCTCATCATTGTGGAGGATATTCTGGATTCCGGCAATACGCTGGCCTTCCTGAAGGACTACCTGATGACCAAGGGCGCCGCGTCCATCACCATTGTGACGCTGCTGGATAAACCCTCCCGCCGCATCAAGACCATCAACGCCGACCTGGCCGGCTTTGTGGTGCCCAACGAGTTTGTGGTGGGCTATGGGCTGGATTACTGCCAGCAGTACCGCAATCTCCCCTATATCGGCGTACTGAAGCCGGAGGTATATTCCAAGTAAATGCGGCGGACACTCCGCCAGGGAGGATCGGAAGTGAATCAAAAACGTACCTTTAATCCCAGCTTTCTTCTGCTGATGGTGGTAATGCTGCTGTGCGCCACCTATCTGTGGCAAACCGGAGATCATCAGGAAAAGCTGGAATACTCCGAGGTGGTTCAGCTGTTTCAGCAGGAAAAGGTGGAGAGCTTCACCGTTTCCGACACCACCTTGACCATGAATCTGCGCACGTCGGTCAACGGTTCCAAGACCGTAACCTACGATCTGTATGACTTTGACCTTTTTTACGACGACCTGAACACCCTGATTCAGCAGCAGAAGACCGAGGGGATCATCACCTCCTACGACTACCACGCCAACCACTCCACCAACTGGCTGGAGATCCTGCTGCCCTATGTTCTGATTGCCCTGGTGTTCGGCGTATTCTGGTTCTTCATAATCAATCGCGCGCAGGGCGGCGGCATGGGGCCGGATAAAATGGCCAAGTTCAGCTCCGCCCGGCCCAGAACGCTCACAGACAAGGACCGGAAGGTGAGCTTTGACGATGTGGCTGGCGCCGACGAGGAGAAGGAGGAGCTTCAGGAGATTGTGGAGTTCCTGAAAGACCCTAAAAAGTATATCGCTTTGGGCGCCCGGATTCCCAAGGGCGTGCTGCTGGTGGGCCCTCCGGGGACCGGCAAGACGCTGCTGTCCAAGGCCGTGGCCGGCGAAGCCGGTGTGGCGTTTCTGTCCATTTCCGGTTCCGACTTCGTGGAGCTGTATGTGGGCGTGGGTGCTTCCCGCGTCCGCGATCTGTTTGATCAGGCGAAGAAGCAGGCGCCCGCCATTGTGTTCATCGACGAAATTGACGCCGTGGGCCGCCAGCGGGGCACCGGACTGGGCGGCGGGCATGACGAGCGGGAACAGACGCTGAATCAGCTGCTGGTGGAGATGGACGGCTTCGCCGCCAACGAGGGCGTGGTGGTTCTGGCCGCCACCAACCGGGCGGACGTTCTGGACCCGGCACTGCTGCGCCCCGGCCGGTTTGACCGCCAGGTGTATGTGGGTCTGCCCGACATCAAGGGCCGGGAGGAGATTCTCCAGGTCCATTCCAGGAACAAGCCCTTGTCAGAGGACGTGAGTCTTGCCGTCATCGCCCGGGGAACTCCCGGCTTTACCGGTGCGGATTTGGAGAACCTCATCAACGAGGCCGCTTTGCTTGCCGCCCGGAAAAACCAGAAATTTATTACCATGGAAAATCTCAAAGAGGCGGAGATCAAGGTCATCGCCGGACCGGAGAAGCGCAGCCGCGTGATTCCCGGCCATGAGCGGGAGCTGACCGCCTACCACGAGGCGGGCCACGCCGTGGTGATGCACGAACTGCCCAACCACGACCCCGTCAGCCAGATCTCCATTGTGCCCCGGGGACAGACCGGCGGCATGACCATTTCCCTGCCGGAGGAGGACCGCTCCTATCTGTCCAAACGGTATATGGAGGATCAGATCGTGGCGCTGCTGGGCGGCCGCGTGGCAGAAAAACTGGTGCTGGGGGATATCTCCACCGGCGCGTCCAACGACATCCAGCGTGCCAGCCAGATCGCCCATAAAATGGTGGCGGTCTATGGCATGAGCGATAAAATCGGCACAGTTTCCTTCGAGAGCGGACACGATGAGGTGTTTATCGGACGGACTATGAGCCAGGGCCGCAGCTATTCCGAGCAGGTGGCGGCGGAGATCGATGAGGAGGTCAAAGCCGTCGTCGGCCGTGCCTATGCCCGGTGCGAGGAGATCCTGAGCGCCAATCGCGACAACCTGAAAACCGTTGCGGAATACCTGCTGCACCACGAGACGATGGGCCGCGAGGCGTTCCTTGCCGTGTTCGGAGAGACGGTTCCGCCCGAGCGCGCGGAAAAGTAGGACCATTCGCGCAAATCCGAATGGATTTTCCCTAAGTTTTCCAAAGAAGGCGGGAATATTTTTAACGTAGTTCAGCAAAATCACCAAAACAACTGTCCGTGTGACGCGGACACATTTTAGGGAAACAATCGAATGACTTCTGCAGTGTTTCTGTCACACGGACAAATGACCGAGATTCCCGATATGAAACCCGTGGGTTTGACACAAACCCACGGGTTTTTCTTGTATAGGATTTCGCTTGAAAAAACCGAAAGAATCCATTAAACTATGCACATGCTTTTTAAGCATAGAGGGGATTTCCCATATTTAAATAGGAGGAAGAGAAGAATGAAAAAGTTTTTTGCATTGGCCCTGGCTCTGGTCATGGCGCTGAGCCTAGCCGCCTGCGGCGAGACCAGCACCAGCGGCAGTGCCGCCAGCGGCGCGAGCAGCAACAAGACCCTGAAAATCGGTGTGTTTGAACCGGCTTCCGGCGACAACGGCGCCGGCGGCAAGCAGGAAGTGCTGGGCATTCAGTATGCCAACTCCGTGACCCCCACCGTTGAAATCAACGGCGAGACATACAACGTGGAACTGAAGATCGTGGATAACCAGTCCTCCACCGACAAGGCTCCCACCGCTGCCCAGGAGTTGGTCTCTGCCGGCGTATCCGTGGTGCTGGGCTCTTACGGCTCCGGCGTGTCCATGGCCGCCGCGCCCACCTTCCAGCAGGCGTCCATCCCCGCCATCGGCTGCTCCTGCACCAACCCCGCCGTCACCCAGAATAACCCCTACTACTTCCGCGTCTGCTTCCTGGACCCCTTCCAGGGCAGCGTGATGGCCAGCTACGCCAACGAAGAGCTGAAGGCCAAGAAGGCCTATGTTCTGACCATGCTGGGCGAGGACTACGGCTCCGGTCTGGGCACCTACTTTACCAACGCCTTTGAGAAGCTGGGCGGACAGGTGAAGGCCGAGTCCTTCCCCGAGGGTACCTCCGACTTCTCCGCTTACATCCAGAACGCCATCTCCTTCGGCGCGGACGTGATCTTCGCTCCCTCCGCCACCACTTATGCCTCCCTGATCATCGGGCAGGCGGCCTCTGCCGGCTGCAAGATTCCCATCACCGCCGGCGATACCTGGGAGTCCTCCGTGATTCTGGACGCCCAGAAGGGTACCGACCAGACCGTGTACTGCTCCACCTTCTTTGACGAGAACGACAAGTCCGGTTCCGCTGCGGACTTCGTCAAGGGCTTTAAGGAGTGGCTGAACGCCGACGCTCAGCGCAAGACCAACAATGGCGGCAACGACATTGTTGCGGCCGTGTCCGCTCTGGGATATGATGCCTACATGAGCGCCATCGAGGGCATTAAGCTTGCCCAGTCCACCAAGGGCGAGGACATTCAGAAGGCCCTGTTCAAGGTCGACTTCGACGCCGTCACCGGACATATCACCTTCAATGAGACCGGCGACGCCAACAAGACCGAGGCCTTTATCAAGCAGGCCACCGACGGCTCCTTCACCTTCATCAAGAGACAGTCTGTTGAAAGCTGATCAGCGGTCGAATTGCAGAGCATAGTGCAGGACGCAGGCGGGGTAAACCCGCCTGCGCTTTGTACCTGAAAACAGAAACAAAACCTTTGGAGGTGCCTTTATGGCCAAAATATTGCCCTATCTGCTGGGTGGCATCTCTGTGGGCGGTCAGTACGCGCTGATTGCCATCGGGTACACGATGGTCTACGGAATCCTGCGACTGATCAACTTTGCCCACGGCGATATTTTTACGGTTGCCGGCTTCATCATGGTATATGCCACTGCCAGTCTTCCGCTGAGTCTGTCCATTCCCCTGGTCATTGTGCTGACCATTCTGCTGGGTGTCCTGGTGGAAAAGGTGGCGTACAGACCTTTGCGCTCAGCTCCCCGGATGTCCGTTATGATCTCTGCTATCGGCATGAGCTACCTGCTGCAGAACCTGATGTGGTATGTGACCGGCGGCTTGGCGAAGCAGTACCCCACCCTGCCCTGGATCAGCAACTCCGTCACTGTCCTGGGCTGCACCACCAAGCGCGTAACGATTGTCACCCCGCTGCTGGTGGCAGTGCTTGTGGTGGCGTTGGTGCTGCTGATTCAAAAGACAAAGATCGGTATGGCCATGCGCGCTGCGTCCCGCGATTTTGAAACGGCGCAGCTCATGGGAATCAAGATCAACAACGTCATCAGCTTCACCTTCATCGTCGGTTCCGGCCTGGCGGCGGTTGGCTCCATGCTCTATTTCTCCAATTACGCGACCGTCACCCCCACCGTGGGCGCCATGCCCGGCCTGAAGGCATTCGTGGCCGCGGTGTTCGGCGGCATCGGCTCTGTTCCCGGCGCCGTGCTGGGCGGTCTTATCATCGGCATCTGCGAGAGCCTCATCAAGGGCGCCGGCCTGACCACGTTCTCCGACGCGTTCACCTTTGCTCTGCTGATTGTCATTCTGGCGGTCAAGCCCACCGGCCTCTTCGGAGAGAATCTGACGGAGAAGGTGTGACGGAATGAAGAAAAATAATCAACGCCAGTCCATTCTGACCGCCGGCGCGATTGTACTCCTTCTGGCAGTGGTACTTCTGCTGGACAACGTCCCCGGCGTGTCCGCCATGCTGCTGACCGTCCTGCGCAAGGGCGCCATCTATGCGCTGGTGGCCGTATCCATGAACATCCTGAACGGCTTTACGGGGCTGTTCTCTCTGGGCCAGGCCGGCTTTATGCTGCTGGGTGCCTATACCTACGCCATATTGACCATTCCCACGGAATATCAGGCGGCGGTTTATCAGCGTTACGCCAACGGCGGCATCGGCTTTTCCGTCACGGAAATTCTCGGCGGCAAGCTGGGCCAGCCGGGTCTGCTGCTGGGCGTCGTCCTCTGCCTGATTCTGGCCGGAATTGTGGCGGCTCTGTTTGCATTTTTGATCGGCCTGCCGGTGCTGAAGCTGAAGTCGGATTATCTGGCTATTGCCACACTGGGCTTTGCAGAGATCATCCGCGCCGTGGTGCAGTATGAAAAACTGGGGCCCGTCACCAACGGCTCCAACCTGCTCAACCGCTTCACCAGTTTCACTGATTTTCACATCGGCGCTTTAAAGCTGAGCACGTTGATGCCGTTCCTCTTCTCCGGCATCTGCATCGCGGTGATTGTACTGCTCATCAATTCCACCTATGGCCGGGCCTTTAAAGCCATCCGCGACGATGAGATTGCCGCCGAGGCCATGGGCATCAATCTGGCCAGGCACAAGCGCATGAGCTTTATCATCAGCTCCTTCTTCGCCGGAATTTCCGGTGCCCTGCTGGCCATGTATCAGGCCAGCGTGCAGGCCACGGCCTTCAAAGCGGCCATGACCTACGAAATTCTGCTGATCGTCGTCATCGGCGGCATTGGCTCCATCTCCGGCTCCGTCATCGCCGCCTTCCTGTTTGTGGGCTGCTCCGAGTGGTGGCTGCGCTTTTTGGACAACGAGGCCGTGCTGCCGAACTTCAATGCCAAGCTGCTGTTTTCAATTGTGCTCACCGCCGCGGTGCTGGGCCTGCTGTTCCTGGTGCTGCGCCGGCTGCGGAAAGCGGATACGACCGGTCCCAAATCCGGCGGTTCCGGCAAAAAGAAGCTGGCACTCAAGCCCTCCGGGATTGTTGCCGTCGTCGCGGGGGCCTTCGTAATCGTATGGGCCTGGTACTTCGTCATCAGCCCGAAGCTGGAACTGCCCCTGCTGCGCTCCGGATTCCGTATGGTGGTCTTCTCTGTCATCATCATGATCGTGGTGCTGTTCTTCAGCAAGGGTCTGATGGGAGATAAGGAGCTGCCGGATTTGTTCCGTCGCCGGAAGGCGCAGAAGATCGTAAAGGCCCGGGGAGGTGACGCCAAATGAGCGAGAACGTTCTGAAAGTTGAGAATGCCACCATGCAGTTCGGCGGCGTCATTGCCGTGGACAACATGAATCTGGAGGTCAACCGGGGCGAAATCGTCTCCCTGATCGGACCCAACGGCGCCGGAAAGACGACGGCGTTCAACGTCATCACCGGCGTGTATGCCCCCACCAACGGCGCGGTGTACTTTGAGGGCCGGAAAATTGTGGAGAACCACCCCAACGGGAAGATGAAGAAGCTGTACAAGGGGCAGGAAAGCGACCGATACAGCCACACCCGCGTGCTTGCACCCACGCCCGACAAGATCACCCAGCTGGGCGTGGCCCGTACCTTCCAGAACATCCGCCTGTGGAAATCCCAGACGGTATTTGAGAATGTTCTGATTGCAAAGCACTGCCGGGTGACGGCGGGCCTGTTCTCCGCCACCTTCCGTGCCAACCGGGCGGAGGAGAAGCGCCAGCGGGAGGAGTGCGACGATCTGCTGAGGGTTCTGGGGCTGGAGGGTGTCCGCAACGAGCTGGCCACTTCCCTGCCCTATGGCCAGCAGCGCCGCGTGGAGATTGCCCGGGCGCTGGCCACTCAGCCGAAGCTGCTGCTGCTGGACGAGCCGGCCGCCGGCATGAATCCCCAGGAGACCGACGACCTGACGGCCTTCATCAGCCGCATTCGCTCCGATTTCAAGCTGACGGTGTTTATGATTGAGCACCACATGGATCTGGTCATGGATATCTCCGACCGCATCTACGTGCTGGACTTCGGGAAACTGATCGCCAGCGGTACGCCCGCCGAGATTCAGAACAATCAGCGCGTCATCGACGCATATCTGGGGGTGAGCGAGGATGCTTAACATTCAAAATCTGCACGTCTCCTACGGCGGCATCCGCGCTCTGCGCGGGATCTCCCTGGAAGTGCCCGACGGAAAGATCGTCACCCTGATCGGCGCCAACGGCGCCGGAAAATCCACCATGCTGCGAACCATCACCGGCCTTGTCAAGGCGGAAAGCGGCTCCATCCAATGGAACGGCACGGAACTGCTGGGACAGCCCGTTGACCGGATCATCAGCGAGGGAATCGCCATGTCTCCCGAGGGCCGCCGCGTATTTGCCGACCTGACCGTGCTGGAAAACCTGAAAATCGGGGCTTATCTCCGCAGGGACAAGGCAGAGATCGAAAAGGATCTGCAGTGGGTTTACACGCTGTTCCCCCGGCTGCAGGAGAGAAGCTGGCAGCTGGCCGGCACCCTGTCCGGCGGCGAGCAGCAGATGCTGGCCGTGGGCCGGGCCCTCATGAGCCGCCCGAAGCTGCTGCTGCTGGATGAGCCCTCCCTGGGCCTGGCGCCGCTGGTGGTGCAGGATATTTTCTCCATCATCAAGGAGATCAACAAGCAGGGCGTCACTCTGCTGCTGATCGAGCAAAACGCCAACATGGCGCTGAAAACAGCGGACCTTGCCTATGTGCTGGAGACCGGCAATATCACCATGTTTGGCACCGGCGCGGAGCTGCTGGCCAACGAAAAGGTAAAAGAGGCCTATCTCGGCAAACACAAAAACTGACGATGGGAGGGGACTTCACTTCCCTCTCGAACTGCCGACGGATTTCCCGCGTGAGGGCGTTGTGGACAAAACATCCCGGCTTAAATTGGCCCTGAACAGTCCGTCAAATCAATAAGAAGCCGAAGGGCTTGCCGACTGTGAAATACAGGCGGTAAGCCCTTCGGTGTCCCCTTGCTGCAAATTAAAGGGTAGACTGCACTCAAAACAAGAAAAGAGCCCGGACTGGAATTAATATGCAGCAGTGCAAGCCTTGCGTTCCCTGGAAAAAGGTGCTACATTTAAAGGAGAGTATTTCTGTACAACTGCCCCGCATTTACGCGGCAGCAATGCTTGATCCGGCGTGTTTTGTGGTCGGACTGATCCGAAATTTGTTTGAGACATACGTAAAGAGGCTGTTATGAAAAAGATATCTTCGCTGCTGATCACTTTGGTTCTGCTGACAACTCTGGTTCTTCCGTCCGCTGCTGCCTCAAATCGTTACTCGGATATCCCCTCCGGCAGTCTGCTGGCGGGAGAGATCGAGTCCGCAGCACAGTATGGACTGATGAACGGGATGGGCGACGGAACGTTCGGCTATTACAATTCCATCACACGGGCACAGTTTGCGGCTGTTCTGGTGCGGATGTTTGGCTGGACGCTGCAGACCCCGAAGGCGGCATCTTACACCGATGTTCCCGCCAGTCAGTATTGGTTCTCCTATGTTGAGACGGCGGTTTCCAACGGTGCTGCGGACGCGGGCGGAAAATTCCGCCCGTATGATGCCATCACTCGCGGAGAGATGGCGGTCATGCTGGTGCGTGCGCTGGGTTATCAGGGCGCTGCCTCCCGTGCGTCCGCGGATGCCCTGCCGTTTACCGATGTGACCAGTAATCGGGGCTATATTGCCGTGGCCTATGCCATCGGCATGACCAAAGGCGTCACGGCCACGACGTTCGCACCCAACGCCTCCGCAACCCGGGCGCAGGCCGCCGCCATGCTGGTGCGCATGTATGAGAAGCTGCACCAGGAGACGGACTGGGTGCACGGATTTTACGCGATTTCCTCCTACAGTCAGATCGGCCTGAGCAGCAAAATGGACGCCGTCAGCGCTGTCTGGAGCCGGATGACATACAGCTCCTCAGGAGCCCTGCTCTCTACCACCTCTGCGAACGGCAACGAGTTTTATGTCCCAACCGGTTACACCAGTGCCACGGAATATCTGGAAAATCAGGGAACTCCTCTGAATCTGAGCGTCTTCATGGATACTTCTGTCTCCAGCGGGAGCACCAACACGCTGTATGCCATGCTGGCTACCTCCGACGGCCGGAGGCAGGCGGTAACCCAGATTCTCAATGAACTGACGGCTTCCTATAAGGCCGCCGGACACAATCCGTATGCCGGCGTCACGATTGATTTTGAGGGGCTGCGCAGCGCCGCAAAATCGAACTTTACCGCGTTTCTCACAGAGTTGTCCCAAAAATTGAAGGCCTTGGGGAAACCTCTGTATGTCTGTGTCTCACCGGTGCTGACCACCGGCGCCTACTATGACGGCTACGATTACCGAAGCATCGGCGATCTGGCGGACAAGGTCATTTTGATGGCCTACGATTATGACTCCAGAGATTTGACCGGCTATGTGGGCACGACCTATTATAAAACCACGGCCCCCGCTCCCATCGATCAGGTGTATGAATCACTGAAAGCGATCACGGATTCCTCCACCGGAGTGCGGGACGTATCTAAGATCGCCTTGGGCTTCAGCAGCAAAAATACAGTCTGGCAGGTTGACGCGCAGGGAAAACTGCTGTCTGCCACGCCGCTCTATCCCACCAACGACACCGTCCATCAGCGTCTGTCCCAGTCCGATACGGTGCAGGGATGGTCGCAGAACTATCAGATGCCCTACGCCACCTATACCGGATCGGATGGAAACACGTATTTTCTGTGGTACGATAACGTCCGCAGTGTAGAGGCTCGTCTGGAACTGGCAAAGCTGTTTGGGATCTCCGGTGTCTCGCTCTGGCGCATGGGCAGCATTCCCGCATGGGACAGCTGGAACTGGTCGGGTCTGCTCCATTCCTGACGCACTTTTAGGGGCTGAGCAAAGCGCAAAAAAAGGCTGCGGATTACGCGCTGGAGCATGAAAAACAGTTATGGAGAACCCGCATTTGAGAACATCAGATGAAGCGCTGTGACCGGCTTGCGCAGCTATCTGCGCTCCCAAGGGGGGACAATGCATCTCCAAGTCATTTTACCTGTCACTTTTGTTTGTCCATTCCAAAATTATGCGGTATTCTTGTTTCTCATCAGCGCAATGAAACAAAAAAACCGGCAGGACTCCGAAGAGTCCTGCCGGTTTTCAGTTTCATCAGCCGATGCCGCCGAGAATGGCGCCGGCGATCAGCGCAATCACTGCGCACGCACAGTATACATACTTGGACAGAGGATAGAACCAATTGCCAATGGGCTTCTTGCTGCCTTCGTTGACGTTCTTGAGAACGAACTCCTTGCCGGCAACCCAGAAGAACATGATGCCGGCCAGCAGAGCGCCCAGAGGGCAGATATAAATAGACACGACGTCCATCCAGCCGGAAACAATCCCCTGAATGACCAACGCTACGACGCAACCGACAACGCCGATGGTAATTACAGCGGGAATCCGCTTCATGCCGAATTTCTCCTGCAACGTGGCCACAGGAGCCTCATAAAGGTTGACCAGTGAAGTGACGCCGGCAAACAGCACGCAGACGTAAAATACGATGCCCACCAGCCGACCGCCGGGCATACCATTGAACACGTTGACCAGATAGATGAACATCAGGCCCGGGCCGCCGGAGGACAGCTCGGCAGAGCCGGCAGCCATGGCGGGGATGATGACAAATGCAGCCAGTAGCGCAGCGAGGGTATCAAAAATTGCCACATTGCGGGCGGAGCTGGGGACATCCTCGGATTTGCTCAGATAGGAACCGTAGATCACCGTTCCGTTACCGGCCACTGACAGAGAGAAGAAGGCCTGACCGAAAGCGTAGATCCAGAGCTTGGGATCCGCCAGACCGGAGGGATTAATGGTGAAGATGTACTTGTAGCCCGCAAGAGCGCCGGGCAGCGTCGCAATGTAAACGCTGAGGCAAATAAACAGGATGAACAGCGCGGGCATCATGACCTTGTTGGCCTTTTCGATGCCGCCGGAGACACCCAGCGCCATAATGGCGAAGTTGACGACCAAACCGATAATCAGCCACACATTGTTGCCCCAGGCGCAGGCGGTGGTGCCAAACGCGCCGCCGATGACGTCCATGTTCTGCCCCATGCCGGACAGAGAGCCGCTGAAAGCCATGAAGGTATATTTGAAAATCCAGCCGACCACACAGGAGTAGCCGATTGCCAGCGCCATGGAGCCCAGAACGGGAATCAGGCCGATGGCCTCGCCGGTCTTCTCATTGCCGGTGCGCAGCTTGGTGGCCTGGCCGAATGCGCCGATGGGACCGGCTCCGGTGGCCCGACCAAGGGACATCTCGCCGATAATGCCGGTAGAACCGATCAGAGCGACAAAAATGAAATAGGGTATCAAGAAGGTCATGCCGCCCCATGCGGATACCAGTGCGGGAAAACGCCAGATATTTCCCATACCGACTGCGGAACCGATACACGCCAGAATGAAACCCCATTTGGATTGGAACCCATCGCGGGCGGCAGGAGCGGAATTTTTCGTAGCCATACAATCTCCTCCATTTTATCACACATTAAAATCTGTGGAAGTACGCTTCATTGCGCAGGAGGGCAGGAATTGGACCCGCCTTCCTGAAATCGGCAAGCGGCCTTTCCGACCTTGTCGGAAAGGCCGCTTGCACAGATTCTATGATGCCAAGTCAGTCCAAGTATCATGCGATTGTTCGGGGCGGTCTGCGAGGAGGTTTACTTTTCGGGGGCGTAGGGCTCCAGGAACGCGTGGAAGTGGCGCATGGGCAGATTGTGACCCATGGTAATTCTCATGTTGGGAATGCTCTCACGATCCTTGTACAGCTCGGTCACCGCAGCGATGACATAGTCCAGATGCTCCTGGCTCAGCTGGCTGCGGTTAATCGCGAAGCGAACCACATTGCAGACCTCGGCCTGCTGCTCGGGAGTCTTCAGGTCATACTCCATGCTGTAGTCGCCCAGCTCGGAGACGCGGATACCGTAGCGGCGAACCAGCTCCAGGCTGAAGCCCTCGCCCGCGAAGGTCTCGTGGCCGCGCTTGCCGTCGAAGAATTTATCCATGTTAATGTACACACCGTGCCCGCCGGCGGGCAGAACGACGGGGATGCCGGCCTTGAAGAAGCCCTGCGCCAGATACTCGCACTGGGAAACACGCTCATGCAGGTAATCGAAACGGCCGCACTCATACAGGCCGCAGGCCAGAGCCATGATATCACGGCCGCTCATGCCGCCGTAAGAATCGTTGCCATAGGAGGAGATCTGCTTGACTTTCAGCAGGATGCCCACATCGCTCGTCACGTTGCCGTTTGCATCAAAGTCAGAGAAGTTTCTCCAGAAACAGCCCTTGTCGCGGAAGGCCAGCACGCCGCCCATATTGGCATGGCCGTCCTTTTTCAGACTGGCAGTAAAGCCGTCGCAGTAAGAGAACAGCTCTTTTGCGATCTCAAAAATGGATTTATCGGCATAACCGTCTTCATTGGTCTTGATGAAGTAGCAGTTCTCGGCCCAGCGGGCGGCATCCAGCATGTAGGGAATGTTGTACTTGTGCGCGATCTCGCTGGACTTGCGGATGTTTGCCATGGAGACAGGCTGGCCGCAGACGGTGTTGTTGGTGATGGTGGTATACACCAGAGGAACATTCTCCGGGCCGATTTTCTGAATCAGGGCTTCCAGCTTATCGGTGTCCATGTTGCCCTTAAACGGGTTTTTGGCGTATTTGCCGTCCGCGGGCACTTCCCACAGCAGCTCTTTGTTATAGAGGTTGCGGGGCGTGGAGCCCATTTGCTTGATGTTGCCCTCGGTGGTGTCAAAGTGGCCATTGGAGGGAATCGTGAAGTTTTTGCCGGGATGCCGGGTGTTCAGAATTTTGCTGATCAGGCTGAACAGCAGAGACTCCGCGCAGCGGCCCTGGGGCACCAGGAAGGTGTTGGGGCGCTCCATCTGGGCGGCGCCGCCATTGAACAGACCGCCATCGTACTCGCAGAGATACATGTCGTCCATCATTTTTTCGATGTCTTCACAGCCGGTGCGGACCAGATCGATGATGTGCTTCTGGTTATCGCCGCGTTCGAACACATCGCGCATGGCATCCAGCAGAACATAGTAGCCCTTGTTGCGGCCATAGGACTCATCGCCCAGGAACATAGCGCTCCACTGCAAATCGGTCATGGCAGTCGTGCCGGAATCAGACAGCATGTCGACTGTCAGCATGCCGGCGGGGAATGCGAACTCATTGTAATGAGTGGACTGCAGGGCGCGCTCGCGCTGCTCGAGTGTCACATTGGGAATGTTTCGCTTAACATAAGAAAAGGAATGAGGGGTTTCGACGTTCAGCGGGTATTTCATAGTATGCAACCTCCATTTTTTGACGCACTGCGCCGTTATTATTAGAGGATACCCCGGTCATCGGCGGTCGGTTCTCTTTCCGGCCTTGGCGACTGGCGGACAGTACCTTTCACAAAGTAAGTCTGGAGCCATTTCTCCAGAAGTGAATTGGAAATGCGCGCTTATTCAGCGGCAATGCACTCGATTTCCACCAGCGCATCCTTGGGCAGTCTTGCAACTTCCACCGCGCTGCGCGCCGGACAGGCGCCTTCAAAAAATGTGGCATACACGCCGTTCATGGCGGCGAAATGATTCATGTCACTGAGAAACACGGTGGTCTTGATGACCTGATCCATCGTGATACCCGCAGCCGCCAGAACGCTCCTGCAGTTTGTGAGAGACTGACGGGTCTGCGCTTCGACGCCCTCGGGAAATGCGCCGGTCGCGGGATCAATGGGCAGCTGACCGGATGTAATGATCAGACCGCCGGCTTTGATTCCCTGGGAATAGGGTCCGATTGCAGCCGGTGCTTCTGCGGTATTGATGACAATTTTCATAGTTCCTGCCTCCTTTATTACGATAAAATATTATCATGATAATAATTTTCTGTCAATAAATTTATTATGTAATATTGCCCAAAAAGTCAATTGCACTTTTGTATATTTGTAATAATGCACAATAATCGACAGATTTTAACGAATTTTTCTTTTGCATGATTGTGTAATTAATAATTTTTTATCAGTCTAATAATTTTTTTGGATGATTATTTTTCAGAAGATCGTGCCGGAGCACCTTCCCTTTTGGGGGATGCGGATGCAGGGCCGCGGCAGCAGCTGTGCCTGGTAACGCCATCTGCACTTGCGTTCGGACAAGCCGGCCTCCGATGCGGCCGATTCCGACCCGGTGGAGTCCCGGAAATTATGGCGGGAGCATGCCCGGCGCACCGGAGCAGCACAGCTGTATCTGATCCGGATAAAAAACCTCCGCACCGTTTGGTGCGGAGGCTGGTGATTTATTTATCCGGGTTCTGCTCCTGATGGATTTTACTCAGGTAGCGGTAGATGCTGGCCTGCGAGCAGGAGAGCTTCTGCGCCACGACCGGCACAGCGCCCTTGAGTGTGAAGGTGCCCTTCTGGTCCAACAGTTGAATAATCTTCAGGCGCTCCTCCTTGGTCAAACGGTCGGCGGGCAGTTCCGAGGAATTCATCAACGAGGACAGCGCCGCCTCTGTGGCGGAAGCGATGCTGTTGTAAAAAATCTCCTGTTCCGAAGAATCTCCGGAATCGGCAGGGTCTTTGGTACCGGCACAGCAGGGCATGGTGCTGATGGAAATGTTGCGGGCAGCGTAATCATCGGGATGGCAGAGGGCAAAAACCCGCTCTGACAATTCGCGGAAGTGGCTGTCGTCAAAGTTAATGCACAGCAGCCCCACCAAGGCGCCGCGTTCATCCTTGATAAACAGGGTGGAGCAGCGCAGAATCCTGCCTTTGGCGGAGACACCGCGGTAATTGAGCTTCCAGTCCTGCGTTTCATAGGCCCGCTCGGCGATAATCTGCATGGCTACATTGGTGAGTGGGGCGCCGATGGTGCGCCCGCTGATTTGCCCGTTGGCTATGGCGATCACAGAAGGCTGCTTTCGGCTGATGTCGTGAAGGACTATTTCGTAATCGGGACCCAGCATTCTGCCGAGGAATTCCACCAGCAGGGAGTAACGATGGATCATATCAGCGGTCATGGATACATTCCCTTTCTCTGCAAGATCAGGACGAATTCGTATTTTTCTACTATAGCATAACGTTTCACGCAAAACAATCAATTATTTAGGCAATGCGGCGTAATTCGTACTCAGAGCCTTTCCGCAAGACTACGCTTCCTGAAAAAGGAGTGGCAGCAGACCGGTGATGAAATGCGGTTTCTCTCTTCGTAGGAAGGATTCCATCATGGATCAGCCGGCAATACCATTTGACTGTGACTTTTCCGCGTGGTAACATGAATAATCAGGTCATCGCAATCAATGAAGAAGGAGAGAATAATAAAATGGTAGAATCAATTCAGGAAAAGGCACATGAAATATCACCGTATATTATTGGTATCCGCGAGGACATACACCGCCATCCAGAAGCCAGCCTGCATGAGACGCGCACGACCGACCTCATTGCTGCAGAGCTTGAACAGGGTGGTATTCCCTATCGCCGTCTTAATCCGACGGGAATTATCGCAGAGATAAAAGGCAGCGTCCCCGGGAAGACAGTTGCGCTGCGCGCAGACATTGACGCGCTTTCCATGACGGAGAAGACGGATGTCCCGTTTAAGTCTGAGAATCCGGGCTTCATGCACGCATGCGGGCACGATACGCACTGTGCTATGCTCCTTGGCGCGGCTAAAATACTGGCCGGCATGAAAGATCAGATTCACGGAACCATACGGCTCATTTTCCAGCCCGCCGAGGAAATTGCCGAGGGCGCAAAGCTGGTGATTGCGCAGGATGGGCTCAAGGGAGTCGACATGATCTTTGGAATGCATATTTTCTCCACACTTCCTGTCGGGGGAATCCTGATGCGTTCGGGTGCATCCTGCGCCTGCGCAGACGTTTTTAAAATTAAGGTCACCGGCAAGTCCAGCCACGGCTCCATGCCCGAGATGGGTGTGGATGCCACAGTTGCGGCAGCCGCGATCATCATGAATCTTCAGAGCATCGTGAGCCGTGAATTGTCTCCGATGAAACCCTGCGTTGTTACGGTTGGCAAGCTCGTTTCGGGCACTCGCTTCAACATTGTTTCAGGCGAAGCCGAGATGGAAGGAACCTGCCGCTGCTTTGACGTGGAACTGCACCATTCACTTCCGGCCCTGATCGAGCGCATCGCCGCGAGGACTGCCGAGACGTATCGCTGCACGGCAGAAGTCGAATATAACATGTTGACGGAAGTGCTGGTAAGCGATCCCGATGCCATAAAACTGGTTCAGGGTTCGGCGGCTAAGGTCGTGAAATCGCCGGAGCTCTTGGGTGAGCTTCCGATGCTGATGGGCGCCGAGGACTTCGCGGAATATACGACGCACTGCCAGGCCGCGTTTGCGGCTCTTGGCGGCGGCGGCAAAGCGCCGCAGCACAGCGATTATTTTTGGATTGACGAGAGTGCGCTGGAAACGGGCGCCGCTATGTACGCACAGGTCGCAATCGACTTTCTGACACAGAATCAGTAATTTGCATCGAGCGGGTCAGAATCCCGCTTTGGGTGTTTCGCCGATTGGGAAAGCTCTGCTTTGCATTTGTGAAGCAGAGCTTTTTTTGCGGGCATTTTTCTGAGAACTTGCATGAAACCCAAGCGTTCTATGCGCCGTTGTTTGACGCTGTCAACTGGCCGCTCCTCCGAACAGCCGCCTTTCCCCACACAACGTGCGGCGTGGAGTGCAAGCTGATTTACCACAATCTTCTAATTTTTACTTGACTTACGATTTCAAATGTATTATTGTTCTATTTAACTATTACAGTAATACAATTTGCAAGCAGGAGGGGCAAAATGAAAACGAAAAGAAGCGTCTGGGGCAGGCTGCTGACCTGCTGTGTCACTGCGGTAATGCTGCTGAGCACTGGAGCGGGAGCTGTCGATCAGACAGAGGTGACCAACCGCCAGACAGATTTGGATTACCTGTACTCCACCTTGAAAGCCAGCCATCCCAATTTGTTTGCCAATACGCCGGAAGCCGACTTTGAGACGAGAAAGGCTGAAATTGAGCAGCGATTGAGCACCGATAGCAGCTTTGATTATACGCTGGACTGTGCAAGTCTGGTTGCTCTGGCAAAGGATTCCCACACCAGCGCGTCTCTGGGCAGCAGCGGCTATGATCTGCACTACTGCCTGTTCGACCTGGACTGGTACGACGGGACCTGGGTTTTAAGTGCTGCGGACAGCGCACATGCTTCGCTGCTGGGTTCCGAGGTGACGGCCATCAACGGAGTTTCCATGGAACAGGTTGTGGAAAAGTTCGGGACGTTTCTCAGCGCGGATAATCCGGTGAAACTGCGGTATTCTTACTGGCAGATGTGCTATGTGCTGGAGCCTTATCAGTATCTGGGCATTGCCAAGCAGGACCAGCCGCTGACCGTGACGATCAGGGATTCTGCGGATAAAACGCAGACATTGTCTGTTTCCGCTGTGGATCAAAGTGCTCTGCAGGCAGCCGACCTGGTGACGCTGAAGGAGCGGCGCACAGGAACTGCAGCAACGGCCTACGACAAAACGAAGATTTATTTTGCAAAAGCGCTGAACAGCAGCACGTATTACATTCAATACAACAAATGCGCGGAGGATCAGACGCTGACCATGGAGACGTTCTGCCAGCAGGTACAATCGGCGCTGGATGCCGGAAAGTACTCTGTGATTCTGGTAGATCTGCGCAATAACGGCGGCGGTTCCGACGGCGTAATCGTGCCCCTGCTGGAGCTGCTGGCGCAGCAGCGTGACAAGGGCGTTCAGGTGGCAGGCTTGATCGGACGGAAAACTTTTTCCTCCGCCATCATCAATGCAGTCGAGCTGCAGGAAATGGGTGCGCCACTGGTGGGTGAAGAAACCGGCGGCAGTGTCGACCACTTCGGCGCTGTTCAATCGTTCCAGCTGCCGGTTTCCGGCCTGCGGATCGGAGTTTCCTCCAAGTTTATCTCCATGAGCGACTATTTTGACGCCGCCGCCGGAAAGGGCGTGGAGTCTTTGCAGCCCGACGTGAAAATCGCCCAAACGCTCAGTGACGATCTGGCCGGAAAAGACACCTGCGTGGATGAAATTCTGAACAATCCTTCAATTCTGAAATCTGCGGAGCGGGCAGGCGCGCCCATGACCCGCGGCCGATTTGTGGGGCTTTTATATCAGGCGGCCGGCAGCCCGGCGCAGAACTTCCAGGCGCTCCCGTTTGACGATCTCCTTGGCATTGAGTGGTATCTGCCTGCCGTGAACTGGGGCAAGGCGCAGCAGATTGTGTTGGGGAGTACGGAGAGCACGTTCCGCTCCGCGCGCACCATCAGCTGGCAGGAGGAGGCGGTGTTTCTGGTTCGCTCCGCCGATGCCCTGGGCATTCGGCCCGCATCTGTGCGAAACGACAGCGCGCCGGCTTCGTTGGAAACCGCCGCGTGGAATCAGGATGATGTGCAGCAGGCCTGGAAGTGGGGACTTCTGCCGGATAACGGTGATTTCTCCGTAGCTCCGACCCGCGCCCAGGGTGAGGCAATGATCAGAAAGCTGCTCGCGCTGAAATGATCTGATGCTGCGGTTTGGGAGCCGCTTTGAAAAAAACGTGCCGCTTTCGTGCAGATCCCTGCGAAGTATCAGATTTTCTGCACTTGCAAAGCAATTTGAAATCAGAAAAAGCGGAAGCGGGAGCTGATGCGTAAGAAAACCGCCAGACGGAACAGACGCCGGGCATTGGCTTCCGGCATTCCCCGCTTCGTATGAATTCCGGGATGAAGATTCCGATTTTCGCGCCGCCCTGCGGAAAGATATTTCTCCCGCCCGTCCTTGTCCCGAAACCTGAACTTTTATTCTCCGGGCGCTTTGGGGAATCAGTGCCTGGTCGATCCGCCGAACAGAAGCCGTCTGCCATCAAAGGCAGGCGGCTTCTGTTCAGCGGAAAGAAAACGGAATCAGCGCTGATTGGACGCTCTCCAGATCTTCTGCTCCCCGGCCATACGAATGAGCATGGGACGGAAATCAGGGTGCGCAATTGCGATAATTGCCTCCGCCCGCTCCCAAGTGGACAGGCCGGACAGGCAGGCCACGCCGTACTCGGTGACCATGTAAGGCGCCTGTGTGCGCGGCGTTGTGATGATATCGCCCTCCGTAAATTTCGGCAGGATCCTGGAATGGACCGTTCCTGCCTGATCGGTATAGGTGGAGGGCATGGCCAAAAACGCCTTGCCGTTTTCCGACAGGTAGGCGCCGGTGACAAAGTCCAGCTGGCCGCCGGTACCGCTGATCTGACGGGTTCCGGAGGATTCCGAGCACACCTGGCCGTAGAGATCCATAGAAATGCAGCCGTTGATCGACACAAAGCTCTTGAACTGCCGGACGGTGCCCGGATCGTTTACATAGCGCATGGGGGCGGAGAGAATATCCGGATTTTGATCCAAGAACTCGTACAGCTCCCGGGAGCCGGAGCAGATGGAAAACACGCCCTTGCCCCGCTGCAGTTCCTTCGCCTTGTTGGTGATTTTTCCGGCCCGGTACAAGTTCAGATAGCCGTCGCTCAGCAGCTCGGTATGCATTCCGATATTTTTAAGGTCGGACTGTGCGATCAGCGTGCCCAGCGCGTTTGGCATACCGCCGATGCCCAGCTGCAGCGTGATACCGTCGCGCAGATGGGGGAAAATATAGGCCGCAATCTTTTGATCGATCTCACCGGCGGAACCGGCGGGAGCGAGACAAATGTCCCTGTGTCCCTCTACCACGCAGTCCACCTCGGAGATATGAATGTGGTCGCCCTCCATGCCGTAAATGACCGGCATGTGCTCGTTGACCTCAAGAATGATGTGTTGCGCGGCATCCAGCATCTCCTGCTGGCAGCAGTTGGTCAGACCGAAACTGAAGTATCCGTGCTTATCCATCGGAGCCACGGAGATCATCGCCACATTAACCGGGGCAAATCCCCGTTTGTAATAGGACCCGCAGTTCCGAAACAGCATGGGGATATAATAAGCCAGACCGTTGTCAATGTATTTGCGGTCGAGGCCGGAGCAGTGCCAGACGTTATAGGTAAACGCCCTGTGTTCCGGGTCCTGTTCCACAACCTGTACTCTCTTCAGGCTGATGGCGTTGCGGATTTTCACATCGCGCAGCTCGTCACGCCGGGCGGCCAGCGCGGCATCCAACGCCTCCGGAAAGGAGCAGGTTTGACTGTAATCCACCCAGTCACCATCCTTGACCAGCTTGACCGCATCCTCCGGAGTGCGCAGTTTCCGTCGGTACTCCTGATAAATATCCATAAAAAGCTCCTTTTCGGATTTTAACGTCTGTATTGGCTGGAGGGAACGCCCCGCATGCAGAATTCACCCATGCACGCATCAGTTTTTTTGCTCCCGCTGATAGATTGGAGAAAGAATTTCATTCACATCGGCAGAGGAAGTAATTCTATACTTTTTGTTGTTATAGTATAAGTCGCCGCTGGAAATGATCGAAAAGCAGCAAGGCGGTTTTCAAACAGTACTGCACTATCATATTCCTTTGAGACAACCACACTCACTCTTGCAATTTCACCCGGATCAGCATCATTCAGGATATCATTCACAGTCTTATATGAATTTTCATAGAATCCAAAAAGGATGATCGCCAAAGCTGCTATGGCGATGGCAATTAAGTGCGTTTTCTTCCTTTTCACATGGATTCGCTCCCCCTCCATTTGGATTGCCGCCGCGGGATTCGCAAGAGTTTCCGGCTCAATGAAATGCAGGCACGCGGCTTGCCGACATTTGAATTATAACGCAGTTGGAAGATATTTGTAAACCCAAAGTGTCCGCACATCGCCCGGCAAGTCCATCGAGGATATGCCTGCTTATAATAAAGATACCATGAGTGATCGGTGCCGGAATGCTGCGGGTACCACCGCGCAGGGCCTGTCATCCCTGGGCGTGGTTTTGCGCACTGCGGGGCGCGCTCCCCCTTTGCTCGGATAAATGAATCAATCCGGCCCACGAGATGCAGCATCTCGGAGCCGGATTGATTCATAGGAAGGGGAAATTGAGGTGAGGAGACTATATAAAATTCTGTCAGGGAGCCAGGAGAAGCTCTGCTCCGTCACAGAAGAAAAACGGAAGCCTGCCTGAGGCGGCTGAGGTTCGGAGTCCGCTCAGATGGTGACTTATACGGAACTGGTCCGTCGTTGATGTCCATGGAATGATTCCGCTGCTCTGCCGTTTCACTCGCCTGCTTTTCTTAGCGGATATGTGGACTGCTTGAAATTAATATACCAAGCAGACAGACCGAATGTCTGTGATTTTATCACAGTTTTCCGGTCGGACGGATGCATTACACGGCTTCATGGGGTGCGATTCCCACCCCGCCTGATGCACGCATGGACGTTTGGACCGCAAGCACGGCTGTCCGTTTTATCGGCAGAATAAACAAAAAACCAAGCGGGAGCATTTACAAAATGTTTTTATTTGATGGCTTGCATTTTGCATGAAAAGAGAATATATTTAGGAAGCCTAATAAAAAGGAATCCTAAGTAATCTTTGAAGAATGGAGGGGGTACCGTGGAAGATCGGTCTGATGAGGCAAAGCTCAGCGAGGCTCTGATCCAAACTTTTATGGAGTTCGGCAGGCTGCGTATGGAAGAAGTGATGAAAAACCATATGGATCACCAGCACCATCAACTCAAGCGGAGCGAAATGATGCTGCTGATGAATCTGAATTACAAGGAAAGCGAATTTCCCAATGGAATCAGCGTTTCGGACATCAGCCATATCCTGCGGGTCAAGCCGCCGTCTGTCACAGCCGTGATTGCGGATCTGGAGCAGAAGGAGCTGATTGAACGCACAATGGATACCAGTGACCGAAGAATCGTCCGCGTCAAGATGACTGATACCGGGCGTCAATTCATCCGTCGGCACAAGCAGTGCATGGTCCGGAGGGTAGAGGGGCTGGTGAACCATCTGGGCGCAGAAAAAAGCGCTGCCCTGGTTGAGCTGATGGATGATACCTATCAATATTTCAAAAACCAGGGGCAAGAGCCCTAATAGTGGAGAGGTATGAATGCTTAAAATCTATAAAAATCTGAAGCCATTTTTTCCTGCGATTCTGGGGATTCTGATCCTGCAGACCATCCAGGCCATGGCGAATCTGTATTTACCCACGCTGATGTCTGATATCACCAATAACGGCATTATGATGCTGGATGTCTCCTATATCCTGCGGACGGGCGGAAAGATGCTGTTGATTGCGGGCGGGGGCGTTTCGTGCGCCATTCTGGCGAGCTTTCTCGGAGCCAGAACCGCCATCGGCCTGGGCCGCATCCTGCGCAATAAAATTTTCCGCCATGTGTCGGGTTTCTCCCTGCACGAGTTCGACCAGTTCGGTTCGTCCACGCTGATTACGCGGACCACCAACGATATTATCCAGATTCAGACCACCACCATTCTCATCTTCAACATGATGGTGTCGGCACCCATTACAGCCATTGGCGGGACGTTCCTGGCCTACAGCGAGGATAAGAGTCTGACGGTAATTCTGGCCTGTGTCCTGCCGCTGATCGGACTGCTCATCGGATTTTTCGCGGTAAAGGGCATTCCGCTGTTCAAAAAAGTCCAGATTAAGATCGACAAGGTCAATCTGGTTCTGCGGGAAAACCTGACGGGCATCCGGGTGATTCGGGCCTTCAACCGGATCGACCGGGAAGAAGCCCGGTTTGACGAGGCGAGCCGGGATCTCACGGACAACTATATCAAGGTCAATCACATCATGGCCTTCATGATGCCCGGCATGATGCTGATCATGAATCTGGTGACACTGAGCATCTTGTGGTTCGGTGCAGCCCGTGTGGACCAGGGGACATCCAATATCGGAAATCTGATGGCCTTCATGCAGTATGCCATCCAGATTCTGATGTCCCTGCTGATGCTGACGATGATGTTCATCATGATCCCCCGCGCCCAGGCTGCCGCAGAGCGGATCAACCAGGTTCTGGACGTACGGCGCGACATTTCCGATCCCGACCAGCCCTCGCACACGGACAAAATGGCCGGCTACGTGGAGTTCAAAAACGTCTCCTTCCGCTATTTCGGCGCAGAAGAGCCGGCGGTCAGCGGGATTACCTTCTCGGCCAGACCCGGAGAAACCACCGCGATCATCGGCGGCACCGGCAGCGGAAAGTCCACCATTGTGAATCTGATCCCCCGGTTCTACGACGTGGCGGAGGGCGAGGTTCTGGTGGACGGCGTGAATGTCAGGGATCTGCCCCAGCAGGAACTGCGCTCCAAAATCGGTCTGGTGCCCCAAAAGGCAATCCTGTTTTCCGATACCATCGCCGACAATATCCGGTACGGCAAGGAGGACGCCACCGAAGAGGAAGTGCGCCACGCCGCCGAAATCGCCCAGGCCGGAGACTTTGTCTCCGGAATGAAGGAGGGCTATGACACGATGCTCTCGGAGGGCGGATTAAACCTCTCCGGCGGGCAGAAGCAGCGGCTTTCCATCGCCCGCGCCCTGGTGCGCAGACCGGAGATCTATATCTTTGACGACAGCTTTTCCGCCCTGGACTTCAAGACGGATGCAAGGCTCCGCGCCGCGCTGAAGCGGGAGACCCAGGATGCCACCGTGATCATCGTGGCCCAGAGAGTGGGCACGGTCATGGACGCCGACCGCATCATTGTACTGGACGAGGGAACAGTGGCCGGAATCGGCACACATAAAGAACTGATGGAACACTGCGGGGTCTATCGCGAGATCGTATCCTCTCAGCTGTCGGAGGAGGAACTGGCATGAGTGCAGAAAACAAGACAACCACACCCGGCGCGATGGGCGGCCGTCCCCGGGGGGCCTTCGGCCATGGCGGCGGCCCCGGCGGCGCCATCGGGCGCCCCGTGGAAAAAGCAAAAAATTTCAAGGGTACGCTTCTGCGCCTGCTCCGCTATCTGGGCACGCAGCGATCCAGCCTGACTATGGTGGTGACCCTGGCGGTATTCGCAACCACCTTTACGGTGCTGGGCCCCAAGATCACGGGCAATGCCATGAATCAGGTGACGGACGGCTTTGTGGCAAAATCCATCGTCAACGGAATCGAAAGCGCCCAGCCGGGGCTGCAGTCAGCCGGGGAGGGCTATCAAACAGCGCTGGACGCCGCCCTGAAGCAGGCTGACGCCGCGGTAACGGGAGCCATGGCCGGAGCGCCGGAACAGCAGCTTGCCGCGGCCAAGCAGGCCGCGGAGCAGAAGGCAACCGCTGCGGTCAATCAGGCCTTCATGGATAAACTGGGTCTGGACCAGACACAGCTGGAGACATTTCTCTCCCTGGCGGCGTTGCCGTCCATTACCAGCACCCAGGACTATGACGAACGGGCAGACATCGCACAGAAGTTCTTTGACGGACTCAAGCAGATGCCGGCCGATCTGCTCCAGAGCCAGACCGCAGACGCAGCGCCCGGTCTGGACACGAGCAAGATGACGGACGCCAACCTTGCCAAGTATATCAACGATATTCGGGAGACGGGCGGCAATATCCCCTTTGATGCCGTGGGCAGAACGTTGCTGTTTTTGCTGGGTATCTACGCGCTCAGCGCCCTGTGCTCATTCACCATGCAGTATATCATGTCCTCCGTTGCCCAGACGCTGGTGTATGAAATGCGCAAGGATGTGGACAAAAAGCTGTCCCGGATGCCTCTGAAATACTATGATGTCCACTCCAACGGCGAGGTGCTCAGCCGGGTTACCAACGATATCGACACCATTTCCACCACTCTGCAGCAGAGCCTCACCCAACTGATTACAGCGATTTTACAGCTGATCGGCTACGTCATTATGATGCTGACGATCAGCCTCCCGCTGACGCTGATCGTGATGCTGACGCTGCCGCTGTATATTCTGGTGACCATGCTGATTGCAAAGAACTCTCAGAAGTTCTATGCCGCGCAGCAGAAATACCTGGGCCAGCTCAGCGGTCACACCGAGGAGATGTTTACCGGCCACAAGATCGTCAAGGCATTCGGCCGGGAGCAGGAGTCCGTGGAGACCTTTGAGGAAGTCAATGACAACCTTTACCATGCGGGCTGGAAGGCCCAATTCCTCTCCGGCGTGATGTTCCCCCTGATGAACTTCATCAGCAACATCGGCTATGTGCTGATCTCCGTGGTGGGCGGCATCTTTGTGACCAAAACCTGGCTGAATCTGGGCGACATCACCGCGTTCATCCAGTATTCCCGCCAGTTCTCTATGCCCATCACCCAGACGGCCAACATCGCCAACATCATCCAGTCCACCGTGGCCTGCGCCGAGCGCGTGTTCGAGGTGCTGGACGAGGAGGAGGAGATCCCCGACGCGGCGGATGCAAAGGTTCTGGAAAATCCCAAGGGCGAGATTGTGTTCGACCATGTGAAGTTCAGCTATCAGGAGAGTGAATCCCTGATCGAGGATATGAATCTGGACATTAAAAAAGGCGAGACCGTAGCCATCGTCGGCCCCACCGGCGCTGGAAAGACCACGCTGGTCAATTTGCTGATGCGGTTCTATGAGATCAACGGCGGCAAAATCACCTTCGACGGCGTGGATGTACGGGACATCAGGCGGGGCAGCCTGCGCACAATGTTCGGCATGGTGCTGCAGGACACCTGGCTGTTCAACGGCACCATTGAGGAGAACATCCGCTACGGCCGGATGAATGCAACGCATGAGGAAATCGTGGCGGCGGCGAAGGCGGCTCACGCGGACCATTTCATCCGCAGTCTGCCCCACGGCTACCAGACGGTTCTGAATGAGGAGGCGTCCAACATCTCCCAAGGACAAAAGCAGCTGCTGACCATCGCGCGGGCGCTTTTGGCGGACCCCGCGGTGCTGATTCTCGACGAAGCGACCAGCTCGGTGGACACCCGCACGGAAATGCTGATTCAGAAGGCCATGGGACGGCTGATGGAGGGGCGGACCAACTTCGTCATTGCCCACCGTCTGTCTACCATCCGGGACGCCAAGCACATTCTGGTGATGAATCACGGTTCCATCATCGAAAGCGGGACGCATCAGGAGCTGCTGGAAAAGCAGGGCTTCTACGCCGACCTCTACAACAGCCAATTCACGGGTGCTTCTCTGGACGGGGAAGCGGGCTGAGTGAGATTGCAGGGCTGCGGAAAGCGCCCCGCCTTCCCAGGAATGCGGAAATGAATTTAACCTGTTCTCCGAATCCGCTGCGGTTTGCGCCGCAGCGGATTTCCACTGTTCCAGCGGATTGCCGATGGTTCTATTTCCGCATGCCGTATCGCAGAGAGAGCTGTGCATATTTATGAGGAAGATCCGGACACCTACTAGACGATCAGTTCAAGTGACATAATTACCCGGTAAAGGCCGATTATAAAATGCAATAATATCCAATTGACGGATCAAGGATGTTAATAGAAATGCGGTATTCAAGGAAACAGTATGGAAAGCAGCCGCATGCTAAAAATCTATTGAGTATGGCTTGGATGGTGTGCTGGAACGCAGAAAAAGGAAAGCGCCGCCGGAGTCCGGCATCCCCGGCAAAAACACATGTGCCAGCCGGCTTTGTCTGCAGCCTGACGGGGAGGCAAGTTTTCTGCTGGCCTCCCCGTCAGTATGTATCCTGTGTAACCGGTTAGTCGTCTTCCTCCGGGGTCAGCTCTGTGCTTTCCACCTTCGGCGGCATCAGGAGTGAGAATGCGATAAAGCAGATAAATGCTGCCACCAGGCCGGGAATCACAGGCTGGCTGAACTTGATCCCAAACAGCATCCCCTTAGAGACGTGCTCCAGATAGACAACCATCAAAGTACCGGCCAGCAGGGAGGCAATTGTGCCGGCAGTGGATGCCTTCTTCCAGTAATGTCCCATGACATAGGGGAAGAAGGATCCCGCAGCCCGCAGCGTAAAGCAGAACATCAGAATGGAAACGATGCTGCTGGTATTAAACAGCGCAATAAACATGGAGGCCACGCCCACAAGGCACATCACAATTTTGGTAACCCGCATCACCTGCTTGCTGGTTGCGTCGGGCTTAAGTACCGCTTTGTAGATGTCGTTTGCAAAAATCGAGCCCGCACCCAGCAGATCGGAGTCGGAGCTGGACATGGTCGCCGAAATGATCCCGGAAAAAAGCAGGCCGCAAATCAGCGCGGGCATCGTACGCATCGCCAGAATGGGGAGCGCATATCTGGCGCCCACCGACTCAAACTGAGCCGCGTCAAATCTGCCCATGTTAATCAGAGCCAGAGTGATAATCCCCAAAATGGTGGGAATAAAAGCGTAGATGAAGTTAATCATCGCCGCCAGCCAGGCACCAGTCTTGGCCGTCTTTTCATTCTTGGCTGCGTAGAAGCGGGAAACAGCTTCCTGCCCCACCGAGAAGGTCGCGGTATACATTACCACGAGGGAAATGATTCCGAACAAGTCATAGCCCTGGAACAGATTCAAAGTCCCCGCAGGGATATTGGCAGTGACATTTGCCCAGCCGCCCGCGTCTTTCAACGCAAAGGGAACGGCGATAAGCATGCCGATTACGATCAAAAACACCTGTACAAAATCCGTCAGCGTAACGCTCCAAAGTCCGCCCATGATGGAGTAGACCGTAACGACCACGGCCACGATGATGACCGCCACCTGATAGTTGATGCTCAGCATGGTGGAGAGAATGACTGCCGAGGCGATAAACTGTCCGGCGGTCAGTCCAATCAGGGGCAGGAGCATGATCACGGATGTGATAATGCCGCAGGACTTCCCATATCTCCTGCGGAAATATTCGGGCACTGTTTTCACGGTTGCCGCCCGGAACTTCGGTGCCACAAAGCTCAGAATGACAAATGCCAGACCCATTGCAATAATGTACCATGCTGCACTCAGTCCATATCCGGACATGCCGTTTTGCACGACACCCAGAGAGCTTCCTCCGCCGATTTCCGTTGCAGCCAAAGTACCCGCCATAAGGAAAGGCCCCAGGCGGCGGCCCGCCACCATGAAGTCCGTATTGTTGGTAACCTTGGTTGAAGAGTACCAGCCAATCCACAACATGGCCAGCAGATAGATAACGACGATGATGGTTACGATCATATTTGCATGCATAATATTCCTCCTCCTAAAGTCTTGGCCGGGCTGCGCCGCAGTGCGGGCACTTGCAGCCCTGCTTCTTATAATAAAGGTATCATCTCCTGCCCGCAGTATAAACCTCCGATTCTGCAAAAAAGCTACCAAATATGGTCAGCATGTGACCATTCCTCTTTCTTGCATGGCGTCCAATCTCTTGACTGCCCTGCAATTATTCGATAGAATAAAGGAAACCCATCTGCCGCGGCGCAGTCTGTAAGCCCGTTGTGCCATTGCTGTCTCTGCTTCAAAAAAGGCTTTCGGGCGGTCTGCTTTGGCCGGAGTTCTTCCTGGGAGGGATACGGATGTTCCAGATCGCTGTGTGTGACGATAATGCTGCAGAACGTAGTCGCCTGGACGAGTATGCCTCTGCATATTTCAGCCTGCGGAATATACCGGCAGAAATTGACACCTACGAGAGCGGAACCCAGTTCCTGTCTGCGGAGAAGTCTTATGACCTATATTTTTTTGACGTGATTATGCCTCAGCTGTCCGGCATGGAGACCGCCCGGGCCCTCCGGCAGCGGGAAGACGAGCCTGTCATAATTTTCGTGACCTCCTCGCTGGAGTCAGCGGTGGAGGGATACAGTGTTTGTGCGGCAGGCTTTGTCCTAAAACCCATTCAGGCGCCGGCCTTTGAGGAAACCATGAACCGGGTGTTCAGGGAACGCTTTGAGAGCTGCACGGCTTCCATCCGGATTGTCCACAATCGCGTTCCGCTGGAGCTGCGGCTGGAAAAGGTGGCCTATTTTGAAAGCCGCCTGCATCAGGTCTATGTCACCCTGTGCAGCGGGGAAAGATTTCCCATCACACAGAAATTCCGGGATCTTGAGTGCATCCTTTCGGGGTATTCCCAGTTCCTACGCTGCCATCAGAGCTATTTGGTGAATCTGAACTGTGTGGAACAGATGGGGACAGATAGCTTTCTCCTTTATCAAAGCATGGTGGTGCCCATTTCCCGAACTTATTACAAGCAGAGCAAGATGGCCTATTACCGCCGCAGGCTCAGGTGAACTCCATGAATGATGAAGCCTGCCGAATCTTTCTCAACCTGATTACCCTTTCCGTGCGGATGATGCCGGTTTTCGTCTGTTTGGAGCCGAAGGTTAAAAACCGGGAAAACATTGCCAGCATCTCTGTCTATCTGTGGGTCATTATGACTTTTCTGCAGTTTCTGTTTCGCATTCCCGACAATATTTTCGTTGTTTTCCAGGGGCTGTTTTCCTTTCTCTATTTTCTCATCCTGTTGCTGTTTTTTCAGGGCAGTCTCTTAGAGAAAGCCTTCCTTTATGTGTCGGCCTGGATGTTTGCGGTGCTCTCTACCTCTTTGAACGAATTCATTGTCTGGGCTCTTCTGGACAGGACGGGACTGACCTACTCCCAGATTTGTGTGATCGTATCCACTCTGTCGGCTCTGGGCTTTTATCTGGGGGTTCGTTTGTGGATGAAGCCTGCAGTGAAACGACTGTTCACTGAACTTTCGGTGGGGGCCTCCACACTTCTGCTCGCTTATCCCATTGTCTCCCTTCTCCTTCTTTTTGTAGGGACCAACACCATTTTTTCCAGCCGATCTCTGTCAGCGGGAGGATTTGGCGTCGTCGCGTTCTTTTTCATCCTCTGCATCATGATTGTCGGGCTTTATGTTCTGATTCTAAACAGCATTCTGGAGCTGATGGAACGCAGAAAAATGACCGAGGAACTGCAGGTTGCAAAACGGCTTCTCTATCAGCAGCGGGAACACTACCACCAGATTCTTGATTACATCGAACAGGTTCGGATTATCCGGCACGACTTTCGCCATCATATCCACGCCCTGCTGAATATGGACAGAGACGCGCAGGCCCGGTATCTCCGTGATTTGCAAAAGGAGCTGGACAATACCGCCGCGCAGACATTTTGCCAGAATCAGGCTGTCAATGGTCTTTTGCAGGAATATGCGGGAAGATGCCAGGACAACCAGGTGGAACTGGACACGAACCTGGATCTTCCGGAAACCATTCCCATCGATGATCTAACCCTGTGTATTGTCATCGGCAACCTTCTGGAAAACGCTCTGGATGCCTGCAGGCGGTTTTCCGGCCCACGCTTTATCCGCATTCGCTGCAGATGGGGAAGCAATCATCTGGAACTGCTGGTGGAAAATTCTTTTGATGGGCAGGTTCGCAAAATCGGTGGAGAGCTTCTGTCCCGCAAGCAGGAAGGTGGGTTGGGACTGCTCAGCATCCGAAGAACGCTCAGCTGCCCCGGTGACGATTTTGAAGTATGCTACAGTAAGGCTGCATTTACTGCCATGGTCACAATAGCTCCCAGAGACCCACCAACGTCACTGGAATGAGGCCCTGTCAAAGCGACGTTTGCTATTCCGATTTTGCAGAAGCTATCTGACAGCTGGATGCGGGGAAAGGCCACAGCTCCCGAAATGATATTAAAGATGCATGTGTTCGGCTTTGATTCTGCATATGGCTTTTTATCTACACCATTATTCAGGTTATAAAACACCCGATTCCGTCCGGAATCGGGTGTTCCTATTTGTTTCTTTCCGTATCACGGACTTTTACTTTTTAGCATCTGCCTCGCAAGGGCACTGTGAAGAATCTGTTCGCGCTGGAAAATCTGTATCAGCCCGACTTGAAGGGCAGGCAAAGTGCACAAACGGGTAAGGCCGGTACGTGCTGAGGAGAGTTCTCCTGGTTCTTAACAAAATTTTAACACCGTCCTGAATTTTTGAACGGCACTTTGACATCGGGGGCGTTAAAATGCGGTAAGAAATGAGGGGAGGAGTTCCGATGGAAAAAGACCTGATGCCCACAATTGAGCAAGCGAAGGAGTTCATATCTGAAAAAAAATATCAGGAATGCGAAGCGCTGATATGCACTGCGATGTTTGAATATCCCAGTGACGCAGTCCCGCATAACTTGATGGGGCTTTTATTGGAGAGCGAGGGTTCACACGTTGAAGCGATGAAGCACTTCCGTGCGGCGTACGCGCTTGATCCCACATATCAGCCGTCTTCATGGAACCTGGAGTGTTTCGGAAACTTTACTGTGTACCGCCCATGCGCATATTTTGCAGGCGACTGTGAAGTCCGTGCCGAAAAAAGAATAAAAGGGTGGTAAGAACGGATGTACATCATCATAGCTGGATGCAGCAAGGTAGGAGCCAGTCTGGTGAACAGACTCTCCGAAGAGGGAAATGATGTCGTGGTGATCGACCGGGACGAAGAAAACTTTTCGCAGCTTGGCAGCGGTTCCAACTGCATGTCCATAACCGGGGTACCGATTGACGAAGATATTCTGAAGGAGGCCGGCATCGAAAAAGCGGACGCACTGGCTGCCGTTACGACCGACGACAACACAAATTTCATGGTCGCTCAAATTGCCCAGCAGCTCTATCATGTCCCCAAGGTCATTACACAAACGAAGGATCCGGAGAAGCAGCTTGTGCTGACCGCTATGGGACTACAGACGATTTGTCCGACCACGCTCACGGTAGAGTCTTTCTTCAACTCGCTGAAGAAAGGAGAAAACGAAAAATGAGAATTATGATTATCGGCGGCGGGAATGTTGGGTATTATCTGACAAAATCACTGTCGGCCGAAAAGCACCATATCATGATCGTCGAAAAAGACAGTTCCCGCTGCGAACAGATTTCCTCTGATTTGAGTTCAAAACGCATCGAGTTAACCCATGGTGACGGTACAGACGTAGAATGCCTGCGGGAGGCGGGAATATTTCATACGGACGTCCTCATCGCCGTGACAGGGCACGATCAAAACAATTTAGCGGCCTGTCAGCTGGCTAAGGATTATTTCGGGGTAAAGCAAACGATCTCCAGAGTGAAAAATCCGAAGAATATCAGAGTGTTTGAAAAACTCGGTGTAGATTCCGTTATCAGCAGCACAGAGCGTATCGCGGGGATTATCGACCGGGAACTTGACTGGGCAGATGTCAATAAACTGCTGAAGGAACGGTCATTCAATGTGCGGTTGCAGGAAATCACTGTGGAGCAAGGCTCAAATTTCGAACGCAAACGTCTCAAAGACCTGGGCCTTCCGAAGGGTCTCATTCTCATTGCCGTTTTGCGCGGAGATCAGGCGATTATCCCGAATGGCGAAACCCGCCTGGAGACCGGCGATCTGGTAATCCTTTGGGGGGATGCGTCCGATATGGCTAACACACTTGAACAGCATGCAAACAGCTGAAAAGGCGGTTAAAATGAAACGAATTATTTCGATAGCAGCAGGGCTCCTTACCGAGCTGTTTTTTGCGGCGGGCACTATGATTATTGGCTGGCTAGCGGCAATTCTGATATGGGGTATCCGGGGAGTGTAAAGCATGATGACAATCGAAAAACCAATCAATAAGCTGTACCCGATCTGTTATTTTGTGGGCATCATTGTCATGTCTCTGGGCACATTGCAGCTCCTGCCCGCCATTGTCTCTGCGGTTTATTCGGAATGGAGAATCCTGGCGGTATTTTTGCTGACAGCTTCCATAACCGTGCTCACCGGGGCCGGCCTGACCGGTTTGGGGTTCCGCTATAGAAGCGTAAAACTCAGTTTCGGCGAGGGCACGGTGGTGGCGTCCGGCGCCTGGTTTCTGGGCACGCTGCTGTGTGCACTGCCATACGAGCTGTCCGGCAATTTCCTTTCGTATCTGGACTGCTGCTTCGATGTGATGAGCGGCCTTACAACCACCGGTCTCTGTCTGATACAGGATATGGATCACCTGTCCAACGGTATTAACATGTGGAGGCATATCCTGACCTTTGTCGGAGGGCAAGGCATGGTAGTACTGGCGTTGACGTTCCTGACCACGGACCAGAGCGGCGCTTATAAGATGTACGTCGGCGAAGCAAAAGATGAAAAGCTTTTCCCAAATGCGGTCAGCACCGCACGGCAGATCTGGCTGATCAGCCTCATCTACCTTGTGGTTGGGACAGCAGTCATGACCATAGCCGCCCTGTCCGCCGGTTTGGCGCCCGACAGAGCATTCCTGCACGGTATGTGGATTTACATGTCCGCATGGAGCACCGGCGGGTTCGCCCCGATGAGTCAAAATATATTGTACTATCACAGTGAATTTGTTGAGCTTGCGACCATTGTGTTTTTTGTGATCGGCTCGTTCAATTTTGCGCTGCACCATGCAGTGCTGTCCGGAAGGCGCGGGGAACTTCGCCGAAATATTGAGACGATTACATTCACGGTCACACTCACGCTGCTGACGCTGATAACCACTGCCGGCCTGATGAAAAGCAATGTTTATCCAAACGCAGTTGCGCTCTTCCGCAAAGGGTTTTATCAGCTGATTTCCGGACACACCACCACAGGCTTTATGACCATATATGCCAAGCAGTTTTATCATGAATGGGGAGACATTGCACTATTCGCCATGGTGATTGCAATGCTGCTGGGCGGAAGTGCCTCTTCAACGGCGGGCGGCTTCAAAGCGCTGCGTACCGGTATAATCTTCACAGCCTTCAAAGCGGAGGTGAAGCGGATGCTGCTTCCGGAATCGAGGGTAAGTGAGCAAAAAATTCATCATATTAAAGACGTTGCACTGTCAGATTCGATGATCAGAAGCGCCTTCCTGATTGTGACGGCTTATATCGTTACCTTCACCGTGGGCACCCTCATCGGGATGTTTGCAGGGTTTCCGTTCGGCATGTCTGCGTTTGAATGTGCATCGGTGACCGGAAACGTGGGCCTCTCCATCGGCGTGACCACGGCGGCAATGCCCGCCTACCTGAAGCTTACTTATCTCATCATTATGTGGCTTGGGCGTCTTGAGTTCATGTCAGTGCTGACATTGGGAGCATACGTCATCAGAAAGGTTGAAAGAAAATGCGATCGGTAAAGATAACCTCGATCCTGATTCTGTTCCTTTTTATTCTGCCCGTATCGGCAAAAGCCGAAACCCGGATTGTAACGAGCACAGATTTGATAGAAAATGCTTCCGCATTGGATGGCGATACCGTGGTCTACAGCGGGGAGGTGGTGGGAGATATCCTTTCGCGCGGCGATTACGCATGGATAAATGTTTCTGACGGAGCAAATTCCATTGGCATCTACATACCGAAATCGCAAGCCGAAAAAATTGAACATGTGGGAAGATACCGTGTTGTCGGCGATACGGTTTCTCTTACCGGCACCTTTCACCGTGCCTGCGCGGAACATGGCGGTGACATGGATATTCATGCGGATTTCATCAATGTCACTAAATCAGGATATACGGAGGAAGATAATCCCTCAGCAAAGCTGCTTGTTACATCCGGGGCGCTGTCCCTGTGTGCTCTGGCAGGGGCAATCTTCGTATTAAAAAAGAAAGTTTGTGTGACATAATGGCAGCAAAGCAGCTGCCGCATCCAGCACTCCGCAGCCTGGAACTGAACTTCAAGGCCATACGCCGCCGACGGCGTATGGCCATATGATATTATGACAGCATGTGTTATAATTACTGTGCCGATCAGGCCATAGCGGATTGGGACAGCTCAAATGTTTGTTTGTCCCTGCTCTGGAGGAGCGGCAAATATACAGACAAGAACAGAGAGGAATGATTCCGGTGAAGAATGCCAAAACAGAGTGCATTCTGGTTTGCCTTTCTCCGTCTCCGACCAACATCAGCGTTATCAACGCAGCGGTGAAAATGGCAGCCGCCTTTAACGCCGAACTTCAGTCCATCTATGTTGAGACGTCGGCGTATGACAGAATGAGTGAGCAGGACAAAATCCAGCTGGAAAACAATAAAAAACTCGCGGGAAAGAGCGGCGCAAAGTTCTCATCCTCATACGGGAATGACATCGCCATGCAAATTGCCGAATACGCCAAGGCCTGCGGTGCAACAAAAATCGTAATTGGACGCCCCAATCATAAGAGAAGGGGAGCTTTTTCAAAAAACGACATCCCGCAGCGTCTGCTAAAATTAGTTCCCGAACTTGAAATCTATATTATTCCATATTTCACCACAACCTATTTTGCCGGCGAAAAGAAGCGGATGGCGGTTTTTTCGTGGCATTCGGTGCTTGTTACTTTGGGACTGCTCTGTGCGGCGACGCTGATGGGACTATTCCTGAAAAGCGTCGGATTCACCGATACAAACATCATTACGGTGTATATCCTTTCCGTTCTGTTCATCTCTTTTCTGACAGAGGGCTATCTTTACGGCATTGCCGCTTCCGTGCTCAGCGTACTGGTGTTCAATTTTCTTTTTACAGAGCCGCGGTTTTCCTTCAGGGCATATGGAACAGGCTATCCGCTTACTTTTTTCGTTATGTTCACGGCTGCGGTTCTGACCAGTTCCCTGACGGTTCGGGTAAAAGGCGAAGCAAAATCCAACGCGCAAAAGGCGTACAGAACCGAGGTGCTGCTTACCGCAAGCCGCAATTTGCAGCATGCTGAAAGTGAAGATGAAATTCTCAGTGAGACGGCGACCCAAATTCTCAAACTGATGGGCCGGCCGGTCATACTCTATCCGGTTCGCGACGGAGCGCTTGCAAAACCGCTGCTGCTTTTCCCGCAGGGGGTTGCTCCCGAAGAAATTGATGATGCAGTTTGTGAAGCCGAACGCTCTATAGCGGAACGCGTCTATGCAAACAACGAGCAGGCCGGAGCAACCACAAAAGAAAATTCTGATGCACGGTTTTGGTATCTCGCGGTGCGGGGTCACGATAGTGTCCACGCGGTGGCGGGAGTTGCTGTAAAGCGCGGGGACCATTTTGGTGAATTCGAACGGGATTTTTTACTTGCTCTTTTGGGAGAATGCGGCGTTGCAATGGAAAAGCAGGAGCTCCGCGAAAATCAGATTTCTCTTGCGGTGGAAACTCAGCGCGAGAAAACGCGGTCTAATCTTCTCCGGGCGATATCGCACGACCTCAGAACCCCTTTGACCAGCATTTCCGGTAATGCAGAATTGCTCATGCAAGAAAGCACTTTGCTGAATGACGAGCAAAAACGCAAGCTGTATGCTGATATCTATGAGGATTCTACGTGGCTGATCGGTCTTGTGGAAAACCTTTTGTCGATCACCCGCATTGATAATCAAACATTGGCGCTTACCCTGAAGCCGGAACTCATTTCGGATGTGATCGATGAAGCGGTGGCACACGCGAAGCATCGCGCACAGCATCATAATCTCAGTGTGTCAATTAGCGATGAATTACTGATGGTCAGAGTGGACGCTTCTCTCATTGTGCAGGTGCTGGTAAACCTGATTGACAACGCAGTCAAATACACGCCGGAAGGTTCTGATATCACAATCTCTGCCATACAGAAAGGCAAGCAGGTGCTTGTGTCGGTGGCTGATAACGGTCCGGGCATATCCGACGATGTTAAACCGAAGCTTTTTGAAATGTTTTTTACTGCCGGAACAATCAGAAGTGACGCCCGGCGCGGACTTGGGCTCGGGCTTGCACTTTGCCGTGCCATTGTTGCGGCACACGGGGGAGAAATCTGGGTCTCGGATCATGTACCGCATGGCTCGGTTTTTACCTTTTCACTTGTTAAAGAGGAGGACGTTCCTGATGACCAAACCATTGGTCCTTGTGGTTGAGGACGATAAACCGGTCCGCAGCCTTATCACGCTGACACTGGAAACGCAGGACTACCGCTACAAGACCGCCGAAAAAGGCAGTGAAGCAATTATGGCAACACTGTCTTATCAGCCGGATCTGATCATCCTGGATCTTGGCCTGCCTGATATGGACGGTGTGGATATCATCAAAAAGACGCGCACTTGGTCCAATGTACCGATCATAGTCGTCAGCGCCAGAAGCGAGGATTCGGATAAAATCGCGGCGCTCGACGCCGGTGCTGATGATTATCTGACGAAGCCGTTCAGTGTAGACGAACTTCTCGCTCGTCTGCGGGTAGCGCTAAGAAGACTTCAGTTTATGCGAAACACGGATACTGACAGCACGGTATTCATGAACGGAGGGATGAAGATTGACTACGCCGCTGGCTGCACATACATTAACGGAGATGAAATACATCTTTCTCCGATTGAATATAAACTATTGTGCCTAATGTCGCGCAATGTCGGAAAAGTACTGACGCATAATAGTTTCCTCAAGGAAATATGGCAGAACACCTTGCCGAATGACACTCCCTCGCTTCGTGTCTATATTGCGACACTCCGAAAAAAAATCGAAACGCCTCTCGGTCAAAAGCTGATTCAAACGCATGCCGGAATCGGTTACCGCATGCTCAGAATATCAACGGACGAGAAAATTGAATGAGTTCCAGTGAAGTTTGCGTCTATAGTCTCGGGCTATAAGATTCACTGTCCTATAAAATTGAGAGAAAACCGCAACGATTGCGGCGGTCAGGCTGCTTTACGGGCACGTAGCGATACTTCAATGTAGTTCAGCTGTGCCGACCTTAACCGCAGACCCAGCTTTCAGCAAAGATGCTGTGTCCCAAAATGCAGTTCCAATCCGATTGGCTGTATGCGCATCACTGCCCAGTGGAGCAGCCTGCCCCATTTTTCCTGAAGATTTTCCTATCATCATGCAGACGCGGATGGCCGAGGATTTACTGTACCTCTTTAAAACATAAACCCCCGTTATTTATTTTTGTCTTTCTCAGTGAAACGGTGTACGCTCTGTGCGCGGGATTTCGTTTTACTGATAAGCGGGCATATAGCAAACATTTTTCTCCTTGCGGGCTGTTCACCCGTGATGCCGATAACAGGATATGTTACAATAAAAGACTCCGATATCAGCTATAACTTAAATCGACAGGCAGGTGAACCCCACTTGAAAATTGTCATTGAGGAATTACAGGATGGAGAAGAAGATCAGATCATCATTAAATGCCGGGAGATGCCTGACGAGTTGCTTCATGTGCTGCCTATGCTGAAATCCCAAGGTGCTCTTATTGCTTATGTTGGAAATGAAATCCACCGTATCCAACCGAAAGAGATCTATTACATTGAAGTTGTAGACAATAAAACGTTCCTATACTGCCAGGATACGGTGTTGGAAACAAAACAGAAGCTATATGAATTAGAGAACTACCTTTCAAATAGTGACTTTCTGCGGGTATCCAAATCGGTTTTGCTGAATTTAAGCAAGATCAAGTCATTGAGTCCCGCGCTAAGCGGGCGCTTCGAAGCAACTCTCGATAATAATGAAAAAATTATTATTTCCCGGCAGTATGTGAGCGATTTAAAGAAAATGCTCGGTATATAGGAGGAATCAGCATGAATGCAGAAGAACTGTTAAAAACAATGCTCCGTTCTTTTTTTATAATAGCAACCGGAATTGTTATTTCCATGTATTTATTTTGCCTGATATTCTATCCAGATGCCAGCTTCACCTTGCATGACATCGGCGGAATCCTTCTGCTGGCTTTTTTCAGTGATCTGCCATATCTTATTTTTTATTCCGGAAAGGAGCTGAGCAAAAAACAAATGTATCTTCGCAAATCAATACACCTGCCGGTTCTGTTAGCTGTAGTGCTTTATTTCGCGCACCTTTGGGAGTGGGTCAGCCTAAACCGCTCGAAAGAGGTTTTCGTATTTCTTTTGCTGGTTTTGGCTGTGTACGCCATCGTTTTTGCAATTGCTGTACATTATGACAAAAAACTGGCCGAGAAGCTAAACCACCGTCTGAGGGAGCGCTACCGCTCGTGATGGAATATGAATTGATGAAGATGGCAAGCTGTTTACAGCTTACCATCTTTTTGCAGCAGCTCGCCTTGCGATATCTACAACATACATTTGCCCCCATTGTCACTATCAAAAGGTTTTGCTATATTGATTTTTGAAAGGGGCAATCGGAATGAATAAGATTATTGAGGTATCAGATCTGCGTAAAAATTATGGAAATTTCGCCGCCGTAAAAGGTATTAACTTTTACGTAGAACAGGGAAAGCTGTTTTCATTTCTTGGACCGAATGGAGCAGGTAAATCGACCACCATCGACATACTATGCACATTATTGAACTATAATGACGGTGAGATTATCATAGATGGACTTGATCTTCGACGCGACAGCCAATCTATACGTCAGATCATCGGAGTGGTTTTTCAAGACAGCGTGCTGGACTCGCTGCTTACTGTTCGAGAAAATTTGACCATGAGAGCGGGATTTTACACATCAGACAAAGCAAAAATTAAAAAAGCTGTTTACGAGGCCGCTCATGCAGCGGAATTGAATGAATTTATTGATCATCGTTACGGAAAACTCTCGGGCGGACAGCGGCGCAGGGCTGATATTGCGCGGGCGCTGATTCACACGCCTAAAATACTGTTCCTTGACGAGCCCACAACTGGCCTTGATCCGCAGACGCGTCAAAGCATCTGGAACGCAATAAAGCAGCTTCAAGCAAAAACAGGTATGACAGTTTTTCTGACAACCCACTACATGGAAGAAGCAGCTGAATCAGATTATGTAATTGTGCTTGATCACGGAAATGTTGCGGCAAAGGGCACTCCCGTTGAATTAAAAACGCGCTATGCATCCGACAGTTTAAGGTTAGCTGTTTCGGATGAACCCGCACTGATGAAAATTTTGCAGGAAATGAAGCTGAACTTCACCGTCTCGGCCAAAGAGCTCATTATACAACTTTCTGATACCATGAATGCCTTACCGATATTGGAAAAATGCCAGCCTTATATCAGCAGTTTTCAGGTATTACAAGGTACCATGGATGACGCTTTTATCGGCATCACCGGAAAGGAGCTAAGACAATGAACGTTTTAATAAAACGTAATTTAAGAATATTTTTTCGCGATAAAAGCGCGGTTTTCTTTTCGCTTCTGGCGATTTTTATTATTATTGCGCTGTACGCAGTGTTTTTGGGAGATGTCTGGTTAAATGACTCTATGAAGGACATTAAGAACGCGGACTTTTTAATGAATACATGGCTTGTTGCTGGGCTTCTTGCAGTAGCTTCGGTAACTACAACCATGGGCGCATTTGGAGTTATGATTGATGATAAGGTCCGAAAAATTGACAAGGACTTCTATTCTTCGCCAATGAAAAGGACCCGCATCACAGGCGGATATATTGGGAGCGCATTTATAATCGGCGTGATAATGTCTCTTGTCACGGCTTTGGTGTCGGAAATTTATATTGTTCTAAACGGGGGTGAACTGATAGCGCCCATTGCACTCCTAAAAGTTATTTTGCTGGTGCTTTTAACAACCATGACAAATACCTCTGTCGTTTGCTTAATAGTATCATTCTTCAAAAGCAACAGCGCTTTTAGTACGGCCAGTACAATTATCGGTACTTTAATTGGGTTTTTGACAGGCATTTATCTCCCCATAGGAGCGCTGCCCGGTTCGGTGCAGACTGTTATAAAACTGTTTCCAGTATCCCATGCAGCGTCGTTGTTCCGTCAGGTTTTAATGGAGGACGCAATGCAGAGCGCGTTTGCAGAAATTCCGACAAACTCTTTGAATGAATTCAAAGAGTATATGGGGGTTACATTCCGCTTTGGCAGCTTTTTGGTTTCACCGTGGATCAGTGTTTTGATTTTAGTATTTACAGCGGCCGTTTTTTATGGCCTATCGCTAATAAACATGTCTAAAAGGAGCAAATAACGATCAGCTGTTTTACGCGTACATTCAAAGGAACAGCGGTGAAGCAAATACTCCGCCGCTTTTCTTTTCGAGGACCCCGTGTTTCAGTTCCTGGACAAAAAGCGCGCCGAAGGAAAACCTTACTACGTATACATGACCGCTGGCTCAAACAAGTTTCTGCGCATTTACTACGGCAGAGTGAAGGAATTTATGGGTACCTTGGACATGCCTGTAGATACGGATTCAACCGGTCTTTCCCGACGTCTGCTCACTTCAGGTCAGCGCTTCGGCGGTGGCCTTTTTGTGTTGCTCATTTTCCTTTGCCTGTTTTTCTTGATTTGCTATTGGCTTTTTATTTGCAGGCTTTGTATTTCGTTACCGTTTATTTTAAGAGCTGGGACGCTTTCCACATTGCGGCGTATTTGCCACAGCTCCTCTCCGTTTTCTGGAAAAAGCCGTCAGTTGGTGTTGCGGACCGTGTCGTTAAACAGAAATACGTCCTGATCCACAAGGCTGATCGGGGAGAGGACCTGCTCTGCCGGGGCGCTTTTAACTTCAAACAGGCCGTGATTTTTGTCATGCCTGTTTTTTCGTCAGCGGTATTTTTTCAGTCTAGGAATACAGCGCGGCACCCTTCGGCAGTAGTCGCGGTAGACCTGTCCATACTGCCGGAACAGCCATTTTTCCTCGGTGCCCTTCATCAGGAGTGTCAGAAACAGCCAGTAGGCGACGGGAAGTACAAGCAGCCACAGGTTTCCCGCAATAAGCAACGCGCCGGTGCAGAGAAATAAAAACGCCGAGTAGATCGGGTTGCGAACATGGGCATAGACTCCCCCGGTGACGAGGCGGTTTTCCGCAATGCCCCGGTCGATCTTTGCCCCGAAAAAGGCCGCGGCCCACAGTGCTGCGCCCGCAAGGACGACAAGTACCCCGACTAAAGCCAGCGGCAGGCGAAAGACTCCGGCGTTTGCGACGGGCAGCGAGCCGGTCTTTGTGAGAATGATCGCGGCTGCAGTCAGCGCGAGGATGAGGCCGACATAGAGAGGGCCCACGCCCATAAAAGGCAGATGTTCTTTTCCGGATTGTGTCTGACGCATGTTGTTTTATCCATTCCTTTTCTGCTCGCGCGTCCTCTTTCGCGGGCAACGGTCGTAATGGCAGTCGCAGTATGGCCCGCCGGAGGCAAGGGTGTACTGCCGGGTAAAAACAGTGCCGCCCATTTCGGCCATGTCATAGTCCAGCGCACACATAGCGGGGATCTGTTCCGCAAGGCCCAGCTCAGTCATCAGGCGGCAGATGCCGCAATTGGTGAAAGTGGCCGTGTATTGATCGATTGTTTTGCCGTCCTCCACCGTAAATTTCCACGAATAGGGATTTGCGCAGGTCTGACTTCGCGCGGCGCTCTCCTTCAGTTTTTGCCTGCCCTTTTCTGTGTAATGATCGCTGTGCGCCGCCGCAAAACGCATAAAAGTGTTTCCCCGCATTGCCTCGCTGTAAAATTGGCGAACAGTTTCCACATCATAACGGTGATCTGTGCTCAACAAAACGGCGGAGAGCATGGCGCAGCTCAAAATGTTGACGAGAAATCGGTCGCCCTTGTCGAACTCCGTTACGCGGGCAAGAATTTCCCTGTATTTTGGATGCGCTCTGCGCATCAGCGCCTTCGCGTCCGGTTCCCGCAGGACCGAACCTGCCGCGCGCGTAAAACTGCCCTGAAAAGCAGCCCACATCAACCGCGGCATCCTTGCGTATTTCATTCCAGCTTTGCCTTTCCCTGTGCGGCAACGGCGCTCATCTTGGCCTCAATCACGGCAGGGTCGCCGAGATAGAACTTTTTCTGCACCTGACCGTTGTCCGCAAACTCGTAGACCAGCGGAATGCCGGTCGGTACGTTGACGCCGGCGATCTGTTCCGGGGAAAGCTGCTCAAACACCATGATGAGTGCCCTGAGGGAGTTGCCGTGCGCGGCGATCAGAACGCGCTTGCCCACATCCATCTGCGGCATAATCTCCTGCGTGAAATACGGAACGGTGCGGGCGATGGTGTCCTGCAGGCTTTCGGCTAGCGGCAGCTCGCTGCGGAGAACATCCCGGTACTGCGGTTGGAGCGCCGGATTCCGTTCATCCTCCGGGGAGAGGCGCGGCGGCTCCACATCATAGGAGCGCCGCCAGATCTGCACCTGAGCCTCCCCGTATTTCGCCGCTGTTTCCGCCTTGTTCAGGCCCTGCAGCGCGCCATAATGCCGCTCGTTGAGTTTCCAGCTCTTGACGACCGGCAGCCAAGCCCGGTCCATCTCGTCGAGCGCAAGGTTCAGCGTGTGGATCGCCCGCTTGAGGCGGGAGGTATAGCAGAGGTCAAAATCATACCCCGCCTCCGCGAGCGCTTTGCCGGCCAAGCGCGCCTCCTCAGCGCCCTTTGCGGACAGGTCAACGTCCGTCCAGCCGGTAAACCGGTTTTCCAGATTCCATTCACTCTCCCCATGGCGGAGCAGTATCAGTGTCTTCATGCCGTCCCTTCCTTTCTGTTTTTAACCCAATGCGACGTCCAGAATCATCATCATGCTGAAGCCGACGGCAAAGAACACGGTTCCGACGTCGGAGTGCTTCCCCTCCGACATTTCGGGGATCAGCTCCTCCACCACCACATAGAGCATCGCCCCGGCGGCAAAGCTCAGCAGATACGGCAGCGCGGGCACAACAAGCTCCGCCGCCAGAATGGTCAAAACCGCGCCAATGGGCTCCACGACGCCGGAGAGCACGCCGCCCGCAAAGGCTTTCGGCTTCCGCATTCCCTCCGCCCGCAGCGGCATGGAAATGATCGCCCCCTCCGGGAAGTTCTGAATGGCAATTCCGAGGGAGAGCGCCAGCGCGGCTGCCGCCGTAATCTGCGCGCTGCCAGAGAGATATCCCGCATACACCACGCCAACGGCCATCCCCTCCGGGATGTTGTGGAGCGTTACCGCCAGTACCAGCATGGTTGTCTTTTGCAGGCGGCTGCGCGGTCCTTCCGCCTTTTTGCTGTTCCGGTGCAGATGCGGAATGACATGATCGAGTAAAAGCAGGAACAGCACGCCGATCCAAAAGCCGACCGCCGCCGGAACAAACGACCATTTGCCCAATGCCGCCGACTGCTCGATCGCCGGGATCAGCAGACTCCAGACCGAGGCCGCCACCATCACGCCGGCGGCAAAACCGGTCAGGGCGCGCTGGATGCCGTCGCTCATGGATTTCTTCATGAAAAACACGCATCCCGCTCCCACAGTAGTGCCAAGGAACGGAATTAAAATCCCCCAGAACGCATTCATATTCATGTTGCTCATCTCCTCTTTTAAACTGGGACTACGGAAGCGGAAAAACAGGACTTATGCTTGCTCTTCCCAATCTGAGTCAGGATTCCGCGCTTCCTTTCCGACAAACAAAGCTGGCCATGGAATTCACCGTTTGCACTGTAAACTCCGCATAGAGCGAGCCGAGACGCTTTTCCAGGCTGTCTGCCGTCTCAAAGGGCGGTGTAAAAAACCCCTTCGGCACATAGAACCTTTGCACCCAGCGATCAGTTCTGCGGGTCTCTCCGCGCACATAAAAGCAGCCGCAGAACACCCCGCCCGGCTTTAACACCCGCAAAGTCTCCCGATAAGCCGCTTCCTTGTCTGGGAAAGCGTGAAAGCCGTTGAGAGACAGCACAAGGTCGAAGCTGTTATCCATAAAAGGCAGCGCGCCTACGTCACCCTGCTGAAAACGCACGTTGGACAGGCCGGCTCCTGCTGTGCGCCGCCGCGCCTGCTCCATCATATCGGCGGAATAATCAAGGCAGGTGATCTCGGCGTGGGGCAGCGTCCGGTAGACCGGCATGGTCAGGACACCGGTACCCACCGGCACCTCCAGCAGTTTCCCGGCGAACCCCTCCGGGATGCCGGAGAGCGCACGCTCAAGATACCGGGCATTTTCCTCCGCACCCATATCCCAAACCAGGCGGCACACCGCCCTGCCCGGCAGCGTGGAGCAGGTGATCATGCCGTCATAGAAGGTCGCCTCGCCGCCGAGAGAGCGGTAGGCGTTCTGAATTTCTTCGTGCCGCGTCATATGTTTCCCTCCATCTCTCTTTTTTTCAGCCCGTCCAGCCACAGAAGCACTGTGTCCAGTACCAGTTTGGGGTTCCCCACGTTGCAGTGGGCCTGCCCGTCCTCTTTTTCCGTCATCAGTCGGAAGGTTAAACTGCGGACATTTGGCAGGGCGTCGATCTCTTTTTTGTACAGGGATGCCGGAATGAAATGGTCACGGCTGGCCGCGAGAATCAGCACATCCTGCGTGAGGCGTGGACCGATGTCCGTCATCTTGTAGTCATTCAGTTTCTGGATATAGCCAAATGGGTCAGGCGCGTCGTAGGCGAACATTCCGTGACGGATCGCCCAGTCGATTGTCTTGTCGGCAGCCATTTTCCTTTTCATCATCGTATTGATGGTGCCGCGCAGACCGTGCCGGAGCATCAGGCGCAGCGGTCCCCACATGCTTTTCGGGATGGAGCCACTCAGCGCCACGTCAAGAAAGTTGGGAAACACACTCCAGCCCACGACACGCCGGATGCGCTCCGGCTCAAAGGCAGCGGCACGCGGAGCCAGCATTCCGCCCAGTGAGGCGCCCATGATCGTCACGTCCGTCTCGCCAACGGCATCCAGCACAGCCTTGGTCGGCTTCTCCCACTGATATGTAAATTTCTTTCCCTGCACGCGTACAACGCCGCCCTGACCGGGGCCTTCGTAGAGATATACGGAGCAGCCGTTTTGCGCCAGATACAGCATGGAAAAAAAGAACTCTTCCAGATAGCTGTCGTTGCCGCCGTGCAGCAGAATGACGCTGCGCTGTTCGCCCTGCGCCGGAGCGTACAGGATCGGCAGCTCTACGCCGTCGTAGGCTGCCTGCAGCTTTCGCACCGCACCGCTTTCAAAATAGCCCGCATAAAATTCGTAAAACATCTTTGTGGCGAGCATATAGTATTTGAGCTTATCCGGGTCGCCGTCAACCATGAAGAACTCGCTCATGCGGTAATAGGCAATGGCGTTTGCCGTGCGGTTTTCTTTTACAGCGATATCGCCCAGCTCAATCAGCGCCCGCTTCCATGAATCACTGTCGAAAATGCGCGGACCAACTTGCTTTAAGTCCTCCAGCCGTCCGCCGTCCCACTGGATGATGCGGTTGAGCTGAAAATTTAAGTTTGGCTGCGGGTTCAGGTTGTAGCTTCCGCGCTTAAAAAGGATCGGTTCCATGATCAGCCCTCCCTGATGTATAGATGAAAATCGCAGCAGTCGCCGCCCTTGCCCAGTGTTTTTGACCTTGCCCAGACAAGCTTTTGATGCATATGCCCGTAGCAAATATCGTCGCTGTCGCAAAAGCATTTCGTCAGTTCCGGACATCCGTATCGTTTGCAGGTTTCAAAATAGGGACAGCGCAGCATATCCAAGTGCCATTCGCCCTTTTTTATGGGATATTTCCGCGCGCTGAAACCCGCGGCAGCGCCGAAGAACCGATCTGTCATAGAGCCGAACACTCCGGGAACGAGGCGGTACAGGTTGGGGAGTTTCAGAATACGGCGTAGCTTTTCTGCTTTCGCAGGGATCAGGCCAAGCGCAATTCCATACGTCATATCAAGGGCTTCCGGCTGATCCAGAACCGTCCGCAAGGTTTCATAAACTGCAATCATCGGCAGGATCTGCCTGTGAAGATGCGGCCTCAGCGCTTTACCCGCGGTTGCATTCTCCCGGAACAAGGCCTCCGCGCGGAGAAGAGCCGTCCGATAAATCGAGCCGGCCTGTTCGGGCCCCCATCGCTCCGCAGCCGTTTTCCGGAGCGTGAGAAGGATTGGACTGCGCAAAATTGCATGATCCATGACGAAACACCTCGGTTATAAATTATAGGTTAGTATTATCTAACCGACAGGCTCAAAAAAGACGCCTCTCCGTGCGGGAGGAGGGACGCTTTTACCTGTCTGCGAACAGTTGGCTGCATGCGCCGCGCACCAGCGTATCCAACACCTGGTGATACAGTTTCCCAATTTGCTTTTTGTGCGAGATGGTCAGCATGAGTGTGCGCACAGTCGCTGCAACAAGCTCGGAGGGGACCGTCCCATCCGGGTTCAGCGGCTGAAGAAGCGCACGGATATGCGTCTCGTCGTCGTGATAGTGCTCACGCAGCAGATCATCCGGCAGCTTACGCAGCAGTGTGGGCAGATCATTTTCCCAAAAGAGCATCATGCCGCTTTGTTCCATCAATCGGCAGGATTCCAAAAGCATACGCGCGGCACGCTCCCGTGTCGGAAGTGCAGCACTTTCTGACAGCACTTCGGCGGCCCGGCTGTAGATCATGGTATGGAGTTCCTCCAGCACCACAAAGAAGAGCATTTCCTTGGAGGGGTAAAACAGATAGAATGCGCCCTTGGATATATCCGCCGCCTTGGTAAGCTGCTCCACTGTGGTTTTTTTCATACCAATCGTCCGGGCGAATTCCCACGCCGATTCCCGGAGTAATTTCTGAATCTGTTCTTTTTCCTTGTCCGAAAAAGCAATGGACATTTATCCGCCTCCACTATTTGACCAACTTGTATTTATGGTCACAGTATAACGCATCTAACCAAGGTTGTCAAGCGGGAAAGCACATTTAAAAAAAGCTTTCAAAGCTGAAGAATTCTTTACAAAGTGCGCTCGACGTTCAGCGGCAGTATCGCGCCTATCAAGCAGAAATGCGCTTGGCTAACGGCGACCGCTGGCGAAATACCGGCTATGTGTTCACAAGAGATGATGGACAGCCTATGAATCCCCAAAGCATTGGCCGGTGGCTGACTGAGTTCAGCAAGCGCCTCGGCTTGCCTCACATCAATCCCCACGTCTTCCGCCACACAGTAGCCTCCATGCTGATTGCCAATGGTACCGACGTTGTGACCGTATCCAAGCAGCTGGGGCATGCCAGCGTAGCAACCACAGAGAGTTTTTATAGCCACATCATTGAGGAAAATCTAAACAAGGCTAGCGAATGCATTGCAGACGTAATGCTCCGCCGGGACAAGGCAAAATAAGCAAAAAAAGAAGGACGGCACCCGGTGGGGTACTGTCCTTTTCTGTGCGCTGAAACATCAAAAATTATATCACGTGCGCTAAACGTGCGCCAAGAGAGAAAGCTTCAATTTCAAATAGGTCAAAAAAGTTAAAAAAAGCACCTGAAATCTTCCGAAATCAGGTGTTTTTTTGGTTGCGGAGGCAGGACTTGAACCTACGACCTCCGGGTTATGAGCCCGACGAGCTACCAACTGCTCTACTCCGCGATATTTAATTTTGTGGTGCCGGTGACCGGACTCGAACCGGTACAGTATCGCTACCGGGAGATTTTAAGTCTCCTGTGTCTACCATTCCACCACACCGGCAGCTGTCGGCAAGAATTAGAATACCACAACAGACGGTCTAAGTCAACAGTTTCTGAAAAAACTTTTTTACAAAAGCGGTACATCGGAAAACGGGGTTGGAAACAGCCATCCACCCATGTTCCCGCGCCGGAGCCCGGCGCGGGCTTCTTGAAAAAAACCGTACCCGCAGGCCCTTTTTACAGTCTCTTTGAGCAGGCCACCGCCAACGTGCCTGCCCCCACATGACAGCAGATGCTGATGGGTAACGCTGCCAGACGCACCTCCCGATCCGGAAAAGCGGCACGGACCTCCTCCAGCCAGTGTTCACCGTCCACCGTTGCGCCTGAGTATGCGGCAAACAGGGCAACCTCCTCATCCTGAAATCGGCCGCCCAGATCATCCCGCATGGCACTTAGCATGAGCTGCTTGGCCTGCGCCATGCCCCGGGCCTTTCGGAATGCGTCCAGCCGTTCCCCCTGAATCTGCAGTACCGGCTTCAGATTCAGCACCGCGGCCATGGCCGCGCCGGCAGCCGTGACCCGCCCGCTCTTTTTCAGATAGGTCAGCGTATTGACCGCTATGTAAATACTGGCGTTCAGCCCTTCCCGCTCCAGGATCCCGTGGACCTCGCGGACGGATATCCCCTCCCTCAGCAGCTTTTGCGCATCCAGCACGGATTGGGCCAGTGTGACGGAAATGCGCTTGTTGTCCACCACGAATACCCGGCCGGGATAATCCGCCGCCAAAGCCTTGGCCGTCTGACAGGAACCGCTCAGGCCGGAGGACATGGGGAAGTGCAGCACCGCCTCGTGATCCTGCAGCAGTCGTTCCCACAGACGAATAATCTCACCGGGGGAGGGCTGTGAGGTGGAAACCTCCGCATCCTCCGTTAAAGCCCGGAAAAACTCCTCCGGCAGGCAGGTCTGTCCCTCCAGATGCTGCACGCCGTCGACAGAAAACGGCATGGGAATCAGAAAAATTCCCAATCGTTCCGCCTCAGCCGCAGATATTCCGCTGTTGGTATCGGTGACAATCGCTGCCGCTTTCATGTGGGTTCCTCCAAAACAGAATCTCATTCTATATTGACTATAATATATCATATCCAGGGCTCTCAGGCAAGCATATTTGTGTTATACTGAAAACATGCCGCCGGCGCGGCCTTCCCGTTGGCCCGCGCCGTCCCGGACTTACTTCCCGACGGAGGAATTTTATGATGGGTTCCCGGTATCAATGCTCCGCAGCAACACAGTACAAGCTGCTGGACGCCGTCATGAAGCTTGCGCATCAGAAAAACTACGATACCATCACTGTGCAGGAGATCTGCACGGCTGCCGGAGTCTCTACCGGCTCGTTCTACCATCAGTTCGGATCCAAGGATGGGCTGGTACGCAAGGCATACCAGAGTATCGACCGGCTGCTGACCGGGGATCTAATCGAAGAGTGCGACAGCCTGCCCCCTCTCGAGGCGCTGAGCCACCTGCTGCGCCTGTATGTGGACTACATCCGGCAGGAGGTTGGCCCCATTCTATCCCAGTATTACAAGGCTCTGCTGAGCGCTCCGGGGCCCCGGTACGATCTGGACCGTCCCTATTGCCGGGAAATCCGGAAAATCCTGACACGGGCCATGGAGCAGCGCCTGATTACCCGGCGCTATCACCCGGAGTATCTCACCGGCTCCATCATGGGGATGGTGCGGGGCTTGCTGTTTGACTGGATCATTCAGGGAATGGATTATGATCTGGCCGACCGGTACCGGGAGGAATTTGAGATCTTTGTCCGCGGCCTTGCTCCCGCAGACAGCGAAAGAGGACCGCAGTAGCAGCTGCGGCCCTCTTTCGCATTTTCGGGTTTTACTTGGAAACGACAGTGAATCCGACCTTCTCAAAAATTTCGGAGCAGGGAGCGGTCTGCAGATACGCCAGAAACGCCTTGGCTTCCTCCGCGTGGGTGCTGCTCTTCAGCACGGCGCCGGGATACAGCGCTTTCTTGCACATATCGGAGGTGGCAGTGTCCACCACGGTCATCTTGCTGCCGCCCTGCTGGGCGGAATAAGCATCGGTGGCGTAGATGATGCCGCAGTCCACGGTACCCTCGGTCACCTGCGTGGTGACTTCCTTGACGTTGGAGCCGTAAGTAATCTTGCCGGCCTTCTCCATGGCGGCGGCATCCAGCCCCAGATACTTCAGAATATCCAGGGAGTAACTGCCCACGGGCACATCGCTGTTGCCCAGAGCGATCAGCTTCAGCTTGTCGGTGGTCAGATCCTGAAAGCTGGTGATCCCGGCGGGATTGCCGTCAGGCACCACCAGAACCACCTTGTTCTCCAGCAGATCCACGCGGGTGTCGTGGTCGATGAAGTCCAGTTTGTCGGGGTTCTTGTCAGCATCGCCGACCAGTGTGCCGTCCAACTGGTTCATCTGCTTCTGCGCGGCGGAGATGAACAGATCGCAGGCGGCGCCCTCCTGAATCTGGGTCTTCAGGGTACCGGAGGAGTCATAGGTCGGGGTGATGGTCACGTTGGGGGCCACGGTCTTGTACAGCTCGATGATCTGATTCAGCGTCTCGGTCATGGAGGCGGCGGCAAACACGGTCAGCTCCACCGGCTCGGCCGAGGCCGAGGATGCCCCGGAGGACGCGGCGGCCGACTTGGAAGCGGAGGCGGCGGAACTGCCCGCGCTGCTGCCGCAGGCGGCCAGGCTGAGCGCCATCACAAGGGACAGCGCCAGAGCAAGAAACTTCTTCATTGTGCAATCTCCTTTTTATGTCTTTGGCTTGGGATTTTACGCTATACTCAAGTTAGTATAGCGCGTTTGCGTCCAAAAAGCAAGAGGAAGGTATTTCGAAACCGCCAAACTTGTATGGTGCTGGCCGGCTTCTGTGTGTTTGGCGCGGAGGTTGCTTCATCTCGAGGCCTTTGCGCGGAGACCGAAGTGCCGCCGACGGGGCAGGAAAAGGCCGCCGAATTCTCGGCGGCCTTTTTTACTGGTTGAACTGTTTGAAACGGCATCAATGCCGGCCGCGGGTCTTCAGACGCGCCATGGCACGGGCCAGGGCGGCTTTGGAGTTGTAATACTCCATAACACTCTGCTGGCTGCGCAGACGCTCTTTCGCCCGCTGTCTCGCCTCTTCCGCCCGGCGGAAGTCGATTTCATCCGGATGCTCGGCAGTGACCACCAGCACGATCACATAATCTCCGGTGATCTCGGCGAAGCCGCCGGATTCGGCTGCATCGTGCCACTCCCCGTCCGCCTTGTACTTCAGGAGGCCCGGCTCCAAGGCAATCGCCGTGTTTTCGTGGCCCGGGAGCACTTCGTACAGACCGTCCTGAATGGTGAGAACCAGCGCCTCGGCCTGCCCGATGTAAAACTGCCGCCCGGCAGTGAGAATTTCCAGATAAAAATTTTCCCGCATGGAATCGTCTCCTTTTCCGGAAGTGTGGGGGAAATTTACACACCCAGCTGCTTCGCCTTTTCCACCACCTCGTCGATGGTGCCCACCATGCTGAAGGCGGTCTCCGGGAAACGATCCGCCTCTCCGCCAAGAATGGACTCAAAACTCCGCAGAGTGTCCTCCAGCTTCACATAGCGGCCCTTCAGGCTGGTAAACGCCTCCGCCACAAACAGCGGCTGGGAGAGAAACTGCTGCACCTTGCGGGCGCGATCCACCGTCAGACGGTCGTCCTCCGACAGTTCCTCCATGCCCAGGATGGCAATGATATCCTGCAGCTCACTGTACCGCTGCAGCAGCTCCTGAATGGCGCGGGCGATCTTATAGTGCCGCTGGCCCACCACGTCGGGCTCCAGAATCCGGGAACTGGACTCCAGCGGGTCCACTGCGGGATAGATGCCCATTTCCACGATTTTCCGGGACAGCACGGTGGTGGCATCCAGATGGGCAAAGGTGGTGGCGGGCGCCGGGTCGGTCAGATCGTCCGCGGGGACATAGACCGCCTGAACCGAGGTGATGGCGCCGTTTTTGGTAGAGGTAATCCGCTCCTGCAGGGCGCCCATCTCGTTGGCCAGTGTGGGCTGATAGCCCACGGCGGAGGGCATCCGGCCCATCAGGGCGGACACCTCGCTTCCGGCCTGCACATACCGGAAGATGTTGTCGATGAACAGCAGCACGTTCTGCTTTTCCTGATCGCGGAAATACTCGGCCATGGTCAGGCCGGTCAGGGCCACCCGCATACGGGCTCCGGGCGGCTCGTTCATCTGCCCGAACACCAGCGCCGTCTTGGCCAGAACGCCGGAATCACCCATTTCGTGCCACAGGTCGCTGCCCTCGCGGGTACGCTCGCCCACGCCGGTGAAAACGGAGTAGCCGCCGTGTTCCGTGGCGATGTTGTGGATCAGCTCCTGAATGAGGACGGTTTTGCCCACGCCGGCGCCGCCGAACAGGCCGATCTTTCCGCCCTGGGCATAGGGTGCCAGCAGGTCAATGACCTTAATGCCGGTCTCCTGGATGTCGACGACGGGACGCTGATCCTCAAACCGGGGAGCCGAACGGTGAATGGGCCAGCGCTCCTTGGTCTCCACGGGGCCCTTCTCGTCGATGGGCTCTCCCAGTACGTTGAACATGCGGCCCAGAATTCCATCCCCCACGGGTACGGAGATGGGACCGCCGGTGTGAAGAACCTCCACACCGCGGCCCAGCCCCTCGCTGGGAGAGAGCATAATGCACCGGACGGTGTTGTTGCCCATGTGCTGGGCAACCTCCATCACGGCCTTTCCGCCGTTCAGGCTGACAACCAGCGCGTCCTTGATGGAAGGGAGCCGCCCGGCGGGAAACTCCACATCAATGACCGGGCCCATGACCTGAACGACGGTTCCTTTGTTTTCAGACATAAAAATCACTCTTTCCTAACTTGCTCACAGAGCGTCGCCCGAGAAGAACCCTACTGGTCGCCGGCCTGAGCACCGCCGACCACTTCGGTGATCTCCTGGGTGATGGCCGCCTGCCGGGCGCGGTTGTATTCCAGATTGAGCTGCCGGAGCAAATCCCGGGCATTCTTGGTGGAGGAATCCATCGCGGACATCCGTGCCTGCTGCTCGGAGCAGTAGGATTCCACCAGTATGCTGAAGAGCATCCCCGTCAGATAGTAGGGCACCAGCTTGGTCAGTACTACCTCCGCCGACGGAACATAGGTGAATTGTTCGGCGGGGGCATCTCTTCGGATGGGCTTCCAGGGATATTCTTTTCTGTCCAGCGGCAGCAGCTTTACGTTCCGGGGCTCCAGCTTCATGGGCGTCACCATTTCGGTGAAAATGACCCGGATTTCGTCCAGCCGCCCCGCGTAAAATTCCTCCAGCAGAAAGCGGCCGAGGGATCTGGCCCGGGGCAGATTGGGGCTTTGCGCGGTGTACTCGGACTCCAGCTCCATGGGAATATTCCGTTCCCGGAACCATGCCACACCCACCTGTCCCACGGGAAAGAGACGGCAGTGGGGGGGTTGTGCGATGGCTTTCTCTGCCAGACGGAGCACGTTGTGGTTGTATGCTCCGGCAAGTCCCTTGTCGCCGGTGATCACCACGTAACCCACCGTCCGCTTCGACTGCGCCACAATGTCGAAGGGCTCGAGAAACTGGTGGGACATCATGGGCGAGTAGTGGATAATGTCGGTGATGGTGGTTTCGACCTTTTCAAAATAGGGCTTCACGTCCGCCAGCTGCTTCCGGGCCTTGCGCAGGTTGTTGGAGGAGATCAGATACATTGCGTTGGTTATTTTCCAGGTCTCCTGCACACTCCGGATATGACCGCGGATCTCCTGCATGCTTGCCATGGGCCGATCACCGTTCCTCTTCCGCGGCGCTCTTCGGTGCGCAGACCCGGAGCTTGTAGGCATCCAGAGCCCCGCGGATCGCCTCGGCCGCAGCGTCGGAAATGGTGCCGGTGGACTGGATCTCCTTTGTCACGTCGGCATGGGCGGACTGCATTTCGTCCACAAAGTCCGCCATAAAATCGGACACCTGCTCCAGCGGGATGTCGTCCGCCAGACCGCTGGTTGCAACGTACAGAATGATGGCCTGCCGACTTACGGACATGGGGTGGTACAGCGGCTGTTTGAGCAGCTGCATCATCCGCTTGCCGTGATCCAGCATCCGCTGGGTAGCCTTATCCAGATCGGAGGCAAACTGGTTGAAAATCTCCAGCTCCCGGAACCGGGCCAGGTCGATGCGCAGCGTGCCCGCCGTCTTTTTGATGGCCTTGGTCTGCGCGGCGCCGCCCACGCGGGAGACAGACAGACCCACGTTCACCGCGGGCCGCTGGCCCGAGAAGAACAGACTGCTCTCCAGATAGATCTGGCCGTCGGTGATGGAGATGACGTTGGTGGGAATATAGGCGGACACGTCGCCCGCCTGGGTCTCGATGATCGGCAGAGCGGTCATCGAACCCCCGCCGTGTTCCTTCGTCAGGCGGCAGGCCCGCTCCAGCAGGCGGGAGTGCAGATAGAACACATCGCCGGGATAGGCCTCCCGTCCGGGAGACCGCTTCAAAAGCAGAGACAGTGTGCGGTACGCCACCGCGTGCTTGCTGAGGTCGTCATAGACGATCAGCACATCCTTTCCCTGCTCCATGAAATACTCGCCCATGGCCGCGCCGGCGTAGGGAGCGATATACTGCAGCGGGGCCGGTTCGCTGGCTGTGGCGGAGACAATAACGGAGTAGTCCATAGCGCCGTGTTTCTCCAGCGTATCCCGTACCCGGGCCACGCTGGACGCCTTCTGGCCGATGGCCACGTAGATGCAGATGACGTCCAGACCCTTCTGGTTAAGGATCGTATCCACGGCAATGGCCGTCTTTCCGGTCTGCCGGTCGCCGATGAGCAGCTCCCGCTGTCCCCGGCCGATGGGCACCATGGCGTCAATGGCCAGAATGCCGGTCTGCAGAGGCACCGTCACGCCCTGACGGGTCACGACGCCGCTGGCCTCCCGCTCGATGGGGCGGGTTTCGGTGGTTTCCACGGGACCCTTGCCGTCAATGGGCGCGCCAAGGGCGTTCACCACCCGGCCCATCAGCGCGCCGCCCACGGGCACGTCGGTGGTGCGGCCGGTTCTCCGGACGGAGGAACCCTCCCCCAGTCCTTCTTCGCTGCCCAGAAGCACGCAGCCCACACTGTCCCGCAGAAGGTTCATGACCATGCCCCGGACGCCGGTGTCAAACTCCACCAGCTCGCCGTATCCGGCGTTGTCCAGACCGTATACCGTGGCGATGCCGTCGCCGATCTCCAGCACGGTGCCGATCTCGCTCCGCTGGGTTTTGGTATCATAGCCGGAGATTTCCTCCCGCAGGATCGAGATAATATCGTCTGATGTCTTTTTCATATCATTCGCCTCTCTTGCAGTTGCCGCTCCATGTCACGCAGCGCTCCGCGCACACTCCGATCATAGGTAACGCCGTCGATGGTCAGGACAAAGCCGCCCACCAGCTCCGGGTCCGTACGGATGTCCAGCAGAACCGAGTCCCGGTGGTGCAGGGCGCAGAGCTTCTCGACCAGGCGCTTTTGATGTGCCTCGTCGGGAATATGCACGCACCGCATCCTGCACACGGCGGTGTTTCGGGCCTCCAGACTCAGAATGCGGTAGGACTCCGCGATTTCCGGCAGAAGCGCCATGCGCCCCTTCTTTGCCAGCAGCTTGTAAAAATCAAGCAGCTGCGCATCTTCTGAAAACCAGGGCAGCCGGTCCAGCACGCGCACCTTTTCCCGCCAGTCGACGGAGGGGTCCTCCATCGTCTCGCGTAGGGGAGACTCCTCCATCCGCCGGGCGGCGTCGGCAAAGCGTCCGGCATCCACCGAAAGGCCGAAGCAGGCCTCAGCGTATCGGCGCGCCAGCTCGCTCATGACGGATCACCCAAATCGGACAGGAAGGAGTCCACCAGCGCCAGGTCGCCCTGGGCATTCAGCTCCTTCTGCGCCACCTTGGCCGCCGCCAGCAGAGCCAGCTGCGCCACTTCGTTCCGGGCGCCGCGAATCATGCTCGACCGTTCGGCCTCCAGCTGTTTGCGGGTGGTGTCCAGCAGCGCCTGGGCCTCGGCCCGGGCCTGCTCCAGAACGGCCTCGTATTCCCGCTGTGCCTGGGCCTTGCTCTGGGCGAGAAGCACCGCGCTCTCCTGGCTGGTTTTGCTGAGCTGCTCGCCATACTGACGCCGCAGCTCTTCCGCCTGCTCTTTTTCTTGGGCAGCGCTCTCCAGATCGCTTTGTACCGTCTGTGCCCGCCGATCCAGAATGGCCGTAACCCGCCCGAACAGGAAATGCTTCAGGAACAGCCACAGCACCAGCAGGTTGATGATGGTAAATACAATTGTGTAAGGATTAAAGTCAAGCACAGAGATCGTCCTCTTTACTGTTCAGATTACTGTACGAAAATGATGACCAGCCCGATGACAAAGCCGTAAATTGCGGTGGCTTCAGCCAGGGCGCAGCCCAGCAGCAGGCTGCTTCTGATCTGGCTGGCGGCTTCGGGCTGACGGGCAATGGCCTCCGTAGCCTTCCCCGTGGCCATGCCGATGCTGATGCCGGCGCCAACTCCTGTAAAAACTGCCGCGGCAGCTCCGATAACGATAGACATAGTGATTTTCCTCCTTATAAATATCTGCTTGTGATAGAAACGGAATTTTTATTCATCCTGCAGCGCGTCTCCGGTAAAGAGCGCGGTGAGAAAGACAAACACAATGGTCTGGATAATGCCGTCGAACACGTCGAAGTACAGGCTGAACACCACGGGAACCACCACCGGCAGCACGGCGCGGAGCAGCTCCATGACGACGAAGGAACCCAGCACGTTGCCGAACAGCCGCATACACAGCGACACCGGACGGATGGCGATTTCCATCACGTTGATGGGCGCCAGCAGGGGAACCGGCTCGGCGAACTTGTGAAACCCGCCCCGCAGGCCCCGGAAGCGAAACATGCCGCCGTAGATGAGAAAGACGCTGGTGAGGGCGAGAGCCGCCGTCACGCTGATGTCCTTGGTGGGCGGCGTGAAGCCCACGGCGCCGCTGAGGTTGGCTATGGTGATATACACCGCGACGGTGCCCAGCCAGGGGGCGAAGGACCGCCAGTGGGGACCGATGTTGTCCTTCGTAAAGCTGTTGATGAAGCCCACGCCCATCTCCAGCAGAGACTGTCCCCGTCCGGGATGATCGGGCTTCAGTTTTCGGGCCAGCAGCCAAACCGCCGCCATAATGATGGCCATCAGGATCCAGGTGACCAGCACCGACTCCGCCACCGGAATTCCGCCCAGCAGCGGAATGGTAAAGGCCGTCTTGTTCTGAATGCTGGAATTCATGGCCTCTTGAACATTTGACAAACCAAACATCACCTCTTGCGCGGACCCGGCATTGTGCGCCCCGCGGTTTGAACCCGTTTTGGGGCGGACTGCCGGAAATCCATTAATTATCTTCGATCAGTGAACATTTTGTCTCAAGAACAGGGCACCGGCCCATACGTGCGGCGTCGTCTCCGGTCCTCCCGAAGGGCAGCTGATCATTCAGCCGGGGGAACTGGCGGAGACCTTGCTTTTGCCGCATTGGCCTATTATAATGATCCTGTAGAAACATGTAAAATATATATTTGGAATCGTTCTCATATTAAAAATGTATATCAACTGTGAATAGCCACTTTATTGGCTAATCTTCACAAATTGGGGGGATACGCCATCACTATCAACTATGATTATTACCGTATCTTTTATATTGTTGCAAAATGCAGCAATTTTACGCAGGCTGCCAAAATACTGATGAATAATCAGCCCAACATTACAAGATCGATGAACAATCTGGAGCAGGAGCTGGGCTGCAGGCTCTTTGTCCGATCCAACCGCGGGGTTACGCTGACGCCGGAGGGAGAAAAACTGTTTGCACATGTTTCCGTGGCTTACGAACAGCTGCAGCTGGGCGAGACGGAGCTGGCCAACGACAAGAGTCTCCAGAGCGGCATCATCTCCATTGGAGCCAACGAGACGGCGCTCCACGGAATTCTGCTGCCCAAGCTGCGCCGGTTCCACCAGCTCTACCCGGGTTTCCGCATCCGGGTTGCCAACTACTCCACGCCCCAGGCCGTCATGGCACTGGAGAACGGGCTGCTGAATTTCGCCGTGGTCACCACGCCCACCGGAGTGCGCAAACCCCTGCGGGAGATCCCGCTCAAGCCGTTCCGGGAAATTCTGGTGGGCGGCCCGGAGTTCTCGTTCCTGCAGGGGCGGACACTCCAACTGGAGGATGTGCAGAAGTATCCGCTGATCTGTCTGACGTCGGATACCAAGACCTTTGAATTCTACGGCCGGATCTTTTTGAAGCACGGCCTGACGCTGTGCCCGGACATTGAGGCCGCCACCACCAATCTGGTGCTGCCCATGGTCAAGAGCGATCTGGGTCTGGGGTTCCTCCCGGAGGATCTGGCGCTGGAAGCGCTGGAGCGGGGCGAGGTGTTTCAGATCCAGCTGGCGGAGCCCATTCCCGACCGGCAGATCTGCCTGATCAAGGATACGGGGCAGCCCCTGAGCATTGCGGCCCGGGAGCTGGAGAAGCTTCTGCGCCGGCCGGAGGAACCGCCCGCCGGCGGATGAATCCGATTTTCAGGGCGGACGCCGTCTGGGGAGAAAGGCCATCCATTCTATGACGGACCGCGGCGAATGTGCCGGAAATTCCGAGGGATTTCACCCGGAAGTCTGAATTTTCGCAGAAAGCTATGAACGCCGCCCTTTCCAGGGCGGCGTTTTTTTGAGGGCGGGGGCGGGCCATGGCGGATTTGCGGACAGTGCCCCGCCTGTTGGCGGGTGGAACCCCTCGCCGGAACTTTACAGGTTGCGGACGTGAAAATCGCCCCGGGCCGTGGCCTCGGCCTGCCGGCGCTTGTCCTCCGCCAGAGCGTCCAGCACGCCGCCGATGATCTGGTTGGACACCAGAAAGCCCCGGGGCGTCAAATGCCATCGTCCGTCCTCACACACGGCGTAGTCCGCCTGAGTGCACTGGGCGAAAAAGGGGAAGAAACAGTCAAATTTCCGGCGGAACCGACGCTCAAAGTCCTGGGGGGACAGTCCCTCCGTCAGCCGCAGCCGCAGCATCAGATATTCGGTGTCCCGGTTCATGGCGGGAATCCGCTCGCACTCCGACAGCATGGGCGCGCCTTCCAGCACGCCCCGGAGATAGCCCTCCAGATCCCGGCAATAGGCGTACCGCACACCGCCGAAGTCGGAGTGCGCCGCCGGACCGAAGCCGGCGTACTCCCCCAGCGTCCAGTATTTCAGGTTGTGCCGGGATTCGAAGCCCGGCTTTGCAAAATTGGAGATTTCGTACTGCCCGTAGCCCCTGCTTTGCAGGTATTCTACCGTCCAGAGATACATGTCCGCCTGGGCCTCGTCGCCGGGCAGACCGGCTTCATTCTTCCGCAAAAACAGGGGAGTGTTCGGCTCCACCTTCAGTCCGTAGCAGCTCAGGTGCTCCGGCTCCAGCGCGGCGGCGGCCTTCACGTTCTCCTGCCAGCGCTCCATGGTCTGGTGGGGAAGACCGTAGATCAGATCCAGGGAGAAATTTTTGAGTTTGGCTTTTCGGGCGGCCTCCGCCGCCTGGCGGACCTGCTCGGCGGAATGGACCCGGCCGATGGCACGCAGCTCCTCGTCGCAGGCGGACTGCATCCCCAGGGAGATGCGGTTGAACCCCGCCCGGCGCAGGGCGCGCAGCTCTCGGAAGTCCGCAGAGTCGGGGTTTGCCTCAAAGGTGATCTCCGCGTCCCTGGCTACCTTGAATTTTTTACCGATCACGGCCAGAATGGCCTTCAGCCGTTTGCTTCCCAGCAGCGTGGGGGTTCCGCCGCCGAAATACACCGTGTCCACCGTGTGGCGGGCCGCCTGCGGCGCCGTCTCCGTCAGGTGGCGGCAAACCGCTTTCACGTACGCGTCCATGCGGCCCTCCGCTCCCGCCAGCGAATAAAAATCGCAGTAGGAACACTTGCTTTTACAAAACGGCACATGGATATAAAGACCCAGTGTCAGCGGCTGCTTGTCCATGATTTATCCTCCGGAAACGAAACTTGCGGCAGTAAACCCGCAAAAGGGAATTTCATACCAGTGTATCGCAATTTTTCGGCCCTGACAAGTGGCGCACATATTTTTCCGGAGCTGGGAAAAAACTATGCGCAGAATACAGAAAAGAGGTGCGCACATGGAGATCTCCCCGGAAAAGTACCAGGACTATGTGAAGCAGAAGGCAAAAAAATCAACCATCGTCAAGGATGTGGCGCTGGCCTTCGCCATCGGTGGGGCCATCTGCGTCCTGGGACAGCTGATTCAAAACGTCTGGGCCGGGCTGGGCCTTGAAAAGGAGGACGCCGGTACGGCCGCCTCCATCTGCCTGGTGTTCCTGTCGGCCCTGACCACAGGACTCAACTTCTATAATAAGCTGGCCCGGTACGGCGGCGCGGGCACGCTGGTTCCCATCACCGGTTTTGCCAATGCCGTGGTATCCCCCGCCATTGATTTCCGCAGCGAGGGCTTTGTCACCGGCATGGCGGCCAAAATGTTCGTTATCGCCGGGCCGGTGATCGTGTTCGGAACCCTGGCATCGGTGCTCTACGGCGTGATTTTGATGCTGACCGGCCAATAGATGTAACAGGAGCGCCGTTCCGCGGAACGGCGCTCCTGTTACATCTTACATCCAAATCCGAAGCGTTCCATCCGTCCCCCCCGACAGCGTGCCCCGTGGCTATCCATGCGCCGGGGGCATCGGCAGCTGCGCTCCGGATTCCCGGTCCGGGCGTCAGATTCCCCGGCCGTGCCATCGCCGCGGCTCCGGGGCAATCATACCACATGGCATGCTGTCATATCACTCAAATTCACGGCGGAGAGGCTAAAAAAATCTCCCTCAAATGGAACGTGCATTTTTCGTCGGAAACAGAGTTGACATAACGGTGTGGATAACTCTGTGGATAATGTGCAAAACCCTTGGAAAATGAACGAATTGTGAAGGAGACGTGAAATTATGAAAAAATGTTGCGCAACAACATTTTGAGAGAATTCCAACATCTGGGAAATTTAGCCCGCCGTCTTTTGCGGAATGCTTGAACACCGGGCAAAGCTGTGGTAAACTATCCATAATCTGTGAAACGGGGAGTATCCCGAAAAAAGCCAGGAGGAACCGCATGGCATCGAAGAAAAATTACGGCAATGAAAGCATCTCCGCCCTGAAGGGCGCCGACCGTGTCCGGAAGCGTCCGGGCGTGATTTTCGGCTCCGACGGGCTGGAGGGCTGCCAGCACGCCGTATTTGAGATTTTGTCCAACTCCATCGACGAGGCCCGGGAAGGGCACGGCCGGGTCATCACCGTCACCCGGTACGCAGACCGCTCCGTGGAGGTGGAAGACGCCGGCCGCGGCTGCCCCGTGGACTGGAACGAGAAAGAGCAGCGCTGGAACTGGGAGCTGGTGTTCTGTGAGCTGTATGCCGGCGGAAAGTACGGCAACGGCGAGGGTGACAACTATGAGTACTCCCTGGGCCTGAACGGTCTGGGTTCCTGCGCCACCCAGTACTCCTCCCGCTATATGGACGTCACGGTCTGGCGGGACGGGTTCGAGCACCACCTGCATTTTGAGCGGGGCGAGATCGTGGGCAAGCTGGAAAAGACGCCCTACACCGGCAGGAAGACCGGCACCCGCACCCGCTGGCTGCCGGATCTGGACGTATTTACCGACATCGACATCCCCGTGGAGTATTTCACCGACGTGATGAAGCGCCAGGCGGTGGTAAACGCCGGCATCACCTTCCGGTTCCGCAATCAGAACGGCAGCAGCTTCGACATCCAGGAATTTTTATACGATAACGGCATTGTGGATTACGTATCCGAACTGGCAGGCGAGGACAGCCTCACCCCTCCGATATTCTGGCAGACGGAGCGGCGGGGCCGGGACCGGGCGGATAAACCGGAGTATAAAGTCAAGCTGTCCGCGGCCTGCTGCTTTTCCAACCGGGTCAGCGTCATTGAGCACTACCACAACTCCAGCTGGCTGGAGCACGGCGGCTCTCCGGAAAAGGCCGCCAAGTCCGCTTTTGTCTCCGCTGTGGACGGATATCTGCGGGCGCAGAATAAATACCAGAAGAGCGAGAGTAAAATTACCTGGAACGACATCGAGGACTGCGTCATTCTGGTGAGCAACAACTTCTCCACCCAGACCTCCTATGAAAACCAGACGAAAAAAGCCATTACCAACAAATTTGTGCAGGAGGCCATGACGGAGTTCCTCCGTTCGAATCTGGAGATCTATTTTATCGAAAATCCGGCCGACGCGGCAAAAATCGCCGAGCAGGTGCTCATCAACAAACGCAGCCGGGAGAGCGCGGAAAAGGCCCGGCTGAATATCAAAAAGAAGCTCTCCGGCAATATCGACATCGCCAACCGGGTTCAGAAATTTGTGGACTGCCGGTCCCGGGACGTGAGCCGCAGGGAGATCTATATTGTGGAGGGCGACTCCGCTCTGGGAAGCGTTAAGCTGAGCCGGGACGCGGAGTATCAGGGCATCATGCCCGTCCGGGGCAAAATACTCAACTGCCTGAAGGCGGACTACGCCAAAATCTTCAAAAGCGAGATCATCACAGATCTGCTGAAGGTGCTGGGCTGCGGCGTGGAAGTCCAGAGCAGGCTGAACAAGGATTTGAACGCCTTCGACCTGAACAACCTGCGCTGGAACAAGATCGTCATCTGCACGGATGGCGACGTGGACGGCTTCCAGATCCGCACCCTGATTCTGACCATGCTGTACCGGCTGGTTCCCACCCTGATCCGGGAGGGCTATGTCTACATCGCGGAGACGCCGCTGTTCGAGATCGGTTTCGGGGAGAAGACGTGGTTTGCTTACTCCGACCGGGAGAAGGCAGACATTCTGAAGGAGCTGGAGGGCAAAAAGATCAAGGTGGACCGGTCCAAGGGACTGGGCGAGAACGAGCCGGACATGATGTGGCTGACCACCATGAATCCCGAGACCCGGCGGCTCATCCGGGTCCAGCCCGCCGACGTGGAGGAAACCGCCCGGGTGTTCGACCTGCTGCTGGGCGATAACCTGCAGGGCCGAAAGGACCACATCGCGGAAAACGGCTTTAAGTATCTGGAAATGGCGGATATTTCATAAGAACGGGCACGCGCCATACCGATATTGACGGTATTTTTGCTCCGCGCAGCAGCGCGTTGAGCGCCGCCGCAGAAGGCCGTGCCGCTGGGCGGATTGGCCCGCCCCAGCGTCTGCGGAGAATTCCACGTCGCGGAGAGCGGCTATTAGAAAAATTTTACTTCGGAATGGCACGTTTTACCGTCTGCGTACGTCTATCATTCGGAAAACGGATTGAGAGAAGGTATTGTATGAACTCCCCCCCATAACCCCAAAAATCTTTGACCATTCACCTGCGCAACCCGCCCGCCTGAGCGATGAATCAGGCAAATGAGAAGAAAAGAGGAAAATCCCATGAAAAAATTACTTTCGCTGGTATTTGCACTGGTACTGGCGCTGTCTTTGACCGTGCCGGCATTTGCGGCCGGTACCGCAGAGACTGCGTCCAAAAGCAGCGTCGGCGTGATTCTGAACGGCAAGTCCGTCACCTTCCCCGATGCGAAGCCTGAACTGAAGAGCGGCCGCACCATGGTGCCCTGCTCCACTCTGATGACTGCGCTGGGCGGACAGGCCAGCTACAGTGAGGGCGGCGTCATCACCTGCACGGTGGGCGATACTGCGCTCTCCTTCACCTTGGGCCAGAAGACCGTCACCGCCACCGCCAACGGCAAGACCGAGACCATCCAGATGGACGTCCCCTGCTACTACAAGGGCGGCCGCACTTACGTTCCCGTCTCCTTCTTCGCCCAGGCACTGGGCTACGACGTGCTGTGGGACAGCACCAGCCGCTCCGCGGTGCTGGTGGACAAAAGCGCGCTGATCGACGAGATCGACAAGAACTTCACCGTCCTGAACGCGGCACTGCAGAAGGTGCAGAGCGATCCCACCAAGAATTACAAGTCCACCGCGACCTATGATATCGCCATGAACCTGAACGACGATACTCTGGGCGCCATCAGCGTCAATCTGAAGATGAATCTGACCATGATCTCCAGCGGCACTACGGTGGATATGAAGGGCACGGTAGACGCCTCGGGCCTTGCCAAGGTTCTGGATCTGGCCGGCGCCGTGACAAACGGAACGCTTTCCGCCGCTCAGGCCGCGGCTCTGAGCAAGAGCCTGTCCAGCCTCACCTTTGAGATGATCATGAATCTGGACCAGGACGCGATCTACATCAAGATGCCGCTGATCAACACGCTGCTGGGCACCGGTTCTGCCACCACCGAGACCTGGTACCAGATTTCCCTGGGGATGAAGAGCTTGGGGCTGAACCTGACTGCTCTGAAGTCCTCCAGCTCCGTGGGCAATGTGGTCTATGCCCTCTGCCGCTGGGTGAGCGGGCAGACCTCCGCCGCGAACCTGTCTTCCAATGTTCAGACCACCGGAGCGGCTCTGGCTGCCGTTTTGGGTGACTCCGCCGCCAAAAAGTCCGGCAGTTCCTACACCTGGACCCTGGATAAGGCTGCTTTCGATCAACTGGCCAAAGACGCGGGTGACAGTGACAGCGCCAGCCAGTTCCAGAAATTCACCGTCACCCTGACCGCCGCCGCAGACGGCACCCTCACCTATGCTATGGACATCCAGACTGCCGCCGCCGCAGAGGGCGTATCCTTTGGGATGAGCGGCAGCGCGGTGATGACCGCAACTACCGCCAAGGTGGTCATGAAGCTGGACATGGGCAGCGCGGGCAGCGCGACTTACAATCTGTCCATGACGATGAATCCCACCAGCGAGACGCCGTCCACCCAGCCGCCGGACGGAGCCGCCATTGTGAGTCTGGATGCTCTGCTGGGCGGCAGCGCTCTGGCCGCCTCTCAGGGTGCCACGGGCAGCGCAGCCTGATCTCTGATATTGCGCGGGAGCGGCCTTTGCCGCTCCCGCAGTTTCCGCCCAAGCTCCCGTTTTCCTGCGGGAGAAGCGGAGGCGAGCGTCCGGACGGAGCGGTTCCGTTCGGGCGCCGGCCTGCTCTTCTCTGCTGCCGGCCCACCGGTGGGCATATCGCCGCAGCGGCGGCGCCCTGCCGAGGATACCAATACTGAAGGACGTAACAAAATATGGCGAAGAAAAAGCTGCCCGAGGAGGGCAAACCGAAAAGCAACAATCCCAACGTGATGGGGCTGCACGCCGAAGTGCAGGAGCAGCCCATCACCGACACGCTGGAAGTCAATTATATGCCCTACGCGATGAGCGTGATCGTCTCCCGGGCCATCCCGGAGATCGACGGGTTCAAGCCCTCCCACCGCAAGCTGCTGTATACCATGTACAAGATGGGCCTGCTGACCGGGGCGCGGACCAAATCCGCCAACATCGTGGGCCAGACCATGCGTCTCAATCCCCACGGCGATTCCGCGATCTACGACACCATGGTGCGTCTGTCCCGGGGCTACGGCGCGCTGCTGACCCCCTTTGTGGAATCCAAGGGCAACTTCGGCAAGGTGTACTCCCGGGATATGGCCTGGGCTGCCTCCCGGTATACGGAGGCAAAGCTCTCCTCCATCTGCGGCGAGCTGTTCCGGGACATCGACAGCGACACCGTGGACTTTGTCGACAACTACGACAACACCACGAAGGAACCGGCTCTGCTGCCTACCACCTTCCCCAACATTCTGGTGTCCGCCAACTCGGGTATCGCCGTGGGCATGGCATCTCAGTTCTGCGGCTTCAATCTGAAGGAGGTCTGCGCCACCACCGTGGCGTATCTCAAAAATCCGGACTGTGACCTGACCGAGACGCTGCTGGCCCCGGATTTCCCCACGGGCGGGGAGCTGATCTGCAACCCCGACGTCCTGCGGGAGATTTACAACACCGGCCGTGGCAGCGTCCGCGTCCGCTCGAAATACCGCTATATCAAGGATCAGAACCTGATTGAAATCTACGAAATCCCCTATTCCACCACCATCGAGGCCATTTTGGACAAGGTGGCGGATCTCATCAAGACCGGCCGCACCAAAGAGATCTCCGACATGCGGGACGAGACCGATCTGAGCGGACTGAAACTGACCATCGATCTCAAGCGGGGCGTGGATCCGGACAAGCTGATGGCCAAGCTCTTCAAGCAGACCACGCTGGAGGACTCCTTCAGCTGCAATTTCAACGTCCTGATCGCCGGAATGCCCAAAGTTCTGGGCGTGCGGGAGCTGCTGGGCGAATGGACCGCCTGGCGCACCGAGTCCGTGCGGCGGCGGGTGTATTACATCCTGAGCCGGAAGAAAGAGAAGCTGCACCTGCTCAAGGGCCTCAAGCGCATTCTGCTGGACATCGACAAGGCCATCCGTATCATCCGGGAGACAGAGGAAGAGGCGGAGGTCATCCCCAACCTGATGATCGGCTTCGGCATCGATCAGATTCAGGCGGAATACGTGGCCGAGATCAAGCTGCGCAACATCAACAAGGAGTATATCCTCAAGCGGGTGCGGGAGACCGACGCCCTTCGGGACGAGATCGAGGACTTGGAGGATCTGGTGAACAGCCAGCCGAGAATCCGCGCCCTCATCATCGGCGAGCTGGAGGAGGTCGCGAAAAAGTACGGTGAAAAGCGCCGCACCCAAATCCTCTACAGCCACGAGATCGAGGAATATTCTCTGGAGGAGCAGGCCGAGGACTACCCCGTCACGGTGTTCCTCTCCCGGGAGGGCTATTTCAAAAAGATCACACCCCTCTCCCTGCGGATGGGCGGCGATCAGAAGTACAAGGACGGGGACGGGCTGTCCCAGAGCTTTGAGACGGCCAACAGCGCCGAGATCATGTTCTTTACCGACCGGTGCCAGGTGTACAAGGCCCGCCTTGCCGAGTTTGATGACGCCAAGGCCAGCGTGCTGGGGGACTACCTGCCGGCAAAGCTGGGAATGGACGCCGGCGAAAATGTGATCTTCGCCGTTCTGCCCGGGGACTACCGGGGCGGCGTGCTGTTCTTCTTTGAAAACGGGAAGGCGGCGCGGGTGGAGCTCTCCGCCTACCAGACCACCTCCAACCGCCGCAAGCTCACCGGCGCCTATTCCGACAAGTCGCCGCTCAAGTGCATCCTCCGCATTGACGAGGACCGGGAGCTGGCGGTCTACTCCAGCGAACCCCGGGCCCTGATTTTCCACACTGCCCAGCTGGTGCCCAAAACCACCCGCTCCGCCCAGGGCGTGCAGGTGATGACACTGAAGCCCCGCTATCATCTTGAGCGTGTCAAACCGCCGGAGGAAACCGCCCTTGCCAACCTTGCCCGATACCGGGTCCGGGCCGTGCCCGCCGCGGGTGCACTGGTGCGGGAGGAGGACTCCGAGGAAAAACAGATGGAGCTGTTATGATGAAAAAAGCCAATGCGTACCTCAAAAGCTACGCGATGATCGCTCTGGGCTCGGTGATTTTTGCCCTGGCGTTCGACTGGTTTTTCGTGCCCAATCAGGTCGGCATGGGCGGCGTCACGGGCCTTGCGCAGATCATTAATGCCCTGCTGCCCGCCGTCCCCGTCGGCGTTCTGGTGTTTGTGCTGAATGTGCCGCTGTTTCTGGCAGGATGGAAGTTCATTGGCTGGCATCTGCTGGCGTCCTCCCTGTTTTCGATGGCGGTGAGCTCCCTCGCCATCGACGGCGTGGCGGCAGTGCACACCTTTGCTTCCATGGACCCCATGCTGGCCTGCCTGTGCGGCGGCGCGCTGATGGGCCTGGGGTTGGGCATTGTGTTTGCCCAGGGCGCCACCACCGGCGGCACCGATGTGGTGGCCCGTCTGCTGAAGCTGAAGTTCCCCTGGCTGCCCATGGGCAAGCTGATTTTGATCCCGGACTTTGTGGTGCTGCTGCTGGTGGCGCTGGCCTTCGGCAAGGAACAGGCCGCCCTGTACGGCCTGGTGGGTCTGTTTGTCTCCGCCAAGGTCATGGATACGGTGCTCTACGGCCTGGACACCTCCAAGGTGGCCTACGTCATCTCAGACGACTGGCTGGAGCTGACCGCCGCCATCCTGGCTCTGGGCCGGGGTATCACCGTTCTGCAGGCTGAGGGCGCTTTCACCGGCCGGGAGAAGCGGGTTCTGATGGTGGCCTTCAAGCAGCGGGAGATCGTGGAGCTGAAACGCGCGGTACACGAAACCGATCCCGCCGCCTTCCTGATCGTATGCGACGCCCACGAGGTGCTGGGCGAGGGATTTGGAGAGTATGGAAAGGAGTCGATTTGACATGACGGATTTTACGGCTGTAAAACAGAACCTGGAGGGGCGGGGCTACCGTGTCTCGGCGTTCTCCACTGCGGCGGAGGCCGCCGCGTACCTGAACGGCACCATTGACGGCGTCACCGTGGGCTTCGGCGGCTCCGGCACGCTGAAGGAGATGGGCCTGTTTGAGCTGCTGGGTGCCCACAACACCGTGATCTGGCACTGGGTGCAGGAGGCGGCCTCCGCCCGCCGCGCAGCCATGGATACGGAGGTGTACCTCTGTTCCGCCAACGCTCTGGCGGAAACCGGCGAGCTGGTCAACATCGACGGCGCCGGAAACAGGGTGGCGTCCACCCTGTTCGGACACCGGAAGATTTACTTTGTCGTGGGCGCCAACAAGCTCTGTCCCACGTATGAGGACGCCGTGTTCCGCGCCCGGAATGTGGCCGCGCCGCAGCGGGCTCGGCAGCTGGGCGCCAAAACGCCCTGCGCCGTTCACGCCGACCGCTGCTACGACTGCAAGAGTCCCGGGCGCATCTGCCGCGGCCTGGTGACGCTGTGGGGACCCATGATGGGGATGGAGGCCGAGGTTGTGCTGGTGGACGAAGCGCTGGGCAACTGACCCGCCGCCCGACACCGCTTTCAATTGAGACAGGAGGAACTGCCATGAGGAAGCCCGCGCTGATTCTGCTGCTGGCCGGCTGCGTGCTGCTGACCGGCTGTTCCTCCATTCTCGACCGGGAGTACAGCTCCGTGGAGGAGCACAGCAGCAAATACTGGGAGAGCGAGGCCGCCGGGACGCTCCGGGCCGAGAGTTATCAGGATATCGTCAACGATCTGCTGATCCTCATCGGTCAGCATACAGAGAGCGCCACGGTGCGGCTGTATAATTACGAGGATGACATGACCGTGGCGAACACGCTGGAGCAGGCCACCACCGAAGTCCAGCAGGAGACGCCCATGGGCGCCTTCGCCGTGGAGTACATCACCTGCACCAGCCAGTCCCAGCGCAGCTACTACGAGGTTTCGGTTCAGATCAGCTATCGCCGCACCGCGGAGCAGATTCAGGCGGTGGTGAACGCCACCAGCACCTCGGCCCTGCCCAGCCTGCTGGATGCCGCCCTCTCCGCGGAAAAGAAGGAACTGGCGGTTCGCATCGGCTACTGGGACAGCGATTCCGCCGGAATCGACGCCATTGTGGAACAGGTGCGGACTGACCGGGGCCTGACGGCGGATGACCCGGCCTGGACGGTGTCGTACTATCCAAAGACCGGCACCGTGGGGTTGATTGAGTTTGTATTCAGCAGTTGAAAAATTTTGCCCAAAAGGCTTGACGAATGGGAGATTATTTGTTAGAATACCTCTTGTCTCGCGGGCATAGCTCATCTGGTAGAGCGCCACCTTGCCAAGGTGGAGGTAGCGAGTCCGAGCCTCGTTGCCCGCTCCAAAGAAAAAGCCCCCATCCAAACGGATGGGGGCTTTTTTGTCACGTACGTCACCCCCAATCTGAACGCGCAGTCCCTTTCTGTCAGTGAGAACAGGCAATCGCCTGTTCTTTTTCGATCTGCCCTCACCGACGCCGCATCCATACACTTGCGCCGGTCTGTCTCTATACAAAAGCGCACAGGGGCAGTATAATAAGCGCAAAGTTCGACCGTTTTCCGAAAGAAGGAGGCAGACCATGAAACACAGACAGCGCCCCGGAACGCCGGAGCACCCCGCTTCCGTGCGCCGGGATCTGCCCCGGTATGATCCGGCTCCCGAGCGCGGGCTGACCTCCCGTCAGGTACAGGAGCTGCTGGAGGGCGGCTGGGGAAACGCGCCCGTTGAAGCCCCCACTAAAACCGACGGGCGGATTGTCCGGGAGAACATCTTCACCTATTTCAACCTGATCTTTCTGGTGCTTGCGGTCTGTCTGCTGCTGGTGGGCGACTGGAAGGACATGACGTTTTTACTGGTGGTGATGGCCAACACGGCCATCGGCATCGTGCAGCAGATCCGCTCCAAACGGACGATTGAACGGCTGACGCTGCTGTCGCTCAGCCAAGCAACCGTCATCCGGGACGGGCAGGCGGTTGCCGTCCGGCCTGGAGAGCTGGTGCGGGACGACATTCTGGAGCTGTCCGCCGGCAGCCAGATTCCCGCCGACGCCGAGGTGGTCTCCGGGCAGGTGCAGGTCAACGAGGGTCTCATTACCGGCGAAGCGGACGCCATCACCAAGCTTCCGGGGGACCGGCTGCTCTCCGGCAGCTTCGTCCTCTCCGGCCGGTGCCGCTGCCGGCTGGAGCAGGTGGGGGCGGATTCCTACGCGGCCCGGCTGACGCTGTCGGCAAAAAAGGACAGTGGTCCCCAGAAATCCGAGATGATGCGCTCCCTGGACCATTTGATCCGATTCATCGGCGTGGTGCTGATCCCCATCGGCGCGGCGCTGTTTTACAATCAGTACGCCGTGCAGCACCTGGGGCTTGAGCAGTCTGTTATCTCCATGGTGGCGGCGCTGATCGGCATGATCCCCGAGGGGCTGTTCCTGCTGACCAGCGTGGCGCTGGCGGTGTCCGTGGTGCGTCTGGCCCGAAATCGGACGCTGATCCACGAGATGGGCGCCATCGAGACGCTGGCCCGGGTGGACGTACTGTGCGTGGACAAAACGGGAACCATCACCGGGCCCGAAATGGAAGTGCGGGAGTTGGTGCCGCTGGACGCAAGCGCCTGCTCCGAAAGAGAGCTGACCGAGCTTCTGGGGGCATTCTACCGCGTCATGGACGCGGACAACGACACCGCCCGGGCGCTGCAGAAGCGGTTCCCCCACGGTCCCGCGTGGCGCACGGAGGGTGTCGTTCCCTTCACCTCCGCGACGAAGTGGAGCGCCGTTTCGTTTTGGGAGCACGGCACCTACGCCGTCGGCGCGCCGGAGTCCGTGCTGGGGCCGGAGTTCGGCCCGCTGGAGCAGCAGACCCGCCGCTATGCCCGGGAGGGCTGCCGGGTTCTGCTGCTGGCCCAGTGCGACGGAGCGGAGGAGGGTCGGTTGCTTGGGATTGTCATTCCTTTGGCGCTGCTGGTGCTGGAAAATCCCATCCGTCCCGGCGCGCCCAAGACCTTTGCCTACTTCGCCGCCCAGGGGGTGGACGTGAAGGTCATCTCCGGCGACAACCCGGTGACGGTCTCCGCCGTGGCGGCCCAGGCCGGCATCCCCGGCGCGGAGCGCCGGATTGACGCCCGGGAGCTGAAAACCGATCAGGAGATTGCCCGGGCGCTGCGAAGCTATACCGTGTTCGGCCGGGTGGTCCCCGATCAGAAGCGCAGGATTGTCCGGGCGCTGCAGAGCGCCGGCCACACGGTGGCCATGACCGGAGACGGCGTCAACGACGTGCTGGCACTGAAGGACTCCGACTGCGGCGTGGCCATGGCCTCCGGCTCCGAAGCCGCCTGCCAGGTGGCCCAGCTGGTGCTGCTGGACAGCGATTTTTCCGCCATGACCAGCGTGGTGGCCGAGGGCCGCCGGGTGATCAACAACATTCAGCGGGCGTCTGCGCTGTATCTGGTGAAGAACATCCTGTCGTTCTTCCTGGCGATCATCACGCTCTTCGCCGACTTCCCCTATCCCTTCGTCCCCATTCAGCTGACACTGATCTCTTTCCTGACCATCGGGATCCCATCTTTCTTTCTGGCGCTGGAGCCCAACCACGACCTGGTCCGGGGCAGATTTCTGCACAACGTGCTGCGCCGGGCCTTCCCTGGCGGCCTGACAGCCATCATCGTCATCCTGTTTGCAGAGCTGTTTGTCTTCGCCGCCGGACTGACGCTGGCGGAGCTGTCCACCATCTGCGTGGTGCTGATGGCAGTGAACGGCATGACGGTCATCTATTACGCCGCCCGCCCGCTGAATATGCCCCGGATCGTGATGATGGCGGGCGTGTCGGCGGCGATGCTGCTGGCCATGGCGACCATGGGAGCGACCTTCTCCCTGTCGGCGCTGTCCTTTTCCGCATGGCTGGTGCTGATCGTGCTGGTGCTGCTGGTGGTGCCGGTGCAGATGAGCTTTGAAAAGCTGTTCGACAAATGCAGCGCGTTGCTGGAGACCCGCCGCCGCCCGAGCAGACGCGGCCACCGCCCGGAGGGCCGGGGAAAAGAATGAAAAAGAGAGAGCCCGCAGAAAGCGGGCTCTCTTTAACGTTTCCTGTTATCCCAGCTTCCGAAGGAAGTTGCCGTCCACCTGGACGCCCTCCTGCACCACGAGAAACGCGTGGGGATCGAAGCTGTGCACCGCGTGGCGCAGTTCCTCAATCTCGTACTTGGACAGGCACACGCACAGCACGTGGACATCCTCGCCGGTGTAGGCGCCGGTACCGCTCCAGTAGGTGACGCCCCGTCCCAGCTTCTCCATGATAAAGCCGGACATCTTCCGCTCGTCCCCGTGGGTAATGATGATGGCCTGCACGGTGATGTTTTGCTGGTGCATCCGATCCAGCACCATGGCGGAGAAGAAGTTGTAGATAATGGAGTAGATGGCCACGGAGGCGTTGAACAGGAGCAGACAGGCCAGATACAGAAAGGCGTTGAATCCCAAGGAGAACTTGCCCACGGTAATATGGCTGCCCCGCTTGGACAGGCACAGACCCACCACGTCCAGCCCGCCGCCGCTGCACCCGCAGGTGAGGACGATGCCGCTGGCTACGCCGCAGAGAATTCCGCCCAGCAGGCAGGAGGTCAGCATGTCCTTGATGATGGGCTCCGCCGGGATGGGAATGATGCTGTAGGAGACAGAGTAGGCCACCGTGCAGATCAGCGTCCGGATCACCAGCCCCCGGCCCAGCGTCTTATAGGCGAACAGCAGAATGGGGATGTTCAGTAGCAGATAAAGGATACCGGCGATGTCATAAGAGCCAAAGCTCAGATGAAGATAGGTCTGCAGCAGGGTCCGCACCACCTGACACAGGCCCAGCAGTCCCCCGGTGTACAGGTTCATGGGTACAATGAACAGATTAACGGCGGCGGCGCCCAGAAAGGACCCGAAAATTGCAATGAACATCCGCAGCCAGCGGTTATGCAAGGTGTTGTATATCATCATGGTTCTCCTTCAGGCGACAAAAGCCTGCCCACTGCGTATTCCTCTTCCTTAATTATAGAAGAATCACGGGAAAACCACAAGGATAATTTGTCTATCCCTCAAAGACCATAACGCAGACAGTGGTACAGGCGGTTCTTTGCCCGGCGGAGCGTGCGGGAGACCGTGGAAGGATTGACGCCCAGCTCCCGGGCAATCTCCACCATATTCATGCCGCGGTCGAAATACAACTCCAGCATTTGATTCTGACGGGGAGTCAGCTCCTGCTTCCGGGCGTGGCGGAGATTGCGCCGCAGGCGGGTCAGCTGCTCGCTGTTGTCCTCAGCGTTGTTCCGCAGCCAGGCGGCCATATCACCGTACCACTCGCCCGGTCGGACTTTGGATGCCTTAGAGGGTGTACTTCCCATTTTTGTGATACCCCTTTTCGTAGTAGTGGGCCGTCAGCGCCGCCAGCTCCCGGGCTTCCTGCAGCAGCGGAAGCAGCTCCGCCATCCGCCGCTGCAGCGCCCTGGCATCATCGGGGTCCCGCGTTCGGCGGAATTCCTCCCGCAGCTGCACCATCCTCATCCGAATGGCGGCAGCGCTGGTGTCATAGAGTACCGACATCTCCAGCAGTGTCACCGGGCGCCCTCCTTCCCTCGGATCAGGCGGAAGGGGGCCAGCTCCTCCCGGGCAAACGAGGGCAGGCAGTCGTCACAGGTAATGCAGCCGTTCAGGTACCAATAGACGTCGCCGGAGCGAAGCTCCCCGCCGCAGCAGCTGCAGTATAGCGGGGCGACTGGGTGAAACAACGGTTGAAACACAAGAATCCCTCCCAAAACATAAAAATCTGTTGACAAACGGGCAGTTCTCTGGTAACATAAACCCTGCTGTTGGAACTGCTGGTGTAGCTCAGCTGGTAGAGCAGCTGATTTGTAATCAGCAGGTCGGGGGTTCGAATCCGTCCACCAGCTCCAACTGAATATGGGAGAGTTCCAGAGCGGTCAAATGGGGCAGACTGTAAATCTGTTGCTTATGGCTTCGGTGGTTCGAATCCACCCTCTCCCACCATCACGTCGTCGCTGACTCATAGTCCGCGACGGCGTTTTTTGTTCCCCGCGCCCGCGGGAGCCGCCCTCAGGCCGAGGACAAACCTCTGCTGGCGTCCGACTTTTTATTCCCCGCGCCCGCGGGAGCCGCCGCAATGAGGCATACTGCAAAAAATCGGACTCAGGTGGCGTCCTCTCCTCGCGGGAACTGCCCGGCAGCTTCTGCGCACCTGCGGGAACCACCCCGCCGCGATCTGCGGCAGGGCCGCCCGCCCGCCTCCGCGCCCCCGGACAGGAGAGATTTACAAGTTTCTTGTTACAAGTAAACTTTAACACAAGTATCTTGTGATGTCAACCCATAATTTACAAGTTTCTTGTAAATTAAATTGACAAAGCAAAAAATTCAGGATAAGATGAGGCAAAGGAACAGAAAGGGGGAGGTCGTATGAGTTTTGGCGAACGGCTGCGGGCCCGGCGGGAGGAACTGCGTCTGACCCGCCCGGAGCTGGCTGCAGCGCTGGAGGTGTCGCCCTCCGCCATCGGCAACTATGAGACGGGCGTCAGCTTTCCCAAGGAGAACGTCATGCTGCGCCTGTTCGACTGTCTGCAAACGGAGCCCAACGATCTTTTTCAGGACAGCTTCCGGGGCGGCGGACGGGCCGTCTCGCCGAGGGAGCGGGAGCTGCTGGACCGTTACCGCGCTCTGGCCCCGGCGGGGCGGGAGACGGTGCGCTCGGTGATGGACGCCCTCCGCACCTATCAGGAGGAGATGGAGCAGGCCCCGGCGGAGGCGGAGGAGCGGATGATTCCGCTGTACTGCTCCCCTGCCGCGGCGGGTTACGCCGCGCCGGTGTTCGGGGAGGATTACGACCTGATCCCCGTCCGGGGCGAGGTGCCCAGAGGCGCGGAGTTCGCCGTGCGGATTCAGGGCGATTCCATGGAGCCGTGGATTCACGACGGCTCGGCGGTCTACGTCAACCACGACCCGCTGCAGAAGGGGGACGTGGGCATTTTCTGCGTGGACGGCGACATGCTGTGCAAGCAGTATTACCGGGACCCGCTGGGCATTGTGTACCTGTTCTCCCTGAACCGCCGCCGGGCCGACGCGGACGTGACGTTCCCGGCGGGCAGCGGGCGGTCCATGGTCTGCTTCGGCCGGGTGATGCTCCGCAGCTTCCCCCTTCCGGGCCGGGAATGAGGGGCGCGGCATGGTGACACTGGAACCTGCCTCCATGGCGGACGCCATCCCCGCCTACAGGATCATCGACGACGCCAGAAATTTTCAGCGCGAGCAGGGCTTCGTCCAGTGGACGGCGGAGTATCCCAATTTGGACACCATCCGCGCCGACGTTCTGGCCGGCCGGGGATATGTCCTCCGGGCGGACGGCCTGCTGGCCGGCTACCTGTGCGTGGATTTCGGCGGCGAGCCGACCTACGGCGGCATCCGGGGCGCATGGGGGACGGCGGAGCCCTACGCCGTCGTCCACCGGATGGGCCTGCACCGGGCCTTCCGGGGCGTGGGTCTGGCGGACACGGCGCTGGAGCTGACGGCCCGGCTCTGCCTCTCCCGGAACGTGAGGAGCCTCCGGGCGGACACCGACCCCTCCAACGGCCGGATGCAGCACATTCTGGAGAAAAACGGCTTCGTCCGGCGGGGCGTCGTTCTGTTTCAGGGCGGCGAACGGCTGGCCTACGACAAGACGCTGAGATAAAAAAACGGCAGGCGCTCCGTCCGAAGACGGGGCGCCTGTTTTTCTGCGGGGAGTGTCAGCAGGTGAAGCCGCCGTCGGCGGTAAGCACCTGCCCGGTGAGGAAGGACGACTGCTCCGAGGCAAGGAAGGCCACGGCGCGGGCCACGTCCTCCGGCGTGCCCAGCCGGCCCAGCGGCGTCTGCCCGATGAGAAGCTCCACGGTCTCCGGCCCCAGCCGGCGGACCATGTCGGTGTCGATGCAGCCGGGGGCCACGCAGTTCACCCGGATGCCGGAGGGCGCCAGCTCCAGCGCCAGCGACCGGGTCATGCCGATGAGGGCGGCCTTGGTGCAGGCGTAGGCCACCTCGCAGGAGGCGCCCCGCAGTCCCCAGATGGAGGAGATGTTGACGATGGCGCCGGCTTTTGCCCGGAGCATGTTGGGCAGCACGGCGCACACGGCGTTCCGGGCGCCGGTGACATTGACGGCGAAGCAGCGGTCCCACAGGGCGTCGTCCATATCCTGAAACAGCCCCTCGTGGTCGATGCCGGCGTTGTTGACCAGCAGCGTCACCGGGCCCAGCGCGGCCTCCGCACGGGCGGCGGCGGCCTCCACGGCGGCGCGGCGGGCAATGTCCGCCTGCACGGTGACGGCGTCGGTTCCGGCGGCCCGCAGCTCCTCCGCCAGCGCGGCGGGCTCGTGATGAAAGTAGTGCAGGCACACGGCGTAGCCCTGCCGGGCCAGCTCGCGGGCCACGGCCTGTCCGATGCCGCCGGACGCCCCGGTGATCAGCGCGACTTGTCTCATTAGGCAGCGCCTCCTTTTCGGCACAAGTATAGCAAAAAAAGAAAAAGGCTGCAAGAAAAGTATTGACAAAATCGGGAGGATTGTGTATCCTATACCTGTTCGCTTCGGACGGTTAGCTCAGCTGGCTAGAGCACCTGCTTGACGTGCAGGGGGTCACAGGTTCGAGTCCTGTACCGTCCACCAGATAAAACAAATCCGAACTGTAAGCCGATAGGCACTACGTTCGGATTTGTTTTTTATTTTTAGCAGTTACAGCAACTGAAGCGCTGAAGAGGCACAACCTGATCTATGCCTCTCCGGCGCTTGCTGTTTTATTCAATGGGTGGGATAACATATCTCACAAACTGCGTTTTGGAATATGCACGTACCTGCTTTTTGCCGACAAGCGGATTCTGATCCTCGGATTTCGCTTTCAAAACGATGAACGGCTTTTCTGCATTATCCAGAAGCTGAAGATCTATATAAACCATGGTACATTCCTCACAAAAGTGAGTAGCGCCTGCAGATTCTGGCGATATATCCCGGCTGGAAGTATAAAAAAGGAAGCCGTCAGCCACGGAAGTGATACCAAAGGACATCCCCCTCACCGCTTAATTCTATGACGCATACAGCGCCAACGACGCCTCTCATGCCGTTCTGAACGGCTTCAATTCCGCCACCTATACCGACAATGCGGTACTGGCAGTGGCTGTCTCCATGAGCACGACTTCCTCCGACAAGAACATGATCCTGGACAGCTACGTGGCAACGCTTGCCAACGGCAAGCTGAGCGCCGCCAAGGAAGCCGGCACCGGCACCGGCACGTTTGCCAATCTGACCACCAAGGGCTATGTCACCGTCAGCGGCACCCAGTACAACTTTGCCGGCCTGATCGAGGCGGCCAGCGGCAAGACCAGCAACTTCAGCTTCACCTACACCTATAACGTGTACGCCACCAAGGAAGGCTACTGCATCGGCGTGGACGGCGCTGCCGGCTCCACCGATCTCAGCGACCTCTACTATGTCAGCGAGATCTTCACCAAGACCGGCGACTACGGCACCACTGCCTACTATGCGCAGCGCGTCTCCCTGTCCGACGGCAAGACCGACACGGTCCAGCTGGAGGAAGGCGCCGTTCAGAGCCTCTTCGGCACGACCACTCCCAAATTTACGACTCCTTCTGCGACCATTGACACCACCAAGGCCGGCGTCTACACCTTCAACGACGACAAGGTCGCGGCAGGCACTTATGCCGAGCAGAAGTCCAACAACGGCAAGCTGATCCTGTACAACATCAATACGTCCGCCAGCGACGCCAACGATGACTTCAACTACACCATCGGCCTGCTGACCGACAAGGTCGCTTCCGACGACACGTCCCTGAAGACGGCCGTCTATGGCACCAGCAGCTATACATCCACCAAATACTATCTGAACTCCAGCACCAAGTACTTCTCTGTTGAGAGCTACGGCGACGACATCGATGTCTCCCTGGCCACCGGCGGCATGAAGTGCAGCGTGCCCGATCATCAGAAGACCGCAATCGCCAGCGGAACCGATTATACGAACACAACCGGCGCTGTCTATGCACTGTGCATCTATGATCCCTCCGCCACGGGCAGCAAGACGGCTGCGTCCGTGATCTATATCTCCTCTGACCTGAACACCTCCGGCTCCACCGCTTCTGTGGTGTACATCACCGGAACGCCCAGCACGAAGCTGTCCGCCAATACATGGCAGGCCACGGCCTACTTCATGGACGACCCGGCTTCCTCTCAGTCCATTCAGGTCGACAGCAAGTATGCGGCTGGCTTCTATACGTACAGCAAGGACTCCAGCGGCGTTTACAAGCTGTCCGACGCGGATGACCTGACCGTCACCGACAAGACCTACGACGATGAGACCGGCGGCGTCATGAATGTGATCATCACCGGCGCCTACAACAAGAACGGCATCTCCACGCTGACCGGCTATACGGCAGACAAGTCCATCGCCTTCAACGACGTAAACTGCAAGTCCGCTGTGATTGCCGATGACCGCGGCGACTCCGGCCTGAAGGGCGATATCTACGGCGTGGCCATCACCTCCATCGGCGATCTGAAGGACGCCGTTGAGACGGCAGCCACCAGCACCACCGCCAGCACCACTTCCATCGCTCCCATCGTGGACGGACATGCAACGGCATATGCCAGCATGTACCTGAAGGACGGCGTCACCTTCGTGTACGTATACAATGTGACGGCGCTTACCGGTGTGGCTGACTGACCTTCGCTTTGCCATCTTCCCCACCTCCCTCATTTCCGCGCACCGTCGGCCGGCCATTTGGCCGGCCGACGGCTTTCAACCATTTTACTGCGGAGGTTCCGGCACCCGCGCCGCGGGGGCCGGAGGCCGCCGGCGAGAGGAGATTTTTTATGAGGCGCAGCACCTCTGTTCATCAGCGTTCCCGGCGCTTCTGGGCCGGTTTTTCCGCGGCGTCCATGTCCCTGACGGCGCTTTGCGCCCCCCGCGCGCTGGCGGCCGAGACCGTGAGCAACGGCGTGACCCCCACCTTCGACGAGGCGTTTTACGCCACGCTGGACTACTACGGCAATCTGCAGGACGCCAGCGTGGTCAAGAGCTATTCCATGAACGGCGTTTCCACACTGACGGATTACGGCACCTACGACAGCGTCACCAATCTGACCGACGGCACCGTTCCCGTGGTCACGGACGGACAGACCACCTTCGACTTCACCGACACCGTCCCGGATCACTTCTATTTCGAGGGAAAAACCTCCGCTCCCTTTGAGAAGATGCCGTGGAAGATCACGGTTTCCTATCTGCTCAACGGCGTCCCCGCCAAGGCGGAGGAGCTGGAGGGCAAGACCGGCGTGGTGGACATCCAGCTGGACCTTGTCCCCAACGCGGACGCGTCGGACTACGCGAAAAACAACTACACGCTGGAGGCGGCGGCCATCTTCAACCAGAACGACATTCTTTCCCTCAAGGCGGACGGCGCCCAGGTGCAGCTGGTGGGCAACCTGCGCGTGGTTCTGTTTCTGGCGCTGCCCGGCGAGGAGCGTCACTTCACCATCGAGGTCGGCGCGGATCAGTTTGAATTTGACGGTATGACCTTCCTGATGGCCCCGGCTACCCTGGCGCAGCTGGACGACATCGCGGAGCTGTCTGACGATAAAGACGACATCGAAAAGGATTACAAGAAGCTGGACGGCAGTCTGGACACGCTGCTGGACTCTATGGAGGACATGAGCGGCAGCCTGCGCAGCGCCGCCTCCGGACTGGACGAGCTGAACACGGCGCGGGGCACCGTCTCGTCGGGAAAGGGCGACGTCTATGCCGGCGCCGACAAGGCCATCTCCGATCTGGGCGCGCTGGGGGACGCGCTGTCCGCGCTCCCGGATCATCTGGACACGGCCTCCTCCGCCGTGACTGACGTGACGGACGACCTGACCGAACTCACCAAAACCGCCGTGGGCCTGAAAAGCGACCTGAACGCGGTGAAGGCCGATCTGAGCGCCGTTCAGAACGATCTGGACGACGTGAAAAAGGATCTCAGCGGCGGGCGGGACAGCCTGCAGGACGATCTGGACGATCTGGGCTCCGGCGTCAGCGCGCTGCAAAGCGACGTCACCACGCTGCAAAGCACCCTCTCCCAGCTGAACCTGCAGATCGGCGGCTCCGGCATCACCTTCAACGGGATGACGCCGGACGAGATCAACGCCAGCGTCAAAAAGATCGACGGGCTGAACACCGTCTATCAGATGTTCGGCGGCGGCGGGCTCAGCGAGACCCAGTTTCTGGAGGCGGCTCTGATCGCCTCCGGACAGGCGTCCACCATCGACGGCGCGCAGGCCATTCTGACCGCGGCCCCGGCGGACCCGGCCAATCCCACCGCCGCGGAGATCGCCGCGGCCCGGAAGGCCGCGCTGCTGAAGGCCATCTACGCCGCCGCCGCGGGCGACGACGCGTCCATGAGCGAGACGGAATTCGTCGCCGCCATGCTGATGGCCGGCGATCAGACCGCCGACGGCGCCAAGACCTATCTGGCCACGGCCCAGCAGGCCATGCAGCTCTATCAGCTCTCCAAATCCACGCTGGGAGAGGGACTGCTGAACGACCTGAGCGACCTGTGCGACGCCGCCGGCAAAGACGGTCTCAGCGGCGATCTGTCCGATCTGACGGCGGAGACCTCCGACGCCATCGGCGATCTGAGCGGCCTCTCCGGCGACGCGCAGGCGATCCTGACCAAGGTCAATGCCCTGCTGGATCAGGTCCAGACGCTGGACGACACCGTGAACCGGTATGTGCCGGACCTCAAGACCGCGCTGAGTGACACCAAAACGGTGGTCACGGCCTCCTCCTCCGCGCTGTCGGACACCTCCGGCTTTCTCACCAGCTTTGAGAGCCTGCTGAAAAAGGCCGGCACGCAGCTGGACGCCGGAGCAAAGGACTCTCTGAGCGGCCTGTCCTCCACGCTGCGCAAGGCGGCGGACAGCATCGACACCACCGAGGACGTCCGCTCCGCCAAAAACAGCATCAGCGACATCATCACCGACGAGTGGGACAAGCACACCGGGGACAAGGACAATCTGCTGAACACGGATTCGGAGGCCCCCGCCGTCTCTCTGACGTCGGAGAAGAACCCAACTCCCCAGAGCGTCCAGATCCTTCTCCGCACGCAGGAGATCAAAATCCCCGACGACGACACAGAGGAGGAGCAGCAGGCCGCTGCCTCCAGCCGCACCTTCTGGCAGCGGGTCGTCGATATGTTTCAGGGGATCGGCAGTGCCGTCGTCAGCGCGTTTCGCCGCTGACGGAACTATATTCTGAAGCGGAGGGTGTTTCCGATTGATTAAAAAAATGGCCCGGGGACTGACCCGGAAACCGAAGCTGGTTGTTTTCGTCGCGATCCTGCTGCTGATTCCGTCGCTGCTGGGCACGCTGGCCACAAGCATCAACTATGATATTCTGACCTATCTGCCCAAGGATCTGGAGTCCTCCCAGGGCGAAAAGCTGCTGGAGGAGCCGTTCCACGACGCCGCCACCTCCATGCTCATCATTGAGGATATGCCCGCAGGCTACAGCGACAGCCTGCTGCAAAAGATTCAGGACGTCCCCGGCGTCAGCAGCGCCGTGTGGGTCTCCGATCTGGTTGGCATTCAGATCCCCACGGAGATGATCCCTGCGGATCTCCGGGATATGTTCTACTCCGGCGACTCCACCATGATGATCATTCAGTACGACGAACCCGGAGCCTCCACCACCACCATGAACGCCATCACGCAGATCCGCTCCCTGTGCAACAAGCAGTGCTTCCTCGCCGGCTTCTCCGTGGGCATCAAGGACACCAAGGATCTGGTGGACAAGGAGCTGCCCGTCTACGTGGCGCTGGCCGTGGCGCTGGCCTTTGCCGCCATGCTGCTGACGCTGGAATCCACCGTGCTGCCCGTGGCGTTTCTGCTGTGCATCGGCATGGCCATTCTCTACAACTTCGGCACCAACATCTTTCTGGGAGAGATTTCCTACGTGACGAAAGCCATAGCGGCGGTGCTGCAGCTGGGCGTCACCATGGACTATTCCATCTTCCTCTACCACCGCTACGAGGAGGAGCGCCCCAATTACGACGACCGCCGGGACGCCATGGCCGTGTCCATCGAAGCGGCCTTCACCTCCCTCTCCGGCAGCTCCCTGACCACCATCGCGGGCTTTGCGGCCCTGTGCTTCATGCAGCTGACGCTGGGCAAGGACATCGGCATCGTCATGGCCAAGGGCGTGGCCATCGGCGTGCTGACGGTCATCTTTGTGCTGCCCGCCATGCTGCTGCTGTTCGACAAGCAGATCACCCGGCATATTCACCGGACCCTGCTGCCCAGCTTTGACGGCGTCAACCGCCGCATCGTCCGCAACCGCAAGCGATTTGTGGCCCTGTTCCTGCTGCTGTTCATCCCCTTTATCTGGGCCCAGAGCCACACCAGCGTCTATTACAAGCTGGATGAATCCCTGCCCCGGACCATGCCCTCCATCATCGCCAACGAGAAGCTGAAGGACGACTACAATATGGCCACCACCCACTTCATTCTGCTGCGGGACGACATCTCCTCCAGCGACATGACGGCGCTGGAGAACAGCATCAAGGACGTGGACGGCGTCACCTCCGTGGTCTCCTATCACTCCCTGCTGGGCAGCGGCATCCCCGACTTCTTCGTGCCCGACGACGTCAAGGATATGCTCAAGGCCGGCGGCTATCAGATGGTGATGGTCAACTCCAAGTACAACGCCGCCACCGACGAGGTCTCCGATCAGCTCAGCGCGCTGAAAAAGATCGTCAAGAGCTACGATCCCAACGGCATGATCACTGGCGAGGCGGCCCTGACCGACGACCTGATCGCCACCTCCGCCGTGGACTTCAAGGTGACCAACTACATCTCTCTGGCGGCCATCTTCCTCATCATCGCGGTTGTGTTCCAGTCCATCACCGTCCCCATCGTTCTGGTCTCGGCCATCGAGCTGGCCATCTTCATCAATCAGGGCATCCCCTATTTCACAGGCACGGTGATCCCCTTCGTGTCGCCCACCATCATCGGCTGTATCCAGCTGGGCGCCACGGTGGACTACGCCATCCTGATGACCACCCGCTTCCGGGAGGAGCTGCGCAAGGGCAAGGACCGGAAGGAGGCCATCCAGATCGCGGCCACCGCGTCGGACCCGTCCATCATCACCAGCTCACTGGTGCTGTTCTGCGCCACCATGGGCGTCAGCATAATCTCGGACATCGAGATCATCGGCTCCATCTGCACCATGCTGGCCCGCGGCGCTCTGATCTCGGCCATCATCAGCATTTTCATCATGCCCTCCATTCTGTGCGTGTGCGAGCCGGTTTTCGCCAAAACCAGCCGCAAGTGGAAGCCCAGGCCCGGCGCGCTCCCTCCGGCGGCGGAGGACACGCCTCCGGCCGGCGGAAAGGATCAGGGGACGCCGACATGAGAAAGGACGCAGCTTCACAGGATCGCCGCGTGAAGCGGACGGAGGCGCTGCTCAAGGATGCCATGACCACGCTCCTTGCGGAGAAGGACTTCCCGCAGATCACCATTCGGGACATCACGGATCGGGCTGATCTGAACCGGGGGACCTTCTATCTCCATTACCGCAGCACCATTGAGCTGCTGGCCAGCCTGAAGGACGATCTGCTGCGGGACGCGGCCCGGCGGGTGGCCGCGCAGCCGGCCGTTGCGGAGCGGCCCGGCGCCCTGCTGCAATTCCTGTCGGAGCACAGGGCCGTCTGCCGCGCCATTTACCGCAGCAGCCTGGGCGGCGGCTTGCTCCGGGGAATCTCCGGCCTGCTGCAGCAATACTGCCTTCCGGCGGACCCCGGCGAAACCGCGGGCCCGTGGGCCGCGGCGTTCGCGGGCTGGGGACTGACCGGCCTGATGATGCGCTGTCTGGAGGGCGAATCCGCTCCGGAGCCGATTCTTGCGGCGGCCCGGGACTGCATGGAAAAGGTGGTCTGAGGACGGCTCTCTCACAGCGCAGAAAGTCTCTGGAGCCAGCGGCTCCAGAGACTTTTCGTTTTCGCCGGGGCATCCGGCACCGCCGGGTATCCCCGGCAGCGCGGGGCCAACGGCTTTGCGGGGGTTCAGAAGTGCGTGGAATCCGGCAGCGCGAGGTCTGCGGCTTTGGGGAGGGCTCAGGGAATCCCCGGCGGCGGCGCGGGAAATCCGCGGCCGTGAGGCGAAGCCATACGCGGGGGTGCGCAACCGCTTTCGGGGCGGCGGCCCGGCAGGCCGGAATCCGCCCCGGGGGCTCATTTCCGCAGTTCAAGCCAGCGTTCTCTGGTCATATAATTTGTGTGTCCGATTCTGATTTCCCGCATGAGGGGCACCGGCACCCGATCGCAGGTATGGTGCCGGACGAATCCGATTTTTTCCTGCGCCCTTCTGGATTTGACGTTCCCCTCATAGTAGCCGCACCAGACGATCTGCATGTTCAGATCTTCAAACGCATGGCGCAGCAGCTCCCCGGCGGCCTCGGGGATGATTCCCCGCCCCCAGAACTCCTGAGCCAGCCAAAACCCCAGCTCGCACTCGTCGTCCTTCTCCGTCATATCGGTATGCCCGTTCAGCTTCAGCTCGATGCTCCCGATGGCCGCGCCGTCCGTTTTCAGGCAGACGGCATAGCACTCCCTTCCGCACAGAACGCTGCGGATGATGCCGCGGCTCTCCTCCGCGTCCTTGTGCGGCGGCCATCCCGCTGCGGGGCCCACGGCGGGGTCCTTCGCATATTTGTACAGGGCCTCCGCGTCCGTTTCCTTCCAGTGCCTCAAAAGCAGCCGCTGCGTCACAAGTTCCATTTTGTTTTCCCCCTGTTCTGCGGAACCGCCCGCCGCAGCTTTCCGCTTTACGTTTCTCCCGGAGGCGGGCCTGCTCCCGGCGGACGGGGCGTCGGATCCCGCGGCACGCCAGCGGCGCCGCCCGCGTCCGGTGAACTCCCCGTTCTCCGGGGCAAAGGCGCAGGACGCTGCGGGTCCCGCGGCCCGCCTCCCGTTTTGCCCGCGATCCGGTTTTTGCCATTGTAGCACGGCGGGCGGGAGATTTCCACCGGCGGCCGACCCGCCCCCCCGGCGATTGACAGGCGGGCGGGAAAATAGTAGAATTTGTTCCAGTATTCGGGTCCGGGCGCCGCTCCGGGCCGCCCCTCCGCCCGGCGGACGCAGGCGGGCCTCCGGCGCGCGGCGGAATCATAAGGAGGCTTATCATATGGCGGACAATCAGGATATGCTGCGGGTGGCCGTGGGCGGCGAGTCCCGCCTTTACCGGCGCGGCACGCCGTACCGCGAGATCGCGGCGGATTTTCAGAGCGGCTTCGACTCTCCCATCCTGCTGGTCAACCGGGACGGGAAGCTCTGCGAGCTGCACAAAAAGCTGGACCGCTGCTGCTCGCTGACCATGCTCACGGCCAGAGACCAGCCCGGCCGTCAGACCTATGAGCGCAGCGCCGTGTTTCTGCTGCTCAGGGCGTTCTACGATACCGCCGGCGCGGAGAACGTGGAGCGCATCTCCGTGGAGTTTTCCATCAGCCACGCCCTGTTTCTGCGGGCGAAGGGGAACTTTACGCTGGATCAGGCGCTGCTGGACCGGGTGGAGAAGCGGATGCGCGAGCTGGTGCGCCGGGCCGTCCCCATCCGCAAGGAATCCCTGAACACGGAGGACGCCATCGCCCTGTTCGATCGGGACAGCCTGCCGGACAAGGCCCAGCTGCTGCGCTTCCGCGTCGATTCCCACGTCAACGTCTACTCGCTGGACGGGTTCCACGACTACTTCTACGGCTACATGGTGCCGGACACCGGCTATCTGCCGTATTTCTCCCTGCAGCTGTTCGCGTCCGGCTTTGTGCTGCTTCTCCCCGGCGAGGAAAATCCGGCGGAGCTGGCGCCCTTTGCCCCCTCCCAGAAGGTCTTTCAGGAGCTGTACGACGCCACCCTTCGGGCCGAGCGGATGAAGCTGTCCAACGTGGGTGAGATGAACGAGCTGATTTCCAAGGGCAAGTCCACCGAGATCATTCTGGCGGAGGAGGCCATGATGGAGAAGCGCATCGGCGACATCGCCCAGCAGATCGCCGGGCGGAAGGGCGTGCGCTTCGTCATGATCGCGGGCCCCTCCTCCTCGGGCAAGACCACGTTCTCCCGGCGGCTGTCCACCCAGCTGCTGGCCTGCGGGATGCGCCCCCACGCCATCTCCACCGACAACTACTTCAAAAACCGGGAGGACACGCCGCGGGACGAGAAGGGGCAGTACAACTTCGAGTCGCTGGAGGCCATGGACACCGAGCAGTTCAACACGGACATGAAACGTCTGCTGGCCGGCGAGACCGTGGAGATCCCCAACTTCAACTTCAAGAAGGGACAGCGGGAGTACGCCGGCAACACCATCACGCTGGAGCCCCAGGACGTGCTGGTCATCGAGGGCATCCACTGCCTCAACGACCGCTTCTCCTACTCCCTGCCCAAGGAGAGCAAGTACCGCATTTACATCAGCTGTCTGACCACCCTGAATGTGGACGACCACAACCGCATCCCCACCACCGACGCCCGGCTGCTCCGCCGCATCGAGCGGGACGCCCGCACCAGAGGCTACGGCGCCAAGGCCACCATCCAGATGTGGCCGTCGGTCCGGGCCGGGGAGGAGGACAACATCTTCCCCTATCAGGACAGCGCGGACGTGATCTTCAACTCGGCGCTGGTCTACGAGACGGCGCTGCTGAAGCCCTACGTGGAGCCGCTGCTGTTCGACATGCCGCGGGACTGCCCCGAATTTCTGGAGGCCAAGCGGCTGCTGAAGTTCCTGAACTACTTCCTGCCGGTGCCGGCGGACGACGTGCCCCGGGCCTCCCTGATGCGGGAGTTCATCGGCGGCAGCTGCTATCAGGTCTGACCTGCCGGGCAAAATGACAAAACCACAGCCCCTCCGCGTCTGCGGAGGGGCTGCTTTTTGTGCGCCTTACACGGCCTGCAGCGCCGCTTCCACCGTTTCCCGGAGGGGGATGGAGGGGGAGGCGCCGGCCTGTCCCACGGCCAGCGATGCTGCCATGGAGGCCCGGCGCAGCGCGGCGCCGGGAGCGTCTCCCCGCAGGATGCCCGCGAGAAAATAGCCGGTAAGCGCCCCCTGCTGCGGCGGTATGCCGGGGCCTTCCGCTTCCGCATTGGGCGCAATTTGTCAAAAGATAATAAATAAACAATTTTTTTGGACGTGTTGCACATTTCCTCTCCGCGTGCACATTGGCATAATGGTCAATATCATGAAGCGGCGCTTTTGTGTCTCATTTTTAACGAAAGGAGGGGGTCAGAGAGAAGCACACCCGAACCGAATATCGCGCCATGGATGCTCTGTCCATCCGTGGGATACTGCGGGGGCCTTTTTTGTGCCTTCGCAGAAAAAATTTGGCAGTTTTTGCAAAATATCAGGTTTGATGGGAGAATCGACATGGGAGTTATTGGTTGTATTATCGGTTTCCTGGTAGTGATCTACCTTACCTATAAGGACTGGTCCGTCTATCTGGCCACGTTCCTTGGCATGTGTGTGGTGGTTCTTTTCACCGGCACAAACCTTATCACCGCGATCACCGAAACATACGCCGGCGGCGTGTTTACCGCCGTTAAGAGTTTCTTCTTCCTGCTGATGTTCGGCTGTGTGCAGTCCTACCTCTACCGCGACAGCGGCGCAGCGTACGCGATTGCAGACACCGTTATGAGAAAGCTGATTCGCGACGGTGCCAGCGACACCTCCAAGAACCTCATCGGCATGGCGATTATTCTGGTGATCGGCGCCGTGCTGAACCTGGGCGGCATCATCGCCGGCGTGGTCATCATTCTGATGTACCCCATCGCTCTGGCGGTCTTTGAACGCTGCGACATCCCGAAACGCTTCATTCTGGGCGTGTTGGGCGCCGGTTCCTATACGTTTACCCTCTCGCTCCCCGGCAGCCCCCAGGTAACCAACGTGGCCGCCATGACGGTTCTGGGCACCGGCGCCGGCGTGGCTCCGGTCCCCGGCATCGTGGGCGCCATAGTGGAAATCGTTGTGATCCTGGTTCTGCTGAACATCTTCATCAATCGCGCCAGACGGCACGGCGATCATTTCGAGCGTCATCCCCTGGACCCGCAGATGGATCCGGACATGGAGAAGCCCAGCTTCCTGATTTCGCTGCTCCCCATGATCTTCCTGTTCGTCATGTTCAACGTGTTTAAGGTCAACATCGTCATCAGTCTGGTTCTCAGCTGCCTGCTGTCCATCGCACTGTTCTGGAAGCAGCTGCGCAAGAAGGATCTCAAGCAGATCCTCTGCTCCGGCACCGTGGACTCCATCCCCATGACCATGACCGTGGGCGCCATCTGCGGCTTCGCGGCCGTCATCACCAAGTCCGATGCGTTCCAGACCATGCTCAACGCCATCACCAGCATCAACACCTCCCCGATCCTCATCTGCGTGATCGTGGTGGCCCTGATGTGCATGCTCACCGGCGGTTCCTCTACCGGCCAGCTGATCGCGCTGCCTGAAATCGCACCCAAGCTGCTGGATATGGGCCTCAACGTCAACATCATCCACCGTGTGTCCGTGTTCGCGGCCACCACGCTGGACTCCATGCCGTACTGCGGCTCCATTCTGATGCTGCTCCCCATGTGCCACATGAAGCTGAAGGAGATTTATCCGGCCATGTTCATCACCACCGTGGTGGCTACCTCCTGCGGCACCGCGGCCGTGGCCCTGATGTGCGCGCTGTTCCCCGGACTCGCCTGAGAAACGCGCTCATTCCGTTCACAATATCAATAATGAAAAGGTCCCTGCCGCGTTCTCACGCAGCAGGGACCTTTTTAGAACAAACTTCCGCTCCGGCGCTCAGTTGCCGGTGATGACCCGGCTTTGCCGGTATGCATAAAGATTGAATGAAAGCTGCAGCGGGAACAGCAGCTTTTCGTTGGAGAGGTCAATGCCGCACAGCTCCTCGATCTGCTGGATGCGGTAGTTGATGGTGTTGCGGTGGATGAACAGCTCCTGCGCGGTGCGGGTTTTGCTGAAGCCCACCTCCGTATAGGCCCGGAGGGTGTTGAACAGCTCCGTCCCCTTCTTCTCGTCGTAATTCACCAGTCTGGCCAGCGCCGGATGGCAGCAGTTGTCCAGGAACTTTTCGTCGTCAATCCGGTCCAAAATCATGAAAAGTGCATAATCCAGATAGTAAAAGAGGGGGCCGGGGCTGCTGGTGCGGTTGGAGAACGACAGCGCCGTGCGGGCCTGCTCGAAATGCTCGGCGAACTCGGAGATGGCGGAGAACATATTGCTGACGCCCGCCAGCAGATGGCGCTTTTCCATAAAGCCGGTCACGGCCTCGTGCTGCTCGGGGGCAACGGAGCCGTTGGCGTCGGTTCCCACCAGATAGATCAGGGACGACTGCCACGGAAAACAGGGCTGGTTCGGTAGAATTTCCGTGAGCTCCGGAAGGAGTACCTGTGAATAAAAATCCGGGTCTTTTGAATAAGATGCGCGGATTACCATCACCCGCATATACCGCTGGAACTTCAGGCCGCTGATCTTGGCGCGCAGGCGCGTCTCGGCGGGGCTGGCGCCGGCCACGGCGTCCAGCAGGATGTTGGTCTGCATGATGGCGCTGTAGCTGTTGATGTGCTTCAGGCGCAGGATTCCCTCCTTGGCCCGCTGGGCGAACAGGGGCAGGACCCGCTTGGTGTAGTTGTCGAAGGTGGGGTTCTTGCTGAGGGCGAAGAAATAGCCCAGCAGCTCGTTTTCGTGGATGATCCGCGCCACCAGAATGTGCATGTCGATCTTGCGGCAGTACAGCGCGAAGGGGGCCTCGCCCTGGGGCGCCCGCAGATTTTTCCGCCGGGACTCGATGTAGTTCATCAGGACCTCGTCGCAGAAGCCCTGCTGCACGCTGTTCATCCAGAGGGGATAGTCCACGTAGAAGGGCGTGGAGTGTTCCAGGATCTTTCCGGACATGTCCAGCGCCACGAACAGGTTGCCGGTGTAGGAGAAGGCCTCGGACAGAATGGTTTTCAGCTCCACCCCGGCCACCAGCTTGGCCATCAGATTGGCGTACTGCTCCTGCGCCTGGGGGGCCGAGTCCAGCTGGGCCTTGACGTGCCGGAACACTGCCGCGATGGAGGGCGCGGTGATGCGTCCCCCGTTGATGAGGTCCCCCGCGCGGTTTTCCGGAATGTCGTGCAGGTAGAACAGGCATTTGGGAAATGCCGTGGCCGGTCCAATCTGCGCGGAGTCGATGAAGTAGACGGTACCGGAGCTGAAGTCGCGGTCCTCCCGGTCCATCAGGTTCAGGTCGGTGATCTCACAGTCCTCCGAGATCCTGACATCTGTTACGAGGCCCGCCTTCTCCAAAATCTCAGCCAATGCAGAAAATTTCATGGACACACACCTTTCTCAAAACAACAGCGGCTTTCCACGGCCTCTTTCGCGCTTTTTTCCCTTTTCGCACATCATCTTATCATACTGTTCCCCGGGAAGAAAGAAAAATTTGAAAAATAATCTCCGGAGGGGCAATCCAGCAAAACGCACAACCCTTTTCCGAGAACGTCCGAGAGTTTGTCAAAAAAGTAAAAAGTACCCCTTTTTCTGTTCCTCCTGCACATTGTTGCAAAGGGGCCTGTCTGATAAATTATAGACATACTTGATCCTCTGTCGTCCGGCGGTGCCGACGGCGGGGAATTTGATGGCCATCTGATAGAAAGTATAGAAAACGAGAAAGGAAGCGAGGAAACTTATGTCTCAACTCACAGGCGCCCAAGATGTCAATCGGAATGGAATCCTGATTCGAGGACTGATCATCCTCCTCTGCGCGGGCATCATCAACGCCACCGCTGTTTTCATCACACCGCTGGCAGCCTATTATGGGTGGGATCCCTCAGCTGTCGCCAACATCGGTACCACCATGCTGACCTTCTGGCCCATCGGCTCCATACTGGGAGGCAAGCTGCTGCAGAAGTATGGCGGCAAGGTCGTGACCATCATCGGCGCCATCGTATTCGGCTGCGGCCTGATCTTCACCGGCCTGGTTCCGTCCACTGCTCCCGGAATGCTGTATTTCACCTATAGCTGCCTGATCGGCCTGGGCAACGGCATTACCTACTGCGGCGCCATGTACTGCGTCATGGGCTGGTTCCCCGACAAAAAGGGTCTGGCAGCCGGTCTGTGCATGGCCTTCAACGGCGGTTCCTCTGCGTTTCTTGCACCTCTGTGCGCTTACATCACCGCGGCCTCCAGCGTCAAAACCACGCTGTTCTCCTGCGGCATCGTGTGCGCCGTTATCTGCATCCTCTGCGGCATGGGAATGAAGTCTGCTCCTCTGGGCTATACGCCTAAGGGCTACACGGCTTCCTCCGGCGCTGTTCTGACCTCTCAGTTTGAGAGCCTGCCCATCTCCAAGGCGTGGAAGACCAAGAACTTCTGGCTGCAGCTGGGCGCCATGGCTCTGTTCCCCTCCTTCTATCTGATCATGTTCTCCCGCTTCTCCATGTTCATGACGGATCGGGGCATCGATCTTGCTTACGCCACGCTGGGCGTGTCCCTCTACAACATCGGCAGCGTGCTTGGCCGTCTGCTGCTGGGCAAACTGATCGACAATCTGGGCTACAAAAAGGTTTACATCTGCTGCTGGGCTCTGTGCATGGTATGCGGCATTCTCCTGCTGACCGGCAGCTCTGTTGCCACGATTCTGCTTGCTTATATCCTTCTGGGCGCAGGCTTCGGCGCCACCAACAGCGTATATCCCGTTATGGCAACCACGTCCTTCGGCCCCGTCTACGCCGGCAATATCTACGGCTTCGCACTGCTGGGCTATCTGCTGATGACCCAGGTTATCTGAACCACTACCGCATCGAAAAGAGCAAGGAACTGATTTTGAACACCGACCTGAAAATTTATGAGATCGCCCTGCGGGTGGGCTATGAGAGCCCCTATTATTTCAGCAAGCTCTTCAAGGAGATCGTGGGTACCGGCTGCAAGGAGTACCGCGGCCTCCGCCATCACGGCGCCGAGAGCGGCGAATAGGGGCCCCCTCCGGCGCGGGACTCGGAAAGGCAGAAACTGGTATGACAGATTCGATTCAGCAGGCGCAGACCGTACTGGGCATCGAGCTGGGCTCGACCCGCATCAAGGCTGTCCTCATCGACGCCGGGCACCGGCCCATTGCCTCCGGCGAGTACGACTGGGAAAACCGGATGGAAAAGGGCGTGTGGACCTATCATCTGGAGGACGTGTGGGAGGGGCTGCGCACCTGCTACGGCCGGCTGGCGGAGAACTTCCGCGCCCTCTCCGGCCAGACCCTCACCCGCCCCGGCGCCATCGGCATCAGTGCCATGATGCACGGCTATCTGGCGCTGGGGGAGGACGGCGCGCTGCTCACGCCCTTCCGCACATGGCGGAACACCATGACCGGCCCCGCCGCACGGGCGCTGACCGCGGAGTTTGCCTTCAACATCCCCGAACGGTGGAGCATCGCCCACCTCTATCAGTCCATCCTCGGCGGAGAGGAGCACGTGCCCGCCATCCGGTACATGACCACCCTCTCCGGCTACGTCCACTGGATGCTGACCGGCCGGCGGGTGCTGGGCGTGGGGGACGCCTCCGGGATGTTCCCCATCGATTCCGCCCTCCGGGACTTCGACGCCGGCATGATCGCGCGGTTCGACGGGCTGATCGCCGGCAGAAACTATCCGTGGAAGCTGCGGGACATTCTGCCGCAGGTTCTGACCGCGGGAGAGGAGGCAGGCACGCTCTCTCCCCAGGGCGCCCGGCTGCTGGATCCCTCCGGCGGCCTGTGCGCCGGCATCCCCCTCTGCCCGCCGGAGGGCGACGCCGGCACCGGCATGACCGCCACCAACAGCGTTCTGCCCCTCACGGGCAACGTCTCGGCGGGCACGTCGGTCTTTGCCATGGCGGTGCTGGAAAAGGGGCTTTCGCAGGTCTATCCCGAGATTGATCTGGTGACCACTCCCGCCGGCGACCCCGTGGCCATGTCCCACGCCAACAACTGCACCTCCGACATCAACGCGTGGGTGAGCCTGTTCGGGGAGGCCGCGGCCCTTCTGGGGGTTTCCGCCGAGCCGGGCCGCCTGTTCTCCGCGCTGTTCCGGGAGGCGCTGAAGGGCGACGCCGACTGTGGGGGCCTGATGACCTACGGCTACCTCTCCGGCGAGGGCATCACCGGGCTGGAGGAGGGCTGCCCTCTGTTTTTCCGCACCCCGGACAGCCGCTTCACGCTGGCCAACTTCATGCGCGCGCAGCTGCTCTCCGCACTGTGCGCCCTGCGGATCGGCATGAATATCCTCACCGACCGGGAGGGGATCCGCGTCAAGGTTCTGATGGGCCACGGCGGTTTCTTCAAGACCCCCGGCGTGGGCCAGCAGCTTATGGCCGACGCCATGGAGACTCCGGTCTCCTGTCTGGAGACGGCGGGAGAGGGCGGCCCGTGGGGCATCGCGCTGCTGGCGGCCTATCTGCTGCGCCGCCGGGAGGGCGAAAGCCTGGGCGAGTATCTGGAGACGCGCGTGTTCTCCCATATTCAGGGCACGCTGCTGGAGCCGTCGCCGGAGTCCGTCCGGGGGTTCCGGACGTTTCTGGCCCGGTATGAGCAGGGACTGGAGGCGGAGCGCGTCGCTGCTGCGGCGGCGCACGCGGAGGCACAGGCATGAGGGACTACCTGCTGGGCCTGTACGAGAAGGCCATGCCCGGGGGCATCGGCTGGAGCGAAAAGCTGCGAACCGCCGGAGAAGCCGGGTTCGACTACGTGGAAATGAGCATCGACGAGACCGACGAGAAGCAGGCGCGGCTGGACATGGACCGGACGCAGCGGCGGGAGCTGCTGCTGACCATGGGCCGCGCCGGCGTTCCCATCCGTTCCATCTGCCTCAGCGCCCACCGGAAGTATCCCATGGGCAGCCCGGACCCGGAGACCCGCCGCCGCAGCATGGAGATCATGGAGCGCGCCGTGGAGCTGGCCGCCGATCTGGGCGTCCGCACCATCCAGCTGGCCGGCTACGACGTGTACTACGAGCCGCACTCCCCGGAGACGGAGGCCCTGTTTGCAGAAAATCTGGTTCGGGCAGCGGAGATGGCGGCGCGGGAGGGCGTCTCGCTGGGGTTCGAGACCATGGAGACCCCCTTTATGGACACTGTGGCCAAAGCCATGCGCTATGTCTCCGCGGTGAACTCCCCCTATCTGGGGGTCTACCCGGACATCGGAAATCTGTCCAACGCCGCCGCGCTCCGCCATACCGATGCCGCCGCGGATCTGCTGGGCGGCCGGGGGCATCTGCTGGCCGTCCACCTGAAGGAGACGGTGCCGGGAAAGTACCGGGAGGTGCCCTTCGGCACGGGTGCGGTGGACTTTCCCCGGATGATCGGCGCGGCGTGGTCGCTGGGCGTCCGGCGGTACGTGACGGAGCTGTGGCGGGTGGACGACGAGTGGCGGGAGGCCATCTGCGACGCCCGCGCCCGGATGCGGGCGATTCTGGACGACTGCGCCGCCGGCCTGCCGGCGGGCGGAGTCCTGACGGAAAGGAGTACCTGAGCATCCGCTCAGGACACGGGATATGCTGGAAGAACTGAAAAAAGCCGTCTGCGAGGCGAACCTGCTGCTGGTGAAGCACAACCTCGTCACCTTCACGTGGGGCAACGTCTCGGGCATCGACCGGGCCCGCGGGCTGGTGGTCATCAAGCCCTCCGGCGTGGAGTACGACGGCATGAAGCCGGAGGATATGGTGGTTCTTGATCTGGAGGGCCATCAGGTGGAGGGCGCGTACAGGCCCTCCAGCGACACGGACACCCATCTGACCCTCTACCGGGCGTGGCCCGCGCTGGGAGGGATTGTCCACACCCACTCCCGCTGGGCCGCCAGCTTCGCGCAGGCCGGGCGGGGCATCCCGGCCATGGGCACCACGCAGGGCGACTACTTTTACGGGGAGATTCCCTGCACCCGGCCCATGACGCCTCAGGAGATCGGACGGCCCGACGATGTCCTCAGTCCTTATGAACGGGAGACCGGGCGCGTCATTCTGGAGACCTTCGAGAGCCGGGGAATCGACCCCGTCGCCGTTCCCGGCGTGCTGGTGAACAGCCACGGCCCCTTCGCGTGGGGCTCCGATCCCGCCAACGCTGTCCACAACGCGGTGGTTATGGAGGAGGTGGCCTTCATGGATTTCCACGCGCTGATGCTGGAGCCCGGCCGGGGCCCCATGCAGCAGGAGCTGCTGGATAAACACTACCTCCGCAAGCACGGCGCCCATGCCTATTACGGGCAGAAGCCGTCCTCTGTCTGAACCCGCGGGCTGCGGGGCGCCGCGGCGTCCCCGCAGCGTTCGTTCCGCCCCCCGCGGGGCATCGGATTCCGCGGGAGGCGGGGAAATTCCCGGCTCCGGCGGACATATCTCCCCCCGGAAACGCATAGGCTGTAGCAACACAAGGCAGGGAGTGTTGCTGCTTGAAGGGAAATATGGAGGAGCGGGCCGTGCTGCTGGCCCAGTACATCGTGGAGAATCAGGCGACGGTCCGGGCCGCCGCCAAAAAATACGGCGTCAGCAAGTCTACCGTACATAAGGACATCTCGGAGCGGCTGCCGCAGTTCAACCGGGCGCTGTACCTGCAGGCCAGGGAAGTGCTGGAGGTAAACAAGGCCCAGCGGCACATCCGCGGCGGCATCGCCACCCGGAGGAAGTACCGCGGCGAATGAGCCGGGGGCCCCGGAACGGAGCTGCCCGCGGCGTCTATGGAAAACGGCCTCCGGAGCATTGCTCCGAGGGCCGTTCTGCCGTCCCCGGACAGCGCGAAAAGTCCGGAAACAGGACAGTTTTCCGTCTCCCGGCGCTGTAAAAAAGCCGACGGAGCGCCCCTGACAAAATCGTTACTTTTTGTACCTTGTAGTTTCAGATTGATCGCGCTATAATGATGAAACTTGCCTGTGTTATGTAAATACAGACGAGGAATCGCGGCCCCGCCGCTTTCGACAGGAGACTGAGTTTCATATGTCCAAACCTCATCGCCGCCGGCGCAGCTGGCCCCGTACCCTTTTGCTTCTGATTTTTGTGGGAGCCGCCGCAGCCGGCGTGTACCACTGCCTGATCCGCAAGCCCCAGATCGTCGTCCCCGCGGAGGCCGCCGAGGTCGCCGCCTCTCAGAGCAGCTCGTCCGTCCGGACGCAGGACGCGGGCCGCGCCCGCAAGCCGGACTATTTCACCATTCTCGTCTCCGGCGTGGACGACGGCAACGGCGGAAGCGACACCAACATTCTGGTGGGCTTCGACGCCAAGGGCGGCGCCATCCACTGCGTCAGCATCCCGCGGGACACCAAGGCCGACATCAACGGGCGCAGCCGCAAGATCAACTACGCCTACAACAGCGGCGGCACCGGGCTTCTCTCCTCCACCCTGTCCGACATGCTGGGCATCCCTGTGGATTTCACCGTGAAGGTGGATCTGACGGGCTTTATCCAGCTGGTGGACGCCATCGGCGGCGTGGATTTCGACGTGCCCATCAACATGAATTACGACGATCCCGTGCAGGGCCTGTCCATCCACTTCAAAAAGGGGATGCAGCACCTGAACGGGCAGGAGGCCATGGAGGTCGTCCGCTTCCGGGAGAACAACGACGGCTCCGGCTACGGCACCCAGGACATCGGCCGGATGCAGACCCAGCAGGCCTTTCTGAAGGCCGTGGCCAGGCAGACGCTGACCGTTTCCAACGTGGACAAGGTGGGCAGCTTCGCCAAGCTCTTTCAGAAATATGTGGACACGGATCTGAAGCTGGAAAATCTGGCGTGGCTGGGCAAGGAGGCCATCTCCATCGGCACCGACAACATTGATTTCTCCACCCTGCCGGGAGACTGGCACCAGCCCTATATTTATCTGGACCCCGACAAGACGCTGACGCTGGTCAACGCTTCGCTGAACCCCTATGAGACGCCGCTGACCGCCGACGACCTGCATCTGGCCGACTGATCCCCACCGACTGTAAGGAGGACCCAAATGAAAAAGAGACTGACCGCGCTGCTTCTGGCCTTTGTACTGCTGCTGAGCGTCCCCGCTCTCGCCGCGGAGAACAGCACCGACAACTTTGTCCGCTCCAAAACCTACAGCGGGCAGTTCTCCGACGTGGCCGCGTCCTCCGGCTTCTACGCCAACGTGGCCGCGCTGTACGAGTACGGCCTGAGCGTGGGCAAGGCCGACGGGACCTTCGGCCTGAAGGATTCCCTGAGCGTGGGCCAGATCGTGATCTTCGCCGGGCGCATCCGCAGCCTCTATCAGTACGGCAGCCCGGAGACCGGCGCCGCCGCTTATCCCGACGCCGGAACGGCCGCATGGGCTCCCTATCTCGCCTATCTGCAGAAGGAGGGCGTCGTGGGCACCGAGCTGGACGATCTGCTGGGGACGGCGGCCACCCGCTCCGTGGTGGCCCACGTGCTGGCCGGCACGCTGCCCTCCGCCGCCCTGCCCGCCGTGAATCAGGACCTTGTCACGCAGGCCTACGCCACCCGGAAATTCATCACCGACGTCACCGAATACACCGCTTACTATCAGGACATCCTGACGCTCTACCGCTGCGGCATCTCCATGGGCAGCGACGCTTCCGGCTCCTATCTGCCCGACGCCTCCATCACCAGAGGGGCCGCCGCGGCCATGCTGACCCGGATGGTGGACGCCGCCCTGCGGGTGACGCCGGCATGGGATCTCAGCAGCGCATACAGCGCCAAGGGCGTCACGTGGGGCAGCCTCATCCCCGGCACCACGGCGCTCAATCCCGCCCCCACCACGCAGGCGGAGGTCACCGCGGACATCAACTATATGCTCCAGAACGAGCAGTATACCCTGTCTCTGCACTATAACCGCAAGCTCACCAGCGCCTTCGTCACCCAGCTGATGAATCAGGCGCTGTCGGCGGTAAAGATGGACTGCGAGCAGCTCTACAACGCCGTCAACTGCACCTACGAGCTCTCCGGCGGCGCGGTGAACCTGACGTTCTACGCGCTGGACGCCTCCAGCTCCGAGGTGGCTGCCTACCGGAGCTACACCCTCTCCGCCGCCATCGCCGTCCACGATCAGCTGTGGAGCAGCGGGGCCATCACCGCCTCCATGAGCCAGTACGAGAAGGCCAGGGTCTACTACGACTGGGTCTGCCAGAACTGCCGGTACGACTACGGCGCCGCGGAAAATTCCATCAGCCATCTGGGCTATGCCCTGTTCAGGGAGGGGAAGTCCGTCTGCGACGGCTACACCGGGGCCTACAACCTGCTGCTGAAGCTGGAGGGCATCGACTGTTACGCCCTGAACAACGACACCCACATCTGGACGGTGGCCGTGCTGGACGGAACCACCTGCCACATCGACACCACGTGGGGCGACAGCAGCGGCACCGACACGGACTATACCTACTTCGGCATGACGGAGGCCCAGTCCCGCGCCTATCACCCGTGGTGAGCGATTTTTGCGGCGTCCGGCCCGCCGACCGGAGCAAGCGATGAGATGACAAAATGGCAAGAGGCCCGGAGCCGCACGGCTCCGGGCCTCTTTGGAACCTGCCGATCAAACGGGATGCCTGACTGACGGGAAGGAAGAGTGTGCGCGGGAAACCCGGGCGGGGTTTCCTGCGCCATTCGAATCACAGGATTTTGAAGATGTCCCGCAGCTTCAAAATCCTGTCAGTCCGGCGAAAAGACCTTTTCGACAGACTGAGGCCCGGAGCCGCACGGCTCCGGGCCTCTCTGATTTTCTGCCGGACGGGATCAGGGCCGGTACTCCCGGCGAAACTCGTCCCGTTCCTCCGCGTCCTTGTCGTCCAGCGCGTGGAGGCCGCTGCGGCCCTCCATGTGGTGGGTCAGCTCGTGGGAGAGGGTGGCGCGCAGCTCCCGGGTCCAGTCCTCCCGGGACCAGTCCTCCTGCTGCGCCATGGCGGCAAAGGAGCCGTAGTACAGGTTGATGTAGCGGCCCAGCGCGTCGTCGCAGTAGTCCCCCAGAATATAGACCTCGCCCGCGGGGAACTCCGGGTCGGGCCGGACGTCCTCCAGCAGATTCACTCCGCCGTTGAGCCCGTCGAACAGGGCCGGAGGGAACCCCTCGGCCATCTCGTCCAGAATGTCGTTGACCTCGTCAATGGTCAGAACCATCCCGCGCCGCCTCCTTACGCCCGCTGTTCCTTCGGCACCTGTCTCATGCTGAGACTGATGCGCTTCTTCTTCTCGTCCACCTCCAGCACGACCACCTTCACCACGTCGCCCACGGCCACGGCCTCGGAGGGGTGCCTGAGGAATTTGTCCGCCACCTGCGAGATGTGAACCAGCCCGTCCTGATGGACGCCGATGTCCACGAACACGCCGAAGTCGATGACGTTGCGCACGGTGCCGGTGAGCACCATGCCGGGCTTCAGATCCTTCATCTCCAGCACGTCCGTGCGGAGGATGGGCTTGGGCAGCTCGTCTCTGGGGTCCCGGCCGGGCTTTTGCAGCTCGGAGACGATGTCCCGCAGGGTGGGCTCACCCACGCCGCACTCCGCCGCGGCTTTGGCCCAGCCGATGGCCCGGACCTGCTCCGGCAGCTCCGCCAGCGCGCCGGCGGCCACGTCCTTCAGCGTGCGGCCCGTCAGAGCCAGCAGCTTTTCCACGGCGTCGTAGCTCTCCGGATGGACGGCGGTGTTGTCCAGCGGGGACCGGCTCTCCGGCACCCGCAGAAAGCCCGCGCACTGCTCGAAGGCCTTGGGGCCCAGCTTGGGCACCTTGAGGATCTGCCGGCGGGAAGTGAACGCGCCGTTCTCCTCCCGGTATTTCACCACGTTTTTGGCGGTGGTGCCGCTGAGCCCCGCCACGTAGCCCAGCAGGGACGGCGAGGCCGTGTTCACGTCCACGCCCACGGCGTTGACGCAGTCCTCCACCACGCCGCCCAACGCCTCGGAGAGCCGCTTTTCCGGCATATCGTGCTGGTACTGGCCCACGCCGATGGCCTTGGGCTCGATCTTCACCAGCTCCGCCAGCGGGTCCTGCAGCCGCCGGGCGATGGACACGGCGCTGCGCAGGTTCACATCATACTCCGGGAACTCATCCGCGGCCAGTTTGGACGCAGAGTACACCGACGCGCCGGCCTCGTTGACGATCATGTAGCTGACGCGGCGGCCCTCCGCCGCCAGCTGGCGGATCATCTCCACGGCCATCTGCTCCGTCTCCCGGGAGGCGGTGCCGTTGCCGATGGCGATATGCTCCACCCCGTGTTTTTTCACCAGCCCGGAGAGGGCGGCGATGCACTCGCGCTTCTGCCGCTCGCCGTAGGTGGGGTAGACCACCGTGGTGTCCAGTACCTTGCCGGTGCCGTCCACCACCGCCACCTTGCAGCCCATGCGGTAGCCGGGGTCCAGCCCCATGGTCACGCGGCCCTTCACCGGCGGCTGCAGCAGCAGCGGCTTGAGATTCAGGGCAAACTGCCCGATGGCGCCCTCGTCGGCCCGGTCCGTCAGGTCGCTGCGCACCTCCCGCTCCAGCGAGGGGAACAGCAGCCGGTCCCACGCGTCCTCCGCCGCGGCGCGGACGAAGTCCGCGGCCCGGCTGCCGGACAGCACCGTCCGGCGGCGCACCGTCTGAAGCGCCAGATCCCGGTCGATCACCACGGAGACCTTCAGCTTCTCCTCCTTTTCGCCCCGGTTCAGCGCCAGCACCTGATAGCCCTGCAGCTTGCGCACCGGCTGGGTGAACTCGTAGTAGAGGCGGTAGACGGTGTCCTCCTCCACGGCGGCGCGGGAGACAAGCTCTCCCTGCGCAAAGAGCAGCGCCCGCAGCTGCTTGCGCAGCTCCGCGTCGTCGCTGATCTGCTCGGCGATGATGTCCGACGCCCCGGCGAGGGCGTCCTCCGCCGTCTCCACGCCCTTTTCCGCGTCCACGTACTCCGCGGCGGCGGCCAGCGGCTCCGGACAGTCGGGCCGCTGGGCGAACAGCAGCTCCGCCAGCGGCTCCAGCCCCTTTTCCCGGGCGATGGTGGCGCGGGTGCGGCGCTTTTGCTTATAGGGCCGGTACAGGTCCTCCACCTCCGCCAAAGTGGCGGCGGCGTCGATGGCGGCGGAGAGCTCCTCCGTCAGCTTGCCTTGAGCCTCGATGGAGGCCTTCACGGCCTCCCGGCGCTCCTGCAGTCCCCGCAGATAGGTCAGCCGTTCCTCCAGCGTGCGGAGGGAGGTGTCGTCCATGGCGCCGTGAAGCTCCTTGCGGTAGCGCGCGATGAAGGGGATGGTGTTGCCCTCGTCCAGCAGACGGACCACATTGGCCACGTGCTGGGGCTCCTTCCCCAGTTCCTTTGCGATGATGTCGATGATCTCCTGCATAGTTCCGTTCCTTTTCTTTGAATGGGGCTGACGCCCCGCTTATCTGTGATAGAGCCGCTTGGTCTCGTACCGCGGCTCGCAGCTGACGTTGATGCCCAGCCGGCGGTACAGCCGGGCGTCCACCTCGCTGAGCAGCACGGTGAAATGGGCGTCGCAGCCCCGGAGCTTGGGCAGCTGGCGCTGGGCCAGATCCGCCAGCGGATTCGTCAGGGCGGAGATGCTCAGGCTCAGCAGCACCTCGTCGGAGTGGAGCCGGGGATTGCGATGGCCCAGATATTCCGTCTTGAGATGGCACACCGGCTCCAGCACCGGAGAGGCGATGAGGTCCAGCTGGTCGTCGATGCCGCCCAGCGTTTTCAGCGCGTTGAGCAGCAGGGAGGACGCGGCCCCCAGCGTTTCGGAGGTCTTGCCTGTGACCACCCGCCCGTCCGGCAGCACCATGGCCCCGGCGGGGGCGCCGGTGCGCTCGGCCTTCAGCAGCGCGGCGGAGACGGCGGGGCAGAGGTCCGGCGTCACGTCGGCCTGCTTCATCAGCAGCTCCAGCTTGCGCACCACGTTGTCGCTGCCCAGCCCGCGGAGCCGGTCGGCGCAGGCGGTGTAGTACCGGCGCAAAATCTCCATCCGGGCGGCGGCGCAGCACACGTCGTCGTCCACGATGCAATTGCCCGCCATGTTCACGCCCATGTCGGTGGGGGAGCGGTAGGGCGAGGAGCCCTGAATCTGCTCGAAAATGGCGCTGAGCACCGGGAAAATCTCCACGTCCCGGTTGTAGTTCACGGCGGTCTTGCCGTAGGCCTCCAGATGGAACGGATCGATCATGTTCACATCGTTGAGATCGGCGGTGGCCGCCTCATAGGCCAGATTCACGGGGTGGCGCAGGGGCAGGTTCCAGATGGGGAAGGTCTCGAATTTGGCGTAGCCCGCGGTGACGCCCCGCTTGTGCTCGTGATAGAGCTGGCTGAGGCAGGTGGCCATCTTGCCGCTGCCGGGGCCCGGCGCCGTCACCACCACCAGCGGGTGGGAGGTCTCGATATAGTCGTTGCGGCCCAGCCCCTCGTCGCTGACGATGTGGCTCACGTCGGAGGGGTAGCCGTCGATGATGTAGTGGCGGTAACAGCGGATGCCCAGCGTTCCCAGACGCTTGAGGAACAGATCCGCCGCGCTCTGCCCGGCGTACTGGGTCAGCACCACGCTGCCCACGCACAGGCCCAGCCCCCGGAACACGTCGATGAGGCGAAGCACGTCCTCGTCGTAGGTGATGCCCAGATCGCCCCGCATCTTGCTCTTTTCGATGTCCGCCGCGCACACGGCGATGACGATTTCCACATCGTCCTTCAGCTTCAGCAGCATCCGCATCTTGCTGTCCGGCTCAAAGCCCGGCAGCACGCGGGACGCGTGATAGTCGTCAAACAGCTTGCCGCCGAATTCCAGATACAGCTTGCCGCCGAACTGCGCGATGCGCCTGCGGATCTGCTCCGACTGTTCGGTCAGATATTTTTGATTGTCGAACCCGATTTTCCCCATCTCTTTTGTCCGCCCCTCTCGTATTTTCCGTGGTCGTTTGTAGTGTACCACAAAACCGCTTTCTTGGAAAGACGGCAGTTACATAAGACGTGCTAATATTGGATATTATCAGTTTATATTTTACTAATGGCTGGAAAGCCGGTATACTATGAAAGGTTGAGCAAAGGTCAACCTATGAAGAAGTTCCTGAGATTTTGGAGGGTATCGATATGTCTAACTGCGCGATTGTCGGCATCAACTGGGGCGACGAGGGCAAGGGCCGCATGGTGGACCTCATCACACAGGATTATGATGTGGTCATCCGCTATCAGGGCGGCGGCAACGCCGGCCACACGGTGGTCAACGAGAAGGGCAAGTTTGCCCTGCATCTGCTGCCCTCCGGTATTTTCCGCGACGGCGTGCTGAACGTGCTGGGCAACGGCGTGGCGCTGGACCCGGAGAGCCTGTGGACCGAGATGGAGGACGTGCGCGCCAGGGGCGTGTCCGTCACCCCGGACAATCTGAAGATCAGCGACCGCGCGTCGCTGCTGCTGCCGTGGCACCGTGAGCTGGACGGGCTGGAGGAGGCCCGCCTCAAGGACAAGAAGTACGGCTCCACCAGGCAGGGCATCGCCCCGTTTTACTCCGACAAGTATCAGAAAAAGACGATTCAGGCCGGCGAGCTGTTTTACCCCGCGTATCTGCGGGCCCATCTGGCGGACCTGCTGGAGTGGAAGAACCTGACGCTGCAGAAGGTTTACGGCGCCAAGGGCTACACCATGGAGGAGATGCTGGACTGGTTCGCGGACTACGGCGAGAAGATCAAGCCCTATGTCTGCGCCACCGCCCCGCTGCTCCGCCGCGCCCAGCAGGAGGGGAAGCGCTTCCTGTTTGAGGCCCAGCTGGGCTCCCTGCGCGACCTGGACTACGGCATCTATCCCTACACCACCTCCTCCAACGCCATCGCGGCCTACGCGCCGGTGGGCTCCGGCCTGCCCAGCGTGAAGATCGACGAGATCGTGGGCGTGGTGAAGGCCTACTCCACCTGCGTGGGCGAGGGCCCCTTCACCTGCGAGTGGTTCGGCGAGGAGGCGGAGACGCTGCGCAGGGCCGGCGGCGAGTACGGCGCCAAAACCGGGCGGCCCCGCCGGGTGGGCCCCGTCGATCTGGTGGCCACCCGCTACGGCGTGGAGTGTCAGGGCGCCACCAGCATTGCCCTGACCAAAATGGACATCCTCAGCTATATGGAGAAAATTCCCGTGTGCACCCACTATCTGCTGGACGGGCATCAGACCGACGAATTCCCCTTCCCCGCGGTGCTGGCCGAGGCCGCCCCGGTGATCGAGTACGTGCCGGGCTGGCAGTGCGACATCTCCGGCGTGCGCCGCTGGGAGGATCTGCCGCAGGCCGCGCGGGACTATGTGGAGCTGATCGAGCGGGGCATCGGCTGCCGCATCGGCTACGTGTCCGTGGGCCCGGAGCGGGACTCCATCATCGTGCGGTGAGCGGCTCAGACCCGCATCGCGCGTTCTTCCTGAAAAAAGTGCCTCCGGCACTCTCTGACAGCCGCAAGAGGGGACAAAAGTCCCCTCTTGCTGCGGCTTTTATGAAAACGGAAAGAGGTTGACCTTGCCATGAGCAAAGACCGCTACGAATCCCCGCTGGCGTCCCGGTACGCCTCCGGGTTTATGCTGCACCTGTTCTCCCAGGACATGCGTATTCAGACATGGCGCCGGCTGTGGGTGGCGCTGGCCAGAGCCGAGCATCAGCTGGGCCTGCCGGTGACTCAGGCGCAGGTGGACGAGCTGGCCGCCCACGTGACCGACATCGACTACGACTGCGCCGCGCAGCGGGAGAAGGAAGTCCGCCACGACGTTATGGCCCACGTGTACGCCTACGGCAAGGCGGCGCCCTCCGCCGCGGGCATCATCCATCTGGGGGCCACCAGCTGCTATGTCACCGACAACGCCGACCTGATCCTCTACCGGGAGGGACTGCGGTACCTCCGGGGCGAGCTGCTGGCCGCCGTGGGCAATCTGGCCGCCTTCGCGGAGCGGTACCGGGCCACCCCCACCCTGGGCTACACCCACTATCAGCCGGCCCAGCTGGTGACGGTGGGCAAGCGGGCGGCGCTGTGGATGCAGGACCTGCTCAGCGATCTGGAGGAGCTGGACTTCGTGCTGGACAGCTTCCGCTTTCTGGGCTGCCGGGGCACCACCGGCACCGAGGCCAGCTTTATGGACCTGTTCGGCGGCAACGGGGAGAAGATCGACGAGATGAACCGGCGGATCGCCGCGGAGTTCGGCTTTGAGCGGTGCTTCGCCGTCTGCGGCCAGACGTATCCCCGGAAGTTCGACAGCCGGGTGCTGAACGTCCTCAGCTCCATCGCCCAGAGCTGCTATAAGTTCGCCAACGACCTGCGGCTTCTGCAGCACGACCGCCAGCTGGAGGAGCCCTTTGAGAAGAACCAGATCGGCTCCTCCGCCATGGCCTACAAGCGCAATCCCATGCGCTCCGAGCGCATCTGCTCTCTCGCCCGCTATCTGATGGCCGACGCCGCCAACGCCCCCATGACCGCCTCCGTGCAGTGGCTGGAGCGGACGCTGGACGACTCCGCCAACCGCCGCATCTCTCTGCCGGAGGGCTTTCTCTGCGCCGACGCCATCCTGCGCCTGATGCAGAACGTCACCGACGGCCTCCGGGTCAACGAGAAGGTGGTGGACGCGGAGGTGCGGGAGTACCTGCCGTTCATCGCCACGGAGAACCTGATGATGGAGGGCGTCAAGCGCGGCGGTGACCGCCAGCAGCTCCATGAGCTCATCCGGGAATGTTCCATGGAATCCACCGCCCGGATGAAGGAGGGGGAGAAGTGCGACCTGCTGTCCCGGCTGGCCCGGCGCCCCGAGTTCGGCATGACCGAGGCGGAGATGTCCGCGGTGCTGGAGCCCTCCCTCTACATCGGGCGCTGCCCGGAGCAGGTGGACGCGTTTCTGGCGCAGGTGCGGCCCCTTCTCTCCGGCGCCAGCGGCGAAAAGCCCGAGATCGCGCTGTGACGTTCAGACCGCCCTGTTTCCTGTCCCGGAGCGACAAATGTCGCTCCGGGACAGGCATTTTTGTGGCATTTGCCGGAGGGAAGCGGAAAATTCCCGGAGACGGGCTGTATTTTTTTGGCAGATTTGACGTTGACAGAGGCAGCTTCCCGGTGATACACTTCAACCATCAAATCGAAAGACTTGATGCCAAAATCCAATCATCGACAACGGCGTTGATGGAGAAAAGTACCGCAGAAGGTCAGTCACAGTGAGCGGGTGGCAGTGGAAAGCCCGCACCGGAATCTGCGCGAAAGAACACTCCGTAGCTGCAATCTGAAAGCGGGAAACCGCCAGTAAGTGCGACGAGTTGTGATCGTTATATCACACGGGTTTGTTGGAACCTTGAAGGTGGCCGCTCCCCCCATGGGGAAGGCAAATTAGGTGGCACCGCGGATAGCAGCTATTCGTCCTAAAATTCAGGACGTAGCTGCGTTTTTTATACCCTTTTTGGCCCGGAAAGCCAAAGGGGCGACCATCTGGAGGTGCTTTTTATGTGTTCCATCATGGGCTTTTCCAGCAAGGACCTGTCCGAATCGGAAATCCGCCGCTTCTTCGACCGGACCCTCTCCCGCGGCCCCGACATGACCCGCATTATCCCCACCAAATCCGGCTGGCTGTGCTTTCACCGGCTGGCCATCATGGGCCTCACCGAGGCCGGCATGCAGCCCTTTGAGCTGGACGGCGACTGGGTGGTGTGCAACGGCGAAATCTACGGCTTCCGCCCCATCAAGCGCAAGCTGGCGGAAAAGTACGAGTTCAGGAGCGGCAGCGACTGCGAGGTGCTGCTGCCCATGTTCCGGGAGTACGGGCTGTCCATGTTCTCCCGGCTGGACGCCGAGTTCGCCATGGTGATCTACGACTCCATGACCGATTCCCTCGTGGCGGCGCGGGACCCCATCGGCATCCGCCCGCTGTACTACGGCTATGACCGGGGCGGCCACATCATCTTCGCCAGCGAGCCCAAGAACCTGGTGGGCCTGTGCGCCGAGATCTGCCCCTTCCCGCCGGGCCACTATTACGCCTACGGCAAGTTCGTCCGCTACGCCGATCTCACCACCGTCTCCGCCTACAGCCGCGACAATCTGGAAACCGCCTGCCGCAACATCCGCACCAAGCTCATCGCCGGCGTGGACAAGCGGCTGGACGCCGACGCCCCGCTGGGCTTCCTCCTCTCCGGAGGTCTGGATTCCTCGCTGGTATGCGCCATCTCCTCCCTGATTCTGGGCAAGAAGATCCGCACCTTCGCCATCGGCATGGATCACGACGCCATCGACCTCAAGTACGCCCGGGAGGTGGCCGACTACATCGGCGCCGACCACACCGAGATCTACATGACCCGGGACGACGTGCTGAACGCGCTGCCGGAGGTGGTTCACCTGCTGGGCACGTGGGACATCACCACCATCCGGGCCAGCATGGGAATGTACCTGTGCTGCAAGGCCATCCACGAGCGCACGGACATCCGGGTGCTGATGACCGGCGAGATCAGCGACGAGCTGTTCGGCTACAAATACACCGACTTCGCCCCCAGCCCCGAGGCCTTCCAGCAGGAGGCCAAAAAGCGGGTGGACGAGCTGCATATGTACGATGTGCTGCGGGCCGACCGCTGCATCTCCGTCAACTCCATCGAGGGCCGGGTGCCCTTCGGCGATCTGGACTTCGTCCGGTACGTCATGAGCATCGACCCCAAGCTGAAGGTCAACACCCATCACATGGGCAAATACCTGCTGCGCCACGCCTTTGAAAAGGACCGCCTGCTGCCGGAGGACATCCTATGGCGCCAGAAGGCCGCCTTCTCCGACGCGGTGGGCCACTCCATGGTGGACGACCTGAAGGCCTATGCCGACGCCCGCTACACCGACGGCGAGTTCGAGGCCCTGCGCCGCAGATACGACTACTGCCCGCCCTTCACCAAGGAGAGCCTGCTGTACCGGGGGCTGTTCGAGCAGTTCTACCCCGGCCAGGCCCGGATGATCAAGGACTTCTGGATGCCCAACCGGGACTGGGAGGGCTGCGACGTCACCGATCCCTCCGCACGGGTGCTGGCCAACTACGGCGACAGCGGCAAATAAATGCCCCGCAAATCGTTTTCCGCGCGTTTTGACCGGGCTCTCCGCCCCGGTCCGGAACGCTTTTAGAAGTATTACCTATTGCTTTTGCCGCGGAGTATGGTACGATACCAATTAGAAATTTAGGAGGCTGAATGATATGAGTACACCGACGAAACTCCCCGAGCTGTTCGGCAGCATGGTTTTTAACGAGGACACCATGCAGCAGCGTCTGTCTCCCGCATCCTATCAGGCGTGGAAGAAGTGCATCGTGGACGGCACCTCGCTGGACATCTCCATCGCCAACGAGATCGCCGAGGCTATGAAGCAGTGGGCCACTGAGAAGGGCTGCACCCACTACACCCACTGGTTCCAGCCCATGACCGGCGTCACCGCGGAGAAGCACGACAGCTTCATTACGCCGGTGGGCGGCGGAAAGATCATTCTGGAGTTCTCCGGCAAGGAGCTGGTCCGGGGCGAGCCGGACGCCTCCTCCTTCCCCTCCGGCGGCCTCCGCGCCACCTTCGAGGCCCGCGGCTATACCGCGTGGGACCCCACCGCCTTCGCCTTCATCAAGGACGACACCCTCTGCATCCCCACGGTGTTCTGCTCCTACTCCGGCGAGGCGCTGGACAAAAAGACGCCGCTGCTGCGCTCCATGAGAGAGGTCTCCCGGCAGGCGGTGCGCATCCTGCGGCTGTTCGGCGACACGGAGACCAAGCGCGTCACCGCGCAGGTGGGCCCGGAGCAGGAGTATTTTCTGGTGGACAAGAAGGACTACGTCCAGCGCGAGGACCTGCAGATGTGCGGCCGGACGCTGTTCGGCGCCAAGCCGCCCAAGGGGCAGGAGCTGGAGGATCACTACTTCGGCGCCATCCGTCCCCGGGTGGCCGCGTACATGAAGGATCTGGACACCGAGCTGTGGAAGGTGGGCGTCCTCTCCAAGACCAAGCACAACGAGGTGGCCCCCTGCCAGCATGAGATGGCCCCCATCTTCTCCGACGCCAACAGCGCCTGCGACCAGAACCAGCTGGTCATGGAGCTGATGAAAAAGGTGGCCGACAAGCACGATCTGGTCTGCCTGCTGCATGAAAAGCCCTTCGCCGGCGTCAACGGCTCCGGCAAGCACGACAACTGGTCTCTGGCCACGGACACGGGCAAGAACCTGTTCAAGCCCGGCAAGACCCCCAGCCAGAACGCCCAGTTCCTGCTGTTTCTGGCCGCCTTCATCAAGGGCGTGGACGACTATCAGGACTTCCTGCGGGCCACCGTGGCCTTCCCCGGCAACGATCACCGTCTGGGCGCGCAGGAGGCGCCTCCCGCCGTGCTGTCCATCTTCCTCGGCGACGATCTGAACGGCGTGGTGCAGGCCATCATCAACGGCACCCAGTACAAGGACGCCGGCAAGCGCACGCTGGAGATCGGCGTGGACGTTCTGCCCGCCATCCCGCAGGACACCACCGACCGCAACCGCACCTCCCCCATGGCGTTCACCGGCAATAAGTTCGAGTTCCGGATGCTGGGCTCCTCCCAGTCCATCTCCGGCCCCAACATCGCCCTGAACACCATCATGGCCGAGGAGCTGGAGCAGTTTGCCGACAAGCTGGAGAAGTCCAAGGACTTCACCGCCGACCTGGCCGCCCTCATCAAGAAGGCGCTCACTGAGCATCAGCGCATCATCTTCAACGGCAACGGCTATGACGACGCATGGCTGGCCGAGGCCGAGAAGCGCGGCCTGAGCAACCTGGCCTCCACCGCCGACGCCCTGCCCGCCTACGTTGCCAAGAAGAACGTGGAGCTGTTCGAGCGGCACGGCATCTATACCAAGGAGGAGATCCAGGCCCGCTACGAGATCCACATCGAGAACTACACCACCGTCATCGGCATCGAGGGCGCCACCATGGTGGATATGATCCGCCATCAGATTCTGCCCGCCGTGTCCGAGTACTCCACGGAGCTGTGCGAGCGCACGGCCTCCAAGGAGGCTGCCGGCGTATCCTGCAAATACGAAAAGACCACCGCCGCCAGCGCCAGCAAGCTGACCGACAGCCTGCTGGACGCCTGCGACAAGCTGGAGAAGGACCTTTCCAAAGTCCCCTCCGACGCCCGGAAGGCCATGGACTACAGCCACAAGGTCATCGTGGCGGACATGGAAAAGGCCCGCGCGCTGGCCGATCAGCTGGAGAGCCTGACCGCCGTGGAGTACTGGCCCTTCCCCGTGTACAGCGACCTGCTGTTCTATATCTGAGCCCACGAAAAACAGCCGGAACGGAGAAATCCGTTCCGGCTGTTCCGGTCTGCCGGAAAAGCCCCGCGGAGTTCCGCCGCCGAAGCGGCGGAATGAATCTCTGTAAATTTTCGCCCGCGGCATGTACGTGGGCGAAAATACCTCTCGCGAAGCGAGCGTCGAATTGCCCGCCGAAGGCGGACAACCGAGGCACAGGGCGCAGCTTATTTGCCGAAGAAGTCCGGAGGATTTCTTCGGCAGGTGCAGACATCCGGAACGGAAAATCCGTTCCGGATGTCTTTTGATTTTCGGAAGGGCGTCAGACCAGATAGCCGAAGAACAGGGCCGCGCCGGCGGTGAGAATGCCGCAGAGCCCCATGGCCAGTCCGCTGACGGCGCCCTCGGTCTCGCCGATCTCCATGGCGCGGGCGGTGCCCAGCGCATGGCTGCACGCGCCGATGCCCAGCCCCACGGCCACCGGGTCCTTCACCCGGAACACCCGGATCATGGCCGGGGCCATGACGTTGCCCAGAATACCGGTGATGGTCACGGCGGCCACCGTCACCGCCACGATGCCGCCGTCGCCCTCCGCAATGGAGGTGGCGATGGGCAGCGTCACGGATTTCGGCAGCAGGGACAGCACCATGGCCCGGTCCAGCCCGAACAGCCGGGAGAGGATCAGCACGCTGGCCGCGGAGGCGGCCACCCCGGCCGCGCAGCCCGCCAGCACCGGCAGCCAGTACCGCCTCAGCAGGTCCCGCTTGGCGTAGATGGACACGCCCAGACAGGCCGTGGCCGGAGCCAGAAAGAGGTTAATCACCTCGCCTCCCACATAATAATCGTCGTAGGAGATGTGGAACACCTTGAGCACGGCGATCACCAGCACCACCGCCACGATCATGGCGTTGCAGATCACGAGGCCCGTTTTCTGCTCTGCCTTCCGCCCCAGCCAGTAGGCCAGCACCGTCAGCGTAACGCCGAAAAAGACGGAATCAACCGGCATGGCGGCGCTCCTCTCTCCGCCGCAGCAGGCGGACGGTCAGCTGCACGGCCCAGACCGTGGCGGCGAAGGTGACGATGATCGTCACCACGCAGACGGTCAGGAAGGCCGCCGCGTTGTCCCACAGCAGGTCCACGTACTGAATGATGCCCACGGCGGAGGGGATGAAGAAAAAGGGGAGGTTCCCCAGCAGAAAGTCGGATTTTTCCCGGATGTGATCCACCCGGAGCACGCCGCTGCCCAGCAGCGCCAGCACGAGGATCAGACCGATCACGCTGGCCGGAAAGAAAAACGGCAGGATTTTTTCGATGCACTGGCTCACCCAGCACACGCCGAACAGAATTCCTACCTGCGCCAATATTTTCAAGAGCAACCATCCTCTCGCGGTTTTTCCATATTATAAGAAGAACGGCGGTGAAAAGTCAAACCAATCCTACGAAAAAACGATTGCCTGCCTCCAATTTTGGCGTTTTCCCCAAAGGCGCGGCCCGGATACCCGGGCGGTTGTCCACTTTTCCGCGCCGTCCCTGCGTCTGCCGCCTCCGCAGCGGAAAATTCACGGCTTTCCCCTTGCATTTTGATTTTTTTGCGTATATACTTGCTCTGAATTTACAGTTTGGAGGTGTCCGCTTTGCAGAAACGCAGCCATAAGCTTCTGGCCCGCTCCCTGATGGACAGCTACGACGGCTTTGAAAAGAGACGCTTTGAGCTGGCTTTCCTGTTCGGCTCCTTTCAGCCGGACTGCAACCCCCTGTCCTATCTCAAGGGCACCTTCCGTGCCAAGAAATTCGGGGGCCACAACTATTCCAATTCCCGTCCCTACATCGACAGCCACATCGACCGTCTCCGGCAGCGCGGCCACTGGACGGTCTGGCAGTATTATACGCTGGGCAAGCTGACCCACTACCTGGCCGACGCTTTTACCTATCCCCACAACGAGACGTATCCCGACAACATCGCCGCCCACCGCCGCTATGAGAACGCCCTCCGGGTGCGCTTCGCGCAGGCCATGCCCGCCGCCGTCCGGAAGGAGACCGCCAGCCAGAACCTCACCGCGGCGCTGGAGCAGCTGCACCGGCAGTATCTCACCGCCGCGTCGGACTGGTACCGGGACACCAGCTTCATCCTGCAGGCCAACGAGCTGCTGATGGCCAGCGTTCTCCCTGCCGGCGCGTAAAGGTTTGCGTCGGCGAGAGCACCTCAATTTGTCCAAAATCCCCGGTGATCGCCGCCTTTGTTTGGCAGTTCTGACAATTTCCTTTTGTTTGGAAGCGTGCTATGCTTTAAGCATCTAAAGAGTTCAGGAGCGGACGACATGATCAACATCACCCGTGCAGCTGAATACCGTTACTTTAGCTTTACCTATTATTTTGGTAAGGCTTATTTCGGTTTGGCTGAACACGTGTGCGCTTGATTTTGACTCCGTCAAAATAACTGGTGCATTCAGACCCGTAGCCAAACCGGCTGCGGGTCTTTTTGTACGTTTGGAGGAAAAAAATATGATCGTCATTCTGAAATCAAATCCCAACCGCGAACAGCTGGAGAGCCTCATCGCATGGCTGCAGAGCAAGGGCATCATCATCCACACCAGCATCGGCGAGTCCCACACGATCCTGGGTCTGGTGGGCGACACCTCCCAGCTGGACATCGACCTCATCGCCGCGCTGGACATCGTGGAGGACGTCAAGCGGGTGCAGGAGCCCTACAAGAACGCCAACCGCAAGTTCCATCCCGAGGACACCGTCGTCAAGGTCGGCGACACCCAGATCGGCGGCGGCACCCTCACCATCATGGCCGGCCCGTGCTCCGTGGAATCCGAGGAGCAGGTGGTGGCCATCGCCAGGGCCGTGAAGGCCAGCGGCGCCACCATGCTCCGCGGCGGCGCCTTCAAGCCCCGCACCTCCCCGTACTCTTTCCAGGGGCTGGGAGCCGAGGGCCTGGAATTCCTGAAGATCGCCCGGCAGGAGACCGGCCTGCCCATCGTCACCGAGATGATGGACCTGAGCCAGCTGCCACTGTTCAAGGACGTGGACGTCATTCAGGTGGGCGCCCGGAACATGCAGAATTTCGACCTTCTCAAGGCGCTGGGCCGGCAGGAGAAGCCCGTGATGATCAAGCGCGGAATGTCCGCCACCTACGAGGAGTGGCTGATGAGCGCCGAGTACGTCATGGCCGGCGGCAACCAGAACGTCATCCTCTGCGAGCGCGGCATCCGCACCTTCGAGACGTACACCCGCAACACGCTGGATCTGGCGGCCATTCCCGTGCTGCGCAAGCTGACCCATCTGCCCATCATCATCGATCCCAGCCACGCCACCGGCAAGAGCTGGCTGGTGGAGCCGCTGGCCATGGGCGCGGTGGCCATCGGCTGCGACGGCCTGCAGATCGAGGTTCACAACGACCCGGCCCACGCCCTGTGCGACGGCCCCCAGTCCCTCCGGCCGGAGGTGTTCGATCACGTGGCGAAGAAGATGCTGGCGCTCCACGCGTTCATGCAGACCCAGCAGGAGTGAGGAGGGCGTCATGAATATCGGTATCGTGGGTCTGGGCCTCATCGGGGGCTCCATGGCCAAGAGCATCAAGGCCCGGACGGGCCACACGGTCTGGGGCGCAGATCTGGATCAGGAGACCATGACCATGGCCCGCATGTGCGGCGCCATCGACGCGCCGCTGACCGACGAAAACCTGCCCCGGTGCGACCTGATCCTCATCGCCATCCGGCCGCAGGCCATCATCCGCTGGACGGAGGCGCACGCCGCCCTCATCGCCCCGTCCGCCATTCTGGTGGATCTGTGCGGCGTGAAGCGCACCGTGGTGGAGGGCGTCTCCCCCATCGCCGCCCGGTACGGATTCTCCTACATCGGCGGGCATCCCATGGCGGGCAAGGAGCGGGGCGGCTTCGTCAACGCCACAGACGACCTCTACGTGGGCGCCTCCATGATCCTGACCCCGGACAAGCGCACGGATATGCAGCTGCTGGAGACGCTGAAGGAGTTTTTCCTGGACATCGGCTTCGCGGGCCTGACCTTCTCCACGCCGGAGGAGCACGACCGCATCATCGCCTACACCTCCCAGCTGGCCCACATCACCTCCAGCGCCTACGTCAAGTCGCCGGAGGCGCAGCGCCGCCGGGGCTTCTCCGCCGGCAGCTTTCAGGACATGACCCGCGTGGCCCGGCTGGACGAGGATATGTGGACAGAGCTGTTTCTGGACGACGCGGACTACCTCACCGAGCAGCTGGACGTGCTGGTGGGCCACCTCAGCGAGTATCTGGACGCGCTGAAGGCCCGCGACCGTGACCGGCTTCACGAGCTGCTGAAGGACGGCCGGGAGAAGAAGGCCTCCGCCGGAGGAAACTGACCCTGCGGACTGCCGCAGAATTTGAAATAAAGGATGGAACGTCATGTCTGACCTGTATCAAACCGTTGCAGTCCGCGTTGACCCCGCCTACGCCGTCTCCATCGGCGGCGGCCTTCTGCCCCGCTGCGGCGCGCTGCTCTCCCCGGTGATCGGGGCCTGCCGCGCTGCCGTGATCGCGGACTCCACCGTGGCCCCTCTCTATCTGGACACGGTGATCGGCAGTCTGCACCAGGCGGGCTTTTCCGTCTGTTCCCATTGTTATCCCGCGGGGGAGGCGAGCAAGAACCTCTCCACCCTCTCTGATCTTCTGGAATTTCTGGCGGCGGAGCATCTGACCCGAACCGACTGCGTCATCGCCCTTGGCGGCGGCGTATGCGGAGACATGGCCGGCTTCGCCGCCGGCTGCTATCTGCGGGGCGTGCGGCTGGTTCAGTTGCCCACCACGCTGCTGGCGGCGGTGGACTCCTCCGTGGGCGGCAAGACCGCCGTGGATCTGCGGGCCGGCAAGAATCTGGCGGGGGTCTTTCTGCAGCCCGCCGCCGTGCTGTGCGACACGGACTGCCTGAAAACCCTGCCCTCCGCCGTCTTTGCCGACGGCGCCGCCGAGGCCGTCAAAACCGGCGTGCTGGCGGACGAGGGACTGTTCGCTCTGCTGGCCGGAGGCGGCCTGCGGGATCACCTGCCGGAGATCATCGCCCGCTGCGTGACCTACAAGGCCGGCGTGGTGGAGCGGGACGAGCGGGAGCAGGGGGAGCGCCGGCTGCTGAATCTGGGCCACACCGCGGGACACGCCATTGAAAAATGCTCCGGCTACGCCGTTTCCCACGGCCGCGCCGTGGCCATGGGCACGGTGCTGATCGCCCGGGCGGCGGAGCGCCTCGGCTGGAGCGAGGAGCCCTGCGCGGAGCGCATCGCCGCCGTCCTCCGGGACTGCGGCCTGCCCACGGAGACCACGTTTTCCGCCGCCGAGCTGGCCGACGCCGCTCTGGCGGACAAGAAGCGCTCCGGCGGGGACATCACGCTGGTGATCCCCCGGCGCATCGGCAGCTGCTGTCTGAAAAAGCTCCCGGTGACGGAGCTGCGGGCGGTCTTTGCCGCGGGTCTGGAGGGCTGATATGGACGTACAGCTCACGCCCCGGCCCCTGCGGGGAACGGTGACGCCGCCCCCCAGCAAATCCATGGCCCACCGGCTGCTCATCGCCGCCGCGCTGGCGGAGGGCGTCAGCACCGTGGAGAACGCGGCGCTCTCGCAGGACGTGGAGGCCACCCTCCGGTGCCTGACGGCGCTGGGCGGACAGTGGGAGCAGCCCCGCCCCGGCGTCCTGCGGATCACCGGCTTCGGCGGGCGGTACCGCGGCAGCGGCCTGCCCCGGATGGACTGCGGCGAATCCGGCTCCACGCTGCGCTTCTTTCTGCCCATTGCGCTGGCCGCCGCGGGGGGCGGCGTGTTCACCGGACACGGCCGCCTGATGGAGCGGCCCCAGCAGCCCTACTTCGACCTGTTCGGCGAGAGGGGCGTCGCCCACACCCTTGCCGGCGGCGTTCTCACCGTGCGGGGCGCGCTGACGCCGGGGGAGTACCGGCTGCCGGGCAACGTCTCCAGCCAGTTTTTCACCGGGCTCCTGTTCGCCCTGCCCCTGCTGGACGGGCCGTCCCGCATCGTGCCCACCACCCCGGTGGAGAGCCGGGACTACATCCGCATGACACTGGACGCGCTGGCCGCCGCCGGCGCGCCGGAGCCGCAGGGAGACGCCGGCTTCCCGGTCGCGCCCTTCGCCTACCGCCCCTTTGACCGGACGGTGGAGGCGGACTGGTCCCAGGCGGCCTTCTGGTATGCCGCCGCGTTTCTGGACAACGCCGTGACGCCCCGGGGCCTGAACCCGTCCTCCGCGCAGGGGGACCGGATTGTCAGCGACCTCTACTGGCGGCTGGCCCGGCCCGGCGAGGCGGAGATCGACGTGTCCGGCTGTCCGGATCTGCTGCCGCCGCTGGCGGTGATGGCGGCGGCCCGGCGGAGCGCGACCCGCTTCACCCATGCGGCCCGGCTGCGGCTGAAGGAGAGCGACCGCCTCGCCACCACCGCGGCCATGCTCCGGGCGCTGGGCGCCGGAGCGGAGGAGGCCCCCGACGGCCTGACCGTCACCGGCGGTTCCCTCGCCGGCGGCACGGTGGACGGAGCCAACGACCACCGCATCGTCATGGCGGCGGCCGTCGCCGCCTCGGCCTGCGCAGGCCCGGTGGTGATCCGGGGGGCGGAGGCCGTCAACAAGTCCTATCCGTCCTTCTGGGACGAGTACAAGCGATTGGGAGGGGAAGTCCATGTCCTCTGAATTTGGAAAGATCCTGCGGATCGGCGTGTTCGGCCAGTCCCACGGCCGGGCCATCGGCGTCACCGTGGACGGCCTGCCCGCCGGGGAGGCCGTGGACACGGAGGCGCTCCAGCGGTTTCTGGATCGCCGGGCGCCGGGGCGCAGCGCCCAGTCCACCCAGCGGAGGGAGGCCGACCGGCCCGTGTTCCTCTCCGGTCTGAAGAACGGCGTCACCTGCGGCGCGCCGCTGTGCGCGGTCATCGAGAACAGTGACCAGCACTCCTCCGACTACGAGGAGCTGCGGGACAAGCCCCGGCCCTCCCACGCGGATTATACCGCGTGGGTCAAGTGGGGCGGACAGGCCGACATGCGGGGCGGCGGCCACTTTTCGGGCCGGCTCACCGCGCCGCTGTGCATCGCCGGGGGCATTGCCCTGCAGATTCTGGCCCGGCGGAACATCTTCGTGGGGGCGCACCTCTGCTCCGTCGGGGCGGAGGAGGACGTCCGGTTTCCCCTGTACCCCTCGCCGGAGCTGCTGGCGCAGGCCGCCGCCAAGCCCTTCCCCGTCCTCTCCGACGAGGCGGGGGAGCGGATGAAGCGCGTCATCGCCGAGGCCGCGGCGGAGGGCGACTCCGCGGGCGGCGTCATCGAGTGCGCCGCCGTGGGGCTGCCCGCCGGACTGGGCTCCCCCATGTTCGAGGGGGTGGAGAACCGGCTGGCCGCCGCCCTGTTCGGCATCCCGGCGGTGAAGGGCGTGGAGTTCGGGGACGGCTTCGCCTCGGCCCGGCTCCGGGGCTCCGAGAACAACGACCCCTTTGCGGTGCGGGACGGGCGCGTCGTCACAAAGACCAACCGCGCCGGCGGCATCCTGGGCGGCATCACCACGGGAATGCCCCTGACGCTGCGGATCGCCGTGAAGCCCACGCCGTCCATTGCCCGTCCACAGCAGACCGTCAGCCTCTCCCGCATGGAGGAGACGGAGCTGGCCATCCGGGGCCGTCACGATCCCTGCATCGCCCACCGGGCCGTCCCGGTGGCGGAGGCTGTTACGGCGGCGGTTCTGCTGGACCTGCTGCTGGAAAATCATCAAATTTGACAGATGGAGGATACTCTCATGGAATTGAATGAAATCCGCAATCAGATCGACTCGGTGGACGATCAGATTTTGAAGCTGTTTATGGAGCGCATGGACCTGAGCGAGGAGGTGGCCGCCTACAAAAACGCCCACAGCCTGCCCATTCTGAACAAGACGCGGGAGCGGGAGGTGCTGGCGCGGGTGACGGAGAGCGCCGGAGACCGGGAGCGGTACGCCTACCATCTGTTCTCCACGCTGTTCGAGCTGGCCCGCTCCCGGCAGGCCGAGCTGATCTCCGCCCCCACCAAGGTGGGTTCGCAGGTCCGCGCCTGCCTGTCCGAGGAGCACGCGGTGTTCCCCCAGACCGGCCTTGTGGCCTGTCAGGGCATGGAGGGCGCCAACTCGCAGGCCGCCTGCGACCGTCTGCTGCCCAGAGGCAACATCGTCTACGTCAAGAGCTTCGACGCGGTGTTCTCCGCCGTGGAATCCGGGCTGTGCAAATTCGGCGTGCTGCCCATCGAAAACAGCTCCAACGGCTCCGTCCGGGCCGTGTACGATCTGCTGCAGCGCAAGCACTTCTCCGTCGTCCGCTCCACCCGGCTGTGCATCCGCCACGTTCTGCTGGCCAAACCCGGCGCCCGGCTGAGCGACATCACCGAGATTTACTCCCACGAGCAGGCCATCGGCCAGTGCTCCCGGTTTTTGAACGGCCTCGGCGGCGTGCGGGTCATTCCCTGCGACAACACCGCCACCGCCGCCAAGCTGGTGTCCGAGAGCGGCGACCCCCATGCGGCGGCCATCGCCTCCGCCGCCTGCGCGGAGCTGTACGGGCTGGAGGCCCTGTCCGACGATATTCAGGACAGCGACAACAACTACACCCGCTTCATCTGCATCACCAGGGAGCCGGTGATCTATGCCGGCGCCAACCGCATCAGCCTCATCATCGCCTGCGACAACAAGCCCGGCGCCCTGTACGACATCCTCTCCAAGCTGGCGGCGCTGGGCATCAACATGACGAAGCTGGAATCCTGCCCCGTCACGGGCCGGAATTTCGAGTTCATCTTCTTTCTGGAGCTGGAGGCGTCCGTTCAGGAGCCCGGCGTGCTGCCCATGCTGGAGGAGCTGGAGCGCAGCTGCCAGAACTTCCAGTTCCTCGGCAACTACGCGGAGGTCTGAGCCATGGGAGAACGGATTTACGGCCTTCTGGGCCGGACGCTGGGGCACAGCTGGTCCGTTCCCATCCACCGGGAGCTGGGGCGCCCGGACTACCGGCTCATCGAGCTGGAGCCCGAGGCCCTGCCGTCCTTTCTGGCCCGGCCCGAACTGGGCGGCGTCAATGTCACCATCCCCTACAAGCGGACGGTGATGCCCTATTGCGACGTGATCGACGAGGAGGCACAGGCCATCGGCAGCGTCAACACGCTGGTGCGCGGGGAGGACGGGCGGCTGTACGCCTACAACACCGACGCCGTGGGGTTCCGCTTCATGGCCCGGCGGGCGGGCATTGATTTCTCCGGCGCAAAGACCGTGATCCTCGGCAGCGGCGGGGCGTCCCTCACCGCCGCCGCCATGGCCGCCCGGCTGGGCGCCCGGGAGGTGGTGACCGTCTCCCGCACGGGGGAGAACAACTACGACAACCTCTCCCTCCACGCCGACGCGGACATCGTGGTGAACGCCACGCCGGTGGGGATGTATCCCAACACCGGCTGCTCCGCCGTGGAGCTGGACAGCTTCCCCCGGTGCCGCGGCGTGCTGGACGTGATCTACAACCCCCGGCGCACCGCCCTGCTCATGCAGGCGGAGGAGCGGGGCCTTCCGTTTTCCGACGGGCTGCCCATGCTGGTGGCGCAGGCCGCGGCGGCGGAGGAACGGTTCTTCGGCCGCCCCGTCCCCGACGGGGAGACGGAGCGCATCCTCGCCCTGCTGCGCCGGGAGACTCAGAACATCGTGCTCATCGGGATGCCCGGCAGCGGCAAGTCCACGGTGGGCGCCGAGCTGGCGCGGCTCACGGGCCGCCAGGCCGTGGATCTGGACGAGGAGGTCGTGCGTCAGGCCGGACGCTCCATTCCCCTGATCTTCGCGGAGGCGGGGGAGGCCGGCTTCCGGGCCATGGAGCGCGCCGAGACCGCCCGCTGGGGCCGGGAATCCGGCAAAATCCTCATCACCGGAGGCGGCGTGGTGAAGGATCCCGGCAACTACGCCCTGCTCCACCAGAACGGGCGCATCTATCAGCTGGAGCGGGCGCTGGAATTGCTGCCCCGGACGGGCCGCCCCCTGTCCCGCGGCGCCGATCTGGGCGTCATGTATCAGGAGCGCGCGCCGCTTTACGCCCTGTTCCGCGACGCGGTGATCGACAACAACGGCCGGCCGGAGGACGCGGCTGCCGCCATCTGGAGGGATTTTTGTGAACATTCTGGTGATTAACGGCCCCAATCTGAATATGCTGGGCATCCGGGAGCCGGAGATCTACGGCTCCGCCACCTATGCCGACCTGTGCGGCCTTATCCGGAAGGAGGCGGACCGGCTGGGCGTGTCCGTCACGTTTTTCCAGTCCAACCACGAGGGGGCGCTGGTGGACGCCATTCAGGCCGCCTATGGCGTTCAGGACGGCATCGTCATCAATCCCGGCGCCTACACCCACACCAGCGTGGCCCTGCTGGACGCGGTGAAGGCCGTGGGCATTCCCACGGTGGAGGTTCACATCTCCGACCCCGACGCGCGGGACGAGTTCCGCAAAATCTCCTACATCCGGCAGGCCTGCATGGCCACCATCAAGGGCCGCGGCTTTCAGGGGTATCTGGACGCCCTGCGCCTGCTGAGCGGAAACGGAACGCCTTCCGCCCCGGCGGACTGAGCGGCGCGGCCGGCGTCCAGCAAAGGCTGCCCCCGCCCGCAAGAGGCCCGCGCCGGAATCCGGTGCCTCATCAACGGGCAGTGGATGGCCGCTTCTCCGCAAAGGGCCGTTCCTGCGCAAAGGCCGTGTCCCCGCAAAGGCCCGCGCCTGCGGAAAGGGGCCCGGCGCTCCGCCTGAAACCGTCCTGCAAAACGGACAAAAAGCTGAAAAACTCCCGCCTGCCTTACGGCAAGCGGGAGTTTTTTGTTTGCGATTCGGCTTTCCGCCGGAATTACTTGCGGATCAGTCTGGCGGCGCGCTTCTTGCCGTAGACGCAGATCACGATGACATAAGCGGCGGCGAAGATGATGCCGATGACATAGGCTGCGCCCCAGGGGACGTTGAAGCCGATCTTCGCGTTCACAATGTAGGTGAAGGTGATGAAGGCGTACCATGCGCCGGGGATCAGGGGCATCCAGACGAACTTCTGCTTGCCGTTCTCGAACATCCACACGGAGATGGCGAGGAAGGCGAACAGGGACAGAGTCTGGTTGGACCATGCGAAATAGCGCCACAGAATGGCGAAGCCCTGACCGTTCATCTTGGCGAACACCAGAATCACGGCGACCAGCGCGAAGATGATGGCAGACAGGCCCAGACGCTTGCTTCTGGTGGTCTGGTCGATGTTCAGAGCCTCGGAGATGGCCAGACGCAGGCCGCGGAGGGCGGTGTCGCCGGAGGTGATGGGCAGAACGATGATGCCCAGCAGGGCGATAATGCCGCCCACAGGCCCGAGGATGTTCTTGCAGACGATGCCGACGGTGCCGGTGGCCAGAGCGGGGCTGGCAGCCTGCAGGCCCAGGTTGTAAACGCCCATGGCGGCTGCGGCCCAGATCATGGCGATGAAGCCTTCCAGAACCATCATGTTGTAGAAGGTGGAACGGCCCTGCTTCTCACTCTCCATGGTGCGGGAGATGATAGCGGTCTGAGTGGAATGGAAGCCGGACAGCATGCCGCAGGCCACGGTGATGAAGAAGATGGGAATGAAGTGGCCGGCAGTGAAGTAATCGCCGTAGCTGAACGCGGTCTTGGCGCCGTTGGCGTCGGTGACGAAGGCGGCCAGAGCGGGGCTCTTCCAGTCGTCCCAAACGTTCAGCAGGGGATAGCCCTTGACGAACAGGCCGATGAACACGCCCAGTGCGGAGAACAGCAGGATCGCGCCGAAAACGGGATAGATCTTGCCGATGATCTTATCGATGGGGAACACGGTGGCAATCAGATAATAGACAAAAATGACACCGTAGATGATCCATGTGGAGGGATCGGTGGCGAGGCCGGAGAAGCCGAACACCTGAGTGGCGGCAATGTCGCCGGGGGTGTAGACGAACACGGCGCCGACCAGCAGCAGAAGCAGGGAGCAGAACACCTGATACACGCCGTACACGCCCTTGTTGCTGTACTTGCGGATCATGGTGGGCATCTGGGTGCCGCCATCACGCAGGCAGATCATGCCGGAAAAATAGTCGTGCATGGCGCCGCCGATGATGTTGGTGATGGGGATGGTGATGAACGCGATGGGCCCAAAAAGAATGCCCTGAATCGGCCCGAAGATGGGGCCGGTGCCTGCGATGTTCAGCAGGTTGATCAGCTCGTTCTTCCATTTCTTCATGGGGACGTAGTCAATGCCGTCCTGCTTGGAATAGGCGGGCGTCTCGCGGTCATCAGGTCCGAAAACTTTCTCGCAGAACTTGCCGTACAGGGCAGCTCCGCCGAACAAGATCACAAGACCCAGTATAAATGTTGCCATTAACACACACTCCTTCTAAAATTCCTCGATGAATGGCTCTTTGCTTCCGGGGCCGTGCCAAACTCCCGGCCCGTGCGCCCGTCTGCCGCCCTCGCCGCAGGTTGTCCGCGGCGGTTCCCGGCGCGACAGCGCGCTCTTCCACTTTTCTCCTGCCTGCCCCCTTTCTTGTTTGCCCCGGCATCTGGCTTCCCGGCCGGAGCGTCGCATATCTCTCTCCTGACGGGCGGGACCGTGTCCGTAAAACGATCCGCATCCGGCAGGCGCCAGTCTCAGCTGAGCCGAAGTCCCGTCAGACGGGCTCCGGCGGCCATCCCATGGGCCGCGGGAAAAAGGAGGCTGCTCCCACATTCCGGATATGCATGTGCATACACCGGGATATTCAGCCAGACTTTTCCACGGCTCCCATTATACACACCTGTCGCTTGTTTGTTAAGACCCTTCCGCAAAATTTGTGTACAATTTGTGAATAACGCAAAAATAATTGTGTAAATCACCGACGGAATCGTTTCACATTTCAAATTCATCGTCGCAAAATTACCAGTATTTTTCCTATGAATTTGTACAAAACAGAAAATGACCTACATATTTTGCCTAAAATCTTCCAGTCAATTTCCATTCTGCATGGAGAAGATCAGGTGCTTCATATGGATGCTCATGGCATATCTTGCACCGGCTCCGTCCCGCCGCAGCAGAAACTCCAGAATCAGGCGGTTGTCGTTCAGGGCGATTTCCTGCATCTGCTGGCGGTTCTGGGAGATCTGCATGATCTCGCTGACGGCGTTGTTGATGATCGGGTACAGCCGGCGCATATATTCGTTGTGTGAGGCGCGGATCAGCGCCAGATGAAAATCCTGATCGGCGCCGGGCCAGTCGCCGCCCTCCCGCGCCACCTGCTCCACCCGCTCCGCTTTCCGGCGCAGCTGCTCCAGCTCCTCGTCGCTGGCGCGCTCGCAGGCCAGCGCCACGGTGGCGGGCTCGAAGATCAGGCGCATCTCAAACAGGTCCTTGGCCCGGACCTTGGAGTGCATGCTTTTCAGCGCGGTCAGATCGACGTTGCTGTCCGGCAGCTCTCTGGCCACGAAGGTGCCCCGGCCCCGCTGAATCTCCAGCACTCCCTGCGCCACCAGAAAGGAGATGGCCTCCCGCAGGGTGGTGCGGCTGACGTTCAGCACCAGAGACATCTCGTTTTCGTTGGGCAGCTTGCTGCCGGGCGGGTATGCCTGCTCCTCGACGATCAGTTCATACATCCGGTCTGCGGTCTGTTCAGACAGCTTTGCCTTTTTTTTCTCAGCCATATGAGTCCCTCCTACTTCCTGCGCGGCAAGAGGCTGCGCAGCTTTTTCCTGCGCCTGTCATACCGCGGGATGTGATTTTCCACAAGAAGCAGCTTGACATCATATCTCTTTCCGTGTACAATGACATCATACAACAAGCGGAGAAATAATACAACACTTATTTTGCAATTCAGGAGGTTTTTTTGTGATCATTGCTGCCGAACAGGTCTCCGCCCATCGGGTGGTGATCGTCGCCGGGCATTACGGCACCGGAAAAACCGAGTTCTCCGTCAATCTGGCGCTGGGTCTGGCGGAGGCCGGCAAGAAAACGCTGCTGGCGGATCTGGACATCGTGAACCCCTACTTCCGCTCGCGGGAGCGCCGCAGCGTGCTGGAGGCCGCGGGCGTCCGGGTGATCTGCTCCTCGCAGGCCTGCGCGGACGCGGACGTGCCGGCCCTGCCGGCGGAGGTGCTGACCATTCTGGAGGACCGCACCTGCCGGGGCGTGCTGGACATCGGCGGCGACCCCGACGGCGCGCGGGTGCTGGCCCGGTATCAGCCGCAAATCGTGACGGAGGACTATCAGATGCTTTTCGTCTCCAACGCCAACCGCCCGGAGGTCCGCACGGCGGAGCGGGCCGAGGCCTATCTGCGGAGCATCGAGGCCGTCACGGGCCTGACCTTCGGCGGCATCGTCAACAACACCCATCTGTGCGGGGAGACGGGGCCGGAGGAGATTTACAGGGGCGCCGCGCTGGCGGAGGAGCTCTCCGCCCGGACGGGACTGCCGGTGGTGTGCCATACGGCGGAAAAGCGGATCACCGGCGGGCTGGCCGCATTCAGCGGCCCGGTCTATCCCATTACCATTCAGATGAAGAAACCCTGGGAGAAGTGAACAATCCCGGCAACGGGAAAGGAGGAATATGAGGATGACAGCAAAAGTGACATTCGATTCCGATCGGTGCAAGGGATGCGAGCTTTGCACGTCGGTGTGCCCGAAGCACATCGTGGCCATCGATCAGGACGTCATCAACCGCAAGGGGTATCACCCCTCTCACGTGACCGACATCAGTCAGTGCATCGCCTGCGCCAGCTGCGCCAAGATCTGCCCCGATTCCATCATCACCGTCGAAAAGTTTTAAGAGAAGGAGGTCCGATTTCCGTGGAAAAAGAATTGTGGAAAGGCAACGAAGCAATCGCGGAGGCCGCCATCCGCGCCGGCTGCGACTGCTTCTTCGGTTATCCCATCACCCCGCAGAGCGAAGTCCCTGAGTATCTGTCCCTGCATATGCCCGAGCACGGCAAGGTATTCGTGCAGGCCGAGTCCGAGGTCGCGGCCATCAACATGGTCTACGGCGCCGCGGGCGCCGGCATGCGCGCCATGACCTCCTCCTCCTCTCCCGGCATCAGCCTGAAGCAGGAGGGCATCACCTACATTGCGGGCGCCGAGCTGCCCTGCGTCATCGTCAACTGCATGCGCGGCGGCCCCGGCCTCGGCACCATCCAGCCGGCGCAGGGCGACTACTATCAGGCCACCCGCGGCGGCGGCAACGGCGACTACCGCACCGTGGTGCTGGCGCCCTCCAACGTGCAGGAGGCCGTGGACTTCATGCAGGAGGCCTTCGACATCGCGGATCAGTACCGCAATCCCGTGGTGCTGCTGGCCGACGGCCTCATCGGTCAGATGATGGAGCCCATCGTCTGGCACGACGTGCCCAAACGGAAGCTGCCTCCCAAGGACTGGGCCACCACCGGCCGCCGCGGCCGCGCCCACACCAACGTCATCAACTCCCTGTACATCGATCCCGACGAATGCGACCGCCACAATATGCATCTGGAGGAGAAGTACGCGGAGATCCAGAAGAACGAGGTCCGCTTCGAGTGCCGCGCGTGCGACGACGCGGAGCTGATCCTCACCGCCTACGGCACCCCCGCCCGCATCGCCATCACCGCCATCGAAACGCTGCGGGAGGCGGGCATCAGGGCCGGCCTGTTCCGGCCCATCACCCTTTGGCCGTTCCCGGAGAAGGCGCTGCACGAGCTGGCCGGCTCCGATCACGTGAAGGCCGTTCTGGACGTGGAGATGAGCTCCTCCGGCCAGATGCTGGACGACGTGCGTCTGGGCGTGGAGGGCCAGAAGCCCATCTCGTTCCTCGGCCACGCCGGCGGCGCCATCCCCACGGTGGAGGAAATCGTGGAGGCCGCCCAAAAAGCTCTGAAGGAGGCAAAGTAACATGGCAATCGTATATCAGAAGTCCAAGGGCCTGACCGACAAGGAGCTGCACTACTGCCCCGGCTGCAACCACGGCATCATCCACAAGCTGGTGGCCGAGGTTATGGAGGAGCTGGGCATTCTGGACAACACCATCGGCGTCTGCCCGGTGGGCTGCTCGGTCTTTGCCTACAACTATTTCAACTGCGATATGCAGGAGGCGGCCCACGGCCGCGCCCCGGCCGTCGCCACCGGCATCAAGCGCACCCACCCCGACGCCCCCGTCTTTACGTATCAGGGCGACGGCGACCTTGCCTCCATCGGCACCGCAGAGATCGTCCATGCGGCCATGCGGGGCGAGAAGATCACCACCATCTTCGTCAACAACGCCATTTACGGCATGACCGGCGGCCAGATGGCCCCCACCACCCTCATCGGCCAGAAGGCCACCACCTGCCCGCTGGGCCGCACCAGAGAGCAGGCCGGCATGCCTATCCGGATGTCGGAGATGCTGGCCACGCTGGACGGCTGCGTCTACGCGGAGCGGGTGTGCGTCACGGACATCCCCCATCTGAACAAGGCCAAGGCCGCCATCAAAAAGGCGTTCCAGAAGCAGCTGGCGGGAGAGGGCTTCACCTTTGTGGAGGTTCTGTCCACCTGCCCCACCAACTGGGGCATGACGCCGCTGAAATCCGTCCAGTGGCTCAAGGACAACATGATTCCCTACTATCCGCTGGGCTGCATCAAGGACACCGACGCGGAGCCGAAAACGGAGGCGAACTGAGATGAAAAAAGAGATCATTATTTCCGGCTTCGGCGGTCAGGGCGTCATGTCCATCGGCAAGAATCTGGTGGAGGCCGGCATGGCCGAGGGGCTGGAGGTCACCTGGGCGCCCTCCTACGGACCCGAGATGCGGGGCGGCACCGCCAACTGCCAGGTGGTTCTCTCCACCAAACCCGTGGGCTCCCCGCTGTTCACCCACCCCAGCGAGCTCATCGCCATGAACGGCCCCTCGCTGGAGAAGTTCGAGCCGCTGGTGCAGCAGAACGGACTGGTGCTCATCAACAGCTCCGTGGTGTCCGAACGGGTGGAGCGCCCCGACCTGAAGGTTGTGTACGTCCCCTGCGCGGAGATCGCCTATCGGGTGGGCAACCCCAAGGTGGGCAACATGGTCATGCTGGGCGCCTACGTGGCCGCCACCGGCGCTCTGAAGCCCGACACCATCCGCCAGATGATCCGCGAGATGTTCACCGGCCCCAAGGCCAAGCTGCAGGACCTGAACTTCAGGGCTCTGGACGAGGGCATGGCCTGCGTCGGCTGATACGCGCCGCAGGTCTGAGCAATGCTGCAAGATTCGGTTCCGCGGCGGCTTCCGCCTGCCGCGGGACTGTTTCCTCCTCCCTTTTTCATCGGCGGAGAGCCGCGGCCCCGGCGGGCCGCGGCTCGGACTGCCGAAGAACCCGCCGGCCCGCCGGGGGAGGGGCGCGATCCGCCGCCTTTTTCCGCCCTCCGGCGGCCCCGCGCCGCGGAAAAAATCCGGTAATCGCTGCGCCGGTGGCTTTTTCGGCGTTCCCGCATCGCTTTTATGTGCAATTTAACGGTTGACAAAATCGAGCCTTCTGGCGTATAAAGAAAACAGTTACCCCATAACGATGAATGCGTGGAACGGGAAATATCCAGGGAAGTGTCCTGTCAGAGAGCTGCCGGCTGGTGCGAGGCAGCGGGGAGACTCCTGCCGATCTGGCCCGCGAGCAGTCCGCCGAACGGAGTTTTCTCAGTAGGCGAGACCGGGTGCCTCCCGATACAGGGGCGCACAAGAGGCCGCTATGCGGCAATGAGAGTGGTACCACGGAAGTTTGGCTTTCGCCTCTCCTGCAAGACAGGACTGCGCGGAGGCCTTTTTTCTGTCCGCAGCACCGAAAATGACAATACTTTGTAAGGGAGCGTACGAAAATGCTGGATATCAAAATTACCCGGACCCCGAATCCCAAGGCCAAGCCCGCCGACGAAACAAAGCTGGGCTTCGGCAAGCTCTTCACCGATCATATGTTTCTGATGGACTATGACAAGGGTGAGGGCTGGCACGACGCCCGCATTGTCCCCTATGGCCCGTTTTCCCTGGACCCCGCCTGCGTCATTTTCCATTACGCGCAGGAGGTTTTCGAGGGCATGAAGGCCTACCGGACCGCCGAGGACACCATCCAGCTGTTCCGCCCCGACTGCAATGCCAGACGTTTGCAGGACTCCTCCGACCGTCTGTGCATTCCCCGGATTCCCGAGGACGATTTCGTGCAGGCCGTCAAGGCGCTGGTGGAGGTGGAGAAGGACTGGGTTCCCCACGTTGACGGCGCCTCCCTGTACATCCGTCCCTTCGTCATCGCCACGGACGTCAGCCTCGGCGTCCACGCCAGCGCGAAGTACACCTTCTGCATCATCTGCTCTCCCTCCGGCGCGTATTATGCCGAGGGCATCAACCCCGTCAAAATCTACGTGGAGGATCAGTTCATCCGCGCGGCGCCGGGCCTGACCGGCTTTACCAAGTGCGGCGGCAACTACGCCGCCTCCATCAAGGCCGGCGAGGTGGCCGAGGAGCAGGGCTTTGCGCAGGTCCTCTGGCTGGACGGCGTGGAGAAGAAGTACGTCGAGGAAGTCGGCAGCATGAACATCATGTTCAAGATCGGCGGCAAGATCTACACCGCCGCCTGCACCGGCACCGTGCTGCCCGGCGTCACCCGCCGCAGCTGCATCGAGCTGCTGAAGGACTGGGGCTATGAGGTCGTCGAGGGCAAGCTGGCCATCGCCGACGTCATGAAGGCCGCCGACGAGGGCAAGCTGGAGGAGGTCTTCGGCACCGGCACCGCCGCCGTCGTTTCCCCCGTCAAGGAGCTGGACTGGGAGAACAAGACCGCCCGCATCGGCGACGGCAAGATCGGCCCCGTCACCCAGAAGCTGTACGACACCATGACCGGCATCCAGTGGGGCAAGCTGCCCGACACCAAGGGCTGGATCGTCCCCGTCTGCAAGGGCTGATTTCCAGAACGAAGTCCGCACCATAAAAAAAGAATCCCCCTCGGGGGATTCTTTTTTTATGTCGCTGGGAAAACCCGGTTACTCGCCCTCTCCCGCGGCGGCGATCTCCTGACGCAGCCGGGCGCGGGTGTCGTCGAACAGCAGTTCCCGGTTGTGGCGGAAATAGGCCTCGCAGCCGAACTCCTCCACGAACCACGAGGTGTCCGACCCGGCGGTGAGCTCCGTGACGAACAGCACCATTTCCTGACTGTCGCCGAAGGTCTCCTCCAGAAAGCGGAAGGCGTTGGCGAACTCGCCGCCGGCGGCCTCGCCCAGCGCACTCCGGCGCTCCGGCTCCTCCCGGAACCATGTCCGCAGGGCCTCCATGGCGGCGTCGCCGGTCAGGTTCTGCTCCGTCAGGCGGCGGCGGTATTCCTCCAGCACGGCCGTCAGCTTCAGCGTCTGATCTCTGGTCTCCCGGTTCAGATGGCCCGCCTGCCGGGCCCGGTCCAGGTCGGCGCGGCGCCGGGTCAGCGTCTCCTCCAGCACGGCGGAGGCCTCCGCTCCGGCGGCCATCCGCTCCCGCAGAGCGGTCAGCTCCCCGTGGAGGGCGGCGGTCAGCGCGTCCTGCGCCCGGGCGCGGCCCGCGGCGGCGCTGAGCCGGGAAATCACCAGCCCCAGCACGCTGAGCCGCTCGTCGAAGGGGGCGGCCCGCAGCTCCGACACGGTGACGGGCCCCCATTTTCCGGTGAGAATGTCGTCCACGTGGTAGGTGTTCTGGTATTTGCGGTACAGCTCCACATAGTTGGCGAAGTCCCGCGCGATGCGGGGCAGCTGGATGTACTGCCCCACCACCTCCCGCGTCGCGGGCAGGTCCAGCGTCTCGTAGACCTTCATCAGCTCGGACAGGTCCTCCCAGCCGCGGGCGGTGGCAAACTGCACCCCGTCCGCCGTGGTCTCCACCCGGTAAAAGTTCTCCCGCCGGATGTCCAGATAGGAGATCACTGCCCCGTGGACGCCCCGGCGGCGGGCGTAGTCCTTCCACACGCCGAAGTCCTCGGTGACGTCGATGCGCTTCACCCGGTCCAGCGTCACCACGTCGAAATCCCGGACGGACTTGTTGTACTCCGGCGGGTTGCCCGCCGCGGCGATGAGCCACCCCTCCGGCAGGCTGCGGTTGCCGAAGGTCTTGCACTGGAGGAATTGCAGCATCATGGGCGCCAGCGTCTCGGAGACGCAGTTGATCTCGTCCAGAAACAGGATGCCCTCCCGGATGCCGGTGTTCTCCATCAGGTTGTACACGGAGGCCAGAATCTCGCTCATGGTGTACTCGGTGACGGTCTCCTCCTTCCCGCCGTAAGTCCGGTGGGACAGGATGGGCAGGCCGATGGCGCTCTGCCGGGTGTGGTGGGTGATGGTGTAGGACACCAGCCCCACGCCGGTCTCCGCCGCGATCTGCTCCATGATCTGGGTCTTGCCGATGCCCGGCGGGCCCATCAGCAGGATGGGCCGCTGGCGGACGGAGGGGATGCGGTAGTTGCCCAGCTCGTCCCGGGAAAGATAGGCCCGCAGAGTGTTTTTGATCTCGTTTTTTGCCTGTTGAATGTTCATATCGTCTCTCCTGTCAAAGCTCCGGCAGCTCCCGCAGCTCGGTTTCGTCCCGTTCCCCGGCGGTTTCCCGCGCCGCGCGCTCCAGCGCCGGCTCCGTCAGCGTCAGGCGGATGGCCCATAGGGGCATGGGCACCGCCGCGGGCGGCTCCTCCAGCAGCACGAAGGCCGCGTCGTAGGGCGGGCGCTTCCGGGGATAGCGCCCCATGCCGTCGGTAAAGTAGAGCAGCCCCCGCAGGTGGGTGAAGGCGCCCTCCGCCAGCAGCTGATCCACGTGCCGGAACACCGGCCGGAAATCGGTGGCGCTGCCGCCGATGAGCTCAAAATGCTCCATATAGTCCCGCAGCTCCTCCGCGCTGCGGATGGTGTGGTCGGCCCGCAGCTGGTCGTCGCACTGGAGAATGCGGATATTCACCTTCCGGGTGAAGGTCTCCGTGCTGCGCAGGACGGCGTAGGTGCAGTCCAGAAACCGCCGCACCAGCTCGCCGGAGGTGGACATGGAGGTGTCCACGGCGATGACGAAGTCCTCGATCCGCCGCTCCTCCCGCGTCTCCGGCGGCTCGATCAGGGGCAGGTTGCCATAGAGCCGCAGGCCGTAGGTGTAGAAGATGTAGTCGAAGGCGTCGCCGTCGGCGGCCATGACCTCCCGCGGGGCGGCGAACCGCCGGAGAAAGGCCCGGTAGTCCACATCCTCCCGCGCGGAGGCCCGAACCTGTTCGTAGACCGCTTCGCCTCCGGCGGCACGGCCCGCCAGCACCGTTTCCATGCCGGTCTGGGTGCGCTCCGCGGCGCTCTGCCACCGCTGATCCTGCCGCTGGCTGCGCTCCTGCCGCTCCCTGCCCTCCGGGTCCCAGAGACCGTGATCGTCCGCCAGAAACACCCGCTGGAGCTGGGCCACTTCGTATTCCGGCAGCCGCCGCCGCAGCAGCTGGCGGTAGATGCCCTCCGCCGTCAGGACCGGCATCTCGCGGCGCATCTCGCCCCAGAACTTCTCCTTTGCCGGCGGGACGGGACAGCGCAGGCAGGCGTCGTCCAGCCCGTCCAGAATGCTCTCCACCGCGGCGTCGCAGGCCAGATCCCACAGCTCGCCGGCCCGGCCCCGTTTCTTGGCCAGATGCCGCAGCATGCAGTGCAGGATCACGTGCAGATACGCCCGGTTTACCAGCGCGTCGGAGTGGAGGTACCGCTCCGCCAGCCAGTGCCCGTCGTAGTACAGTATTTCGCCGTCGGTGGCCAGAGAGAGGGTGGTTCCCGCTCCCGGCTGAAAGGCCAGACCGCTGAGAGCCGTGTCCAGATACGGCAGGCTCATGTACAGCCGGCTCCGTGCCGCGTTCAGAATGTCCGCGCCGATGCGCTGAAAATTTTTCTCCTCCGCCATGGGTCCTCCTACAGATCAAAGGTTCTGGCAGCGCCGGAGCTGAAGCGCCGGTGCTGCTCCTCCAGCAGCGGGGCCAGCGCCTCGGCGCTGCCCAGCTCGCGGGCCGCCGCGCAGGCGGCGGAAAGCTCCGCCCGGTCCGGCTCCAGCCGGCGCACCAGAGCGCCCAGTCCCTCCAGCGCCCGCTGCTCCGCCAGATAGCGGACCACCTCCGCCGTGCGGCCCCGCAGCTCCGCCAGATAGGCTGCCTCCGCCTCCGGCGTCAGCCCAACGGGGTACCGCAGCCGGCAGCAGGCCAGCCGCAGGGCACAGGCCGGGTCATGCTCCTGCCGGAGAAAGGCGGGCCAGAGGGCGTCGTATTCCGCCGGCCGCAGCCGCCTGCCCCGCAGGCAGTGGTGATAGCCGTAGCCGCCGCCGTCGATGGTGTAGTCGAAGTGATGGGCGGGGCAGTTCTCCTCGTAAATCTCCGTGTACTCCGGAAAGATCAGCCGCAGCGCGCCGCCGTCGGGGGAGAGCAGCGTCGCGTCCAGCTCCCGGCTCAGCTCGTCGGCAAAGTAGGCCAGCGTCTCCTCGCCCCGGCCGCGATCATGGATCACCAGCGTGTCCAGTCCGCTGCAGTTCATCAGCGCGCCGCCGCCCCAGAACTCCACGCCGTCCCACAGCCGCAGGGTTTTCAGGGCGCTGCAGCCGTACAGGCCGTAGTTTCCCACCCGCCGCAGCCCGGCGGGCAGCGTCAGGGCGCGCAGGGCGCGGTTGTCCCATGGGACGCCGTTATCCGGGCCGCCCATGATCGTCAGCGTTTCGCCCGCCGGATCGGGGGCGTCCGGGGCCAGCGCGTGATCGCCCAGCTCGATCACCGGCGCGCCACCCGCCTCGCCGGGCAGAGCCGCCGCCGCGTCGCAGGTGACCGCCCGCAGCACCTCCGCCCCCTCCGGCAGCAGGCGATAGGTCAGTTTCCAGTTGTGGGCGCCGCTGATCGTTTCCACGCGCATCCTCCGTTCCGGCCTCCGGGCCGCCGCTCCATGGGAGCGTTTGGGATCATCTTACCACACTTCCCTCCGGTTTTGAACGGCTTTTTCCCATTCCGGACGGGCGTCGGAAAATTTTCGCCGCCCCCTTGACAATCTGTACATACTGTATATACTGTTCATATACAGAAAGGAAGTGTCGCCTGTGGACATTCTGATCCGCAATACCGGCGAGCAGCCGATCTACGAACAGATCTGCCGCCAGATCAAGGACCAGATTCTCTCCGGCGCGCTGGCGCCGGGGGAGATGCTGCCCTCCATCCGGGCGCTGGCCAAGGACCTGCGCATCTCGGTGATTACCACCAAGCGGGCCTACGACGAGCTGGAATCGCAGGGGTTCCTGTGTACCATGGCGGGGAAGGGCAGCTTTGTGGCCCAGCGGAATCTGGAGCTGGAACGGGAGGCCCGCCTGCGGGAGATCGAGAGCCATCTGCGTCAGGCGGCGGAGCTGGCCGCGGGCTGCGGCCTTTCGGAGAGCGAGCTGACGGAGATGCTGAGGCTGCAGCTGAGAGAGGAGGAAACCCTGTGAACGGAGAAAACGCCATCGAGCTGCGGCACGTCAGCCGGAGCCTCGGCGACTTTGCCCTGCGGGACGTGAGTCTGACGCTGCCAAAGGGCTGCATTCTGGGTCTGATCGGCGAGAACGGCGCCGGAAAATCCACCACCATCCGGCTCATCATGAACGCCCTGCACCGGGACGCGGGAGAGATCACGGTGCTGGGGCAGGACAACACGGCGCCGGAATTTCTGGCGCTGAAGGAGGACATCGGCGTTGTGCTGGACGAGGCCTATTTCCCGGAGACGCTGACGATCCGGCAGGTGGGAGAGGTGCTTCGCCGCACCTACCGCAGCTGGGACAGCGCGCTGTTCGCCGGGTATCTGGAGCGGTTTCAGCTGCCGGAGAAGCGCGCCTTCAAGGACTTCTCACGGGGCATGAAAATGAAGCTGGCCATTGCGGCGGCGCTGAGCCACCGCCCCAGACTGCTGATTCTGGACGAGGCCACCTCGGGACTGGACCCCATCGCGCGGGACGAAATTCTGGACATTTTCACGGAGTTCACGCGGGACGAGGATCACTCCATCCTCATCTCCTCCCACATCCTCAGCGATCTGGAGAAGATCTGCGATTACATCGCCTTTCTCCATCAGGGCCGCCTGCTGTTCTGCGAGGAGAAGGACCGGCTGCTGGACACCTACGGTGTGGTGACCTGCACGGCGGAGCAGCTCCGGGATCTGCCGGAATCCGCCGTCGTCCGGGTGGAGCGGGGCGTCTACGGCGTCCGGGCGCTGGTGCTGCGGGGCGAGGTCGCCCCGGCCTTCGGCGCGGAGCGGGCCAGCATCGAGGACATCGTCCTGTTTTTGGTGAAGGGGGAGAAACCGGCATGAAGGGATTGCTGCTCAAGGATCTGTATGTGCTCTCGCGGCAGATGCGGGTATTTCTGGTGATCATCATGGTGTTCGCGCTGCTGCCCGGCGGCAGTATGTCCACCTTTGCCATCGTCTACGCCGCCATGCTGCCCTACACGGCCATGGCCTACGACGAACGGAGCCACTGGGATCAGCTGGCGGCCGCCATGCCATATTCCACGTGGAATCTGGTGCTGAGCAAGTACGCGCTGGGCTGGATTTTCATGACGGGCGCCGCGGTGCTGACGCTGGCCGCCGGTGCCGCGGAGAGGGCCCTCGGCGTGGGCTCGGTCTCTCCGGCGACGGTGTCCATGTCCTTCTGCGCGGGGCTTTTGATTATGGACATCACCCTGCCCCTTATGTTCCGGTTCAGCGTGGAACGGGGACGGATGTTCTTCACGCTGCTGGTGGTGGGCGCGGTGGTGGGCGCAAGCAGCGTGCTGGGAACGCTGGCCGCCGGGCCCGGCGCGGGAGTGCTGCTCTCCCGGCTGCTGTGGGAATTTCCCGCCACGGCCGCCGCGGCGACGCTGCTCTCCCTGCCGCTGTCCGTCCGGATGTACGCCAAACGCTTCGCATAAGACGCGCCCCGCCGCCCGTAAAAAGGCGGCGGGGCGTTTTTTCACGCGGAGAAGCAGAGGCGCAGCGGGCCGGAAATTCCCGAACCGGAGGCGCGGAGGCAGCGGGCGGTGCGCTGATCTGACATCATGGCGCAGCAGGCGGCGGGAGAACCGCGGACAGCCGCTGTCGCCCACGGCTCTCGGAACGGGCCGGCAGGACGGGAAAAAACAGCGCCGTTTTTGAAAAAGTCAAGCAGCTGCTGACAAACCACTGACAGATTACAGATAATGGAAATGCAAGGCAAAGGAAAAATCCTTAGAACCATTGCGGTTCTAAGGATTTTCTATGGTGGAGACTGGCAGACTCGAACTGTCGACCTCCTGCGTGTGAAGCAGGCGCTCTAACCAGCTGAGCTAAGCCTCCAAAAGGATTTTCAAACGGAAAACTCCGCTTGAAATGGTGACCCGTACGGGATTCGAACCCATGTTACAGCCGTGAAAGGGCCGTGTCTTAACCACTTGACCAACGGGCCATATGAAATTGTCATGCTCCGTGGGAGTCCTGTGAGATGCCGGTGCATCTCACAGGATTGGTAGCGGCACCTGGATTCGAACCGGGGACACTGCGGGTATGAACCGCATGCTCTAGCCAACTGAGCTATGCCGCCAAATGATGCCTCCGCAACGGGCACGGTCTACTATACCAGTTTCCGGCCCTTTTTGTCAAGTGTTTCTCTGCACTTTTTCTGAAAAAAACGGAGCGGAAGTTCTCCGGCGGCAGGCGCTGCCGGCCCGGCCGGTGGAACAGCCCGTTATCCCTTCCGCCGGCCCGGAGAAACACCGGCTTTTCCACCGAAAGACCGCGGACGGCGTTTGTCTCCGCGGATTGCGGAGCGGGCGCTCCCTTTCAGCAACCCGGAGCCCCGCGCCCTTTATCACCGGCTGGGCAAATACGCGCATCTGTGAAAAGCCCCGGTCCGTTGGGAGCAGAAACTTTGGATTTACCTCCGCGGAAACCGTCGAAGCTCGGCGGCAGATCACAAGAAAAGAAAGCGGAGGACAAGGCATACCAGCACGACGAGGGCTGCGCCGCAAGCGATCAGAACATTCCCTCGCCTGCGCTCTTCAAGGCTGGAACCCGGCGCGGCGGCATCCTTTTTTTGAAGCGGCCCATCCGATATGCACCGTACAGTCAGCACAGCAGGAACACGGCGGCGGAAATCACCGGATATACCGCAAAGGAACCGTAATATTTGCGGGGGTATATTGACATGACGATCCCCCTTCGATTTCTGCGCGGACAATATGCGGTGGCTTTACCGCCGGTATCACATGGATTGGAAGTTTCCGCAAGCACAAGATACCTCCGCTCACCATACAGCGAGCGGAGGTACTTCGCGGTTTATCTGTGTTCAGCCTGCGGCGCGCGTTTTCCGCTGGCCGCAAGAGGCTCTGCCGGGAAATGCCGACACGCGGGCGGCGTGATTTGCGCCGTGCCCAAGGCGGGAAAAATTACTCTTTCTTCTCGATCTCCGCATCCACAACATTCTTGCGGACGCTTTCGACGCCGTCGAGGCAGGAGGCCTTTCTGGCGTACCCCTCGGATGCGCCGATGGGCTCGCCGTTTTTGGCCGTTAAACGGAAACGGTACTCATCCCGCTTATCAAGATAGACTTCAAATTTTGGATGCTTCTGTACGGCATCAGTTGTCTGATCCTCAAGGGCCGCGTCGGGAGCGTTGTTTATGACGCTCTGGATGCCTTTCCGGCAGGCGGCCTCCGTCGAATAGACCTCGGAGGTTAAAATAGTCTCGCCGTTTTTGGCCTTCAGCCAGAAGGTAAAGCCTGTAGCCGTTGCGTTGATGACAAACTTGCCCATTTTTATTTCCTCCTCTGATAAATTTGTACTTAGGTATTCTTTATATATATCACAAAATAATCGGCAGTACAACTTTTAAACCAAACATGATGAAATGCCGCCGCCCCGCAGCAGGGCGCGGCGAAAAGGACCGATGCCTGTTTGAGCAGGCATCGGTCCTTTGAAACCCTATCGTGCGCTTGATTTCACGGCGCAAATGTGCGTTTCTTAACGCTGAAATCAAGCTGCGTTGGGCTTGCGGTATTGCTTAGTACATGCCGCCCATGTCGGGGGCAGCGGGCGCGGCGGGGACGGGAGGCTCGGGCTTGTCGGCCACCAGAGATTCGGTGGTCAGGACCATGGCGGCGACGGAGGCGGCGTTCTCCAGAGCGGAGCGAGTCACCTTGGCCGGATCGATGATGCCGGCGGTCACCATGTCGCAATACTCCTCCTTGTAGGCGTCGAAGCCGTAGCCGTTCTTGCCGGAGGCACGGACCTTCTCCAGAATCACGGAGCCGTCCAGTCCCGCGTTGGCGGCGATCTGACGGATGGGGGACTCCAGAGCCTTGATGACGATGCTGGCGCCGGTCTTTTCGTCGCCCTCCAGATTCTTCTTCACGGCCTCCACGGCGGGGATGACGTTGACAAAGATGGTGCCGCCGCCGGCGACCACGCCTTCCTCAACGGCAGCGCGGGTGGCGTTCAGCGCGTCCTCGATGCGGAGCTTCTTCTCCTTCATCTCGGTCTCGGTGGCAGCGCCGACCTTGACCACGGCTACGCCGCCGGCCAGCTTGGCCAGACGCTCCTGCAGCTTCTCCTTGTCGTAATCGGAGGTGGTGTTGGCGATCTGCGCGCGGATCTGAGCCACGCGATCCTTGATCTTCTTGGAATCGCCGGCGCCATCCACGATGGTGGTGTTCTCCTTGGTGACCTTGACCTGACGGGCGCGGCCCAGCATATCCACTGTGGCGCTCTTGAGATCCAGACCGACCTCCTCGGAGATCACGGTGCCGCCGGTGAGGGTGGCGATGTCCTGCAGCATTTCCTTGCGGCGGTCGCCGAAGCCGGGGGCCTTGACGCACACGACGCTCAGGGTGCCGCGCAGACGGTTGACGATCAGGGTGGACAGAGCCTCGCCCTCCACGTCCTCAGCCACGATCAGCAGCTTCTTGCCGGCCTGCACCAGCTGCTCCAGCAGGGGCAGGATGTCGGAGATCACGGAGATCTTCTTGTCGGTGATGAGGATGTAGGCGTCGTCGATGTTGGCCTCCATCTTCTCGGTGTCGGTGCACATATAGGGGGTGATATAGCCGCGGTCGAACTGCATGCCCTCGACGACCTCGCTGTAGGTCTCGGCGGTCTTGGACTCCTCGATGGTGATGACGCCGTCGGCGGAGACCTTCTCCATGGCGTCGGCGATCAGCTTGCCGATCTCCTCGTCGCCGCTGGAGACAGCGCCCACGCGGGCGATGTCCTTGGAGCCGTCCACGCTCTTGGACTGCTTCTTGACCTCGGCCACGGCGGCCTCGACGGCCTTGGCCATGCCCTTCTTCACCACGATGGGATTGGCGCCGGCGGCCAGATTGCGCAGGCCCTCGTGAATCATGGCCTGAGCCAGCAGAGTGGCGGTGGTGGTGCCGTCGCCGGCCACGTCGTTGGTCTTGGTGGAGACTTCCTTCACCAGCTGAGCGCCCATGTTCTCGAAGGGATCGGGCAGCTCAATTTCCTTGGCGATGGTCACGCCGTCGTTGGTGATGAGGGGAGCGCCGTACTTCTTGTCCAGAACCACGTTGCGGCCCTTGGGGCCCAGAGTGACCTTGACGGTATCGGCGAGGGTATCGACGCCGGTCTGCAGCGCCTTGCGGGCATCCTCGCCGCGCTTGATGAGCTTAGACATTTCGAATTACCTCCAAATATAGAAGATGTTGTTGATAAAATCGGCTCCGCCGCCGTTCCGTCCGGTGCGGGTTCCCGCGGGAGGAGGCGGCGGAAAGGGGGAATGGCTCAGTCGACGATGGCCAGAATGTCGTGCTGACGGACGACCACGTACTCCACATCGTCCAGAGTGACCTTGGTGCCGGCATACTTGTCGGTGATGACCTTGTCGCCGACCTTCACGGTCATAACGACGTCCTTGCCGTCCACAACGCCGCCGGGGCCCACGGAAACGACTTCAGCGACAGTGGGCTTCTCCTTGGCGGAGCCGGCCAGAATGATGCCGCCCTTGGTGGTTTCCTCGGTCTCGATCATCTTCAGGATGACACGGTCTGCAAGAGGGGTGAGTTTCATGGGAAAGAGCCTCCTTATAGAAAATAATTTTGTAGAAACAAACTCAGCGTTAGCACTCAACTATCAGGAGTGCTAACGCTGCTATCTTAGTACATCGAGTTTCGTTTGTAAAGGGGGTGGGGCGGATTTTCTGTGAAGAATTTGTGAATATTGCCGCGGCGGCCCGCCGGAGAAGGTCAGCGGGCGGTGCGGTTGCAGTCGCAGCCGGCAGGGCCGAAGAAGTTCAGCCGCTTGTCCGACAGCCGGAGGGAGACCTCCCGGCAGCGGAAGATTTCGCCGTCCAGACAGACGGCGATGTCCCCGTCCTGCGGCCGGATCACGATGTCGCTGCCGCGGATGACCCGCATATACCGGGGGACCTGCTCCCAGTTGCCGCTGCTGTAGGCGCCCACGTGGCGGGCGAAGGCCAGCCGCCGGGAGGCGGTGACGATGATGGTGTCCAGCCGCCGGTCGTCCATGCGGGCATCGGGAATGGGGGAGAAGCCGCCGCCGTAATAGCGTCCGTTGCACATGGCCACCAGCGTATAGTCGCCGGGATAGGGCACTCCGTCCACCACAAGGGTCCAGCGGCGGTTGATGCCCTTGATGAGAAAGTTCACGGCCAGCGCCGCGGCGTAGCTGCCCTTGCCGGTGAGGAAGGGGTAGCCGCTGTACTGGTGCACGTCCGCCGCCACCCGTGCGTCGATGCCGGCGCAGGCGATGGTGACGCAGCAGCGGCCGTTGCAGTCGATGAGATCCAGCGGGAAAACGGGGCCGTCCCACAGATTTTCCGCGTCGGCAAACCGGGCCATGTCCTCTCCGAAATTTTTCAGAAAGTCGTTGCCGGTGCCGGTGGGGATGCAGGTCATGGCGGCGTTGTCAAAGCCGGCCAGCCCGTTGGCCACCTCGTGGATCGTGCCGTCGCCTCCGCAGGCGTAGACCCGGACGGCCTCGCCGCTCTCCGCGGCCTTTCGCGCCAGAACGGTGGCGTGACCCGCGCTCTGGGTCAGCAGGCAGGCGCAGTCCAGCCCGTGGCGCTGGCGCAGCCCGTCCGCCATCTGCATGACGCGGGAGGTCTGATCCCGCTTTCCGGCCTTGGGATTGATGATGAAAAGATGTCGCAAGGGTATCGCCCCCTGTATGTAAAGTGACAAAATTCAATACGATTCGTATTTTTTAGACAAAATAATACCAAAAGGATCGTCCCGGCGGGCCCGCCGGGACGCGGCGCTCACTTCCCGTAGAGGAATGCGTCGCACTTGATCATGCCGTTGTAGAGCTTGCGCTTCTTGTCGGCGATGCGGCCGAAGCTCCGTTCGAACTCCGTGTGGGAGGAGAGGACCACGATCCTCCACTTGGGCGGCAGGCTGCGGCAGGCCGCGCCGAAAACGCGGTAGAGCGCCTCGGCCTCGCTCCGCTCCAGCAGCCGCTCGCCGTAGGGCGGGTTGGTGACCATCTGGCCGTATTCGCTGTCCCGATGGAAGGCGCCGGCGTCGGCCTCCTCAAAGCGGATGCAGTCGTCCACGCCGGCCAGCTGGGCGTTGTGCCGGGCCAGCTCCACGGCGGCGGGGTCGATGTCTCCGCCCCAGATGTCGTAGGAGCCGTGAAATTCCTTGTCCATGGCCTCGTCCGCCGCGTCCAGCCACAGGCTGGAGGGGAGGTTTTTCCACTTCTGGGCGGCAAAGCTGCGGTCCAGTCCCGGCGCGCGGTTTTTGGCGATCAGCGCGGCCTCGATGGGAATGGTGCCGGAGCCGCAGAAGGGATCGCAGAAGGGGTCCTTGCCCCGATAGCGGGACAGCGTCACCAGCGCGGCGGCCAGCGTCTCCCGCAGGGGCGCGGCCACGCCCTGCGCCCGATAGCCCCGCTTGTACAGCCCCTCGCCGGAGGTGTCCAGATAGAGGGCGGCCTCGTCCTTGATGATGGCGAACTGAATCTGATAGCGGCTGCCGGTCTCCGGCAGCGTTTCGCAGCCGTAGGCGCCGCCCAGCCGTTTGGCGGCGGCCTTCTTCACGATGGACTGGCAGGCGGGAACGGAGTGGAGCAGGGAGTTGAGGGTATAGCCCTTGACGGGGAATTCGCCGTCAAGGGGGATGTACTCCTCCCACGGGAGGGCGGCCACGCCCTCGAACAGCTCCTCAAAGGTGGCGGCGGGAAAGCGGCCCAGCTCCATCAGGACGCGGGCGCCGCAGCGCAGGTTGATATTCAGCCGGGCAATGTCGGCGGCCTGTCCCTGACAGTGGACCCGCCCGTTTTCCGCGCGGACCTCCTGCAGCCCCAGCCGCTTCATTTCGTCTGCCACCAGACTCTCCAGCCCGAACAGACACGGCACGGTCAGCGTCATGCTGCGTACCTCCTCATCATTAAAAATAGTATCCTGACGGGAGTATACCAAAAAAAAGGAAGGGATGCAATGCGTTCGGAGGCAAAGGAAAGAAAATACCATAGCTTTTGTCCGCCTGCTGTGATATACTGAGCCTGTCCCTTATGACCGTATCCCGCACAGCGGGGAAAGGAGAAATTTCATGCCCATGATCTGGATTTGGCTGGCGGCCGCCATACTGTTCGGCGTTGTCGAGGGACTGACGGTGGGGCTGGTCTCCATCTGGTTCGCCATCGGCGCCGTGGCGGCCCTGATCGGCGCGGCTCTGGGCGCGGTTTTGTGGATGCAGCTGCTGCTGTTCGCCGTGGTTTCCGCGGCGGCCGTGGCCATGGTGCGGCCCCTGACCCGCCGCTTTCGGGCAAAAAGCGTGCCCACCAACGCGGATCGCTGCGTGGGGCGGACCGCACGGGTAACAGAAACCATTGACAATCAGCTTCCTGCCGGCGCCGTCTATGTGGACGGAAAAACCTGGACGGCCCGCAGCGCGGACGGCACCGTGATCCCGGAGGGAAGCCTGGTTGAGGTGCAGCGGATCGAAGGCGTGAAGCTGCTGGTAAACATGAGTGAGAAAAAGGAGGAACATCCCGTATGAATCCAGCTTTGTTTGCAGCAATCCTCATCATCGTCCTGCTCCTGATGCTGTTTGTCGCCAACTTCAAGGTCGTGCAGCAGTCCCGCGCCTTCGTGGTGGAGCGGCTGGGCAAATTCCACACCGTCTGGAATCAGGGCCCCCACGTCAAGGTGCCGTTTGTCGACCGCGTCGTCAAGCGCGTCTCCCTGAAGGAACAGGTGGCGGATTTCGCTCCGCAGCCCGTCATCACCAAGGATAACGTCACCATGCAGATCGACACGGTGATCTACTTTGAGATCACCGATCCCAAGCTGTACACCTACGGCATCGAGCATCCCATGAACGCCATCGAAAACCTGACGGCCACCACCCTGCGCAACATCATCGGCGACATGGAGCTGGATCAGTCCCTCACCAGCCGCGACATCATCAACTCCCGGATGCGCGTCATCCTGGACGAGGCCACGGACCCGTGGGGCATCAAGGTCAACCGGGTGGAGCTGAAGAACATCATTCCGCCCAAGGAGATCCAGAACGCCATGGAGAAGCAGATGAAGGCGGAGCGGGAGCGCCGCGAGGCCATTCTGCAGGCCGAGGGCCAGAAGCAGAGCCAGATTCTGGTGGCCGAGGGCGAGAAGCAGTCCGTGATCCTGCGGGCCGACGCGGCCAAGCAGGCGGCCATCATGAAGGCCGAGGGCGAGGCGGAGGCCATCCGGCAGGTGCAGACCGCGCTGGCGGACTCCATCAAGCTGATGAACGCGGCCAACCCCAACGATCAGGTCATCAAGATCAAGGCGCTGGAGGCCATGGCCAAGGTCGCGGACGGCAAGGCCACCAAGATCATCATTCCCTCCGAGCTGCAGGGGCTGGCCGGACTGGCCGCCTCCGCCAAGGCGATTTTCGAGGACGAGAGCAGCGTCAGGGAGACCGCTCCCGCCGCCAATCCGGCGGACCGGCCTCAGGCCTGACCCCGCCCGAACAGATAGAGCAAGTCCCCCGGAGCAGCCGAACGGCCGCTCCGGGGGACTCTTTGTACGCGGACCGCGGCTTACAGCCGGGTGACCACGGGAATGACCATGGGATTGCGCTTGGTGGACTTGAACAGGAAGCCGCTGACGGCGGACTTCACCGCGCCCTTCAGCTCGCTGTCGTCGCCCTTGCGCTTGCGGGAGACGGTGCCGGCGGCCTCGGTGGCCACGCTCTGCAGCTCCTTCATGATGTCCTCGGACTCCTTCACGTAGATGAAGCCGCGGGTGATGATCTCCGGCGTGCTAATGAGCTGGCCGTCGTGAGAGGAGACGGGCAGCACCACGACCACCATGCCGTCCTCGGCCAGACGCTTGCGGTCCCGCATGACCACGGCGCCCACGTCGCCCACGCCGGAGCCGTCCACATAGATCTCGCCGGCGGGGACGGTGCCGTTGAGCTTCAGGGTCTTGGCCGTCAGCTCGATGACGTTGCCGTTTTCCGCAATGGCGATGTGGCTGCGCTCCATGCCCATCTGCTGGGCGATGCGGGAGTGGATCTGCAGCATCCGCTGCTCGCCGTGGAGGGGGATGAAGAAGCGTGGCTTGGTCAGGGCGTGGATGATCTTCAGCTCCTCCTGGCAGGCGTGGCCGGAGACGTGGAGCATATCCGCCCGGTCGTAGACCACGTTGGCTCCCTTGCGGAACAGCTCGTTGATGACCCGGCCGATCTCCACTTCGTTTCCGGGGATGGCGGAGGCGGAGATGATGACCTTGTCGCCGGCGCCGATCTCCACCTGCTTGTGGGTGGAGAACGCCATGCGGTACAGGGCGGACATCTCCTCGCCCTGGGAGCCGGTGGTGACGATCACCTGCTTGTCCTTGGGCAGGCCCTTGATCTTGGTGATGTCCATCAGGGTGTTCTTGGGCAGCTTCATATAGCCGAGGTCGGTGGAGACCTTCATGATGTTCTCCATGGACCGGCCGGTGACGGCCACCTTCCGCCCGCAGGCCGCGGCGGCGTCCAGCACCTGCTGGATGCGGTGGACGTTGGAGGCGAAGGTGGTGATGATGATGCGCTCCTTGCAGCCGGTGAACTGCCGCATGAAGGTCTGGCCCACGGTGCTCTCCGACATGGTGTAGCCCGGACGCTCCACGTTGGTGGAGTCGGCGCACAGCGCCAGAACCCCCGCCTTGCCCAGCTCGCCGAAGCGGGCCAGATCGATCACGTCCCCGTCGATGGGGGTGGAGTCGATTTTGAAGTCGCCGGTGTGGATCACCGTGCCCAGATGGGTGTGGATGGCGAAGGCCACGGAGTCGGCGATGGAGTGGTTGACGTGGATGAATTCCACCTGAAACTTGCCGGCGCGAACGGTTTCGCCGGCCTCCACGGTGGTGAGGCGGGTGCTTTTGGTCAGCCCGTGCTCCTCCAGCTTCAGCTTGATGAGGCCGGCCGTGAAGCGGGTGCAGTAGATGGGCATGTTGATCTGCTTGAGCACATAGGGGACGGCGCCGATGTGGTCCTCGTGGCCGTGGGTGATGAACAGGCCGCGGATGCGGGCCTTGTTCTTGATGAGGTAGGTCACGTCGGGGATGATGGAATCGATGCCGTACATATCGTCTCCGGGGAAGGCCATGCCGCAGTCCACCACGATGATTTCGCCGCCGCACTCGTAGACGGTCATGTTTTTGCCGATCTCGTCCAGACCGCCCAGAGGGATGATTTTCAGTTTTTCTGCCATAGATACATTGTCTCCTTTGAAATAAACAAAAATAGAGGGAAACACTCCTGCGGCTGAAGCGGGTACGCCAAAATAAGGCGCGAACCCCCTTATCCGCACGGCCCCGTTTCGCCGGCAGAAAAAGGCGGATGCACCACGCCTGCCATATGGAGTTTTCGATTATTAAACCGGGCGAAAACACGGTCCGCGCCGGTGAAATACAAATGAATGGTTCTATTAGTATAGCACAGAAAAAGCGGTTTGTATACAGCTTTTTTCGGAGGCGGGCTCCGGCGCGGCGGCTGGGAACGATTTTTTCGCGTTTTTCGGCGCTGTCTTGCACCCCGCCGGAAAACCTGCTATACTATTACAACTATTAGTATGCGCATCAGGGCACAGCCCTGTCCACATTTTTCGGGGAGGACGCCATGAACAAAAAACTCTCCCGGCTTCTGGAGCCGAACCTGAAGCTCTACTTTCTGTGTCTGCTGCTGTTTTCGCTGGCCGCGATCCCCTTTCAGCCGGTGCTGGCGGGGGTGGAGGGCTGCACCACGGTCATTTTGTACGTGGCGTTTTCCCGCAGCTATCAGAAGCGCCGCCAGGGAATCATCCAGTATATCGACAATCTGACCGGCAGCGTGGATACCGCCAGCAAATCCACCCTCATCAACTCGCCGCTGCCCATCATGGTCTTTCGCCCGGACACCGGAGAGGTGATCTGGAGCAATGAAAATTTCCTTCAGCTGGCCGGCGTGCGGGACCACCTGTTCGAGATGAAGGTGGAGGAGGCCGTGCCGGAATTTTCCTTCCAGTGGCTGCTGGAGGGGAAACAGGAGAGCCCGGAGCGGGTCAAAATGAACAGCCGCCGTTTCCGGGTCTACGGCAGTCTGGTCCGGGCCAAGGGGAAGGACGGCACCCAGAATCTGGTGGCCACCACCTACTGGGTGGACACCACGGACGCCGACGCCCTGCGGGAGCAGTACGCCGCCAGCCGCCCCGTGATCGCCATCTTGCAGGTGGACAACTACGAGGAGCTGATGAAGGCCTGCGCCGATACCCAGCGCAGCGCCGTGCTGGCCCAGATCGACGAAAAGCTGAACAAATGGGCCGAGGGCACCGGTCTGCTCCTCAAAACGGACCGCGATCACTACCTGCTCATTTTTGAGGAGAAGCACTACGAGCATTTCGTGGCGGACAAGTTCACCGTGCTGGACGCCATCCGGGACGTGAAGGCGGCCGAGGGCACCCATCCCACCCTGTCCATCGGCGTCGGCAAGGACAGCGGCGGCATGGAGGAGCTGTACAAAAGCGCCAATTTGTCGCTGGAGATGGCCCTCTCCCGGGGCGGCGATCAGGCCGTGGTGCGCAACCGTCTGGACTTCGAGTTTTACGGCGGCCGGGCCAAAACGGCGGAAAAACGGACCAAGGTGAAGTCCCGCGTCATGGCCAACGCACTGGGCGAGCTGATGCAGGACGCCAGACAGGTCTATATCATGGGCCACAACTACGGCGACATGGATTCGCTGGGCGCCGCGGCGGGCCTGATGTGCATTGCCCGCAAGCGGGGCATCCGGGCGCAGATCGTCATTGATATGGGCGCCAACGCCGCCCTGCCCATGCTGAACAAGCTGCGCGCCCTGCCGGAGTATGGGGGCGCGTTCCTCTCCGGGAGCGAGGCGTTCCTCCGGGCCCAGCCCGGCGTGCTGCTGATCGTGGTGGACACCAACCGCCCCGACTTCGTGGAGTCCCCCCAGCTGCTGGAGGCGTGCAACCGCGTGGCCGTCATCGACCACCACCGCCGTGCCGCCAGCTATATCGAAAACGCGGCGCTGAATTTCCACGAGCCCTACGCCTCCTCCACCTCCGAGCTGGTGACGGAGCTGCTGCAATATCTGGTGGAGCCCTCCGACCTGCTGTATGAGGAGGCGGAGGCCCTGCTGGCCGGCATCGTGCTGGACACCAAGCACTTCACCATGCGCACCGGCGGGCGGACCTTTGAGGCCGCGGCGTTCCTGCGCCGCGCCGGCGCCGATACGGCGGACGTGCAGCGCCTGTTCCAGAACGACCTGTCCGAGATGATCACCCGGTACGACATCATGCGCCGGGCGGAGGTCATCCGGGACAGCATCGCCGTGGTCACCATCCCGGAGGACGGGGTGGACCGGATCGCGGCCGCGCAGGCGGCGGACGAGCTGCTGACGCTCAAGGGCATCAAGGCGTCCTTCGTGATCTACCGCATGGGCAGCGACGTGATGATGTCGGCCCGCTCCCTGGGCGACATCAACGTGCAGGTGATCCTCGAGGCGCTGGGCGGCGGCGGAAACTCCACCACCGCCGGCGGCCGGGTGGAGGACGGAGACCCCGGCGCCGTGCGCGAGCTGCTGGTGGAGGCCATCGACAAATATCTGGACAAGTAAATTCCGGCGCTTGCGCCGAGACAGGAAACAAGATTAAAGGAGAATTCTCATGAAAGTTATTTTACAGCAGGACGTGAAGGGCCAGGGCAAGAAGGGCCAGATGGCCGAGGTGTCCGAGGGCTACGCCCGCAATTATCTGCTGCCCCGCAAAATGGCCGTGCCCGCCACCGCGGACGCCATCAACACCATGAACCTGAAGGAGAAGGCCCGCCGGGCCGAGGAGTCCCGCCTGCGGGCCGAGGCTCTGGAGATCTCGGAAAAGCTGAAGGGCTGCATGGTCAGGGTCTATGCAAAGGCCGGCACCGGCGGACGGCTGTTCGGCGCCGTCACCACCAAGGAAATCGCGGAGGAGCTGCTCCGGCAGTACGAAATCGACATTCCCAAGCAGAAGCTGGTGCTGGACGAGCCCATCAAGGCCTTCGGCACCTATCAGGTGAAGGCGAAGCTGGGCTTCGACGTCGTCGGCACGGTCAACGCCGTGGTCGCGGAGGAAAAATAACCCCGCGGCGCGTCCGCGCCGTGACCCCCGCGGCGAGCCGCGGGAATATCCGAGACCGGGAGGAGAGAGAACATGGCAAACGAGGATCTGCTGCTCCGCCAGATGCCCCACTCGCTGGAGGGGGAGCAGGCGGTGCTGGGCTCCATGCTCATCGATGCCGAGTGCATCAAGGATGTGATGGACAAGCTGCAGCCTGCGGACTTCTATCTGCGGCAGAACCGGGAGATTTTTGAGACCATCTACACCATGTTCACCTACGCCCGGCCCATCGACGGCATCACCGTGGCGGAGGAGATGCAGAAGAACGGCACCTACGACGAGAACACCACCCGCAGCTATCTCGCCCAGCTGATGGAGATCACCCCCACCTCCGCCAACGTGATGGAGTATGTCCGGATCGTCCGGGACAAGGCTCTGCTGCGGGCTCTGGCGCAGGCGTCGGGAGAGATCATCGCGCTGGTGCAGGAGGGGCTGGGCAGCGCCGGCGACATACTGGAGGCCTCTGAGCAGAAGATTTACGGCATCCGCCGGGGCCAGAGCGCACAGGACATGGTTCCCGTCCGGCAGGTGCTGCCGGATGTGCTGGACAGCCTGTCCGCCATGTCCGAGGGCGGGGGAAACGCCCTGCCGGGCCTGTCCACCGGCCTTTCTGCGGTGGACGCCAAAATCGCGGGGCTGAACAAGTCCGACCTGATCCTGCTGGCCGCCCGCCCCGGCATGGGCAAGACCTCCATGGCGCTGAACGTGGCGCTGAGCGTGGCCAAGTCCTCCCGGCAGACCGTGGCCATCTTCTCGCTGGAGATGTCCAAGGAGCAGCTGGTGACCCGGCTGCTGTCCTCGGAGGCTCTGGTGGAGAACAACAAGCTGAAAACCGGCTCCCTGCGGGAGACGGACTGGGAGAAGATCGCCTCCGCGGCCACGGTGCTCAATCAGGTGGACATCCGCATCGACGACAACCCGCTGCTGAGCGTGGCGGATATGAACGCCAAGTGCCGCCGGCTGGACAATCTGGGGCTGGTGGTCATCGACTATCTGCAGCTGATGACCTCCTCCGGCGGAAAGGGCTATTCCGGCGAAAACCGCCAGCAGGTGGTGTCGGACATCTCCCGTATGATGAAGATTATGGCCAAGGAGCTGGACGTGCCGGTGATCTGCCTGTCCCAGCTGTCCCGCGCCAATGAGAAGCGGGACGACAAGCGGCCCATGCTGTCGGACCTGCGCGAATCCGGCTCCATCGAGCAGGACGCGGACATCGTGCTGTTCCTGTACCGGGACGACTACTACAACGAGGATTCGGAGAAGCACAACGTGGCGGAGTGCATCGTGGCCAAGAACCGCCACGGCGAGACCGGCAAGGTGGAGCTGCGCTGGATGCCGGAGTACACCACCTTCGGCACGCTGGAGACCCGGTTCGACGATGAAGAATGAGTGGGAGGGCCCGCGGGAGGCGCTTCGCCGGCTGCCTTCGGGATCGCGGCTTCTGTGCGCCGTCTCCGGCGGGCTGGATTCCATGTGCCTGCTGCACTGGATGGCCGGCTGGGGCCGGGAGCAGGGCTTTTTCGTGGCGGCGGGCCATTTCAACCATCGGCTGCGGGGCGAGGCCGCCGACGGGGACGAGGCCTTCGTCCGGGAGATCTGCGGGCAGTGGGGCGTCCCCTTCGCCGCCGGCAGCGGCGACACCCGCGGGCTGATGCGGACGGAGGGCCTCTCCATGGAGGAGGCGGCCCGGCGGCTGCGGTACGATTTTCTGCGCCGGACGGCGGAGCAGCTGGAGTGTGGCTGGATTCTGACGGCGCACACCGCCGACGATCAGGCCGAAACCGTGCTGCTGAACCTGATCCGCGGCACCGGGACGAAGGGGCTGACGGGAATTCCCGCCTGCCGGGACAATCTTCTGCGTCCCTTTCTGACCGTTTCGCGGGCCGAGCTGGAGACCTACGCCGCGGCCTGCGGCGTTCCCCACCGGGAGGATGAGACCAACGCCGACCCGGAGGCCGCCTCCCGGAATTTCCTTCGCCTGCGGGTGATGCCGCTGCTGAGGGAGCTGAATCCCAGAGCGGCGGAGCACATCGGGGCCGCCGCCGGGCAGCTCTGTCTGGCGGACCGCATGATCGAGGACGAGGCTGTCCGCCGCACGGCCGGCGCGCTGTGCGGGCCGGGCCGCGTGAGCCTGAATATTTCTCCGGCGGACTGGCGCCGCGTGCCGGAGGCGGTGCATCCCCGGATGCTGCTGCGGCTGCTGGAGCAGCTGGGCACGGGCCGGAAGGACGTGGGCACCGTCCATCTGGAGGCGCTGGACGCCATGCTCTGCCGGGGCGGGGGGCGGCTGGATCTGCCTCACGGCGCCGCGGCCCGGTACGACCGGGGGCGGCTGACGCTGGAGCGAAGCCCGCTCCGGCCGGAGCGGACAGTCCTGCAGCCCGGCAGACCCCTGCGCTGGGGAAAATATATCCTGACGCTGCTGGACCATGCGGAGGGGCCGGGGCTGGCGCTGAAAAGCGATCCGGCGGAGGCCGGGGCGGAGATCGCCGCGGCTTCCTGCCGGGGCGGAGACCGGCTGACCCTGCCGGAGACCAACGGCGGGGCCCGGACGGTGAAGCGCCTGTGTCTGGACCGGCACATCTCTCCCGGGGAGCGGGACGCGCTGCCCGCCGTCTGGGTGGGGCAGCAGCTGGCCGCCGTGTGGCGGCTGGGTGTGGATGAGCACTTTTTGCCGGCGGGCGAGGGCTGCCGGTTTATTCAAATCATCAATGAGACAGAGGAGAAGGACTATGAAAAATGAGCTGGAACAGGACATTCTGAAGGTACTTCTGACGGAGGAGCAGATCAAGGCCCGCATCACCGAGCTGGGGGAGCAGCTGTCGGAGCAGTTTGCGGGGGAGACCCCCCTGTTTCTGGGCGTGCTGAAGGGCTGCTTCGTCTTTATGGCGGATCTGATCCGCGCCTGCCCCATCAAGAGCGATTTAGAATTCATCGCGGTATCCTCCTATGAAAACGCCACCGTCTCCTCCGGCCGGGTGCAGATCACCCACGACGTCCAGCAGGACATCACCGGCCGCAGCCTCATCATCGTGGAGGACATTCTGGACTCCGGCAACACGCTGGCCTTCCTGAAGGAATACCTGCTGACTAAGGGCGCGAAATCCATCACCATCGTGACGCTGCTGGACAAGCCCTCCCGCCGCACCAAGACCATCACGGCCGATCTGGCCGGCTTCGTGGTGCCCGACGAGTTCGTGGTGGGCTACGGGCTGGATTATGCGCAGCAGTACCGCAACCTGCCCTATATCGGGGTGCTGAAGCCGGAGGTCTATACCAAGTGAAAAGGCCGGAACCGCCGCGGTTCCGGGGGAACTGATGCCGGTAGTCCGCCGCCAGCGGGAGGCGAACCGGGGGATTAAAGGAGGAAACAATCCGTGAAACGAGGCAAACCGTCCAATCTGGGAATGATTTTGCTGCTGGCGGTGATCGTTCTGTGTATGGCGTGGCTCTGGCAGAACACAGACAGCACTCCGAAGCTGGATTACTCTCAGGTGGTGCAGCTGTTCAAACAGGAGAAGGTGGAGAGCTTTACCGTCTCCGACTATACGCTGACCATGAAGCTCTATACCGAGGTGAACGGCAGCAAGACCGCCACCTACAACCTGTACGATCTCCAGCTGTTCCGGGACGATCTGGGCAGCCTGATCCAGCAGCAGTCCGCCAAGGGCATCATCAAGAGCTACGACTACCACGCGGATCACTCCACCAACTGGCTGGAGGTCCTGCTGCCGTACGTCATCATCGCGGTGGTTTTCGGCATCATGTGGTATGTGCTCTTTGTCCGCACCGGCGGCGGCGCGGCCGGGCCGGACAAGATGGCGAAGTTCGGCTCCGCCAACGTGAGGCCGCTGTCGGAAAAGGATAAAACCGTTACCTTCGGGGACGTGGCCGGCGAGGACGAGGAGAAGGAGGAGCTGCGGGAAATCGTGGAATTTCTCCGCGACCCCCGGAAGTACCTCTCGCTGGGCGCCCGCATCCCCAAGGGCGTTCTGCTGGTGGGCCCTCCGGGCACCGGCAAGACGCTGCTGGCCAAGGCCGTGGCCGGCGAGGCCGGCGTGGCGTTCCTGTCCATCTCCGGCTCCGACTTTGTGGAGCTGTACGTGGGCGTCGGCGCGTCCCGCGTGCGGGATCTGTTCGAGCAGGCGAAAAAGCAGTCGCCGGCCATCATCTTCATCGATGAGATCGACGCCGTGGGCCGCCAGCGCGGCACCGGCCTCGGCGGCGGCCACGACGAGCGGGAACAGACCCTCAACCAGCTTCTGGTGGAGATGGACGGCTTCGGCCGCAACGAGGGCGTGGTGGTTCTGGCCGCCACCAACCGCGCGGACGTGCTGGACCCGGCCCTGCTGCGCCCCGGCCGCTTTGACCGGCAGGTGTACGTGGGCCTGCCCGACGTGAAGGGCCGCGAGGCCATTCTGAACGTCCACGCCAAGGACAAGCCGCTGGCCGAGGACGTCTCCCTGCAGGATACCGCCCGCGGCACGCCGGGCTTCACCGGCGCCGATCTGGAGAATCTGCTCAACGAGGCCGCCCTGCTGGCCGCCCGGAAGGATGAGAAATTCATCACCAGGGCCGATCTGCGGGAGGCGGAGCTGAAGGTCATCGCCGGCCCCGAAAAGCGCAGCCGCGTCATCCCCCAGCACGAGCGGGAGCTCACCGCCTATCATGAGGCGGGCCACGCCGTGGTGATGCACGCCCTGCCGGATCACGACCCCGTCACCCAGATCAGCATCATTCCGCGGGGACAGGCCGGCGGCATGACCATCAGTCTGCCCGAGGAGGACCGTTCCTTCCTCTCCAAACGCTATATGGAGGATCAGATCGTCGCCCTGCTGGGCGGCCGGGTGGCCGAGAAGCTGGTGCTGGGGGACGTGTCCACCGGCGCCTCCAACGACATTCAGCGGGCCACCCAGATCGCCCACAAGATGGTGGCCACCTACGGCATGAGCGACAAGATCGGCACCGTGGCCTTCGAGACCGGCCACGACGAGGTCTTTATCGGCCGCACCATGACCCAGGGCCGCAGCTATTCCGAACAGGTTGCCGCCGAGATCGACGAGGAGGTCAAGGCCGTGGTGGGACAGGCCTATGACCGCTGCCGGGACATTCTGAGCCAGAGCCGCGACAAGCTGGAGGAGGTCGCCCGGTACCTGCTGGAGCACGAGACCATGGAGCGAAAAGAGTTTCTGGCCGTGTTCGGGGAGACTCCGCCGCCGGAAAACGTTTAACTGATTTTTGACCGTACCCCGCCGCCAAAAAGCGGCGGGGTATTGTTGGAAAATCAAAAAAACAAGGGCGACCTTTCTGCCTCGTTTCGGCAAAATCACCAAAACAACTGTCCGCTGATGGCGGACAGTTTTTACTTTCCCCGTTTCCAAAATCCAGAAATGTACGCTTGCGGAGGACAAATGACCGGCGGAGAAGCAAAAATCCGGCTTTGGCGGAAAAAAGCGGCGGCTTTTTTGTGTGAACTATTTCCCTTGCATTGGCGCATGAAATTTCGTAAAATGCTAAGTACAGTTTCTGGGACAGAAACGCGGGGCCCATACGGGCCTGAACACACAGAGAGGAAGAGAAGATATGAAAAAGTTTTTTGCACTGGCCCTTGCACTGGTCATGGCACTCTCCCTGGCAGCCTGCGGCGAGACCGCCGGCGGCAGCTCCGCTTCGGCCAGCGGAACTTCCGGCGGCAAGACCCTGAAGATCGGCGTGTTTGAGCCGGCCTCCGGCGACAACGGCGCCGGCGGCAAGCAGGAGACGCTGGGCATCGAGTATGCCAACGAGGTCACTCCCTCCGTCGACATCAACGGTGAGACCTACAACATCGAGCTGGTGGAGGTGGACAACCAGTCCTCCACCGACAAGGCCGTTTCCGCGGCTCAGGAGCTGGTGAACAAGGGTGTTTCCGTGGTTCTGGGCACTTACGGCTCCGGCTGCGCCATCGCGGCGGCTCCCGTGTTCGGCCAGGCTCAGATTCCGGCCATCGGCTGCTCCTGCACCAACCCCGCCGTGACGCAGAACAACCCCTACTATTTCCGCGTGTGCTATCTGGACCCCTTCCAGGGCCCCGTCATGGCCAACTTCGCCAAGGATCAGTTCGGCGCCAAGAAGGCCTATATCCTGACCATGCTGGGCGAGGACTACGGCTCCAACCTCGGCACCTACTTCTCTCAGGAATTTGAGAAGCTGGGCGGCCAGACCAAGGCCGAGTCCTTCCCCGAGGGCACCAGCGACTTCTCCGCCTACATCCAGAACGCGGTTTCCTACGGCGCGGACGTCATCTTCGCCCCCTCCGCCACCACCTATGCGTCCCTGATCATCGGCCAGGCGGCCAAGAGCGGCCTGACGGTTCCTCTGCTGGCCGGCGACACCTGGGAGTCCTCCGTCATTCTGGTCGCCCAGAAGGGCACGGGCCTGCAGGTCTATTGCTCCACCTTCTTTGACGAGAACGACGAATCCGGCGCGGCCGCATCCTTCGTCAAGGGCTTCAAGGAGTGGCTGAACGCCGACTCCAAGCGTCTGACCAACAACGGCGGCAACGACATCGTGGCAGCCGTCTCCGCGCTGGGCTACGACGCCTACATGACCGCCGTCGAGGCGCTGAAGATCGCCCAGTCCACTGAGGGCCCGGCCATCCAGCAGGCCATGTTCAAGGTCGACTTCGACGCCGTCACCGGCCACATCACCATTGATCCCACCACCGGCGACGCCAACAAGACCATGGCCTACATCAAGCAGGCCACCGACGGCGCCTTCACCTTCATCAAGACGCAGTCTGTCGCGAAATAAGAGGCAGAAAACCAATTAAACCAGCAAGGGCGCGAAACGCAGGCGGGAAATTCCCCGCCTGCGCTTCGTGCCTGAATCAAGAGGCACGTCTGCTCCGCCTCAAGCCGGTCCGAGCCGGTTTGCGGCAGAGCAGAACTCACGTAAGAAAATCTGGAGGTGCCATATGGCTGCAAAAATTCTGCCCTATCTGCTGGGAGGCATCTCCGTGGGCGGCCAGTACGCGCTGATCGCCATCGGCTATACGATGGTGTACGGCATCCTGCGCCTGATCAACTTTGCCCACGGCGATATTTTCACAGTGGCGGGCTTTCTCATGGTTTATGCCGCCGCGACCATGCCCCTGTACGTCTCCGTTCCGCTGGTGATCGTCCTGACCATCCTGCTGGGCGTGCTGGTGGAAAAGGTGGCGTACCGGCCCCTGCGCACCGCGCCCCGCATGTCGGTCATGATCTCCGCCATCGGCATGAGCTACCTGCTGCAAAACCTGATGTGGTATGTGACGGGCGGCCTGGCCAAGCAGTATCCCACCCTGCCGTGGGTCAGCGACAAGGTCACGGTGGCGGGCTATTCCACCAGCCGCGTCACGCTCATCACGCCCATTCTGACGGTGGTGCTGGTGGTGGCGCTGGTGGCGCTCATCAAAAAGACCAAGGTCGGCATGGCCATGCGCGCCGCGTCCCGCGATTTCGAGACGGCGCAGCTGATGGGCATCAAGCTCAACAGCGTCATCAGCTTTACCTTTGTGGTGGGCTCCGGCCTGGCGGCCGTGGGCTCCATGCTGTACTTTTCCAACTACGCCACCGTCACGCCCACCGTGGGCGCCATGCCGGGCCTGAAGGCGTTCGTGGCCGCCGTGTTCGGCGGCATCGGCTCCATCCCCGGCGCCGTGATCGGCGGCTTCATCATCGGCATCTGCGAGAGCTTCATCAAGGGCACCGGCCTGACCACCTTCTCCGACGCGTTCACCTTCGCGCTGCTGATCGTGATTCTGGCTGTGAAGCCCACCGGCCTCTTCGGAGAGAATCTGACGGAGAAGGTGTGAGCGTATGAAAAAACACAACTCCCGTCAAAAAATGGTCACCGTGGTGCTGCTGGCGGCGCTGCTGGCGCTGATGCTGCTGCTGGACAATCTGCCCGGCGTGCCCTCCATGCTGCTGACGGTGCTGCGCAAGGGCGCCATCTACGCGCTGGTGGCCGTCTCCATGAACCTGCTCAACGGCTTCACCGGCCTGTTCTCTCTGGGACAGGCGGGCTTCATGCTGCTGGGCGCGTACACCTACGCCGTGCTGACCATCCCCGTGGGCAGCCAGGCCTCCATCTACCAGCAGTACAAGGGCGGCGGCGTGGGCTTCTCCATCACCGAGAGCCTGACCGGCGCCATGGGCGGCTTCGGCACCCTGCTGGGCGTGGTCATCTGCCTGATTCTGGCGGGCATCGTGGCGGGCCTGTTCGCCTACCTCATCGGCCTGCCGGTGCTGCGTCTGAAATCCGATTATCTGGCCATCGCCACGCTGGGCTTCGCGGAAATCCTCCGCGCCCTGATCCAGTATACGAAGCTGGGTCCCATCACCAACGGCTCCAACCTGCTGTACGGCTTCACCAGCTTCAGCGACTTCCATCTGGGCGCCCTGAAGCTCTCCACGGTGATGCCCTTCCTGTTCTCCGGCCTGTGCATCGCGGTGGTGGTGCTGCTCATCAACTCCACCTACGGCCGCGCGTTCAAGGCCATCCGGGACGACGAGGTGGCCGCCGAGGCCATGGGCATCAACCTTGCCAGACACAAGCGGATGAGCTTCGTCATCAGCTCCTTCTTCGCGGGCATCTCTGGCGCCCTGCTGGCCATGTATCAGGCCAGCGTGCAGGCCGTCACCTTCAAGGCGGCCATGACCTATGAGATCCTGCTGATCGTCGTCATCGGCGGCATCGGCTCCATCACCGGCTCCGTGGTGGCCTCCTTCCTGTTCGTGGGCTGCTCGGAGTGGTGGCTGCGTTTTCTGGACAACGAGACCACGCTGAAAAATTTCAACGCCAAGCTGATTTTTGCCATCGTGTTCGGCCTGATCGTGCTGGGCCTCGCCGTGGTCATCCTCCGGCGGGACTGCAAAAAGGGTCTGCCGCCTCTGCGCCGGATCACGGCGCCGGGAGGCGGGAAACGCGTCCGTGTCAACTGGTCGGCCATCGCCTCCATCGTGCTGGCGGTGGCGCTGCTGGGCTGGGACGTCTGGTTCGTCATCAGCCCGAATCTGAAGCTGCCGCTGCTGCGCTCCGGCTTCCGCATGGTGGTGTTCTCCGTCGTCATCATGATTATGGTGCTGTTCTTCCGCCGTGGCCTGTTCGGAGACAGCGAGCTTGATCCGGCGGCCCTCTGGGACTCGCTCAGAGGCAGGCGGACGCAGTCCGGCCGCTCCGCGGGAGGTGACCGCAGATGAGTAAAAATGTGCTGAAGGTGGAACACGCCACCATGCAGTTCGGCGGCGTCGTCGCCGTGGACAATATGAATCTGGAGGTCAACGAGGGCGAGATCGTCTCCCTCATCGGCCCCAACGGCGCGGGCAAGACCACGGCCTTCAACGTCATCACCGGCGTCTACGCGCCCAGCAACGGCCGCGTGGCCTTCAACGGGGAGACCATCGTCCGCAACCATCCCACCGGCAAGATGAAAAAGCTCTACAAGGGCAGCGACCCGGAGCTGTACACCGGCGCGTACCGCGCGGAGGCCGACACGCCGGAGGCCAGAGCCGCGCTGGAGCAGGCCGAGAAGGAACGGGACCCCTACGCCTTTTCCGACCATGTGATCGCGCCCACGCCGGACAAGATCACCAAGCTGGGCATGGCCCGCACCTTCCAGAACATCCGCCTGTGGAAATCCCAGACGGTGTTTGAAAACATCCTGATCGCCAAGCACTGCCGGGTGACGGCGGGGCTGGTGGCCGCCACCTTCCGCGCCAACCGCGCGGAGGAGCAGCGCCATCGGGAGGAGTGCGAGGAGCTGCTGCGGGTGATGGATCTGGAAAAGGTCCGCAACGAGCCCGCCACCTCCCTGCCCTACGGCATGCAGCGCCGGGTGGAGATCGCCCGCGCACTGGCCACGGAGCCCAGCCTGCTGCTGCTGGACGAGCCCGCGGCGGGCATGAACCCGCAGGAGACCGACGAGCTGACGTCCTTCATCGGTCGCATCCGGGACGATTTCAAGCTGACGGTCTTTCTCATCGAGCACCACATGGATCTGGTCATGGACATCTCGGACCGCATCTACGTGCTGGACTTCGGCAAGCTGATCGCCGACGGCACACCCGCGGAGATTCAGAACAATCAGCGCGTGATCGACGCGTATCTGGGGGTGAGCAACGATGCTTAAGATCGAGAATCTGCACGTCTCCTACGGCGGCATCAGGGCGCTGCGGGGCATCTCGCTGGAGGTGCCCGACGGCAAGATCGTCACCCTCATCGGCGCCAACGGCGCCGGCAAGTCCACCATGCTGCGCACCATCACCGGCCTTGTGAAGGCGGAGAGCGGCTCCATCCAGTGGAACGACACCGAGCTGCTGGGCCAGTCCATCGACCGGATCATCGGCGAGGGCATCGCCATGTCCCCGGAGGGCCGCCGGGTCTTTGCCGACCTGACCGTGCTGGAAAATCTGAGGATCGGCGCCTATCTGCGCAAGGACAAGCCGGAGATCGAAAAGGATCTGCAGTGGGTCTACGAGCTGTTCCCCCGGCTGAAGGAGCGCTCCTGGCAGCTGGCGGGCACCCTCTCCGGCGGCGAGCAGCAGATGCTGGCCGTGGGCCGGGCGCTGATGTCCCGCCCCCGGCTGATGATGCTGGACGAGCCCTCTCTGGGCCTTGCGCCGCTGGTGGTGCAGGACATTTTCTCCATCATCCGGGAGATCAACCGGCAGGGCGTCACCGTGCTGCTGATCGAGCAGAACGCCAACATGGCCCTGAAAACGGCGGATCTGGCCTACGTGCTGGAAACCGGCAACATCACCATGTCCGGTACCGGCGCGGAGCTGCTGGCCAACGAGAAGGTCAAGGAGGCCTACCTGGGCAAACACAAGAACTGAACAGACGACGGCGGACCGGCATAGCCGGTCCGCCGCTTTGCGTCCCGGCCTGCGGAAGTGGTTCCGCAGGTTTTTTTTGCGCGTTTTCAAAAAAACACGCATGAAAAGCGCCGCATCCTGAAAACCTATTCCGGAGCGCAAGCCAGTGAAGTTTTCAACAAGAGGAGTGACCAAGCGTGGAGACTGGAATTCATAACACCTCCGAGATCGGGCGGCTGCGGCGTGTTTTGCTGCACCGCCCCGGCCGGGAGCTGGAAAATCTCATGCCGGAGCATCTGGACCGCCTGCTGTTCGACGATATCCCCTTTCTGGCGGAGGCCCAGCGGGAGCATGACGCCTTTGCCGACTGCCTGCGGAGCGCCGGCGCGGAGGTGGTCTATCTGACCGATCTGGTGACGGAGAGCCTCACCTCGCCGGAGGCGCGGCGGGAGCTGCGGGACCGCTTCGTGCAGGAGGCCCGGATAGCGGACGACCGGATGCGGGAGTGTCTGGAGGAGTATCTGGACGCCCTGCCGGACCGGAAAATGGTGGAGGCCATGATGGCCGGCGTCCGGAAGGACGAGCTGCGGGGAGAGGGAGCCCGGCTGGGCGACTTTCTGGACGGCACCGGCGAAAATTATCCCTTTGCCGTGGACCCGATGCCCAATCTGTATTTCACCAGAGACCCCTTCGCCGCCATCGGCACCGGCGTCTCCCTGCACAGGATGCACACCGCCACCCGCAACCGCGAAACGCTGTTCGGCACCTTCGTGTTCGAGCATCATCCGGTGTATCGGAACGCGCCCCGCTGGTACGACCGGGGGGAGACGTCCTCACTGGAGGGCGGCGACATCCTGATCCTGTCCCCCGAGGTGCTGGCGGTGGGCATCTCCCAGCGCACGCAGGAGGATTCCATCGACCAGCTGGCCGAGACGGTTCTCTCCCGCAGCAAAACGTTCCGGAAGGTGCTGGCGTTCAACATCCCCAAGAGCCGCTCGTTCATGCATCTGGACACGGTGTTCACCATGGTGGACCGGGACAAATTCACCGTTCACCCCAACATTCTGCCGTCCATCACGGTGTTCGTCATGGAACTGGGCGAGGACGGAAAAATGCGCATCCGGCAGGAGGACGGGCGGCTGGAGGATGTTCTCAGGGAGCATCTCCATCTGGACGCCGTGACCCTGATCCCCTGCGGGCAGGGCCGCGAGATCGACGCCGCCCGGGAACAGTGGAGCGACGGCTCCAATACGCTGGCCATCGCGCCGGGCGAGGTGGTGGTGTACTCCCGCAATCAGGTCACCAACCGCTCTCTGGAGGAGGCGGGCGTCCGCCTCCACGTGATTCCCTCCGCGGAGCTGAGCCGGGGCCGGGGCGGACCCCGCTGCATGTCCATGCCGCTGGTGCGGGACGACCCCTGAGGACCCGTCCGATTTTGACGCTGAAAAGGAGAACGATGATATGGCAGTTCAACTGAAGGGCAGAAGCTTTCTGACGCTGCAGGATTTTACCCCCGGCGAGATCCGCTTTCTGCTGGATCTGAGTCACGACCTGAAAAGCAAGCGGCGCAGCGGCGTCTGCGCCCCCGTTCTGAAGGGGAAGCACATCGTGCTGCTGTTTGAAAAGACCTCCACCCGCACCCGCTGCTCCTTCGAGGTGGCGGCCGCGCAGGAGGGCACCCACGTGACCTATCTGGACGCCGGCAGCTCCCAGATGGGCAAAAAGGAGAGTCTGGAGGATTCCGCCAAGGTGCTGGGCCGCTTTTTCGACGGCATTGAGTACCGCGGATACCGGCAGTCGGTGGTGGAGGCGCTGGCCAGATGGTCCGGCGTCCCCGTGTGGAACGGCCTCACCGACGCCGACCACCCCACCCAGATTCTGGCGGACATGATGACCCTTGAGGAGCATTGCCGCAAGCCGCTGAACAAGATGAAGGTGGTGTTCCCCGGCGACGTGCGGAACAATATGTGCTATGCGTGGATGATCGGCGCGGCGAAGATGGGAATGCACTTCGTGGGTCTGGGCCCCGAAAAGCTGGCCGGCGAGATGGACGCCTCCGTGCTGGAGGCGGCCCGCCGCACCGCGGCGGATACCGGCGGCAAGGTGGAGATCACCGGCGATCCCGCCTGTCTCAGGGGCGCCGACGCCATCTACGGCGACATCTGGGCGTCCATGGGCGAGGAGGCGCTGATCCCGGAGCGGGCCGCGCTGCTGTCCCCCTTCCGGGTGACGGAGGAGACCCTGCAGGCCACCGGCAACCCGGACGTGCTGTACCTGCACTGCCTGCCGTCCTTCCATGACTTCGAGACCAAACTGGCCAGTGAGTGGAAGGAGAAGGGGGTGGACATCCGCGAGGTCACCGACGAGGTGTTCCGCGGGCCGCATTCCGTGGTGTTCGACGAGGCCGAGAACCGGATGCACTCCATCAAGGCCGTTTTGGCGGCCACCATCGGCGGCTGAGAGAGGGAGGGAGAATCCGTGGAGCGAAAACGCCTCCGGATGCCAACGGCCTACACGATTCTGTTTCTGCTGATCCTGGCGGTGGCCGCCGCCACGTGGCTGATTCCCGCCGGCTCCTACGATTACCGGGACGGAGTGCCGCTGGCCGGCACCTATCACCCGGTGGAGGCCAGTCCGGCCACGGCGGGGGACGTGCTGAAGGCCGCCTTCGAGGGCTTCTACGACGCCGTGGACGTGTGCGTGTTCATTCTGACCGTGGGCGGCTTTCTGGGCGTGGTGATGAAAACCGGAGCCATCGACGCGGGCGTGTCCGCCGTCATCCGGAAACTGCACGGCAGGGAACAGCTGCTGATCCCCATTCTCATGCTGCTGTTCGGACTGGGCGGCACCACCTACGGAATGTGGGAGGAGACCATGGCCTTCTATCCGCTGCTGATCCCCGTGTTCATGGCCGCCGGCTATGACGCGCTGACCGGCATCTCCGTGGTTCTGCTGGGCGCCGGTGCCGGGGTGCTGTGTTCCACGGTGAATCCCTTCGCCACCGGCATCGCCTCGGGCTTTGCCGGGGTTTCGCTGGGAGACGGCATCCTGCTGCGCATCCTCATGTGGATCGTCTTTGAGGGGACGGCCGTCTGGTTCGTCATGCGTCAGGCCGCCGGTTCCCGGGCGGCCGCCCGCTCCGGCGCCCTGCGGGATCCTCAGAAAACCGCGCCGCCGCTGACGGCCCGGCGGAAGTGGGTGCTTGTCATCTTCGCGGCGGTCTTTGCCGTCATGATTTACGGCGTGGTGCCCTTCGGCGAGATGGGCCTGCCCCTTCCGGCTCTGGGCTGGTGGTTCCCGGAGCTTTCGGCGCTGTTTCTGGCAGGGAGTATTCTGGTGGGCGCGGTGGACCGGATGGGCGAGGCCGGCACGGCGGATACCTTCGTGGCGGGCTGCGCCGACCTGCTGGGCGTGGCCTTCATCATCGGCATCTCGCGGGGCATCACGGTGCTGATGAACGGCGCCCGCATCACCGACACCGTTCTGCACTGGGGCGAGCAGGCGCTCTCCGGCACCGGCGCGGGGGCCTTTGCGCTGCTGGTGTTTCTGCTCTATCTGCCCCTGAGCATCCTGATCCCCTCGTCCTCGGGACTGGCGACGCTGTCCATTCCCATTCTGGCGCCCATGGGCAAATTCGCCGGCGTCGGCGGTGCGCTGGTGGTGACGGCGTTCCAGTCGGCCTCGGGGCTGGTGAATCTGATTACCCCCACGGCCGCGGTGCTGATGGGCGCCCTCGCGCTGGGACACGTGGGCTATGACCGCTGGCTCCGCTATGTGTGGAAGCTGGCCGTCTGCTTTCTGGCGCTGGCGCTGGCCTTCCTGTGGATCGCCGGCGCAGCGGCCTGAAGGGAGGACGGCGCAAAAGAACACCCGCCTGCATCGGCAGGCGGGTGTTTCCCGCAGATATGGAATTTTGTTCTCCGGCGGCGCTCAGAAGCCGAGAATCAGGCCGTTTTTCATGGAATAGTAGCTGGTCAGGCCGCGGCAGGGGAGAATGGTGACGTCCTTCACCGGCAGCTCCCGCAGGATCAGCTCCTTCAGGCGCAGGGCGCAGGCCAGGTTTTCGCAGTTGGAGAGGACGACGTCGGCCCCGGTGCAGTCCTTGCTGGTCCGCATCAGTTCCACGATGCCCTGCAGCGTTTTCTGCTCGCCGCGGGCCTTGCCCGCCACATGGATGGTGCCCTGCGGCGTGGCGTCGGCGATGACGTGGATGCCCAGCGTGTGCAGCAGACTGCCCACCAGAGGCCGCATCCGCCCGTTTTTGATGAGGTTGTCGAAGCATTCCAGCGTAAAGACCGTCCGCAGGGAGGCCTGATAGACCCGCAGCGCCTCGCAGATGGCCTCAAAATCGGGATCGTCGGAGGATTCGATCAGCTTCTGCGCCCGGCGCACCAGCAGAACCATCACGCCGGCGGTGCTTTTCGAGTCGATAACGCAGATTTTTTTCTCCGGATGCTCCTCCAGCACCATGTCGCGGGCGACGACCGCCGAGCTGTAGGTGCCCGAGAGGTTCCCGGAAATGGTGAAGCAGAGCGTGCAGTCCGCCGCCTCAAAGGCGCGGGCGAAGGACGCGGGAGAGGGGCAGGCCGTGGAGGACGCGCTTTTTTCGTTCTGCATGGCCTCCAGCAGAGCCGGGACATTGAGCGTCTCGTCATCCAGCCAGTCCGTGCCGCCCACGGAGATCCGCATGGGGATGACTTCCAGATGCAGCCAGTCCGGCTGCAGTTCGGCGGCCTTCAGGTCGCAGCTGCTGTCACATACAATATTCCAAGTCATTTCAAACTCCTTAAAATACAATATCGGATACCATATTAAAGCACAATGCAAGCCGTTTGTCAATCATAACCCAACAGGTATCCGGGGAGAGCAGACACCCTTCCTGTACTGCCTATCATAGCAAATTCCGCGCTTTCCTGCAATGGGGCGAGGGGGGGCAAAGATGTAACGAAACTGTAAAGAATTTCCGTTTTTCGGGCGGTCCGGCGGAAAACGGCCCCGGCGGTCCCTCCGGAGAGGGCCGGACGCCTCCGGAGAGCTCCTCTGCGGGAGAGGTATGACCCGTCCGGAAGGGCGCGGCGCGCCCCCCGCCGCCGAAAAAAAGTTGGCGCAGCGGCATAAATATGGCCGGAAAAGACAAAAAATTGGGGAGAATTACGATGGCGGCCGGAAATGCGGGGGCAATTTTGGTTAGTTTCCCATTGACAAAAAAACGCAAACTCGCTATTCTAACAACAACAAAAGCGTTTCCGTTGGTGCAACCGAAGCGGGAAAGAGTATATGTTGATGTTTAGCGCAGTCATTATGATGATGATTAGCCTGATTCTGATCGTAACCCTGATTGTACGACTGTCCGTACTGCTGGGTCTGGTACAGAGTCCTGATTGTCATACCGTGAACTGCCAGTCAACATTTTGGAAGCCGGAGCTGTGCGAGGGCGCACAGGGTTGATGCGGACATAGGAGCCGCAGAGACTGAACCCCGAAAATGTGTGATCATACAGGTCCTCATGGTCTGACAAAGATCATGGGGGCCTGATTTTTTTAGGAAAGGACGTTTACTGATATGATGATGAGCGGTGCAAAGGTTCTGGTGGAATGCCTGCTGGAGCAGGGCGTCGACACCGTGTTCGGCTATCCGGGAGGGACCATCCTGAACATATACGACGAGCTCGGCAATTACGAAAAACAGATCAGGCACATCCTCACCTCCCACGAGCAGGGAGCGGCCCATGCGGCGGACGGATACGCCCGCAGCACCGGGAAGGTCGGCGTTTGTTTTGCGACCTCCGGCCCCGGCGCAACCAATCTTACCACTGGCATTGCCACGGCGTACATGGATTCGTCCCCTGTGGTGTTTATTACCTGCAACGTGTCCGAGCCTCTGATCGGAAAGGATTCCTTCCAGGAGGTGGACATCACCGGCATTACCATGCCGATCACGAAATGCAACTATCTGGTCAAGAGCGTCGATCAGCTGGCCGACATCGTGCGGGAGGCCTTCGCCATCGCCCGCAGCGGGCGTCCCGGCCCGGTGCTGATCGACATCGTCAAGAACGTGACCTCGTCCCAGACGGATTACACGCCCCTGCCGCGGGAGGAGCACGCCCGCAACGGCAAGCTGGCCAAGCTGATTCAGCGGTCCTCGCAGGACTTCCGGACCCCGGAGCCGGACAGCGGGGATGTGGACCGGCTGGTGCACATGATCGCCGAATCCCACCGCCCGCTGCTGATCTGCGGCGGCGGCGTGGTGGTCGGCCGGGCGGACAAGGAGTTTCTGGAGTTCGCCACCAAAATCGACGCGCCCGTGGCAATCACGGTAATGGGCGGCGGCGGCTTCAAGGGCCGCAACCCCCTGACCACCGGCATGATCGGTATGCACGGTTCGCAGGCGTCCAACATGGCCTGCGACAACTGCGACCTGCTGATCGCCGTGGGCTGCCGCTTCTCGGACCGTGTGGCGCTGGATCCCGCCACCTTCGCCAAGCAGGCAAAAATCGTGCAGATCGACATTGACCGCGCCGAAATCGACAAGAACGTCAAAACCGATCACCACATCATCGGCGACGCCAAGCGCGTGCTGGCCGTGCTGAACGAGCGGGTGACCCCGGCCAATCATCAGTCGTGGAAGGACTACGTGTTCTCCTTCAAAACCGAGACGGAGTACGACGAGGGCGGCGACACCCTGACGCCCAAGCAGATCTCCTCCGTGATCGCAAAACTGGCCCCGGAGGACTCCATCGTGACCACGGACGTGGGCCAGCATCAGATGTGGGCCATCCAGCATTTCCACTACGACTATCCCGGCCAGCTCATCACCTCCGGCGGCTTCGGAACCATGGGCTTCGGCCTGGGCGCGGCCATCGGCGCCAAGATCGGCAACCCGGACAAGACCGTGCTGCATATCACCGGCGACGGCTGCTTCCGCATGAACTGCATCGAGCTGGCCACGGAGCAGTATTACAAGACGCCCGTGATCACCATTGTGTTCAACAATCACACCCTCGGCATGGTTCGCCAGTGGCAGACGCTGATCTACGACAAACACTACTGCGCCACCACGCTGGACCGCGGCCCCGACTTCGTCAAGCTGGCGGATGCCTACGGTCTCCGCGGCCGCCGCGTCACCAATGTGGAGGAGCTGTCCGCCGCGCTGACCGACGCGCTGCAGTGCCAGGAGGGTTACGTGATCGACTGCGCCATCGACATAGACGAGATGGTTCGGCCCATGGTGACGGGCGGCAGCGCCATCACCGATTTCATTGTGGACTGAGGAGGGGCGGTATGAGTACATTAAAGCGATATACCCTGGCCGTTCTGGTGGACAACGAGGCCGGCGTCCTCTCGCAGGTGTCCCGCCTGTTTTCCCGGAAGGGCTTCAACATTGAGTCTCTGGCGGTGGGACCCACGGACAACCTGGAGGTCTCCCGCATGACCATTGACGTGCTGGCGGATCAGGATATGGTGGAGCTGCTGTGCAATCAGCTGCGCAAGATGATTCCCGTCCACTCCGTCAATCTGCTGACGGACGCGGCCATCCGCCGGGAGCTGGTGCTCATCAAGGTGGCCTGCTCCAACAGCGAAACCCGCAGTGCGGTCATGCAGATCGCAAATATTTTCCGGGCCTCCATCATCGACGTGGCCCACGGAGGGCTCACCCTGGCGATCATCGGCGACGATGAGAAAACCGACGCCATCGAGAACCTGCTCAAAGAGTTTGGCATCCTGGAACTGGTGCGCACGGGCATCGTGGCGCTGGAACGGGGTATCACTACCATCAACGACAACACAAAAGAAAAAGGAGAGTTCAATTATGGCAAAAATGTACTATGAGAAGGATTGTGATCTGAACAAACTGGATGGCAAGAAAATCGCCATCATCGGCTACGGCTCCCAGGGCCACGCGCATGCCCTGAACCTGAAGGATTCCGGCTGTGACGTCACCGTCGGCCTGCGCAAGGGCAGCAAGCACTGGGCCGAGGCCGAGAGCCACGGTCTGAAGGTCGCCTCCGTTGAGGACGCCGCCAAGTGGGCCGACATCATCATGATTCTGGTCAACGACGAAGTGGCCGCCGACGTCTACAAGAAGTCCATCGCCCCCTATCTCAGCGAGGGCAACGCCGTCGCCTTTGCCCACGGCTTCAACATCCGCTACAAGCAGGTCGTGCCTCCCGCCAACGTGGACGTGTTCATGGCGGCTCCCAAGGGCCCCGGCCACACCGTCCGCAGCCAGTATGTCGCCGGCAAGGGCGTACCCTGCCTCGTCGCCGTGGAGCAGAACGCCACCGGCAAGGCCTATGACATCGCGCTGGCCTACATCGCCGGCATCGGCGGCGCCCGCGCCGGCATCATGGAGACCACCATGCACGACGAGACCGAGACCGACCTCTTCGGCGAGCAGTGCGTCCTGTGCGGCGGCATCGTGGATCTGATGAAGTGCGGCTTCGAGACGCTGGTGGAAGCCGGCTATGAGCCCGAGAACGCCTATTTCGAGTGCATCCACGAGATGAAGCTCATCGTCGACCTCATCAACAAGGGCGGCGTGGCAGCCATGAACTACTCCATCTCCGACACCGCCGAGTACGGCGAGTATGTCTCCGGCCCCCGCGTGCTGCCCTATGAGGAGACCAAGAAGAACATGAAGGCGGTTCTCAACGACATCCAGGACGGCACCTTCGCCGGCAGATGGATCGCCGAGAACAAGAACGGCCGCTGCTTCTTCAACTCCAAGCGCGACGCGCTGGCCAAGCATCCCATGGAGATCGTCGGCGCCAAGCTGCGCTCTCAGATGCTGTGGAAGAACGACGCGGATCTGGATACCGCGTCCAAGTAAATATGCGTTTCATGGGGCAGGCGGTCGCCTGCCCCATGCCTGCAATGGGCAGGGGAGGCGCCGGCGCGGCAAGGCGGCGCGCCCCCTGTTTACTGCAAACTGCCATATAAAACGGAGGAAAGCATTATGCGCTCTGACAATATCAAAAACGGGGTGGAGCGGGCCCCCAACCGCAGCCTGCTCTATGCGCTGGGCATGACCAAGGAGGAGATGGAGCGCCCGCTGGTAGGCGTGGTCAGCTCCTACAACGAGATCGTTCCCGGCCATATGAATCTGGACAAGATCGTGGAGGCGGTGAAGGCGGGCGTCCGTCTGGCCGGCGGCACGCCGGTGATGTTCCCCGCCATCGCCGTGTGCGACGGCATCGCCATGGGCCACATCGGCATGAAGTACTCTCTGGTCACCCGGGACCTGATCGCCGATTCCACCGAGGCCATGGCCATCGCCCACCAGTTCGACGGACTGGTGCTGGTGCCCAACTGCGACAAGAACGTGCCGGGCCTGCTGATGGCGGCGGCGCGGCTGAACATCCCGGCCATCTTCTGCTCCGGCGGCCCCATGGAGGCCGGACACCTGCAGAGCGGCAAGCGCACCTGCCTCAGCGATATGTTCGAGGCCGTAGGCGCCTACCATGCGGGCAAGCTGGATGAGGCCGGCGTGGAGGAATACGAGGAGAACGCCTGCCCCTCCTGCGGGTCCTGCTCCGGCATGTACACCGCCAACTCCATGAACTGCCTGACGGAGGCCGTGGGCATGGCCCTGCGGGGCAACGGCACCATTCCGGCGACCCAGTCCGCCCGGCTGCGGCTGGCCAAAAAGACGGGTATGCAGATCATGGAGCTGATCCGGCGGGACATCCGCCCCAGAGACATTCTGACAGAGGCGGCCTTCTCCAACGCCGAGACCGTGGACATGGCCCTGGGCTGCTCCACCAACACCATGCTGCACCTGCCCGCCATCGCCCACGAGGCCGGCGTGAGGATCGACCTGCGGCGGGTCAACGAGGTCAGCGGGCGGACGCCCAACCTGTGCCATCTGGCGCCGGCGGGCACCACCTTTATGGAGGATCTGGACCGCGCCGGCGGCGTCTACGCCGTCATGAAGGAGCTGACGAAGCGGAACCTGCTCCGCACCGATCTGATGACCTGCACCGGCAGGACGGTGGCGGAGAATCTGGAGGGCGTGGAAAACCGGGACGAGGAGCTGATCCGGCCCATCGACCGGCCGTACTCTCCCACCGGCGGCATCGCCGTGCTCAGCGGCAATCTGGCCCCCAGCGGCTGCGTGGTCAAGCAGTCCGCCGTGGCCCCCGAGATGATGACCCATCGCGGCCCGGCGCGGGTGTTCAACTCGGAGGACGAGGCCATCGAGAGCATTTACAACCGTAAAATCAATCCCGGCGACGTGGTGGTGATCCGCTACGAGGGTCCCAGGGGCGGCCCCGGCATGCGGGAGATGCTGAACCCCACCTCCGCCATCTGCGGCATGGGACTGGGGGAGAGCGTGGCGCTCATCACCGACGGGCGCTTCTCCGGCGCCACCCGGGGCGCGGCCATCGGCCACGTCAGCCCCGAGGCGGCCTCCGGCGGCCCCATCGCGCTGGTGGAGGAGGGCGACATGATCTCCATCGACATTCCCGGCCACACCATCGTGCTGGAGGTCTCCGAGGACACGCTGGCCCGGCGCCGGGCCGCATGGGTCTGCCCGGAGCCCAAGGTCACCACGGGCTATCTGGCCCGCTATGCCAAGCTGGTCTCCTCCGCCGACGAGGGAGCCATTCTGAAAATCTGACCGCGGCTGCTGCCGCGAAACCAACTGACGGGAGGAGACGTCGTGTATACACAGGTGTCCAAGCTGCTGCTGTACAGCAATCTGGGCGAAAACTCCATTCTGGTGCGCCTGTCTCAGATCTTTCGGGACTGGGAGCAGGGGGATGCGCCGAAGGAGCAGCTGACCCAGCGCATTTTCAAGGAGGTCAAGCGACTGCTGGATCTGGCCACGGAGTATGGTTTTGACGTCAATCTGTGGCACAATTACCTGACCTACCTGCTGATGACCAACGAAAATTCCTTTACCCTGACCTGCGAGCGGGCCGGGACCAGCGAGGGCAGCGTCAACCACTTCGCAAAGGGCGACCTGAAGATTTTCCGGGAGCTGTTCCGGTTCGACTTCGGCCCCATCGAAAAGGATCTGGGCATCGACTGCTTCACCACCCTGTCCCACTACCGCGCCATCCCCAAAAAGGAGCGGCGCTACAACAAAAACGCCAGCGACCAGATTCAGCGCGTCAGCGCCCTGCTGGAGCAGGCGCCGGACGAGGACGGGATGTTCGGCGTGATCACCGACTACTACCGGGCCTACGGCGTGGGCGTGTTCAGCTTCAACCGGGCCTTCCGCATCCGGCGGGACGAGGGCGGAGAGGTGACGTTCCTGCCCATCAACAACGTGGACGGCATCACCCTGTCCAATCTGGTCGGCTACGAGCTGCAAAAGCAGAAGCTGCGGGAGAACACGGAGGCCTTCCTCCGGGGCTGCCCGGCCAACAACGTCCTGCTTTACGGCGACAGCGGCACCGGCAAGTCCTCCAGCGTCAAGGCGCTCATCAACGAGTACTACGATCAGGGCCTGCGCATGATCGAAATTTACAAGCATCAGTTCCGTGATCTCTCCGACGTGATCGCGCAGGTGAAGAATCGCAACTACCGCTACATCATCTTCATCGACGACCTGTCCTTCGAGGAGGACGAGCTGGAGTACAAGTTCCTCAAGGCCGTCATCGAGGGCGGCGTGGAGACCCGGCCCGACAACATCCTCATCTACGCCACCTCCAACCGCCGCCATCTCATCAAGGAGACGTGGAAGGACAAGAACGACATGGAGTTCAACGGCGAGGTCCACCGCTCCGACACGGTGGAGGAAAAGCTGTCCCTCTCCAGCCGCTTCGGCGTGCAGATCAACTACTCCGTGCCCGACCGGGACGAGTTCCTGGAGATCGTGGAGGAGCTGGCCCGCCGGCAGGGCCTGTCCATCGGACGGGAGGAGCTGTGCCAGCAGGCCAATCGCTGGGAGATCCGCCACGGCGGCATCTCCGGGCGGACGGCGCAGCAGTTCGTCAACGATCTGGTGGGCCGGGCCAACGAACAGTCCATGGCGGACGCCTGAGGGCGCCCCCTGCAAAAAAGCACAAACAGCGCGGATGTCCGGTTCGGGCATCCGCGCTGTTCGTCACTCCTTCAGCGGGGCCATATCGAAGTAACTCAGCAGGCCCTCGTACACCGCGGCGGCGAAGCCGTAGGGATCCTCCCGGAGCAGCGCGGCGTCCTCCGCATTGGAGAGGAACGCCAGCTCCGCCAGCACCGACGGCATCTGGGTTTTGCGCAGCACGTACAGGCCGGGCCGCAGGCTCATTCCCCGATCCCGCGTCCCCATGCGGGACACGATGGCGTGGAGAATGTGCTCTCCCAGCCAGTAGGACTGGGTGTATCGGGCGTAGACGCAGACCTCCGTGCCGTTGGCGGAGGGCTGCACGGCGGCGTTGCAGTGGAGGCTGAGAAAATAGTCGGCGGGCCAGCTGTTGGCCATGTTCACCCGCTGCGTCAGACTGTCGGAGTTGGAGACGCCCACCATGGTCTCCGGCGTGCCGCGGGAGACCCGCACCTCAAAGCGGGGGTCCTGATCCAGCAGGTTCGCCAGATACGCTCCCACCAGAAAGGTGACGTCCTGCTCCCGCAGGCCGCTGCCCTCGGCGCCGGTGTTCCAGCCGGAGGGATTGTGGCCCTGATCGATAAAAATACGAATTGCCATTTCATCATCACCCTGACAGCCTATGCGCCGGAGCGCCCGCCGGTGCGGATATTCCCGGAGGAAACCGCGCAGAATAAGGAAAACGCAAGGAACGGAGGCTGATGATTTTGCGCATTTCCATTCTGCGCCGCGGAGGCGCTCTGCTGGCCGCGGGGGCGGCGGTTCTGTCCCTCTGCTCCGGCTGCGCCGGGGAGGGCGTGGCGGTGACGACGGCGGCGGATTCCGGCATTCCCGTGGAGACGGCCAGCTGGGGGCTGGCCTTTCCCGCGGAGGGACAGACCCCGGTGGGCAGCGCCGCGGCAGCGGAGCTGGCCAGATACAACGCATGGTATGTGGGGGACACCACCCGAAAGGTGATCTATCTGACGTTCGACTGCGGGTATGAGAACGGCTGCACCGGGCAGATTCTCGACGCGCTGGACAAGCACCATGCCCCCGCCGCCTTCTTCGTGGTGGGGCATATGCTGAACTCCGCGCCGGAACTGATCCGGCGGATGGCCGACAGCGGGTATCTGGTGGGGAACCACACCTTCCACCACCCGGATATGTCCGCCATTTCCGACGAAGCCGACTTCCGCAGGGAGCTGGACGACACGGCGGCGCTTTACAGGAAGATCACGGGGAAGGAGATGCCCCGCTACTACCGCCCGCCCCGCGGCGAATACAGCGAGGAAAATCTGCGGCAGGCCGCCGAGCTTGGCTACCGCACCATCTTCTGGAGCCTCGCCTACGTGGACTGGAACACCGACGACCAGCCCACGCCGGAGGAGGCCTACGCCAAGCTGCTGCCCCGCATCCACAACGGGGCCATCGTCCTGCTGCACCAGACCTCCCGCACCAACGCTCAGATTCTGGACGAGCTGCTGACCCGGTGGGAGGAGATGGGCTACACCTTTGCCTCGCTGGAGGAGCTGCCGGATGCGCAGGCGGAGTCCTGAGACCGCCCGCTCCCGCGGGACGGAAAAAGTGTGCCTGCGAGGTGTATTGAAAGCCTTGGCCGCTGTGGAGCTGTAACTCTACAGCGGCCCTCTTTTTCTCCCTTTTCATGGCTAAGTGGATTGTATCCAGAACAAGGTTCACCGTTTGCTGGCTTGAGGTCTTGTATGCCACGATGCTGCTGTCATA